>Ga0255338_1000439_pt1 | contig 138117 bp, 113 predicted proteins | sample MeOH1_35cm_T4_19_FD_203715 | JGI IMG/M metagenome (GOLD analysis project Ga0255338, IMG submission 203715) | Sandy soil microbial communities from University of British Columbia, Vancouver, Canada - MeOH1_35cm_T4_195 | ecosystem: Engineered > Artificial ecosystem > Sand microcosm >... | reverse complement strand
GCTCGCTTTCACCCCTCCCTTACAACCACGCCATACCCATCAAGTCGATCCTTTTGCTCCCTACCCTCCGCGTCCTACCCCCCCTTTTTCGACAGGCTCACAACCAGACAGGATCGTGTCATGCGCCGTCGGAAGGTCCCCGGTGCACAACGCCCGCCCAGGGGCTAGGTTAGGGCCCGCCATGAGCACCTCCCCCACCCGCCGACAGGCCGCACTGGCAGCCCTCGCGCTCGATGACGAGGCGCTGCTGAAGGTGTGCGACGTGGAGTACTTCATCGCCTCCGGCCCCGGCGGCCAGCACCGCAACACCACCGCCAGCGGCGTGCGCCTCACCCACCCGCCCACCGAGCTGTCCGTCACCGCCACCGAGCGCCGCAGCCAGGTGCAGAACAAGGGTGTGGCGCTGGACCGGCTGCGCGAGGGACTCAAGGCGCTCACCTTCGTCCCCAAGGTGCGCCGCGCCACCAAGCCCTCCAAGGGCTCCCAGAAGCGGCGCCTGGAGGGCAAGAAGCGCACCGGCGAGAAGAAGTCCCTGCGAGGCAAGAAGGATCTCTGGTGACCGGCCGCCCGGCGCGGGATGCTGGCGACCTGGAGGCTCCACCATGCCCACCCTGGAAGATGCCATCGCCCTCGCCGTGGAGGCCCACCGGGGCCAGCGGGACAAGGCGGGGCAGACCTACATCCTCCACCCCCTGCGGGTGATGATGCGCCTGGAGACGGAGGCCGAGCGGATGGCTGCCATCCTCCACGACGTGGTGGAGGACACCCCCTACACGCTGGAGCGCCTGCGCGAGCTGGGCTACCCGGAGGAGGTGCTCGGCGCGCTGGACTGCCTGACGAAGCGGGACGGCGAGACGTACGAGGCCTTCATCGAGCGGGTACGCCCTCACCCCCTGGCCCGGCGCGTGAAGCTGGCGGACCTGGAGGACAACATGGACGTGCGGCGGCTGGTGACGGTGGGGGCCAGGGAGGCCGAGCGCCTGGCCCGCTACCGTGCCGCCTGGGCCCGCCTGAAGGAAGCCTGAGCGCTGGGAGGGCAACCTTTTCCCCTCCGAAGCCCCTGGGCCTCAACACCCCTCTTGTCCTTCGGCCCAAGCGCGGCTAACTCGCTCTCCCGACTTGGAGCAAGGGAGAGCGCCATGCAGGTCGTCAGTGTGAAGAAGGCCCTCGCGGGCTCGGTGCCCGCGGGTTCGAAGGTGGAGGTCCGCGGCTGGGTGCGTACGCGCCGCGACTCGAAGGCCGGCATCAGCTTCGTCAACGTGAGCGATGGTTCCGCGTTCGATCCCATCCAGGTGGTCGCGCCGAACACGCTGCCCAACTACGAGAAGGAGATCCTCCACCTCACCGCGGGCTGCTCCGTCATCGCCCGCGGCACGCTCGTGCAGTCCCAGGGCAAGGGGCAGGCCTTCGAGATCCAGGCCGACGAGGTGCAGGTGCTCGGCATGGTGGATGACCCGGACACCTACCCCATCCAGCCCAAGCAGCACACGCTCGAGTTCCTCCGCGAGGTGGCCCACCTGCGCGTGCGCACCAACACCTTCGGCGCCATCACCCGCGTCCGCCACACCGCCGCCCAGGCCATCCACCGCTTCTTCCACGAAGAGGGCTTCTTCTGGATCAACACCCCCATCGTCACCGCCAGTGACGCGGAGGGCGCCGGGCAGATGTTCCGCGTCTCCACGCTGGACGTCGTCAACCCGCCCCGCACCCCGGAGGGGAAGATCGACTGGCACAAGGACTTCTTCGGCAAGGAGGCCTACCTCACCGTCTCCGGCCAGCTGAACGTGGAGGCCTACTGCCTGGCCATGTCCAAGGTGTACACGTTCGGGCCCACCTTCCGCGCGGAGAACTCGAACACCACCCGCCACCTGGCCGAGTTCTGGATGATCGAGCCGGAGATCGCCTTCGCCAACCTGAACGACGACGCGGATCTGGCGGAGCGGTTCCTCAAGTACGTCTTCAAGGCGGTGCTCGCCGAGTGCGGCCCGGACATGAAGTTCTTCGAGGAGCGCGTGCAGAAGGGCGTCACCGAGCGCCTGGAGAAGTTCATCAACTCCAGCTTCGAGCGCATCCACTACACCGAGGCCATCGAGATCCTGAAGAAGGCCAAGAAGAAGTGGGACTACGCGCCCGAGTGGGGCAATGACTTGCAGACCGAGCACGAGCGCTACCTCACCGAGGAGCACGTGGGCCGGCCGACGGTGGTGATGAACTACCCGGAGAAGATCAAGGCCTTCTACATGCGCATCAACGAGGACGGGAAGACGGTGGCGGCCATGGACGTGCTGGCCCCCGGCATCGGCGAGATCATCGGCGGCAGCCAGCGCGAGGAGCGCCTGGACGTGCTGGACCAGCGCATGCTGCAGTTCGGCCTCAAGCCCGAGCACTACCAGTGGTACCGCGACTTGCGCCGCTACGGCACCGTGCCGCACGCGGGCTTCGGCCTCGGGTTCGAGCGCCTCATCGTCTACATCTGCGGCCTGCAGAACATCCGCGACGCCATCCCCTACCCGCGCGTTCCGGGCTGGGCGCAGTTCTGAGCCTGGATGTAGTATGCCGCTTACTCGGCAGTCCTGGAGCTGAAGCAGCTTGCATATGGGGGAGATGTGGCTCGCGAACATCGGCTCGTCTTCGAGCTCCAGGCAGGACCGCTCGGGGCAGCGGACCTCACCGTTACCCGCCTGACCGGTGAGGAGGCGCTCTCCGAGCTGTTCGACTTCCAGGTCGAGTTCTTCCCCACCGCTCTGGAGCCGCTGGACCCACACGAGCTGCTCGGCACACAGGCCACCCTCTCGGTGAGAACTCCGGAGGGCTCCGAGCGCTTCGTCCACGGCTGGGTGGAGGAGGTGGCGGACGCTGGCCTGCGCCACGGCCGGCCCGAGTACCGCGTCCGGATCGCGCCCAACCTGCGGCAGCTGCGGCACGTCCGGCGCAGCCGCATCTTCCAGAACCTCTCGGTTCCGGACATCGTCGCCAAGGTGCTGAAGGCCGGGCACGTGGATCACCGCCTGGCGCTCTCGGGCAGCTACGGCAAGCGCGAGTACTGCGTGCAGTACCGCGAGACCGATCTGGACTTCGTGCTCCGGCTGCTGGAGTCCGAGGGCATCTTCTTCTTCTTCGAGCATGGCCCGGACTCGCACGTGATGGTGCTGGGAGACTCGGCCAGCGCGCACGAGCCGCTCGCGGGGGAGTCCACCCTGCTCTTCCGCGTGGAGACGGGCCAGGCGCCCACGGTGGGCGAGCACATCACCCGGGTGGCGCGCGCGCACCAACTGCTCCCCGGGAGGGTGGCGCTCCGGGACTTCGACTTCGAGCGTCCCACGCTGGATCTCACCACCCAGGCCCATGAGAACCAGGAAGTCAAAGGCCTGGAGATCTACGACTACCCGGGTGACTACGTGCAGCCCGGCGAGGGCAAGCGGCTGAGCAAGGTGCGCCTGGAGGAGCTGCGCTTCGGCGTGAGGACGCTGGCGTGCGCGGGGACATGCCACCGGCTGCTGCCGGGCGCCACCTTCTCGCTGGCGGAGCACCCGGACACGGAGCTGAACGGAGAGCTGCTCCTGGTCCGCGTGCGCCACGAGGGGCAGCGTCAGGAGATGGCGGGTGCCGCGCAGGCGCTCGAGGGCTCCTATCGCAACGAGCTCCTCACGCTGCCCTCGGGTGTCCCCTACCGTCCCCGGCGCACCACCCGCCGGCCCGCCATCCCGGGCATCCAGACGGCCACGGTGGTGGGGCCCTCGGGCGAGGAGACGCAGCCCGACGCGCATGGGCGCATCAAGGTGCAGTTCCACTGGGACCGGGAGGGGCAACGCAACGAGCAGAGCTCCTGCTGGGTGCGCGTGGGCCAGGCCTGGGCCGGCGAGGGCTGGGGCGCCAGCTTCGTCCCTCGCGTGGGGCAGGAGGTGGTGGTCCGCTTCCTGGAGGGCAACCCGGACCGGCCGTTGGTGGTGAGCGCCGTCTACAACGGCAGCAACCCGCCGCCGGTGGCCCTGCCCGGCGAGAAGACGAAGAGCACCCAGCGCACGGACTCCAGCCTGGGCGGCGGCGGGTCCAACGAGGTGCGCCTCGAGGATGCCGCGGGCCAGGAGGAGGTCTACCTCCACGCCCAGAAGGACGAGAACCTCGAGACGCTCAATGACAAGACGCAGATCATCCGCGGCAACGAGCAGCTCGGGGTGGAGAAGGATCGCTCCCGCGAGGTGCACGGCAACCAGTCGCTCGCGGTGAAGCTGGAGGATGACTCCACCATCGAGAGCAACCAGACGCTGACGGTGACGGGGAACCGCGACACCCGTGTGAAGGAGAGCCACGACGAGGCGGTGGAGGGCAACCAGAACATCACCGTGGCCATGGCCCACAACCTGAACGTCACGGAGGCTGTCGCGTTCAACGTGGGCGCCGCCGCGGCGCTCAACATCGGCGCGGTCTACTCGGTCAACGTGGCGCTGGCCCTCAACAAGGCGGTGGGTGGGGCGCGGCTGGAGCAGATCGCCGGCTTGAAGAGCGAGGACGTAGGCGTTGACCGCACAGAGAGCATCGGCGGCAACCGCAGCAGCGACGTGCTCGGCGAGGTGGAGGAGGAGGTGAAGGGCAAGCTGATGCAGAGCACGGGCCAGGACCGCAAGGACGAGTCCGGCCGGCACACCTTCACCGAGGTGAAGCAGGAGACGGGCTTCGGCTCGAAGGAGATGAAGTTCAAAGCGGATGAGGCCGCCGTGGTGGTGGGCGACGAGCTGGCGCTGCTCATCGACAAGTCCGGCACGGTGAAGATCTGGGCGAAGGACCTGACGGTGGACGGCTCGCAGATCAAGCTCAAGGGCAGCAAGATCGAGAAGAAGTCCGGCGGCAGCGGCCAGAGCAAGTCCTTCCAGGAGGTGCTGGATCCCTCGGTGGCCGTCGAGGTGGCGAGCCATGAAGGGGACAAGGGCCCATTGTCTCCGGCGGACGCCAAGGCCTTCAAGGATGGCAAGTACACGGAGAAGGTGCTCACGAAGGACGTGCAGGTGGAGCGCCTCCACGGCGGCGGGGCCTTTCCGCAGGGCCGCTGGGTGACAGGCGGCTCGCGTCCCCTCGGGCTGGAAGGGAAGATCCGCATGGCGTTGCGGCCCGAGTGGGGCAATGCCGCCTCCCAGTCCAGCTCCCTCACCCTCAAGGCGGGGACCAAGGTGTACGAGGGCGTCGTCGCGGGCCAGGGCACGGGCTATGCCGGGGGCGCGACGCAGATCCTCATCGACGTTCCCAAGGCCGTGCTCGAAAAGGGGGGCGCCGCGACGGGAACCTTCCTCAAGACGGTGTTCCTGTAGGAAAGGCGGACAGACGTGGGCTTGTTCTCCAAGCGTTCCATCCTCTCCAAGCTGCACTCCGGCAAGGAGTTCGGTGCGCTCGACGAAGTGCTGGAGTTCCAGCAGCGGCTCGCAGCCGAGTTGGAGAAGGGCACCATCGAGCGCATCCCCGTGGGCAAGCTGTTCTCCTACACCACGCCCGAGGAGTGGTACCGGGAGAAGGAGACGGGCATCGTCTACCGCTACATTCCCCCCGAATTCCCTCTCAAGGGGCACTGGGCGCGGGTGGAGGCTCCCGAGGAGCGCTCGTACTTCGAGCAACTCTGCGGGACGGACCGGCCGAGCAAAGAGGAGTACGCCCGGCTCTCGGCGGAGTTGGAGAAGCGCTGGCGCCAGGGCGAAGTCGAGCGCGCGCCGAGTACGAGCTCCAAGATCGAAGGAACGTGGATCTACCACCACCCTCCTTCGGACGAGACCTTCGAACTCTTTCCCCCCTTGGCCGCCACGGGATGGGGCATGTGGCGGAAGGTCTTCCGGTCCGAGAAGGAAGGCAGCTGGCCCGGAGAGCTGAAGAAGGACATCCCCCCGGCGCGGCGCGGGGCCTGAGCAGCAGAGGAGATGAACCATGGCGATTGCCACTGCGCCGCTCGCGGCGAACCAGGCGGAGTTCGAGTTCGAGTGTGGTCCCCACCCGGCCGGGGAGCTGGCCGTGCTGGGCTTCACGGTGGAGGAGACGCTGTCGGCGCCCTACCAGGCGGAGATCGACCTGGTGTCGGGCCCGGACATCGAGGTGGAGGGGGTGGGCCTGCTCGGACAGGAAGCGCTGTTGACAATCCAGCTGGGAGACGGCTCGGCGCGCTTCGTCCACGGCATCATCGGCCACGTGCGGTGCTGGGACGAGGGCAGCGGCCCGGAGCGCAAGCGCTGCCGGGTGCGCGTGGTGCCCCGGCTGTGGACCCAGCGTCATGTGCGCCGCAGCCGCATCTTCCAGGAGCTGACCACGCCGGACATCGTGAAGAAGCTCCTGGGCGAGGCGGGAGTGGAGCACCGGCTGGCGCTGTCGGGGAGCTACCCCAAGCGCGAGTACTGCGTGCAGTACCGCGAGTCCAACCTGGACTTCATCTCCCGGCTGCTCGAGGAGGAAGGCATCTTCTACTTCTTCGAGCACGAGCAGGGCGTGCACACGATGGTGCTGGGGGACGCGCCCTCGGTGCACGAGCCGCTCATCGGCGAGTCGCGCCTGGTGTTCCGAGAGAAGGGGCTCATGGTGGCGGGCGCCGAGGCGGTGAACGAGTTCGCCTCCAGGCTGGAGGTGCAGCCCGGCGCGGTCATGCTGCGGGACTACAACTTCCTGCGGCCCAGCAGTGACTTGAGCGCGGACTCCTCGGCGGACGGTGGCGACTCGGCCCTGGAGGTGTACGACTACCCGGGCCGCTATGACGACGCGGGGGCCGGGCGCAGCTACGCGAAGATCCGCCTGGAGGAGCTGCGGGCCAAAGCAGAGACAGCAGCGGGCGCGAGCGCCAGCCGCCGACTGACCCCAGGCTACACGTTCGAGCTGGCCGAGCACCCGACGGGGACGTACGACGGCGAGTACCTGGTGCTCTCGGTGACCCATCGGGGCTCGCAGCCGGAGGTGCTCCCGGGCACGCAGGTCCGCCACGAGGGAGATAGACACGAGCCCTACAGGAACCACTTCACCTGCCTGAGCAAGACAGTGCCCTTCCGGCCTGAGCGGAGGACCTCACGTCCCTGGCTGCCCGGCCCGCAGACGGCCGTGGTGGTGGGCCCGGCGGGCGAGGAGATCCACACGGACGAGCACGGCCGCATCAAGGTGCAGTTCCACTGGGATCGCGAGGGCAAGGGAGACGACAAGAGCTCCTGCTGGATCCGGGTGAGCCAGGCGTGGGCGGGGCCAGGCTGGGGCGCGCTGTACCTGCCGCGCATCGGCCAGGAGGTGGTGGTGGAGTTCCTGGAGGGGGATCCGGATCGGCCGCTGGTGACAGGGAGCGTGTACAACGGCCACCACCCGCCGCCGCTGGACCTGCCGGGCGAGAAGACGAAGAGCACGCTGCGCTCGAACTCGAGCCCGGGAGGCGGAGGTTTCAACGAGCTGCGCCTCGAGGACGCGGCGGGCTCGGAGGAGGTGTTCTTCCACGCGCAGAAGGACTTCAACATCGTCGTGGAGAACGACAAGTCCCAGCAGGTGGGCGGCAACGAGACGCTGCTGGTGGAGAAGGACCGGAGCCGGGAGGTGCACGGCAACCAATCACTGAAGGTGACGAAGGACGACTCGTCGGTGATTGGCGGCAACCAGACGCTGGACGTGACGAAGAACCGCTCGACGACGGTGGGGGGCAACCACACGGAGTCGGTGGGGGGCAACCAGTCCGTCACGGTAGGCAGCTCGCAGAGCGTGTCGGTGGCGCTGGCCTCGGCGGAGAACATCGGCCTGGGCAAGGCGGTGAACATCGGCGGGGCCTACGCGGTGACGGTGGGCGGTGCGATGAACGAGCTGGTGGGCGGGCTGAAGTCCGAGCAGGTGGGTGGCGCGAAGGTAGAGATGGTGGGCGCGAAGAAGTCGGAGACGGTGAAGGGCAACCGCACATTGAGCGTGGGCGGGGACTACTCGGAGACGGTGAAGAAGAAGCGCAACCTGAAGGTGGACCAGGACCACCTGCTGAACGTGGGGGGCAAGTACCAGGTGCTCGCCAAGGAGAGCTACGCCATCCAGGGCAAGGAGCTGGTGCTGTCCGCGGAGAACTCGTTCACGTTGCAGGTGGGCAGCGCCACCATCCAGGTGAAGAAGGACGGCAAGGTGGTCATCAAGGGCGGGAAGCTGGAGATCACCGCCTCGGGTGACATCGTAATGAAGGCCTCGAAGATCTCGGAGAACTGAGCACCGGGCCGGTTCCTCTATGCCGAACCTGGAGAACCTCACTCGGTTCAAGGCCGTAGACCTGCCCTCCATGAACAAGGAGGGCGAGGAGCTGCTGGTCATCTGCGTCGCGGGCCGGTTCGAGCTACCTCCCGCAGGCCGTCCTTCGCAGGAGCCGCCGAAGCCGAGCGAGGAGCAGCGCCCGCCCGTGATGGAGGACGTCTACTGGGGCGAGCCCGGCGCCTCGAGCCTGCGCTACGAGGGACAGACGACCTACACGCGGTCAGGAACGGACATCTACATCTCGGGCCACGCGTGGGCACCGGGAGGCAAGCCGGTGCCGGAGCTGTTGGCGGCCGTGAAGGTGGGGCCGTGCCAGAAGGGGATCCGCGTCTTCGGGACACGGGTGTGGTACCGGGGCGCGTTGGGGCTCAAGGCCTCGGCGCCGCGGCCGTTTGAGTCCATTCCGCTGCGCTACGAGCGCAGCTTCGGCGGAGTGGCGGCGGCAACAGGCAAGGAACCACCCGCGTACGAGCCACGAAACCCCGTGGGGATGGGCCTGTACGGCTCGGCGAAGGAGGCCATCGAGCAGCCCCTGCCGAACCTGGAGGATCCCCTCCAATTGATAACGAGCCCGACGGATCGCGTACCACCTGCGGGCTTCGGTCCCATCGCCCGGAGCTGGCAGCCCCGGCTCAAGCTGGCTGGAACGTATGACGAGGCGTGGGTCGAGCAGCGAGCGCCGTTGTGGCCCCGCGACTTCAACCCGCTGTTCTTCCAGGCCGCCTCACCGGGGCTCGTTGCCTCGCCAGGACTGAAAGGTGGGGAACCGGTCGTCCTTTCGGGCTTCTCTCCGGATGGGCAGATCGCTTTCCCGCTCCCCCGCTATCGCCTGCTGGCGAAGAGCGTGTTTCGCCACCGCGTCGACCGGCGGGAACTGGTCCTGGACGCAGTGCAGCTTGAACCCGAGGCGCGAGCCCTGACGCTTGTCTGGCGTGCGGTGGTTCCCGCCCACCGAGAGCTGGCTCAGCACGAGTACAGCGTCGTCCGGGAGTTGGAGCCCTGGGAGGGACCCTTGCCATGAGCGCGCGCTCCCCTGGAACGGACGGGCTGGCGGTCCTGAAGCTGGGCCTCTGTACCCCATTGGGGCTGACAGCCCGGGCCACGCAGGTCGAGATGGCTGCTGGCACTGTGCGCTTCTCCGAGACGGATGTGCTGGACAAGGCCGGAGAGCCCGTCCGTGCCTCAATGCTGACGCTGCTGGAGTCCGGGCTCACCCGCACGGAGCGGATGACTGCGTTGGCAGTAACGGCACTCCAAGAGTCTCTGAGGGACGTGGCATCGCTTGGAATCGATCGGCTACCGCTGCTGCTCGCGCTCCCAGAGCCAGGGAGCGGAGCCCCATTCAAGCGGGAGTCTTTGCTGAGCGCGCTGGAAGGTGCTGCGGCTCCTCTCCGGCTGGAGGTGTCCGAGAGCACTCTCTTTCCTGAGGGCCGTGCTGGCTTCTTTCGAGCGCTGACTGAGGCCGCCCGGCTCGTGAAGTCGCGGAAGGGTGGCTGGGTCTTGGTGGGAGGAGTGGACTCGATGTGCGACCGCGACTCCCTGGCGCATCATGCACGAGCGGGCCGGAACCTGGGGCCGAGCACGCGGGACGGGATTCTGCCGGGAGAGGGAGCCGGCTTCTTCCTGCTCACTGCTAGAGTCCCTGCAGGGCAAGGAAGCCTGTCCTCTCATGGACGGGTTGTCAGCTGCGCCCTCGCGCAAGAGCCTCACTCCTTCCTGCAACGAAAGCCCAACCTGGCCGAAGGCCTCTCAGATGCCTTCCGTCAGCTTCGCCAGCACCCCGTCGCAGGGGCCCGGCGGGTAGATCACCTCCTGTCCTGCCAGACGGGAGAGTCCTTCTGGGCGCAGGAGCTCAACTACGCGTATCTGCGCAACGCGGTGCTGATGCCCGAGCCCCTGACGGTCAGCCTCGTGGCCGAAAGTCTCGGCGACGCGGGCGCGGCAGCGGGAGTGATCCAACTCGGCGGTGCGCTTCATCATCTCCAGAAGCTGAAACCAGCCCACGGGAGCGCCGCGCGTGTGCTGATATACGGATGTGCAGACGCCGGCCAAGTGGGTGCCTGCGTCATCGAGGGGGACAGATGAGCAAGGTCTACGCCAACGGCCGCTCGGTGGTTCATAAAGGGGACGGTCAGGTCAACACCTGCCCAGTGCCAGATGTGTGCAAGACCCCCTCCCCCGGCGGTCCTGTGCCAATCCCCTACGTGAATGTAGCGCAGGATGGAGACCTGGCGAAAGGAAGTCAGTCCGTCAGCATTGAGGGAAATCCGATAGCGCTCAAGGACTCGAACTTGAGCACGAGCAGCGGCGATGAAGCGGGGACCGCGGGCGGTGGGTTGGTCTCTTCGAAGACGAAGGGGAAGATGACGTGGGCCAGTTCCAGCATCGACGTGAAGATCGAAGGCCAAGGCGTCATCCGCTTCCTGGACATCTGCCTGCACAATGGCAACACCAACAACACGGGAGGACAACCGGCTCAAGGCGCCCCCAACCAGGCGCCGTCCTCGGGAGCCTCCAAGTGCCCACCTCACCAATGGGAGATTCGCCCGCCAAGGGAAAGCCGAACGGTCGCTGAAAAGCGCAAGCGTCTTGCCAGGGAGGCTCGAGAGTCAAAGCGAAAAGGAGATCGTGATGCGGCAAACAGCTATGTCTTCGAAGGCAAAGCCGCCAAGCACAACAAGGTCACCGACGGCAACGACATGTCCGGGGCCAACGACGCCTCCAAGCTCTACGTGCATTGCAAGATATGCAACAAGCGAAACCGTGAAGTTGATCATGTACTCCGCGACAAGGACGGCAACATTTCCGCAGTCGTCGAGGTCAAGTCCGGAAATGCCGAGATAAAGCCCAAGCAGCTTTATGCTTTGAAGGAAATCACCAGCCAGATTGGGGCGTCATTGGTTTACAAGATACAGCGAGGGGATGGCGCCCCCAAGGCCTCTGAATTCCTACAAAAGCACGGACATTCAGCCGATAACATCATCGTCATCTAACTTGACCACTCACGGCGACCGCACATGAGAGATCACTATATTTTCCTCTCCCCGCTCAAACAGCCTCGCGAAAGCATCCTCCGGATAGCATGGACCATCCTCCGCGAGCGCGGTGCTGTTCCAACATTTGAGTGCGAGGAACTCAAGTACGACACAGAGCAGCAACGCTACCGTTGGACGGGGGAATTCGTCACTTGCAGCTCCATCGAAGAAATACTCACTCTGGCGCGGAACTGGGAAGCCATAGCCACTTACTTTGAACTCACCATGGAAGACGTACTAGGCAGCCTGTCGATCCTGCTTTGGAGCGACACCCTCCCAGGCACCACCACGCTAGCACTCTGCGAAGACTCTACTCTCTTCAATTACCAGCGTGAGCACAGGGAGCCTTGGGGGGCTTTCCAGGAAATCGCCCTTACGCTTGCAGAATCCCTGGGTTCATCATTCTGTTTGCTGAAAAGCAACCCTCCGGTGCGAACGGTGACCGAAGAAGAAGTCTCCAAGAGCCTCTCCCTCATGGAAACAGGGCGGTATGTGCCCACTTTCCTTGCTGTCCATACTGGCAGATTCTCCTCCGCCAGCCTTTCAGGCAGTTCTTCATCGGCCGAATACTCCGCACGTAGCTATCAAGGCTACATGATTTTTACTGACAAGGGAATGGGATCTCCTGCGGCAGAAGATGGCTGAATTTAGAGAGTACATAATGTGTAGCCTCACTGATCAGGTCTGCCGACCATGAAGGAACTCCCCTCTCTGCTCTACCACCCCAGCGCGGAGGAGTTCCTCCGTGAGTTCCAGGAGGAGCACCTCTCTGAGCTCGAGTTCCTGCTCGGACAGCGGGAGCGGCTCATCCGTGATCCCCAGATTCCTTGGCCGGATGTTGCTGGCCTGGAACGCCGGATCGAGGCGCATGTCGATGCGATGCGCGCCAGTGGCACCGTCGGTCTCGAGTTGGCTCGGGAGGCGATGGAGAGCGGTGACGAGGCTCAGGTCATGGCGGGGGCCTACGCTGTCTCGTCGTTCCAGGAGAAAGACGGAGCTGACGGTCTCGGCGAGGCGATCCGCACCTTAGAGGAGACTGCTGATGATCTGCTCGACGTCTGGGAGCAAGTGCTTGTGCTCTCCGAGCATCCCCGGGTCGCGGACCGTGTGAACGCCCTGCTGGCCTCCTCTCGGTCCGAAGTACGTACCACCGCAGCCCTGATCCTGGGACGCCGACACGAAGGCAATGCGGAGCGGATCCTCCCGCTCCTCGATGATGCCTCGCTCGAGGTTCGTAGCGCCGCCGTCATGGCCCTGGCTCGGCTTGATTACCGCCCGGCGGTCACAGCCGTTGAGAACCTGCTCCAGTATGTCCCTGTCTCGGAGTGGGAGCCGCTGACCTTCGCCGCCCTCTGCTTAGGCTCCCCCCGGGCGCTGAAGCATTGCCGTCAGGCCTGTCAGGCCGGTGGAGATCTGCCCGCCGGGTTCCCGCGGTTGCTCGCCATGGCCGGTGAAGAGCGGGACCTCCCCATCCTTCAGAGGCTCTGCGCCCACCCGAAGCTGGCCTCACGTGCCATTGCAGCAGTCGGCATCCTGGGGGTCCCCTCCTCCGTTCCCTTCCTCATCGAGCATCTCTCCTCGGATGCGCTCGAGGTCCGGCTGGCAGCCGGCGCTGCGCTCAACCTCCTCACCGGCGCCAACCTCTACGTGACCACCCGAGCCCTTGAGGAAGGAGCCGATGGGCCTGAGCCCGGCCGTGAGATCCGCCTCCCCAACATGGACGCCACCATCTGGACTGAGTGGTGGGACGGCCACGAGCCCCGCTTCTCAGGCTCCAGGCGCTTCCGGCGCGGCAAGCCGCTCTCCCTCGGCATCTGCGTCGAGGAGCTCGCCGATCCCAACAGCCCCTTCGAAGTCCGGGAGCGCGCAGCGCAGGAGCTCCGCATCCACTCCAAGCAGGCCATCGGCTTCGAGCCGGACTGGCCCATCCGCCGTCAACGCGCCGCCATCGACCGGTGGCAGCACTGGTGGGAAGACCACCGCGGCTCGCGCCCCTTTCGCAGGTAGCTCCTGAAACGAAACGGCCCGGCGTCCCCCGAAGGGAACACCGGGCCGAATGTCACAGCGCTGCGCTCCGCGCTACGCCTTGGCCAGCTGGCGCAGCACGAACTGCAGGATGCCGCCGTGGCGGTAGTAGTCGAGCTCGTTCGGCGTGTCGATGCGGCACAGCGCCTTGAACTCCTTCGTACCGCCCTCGCCCTGGGCCTTCACCGTCAGCATCTTCTGCGGCGCCAGGCCCTCCGCGATGCCCGTGATGGTGAACGTCTCGTGGCCTGTCAGCCCCAGCGTCTGCGCGTCCTGGCCCGCCTCGAACTGCAGCGGCAGCACGCCCATGCCCACCAGGTTGGAGCGGTGGATGCGCTCGAAGCTCTTCGCGATCACCGCCTTCACGCCCAAGAGCTGCGTGCCCTTGGCCGCCCAGTCACGGCTCGAGCCCGTGCCGTACTCGGCCCCCGCCAGCACCAGCAGCGGCGTGCCCTCCTGCTGGTACTTCATCGACGCGTCGTAGATGCTCATCCGCTCGCGCGTGGGGATGTGGACGGTGACGCCGCCCTCCACCCCCGGCACCAGCAGGTTCTTCAGCCGGATGTTCGCGAACGTGCCGCGCACCATCACCTCGTGGTTGCCGCGCCGCGCCCCGTACGAGTTGAAGTCCTTCGGCTCCACGCCCTCGGCCATCAGGTACTTCGCCGCCGGGCTGCTCTTCGCGATGTTGCCCGCCGGGGAGATGTGGTCCGTCGTCACCGAGTCCCCGAGCACCGCCAGCACCCGCGCCCCGTTGATGTCCTTGAGCGCCCCCGGCTCCTTCGGGAGGTTCTCGAAGAACGGCGGCTTGCGCACGTAGGTGGACTTCGGCTCCCACTGGAACGTGTTGCCCTTGCTCACCTGGAGCTGCTGCCAGAGCGTGTCGCCCTCCATCGCGTGCGCGTACTGCCGGCGGAACTGATCCGGCTTCACCGCCGAGCGGATGAGCTCCTGGATCTCCTCGTTCGTCGGCCAGATGTCCTTCAGGAACACCGGCTTGCCGTTGCGGTCATGCCCCACCGGCTCGGTGTCCAGGTTCCGGTTCACGTCCCCGGCCAGCGCGTACGCCACCACCAGCGGCGGCGAGGCCAGGTAGTTCATCCGCACGTGCGGGTTGATGCGGCCCTCGAAGTTGCGGTTGCCCGACAGCACCGCCGACACCACCAGGTCACCCTCCGTCACCGCGTTGGCCACCGGATCCGGCAGCGGACCCGAGTTGCCGATGCACGTGGTGCACCCGTAGCCCACCACGTGGAAGCCCACGCCCTCCAGGTACGGCATCAGGCCCGCCTCCTTGAGGTACTCGGTCACCACGCGGCTGCCCGGCGCCAGGCTCGTCTTCACCCAGGGCTTGGCGGTCAGCCCGCGCTCCACCGCCTTCTTCGCCAGCAGGCCCGCGCCGATCAGCACCGCCGGGTTCGAGGTGTTGGTGCACGAGGTGATCGCCGCGATCACCACCGCGCCGTGGCCCACCTTGTAGCTCTGGTTGCCGTGCGTCACCGTCACCGTCTGCTGCAGCCGCTCGGGCGGCACCGGCGCCGCGGGGGCCTTCGCCTTCCCACCGCCCTCGTCGTCCTCGCCCTTGCTCTTGCCCGCCGCCAGCATCTCCACCAGCGACTTCTCGTACGCGCCCTTCATCTCCTTCAGGGGCACCCGGTCCTGCGGCCGCTTCGGGCCCGCCAGGCTCGGCACCACCGTGGAGAGCTCCAGCTCCAGCGTGTCGCTGAACACCGGCTCCGGCGCGCCCTCCACGCGGAACAGGCCCTGCTCCTTGCAGTACGCCTCGGTGAGCGCCACCACCTCGTCCGGACGGCCGGTGAAGCGCAGGTAGGCCAGGCTCTCCTCATCCACCGGGAAGAAGCCGATGGTGGCGCCGTACTCGGGCGCCATGTTGGCGATGGTGGCCCGGTCCGGCAGCGACAGGCCCTTGAGCCCGCTGCCGTAGAACTCCACGAACTTGCCCACCACGCCCTTCTTGCGAAGCATCTGCGTCACGGTGAGCACCAGGTCCGTCGCCGTGGCCCCCGCGGGCAGCTTGCCCGTCAGCTTGAAGCCCACCACCTGCGGAATCAGCATGGTGATCGGCTGGCCCAGCAGCGCCGCCTCGGCCTCGATGCCGCCCACGCCCCAGCCCACCACGCCGATGCCGTTGATCATCGTCGTGTGGCTGTCCGTGCCCACCAGCGTGTCCGGGCACGCCACGTTGCCGCTGCGGAACGTCACCTGCGCCAGGTACTCCAGGTTCACCTGGTGGCAGATGCCGATGTCCGGCGGCACCACCCGGAAGCCCTTGAACGCCGTCTGGCCCCAGCGCAGGAACGCGTAGCGCTCCCGGTTCCGATCGAACTCCAGCTGGGCGTTCTCCTTGTAGGAGTTCGTGGTGGCGAACGTGTCCACCTGCACCGAGTGATCGATGACCAGGTCCGCCGGGTTGCGCGGGTTGATCTTCGCGGGGTCGCCGCCCATGGAGGCCAGCGCCTCACGCATGGCCGCCAGGTCCACCACCGCGGGCACGCCCGTGAAGTCCTGCAGCAGCACGCGCGCCGGGTGGAAGGAGATCTCCGTGTCCGGCGTGGCCTTCGGATCCCACGCCAGCATCTTCTCCACGTGCTCGCGCTTCACCACGCGGCCGTCCTCGTGGCGCAGCAGGTTCTCCAGCAGCACCTTCAGCGAGAGCGGCAGGCGGTTCACCGCCGCGTTGGCCTTGGCCAGCTTCGCCAGGCTGTAGAAGTCGTACGTTTGAGAGCCCACCTTCAGTTGGCTCTTCGTGCCGAAACTGTCCGTCATGTGCGTTCGCCGTCCTTCCCATACCGAAGTCGCGGGTTTTCTAAGCCCGCACGGGGCGGCATGCAAAGAGTTCCTGCGCCGCCGTCAAGGGGGAGACGGTGAGTCCTCCAAGCAGCCAAGCCCTCGATATTCCGGGGGTTTTTGCGGCTCAGTCCGGGCTCAGAGGATCTTCCTGAAGAAGTACAGCACGCGCTCGACCACCTTCTGCCAGAGAGGCCGACGCCGGAACTCCTCCAGGCTCACCTCGCGGCAGGTGCCGCAGTCGTTGCGGAACGAGTCCTCCAGCGTCCGCCCCAGCTGCGGATCCGCGAAGACGGCGTTCACCTCGTGGTTGAAGGCCAGGCTCATCCGCTCCAGGTTGAACGAGCCCAGCGTCCCCCACACTCCATCCACCACCGCTGTCTTCGCGTGCAGCACCCCGCGCTGCCACTCGAAGATGCGCACCCCCGCGCTCAGCAGCTTCTCGTAGAAGGCGCGCGTGCAGTGCTCCAGGAAGGGATGATCGCTGCGGCCGTTGAGCAGCAGGCTCACCTCCACGCCGCGCTGGGCCGCCTCGCGCAGCACGGCCACCATGCGCCGGTCCGGGACGAAGTAGGCCGCGGCGATCAACACGCTGCGCCGCGCCCGGGAGATGGCATGCAGGTAGGCCCGGTGGATGCTGCGCCGGCTGGAGAGCACCGTCAGGCACACGTTGCCCTTGGGCGGCCCCGGTCGCCTCAGCCGCCTCAGCCCCTGCATCCGGTAGCGGACGCGCTCCAGCCCCTCCTGGAAGGCCATGCGCCAGGTGGCCAGGAAGCGGCGCTCCAGCTCGTGCACCGCCGGGCCTTCAATCCGCAGCACGTCATCGCGCCAGCCCGCGCCCACCCCCACCGGTGCCCAGTGCGCGGAGATGTTCACCCCGCCCACGAAGGCCACCTTCCCATCCACCACGAGGATCTTCCGGTGATCTCTGCGCAGCAGGTGGCGCAGCCCGCGGCTCAGGCTGAAGGGCTTGAAGGCGCGGATGTCCACCCCGCGCTGGCGCAGCAGCTCGAAGAAGCCGCGGCGGCTCGTCCACGAGCCCACCGCGTCATAGAGCACCTTCACGTGGACGCCGCGCTCGGCCGCCTCGGCCAGCGCCTGGCCGAACAGCTCTCCCACCGCGTCGGTAATGAACATGTACGTCTCGAGGCGGACGTAGCGCCGCGCGCCACGAATGGCCTCGAGCATGGCCGGGTACGCCTCCACGCCATCCCTCAGCAGCTGGCAGGCGTTCCCCTGGAGGACCGAGTGGCTGCGCGGCAGGTAGAAGCGCGCCAGCAACCGGTTGGGGACGGTGGGGCTCCAGACGACCCCATGCTCGGGGACCGGGCACTGCCCCTGCCCCGCGCCAACGTGGGGCTCCACCCGCGCCGGTCGATCTTCGATCCGCGCCAACCCCGCCTGCTCGCTCCCCACCTCCTGCTCGTACATGGCAAGGGTAGGGTGCGGATGATGCAGCGGAGCGGCAACCCACCGTCAGGCCCGCTGGCCCCACCTGCGGCACTGCAGTGTCCACGGCCGGACGGCTGGCTAGAACCCGTACTCCGCGCGCTTGTTCTCGGCGTGCGTGGCGCACGGCTGGTCAAACTCCGGGAAGTACTCGCGGATGTGATCCAGCGTGTCCCGGGCAAACTTGAAGTTGCGCTGGTTGTAGTAGCCCTCGGTCTCCAGCAGCAGCTTGGCGCACGTCTTGTCCAGCTCCTGCTGCGCGTCCTTCATCCGGTCCCTGGCCTCGAAGTAGAGATCCGGCTTGGGCTCGGGGTGGGCCTCCAGCAGCAGCCACGCCTCGCGGAAGGACTTCCACGCCTCGTACCGGTTGCGCGCGCCCACATCCTGGCGCTCGAAGTTCTGCCGGCCGCGCGAGTAGGCCTCGCGCGCCTTCGCCACCAGCTCATCCGGCGGCAGATCCGGCAGCAGCGCCTTCTCCACCCGCACGTTCCAGATGCGCCACTCGTCCTCGGCCGGCGGGTTCTTCGTGTTGTCGAAGACGATGCGGTTGACCTCGCCCTTCTTGAGCAGGTTGGGCGGGATCATGATCTCCAGCGAGCGGTCGCGGCTGGCCAGCGTGTCCGCGGGGACCTGGCCCACGTCCACACCGTTGACCGTCACCACCACCTCGCCCTGGGAGATGCCCTGCGCCTGGAAGTGGAGGATGACGACGGCGCGCGTGGCGGCCGTGTACTCCCAGGTGAAGTTCTTCAGGTCCGCCTTCGCCCACGTCACGCCCTCGCCCAGGCCGAACGAGTCCGGGATGGCCTTGTTGCTGAGCTCCATGGGCTCGGGGGCGCGCCGGGGCCCCAGGCCGATGTCCTGGCTGATCACGTAGTAGTACGCCCCGCCCACCAGACCGAGAGCCAGCACCGCGAACCCGGCCTTGATGGCGCGGCGCACTCCCGCGCTGGCCTCGAGCCAGAAGAGCTTGAGCTGGGCGACGCCACCGGGAGACTCGCGCTTGATGCGGGCGCGCTCGGCGGCGGACAGCCCTCCCCCCTTGGCAGGCGACACTCGCTCCACCGCCCCACTGCCGCCCGACATGCGCCGCGGCGCGGGAGAGGCAGGTGCGGCGCGCTCGATGGCGGCCGAGGGCCCGGAGGTGCGCGGCACCGCGGCCGCGGACCCGGAGGTCCGGGGAACGGCCGCAGAGGACCCGGAGGTGCGCGGCATGTTGCCCGTGGCGGGGCGGTTCGGCCGGACCGCAGGCAGGGCGCGGGTGGCGGAGCGCTGGATCTTGTCCAGGTTCTCCGGATCCCCCTCCATGCCCTCGGGCTTGAGCGCCTCGCCCTTGTTCTTCGCGCGCGGCTTCACCTTGTCCAAGGAGACGATGCGCGTGCTGTTGGCATCCGCTCCAGGCTCGACTCCCGCATCGGTGCTGAGCTCATTGGCGAACTCTTCCGCCACGGCCTCGAAGACGAAGACCACCGGCCCCAGCGTCAGCTTGTCGCCGGTCGCCAGCGCGTGCTTCTTGGTGATGGCCGCCCCGTTCACCTTGGTGCCGTTGGAGCTGCCCATGTCCTCGACGAGGAACTGGCTTCCCTCGTTGAAGATGCGGCAGTGCTTACGCGACACCCCGGCGTCGTAGAGCACGACGTCGCACTCGGGAGTTCTCCCGATCAGGACAGAGTCCTGATCGAAGTCGAACTCCTTGCCCGCGTCCTTGCCCTCGGCGATCTTCAGCTGGAAGCCCATGGAATCCCTAGAATCCTAACGAGGCTTGGGCAGCGCGGGCAACGGCTGCGCGCGCGGAGGCCGGTTCCACCACTTCGGCCTCGCCTCCGAAGGACAGGACCCACTGCGTCAGCCAGCGCTCGGAGTCACTCACCACGCGAACCTCGACTCCTCCGTCGGGCAGCGGCCGAGCGTCCGAGCCGAAGCGCTCGGTGACGTACGGCGCCACGAGCTTGGAGAAGCGCACCCGGACGCCCGAGTCCTGCCGAGCAGGGTTGGGCACCGCGGCGCGCGCGTTCTCCGGCGGCTGGAAGGTGGTGTCCGTGAGGCCCAGGTTCTCCATCCGGTCCAGGCGGAACAGCCGCGCGTCCTGCCGGGTGTGGCAGAAGCCCTGGAGGTACCACTGCCCGCGGTGGCTGAGCAGCTCGTAGGGGCGCACCCGCCGCGGCTCGGAGGGACGGCCCGGGCTGGCGTAGTCGAACGTCACCTCGCGCCGCTCGAGGATGGCGCGGGTGAGCGGCCCCAGCGACTGCGGCGCCTCCGAGGAGGCATCGATCTTCCGGTACATCTCCCGGTAGCGCTCGCGCGCGCCGGCGGGGAGGATCTTCTCCAGCTTCTGCAGGGCGCTCTGGAGCGCGTCCCCGGCGGCCGGGCGCAGCAGCTCCGCGGCGGCGGCCAGGGCGGCGGCCTCACCGGCCGTCAGGCTCGGCGGGCGGGACAGGCGCTGGTCCAGGTCCACGTAGACGCGATCATTGTCCACGTAGATGTCCACGTAGTCGTCCGGGTTGAAGGGCGGACGGCCCACGCAGGTGAGCAGATCCAGCTCCTCCAGCAGGTCCTCGCGCTTGACGTTGAGGGCCTTGGCCAGATCATCCACCGACACGCCGGGGTGCTTGGAGACGTAGGGCACGAGGAACAGCAGGCGGCGGAGCCGCTCGTGGACGGTGCTCATGCGCTCACCTTCCTCTCTTCGGTGGCGGCGTGGCGCTCGAGGATGCGCGAGCCCATCTCACGCACGCGGGCGACAGCGGGCTCGGGGGACTCCACGCGGCACTCCGGCCCCAGCGCCAGGCAGAAGCGCAGCAGGCCCTCCAGGTACGTCACGCTCAGCCGGGCGCGCACGCGATCTTCGGCGGGCTCCACCGTGGCGCCCGGGAAGAGGCTGGCGGCGCGCTGAGCGGCGTCTCCGCGCAGCAGCAGCGTCACCTCCATGGGCTCGTGGAAGCGGTGCTGCCACGGGTAGTAGGCCACGTAGGCGTCCAGCGAGAAGTTCGCGGGCACCTCGAAGTCCGGCGTGCGCGGCTTGGCGGTGTTCACCTTCAGCTCGCGGATGCGGTGCACGTGGAAGGTGCGCAGCCCCTGGCGCAGGTGGCAGTAGCCCACGAGCGTCCAGACGCCGCGGCGCAGCGCCAGGCCGTACGGGTCCACCTTGCGGTCCGTCACTTCCGAGCGCTTGGGCGAGGCATAGGCGATCTGCACCCACTTGTGCGCGGCGCAGGCCTCCCAGAGCTGCTCCAGGCGGGCGGAGAGCTCCGGATCACTCTGCGCGGAGCCCACCTCCATGCGCACGCGGGGCGAGGGCAGCGCGTCCCCGGCGAAGAAGCCGATCTTGCGCAGCGCATGGGCCAGATCATCGCGCCCGGGGAAGGCCCCCGAGGCCAGCGCGGCGCTGCCCGCGGCGTACAGCACCGCGAGCTCCTCCTTGGTGAGGTTCGCCTCCGGCAGGTAGTACGCGCTCCGGTCGACGATGTACCCATCCTTCCGATCGTCGTCGCCCTGGATATAGGTGAGCGGCAGGCCCAGCTCGAGCAACTCCGCCTTGTCGCGCTCGAACTTGCGCTCGGCGGCATCGTCCGAGATGCCTCCGTAATCGGCGGGGAAGTGCTCACGCAGCTCCGCCCACGAGATGGGCTCTCGCGCGTCGAGCAGCAGGGCAACCAGATCCAGGAGGCGTTCCGTACGTTCCATGTCAGGAGGTCGGCGACGATGGCGAATCCGGGTACGCATGGTCAAGGCGGGCATGGGCATCGGTCGATTGGACGGCGGGTGCGCGGCAGGTAGGTCTGGATCGGATATCCACACCTGACTGAACGCGCAAGCAGGTAAAGCCACGTGATCTATTTACCTACATTTAGCAACCAGACAGTGGGGCAAGGGGGACTCGCTCTCCAGCCGCGTCTGGGTTATTCCTTACAAAAAGCAATCGGAAACGCCCGGGGGGGTAGGGTGTGGGGAATAGGACCGGGCCGGCCTGGCGCGAAGGTTGCTTGACGAGGACTCACCGTGAACCGCACCTCCCTTCTCAGAAGCATGCTCGTCGGGCTGGCGTTGGTGGGCCTCACCACTTCCCTCGTGCCGGCAACGGCCGAGGCCGAGCCGCTCTACTTCGCGCTGGAGGTGCGGCGTGAGGGGCGGCTGGTCGCCCAGCCCAAGCTGCTGGGTGAGACGGGCCGGACGCTCCGGGCCGAGCGCCGCAAGCCGGGCGCCGCGCAACCGGACTACCAGCTGGTGCTCACCCCGATTCTCGAGGGAGGCCTGTACCATCTCTCTCTGGAGCTGACGCTGCCGGAGCTTCGGGGCCACTCGGAGCTGGCGCTGCTCCACGGCCAGCAGCGCAAGCTGCAGCTGGGCAAGGTGCCGGGCGAGCTGGAGGTCTCCCTGCTGCTGATGCGGGTGGACTCGCCTGAGTTCCGAGCGCTCATGGATCTGGCGGACGACTCCGCCACCGGTGGCGGTCCCCGCCCCATCTGACGTCCCAGTTCTGGAACGGCGGGTCCCACTCCTGGGACTCGGGCGAGCGCCTGGACGCCCCCCTGCCCCCTGCCAATCCGTCAGTCCGAGCGCCTAGAGCACCGCCAGATCGTCACGGTGCACGGCCTCGTCGATGTACCGGTAGCCGAGGATGGCTTCGATGTCGGAGCTCTTGCGGCCGGCGATGCGGCGCAGCTCGCTGTCCTCGTAGGCGCTGAGCCCGCGGGCAAAGACGGTGCCCTGCTCGTCCACCAGGTCCACCGGGTCGCCGCGGCCGAAGTCTCCCTCCACCTGCTTCACGCCCGAGGGCAGCAGGCTGCGCTTGCCGCTGACGATGGCCTCCCGCGCCCCCGCGTCCACGAAGAGGCAGCCCTTGGAGCGCAGGGCGTGGGCGATCCAGGCCATGCGGGCGCTGCGACGGTTCTCGGCGGCCTCGAAGAGCGTGCCGGTGGGCTCCCCCTGGAGCACCGCGCGCAGCCGGCCGGGCACGGCGCCCGAGGTGATGACGCAGCGGATGCCGCGCTCGGCCACGCGGGCGGCGGCGCGGACCTTGGTGGCCATGCCGCCCGTGCCCACGGTGCTGCCACTGCCGCCGGCCAGGGCCAGCAGCTCCGGCGTCACGAAGTCCACCTCCGCCAGCAGCTTCGCCTGGGGATCCTTGCGCGGGTCGGCGGTGTAGAGCCCCTCCACGTCGGAGAGCACCACGAGCACCTCGGCCTCGACGACGCCCGTCACCAGGCTGGCCAGCGTGTCGTTGTCACCGAACTTCAGCTCGTCCACGGAGACGGTGTCGTTCTCGTTGATGACGGGCACCACGCCCGCCTCGAGCAGCCGGTCCAGGGCGTGCTTCACGTTGAGGTAGCGCCGCCGGTCCTGCACGTCCTCGTGGGTGAGGAGGATCTGCGCCACGCGCTTGTCCGCCCGGCCAAAGGCCTCCTCATACGCCTGCATCAGGCGGCTCTGGCCCACCGCCGCGCAGGCCTGCTTGCCGGGAATATCCTTGGGACGCGCGGGCAGCCCCAGCCGCTCCACGCCCAGGGCGATGGCGCCGCTGGACACCACCACCAGCTCGCGGCCCTGGGCGGCCCAGAGCAGATCCTCGCTCAGCGCGTCGAAGTGGGCGCGGTTGAAGCGCCCGGTGGCGTTCGTCAGCGCGTTCGTCCCAATCTTCACCACCACGCGCCGGGCGGCGCGCACAGCCTCTCGTCCCGAAGTGCTCACGGGCCACAGATTAGGCTGGAAGCAAGCGCGCCGCGCGGGTGTTCCAACCAGTCCCCCTTTTTGGGCCCGGAGCCGTGAATCCGGACCGGCAAGCCTTTAAAGTGAGGGGGAAGGCTTTGGACGCGGGCCTCACTCGCGCGGGAGAAGGAAGATTTGAAGGAAATCTACGGCAACACCCTGGGCCTCAAGGCGAACGAGCAGCACCGCCTGCGCAACACCTACCGCCGCCGCGTGGCGCCCTACGAGATCGTCTCCCCTGAGCTCGCCCGGCACCTCACCGAGCTGTCGAGCGAGACGAACCGCCAGGTCGGCGTCCTCATCAACCGCAAGGGCGAGATCGAATACGTGGTGGTGGGCAACGCCCACAAGCTCGAGCTGCCGGACATCGGCCGCGCCCGTGCGGGACAGGTGCGTCTGCGTGGCCTGCGGCTGGTGCACACGCACCTCAAGAGCGAGCCACTGACGAAGGACGACCTGACGGACCTCGCGCTGCTGCGCCTGGACATGGTCGCGGCGGTGGGCGTGGGCCACGAGGGACTGCCCGGGGTGCTGCACTACGCGCACCTGGTGCCGGAGAATGGCGCGAATGAGTTCTGGCGCGTCTCCACGCTGCCCAGCGTCCATGCCGGCCAGCCGGATCTGGTGGACACGCTGGAGGCGCTGGAGGAGGAGCTCAACCGCAAGGCCGCCGCGCGGGCGGTGGGCGGGCGGGAGAAGGCCATCCTGGTGGCGGTGTGCCTGGACGGCAACCGCGGCCATGCCGAGGCGAGCCTGGCGGAGCTCAAGGAGCTGGCGCGCACGGCGGGCGTGGAGGTCATCGACAGCGTGCTGCAGATGCGCCGCGAGCCGGATCCGCGCTACCTCATCGGCCGCGGCAAGCTCGAGGACCTGAACCTGCGCTCCATGCAGTCCATGGTGGACCTGATCATCTTCGACAAGGACCTGACGCCCTCGCAGGGCCGGCACATCGCCGAGGCCACCAGCCTGAAGGTGCTGGACCGCACGCAGCTCATCCTGGACATCTTCGCGCAGCGCGCGCAGAGCGCCGAGGGCAAGCTGCAGGTGGAGCTGGCGCAGCTGAAGTACCGGCTGCCGCGGCTGGTGCAGAGCGATGACTCGCTCAGCCGGCTGGCCGGTGGCATCGGCGGCCGAGGCCCCGGTGAGACGAAGCTCGAGATCGATCGCCGCCGGGTGCGCGAGCGCATCACGAACCTGGAGAAGCGCATCGACAACATCTCGCGCGAGCGCAGCGTGCGGCGCGCCCAGCGCAACCGGCGTGAGCTGCCCGTCATCTCCATCGTGGGCTACACGAACGCGGGCAAGTCCACGCTGCTCAACGCCATCACCAACGCAGAGGTGCTGGCCGAGAACAAGCTGTTCGCCACGCTGGATCCCACCAGCCGGCGCCTGCGCTTCCCGCGGGAGCGCGAGGTCATCATCAGCGACACGGTGGGCTTCATCCGGGACCTGCCCAAGGACCTGGTGGCCGCGTTCCGCGCCACGCTCGAGGAATTGGCCGACGCAAGCCTGCTGCTCCATGTGGTGGATGCGGCGGACCCATCGCGCGACGAGCAGGTGGAGGCGGTGGAGGGCATCCTCGGCTCGCTGGGGCTGATGGACAAGCCGCGCCTCATGGTGTGGAACAAGGCGGACCTGCTGCCCGCCGAGGACGTGGAGGCCCTGCTGCGCTCGCGCGGCGGAGTGGCCATCAGCGCGGAGACGCGCGAGGGGCTCTCGTCCCTGCTGGCCAAGGCGGACACCACCCTGTTCGCCGAGGGCGCCTCCGAGGCCCTCGGCGCGTTGTAGCCCCTGCGTCTGCACGGGGAGCGGCGCGCACTCCAGGCAGCGCGCCGCGCCTCACGCCGGCTCGATGTGCACGCGCTCTCCGCGCTCGGCGCCAAGCACGGAGGCTGCGCTGCCATCGCGGGCGGAGAGTTCCAGCAGCCCTGAGCTGCCCACCAGCGCGAGCAGCTCCCCAGGCGGCACTGCCTGGTAATGCGGGTGGGGTGCGCCCTCCACCACCGTGAGCCCCACCCGCACCCGGAAACGCGGGGGCAGCAGAGCGCTCGGGAGGTTGGTGACGAGGTTGCCGTAGGTGTCCACGTGCAGCACCTCACCCACCACGCATCCGTCCTCCTCCGTGGGCGGAGGCAGCTGGAATGGCGTCTCCAGCCGCTCCAGGCGCTGGCCCACCTGCTGGATGGGCACGCCCGCCGCGAGGTGTCCCACCACCGGCGCGAAGAGATCCCTCCCATGGAAGGTACGCGAGCGCAGCGGGCCCCAGTACGCCGGCTCGGTCAGCTCGACGGCCACGTCCAGGCCCCCCAGCTGCTCCACCGCCGGAACCAGCAGCCCGTTGTCCGGGCCTATCAGGAGATCTCCCCCCCGGGAGCGCACCGCCACCGCGCGCCGGCTGGAGCCCACCCCAGGGTCCACCACGGCCAGGTGCAGGGAGCCTCGCGGGAAGGCCTCTACCGCCGTCCAGAGCAGGAAGGCGCCCGCGCGCACATCCTGGGCGGGGACCCCATGCGTCAGGTCCACCAGGGTCGCCCCGGGCGCCACCCGCAGGATGGATGCCTTCATCTGCCCCACGTAGGTATCGGTGACACCAAAGTCGGTGAGCAGGCTGACGATGGGCATAGGCAGGGTGGCAGGCTACCGCACCTGATAACTCCTGGGAGACTCCTGCCCCCTGGGAGGGTTGCGGGGAACCCCCAAGCTTCTCTAGATTCCCCCCGTGCTCACGCTGCTGCTCAGCCTCCTGCTTCACCTGGTGCAGATCGACGGACTCCCCGAAGGCATGCCCGGGCAGGACGACACGCCCAGGTACGTGAAGCCCGCCTCGTCGATGGCGCCGAAGTACATCGACCTGCTGGAGCAGAACAGCCACATCGTCTACCCGGCCCTTGCTGGCCTCACGCTCCTGCTAGTGGTGGTCGGCATCTTCCAGGCCTGGAAGACCCAGGACATGGACGGCCTGACGAAGGACCAGTTCAAGCGCGCCATCGTCAATGAGCTGCGCCGCAACCTCAGCGGGCTGCCCGGTGACATGATCGCCCGCGCCGTCGGCCTGGATCGTCTGAAGACCGTGAAGCTCCTGGAGCAGATGCAGCAGGAGGGCATGGTCAACTCGTACATGAGCTCCAACCAGATGATGATGTGGCGTGTGCGCGGCGCCGGTCCCGAGAAGAAGGACAAGCGCTACTAGCCCCTACAGGAACGAGCGGACGCGCACCGGGTCGAAGGGTTTATCGATGCGCCGGGCCGAGTGCTGCTCCAGGAACCGCGCGGCCCTCGGAGTAAACGCCCCCGCGGACATGAAGACCATGCTCCCGAGCACCTCCGGCCGCTGCGCCGCCAGCGCATCGTACAGGTCCATGCCCGTGAGGTCCGGCATCATCAGGTCGCAGAAGATGACGTCGTAGCACTCCTTCCGCGTCAACAGCCGCTCCCTGGCCTCGTACGCCGTCTCCGCCAGCTCCACCACATGCGGCGCCCCGATCATGCGCGCGAGCGCCTGGCGGACCTCGGGATCGTCATCGATCACCAGCACGCGGCGAGGGGACAAGGCCCGCGGCGGCTCGGCCTTCGGCGGCGGCGGGGCGGGCTCGGCGGGCGAGTCCCCCACGGGCAACAGCACCCGGAACGTCGTCCCCCGGCCGGGCTCGCTCTCGACCTGGAGCTGCCCTCCCAGTCCGGTGACGATGCCGTGGCACACCGAGAGCCCCAGCCCCGTCCCCACGCCCACCGGCTTGGTGGTGAAGAACGGCTCGAAGATGCGCGTCAGGTGCTCCGGATCGATCCCCTTGCCCGTGTCGCTCACCTCGACGACGACCCACCCCTCCTCGCCCAGGCGCGTGGAGACCGTCACCTGCTGATCGTCCGCCTTCACCCCTTCGGGGATGGCCTGCGCGGCGTTGATGAGCAGGTTGAGGAAGACCTGCCCCAGCCGGGACTCGTTCGCCCGGACAAAGGGCACCGGCTCGTACTTCCGCACCAGCCGGGCCCGCTGGCGGATCTCATGGGTCGCCATGGCGATGGAGAACTCCAGCGCCGCCTCCACATCCACCGGCCCGATCGCCTCCGGATCTCCCCGGGCGAAGATGCGCAGGTCCCGGACGATGTCGCGGATGCGCGTGGCCCCCAGCTGGGCCTGCAGCAGCGCCTTCTGGACCTCCTCCAGGTCCATGCCCGGCGTGGGCCCCTCGAGCCGCCCCAGCTCCTCCAGCGCATACGTCACGTTCGCCAGCACATAGGCCAGCGGGTTGTTGATCTCGTGGCCCACGCCCGCAGCCAGCTGGCCCGCGGTGGCCAGCCGCTCGGCCTGCACCAGCGCGCTGCGCGTCGCCGACAGCTCGGCGGAGCGGCGACGGACCAGCTCCTCCGCCTCGGTGCGGGCATGGTGCTCGCGGGCCAGCAGCGCGTCCCGCTCCAGCTCCGCGCGGTGCCTCCGGGAGATGTCCTCCACCACGCTGATGAAGTAGTCCGGCTCGCCACTCCGCTTGCGCACCAGCGACACGGTGAGGTTGCACCAGATGCTCTCCCCCGACTTGCGGAGGTAGCGCTTCTCGATCGAGTACATGGGGAGCTGGCCCTCACGCACCTTCTGGGCCAGCTCCAGATCCGGCACCACGTCCTCCGGGTGCGTCACATGGTCGAAGTGGAGGCGGCTCAGCTCCTCGGGGGCGTAGCCAAGGATTTCACCCAGCCGCGTGTTGGCTCGCAGGATGTAGCCATCCACGCTCACGTGGGCCAGGCCCACGGCGGCCTGCTCGAAGGTGGACTTGAAGCGGTGCTCACTCTCCTCCAGCCGGAGCAGCGTCTGGTCCCGCTCGGTGACGTCCACCACCTGCGAGAGGATGCAGAGCAGCTGTCCCGAGGCATCCCTGAGCGTGTAGCTGTACCACTCGCAGTGGATGAGCTGGCCGTCCCGCCGGTAGTTCCGGGTGCGGCACAGGTTCCAGCGGTCCTTCCCCGTCCTCAGCCGCTGCACGGTCTCCCGGGCCAGGGCGACGTCCTCCTCGTAGACGAAGGGCTGCCCCTCCGCCTCGGGACGCCTGCCGAGCACCTCTTCCTCCTTCCAGCCGAAGATCTCCTCCGCCCGGGGGTTCCAGTAGCGGACCCGCAGCTCGGGATCCCACTCGATGATGGCGATGGGCGAGTTCTCCGCGAGCGCCATCGCGGAGAACGTCCAGGTGGGTGTCAGCGGCGGGGTGGAAGGAGGAGGAAATACGGCCATGAGGGGGCCTGCCGTTCAGGGACCGCTCAGCTCGGACTTCGGCTGGCGCGTCATCAGCTCGACCACCGCGTGCTTCGCGCTCTTGCCCTCGTAGGCAATGGCGTACACCTGCTGGCAGATGGGCAGCTCCACGCCCGTCTTCACCGCCAGATCCCTCGCGCTCTTCGCCGTCTTCACCCCCTCGGCCACCTGCTTCATCTCCGCCAGGATGTCCGCCAGCTGCCGGCCCTTGCCCAGCTCCATCCCCACCCGCCGGTTGCGGCTCAGCTCGCCGGTGCACGTGAGCACCAGATCCCCCATGCCCGACAGCCCCGAGAGCGTCAGCGGGTTGCTGCCCTTGCGCACCGCCAGCCGGGTGATCTCCGCCAGCCCGCGGGTGATGATGGCCGCGCGCGCGTTGTGCCCCATGCCCATGCCGTCCGCGATGCCCGCGGCGATGGCAATCACGTTCTTCAGCGCCCCGCCGTACTGCACCCCCACCACGTCATTCGAGGTGTACGAGCGGAACGTCTCCGTCTGGAGGACCTTCTGGCACCGCACCGCCACCTTCTCCCAGTGCGAGGCGATGGTCACCACCGTGGGGCTGCGCAGCGCCAGCTCCCGGGCGAAGCTGGGCCCCGAGAGCACGGCGAGGTAGGGGTGGAACTCCTCGGGCAGGCAGTCCTCCAACAGCTCCGTCATCGTCAGGAGAGACTCGTTCTCGATGCCCTTGGCCACGGTGACGATGGGCACATGGCGCGGCAGGGAAGGCAGGGCCTTGGAGACGATGTCCCGCGTGGCGTGGCTGGGCGTGGCCAGCACCACCAGCTCCGCGCCCGCGAGCGCCTCCTCCAGGCTCAGCGTGGCGCGTACCCGGGGCGACAGGGGGATGCCCGGCAGGTAGGTGGCGTTCTCATGGCGGGTGTTGATGGCCTCCGCGAGCGCCGCATCCCTCCCCCACAGGCGCACCTCCTCGCAGTTGACCGCCAGGGTGTTGGCGAGGGCCGTACCAAAGGAACCAGAGCCGATGACGCTGCAACGCATGGGAAGCCTCCTCAGAACCCCGTCACCACGCCGACCCCCACCGCCGGCATGAAGGCGGCGTCCTCCTCACGGCCCTGGATGTTGGCCCCTACCATGACGACATAGGAGGTGCGCTCGGAGAAGGGCACCTCGAGCCCCGCACGGAAGACGAAGTTGCCGGACACCTGCACCCCCTCCGGCCGCCCACCCAGCGGGGTGCGCTGGAAGGGCTGGGTGTCGAAGGCGATGAGGTAGCGCACGTCCAGGAAGCCCCGCGTCCTCACGCCCAGCGGCAGCGAGCCGACCATCCCGGGCGCCAGGTTCCAGTTGCGCCGGCCGGTGAAGTAGCGCGCCCCGAACTCCTCCTGGCTGGGCGGGTTGAGGAAGAAGGCATGCCCCCCCTCCACCGTGAGGGACAGGTGCGCCTCCTCGCCCTGCACCAGCCCGAAGCGCGCATAGCCGCGCACCTCGTTCATGATGCCGTACAGGCTGTCCACGCCGACCCCGAGATCCAGGCGGGGCAGTACCCCCATGGAGATGCGGGCCGAGGCGAGCGGGAAGCCAAGCATGAGCCCCGCCCCCAGCTTCCCCTGCTCCAGGACGCGGCCGCCATAGAGGCTCACCCGGTTGGGCTTGACGGGCTCGGCGGGAGCCCGGACCTGGGTGACCCGGCCCGAGCCGCGGAGGGGCAGCGGCGGCGGCAGGGCCTCCGGGGGAGGCGCGGGGGCCTCCGGGCCGGGGTAGCTCAGCCAGGACTCATCGGGCGCGGGGTTGGCCACCGGCGGCTCCGAGGGAGCCTGCGCCAGGGCCTGGCCAGCCAGGCCGAGCACGAGCAAGGAGGAGAGGAGGAAGGCACGCATGGGGAAAACCCTGTTCAGTCTAGACCACCCCATATCAGGGAGCGAAGCCGCCTGGGGTGGCCTGCCCTCCCTCCGGACGTCCGGCAGAGAGCAGCCGTGCGCAATGCCGTGGCCTTCCGGGGCCCTCCCCGGTCTACCATCCGCGCGGTTTGCGGAGTGCCGGAAGAGGAGCGAGACGGGATGAGGGCCGGAAGGGGCGTGGGACTGGTGCTGGCACTGGCGCTCGGCGCATGCCGGGCAAGCGGGCCGGGAACGTCCGCAGACGCGGGGCTGCCACCGCCACCCCCTCCCCCTGGAGCCGCCACGAGCGCGAGCTGTGAAGCGCTGCTGCCCACGGATCTCCGCGAGCTGGTGCTCCCCGGCTTCACCGTAAAGGAGGACCGGGCCTGCTCCCACTGCGGCCCGCTCTGCACCTTCCGCGCGGCGGCGGAGCCCGGCACCACCGTGTCGCTCTCCTACAACTGCGAGCCGAGCGATCCCTCCGCGGACGTGCGCGAGCTGCTCGCCCCCACCCTGAATGCCGGCGGCGTGGAGGTGCCCGCGCTGGGCCGCGCCGCCGCCCGGCGCGCCCCCGTCCCGGGCATGCTCCAGGTGGTGGCCTGGGACGATGACACGCCGTGCGTCCTCGTCGTCACCTGGCTGGGCACGGGGCCGGAGCGCGCCGTCGACGTGATGCGCACCGCCCTGCAGACCGCCAACGCCGCCTCGCTGGACGCGGTCCGCGTCCTGGCCTCGGGCGCTCCCCCCAGTGCTCCGATGGATGCAGGCCCGCCCCCCGCCGCCGGGCCGGCGGAGCCCACGCGCTCGCCCTGAGGACCCCTACCCCTGCTCGAAGAGCGGCTTGCCCGAGGCCCGGTCATAGAGGGTCAGCTGCATGCCGACGCGGACGAGCTGCTTGCCGATGCGGGGGAAGTCCGCCACCTCCATCTCCCGGCGCTCGCCGCCGGAGAGGTAGACGAGCTCCTCCTGGAAGGGGTTGCGCAGGTGGTGGGCCACGGAGGGCGTGGGGAAGCCCATGAAGTCCCCAGGGCCGACCTCGACGCTCTCGTCCCCCAGCTCGGCGATGCCCCGCCCCGAGAGGATGTAGACGAACTCCTCCTCGAGCTGGTGCGAGTGGAAGAGGAAGGACTCCTTGCCGGGAGGGATCCGCAGCAGGTGGAAGCCCAGGCGCTGCAGCCCCACCTGCTCGCTCAGCGAGACGCCGCGGATCAGCGAGTTCGGGTTGAGCGGGTGGGACTGGGACTCTTCCTTCACCTTCGCGTGGTCCACGGCGCGGAAGAGCACGGGCTTGCGAGGGGCTTCCTTCTCCGACGTCATCTCACGCTCCTGGCAGGCGCGGCGCACCGGAGCTCCCGGTGGCCGCGCAGGGAGGGCGCAGGATGCCCCGCGGCGCCCTCCCCCACCAGCGCGCGATTACAGCACGCGCAGGAACTCGACGAGATCGTCGAGCTCGGTGTCGCTCAGCCGGGACGTCTTGCCGTGCGTGTCGCTGTTCCGCGTCTGCAGCAGGCGCTCCTTGAGCGTCATCGCGCTGCCGTCGTGCAGGTAGGGCGCGCTGCGGGCCAGCCCCAGCAGAGACGGGGTGTTGAGGCCGCGCTGGCGCACGACGTCATTGTCCGGGTTGGAGCCGTCGACGACGAAGGTGCCCACGTTGGCCTGCGTGTTGTTGGTGAGTGCCTCACCCGCGTGGCACTCGTTGCATGCGGCCTTGAGGAACGCCTGGGAGCCGCGGATCTGCGCGTCCGTCATCGCCTCGCGCTTGTAGGGGTTGTCCGGCGTGGGCATGGAGTCCAGGAAGGAGGCCAGCTGGCCCGCCATCTGCGCGTCCACCACCCCGCCGCCCATGCGCTGGCGCACCGTCACGTCCAGGAAGTCCCGCAGCGAGGGGAACTCGCCGCTCCAGTGGAAGGGCCCCGTCCGGGTGATCATGCGGCCGGCGAGCGTCGGCGTCTGGCGCGGGCCGTCCGGGAAGCCCCACACGTGGCCGTCGTCACGCCCGCCGGGGTGGCAGGTGGCGCAGGCCGCGCCCACGTTGCTGGCCGTCATCCGCGAGTCGATGGCGGAGAAGAACAGCTTGCGGCCCATGGCCGCCTCCGGAGAGAGCACGTCCTCGGCCAGCTTCAGCCGCGGCCCCTCCTCGCGGATGTTGAGCGCGCTGGCCGAGCCATCCCCCACCAGCGTCGTCACCGTGTGGTCGAAGGCGTTGTACACGTAGGCCTTGCGCCCATCGCGCGTCAGGGCGATGCCGGTGGGGCCGGCGCCCACGCGCACCAGCTGGCGCACCGAGGTGGCCGGGAAGCGGAACTCCATGTCCTGGCCCGAGCGGCGGTTGGTGGGCATCACCGCGACGTTGTTCGTCTCGCGGTTCACCACGAAGAGCCACGCGCCCGTGGGGTCCACCGCGGTAGCGATGGGGCCCTGGATGGGGTGCGTGGGATCCGGGCTGACGATGGTGCTGGGCGGGAAGTCCTTGTCGTCATCGCCGCCGCCGCAGCCGCCGTTGAGATCATCCACCACCGGCGTGGTCGTGTCCGCGTCGAAGGTGATGACGCCCGGAGAGGCAATGGCGCCCGAGCCGCACGGGCCACCGCCACCATAGAGGCCTCCGCCACCGCCACCGCCCGGAGGCGGCATCGGCTGCCCGGGTGTCACGACGGGATCCTCGCGCGCCCACCGCGTCGTCGCGAAGGCGCGGCTGCCATCCGGCATCACCGTCAGGTCATCCATGCCGCGCGGGTGGAACGCGACCATCCCGCTGGAGCCCATGTCGAACTCGGCCTGCTCCTGCTCCATGCGGATCTTCGAGGCGTTGGCGCGCTGGTAGACGTCCGTGCCCGTCTTGGCGAGCTTCGGCTGGTCGCGGTCGGACAGATCCACCTGGACCACGTCACCCTTGCGGTGCAGGGTGATGAGCGCCTTGTCGTTCTCCAGCAGGGCCAGGCCGCGCGGCTCATCTCCGACGGGCAGCTCCCACAGCTGCTTGAGCGTGCCCGTGTCGAAGGCCATCAGCGAGCCCTGCTCCGTGGAGTCCAGCATGGCGCTGTTCACCACGTAGAGCGTCTTGCCATCCCCGGACAGCCCCAGGCCCATGGGCTCCACGCCCACGTCCAGGCGGGCCGCCTCCGTCCACTGGCCGCGACGGATGACGGAGACGCTGCGGCTGCCCCCGTTGGAGACATAGACCGTGTCATCCGGGCCCACGGTGATGCGCTCGGGCAGCAGGCCGACCTTCACCTCGGCCACCTTGGAGCGAGACTCCGTGTCCACCACGGCGACGATTCCGTTGTCCGTGTCCACCGCGTACAGGAACGCGTCATCGCGGCTCAGCGCGAGCGAGCCCGAGTACGGCGTGTACGTGGCAGACGGCTTCTGCTCGCAGCCGGTCAGCCCGAGGGCTGCTACCAGCGCTGCGGCCAGCACTTGCTTCTTCATGGGGAGTCTCCTCCTGAGCGCCACCGTGCCAGCACATCCCGGCCCTGGATGTCCTGGCGCTCGGCGCGCATACCGTGGAAGAGGCATCCGGCCCGGCTGCCCCCTCCCTGATCAGCCGTCCCATGCTGCCACCGAACGACACGCAAAGTCGAATGTTTCCCTACATGCGGTGTAAGCCCCTGGACACCCGGGGAGTTCGAGGCCCATGAAACGACAAGAGCGCACACCGGTGGACAGGAGTAAAGGAGGAGGGACGTGTCTCGCGCCCCTACCCCGATCGTCCTGAGCTTCCGGCGCACGTTCGCGCTGCTCATCCTGCTGGTCGTCCTGCCGTCCGCGGGGCTGTCCGGCTTCGGGGTGGTGGCGATCATCAACGAGCGCGCGGCGGTGGAGAAGCGGCTGGAGGCGGCCTGGCACGGGACGCTCGAGGCGCTGGCGGAGGAGCTGCCCCAGGAGCTGCGGCAGACGCGCTTCGTGGAGCGGGGCGGCACGCTGGTGCTGGTGACGCCCGAGGGCCAGGTGCTGTCCGAGGTGCCCTTCGAGGTGCGCGGGGCCCAGGTGGAGTCCTTGGATCCCGCGCTCTCGACGGAGCTCACCGCGGTGCTGCCCGAGCTGACGAGCCTGCCCACCGAGCGCACCTTCTTCTCCCTCCCGGTGGGAGGGCAGCCGAGGCTCCTCGCCATCGAGCGCACGGGGGACGCGGTGCACGGGGCCCAGCTCTCCGACGCGAAGGTGGAGGCGCTGGTGGCGGCGCGGGCCGATCGCTACCTCACGTCCCCAGAGCCCGTGCGCTTCGCCCTGCTGCCGGTGGCGCGCGAGGTGGGCGAGGGGCTGGTGAACCGGCTCATGTCGGAGGTGGTGCAGGCGCGAGCCAACGCGCTGGGGCCGGCGGTGCTTGCCGAGCGGGTGCTGTCCCCGCCGCTGCAGGACTTCCGGCTGGTGGTGCTGCCCGCGGGCGAGGATCCGGTGGCTCGCGCCTCCACGCGCAACCGGGTGGTGTACGCGGTGCTGCTGGGGCTGTTCTACCTGACGCTGACGTTCGGCGTGGTGTACACGGGCCGCACGCTCTACCGGGAGGCGAAGCTGTCGCGGATGAAGACGGACTTCGTCTCGCTGGTGAGCCACGAGCTGCGCACGCCGCTCACCTCCATCCGCATGTTCATCGAGACGCTGGCTATGGGGCGGCTGAAGGATCCGGCGCAGATGCAGGAGGTGCTGCAGCTGCTCACGCGGGAGACGGAGCGGCTGTCCACGCTCATCGAGCGGGTGCTGGACTGGGCGCGCATCGAGAGCGGGCGCAAGGAGTACCACCGCGAGCACCTGGAGGTGGGGCAGCTGGTGGAGGAGGCGGTGGCGGCCTTCCGGGCGCAGCGGCTGGACAGCGGCGTGGAGCTGAAGGTGGACGTGCCGGAGAACCTGCCTCCGGTGGAGGCGGATCGGCACGCGGTGGCGGGAGCGCTGCTCAACCTGCTGCAGAACGCCTACAAGTACAGCGGTCAGGAGAAGCGCATCTCCATCACGGCCCAGGCCGAGGGCAAGTGGGTGGGCCTGTCCGTGGAGGACAACGGCATGGGGATCGCGCCCCGGGAGCGCAAGCGCATCTTCGAGCGCTTCTACCGGGTGGACAACCTGCTGACGCGCAAGACGGAGGGCAGCGGGCTGGGGTTGGCGATCACCAAGCGCATCATCGAGGCGCACGGCGGGCGCATCATGGTGCAAAGTGAGGTGGGCAAGGGCAGCCGCTTCACCCTCCAGCTTCCGGTGGGCAAGGCATGAGCGAGAGCGAGAAGGCGCAACGCATCCTGGTGGTGGAGGATGACCTGGCCATCCTCACCGGGCTGTCCATGAACCTGCGGATCGAAGGCTACGAGGTGCTGCAGGCGCAGGACGGGCGCACCGGGCTGGCCAAGGCGCTGGACGAGGCGCCGGATCTCCTGGTGCTGGACATCATGCTGCCGGAGCTCAATGGGTACGAGCTCATCAAGGAGCTGCGCCGCCGGGGCCGGGACACGCCGGTGGTGATGCTCTCCGCCAAGGGCCAGGAGCTGGACAAGATCCTGGGCCTGAACCTGGGGGCGGACGACTATGTGGTGAAGCCCTTCGGCCTGCAGGAGCTGCTGGCGCGCATCAAGGCGGTGCTGCGCCGGCGCTATCCGCCCACGGGCACGCCGCCCGTCACCTTCGGGGACGTGGAGGTGGAGCTGGTGTCTCGGACGGTGGCGCGGGCGGGCAAGCCCGTGGAGCTGACGGCGCAGGAGTTCAAGCTGCTGGCGCACTTCCTGGCGCAGCCGGGGCGCACCTTCACGCGCGAGGAGCTGCTGTCGGGCGCGTGGGGCTTCGACTACGAGGGCAGCGCCCGGACAGTGGACAACTTCGTGCGCCAGCTGCGGCTCAAGTTCGAGCCCGACCCGGAGGAGCCGCGCCACTTCGTCACGGTCCGCGGGCTGGGCTACCGCTTCGATCGCTGAGGCCTGGAGCTCACATCCTCGCCACGCCGATCTGCCGCGAGTCCTGCAGATCGAACGGCTTGCCATCGAAGCGCCCGTAGCGCTCGTGCAGCGTCAGCCCGCAGTTCGCCAGCGCTTCGTCCAGCTCCTCGGGGGCGAAGTGGCGCAGCTTCAGCCGGCGGATGGGCGCAGTGCCCCCAGGCGGCTTGCGCTCGCGCAGGTGCCGGGCGAACAGCGGACGGCGCGGCTCCAGCGGTGCGCGCGGCTCCTCGTCGTCGTCCCGGATGATGGCCTCGCGCGGCGGGTTCAGCACGTCGAAGATGAACGTCCCCCCGGGCGCCAGGTGGTGACACACCGTGGCCATGAAGGCATCCAGGTCATCCAGGGTCGCCATCAGCCCCAGGGCATGCTGCGGCGCGAGCACCAGCGGGAAGCGCTCCGACAGCCGCAGCGCCCGCACATCCGAGACGATGAAGCGGACGCGGCTGGACACCTCGGGCGACTCCTCGGCACGGCGCTCCTCGGCGGAGCGGATCATCACCTCGGACGGATCCACCCCCACCGCCGCGAAGCCATGCCCGGCCAGCGACCAGGGTACCCGCCCGTTCGCGGCTCCCAGCACGAGCACTGGCCCGCCGCGCTCCCCGGCCCGCTGCATGTAGAACTGGAGGTCCGGCTCCTGGGCCACCAGGGACAAGGGCGTGCGGCCGCGGATGTCGTTTCCGCTCATACCCTGGGCCTAGCACGGTTTAGGGGCTCACTGGGACAGCCGGCTGCTCTGTGTGGGAACTCTTCTACCCACTCCCTGTCCGGCAACGGACGCCCCGCCACCCTTCCGTGGGGGCCGACGCTGGCACTGTCCTTGCCTGGGACGAAGGTGGCACGGGTGTCTCCGATACCCGTCTTCATCTGGGGTGAGGGGCCTATGAGGGGCGCATGGCGGTGGGCGGGAGCACTGGTCGCGGCAAGCCTGGTGTGGACGGCGGGCTGCACGAGCAGTGCTGGCAGTGACGTGTCGGAGAAGGGCAATCCGGGGTTGGACGACCCACCTGTGGTGGAGAACCCGGGGCCACAGACGCCGCCTGTGACGAACCCGCCGCCCAAGGAGCCCCCTGACGCGGGCACACCGGACACCGGCACACCGGATGCGGGCACGCCGCCGGATGGGGGGACGCCTCCTCCGCCTCCTCCGCCTCCTCCCGTCATCGTCCCGCCTCCCACCACGGAAGGCTGGACTTTCTACGGGGTGAACGAAGGCGGCCCTGAAAAGGTGTACGGCGTGACGGCCGACGAGGCCGGCAACCTCTGGGTGGCCGGCGGCGAGGAGGGCCTCTTCGTGCTCAGGCCCGGCACCTCGCGCTTCCTGCGCTTCACCATGGCGGAAGGGCTGCGCCCCTATGGCTACATGCCGGACGGAAGCACCCCCCCGGGCCCCAAGTACCTCAAGGTCATCTCGGTGGCCGGCGGGCCAGCCAACACCGTCTTCGTGGGCTACGAGGGCATGCCCGGCGAGGGCGACGAGCACTGCGAGAGCAACTGGGACAGCGCCACCCCGGATCCCGCCCGCTACAAGAGCGGTGACGCGGACAAGGTGATGCTGCTGCCCGACGGCACCATCGACACGGTGCACTACGACATCTTCTCCGGGCCCAACATCGTCCGGGATGAGCCGCAAGGCCGCGAGAAGCTCTGCAACATCCTGCGGATCGCCTACGACGCGCGGACGCACAGCGTGTGGTTCGGCGGCAACCACGGCTTCGCCTGGGGAGATGCGAACATCGATCCGCGCCCCACGTGCAACGGACAGTTCGACTGCGGTGTCCTGGAGCACGTCCACCCCGCGCTCAACGCGTACGTCTACTCGAACCCGGCGGAGGACCGGCAGCGCTACCCGGATGACCCGTCGCAGTGGCGCGTCCGCGACGCGCTGCTCACGGACGCCTACTACGGCGTGGCGGTGGATCCGAGCGGCGACGTGTGGTTCGGCGGCTCGGACCGCTCCACCCGGTTCCGCTACGTCACCAGCAGCGGCAGCTTCGAGCACCCCGACTACTTCGAGGCGCAGCTGATGACGGAGGACAATCCCTACGCCTGGAACCGCTTTGATATCTGGCCGGACGCCGTCGGCGAGCCGCACATGTCCCGGCCCGAGCAGCGGACCTCGGACCATGTCTCCGGCATCGCGGTGACGGCGGATGGCAGCGTGTGGGTGGGCTCCTTCTCCCGCGGGCTGGCGCAGATGACGCCCGAGGGGACGGTGGTGCGCCGGTTCAGCACGGAGCTGGCGGACCGCCGCGGCCTGGTCTCCACGGTGGCGGTGGACCCGCTCAATGGCAGCGTCTGGGCGGGGGCGAGCTGGGGCGGGGGCGTCAGCCGGGTGAAGGGCAACACCGTGGCTCACTACGGCGTGTCGGTGTTCGGCCTGGAGCTGGCCAACTCCGGCATCTCGGACATCCAGATCGACAAGTCGGGCAGCAGGCGCCGCGTCCTCGTGGGCTTCAAGGGCTACGAGCGCAGCGACAAGCGCTGGGTGACGGGCTCCATCGGCATCTACGTCGGGGATTGACGCGCCAGGGTCCCCACGGCCTGGCGTGCACCGCGGCCGCTCTCCTCTGGGGGGCGGCCGCGGCCTTTTCCGCCCTACTTCGGCAGGGTGCGGTGCTTCTCCAAGAGCGCCTGCTGGCGGCTGATCAGCGGCACCTGCTTGCCGGCCAGCCACATGCCCAGCGGCCGGCTCGAGGACTCCAGCGGATCACCGTTCCACAACACCAGATCCGCCACCGCCCCCGGGGCGATGCGTCCGCCGTCCACCCCCAATGCCTCCGCCACGCTCGAGGTGATCGCTCGCAGCGCCTCCGTGTGCGGCAGGCCCCACGCCACCGCGTTGCCCGCCTCCTGCGCCAATGTGCGGACCTGGTGCGGCTCGCCCAGGGTGCTGAAGAGCACCTTCACCCCTGCCGCCCGGAGCAGCACCGCCGAGTCCAGCCGGCTGCTCAGCGCGTCGAAGTCCTTCGGCAGGTTCTGGCTCGGCAGGAGGATGACCGGCACCTTCGCCGCTGCCAGCTCCTTCGCCACCAGCCACGCCTCGTCCCCGCCGGCGACCATCAGCTTGAGCCCGTACTCCCGCGCCAGCTCCAGCGCCGCGAGCAGATCCGAGACCCGCGTCGCGTACGCCACCACCGGCAGCTTCCCGGACAGCACCTCCTGGAGCGCCTCCAGGTCCAGCCGGCTCGCCGCCACCTGCCGCATGCGGTTCTGCTCGAAGTCTCCCTTGCGCTTGCCGTACTCGCGGGCGTCGAAGAGCAGCTCGCGCAGGCGCTCGAGCACCTCGGAGCGCGAGCTGGACAGCGCCTTCCGGCCGCCGCCCCCCAGGTTGAGATGGAGCGCCAGCGGCGAGCGGCGCACGCTGCCGTCCGTCGCCACCCAGGCGCTCTGCCCCGACACCAGCCCCCCCGAGGGCACCGCCGCCGCCGCAGTCACTCCGCCCAGCCGGGCCACGGGGAAGAGCGCCGAGGCCGGGTTGATGGAGTCCGCCGCCCGCTGCGCCGCGCGGATGGGCTCCTTCGCCGCCGCGTCACCCCGCGGCCCGTAGTCAAACGTGGACTCCTCCTGCAGCACCTCCGCCAACCCCAGCCCCGAGAAGGGCTCCATGAGGCCCGGCGTCAACAGCCGCCCCTTCCCCTCCACGCCACGACAGCCCGCCGGCAGCGCGCCCAGCACCCCGGCCTGCACCCGCGTCACCTTCCCTCCCTCGACGACAACCGAGGCGTCCTTCAGCCAGTCGGCGCCGGTGAAGACCGTGACGCCCTGGAAGGCCGTGCACGCCTCGCCACGCACGGGGAGCAGCTCAGCGCAGGCGCGGTCCTTCAGCACGTCGCACCGGGCCGGCAGCCCCAGCTCCTGCAACGCGGGCACCGCCGCCGGCTGCGCCACCAACTTCGCCGAGGCGCCCGCGCGCTCACCGAGCTCGAAGTCGCTGATGTCCGCTGGGCCCGTGGCCGCGTCATAGGTGACCACGCCGTCGGCCCAGACGCGCTGCGCCCGCGCGTACACGCTCAGCGGGTGCCCCTTCCACAGCACCACATCCGCCATCTTCCCTGGCTCCAGCGTGCCCGTCCGCTCCTCGGCCCCCATCACCCACGCAGGGTTCAGCGTCACCCAGCGCAGGGCCTCCTCCTCGGGGATGGGGATGCCGGACTCGCGGGCTCGCCACATCGCCTTGCCCGCCTCCTGGTTCAGCCGCTGGATGCCGTAGGGCGAGTCCGAGTGGATGACGGCCCGCCCGCCCGCCTGCGAGACGAGCCCGGCGTTCTCCGGGATGCCATCCCACGCCTCCAGCTTGAAGCCCCACCAGTCCGCCCAGGTGGCCACCGCCACGTGCTTCTCGGCCAGCGTGTCCCGCAGCTTGTAGGCCTCCAGGGCGTGGTGGAAGGCGCGGATGGCGAAGCCGTTCTCCTCGGCCACCTGGAGCATCACCGCCATCTCGTCCGCGCGGTAGCAGTGGTTCTGCACCAGGATGTTGCCGCGCAGCACCTCCGCCAGCGTCTCCAGCTTCAAGTCGCGCATGGGCGGCGGGCCGGCCTCGTCCGGCTTCTTCTCCCGCTTCTTCTCCCAGTCCGCGATCTTGTTCAGGTAGTCGCGCGCCTGGGCGAAGGCCTGGCGGTAGCCCGCCACATTGCCCATGCGCGTGGAGGGCGTCACCTTGCGCTCCTGGCCGTAGACGCGGCGCGGGTTCTCGCCGCAGGCCATCTTCAGCACGTCCTTGGCGCCCGGGAACCGCATCTCCGCCGCCGAGCGGCCGAAGTGCAGCTTCACCGGGAAGCCCCGCCCGCCGATGAGGTTGGCGCTGCCCGGCAGCACCAGCAGGGAGGTGATGCCTCCGGCCGCCGCGCGCCGCAGCCCGGGATCCTGCGGCCAGAAGCCGTGCTCGGCATCCACCTCGGCCGTCACGGGTGCCGTGGCCTCGTTGCCGTCGTCGTTGGAGAAGCTCGACGGGGATGAAGTGAGGCCCAGGTGGCTGTGGGCGTCGATGATGCCCGGGGTGACGTAGAGGCCGGTGCCGTCGAGCTCTTCGGCGCCCGGCGGCGTCGCCACCTCGGCATTTCTGCCCACCGCCAGCAGCTTGCCGTCCGCGAAGGCCACGGCCCCATCCTCGATGGCGGGCCCGGAGGCGGGCATCACCGTGGCGTGCCGGATGACCACCGCCTTGGCCTGGCTCCAGCTCCGCGCCGCCTCGGTGGGCGTCGGGGGAATGGTCGCCGTGGCGGACAGCGGCGTGGGTGAGGGGGTCGCACAGGAGAGCAGCAGCGGAAGCAGGGCGAGGTAGCGCATGCGGCGCTCCCTTTAGCACTCAGAGGCCCGTGCTGCGCGCGTACAGAGCCGGTCCTCGCGGCCTCCGGCACGCTCACGGAGCAGGCGCCGCACCCCGCTAGCAAGGCCCACCCATTCATGAGGAGCCCTCACGGCGCGATGGAAATGAGGGGGCACCAGGACGCTCCGGAGCTCAGGCCGTCCGGTCGGCCATGGCGACAAGCCTCTCGTGGAGGACCAGGAGCACCAGGGCGCAGCAGGCGATCACCGGTCCGATCGCCTCGAGGCCGAAGCGCTCGCTCACGAGGCCGGCGACGCTCGGCAACACGGCCACGCCCAGGGTCGCGGCACTCACCTGGAAGCCGACCGCGTGCGGCGCAAGGTGCTCACCGATGCGCCGGGGCGTCTCGGCCATGAGCCCCGGAAAGATCGAGGCGAGGGAGAACGAGAGCAGCGGCAGCGCGGCTGCCCCCCAGGCCAGCCCGGGGATGGCAAAGATCACCGCGGAGAGCAGCGCGCCCACGGTCGCAAACCGGAGCATCCGGGCCTGCCCCACCCGCTCGACCACGAAGCCCAGCACGAGACGCCCCGCAAGGAGCCCGCCCCAGTAGACCGCGACCCACGTCCCCGCGGCCGCGCTGCCGAGACCGCGTCCCTCGGTGAGGATCGTGTAGCTCCACTGGCCGGCGGAGACCTCTATCCCCGTGTAGAAGAAGAAGATCACGATCTGCAGCCACACCCTGCCACTGCGGAGCGCGGAGAAGCCGCTGACCGGCGGCTCGTCCAGCGGCACGGGGCCGGCCCCACCGGGTGTATCAACCATCACCTGCGGTGCAGGCTGCCCCGCCTCCCAGAGCCTCCTCGTCGCAGTGAAGGCCACCACCAACGTGGCGAGGACGATGCCGACCACCGCGTACCCGGTCCTCCATGAGGCGCCGCGGCTGAGAACGGCGGTCATGATGGCGGGGCCCGACGTAGCGCCTGCCGCATAGGCGGCGTGAAGCCACGACATGTGCTTCGGGCTGAAGTTGCGGGCGGCGTAGGTATTGAGCGCCGCGTCGATGGCACCAGAGCCGAACCCCATGAGGGGTGTCACGAGGAGGATGAGCAGGAAGGTGGGCGCGGCCGAGAACACGAGCACGCCCGCGGCCACGAGCGCGGTGCTCCCGGCCAGGAGGCGGCCGATACCGACACCCTGGATCAGCCTCCCGGCCAGCAACCCGGAGATGAAATAGGCCGTCGCCGCGATGGCCAGGGGCGCGCCGAGGAGGGCCTGGGGCAGGCCGAAGCTGTCTCTCAGGGACGGCCACGCGACCCCGAGCACGGCATCCGGCAGGCCCAGGCTGACGAAGGCCAGGTAGGCGAGGACCAGGAGGGTTGCAGAGGAACGGGACGCCGAGCGGTTCATGTGTCAGTCGAAGAGAAGGAGCCTCAGAACCTGAGAAGAAGTGTGGGGGGGCTGTTTAAGCCATGCCGCTGACCCATGGGAGGAGCCCCTCCCCCCCGCCCGCCTGCCCCAGAAGCAGGCCCCGGCGACGGCCAGCCGCTACACTGCCCCTCCGGTAAATCACCACTGGGCGTAAAGCCCACTAGAATCCCTGCCGTTCATGCCTCCCGTCCCCCCAGGCCCCATTCCTCTGCACACAGTCGTCGGCGCGCGGGCGCAGGCGGACCGCCTTGCCGCGCAGCAGTTCCACCTGGTGCTGCTGGACACCGAGCGCGCCGGCACCGTGTACCCCCTCTCCGGTGAGGAGCTCCGGATCGGCAAGGCTCCCGAGAACGACGTCGTCATCGACCACCCCACCGTCAGCCGCAACCACCTCGTGGTCCGCCGGCAGGGAGACCGGTTCCTCGTCCAGGATCTCGACTCCACCAACGGCACCTTCCTGGATGGCGCCCAGGTGCGCGAGGCCTACCTCCGCCCCGGCGCCCTGCTGGAAGTGGGCGACGTGCGCCTGCGCTTCAGCCCCCACGTGTCCCCCGTCCAGATCGATCCCTCCGCCGAGGACCGGCTGGGGGATCTCGTCGGGCGCAGCGTCCCCATGCGGCAGATCTTCGCCCTGCTGCAGCGCATCTCCACCACGGACTCCACCATCCTCCTCGTGGGCGAGACGGGCGTGGGCAAGGGCGCCGCCGCCAAGGCCATCCACAAGCTGTCCCCCCGCGCCACCGGGCCGCTGGTCGTCTTCGACTGCGCCTCCGTCTCCGACTCGCTCATCGAGAGCGAGCTGTTCGGCCACGAGAAGGGCGCCTTCACCGGCGCGGTGAGCCAGCGCATCGGCTGCCTGGAGCGCGCCCACGGCGGCACGCTCTTCCTCGACGAGATCGACGATCTCGCGCTGGACCTGCAGCCCAAGCTGCTGCGCGCCATCGAGGACCGGGAGTTCCGCCGGCTCGGCGCCTCCAGCCCCGTCTCCTTCGACTCCCGCATCGTCGTGGCCAGCAAGAAGGACCTGTGGGCCGAGACCCAGGCCGGCCGCTTCCGCGAGGACCTGTACTTCCGCCTCTCCGTCTTCACCGTGAGCCTGCCGCCCCTGCGCGACCGCAAGGAGGACATCCCCCTCCTGGTGGACGCGTTCGCGGGCGAGGGGCTCTGGAGCCGGCTGCCGGAGAAGGTGCGCGAGCAGTTCCTCGGCCACACCTGGCCGGGCAACGTGCGCGAGCTGCGCAACGCCCTGGAGCGCGCCCGGCACATGGCGGACATCCCCGAGTTGGCCGGGGACGGGCTGCTGCGCGAGTTCACCCGCGAGGCGCCCGCCTCCGAAGGGGACTCGCTGCCGGTGGAGTTCACCGGCCCCTTCAAGTCCTGCAAGGACGAGCTCATCCGCGCCTTCGAGCGCGAGTACCTCACGCGCCTGCTGGGACGCACGAAAGGCAACATTGCCCGTGCCGCCCGGGAGGCAGAGCTGGACCGCAAGCACCTCTATTCCCTTCTGCACAAGTACGGGCTGGTGCAGAGTGAGGGGGACTGACTCGCGGTCCCTTGGAGGGGTATCCCCGTATGAAGCGTGCTTCCCGTCTGCTGGCGGTGCTGTGCGTCGCTCTTCTCTCGGTGCAGGTGTCTGGGTGCTTCGGCCAGTTCGCCCTCACCCGCGCGATGTGGCAGTTCAACAAGAACATCTCTCCCAACAAGTTCCTTCAGTGGGCCGTCTTCCTGGTGATGGTCATCGTCCCCGTGTACGGCATCGGCACGCTGGTGGACGCGCTCGTCATCAACAGCATCGAGTTCTGGACCGGCTCGAACCCTGTCGCGAGCGCTGACTCCCCGGACTCGCACACGCGCGTGGTCCGCCTGAGCCCCGACGAGACGCTGCGGCTGACGCGGGATGAGGCCGCGGGCGTCATGAAGGTGGAGGTGGAGCGCGCGGGCCAGGCCCCCGTGGTGCGCTACTTCGAGCTGCTCGACGAGGGCATGGTGGTCCGTGACGAGGGCGGCGCGCTCCTCATCCAGGCCACCGGCCAGGTGGACGGCTCGGTGACCGTGACGGACGCCGCGGGCTCCACGGTGGCCATGCACTCGCCCGAGGCCGTGGCCCAGGCGCGGCAGATGCTCCTCGACGGCGGCCCCGAGGGCCTGGCGCAGTACGCCCGGAACCAGGTGTCCCCGCTCTCCCAGGGAGTGGCCCAGGTCTGCGTGGACCAGCCGTAGTCCTCCCCCGAGCCGCGAGGGACTGCGGGGCGCTCCATGGCGCGCTCAGTCCCTCGCTCCTCCGGCTTCACTCAGGGCAGCGGGATGGGCTCCGGTCCGAAGCCCGCATCCATCGCCAGGGCGGAGAAGCGGCCCTCGAGGCTGCGGCCCGCGCCGTAGCTGTCCCCCTTCTGGAAGGACAGGGAGAAGTTGCCGCGCGTGGGCTGATCGATGCCACCGCCCTCGTCCAGCTCCAGGTCTCCCTTGTCCACGGGACCGAAGATGCGGGCGGGCTCGCCCGCGGCCAGGTGAACCACCGTGGCTCGCTCCCGCCCGGAGTCGGTCTTGCCCGACAGCGTCACCTTGCTCCCGGGCTTCAGCTCGAGCCCCTCGGTGGCCACCGAGAGGCGCGCCACCAGGTCCACATCGAGGCCGTTGTTGCGGTAGTAGCTCACCTGGAGCGCCTCGCCGTTGCGCAGCACCTCCACGCGAGACACCTCCAGCGAGAACAGCTCCTCCACGCTGCCTGACAGCGAGTTGGCGCCGCCGCAGCCCAGCAGCCCCAGCCCCGCCAGCAGCCCCGAGAGCCTCAGCACCTTGCGCATCGGGCCCTGCTCCTTCATTGCTCCACCGCGAGCTTCAGCGCGCCATTGGCCGGCGCCCGGTAGGCCATCACCCGCTGGCCCGTGGACAGGAACGCCATCTTCGGAGACCAGCCGCCTTCGATGTCCACCAGCGCCTCCCGCCAGTTGCCCTCGATGCGGGTGGTGACGCGCAGCTCGTCATCGTTCGGGCTGCACCCGCCCTCGTTGGCGCCCGCCGCGTTCGAGCAGATGTAGAACGCGATGGACGGGTCATGCGTCTTCGGATCGATGGCGAGCGAGGGGTACCAGCCGCCGCTGCCCGCCTGGTACACGGGGTCCGGCGCGAGCCAGTCCGAGGCCACCGTGCACTGGGACGCCGTCGTCCCCTTGCACTCGCTGAAGGTGAGCTTGCTGTCGGCGCGCTCCACCACGGCGATGCCGTAGCCGAGCATCGGATCCCACGCCAGCGACGCGCCCCGCTGGGTGTTGGCCACCGTCTGCACCTGGAACTTCGGCGTCCACGTGCCATCCGCGTTCCGGCGCTGGAAGAGGACGTTGGAGCCCGTGCCATCCGCGCTGCCGAACACCTGGTCGTGCACCACCGCCGGCTGCCCGTTGGCCATCACCAGGGAGATGTGGCCCCCGTACGCCTGCTTGTCGTTGCCACCCGCGGACACCACGCGCGCCGTCCAGCTGCCCGGCGCTCCGACGGCGACCTCGAGGTCGCTGCCCGCCCAGTCCTGCTGTGGGAACTGGCCGTCGTGCCCGTCCCGGTACGCAACGAAGGCCTGCGTGCCGTTGAAGACGATGGCCGGGTTGAGCCCCACCAGGAAGCCGCGGTCGCTCACCGCATTGCCGGCGACGGCCTCGTTGCCCATCCTCACCGCGATGCTCTCCGTCCACTGGTTGGTGCCCATGCGGTAGGACACCGCCAGGTCGCTCTGGAACCAGAAGGTGGACTGATCGCTCCCGCCGCCCAGGTACGCCACCGCGGGCCGCCCGTTCGAGTCGAACGCGATCGACAGCCCGTACACGCGCTGCACCGTCGCCACCTTCTCCGGCTGGGACACCTGGCCGCCCGACACCTGGATGTAGCGGATCTCGTAGTCGGGGGAGGTGGGGGTGACCCGGAAGAAGTAGGCCACGCCCACCACGTCCCCCGGCCCTACCGCGAGCGCCAGCGGCTGGAGCTCATTGGCCGTCTCGTCCAGCGTGAACCGAGAAAACGGAGAGTTTGCGTTCGAGCCCCCATCGGGCTTGACGCCCCCATCGGGCGGGGTGTCGTCGCCTCCCTTGCAAGCCGCCAGGGCGAGCGTGAGGCACAGGGTCAGGCATTGCCGTCTCATGAGATCTCCTTGGTATCCGGCCGAGGCCGATCATCCTACGTCAGCGCTCTGGAGATGGGTTTCCCAAAGGCGGGGGCTCGACCTAGGCTGGCCCTCCTATGGCCCGCAAGCGCTCCTCCCCCGGACGTCTCTCCCGGCGCTCCTTCATCCAGCGGCTCACCTTCTTCGGCGGTGGCGTGGTGCTGCTCGGCTCCACCGCCTGCAAGCGCCCCGAAGAAGAGGCGCCCAAGCCCGTCACCGCCCCTCCCACGGGGACCTCGCCGCACGGCACATTCAGCGCCCTGGAGCTCGCCACCGTGGCCGCCGCCTGCGAGCGCATCCTCCCGCGCGATGAGGACCCGGGCGCCAAGGACGCGAACGTGCCCGCCTACATCGACCGGATGCTGCAGACACCAGAGCTGAAGCAGATGAAGACGGACTTCGTCCAGGGTCTCTCGGCACTGGAGCGACGCGCGCAGAGCATGTTCAAGAAGGGCTTCGTCGCGGCCACCCCCGAGCAGCAGGACGAGCTGCTCACGATCTTCAAAGACAGCGGCGCCGGCACGGGCGAGGCGCACTTCTTCGAGCTGCTGATGGTGCTGACGCTGGAGGGCTTCCTGGGAGACCCGTCCTACGGCGGCAACAAGGATCGGGCCGGCTGGCACCTGGTGGGGTTCGACACGGTGGGCACCGTGGCCATGGCCCCGCCCGAGGGCTACGACGGGCCCAAGTGCCTGCGCGAGTGCGGAGACCACCGATGACGAAGGATCCGGTGGACATCTGCATCATCGGCAGCGGCGCGGGCGGCGCCCCCATGGCGCTGGAGCTGGGCCGCGCGGGCTTCAAGGTGGTGGTGCTGGAGAAGGGCGCCCACTACCACCCCAAGGACTTCGTCCACGACGAGATCCTCAACAGCCGCCGCAACTTCTTCATGCCGCTGCCATGGGAGGAGCCTCACCTGGTGCGCCAGGGCGCCGCCGCGCGCTACGAGCGCACCAACTCCGCGTGGACGGCCAACTGCGTGGGCGGCGGCACGGTGCACATGAGCGGCTACTTCTACCGGCTCAAGCCGGTGGACTTCCGCCTGCGCTCCACCCTGGGCAACGTCAAGGGCGCCAACCTCGCCGACTGGCCCATCTCCTACGAGGAGTTCGCCCCCTTCTATGACAAGGCCGAGGCGGAGCTGGGCGTCTCCGGCGAGGCCCGCCCCCACCCCTTCGCCGAGCCCCGCAGCGGCCCCTACCCGCTGCCTCCCCTGGACGTGCACCCGATCGCCAAGGAGATCGACCGGGTGTGCACGGAGATGAAGTGGCACCCGCTCTCCACCGCGCGCGGCATCATCAGCAAGCCGTACAAGGGGCGCTCGGCGTGCGTGTACTGCGCGCTGTGCGGCAGCTACGGCTGCGAGATGGGCGCCAAGAGCGGCACCAACGCCAACCTCATCCCCGCCGCCCTGGCCACCGGCAACGTGGAGCTGCGCCCCAAGTGCATGGCCCGCTCCATCGAGGTGGACAAGGAGGGGCGCGCCAGGAGCGTCGTCTACCTGGACCCGGAGGGCGTGGAGCAGGAGCAGCCGGCGAAGATCATCGTCGTCTCCTGCACCGCGGTGGAGAGCGCGCGGCTGCTGCTCAACTCCACCTCCAACCGCTTCTCCAAGGGGCTGGCCAACGGCAGCGGGCTGGTGGGCAAGAACCTCATGTTCAGCTCCTTCGGCGAGGCGCGCGCCACCTTCCGCGTCTCCAAGCAGAAGGCGGCACGCCCCTGGCTCACCGCGCCGGATCCGTTCGTCAACCGCAGCCTCCAGGACTTCTACCTGATGCCGGACGAGCGCTTCGGCTTCCGCAAGGGCGGCACCCTGGGCTTCATGTGGACGCACCCCAACCCCATCTTCGCCTCGGTGGGCCTGGCCGGCTCGGGCAAGGACGGCGTGTTCGGCAAGGCGCTCAAGGACAAGATGCGCGCGTACCGGGACTCGCGCGTCCTCCAGTTCGAGGTGTACGGCGAGTTCCTCGCCACCCCGGGCACCTACGTCACCGTGGAGCCGGGCGTGAAGGACAAGTACGGCCTCCCGGTGGCCGCCATCACGATGGACCGGCACCCCATGGACTTCGCCGCCACGAAGTTCCTCGTGGAGCGCGGCGAGGAGGTGCTCCTGCGCCTGGATCCGGACCACCTGGAGCGCGTGGGCATCGCCGGGGAGACCACCATCCTCCAGCACGGCACCTGCCGCTTCGGAAATGATCCGGCCAGCTCCGTGCTGGACAAGGACTGCCGCGCCCACGAGGTGCCCAACCTCTATGTCGTGGACGGCAGCTTCATGCCCAGCGCCGGCAGCGTCCCCTCCACCCTGACGATCGCCGCCAACAGCTTCCGCGTGGCCCACAACCTCGTCCGGAAGCTCAAGAAGGGATAGTCGGGCTGTGATCTTCCATTCAGCTTAAACCGAATTTTCGGATAATTTCCGGGCGTTCGGCGCATTTTCTGATCGCGTGAGATCCGCCAAGCCTGGGTGATCTCTGAGCTTCTCAGGCTCTCGAACAAAAAGTGTAGGCGTAGAAGCAACTGATATCACCCCATGTACGAGAACAAGGGCGGAGGTTGCATTTCGGCCCCCACCAACCACCTCTTCCCCTATCCGTACCGGAGAATTCCCATGATCAACGGACCCAAGGCTCCCACTGGCGGCTTCAGCATCACCTCGCTTCCCCGCACGGCCCCCACCGAAGTGAGCAAGGCCGTTGATTCCCTCAAGGGCGCGCTGGATGGGCTGCAGAGCAACCCGCTCTTCAAGCAGCTGCTGGGCGACAGCTTCGAGGGCCTGGGCGCGAAGGGCAAGGGCAAGGCCCTGGGCCACGCGAAGCAGGCCGGCCACGCGGAGAAGGCGGACAAGGCCGAGGGCAAGGAGGCCACCGCTGAGGAGTCTCTGAAGAAGCTGGTCGACGGTCTGAAGAAGTTCGTCGAGGCGCTCGAGCAGCTGCTCGGCAAGAAGGGTGCGAAGGGCGGCGAGGGCTCGGCTCCCGCGGCTGGCGGCGCGGGCGGCGCCGGTGGTGCCGAGGGCGCGGGCGGCGCTGGCGGTGCCGGTGGCGCTGAGGCGGCCGGTGGCGCGGGTGGCGCCGGTGGTGCGGCTCCGGCCGGTGGCGCTGGTGGCGCCGAGGGCGCGGGTGGCGCCGAGGGCGCTCAGTCGGCCGCTCCCGCCGAGGCGGAGGAGGCCAAGGATCCCCTCAGCAAGCTCCTGGACGTCCTGAAGAAGTTCGTGGAGCAGCTCACGCAGCTCCAGCAGCAGCTGCAGAGCGGTCAGCAGAACCAGAACCCCGGCATCGTGCCCCCCACGGCCGCCACCGGGAACACGGGCATCGTTCCCCCGACCGTCTGAGCTCAGCCCCCCAGCTGAATGAAGTCACGCGGCCCATCCACCTCCCGGTGGGTGGGCCGTCGTACGTCTGGAGCGTGCGAGGCGAGCCCAGCACTCAGCTGCGGATGTAGCTGCGCTTGATGAGCTCCAGCTCGTCGGAGAGCTTCTTCATCTCCTCGCTGTTCTGGAGCTCCAGCCCGCTCTGCTGGAGGATGGCCCCCAGCTGCGCCTTGAAGACATCCACGAGCACCCCGCCGGCCCCGGCCAGCTCGGGCGGCAGCTGCTTTCCGATGTCCTTCAGGGCCTCCTTCACGGCGAGGGTGATCTGCTTCACCTGGGCCTCGAGCTGCTCGCGGGGAATCCCTCCCGGCGCCTTCGCGGCGCTGTTCAGGTCTTCGAGCTTCTTGAGCAGGGTATCGAGATCCTGTGCCATGTCGGTGCCCGTGAGAGAGAGGCCTGTATACCAGAGCCTACCGCGTTCCGGCCGCTCAGCGGTTTCGCAGGGGAAGCACTTCCACCTTCAACACATAGCGGGCCTGCATGTCCGAGTCGAACTCCACCAGGTGGTCGCCCACCCCGGTGAGGTCCGCCTCGCGGCTGAACTCGCCGAACTTCTCCGCCGAGTCCAGGGCCGTGCGCCCGTTGACGGCCTCGCGGGTGCGCGCCCTGCACCCCTCCTCGTGGAACGTCACCACCGTCTCCTCGCCCGCCGCCACCACGTCCTCCAGGAAGAAGCGCACCCGCACCGTGGAGGCCTCCTTCAGCTGGACGATGAACTGCCCCTTCCCCGGCAGGCGCCCCTCCGTGTAGCTCTCCATCCCCAGGATGCAGCCGGCCACCTTGCTGCAGACCGGCCACTCCGCGTCGCACACATCATTGGCGCGGCTGCCGATGAAGTCCGCTCGCCCGCCGCCGCAGCCCGTGCCCAGCGCCAGCACCAGCAATGTGCTCAGGACCGCTTGGGTGCGTCCGGCGAACACTGTTACAAACTCAACCATCTCAACCCTCACTCTGGGAGTGAACGACGATGCGCCTGAAGACCTTGTGGTTCCCCATCATCCTCCTGGCCCTGGCCGGTTGTGGAGAGGGGGACGAGATCAAACTGGAGAAGGGCCCCTTCCTCTTTGCTGACCGCACCCAGCTGCTGTTCGACACGGAGTTCGGCAGCGGCACGTATGTGGGCGCCTCCACCTTCAACACGCTGATGCTCGAGAACCGGGGCGACGAGCCGCTGGAGATCACCGAGGTCATCAAGACGGGCCCCGCTGAGTTCATCGTCACGCCTCCCGAGGGGCTCACCGCGACCACGCCCGTCCGGCTCGAGAGCCTGAAGCGCACCTACATCCAGGTCCAGTTCAAGCCCACCCAGGCCAAGGACTACACCGGCAAGCTCGCCATCCGGTCCAACTCCGCGGATGCGGCGGAGAAGGTGGTGGACCTGATCGCCAAGGGCGTGCCGGCGCCGTAGGCCGCACGGCCCCGAGAGAGGGCGAGCCCCTCCCGGCTCGCCCTCTCCCGGGTTACGGCTGAAGGGTGAACTTGCAGCCCGGAGACCAGCCTCCTCCATCCGGCTGCGGCGCGGGGCACTGGCGGGTGCCGCCGTCGGCCGCGTAGCTCTTCGGGTAGTCCGTATAGGCGGTGCGCACCGAGTAGTTCACGCGCTCGTAGGACTCGCGCTCGGCGGCGGAGACGTCCACGCGCACGGTGCCGCCGCGGACGAAGCGCGGCTCCAGGCACGAGCAGGCGTAGGGCAGCACGGTGAAGACGGTGGAGCCGCCGGACACCTGCTTGGAGTAGAGCGGCTGCAGGCCACTGAAGCTGCCGCTGGGCGTGTGCCAGGCGCGCAGCGGATCGCTCCGGTAGGAGAGCGTCAGCGGCGCCCCTCGGCTGCCCGTGGACACCGGCACGCACCCCGGGCCCGCATCCGTCCGGGAGCCGTCGCAGAACGTCAGATCCAGCGCGAGCCCGTGCGGCAGGCCGCCATCCGGCAGGTTCTGCACCGTCCACTGCAGCTCCCAGGTGCGATCCTGCGGCTCGGGCACCCCGGTGGGGAGGTTCAGGATGAAGCTGTCCACGTCCGAGGGGACGGCGTCATAGTCCCCCGGCCCGCGCAGGCCCTTGCCGGCGACGCGGTCCTCGGGCAGCAGGCGGCCGAAGCCATGGTTGAGCTGGCCGTTGAGCGCGGTGGCTCCGGCGGGCGGCGCGGGGAAGGTGCTCCCGGAGGTGTCGTTCGCCAGCGCCAGGGTGGAGGGCTGCTCCACGCCGCCGGAGTAGCGGGAGGTGTCATCCGGGTCATCCAGCCAGGACACCTGCAGGGTGTAGTCCTTGTCATCCGCCCAGTTGTTGCCGTCGTCCTGGACGACGAGGAAGTAGCGCACCGTCCCCGTGTGCGGCGGCACGGCGATGGCACCCTCGAAGTTGCGCAGGTTGGGGAAGTTCTGCGGCTCCTCCTCTCGCGAGGCGCGCAGGCACTGGGGCGGGTTCGCGTTGCAGAGCGCCTCCACCAGCGGCTGCGCGGAGGGGTTCTCCGCGTAGCCCTTGGGGCAGGCCGTCACGTCCGAGAGGCAGGCCACCCTCCAGTCCGGCACCGTCGCGCCCTGCGTCACCAGGGAGAGCACGCGCACCTGGCGATCCACGAAGCCGGGCAGCGGCGGGAAGCGGCCACCGCCCGCGGCCTGCGTCAGCCGGAAGGACAGCACCGTGGGCTGCGACGAGGCCGGCACGTCCACGCCGTACCAGTCCGCATCTGGCACGGAGCCGATGCGGCCGGTGAAGGTGGTGGAGCTGCCCGGCGCGCCGCCGATCGTCCGTACCAGCGTGCGGTCGATGATGTCGTTGTCCCCGTTGAGGTCCTGCGGGTCCTGCTCGTCCATCACGCGGACCTCGAGGTTGTAGCGCTGCCGCAGATCGCCCGGCACGGGGTTGGTGTCGCCCGCGGGCTTGTAGCCCTGCACCACCACCGTCCAGGTGCCGCCGGTCTTCACCCGGCGCGCGGTGGCCAGATCCGCGGCGACGAAGGCATTGGCCACGCGGCCCTCGGCCTCGGCCGTGCCGTCCGGGCGCACCAGCGTATAGGAGAGCCGGTAGGCCGGCGGCGGGTTCAGCTGCTCCGCGTAGAGCCTCACGTACGCCACCTTGCCCACGGGCACGTTGAAGGAGAACCGATCCACGTCATTCGTGGTGGCCAGGTAGCCGCTGGTGGTGGCCACCTGCACCGCGCCCTGCGCCTGGAGGTTGAGGGCCGTGGCCTGCGTGTCGTTGGGCTCGTTGGTGTCCGGGTTGTCCAGCACCTCCACCTTCACGAAGTACGGCGAGCGCGCGTCGAACTGGGGACGGCTGGGGACGGCGGGCTCGTCCGCCAGCAACAGCAGCAGCCGCGCGTTGGGCTCGGAGAAGGGGAGGATGATCTCCACCGGCTTGGGCGCGCCCTGCCCGTGGTTGTCCACCTTGCGCGCCAGCGACGCCTGGCCGTCTTCACGCAGCAGGCCGACGGCCAGGTTCACCGGAGTGCTCTGCGCCAGGTAGCCCGCGGTGATGCGCAGCAGCGTGCGCGCATTGGCCGTGGCGGGGACGCGCACACTGAACCAGTCCTGGTCCGAGGTGGGGTGCTCCTGATCCGCGGCGAAGGAGATGTAGTCCTCCAACTGCTGGCCCAGCGTCAGCTCGCACTCGGGCTTGGTGAGCGCATCCTCGCGGCTGTTGCACGGATCGGGGCGGACCTGGACCCCTCCATCCGGTTCGTCGGGGGTCCCATCCCCCGGGCAGGCGGCGAGCAGCAGGAGGGACGCGAGCGGCAGCAGGCGGGCGAGTTTGGACATGGGAGTCGATTCAGGGGTTCGGTGGCGTATCCACGCGGCCAGGGCACGTGGGGACGAAGTCTTCCGGGTTGACGCGGATGACACCGTCCACGGGGGACTTGATGCCGCCAATGGGGTAGCGCGCGGCGTCGTAGCGATAGAAGCGGGTGATGGTGCGGGCGGTGGGATCGTCCGCGGGAATCATGGCCACGGAGAGCCAGAGATCGTTGTAGCCCGCGCCGCGCACCACCGGCGGGCCACCGTCCGGTTGCCGAGCCACGCCCGCGTCCACGCCCCCGTCGCTCACCTCCAGCAGCGTGGGGGCCAGCAGCACGTTGTCCACGCGGAACGCGTAGCACTGGCGGCCGAACTCGTCCGGCGGCCCCACGGCCTCCATGGAGTAGCGGTAGCCGTCCACGGACAGGCGCGAGGTGTCCACCTCCACCGGGTGCGTGTGCAGGCGCAGCTCGGCGCGGCTGGAGAGCCCGTCGTTGTCCGGATCCTCGTCCAGATCGTTGCTCGAGCCCTGCGTGCCGCCGCGCCACTCCACGCCGTCCGGCACCCCGTCCCGATCGCTGTCGATGATCTTCGCGTTGGTGCCGATGAACTGCTCGTCGCAGTCCAGCAGCCCGTCACAGTCGTCGTCGATCTTCCTCAGGTTGGGCGGGCAGCCCGGATCCAGGCCACCGCCGTCCGGCAGCGCCGTCTGGGTGGGATCGAAGTCCACGCCCTGGCGGGCGAAGCGCACCTCCACGCCGTCGCTGAAGCCGTCCCCGTCCGTGTCCACCATGTTGGGGTTGGTGCCCTCCTCCCGCTCCTCCTCGTCCGTGAGGCCGTCCCCGTCCGTGTCCGCCACGTCCATGGGGCTGCCCGGCGGCGCGCTGAAGTTGGAGGCGATCAGCTCCTTCACGATGAAGGCGCGGCGCACCTGGCCGAAGCTGAAGTCCAGGAAGTTGATGGGCTCGTTGTTGCGGAAGTCGCGGAAGTTGCCGCCGCCCAGCTGCGACATCTTCTCCAGCCGATCCGCGTCCTGGTTGATGATCAGCAGCGGGCACCCGGCATCCCCCGTCAGGTCACAGATGGAGCTGACCGGCTGCGCGGGGTTGAAGACGTGCACGGTGTTGACGCGCACGTCCTCCACCAGATCCCTCAGCTGGCGGATGCGCACCACCGCGTCCCCGCGCAGGAGCTCGTCGTCCTGGTTGTTGGTGGGGTGGCCGTCCGACAGGAAGATGAGGGAGTAGCGCGCCTGGGCCAGCGCATTGGCGCCACCCGGCGCCGCCCGGCTCTTGGCGATGTCCGCGTTGATGAGCGAGTAGATGTCCGACAGCGGCTTGACGAAGTCCGTCGAGTCCCGGTTCGGCGCGTTGTCGGGGTTGCGGAAGTTGAGCAGCGTCCGGATGAGGTTCTGCATCTGGGTGTCCGTGAGGCTGGCCACCTGCGCGAAGCCGTCCTGCCCATTGACGTCCTTGGTGAGGAACGCCGTGGTGCTGCCCGCGAAGAGCACCACCGCGATGTAGACCTCCGGATCGGTGGGCAGGTTGTTGATCAGCTCGATGAGCGCGGTGGCGCGCGTGCCGTCCGGATCCGTCACGTTCATGGACTGGCTGGCGTCCAGGGCGACGACGATCTTGATCGGGCGGACCACCTCGTTGGTGCCCACCGTGCAGAAGCTCCCATCGAAGGCGACCGCGCGATCCACCGGCACCTGCTCGTCGCGCCGCTCGTCATAGAGGTACGCGTCCGAACAGGCGGCGATGATCGCCAGGGCCCCCACCACTGTCGCCACGAAGAAGACGGCCCTTCTCGTCACGGCGCGGCCCCCGGCGCATCACCGATGCAGCGCGTCATGTACTCGCTCATTTCGTTGAGGGTGTCCGGCCTGCGGAAGTTGGCGTTCTCCAGGGCCAGCTCGGGCCCCAGGGGGACGCGCAGGCTCGGCGGCGCATACTGCGCCCAGGCGCACGCCGTCTTCCACACGCCATAGTCCGTGGCCACCCCGCTCTCGGGGGCCTCGGCGAACCACACCTTGAAGAGGTTGTAGCCCTGCTGCACCCCCGAGCGGTTGGGCGGTGTCACCAGCTGCAGGTTGGAGACGCTGAAGTCGTAGCAGGTGCTGCCGTTGGTCCGCTTCTCGGCGATCGTCACCGAGTACTGGTAGCCGTAGCGATCGAAGAAGGCCTGGTCCCGCCGCGTCGGATCGCTGCCGGCGCGCAGCTCGTCATCATCCGGGAGGGTGTCCCCATCCGTGTCGATGCCCGCCACGTTCGGCTCGAGCGGATCCAGCCCGTAGCGCACCTCCATCGCATCCGGCACGCCATCGCCGTCGCTGTCGATGAGGCCCGCGCGCGTCTGCATGTACGCCTCGGCGAACTGGGACAGGCCATCACCGTCCGTGTCGCGGCACACGCAGCCCGGCGTCAGCGGGGAGTTCGGATCGCACCCGCGCGCATCCAGGTCGTTGCCGGGCTTGAAGCCCTGGTCCGCCCGGCGCGCCTCGAAGCCGTCATCCAGGCAGTCCCCATCGCTGTCCGGGATGAAGGAGTTGGTCTGCAGGGTGAAGGTGTTGTCCAGGGTGTCCGGCAGCCCGTCGCCGTCCGTGTCCACCTCGTGCCCGCTCTCCCCGGGGATGGAGCTGAGCGACTGCACCATCAGCGTCTTGATGACGTTGCGCGAGGCGAAGGACGAGTAGTCCAGCGCGCCCAGGCCCATGTTGTTGATCTGCCCGGTGTCGTTGAACTCCTGGTAGACGCCGTTGCCTATCTCCGCGAAGCGCTGCAGCAGCCACGAGGCGATCTTCTTGGCAGCCTGCGGGTACTCGGCCGGATTCACGCCCGGGTAGGTGCCGTAGAGATCCTGGCAGATGGGGCCGCAGAGGCGCACCGCCTCCTGGTTGAAGAGCAGCACGGTGTGCATGCGGATGTCGCCCACGTTGTACTGATCCTTCAGCTCCATCAGCCGGCGCACGTAGCTGAAGAGCTGGTAGTTCTGGTTGCGGTCCGTGCCGGGCTCGAAGCCGTCGATGCTGTCCGTCGAGTCCGGATCCAGCAGGTTGCAGAACTCCACCGCGCTGGAGGAGTCCGCCCACGTCAGGTCCGGGCTGTCCGGCGTGGCGTAGACGGAGAGGTTGTCGGTGGCCGAGCAGCGCGGGTATGGCGTGCCGTCCGTGAGGAAGACCACCACGTAGCGGGTGCGCGGCAGCACCTCGGGGTTGCTCGCCGACAGCGCGGTGATGTCGCTGGCAATGAGGCTGTAGGCGTAGCTGACGGCGCCCTGGTAGTCGGTGCCCTTGCCCAGCTGGCTCTGCAGGCCGCTGATGTACGTGTCCAGCGTGGTGTCGGGCCGGGCGAAGCGGTTGCCGGTGGCGGCCGGAGGCCACACGTTCTTCACGTTGGTCTCGAACGGCACCACGGACAGCTGCACGTTGGGCTGCTGGCGGAACTGGTCCACCAGCTTGCGCATGGCGCGCACGCGCGCCGGCTCGGTGACGCCCGGGGGCACCACCACCGCCACCTGCTCGCAGAAGCCCGTGCCCTCCTGCGAGCCCGGCGGATCCGACACGCACATGCTGCCGGACTCGTCGATGACGAGCACCACCTTCACCGGGAACCCGGCGGGGTTGGCGGGCGCGGTGCAGACGCGCCCCGTGAGGGTGAGCCGGTCATCCAGCAGCGTCTCATCCTGGGCGAGCGGCTCCACCAGCGTATCGGTACAGGCCACCACTGATGCGGCCAGGAGGCCCGCAGCCATCAGCATCCGGGGGTTCAGGTGCATGGAAACGGGCCTCCTGTGCGGCAGTGGGGGGGTGAGTCTACTCCGCGCGGCGGCGGCGCAGCAGCAGACCGAGCAGCGCGGCGCCCAGCGCCATGCCACCCATCGGGCCCGGGAGAGCCGCGCAGCTGCTGGCGTTGCCGGTGCCCACGTTGAGCTTCAGGCTGGAGATGGACTCGCGCTGCTCCGGGTACGCCCGGTCCGCGAAGGCCAGCCGCGCCTGGACCTGGATGTCGTACTCACCATCCGCGTCCGCGGTGAACGAGGGCTCGGTCCCCGCCATGTAGTCGTACTGCCAGTGGCGGCTGTACGCCACCGCGCCCTGGGGGTTCTCCACCACAGCCTTGGAGCCCGAGGGCCGCGCCTTCACGGTCCACGTGTACTCGATGGCGGCGCCGTTGCGGTTGGCGAACAGCGGCAGCTCCACCTTCTCACCGGCCTTCAGGGCCAGCTGGCCACCGCCCGAGACGGTGAAGGGGGACTTCGGATCCAGGCAGTCATCCGGCTTGTTCTGGTCCACGACGACGCAGTACTTGGTGTCGCAGGCATCGCCCACGCTGTCACCGTCGTCGTCCAGCTGGTCGCGGTTGGCCACGTACGGGCAGTTGTCCAGCACCTTGCCCAGGGTGTCCTTGTTCAGCACGCCGTCGTTGTCGATGTCCGCGTCGCACACGTCACCCAGGCTGTCCTGGTCCTTGTCCGCCTGGTTCGGGTTGGCGATGGCCGGGCAGTTGTCGCCGTTGTCGGAGACGTTGTCGCCGTCCACGTCCACGCGGCACTGGCTGGAGTCCGCGGGCATGACCTGATCCGCATTGGCCAGGCGCGGGCAGTTGTCCACGCCGTCCGCGTGGCCGTCATTGTCGTCGTCCAGGTCGCACACGTCACCCAGGGCGTCGCTGTCCAGGTTGCTCTGCTCCTTGTTGGGGACGAGCGAGCAGTTGTCCTGCGCGTTGGCCACGGTGTCGTTGTCCGCGTCGGCGTCGCAGTCATCGCCGCTGCCGTCGCCGTCCGCGTCGCGCTGCTGGAAGTTGGAGAGCGCCGAGCAGTTGTCGCAGAAGTCGCCCACGCTGTCGCCGTCGACATCCGCCTGATCGCGGTTGGAGGCGAACGGGCAGTTGTCCTTGTCATCCGCCTTGCCGTCGCCGTCCGCGTCGTCGGTGTAGGCCAGCGTCACGCCATCGTCCGTGTACGCCACCCACACGGAGCAGCCGCAGCCGCAGCCACAGCCACCACCCTCCTCCTTGGGACGGCCGCAGCTGCTGCCGAGGCACTCCGGGTTGTCGTAGGAGTTGGTCTGCGCCTGGGCGGGCAGAGCGGAGAGAAGGAACAAGGCCCCGAGGGCCAGAGAGGGGATGAGGCGGGTACGTGTCATGACGACTCCTTTCGAAGCCGCTTCCATAGCAAGAGCCGATCCGCTCACTGGCTGACGTTGTTTGTCAGAAAATTCAGGGATTTGCACAAAGAGTCCGAGGTGGGGAGGGGGGAGTGTGGGGGGCAGCCCCCAGTGCGATCGAGGGGTCCACCCCTCACTTGGGGCGGGATCAGGTCCCGAGGATGAAGTCGTTCGGGGTGAAGGGCAGGGTCTGGCTGGGCTCCTTGCCCTTCTCCTCCGAGTAGCGAATGGACTCGATGAAGAGCGAGCCCACGCCAGCGCCCCGCGGATCATTGTCCCGGCCCACCTGCATATAGAGGTAGAGGTCATTGGTGCCCTGGGGGATCGTCACGCCGGGGAAGAGCGGGTGGGGGCGCTCCAGGGTGGGGACCACGGTGATGTTCTCCGCGCGCACCTTGTAGCAGGCGCGCCCATCCGCGGTGGGCTCGGTGGGCTCGAGCGAGTAGCCGTAGCCGCGCTCGGCCTGGAAGGCGAGGTCGGCGCTGAGCGGATCGCCTCGGACGATGGCCTCCTGGATGTTGGGGACGCCGTCCCGGTCGGTGTCCAGCAGGTCCTCGGGGACGAGCGGGTTGGTGCGGCCGAACGCCTCCACCAGATCCGGCAGCCCGTCCGCGTCGGTGTCGCCCATGCACGGATCGGTGCCGAGCACGCGCTCCTCGCAGGTGTTGAGCCGGTCTCCATCCTCGTCCAGGGAGACGTTGCACCCGTTGATGATGTCCAGGTTGCCCGGCTGGGGCTTGAGGCCCATGCGCAGCTCGACGCCGTCCATGAGCCCATCGCCGTCCGTGTCCGGCTGGCGCGGATCCAGGCCGAGCTCCGCCTCGTCCGTGTCCGACACGCCGTCGGCGTCGCTGTCGGCGGAGATGACTCCGTCCCGCACCTGGACATTGCGGTTGAAGGCCACGAAGCGCTTGAGGACGAGCGACGTCTGCAGCGAGGCGTAGTTGAGGCTGGAGAGCACGTCGCGCAGGCCGCGGGGGTCGGTCTCGATGGCCTCGGTGCCTCCGGCGTTGGCGATGGCGGCCACCTGCTCGCGCGTGACGGTGTCCGCCACCTCGCGCACGTAGATGGGCTGCACCACCACCTCGCCGGCGCCGAACTGCTGGACCAGGTTCTTCACCTCGCCGGTGACGGCCGTCAGCTCGCACAGGCTGCAGGCCGCGGCGCCGGAGACGGGGGTGAGCGCGGAGCAGCGCGCGTCGATGCCCACATTGAAGGCGGGGTTGTCACAGCTGAGGTCCGCCTGAGTGATGACGAGCACGACGACGTAGCGGCTGCGGCCCACGGCGCCGCGGCAGGACGTCTGCATGTCGCCAGAGAGGATGCTCTTGGAGAGGCGCAGCGCGGAGCGGATGCTCATGGGCCCCGTCTCCTGGTAGCTGGCATAGCGGGGCAGCGCGGCCTGGAAGGTGGCGGCGTCCGCGAAGCTGCCCTGGAGGCCCGTGGCCACGGTGTGGAAGGCCACGAGGGAGAACTTGATGAAGGGGCCGGAGAAGCGGCTGCTGAGGGTGCCGAGCGCGTCGGTGGCGTAGCCCACCAGCTCCGCGGGCACCCCCTGCCCACCCGAGAGGGCGAAGACGACCTTCACGGGGAAGGCATCACCGCTGGCCAGGGGGATACAGACCTCGCCGGAGAAGTCCGCCCGATCCTTGCCGCTCGGGCCGCGCCCATCGAGCGCGTAGAGGCCCGCATCGGAGCACGACAAGAGGAGGAGCGGGGCGAGGAGCCAGATCAGCTTCGTGGGGGAGCGCATCAAACCCCCATTGTAGAGCGCAGGCGCCGGGAGACTTTCAAGCGCCGACGCCGGGATCTCGGCGGATCCGCTCCGGGGTTCCGCTTCGAAGGAATCTTCCATCATACTCATTGCTCGGGCTCGGTACCCCCTCGAAAGGTCCCTTCAGATGCGCCCTGCAGTGCTCCGCTCTCCTCTCGCCACCTTCGTGTGGACCTGGCTCTTGCTGGGCAGCCTCACCGCCTTTGCCCAGGAGGCCTCCGCCCCTCCGAAGGCCGCCGAGCCCAAGGCCGCCGAGCCCAAGGCCGCCGAGCCCCAGTCCCCTGCCCAAAGCTCCCCCTGGGCCTACATCTTCGTGGCGACCGGCCCCCTGGAGCGCGTCGAGGCCGCCTTCGCGGAGCTGGGTGTGCCGCTGCCCAAGGCCCTGGACCGCGAGGCACTCGAGCGGGACTTCGCCTTCATCGGCCCGGGAGGCATGCGCGCGGCTGGCTCGCTGGGCATGCTGATGGGCCCGGGGGACCCCGGCTCCACCGAGCCCTCGGGCGTCCTGCTCTTCCCCGTCAACCGGAACGTGGCGCCGCTGAAGGACTTCATCGCCATGGGGGGCCGGGTGCTCCCGGACGCGAGCGACACTGTCCGCCTCAAGGGAACGTACTTCCGCCGCACCCGGGGCTTCCTGCTCACGGGTCCCAACGAGGCCTACATCACCCACGCGGATCCGCTGGCGCGCGAGGAGCACCTCAGTGCTCCGGGCACGCTCGCCGAGATTGACGTGGACCTGGATCGCTGGCGCAAGACCGACCCCTCCACCTTCTATCCGCTCCTCGCGGACAAGGAGTCCGATCCCGGCGACGACGCCAGCCATGTCTACGCGCTCGGGCGGAGCCTGGGCACGAGGGTCTACGAGCGGCTGCTGAGCCGCGTACGCCTCACCTTGGTGGACGGCGGCACCTCGCTGCGCCTGAGCGTGGGGCTGGAGCCGCTCGCCCCGGGCGAGATCGCGCCTTTGCCCAGGCCGGCGTTCCCGAGCAGCGTCATCGGCCGGGTGGACATCGCCTACTCCTCCTCGGAGTCCTCGCAGTGGCTGCAGGGGGTGACCGAGGAGTTCATGAACGCCGCGGAGAAGGACAGCCTGTTTGCTGAGGCGGAGCGGGCGAAGATCAACGTCGATCAGATGCGGGCGGTGATGAAGGAGGCCTTCGAGATCTTCTGTATCGCCGACGCCGTCTCCATCGCCGTGGAGCCCACGAAGGGAGGCAAGCTCGTCTACCACCAGGTCAACCAGTACCGGAGTCCGTCGAACTTCACGGCCCGGGTGACCGCCGTGCTGGAGAAGCTCCAGGAGCTCGACCGGCAGGGTGGCGGCCGCGAGGCAGGCTTCGGCTTCACGACCTACAAGGCCGCGGGTGCGCGCGTCACCCGCCTCACCTTCCCCGGCAAGAAGAGCCACACGATCGACTTCGTGGACTCGGACAGCACGGTGCGCATCGTCGTCTCAGCGGACACCCAGCGCCGCCTCCCCGCGCTCCTCAAGCTCCCAGCCAACGGGACCCTCACCTCCGGCTTCTCCGGCACGTTCGATCCCAGCGCCGCCGTGGACGCGTACGTTGCCTCGGGTGGACACCTGCCCCTCCCGCTGCGCGCGCGCGTGGGGCTCCGCGGGCAGCAGATCACCTGGACGACCCGCGCCGAGGGCACCGCCGCGGTCGTGGACTTCGAGGTTCCCAAGCCACTCGCGCAGGCCTTCCTCCAGCTCCTGGGGAGCCGCACCGTGGACCTGGAGGCCTCGGACCAACCGTAGGCTTGCGGCGCGGCAGGCCGCTCGTGGCGTCAGTACCGGGTGTCGGCCTTATCGTTGGGAAGCCCAAAGAGGGTCGGTCATAGCGCTGAGATCTTCCTCCACCCTTTTTCGGCATGTACGGCAGCGGTGGCGTACCCCTGGCATGGGACTGCTCGCCGGATGAAGCCTTGGGGTTGCTCTCGTGGCTCCTGTCAGCCGACGTGAAAATGAGGGACTTCGGCCCCTGGCGCATGGCCTCCTACCTCCGCGCGGGGCGCCTCACAGCGCGCCTGCGCCGTGGCGAGCGAGCGCGAAGGCGGCCCACTCGGCGCGCGCCCCGTCCGCGTACCGCACCCGCAGCACCCACCGCTCCTTGCCACCGGGGGCCACCAGCGTCTCGAAGAGATTAGACTTCTTCGAACCGGGTGCCGGTGGCGCCCATGCGCTCCAGTGCATCATGGATCTCCCCGGAGACGATCAGCGAACTCCGCCAGCCCTCAAGACGGAACACCCGAGCGCCTCCCACCTTGGTCTTGTCGATGCGCAGGTCACGCACGGAGAAATACTGACCGACCTTGTGAGGCACACCGTCCTCATGCGTCCACAGTTCGATCCGGGACGCCTGTTCGTCGATACAGCCAATCAGGCGTGTGGCCACGAGGATGAGGTACTGATCCGGATGGCCCTCCACGTCCACGGGGATCAGTTGCACGTCGTCAGGAGCCAGTTCCGCGAACAGGGATGCGACCCGGACATGGACCACCGGTAGGCCGACCCCCGCTTCCGTATAGTCCAGTGGCCTGCCCGCGATCTCGACGGGGATTCTCAAGCGCTCCTGGACATGGACGGGCTCCCCGCGCTTGAAGAGCCTGTCATCCACCTTCTGGCCGTGACTGTCCGCGGGCGTACCGAGGTCCCAGCGGTCCGGGACATTCACATCGTCGGCGAGTGCGAAGAAGCGCTCAGGCATGGGCCCCATCTAGCGCGGTGGCTGCCGGGTGACGAGTTGGTTCAGCTCTGTTCCCGGCGTGGCGATCTGCTTGGCCAGTCTCTTGAGTGCGCCGGTCAACGCCTCCCGGCACTCAACGATGCTGCTACAGGTCTCCGTTGCCTCCTCCAGCGCCTTGAGAACGATCTGGTGATACCGCTCGGGGTGCGGGCCGTAATGCCCTGGGAGCGGCATCTTGTTCGCCGGGTCATCCAGCGTCATTCCTGCTCTGGCGAAGATGCGGCGGAATCGCGGTGTCCACGGGCCCCCGCGCGCGGTGGCCTTGTCGTTGCAGATGGTGGCGATGTGGTGCGTCTCGATGCAGGGGCTCGTGCCGCCACCGCCCCGCGCCGCCATCGCCACCGCGTTGGCTGCCACCGTCACGCTCACGCCCTCGGCCGTGAGCGCGATCTCCTCCACCGCTCCCAGTGCTGACAACGAGATTCCTGCCTGCCCCTCGGCCTGCATGGCCACCTGCGCAGAGCCGGGCAGCGTCGGCACCTTCGCCGCGAACTGTTGCGCCGTCGAGCCAATCGCCGCCATCAGCAGCATGGCAAACGCGCGGGCGGACTCGCGCCCGATGATTTTTCCGAAGCGCTCGCTCGCCTCGCGCAGCTGCTCGAAGGTGGTGGCGGCCTTCACGTCCTCCATTAACTGGAGCCACCCCGCCACGAGGTCGCGCAGCGTCTCGTAGCCCACATACAGAATCATCCCCAGGCCCACCACCGCCACCAGCGCCGGCGCCACGGGACTGAGCGCCATGATCACCAGCATGTATCCGAGCGTGAAGAGGGCCGCGCTCATGAGCGCCCGGAACTCCACCATCTCGCCCAGCGCCTTCTGCAGCTCGTCCAGCACCGGGCTCTTGCTCAGGGCCAGCGCCCAGATGTAGCGGCCGTGCTGGTCCAGGTAGCGCCCGCCCACCAGAGCGCCTCCGAGACAGTCTCCGTAGAAGTGGTGCACGCGCTGGCACCAGACCCGGTAGCGCTCCGCCATCTCCAGGTCCTCTGGCGTCAGCGTCCCCTCCAGGGGCTCTCCCTCCCCGGTGGGCACCAGCTTCCTGTCCCTCGTCAGGAAGAAGTAGTTGCCGCTCTGCGGGTCCATCGGAAACATCCGCTCCGCCATCTGGCGCGGCGTGCCTGTCAGCCGCACCTCGCGCGCCAGGTGCCTCATGGCCTGCTGGAACTCCTCTTGCTCCAGCACCACAGGGGGCAAGTCAGCGGTGCGGGGGATGTGGACGACGGCGGTGCCGTGTCCGGTCTCCTCCACCCGGACGCCGCTCGAGGTGCTGCTGCACCCCACCGCCAGTGCCAGGATCAGCGCGTCGGCGCTCCACAGCATCCGCCACGGATTCATCTGTCACCCCTTCTTGCGAGGAAGGCAGAAGGGTAGAGGGCTGCCACTGGGAAGAGGAGGAGTCACCGGGTGGCCCCATCTTCCACAGCCGCACACCCTGCGAGGGTGGGCTCCACCCGCGTAAGCAGGAGGTGCCGCATGAGCTGGTCACCAACATGCTCATTACCTGCGGCACGGCTGGAGTGGGCAGCGCACGAGTGGCTTCCACAGCCGGCCGCTGGGGCAGGATGGGCATGCCCGTGCTCACCCTGTCCGTCCAGGGAACTCTGCTCCTCGAAGATAATGGTTATCTCGGCACCATCGAGATCATCCACACCCCGGCTGGCTCATGTACTTCCCACGCAAGCTCGGCCCGGTGCCGCCGCTCCCGCCTCCAGTACAAGTCGAGCCCATCGAGGGCAGAGGCACGCTTGTCATCCTCACGCTGAGCCAGGCAGGATTGCTGCAACCCCTCTCCTGACACTCACTGTGGACAGCATGAGCAACCCGCCGTGGTAGGTTGGCCCTGCCCATGAATTGTCCTTCTTGTGGCGCAAGTGCGTCCGCGAATGCGGAGTTCTGCCCTCAGTGTTGCAGAGGATGCACCGGCCACACGGGTCCACTCCCGTCCCAGAGACACCTCGCTCCCACGGATGTGCCTCGGCAAGAGTCCCCTCGCGCACGACGAGCGCTAACGCACGGCCAGGGTCCCTGCCAGACTCACCAACGTTCTGGACTGGAGGTCCCCATGCGCATCCGCCTGCTCTGCATCACCGTGCTCCTGGCCGCCGCCCCCGTGGCTGCCGAGCCCGCCCCGTGCATGCCGCCACAGTCCGGCACATGGTCGCCGATGGCGCTCGCGGAGGGCCCTCGGTTCAGCGACATCGCCGACGTGAGGACGGGCTTCCTGGGCTCCTCGAAGTGGTGGCTGTGGGACAGCTTCGAGCCCCTGACCGAGAGCCGCGTGTTCGACGCGCGCTGCAACGCGTGGCGGCGCACGACGCTGGCGAAGGGTACCCGGCTCCCGCGGCAGCTCGACCGCCGCTACGGCGTGCTCTTCGGAGACACCGAGCTCGCCGTCTACGCACCAGCGTGGGAGGCCTCCCCGAGCGGCTCACTCGAGGCGGGTGCGCTCGCGGTCTTCGTGCTCGACGGCGAGCGGCTCCAGTGGACGAGCGTGGCGCCGGCCCAGCCGCCCATCAGCCATGACGCGCGGGTGCTCCAGGGCGGGGGGCTCCTCATCTCCTGGGATGAGCGCGCCGGACGCGGCGCGGTCTTCACGCTTGCCACGAAGCGCTGGGAGGCCTTCACCGAGCGTCCCCCCTTCGTGGGCCAGGGCTACGACTGTTCGTGGATCCAGGGTGGCGCGTGGCTCGTGGCCAACCCCCAAGGCGTGTTTCGCTTCGACCTCGGCTCGAAGACGTGGAGCACGGTGCTCAAGCCCGAGAAGCCCCTGTCGACGCAGGAGCTCGGCGCATGTCTGCTGACGTCCTCCGCCTCGGGACTTTCAGTCGCGGTGCCGAAGTCCCTCTACGCGCCACGCCGCACTCTCTACGCCATCCAGGGAGCGGGAACCGCGGCGTGGGAGCTTCCCTGGCCCGAGGGCGCCGACAACCTCAACGTCCTCTCCGCGGGGAACACGGTGTGGTCCGACGATGGCACCGGCATGGGCCACCTCCGCCGCTACGACCGGGGAGCGATGAAGTGGGTGCCCGTGGCCGTTCCGAAGGGGCTCGACGCGCGGCGCGTCTTCATCTCGGAGGCGCAAGGGCAGGCGGTGCTGCTGGAGCTGCCACCCGCCGCCTCCGCCCCGCCGAAGGGGCCGGCACCGAAGCACGGCCCCTCGCGTGTCTCGGTGTGGAACGGCAAGAGCTTCGGCCAGCCCCTCACGCTCGGTACGGGGTCTGCGGTCCGTGACGAAGTCCAGACCGCGCTGGGAGGGCTTGCGGCCATCGACGAGGCGTCGATCCGGCTGCTCGACGTGTCCGGCAAGGAGCGCCTCCGCTCTCCCACTCCACCGAGGTGGCTCGCCTACCGTGGCTTCAGCCCGGAGGCCTTCATCACCTGGGGTGAGCGGGAGACCCGCGTCGGCAATGACTGCAACAACCCGTTCCACCCGGCCCAACGCGAGCCCAACATGCCCATCTGCGACCCATCGCACGAGGTGACGTATACGCGGATCAGCCCTGGCGGCTTCGTGCTGCTCCGTGCTGTCAGCCCCCGCCGCTAGTGCTCCGTCGGCTTGCCTGGCTGCTTCTGCTCAACGTCCTCGCGGATCCTGCGGGGCAGTCGTATGCGGAAGGTCGTCCCCAACTCCAGCGAAGAGATCACCTCGGCAGAGCCACCGTGGGCGCGGACAATCTCGTGCACGATGTAGAGCCCCAGCCCCAGGCTCATCTTGACCATCTGCTCGGACTGGACTCCCCGGCGAAACGGCTCGAAGAGGCAGGCCATCAACGCGGGAGGAATGGGATCGCCCGTGTTGTGGACCTCCAGCACCACGGAGTCCGGCTCGCCGCGGGTGGAGACGTTCACCGCGGTCCCTTCCGGGCTGTACTTCAGCGCGTTGTCGAGGAGGTTGACCAGCACCTGCATCAGCCGGTCCGCATCCCACTCCCCGCGCCCGTCGCCCTCATGCGTGCAGTAGATAGCGCGGCCAGGGTGGGACTGTTGAACCTCCTCCACGGCTCTGGGCGGCAGCGCGTGAAGATCCATCTCGCGGCGCCGGACCTTGATGCCTCCTCCAATTCTGGCGGTGGCGAAGTCGAGCAGCACCTGGACGATGCTCTCGATCCGGCTCCCGCTGCGTGCGATCCGCTCGATGGCCTTGGACTGACGCTCGGTGAGCTCGCCCATGGTGAGGAGCATCTTCGCGGTGGCCAGCAGCGCCGAGAGCGGACTGCGGATGTCATGGCCCACGATGCCCACCAGCCGCTGCTGGAACTCGACCGCCGCGGCGATCTCCGCTTCGATTCGCCGCCGCTCGGAGAGCTCCATCGCCTGGTGCTTCAGCCGCTCTCCTCGCTGGTAGAGGTCGACGAAGACGGACACCTTGGCGCGAAGGATGTCTGCGTCGATTGGCTTGAGCAGGTAGTCCACCGCCCCTTCCGCATAGCCCTTGGCGATGTAGGCCATCTCGCGGCTGAGGGCGGTGATGAAGATGACGGGAATGTGCCGGCTGCGCTCTCTCGCCTTGATGAGCGCCACGGTCTCCAGTCCATCCAGCCCCGGCATCTGGACGTCCATGAGGATGACCGCGAACTCCTCCTGTAGCAGGTGCTTGAGCGCTTCCTCGCCCGAGTGGCACTCAACGAGGGGTTGGCCGAGCGGTTCCAGGATGGCCCGGAGGGCCACCAGGTTGGCGGGCACATCATCCACCATCAAGATCTTGGCCGGCTGGGGCTCCGGGATCAGTGAGGCGACGTCCACGCAAACCTCCTCATTGCCTGCCTTCCGCCCGGAAGAGCGATGGCGGTCGTCCACAGAAGATGTGTGCGCCCAGGCGGCGAGAAGCCTGAAATACCGTCCACCACGTGGCTTGCCTGGCTGCGGTCCTGGCTGAGCTACCGGCCTGACCGGCGAGGCCCCTCACTGACTCGGTGCCGCAGGGTCAGGGGCGAATCCGATTCACAGCGTGAGGAGGAAGGCGAGCAGGTCGTCCCGCTCCTGGGGCGTGAGGGCCTGCGCGTTGCCGTGCTGGGGTCCCGCGCTCTCGAGCACCGCGCGCAAGGGGAAGCGCGTGCCCACGGTCAGCCGGTCTCCCTTCACCTCGTAGCCAGCGGCCGCACTGGTGAGCATGGGCCAAATGTCCCAGGTCCCAATGAGTGCGGGCGGCGCCGCTCCCGGCACCAACTCCTGCTGATCCGTGCGCAGCGGCAGTGCGATGGGCGTGCCCACCTCCAGGTACTTGCCCCTCGTCGCCGGCTCCTGGTCCATCGTGTAGAGCGGCGCCGGGTGGCATCCGGTACACCCACCCTTCCCCTCGAAGATCGCCCTCCCCTCCCCCGGCCGGCCCGTGTGCCCATCCGGCAGCGCCAGGGTCTCCGGCGGCGCCCCGTCCTCTCCTCGGAAGGGGTTGGGCAGCGTGGGCACCAGCGAGGTGAAGAGCGTCAGCGCCTCCACCTCCTCGTCCGTGAGCGCCGGGTTCTGGAACCGGTTGCGGCTGCCCACCGTCTTGATCGTCTCCGCGATGCTGTGCGTGCTCGCTGGCGTGAAGTACGGCGGCGTGTCCCGGCTGCCCCGCACCGTCGTCGAGCGGTAGATGCGCATCGGCTTCGTCTTCTCGAAGAAGACGCCGCCGGTATGGCCCTCCAGGTGGCAGGCGTCGCAGCTCATCGCCGTGCGCCCCATGTCCGCGTAGTAGAGCACCTGCCCCAGCCGGCGCTTGGCCTGCGTGCGCAGCTCCGTCACCGGGAGCTGCCGCACCACGCGCGCCTGCCCCTTCCGCGCCTCCGCCACGTCCACCACCGCCACCGTCCCCGTGTGCCGGTTGAGCACGTAGAGCGTCCGCCCGTCCGGCGCCAGCGCCAGCGAGCGCGGCCCCGAGTGCAGCTCCACCCCCGCACGGCCCTCCTTGCCGTAGTCCTCCTCCGGGCGCGCCCGCGGCGTCTTCTCGGGCAGCGGGATGGCCAGCTCCTGGAGCAGCGCCTTGCGTGCCCCGTCCTCGCTCTCCACCAGCTTCCGCCCGTCCAGCACCCGCACCCGCCCCAGCCCGATGTCCGCCGCGTAGAGCAGCCCCGAGGCCTCGTCCACCGCCAGCCCCTCCGTCACTCCCGCCCCAAACCCCCGGTGCCGCACCACCTCACCGCGCCTCGGATCCAGCACCCCCACGCCACCGTTGGCGCTCACCTCCATGCGCTCGGCGTTGGGCCCCACGTTCGGCCCCAGGCTCGAGACGAAGAGGCGACCCAGCCGCTCGCTCGCCACCATCCCTCGCGGCGCCTTGCCCCCCATCACCTGCTTCGAGAAGCGCTCCGTCCCTCCTCCCACGATGGGCACTCCCGGCCCCGGCACCAGCGTCGTCACCAGCCCACCGTCCGACTGGCGCAGCAGCTCCACCTGCCCCGTCTGCAGGCTCCCCACCGCGAGCAGCTCCTTCCACGCCGCCAGCTCCCGCGGGTTCGGATCCACCGCCACCGACCACCGCTCCTTCCCATCCGCCAGCGACACCGCCCGCACCGTGTCCCTCACCTGCTCCGCGATGAACGCCACCTCTCCCCGCGCGTCCACCACCACCCCCGAGGCCCCCACCGGCCCCGGCAGCACTCGCGGCGCACTTCCAGGTGTGTCCAACGCATACAGCCGCAGCTCCGGGCTGAAGCGGTGAGCCACCGCGAGCCACGCCCGGCCCGCCGCATCCTTATAGGTGGTGATCGCGCTCGGTCCGTCCGCTGTCGCCAGCGCCGTCACCTGGCCCGAGCCCACCTCCAGCGCAAACACCGTGTCCGTCGGCGGCGACACGATGAAGGCCGTGCGCCCATCCGGCGAGAGCGCCAGCGCGAACAGATCCGGGAACGCGCTGTCGTTCACCACGTCCAGGCGCGCCTCTCCCTCGGGCACGAGGCCCCCGGGAGCCGCAATCAGCCGCACCTTCACGCTCGCCAGCGGCAGCTCCGGCGGAAGCCCCACGTCCGCCGGCAGCCTCGCGTACGCGTGCCGCGCGTCCACCACCTTCAGCGGCAGCTCGCGAGACACCGGCTCGCCCAGCGCCAGGCGCATCCCCGGCTCCAGCCCCTCGCCGTACACCGAGAGCGGCTCCGAGGTCTGGTTGCTCGTCAGGCGCGGCCCGATCGCCCCCAGGCGCGCGGGCGCACGCCCTGGCTCCGCCGGCCGAGGCGCCTGGGCCTGCTCCGGAGTGCGAGACACCTGTGGCTCGCGCGAGCGTATGACGAAGACCGCCGCGCCCGCCACGCACAGAACCAGCGCCACTACCACTGCCAAGGAGCGTTTCATGGATGTTGCAGTCCCCAGTGGGTCCGCACTCTACCTTTCCGGTCCTCCCACATCCTCTGCCCTAAAGGTCAGCGCAGGTGGGGACTCCATCCCCCAGCTGGGGTGGACTGCTCCCCACACCGCTTGCCTGCTCCCGATGGGAACGGATGGAGCGCGTGCGTTGACAGAGCGGTACAAACATCGCTTAACCTGGAACTCCGATGCGACGCCTCCTCCTTGCAGCTCTCGTCGCCAACCTCCTTGGCATGTCACCTCTCCCGATCCTCAGCTCGGAGGCGTGGGCGCAACGCTCGCGCGCATCGAAGTCCTCGTCGAAGGGCAAGGCCAAGAAGCCCACGGGCTCCAAGTCCATCCCCAAGTTCGAGCCGAAGGCGGATCCGTCCTCCACCCTGGCGGATCCCGTCAGCGGCGAGGCCACCTCCGGCGCTTCCGCCTCGGCCCCTCCGCCCTCCCGAGGCCCCGCCCGCATCGACTTCGATGATCGCCTCATCCAGGGCCAGACGAACAAGTCCGGCGCGGTGTACCTGTACGATCGCAAGGAGTTGAAGACGCGGTCGATGATCAAAGAGCGTGAGAGCTTCCGCTCCGAAACCCTCTCCACCGTCTACGACCAGTAGGGCTCGGCCCACGAAAGGGATTCTCCACGTGAGCGCTCAGCCCTCCGTCCTCCAGGTCGTCATCCTCCGCGACGGGCTGCTCGTCGGCACGGAGGTCTTCGTCCCTGGCACCTATTCCGTCGGCTCGGATCCGTCCTCGGATCTGGTGCTGGATGATCCCTCCATCGAGCCGCGCCACGCGCTGCTGTACTTCCAGAACGGGCGCTCGGCCATCCAGGACGCCGGCTCCTCCCAGGGCATCTATGTGAACGGCCACCGCGTCACCGCGTGCGAGATCCGCTCGGTGGACGAGGTGATGTGCGGCCCCTTCGTGCTGAAGACGCGCGTGCTCTCGCAGAAGCCCGCCGAGAAGCCGCAGCCCTCCGCCGAGATGGCCGCCCTGCTCGGGGCCCCGCAGCAGCCGCCCGCGCCCAAGCCCCACGCCGCCGTCCGCCCGATCCGGCCCGCGCAGCAGGCGACGATGCCCGCGCGCCCCTCCGCCTCGGGGATCCCCTCCGTGCAGCCGCAGCAATCCCCCGAGCTGCTGGCCAACACCGTCCCCACCGCCCAGCTCCCCCAGAGCGTGCCCCGCGGCCCCGCGCCCCAGGCGGCCGTCGTCTCGCTGCCGCAGCCCACCCACGCCGAGCACCGGACCTCGCGCGGTAGCCCCGCGGTGGCCCACGCCCCACGGCCCGTGCCGGTGCCCGCTCAGCCCCCGCAGGCCTCCGCGGTGCCCGCCAACACGGTGCCCTCCGTGCGCCGCCGCGCCACCCAGGATCTCCTGCCCGTGCAGGAGCCCTCCGTCCAGCTGGAGGATGAGCTCTTCGGCGAGAGCGATCCTCCCGCCGAGCCCCCGCTGGAGCTGGACTGGGATCGCTCGCCGCGCCATCCGTCCGCCCACGCCCAGGCCCACGGCCACTCCGCGGAGGCGCTGCCGGATCCCGGCCGCCCCACCCACGCTCCGAAGGTGAACCTCGGCAAGGGCAAGGCCCAGCTCTACGTCGAGCTGTACTGGGGCGGCATCCGCCGCGAGGCGCGCCGCTTCTCGCCCGGCAAGGAGCCCCTCATGGCCTCCGATGCCGAGAAGAACGCCATTCCGCTGTGGGGCTTCTCGCTCCCGGAGGACGGCTTCACGCTCGCCGAGGCGCTCAACGGCGGCTACCGCCTCTACGTGCCCCCCGGCTCTGCGGTGGAGAAGGCCAACACCGGCGGCAAGTACCAGCCCGTGCAGATCAACACGCTGGAGGCCGACGGCACCCGCCGCTTCATCACCCTGCGCGAGGGCACCGCCGCCCGCCTCACCCAGGGGCAGATGTCCCTGGTGGCCTACGCGGCGCCCATGCCGGAGAAGGTCTGGGTCAACCCGCTCGCGGGCCTGCCCTGGCTGGCGCTGTTCTGCTTCTTCCTCTTCGGCGGAGGCTTCGGCGCCTTCATCGTGCTGCGGCCCCAGACGCCCGAGTCTCCGGACTTCATGCAGAAGAACCTCCCCCCTGTCGCCCTGCGCCTGCTGTCGCCGGAGCCGAAGAAGAAGGAGGAGGCCAAGAAGAAGCTCGCCGAGATCAAGGAGAAGGCCAAGCCGGAGAAGAAGCCCGAGAAGGCCCCGGAGAAGGTGGCCGAGGCGCCCAAGCCCAAGGAGAAGGTGCCTCCTCCCCCGCCCAAGGAGACCCCTCCGCCTCCTCCCGAGTCCAAGGCCCTCAAGGCCCTGGCCAAGCTGTCCGCGGCCGGCCCCGCCACCAATGACGTGCTGGCGGCGGTGGACAAGCTGGGCAGCGGCCCGGGCAGCAAGAACGTGAAGACGTCCAACTACAAGCTGTCCGGCCTGATTGGGAAGGCGCCCATCGCCAACGCGGGCCTGGGCACCTTCGGCCTGGGCGGCGGTGGCAAGGGCGGCGGCTCCACCCTGGGCGCGGAGCTGCTGCGCGGCAAGGGCGGAGGCGGCATCGGCGCGCTGGGCGCGGGCGGCGTGGGCAAGGGCCAGGTGGGCGGTGTGGTGACGCGCGCCACCTCGCGCAGCGTCGCCGCCCCCCAGGGCAGCATTGACCGCGAGGCCGTGGCCAAGGTCATCAACAGCCACCTCCAGGAGGTCTACGCCTGCTACGAGCGCGCCCTGCTCAAGGACACGGGCCTGGCAGGCAAGGTGGTGCTCGAGTGGACGATCGGCGGCTCGGGCGGCGTGGTGGCAGCCAAGACCAAGTCCTCCACCCTGCGTAACGGCGCGGTGGAGGCCTGTATCCTCAGCAACCTGAAGAAGTGGCAGTTCCCCGCTCCCAAGGGCGGCCTCGTGATTATCAGCTACCCCTTCATCTTCAACTCGGTCGGTTACTGACGTGGGTCCTCCCGCGTCTGGCCGTCCTCCCAACCGGACAGTGCCCATCGTGCGATACGCCCTGCTGCTCCTCCTGTTGGCCCCCGGCCTCGCGCTCGCGCAGGCCGAGGCGCTCGAGAACCCCGGCACCACCTCCGCCGTGCAGGACCGCCTGTACCGGATGAACCACGAGCTGTCGCTCGGCCTCGGCGTGCTGCCGGCGGACGCCTTCTACAAGGGCTACTACGCGGGGGTCAGCTACACGTACCACTTCACCGATCACTTCGCGTGGCAGGTGGGCCGGGGCGCCTACAGCTACAACGTGAAGACGGGCCTGCGCCGCCAGCTGGAGCGCGACTTCGGCGTGGCCCCCACCGCCTCCGCCTTCGAGGACGAGGTGGAGTGGATGGTGGGCTCGGACATCATGTTCAGCCCCTTCTATGGGAAGACGGCCATCCTCAACAGCAAGGTGATCCACTTCGAGGCCTTCCTGCTGGGCGGCGCCACCATCTTCAAGCTCAACCGAGATGGCGGCTTCCGGCCCGGCGCCAACGTGGGCCTGGGCCTGCGCGTCTTCAAGAGCGACACCGTCTCCTTCCGGCTGGACGTGGCGAACAACGTCGTGTTCGCCGGCGCCTCCCGCATCATCAACATCCCCACGATCCAGCTCGCCACCGCGCTCAACTTCGGCGCCACGGAATGATGCGGATGCTTCGCTCACGACTCGCCGCGCTCTCCAGCGCCGCGCTCCTCCTCCTGCCCGTGGCCTCGCGAGCGGCCGGCAACAGCCCCGCGCCCGCCAAGCCGCCCGCCGCCACCCCCGCCGCGCCTGCCGCCAACCCTGGCGCGCCCGCTCCGGCGCCTGCCGCCAACGCCGGCACGCCTCCCGCGGCCCCTGCTCCCGCCGAGGGCCAGGCCGCCGCGACCAAGGCCGAGGAGCCCCCTCCTCCGCCCGAGAAGGTGGATCCGAAGCTCTTCGACGAGGCCCTGTCGAAGTACTTCGATGGCAACCCCCGCGCCGCCGCCGGCCCCCTCTTCGCGTGGCTGTCCGCGACGCCCAAGACGGACGACAACTACGCCTGGGGGCAGTACTTCCTGGCCCGCAGCCTGATTGATCTCGGCCTCACCCACGCGGGCGCCGTGTACCTGGCCCGCATCGCCCGTGAGCGCACCAACCCCAACGTGCTGCCCCGCGCCCTGGAGGCGCTCAAGGACCTGACGGACAGGCCGCACGACGAGGTGATGATCGACGAGCAGGTGTTCGCCGCCCTGGATCTCGGCTTCCTGGAGCAGGAGGCCGGCGCCTACGTCCACTACCAGCAGGGGCTGGTGGACCTGCGCGTGGGCAACGAGCGCTGGGCCAACACCCACTTCGCCAAGCTCGAGGAGGGCAGCGCCGAGGCCAGCCGCGCGAAGTTCGCCCTGCTCGTCACCCGCCTGAAGACGGTGAAGGAGCCCTCCGAGGAGCTCATCACCGACTTCCTCTCGCTCTCCAAGGACGAGAAGCTCACCCGCGAGGCGCGCAACGAGGCGGCGCTCGCGGTGGCCCGCCTGCGCTACGAGCGCAAGGAGTTCACGGGCGCGCTGGAGGCCTACGCCCTGGTGCAGCTGCCCGAGCTGGATCCGGGCCGCGCCACCCTCTACCTGGAGGAGGCGTGGACCCGCTACAAGCTGGGCGAGCTGCGCGCCTCGCTGGGCATCCTCACCACCCTGGACGCGCCCTCCTTCCGCGACGAGTTCCTCCCGGAGAAGTACCTGCTGCGCGCCCTCATCTTCCGGGACTTGTGCCACTACCTGCCCGCCAAGCGCGCCGCCAAGGAGCTCACGCGCCGCTTCGCGGACTCGCTGGACGCCATCGCCGAGCGCGATGACCTGGCCCAGGATCTGCGCCTGCGCCGGGCCGCCGAGGCCCACGGCTCCACCAGGCGCGCCTCCCGCTACAAGGAGCTGCTGGAGCTGGAGTCCGAGCGGCTCGGCCGCTACGCCGGCAGCTTCGGAGACAGGCTCCAGTCGCACCTCACCAAGCTCTACGCCCTGTCCCTGGGCGAGGCCGAGCGCGTCTACCAGGCGCGGCTCACCGAGGCCGTCCGCCAGGAGGCCGACACGCTGCTGCGCGCCGCCGAGCAGGTCCGCCTCATGGAGTACGAGGTGGGCCTCAAGCTCTATGAGCGCGTGAAGAAGGGCTCGAAGGTGGTGCTCCCCGCGGAGGAGGTGCTGCTCAAGCCCGAGCAGGTCGCCTTCCAGTTCGAGGGCGAGTACTGGAACGACGAGCTGAAGTCCTACCGGGTCCGCATCGAGAGCCGCTGCATCGAGGAAACACCATGACCGGGCCGTTGACCGGGATCATCACCGCGGCGCTGCTGGCCGCGAGCCCCGCCGGGCCCCAGCGCCTGGATCGGAACCTGAACCCCATCGTCTCCAAGGCGAAGGAGCGCGACGAGCTCATCACCAAGCTCAAGCGCGACATCTTCAAGGTGGATCGCTCCATCGGCGAGACGGACAAGCTCATCTCCAAGAGCCGCAACGCGCCGTACCTGCCGGATCTGCAGTTCCGCCTGGCCGAGCTCTACGTGGAGAAGAGCCGGTACGTGTACTACCTGCAGGCCGAGCAGCGCCCCGAGGGAGCCTCGGGCGCCCTCGTCTCTCCGGAGACGCGGCTGATGAAGAACAAGGCCGTGCAGCTCTACCTGCGCCTGCAGCGCGAGTACCCGGACTTCCACGACGGCGACAAGGTGATGTTCTACCTGGCGCACGAGCAGCGCGAGCTGGGCACCTTCGACGAGATGCTCAAGACGCTGGGGGATCTGACGCGCAAGTACCCCACCAGCCCCCTGCGCCTGGAGTCCGAGCAGATCATCGGCGACTACTACTTCGACAAGGCGGACCTCGTGGAGGCGGAGAAGCACTACACCGCCATCCTCGCGCAGCCGCCCTCGCCGGTTCACGATCTCGCCCGCTACAAGATGGGCTGGATCCGCGTGAACCAGGCCAAGCACGCCGAGGCCGTGGTCTTCTTCGAGGCCGCCGCCGCCAGCGAGCCCCTGCCCGGCGTGGACGCGAAGAAGGCGCTCAACGTCAAGCGCGAGGCCCTGCTGGATCTCGTCTACAGCTACACCGAGGCCAAGCCGGCCAAGGGCGCGATCAATTACTTCGAGAAGCTCTCCGACAGCCGCGCCACCTTCGCGCTGGCGCTGGACAAGCTGGGCAACCGCTACTTCATCAAGTCGCAGTACGAGTGGGCCATCCCCGCGCTGCGCAAGCTGATGGAGATCCAGTTCGACCCCGAGCTGGACCTGGAGCGCGGGCAGAAGCTCTATGACGCGCTCAAGGCCGCCAAGGGCAAGGTGATGCCGGAGCCGACGGACCTGCGCTTCCTGGTGCGCGCCGCGGTGCAGAGCAAGACGGACCCCGAGCTGGCCGCGAAGGACCGCACCACCCAGCTCAAGGAGCTGGAGGAGATGGCGCGCGATCTGGCCACCCAGCTGCACCTGGCCGCGCAGAAGAAGGACGACAAGGCCCTGTATGTGACGGCCGCGGCGGCCTACAAGGAGTACCTGAGCCTGTTCCGCCCGGAGCAGTTCGTGCGGCCCATCATGAAGAACCGCGCGGACGCGCTCTTCGAAGCGGGCGTCTTCCCCGACGCCGCGCGCCAGTTCGAGGAGCTGGCCCGCTACGAGGAGAGGTCCAAGCAGCGGGACGAGAAGGCGGTGGACGCGGCCATGTACGGCGCCCTGCTGAGCCACTTCTCCACCGTGAAGCCCGAGGAGGCGGCCAAGCGCTCCACCTTCGAGGTGGCGGATGCGCGCCAGGCCCTCAAGGTGCTGGGCTCCAACTACGTCACCCGCTTCCCCCAGAGCCCCAACGTGCTCGAGGTGAAGTTCAACATCGCCCGCGCCTACTACGAGGACGGCGACTACCCGAAGGCCGCCGAGCTCTTCACCGCGTTCGCCCTGGCCCACCCCCAGCACAAGGACGCCGCCGTCGCCGGCAACCTCGCCCTGGACAGCCTGCGCCAGCTCAACGACTTCAAGGGCCTGGAGGAGACGGGCAAGAAGTTCCTCGGCACCCCGCTGCCCGGCAAGTTCCAGGAGGACGTGCGGAAGATCCTCGCGCAGAGCAAGGCCGAGGCGCTGGACGAGCTGGCCCTCAAGAGCGCCGAGGAGACGGGCGACGTCATCCAGGGCCTGCTCAAGGTGGCCGACGAGAACAAGAACTCGGAGATCGGCGAGAAGGCCCTCTATGGCGCCTTCACCGCCGCGCGCGAGAAGAGAGATATGCACAGCGCGCGCGAGCTGGCCACCAAGCTGTCCAACGAGTACCCCAAGAGCCAGTACCTCTCGGACGTGCTGCTGACGCTGGGCCGCTACTCGGCGGAGGCGGGCTCCTTCGGCGAGGCCGCCGACTGGTTCGAGAAGGTGGGCCAGAAGCTCGGCGCGGACGCGGTGGGCCTGGATGGCTACCTGTCCGCCGCGCGCCTGCGCCTGGCCATGGGTGACTACAAGGAGGCCGCGCGCAGCCTGGAGACGGCCGCCGAGGTGGCTGGCGCTCGCAAGGGCGAGGTGCTGGTGCTGCTGGCCGACGCTCGCCTGAAGCAGAAGGACTACGCCGCCGCCCGCCGCGCCGCGGAGAGCGCGCTGGCGCTGAACAAGACGAGCACCGGCGCCGCCGCCGTCATCGCCGAGGTGCAGGCCACCACCGCCCCGAACGACTCGCCCGACAAGCTGATCGCCACCCTCACCACCGCGGTGCAGGGCCCCGATGGGCAGACGGAGGAGGCCGCCAAGGGCCTGTGGTTCCTGGGAGAGATCCTCTACCGCAGCTACAAGACCCTGCCGCCGGACAAGGTGGAGGAGAAGGTGGCCGCGCTGCAGAGCATGGAGGGCATCTACACGCAGGCCGCCTCGCTGGGCTACCCGGAGTGGGCCGTGGCCTCGCTGTGGAAGCTGGCCCTGGCGTACTCGCACCTCGCCGATGTGGTGGACGCGACGCCCGCCCCCGCCGGAGCCTCCGCGGCCGAGGTGAAGGCCTTCCAGCAGGCGGTGAAGGAGCAGGTGGCGCCGCTGCGCCAGCGCGCGGACGAGGCCTTCAAGGTCTGCCTGGCCCGCGCCGACCAGCTGGACGTGTTCAGCACCGCGGTGGTGGGCTGCCGGACCCGGACCGACACGGTCTCGCTGCCGGTGCCGACCCCCGGCGCGCCCACCCGCAGCCAGTCGCTGGAGGAGGTGCGCAAGAAGGCCGAGGCCACGCTCACCGCCGAGTCGCTCGAGGCGCTCGGCATGGCGTACCTGGAGAACAAGCAGTACGGCCTGGCGCAGCTCACCTTCGGCCGCGTGACGGAGCTGCAGGACACACGCGCCGCCTCGCACAACGCGCTGGGCTGGGCGCTGCTCAACCAGGGCGATGCCATGGGCGCGCATGCCGCGTACGCCAAGGCGCTGGAGGCGGACCCGACGTACAGCAAGGCCCGCCTCAATGTCGCCGCCCTGCGCTGCCGCTTCGGCGACGTCGAGGGCGCCCGGCGCGAGCTGTCCGTCCTCAAGGACGTGAGCTCGCTCGGCGGCACGGACGTGGACACGGGGTGGAAGGCGTGCAAGTGAGCCCGCGCATACTGCCGGCCCTGCTCCTCGGGGGCCTGATGACCGGGTGCGGCCAGGGTCCGCACCTGGAGGGCAGCGTCACCCCGCTGCTCGACCTCAAGTACGAGACCGCCCAGGCCCTGGCGGATGAGGACGAGGCCTCCGTGCGCTTCCTCACCGTGCAGGGCGCCGGCGAGAACACCATCCTCAAGGTGGCCGCGCGCCTGGATGACCTGCAGCTCACGCCAGGGGTGGAGCTCGACCTGGCCGAGCTGCTGGGCGATGGGCCGGACGCCCCGCAGCGCGGCGCCATCAGCCGCAGCGTGCTGGACGAGCCCACCCGCGAGTTCCCCCGCATCCTCCGGGGCGGGCTCACCTTCGAGAAGCCCCTCACCCCCGCCGCCCTGGTGCCGGGGGAATTCCACGTCACTTTCGTCAACGGCACCGACGTCTACTCCGGCCGCACCATCTTTGGCCGCTTCGAGGCGACCGTTCCATGAAGCGCATCCTCCTGCTCACCCTTCCCCTGCTCGCCGCGTGTGGCCCGCGCTACGGCCTGCGCGTGCCGGACGACATGGTGAAGAAGCTCCCCTACGAGACGCGCATCGAGCTCCTGGAGGCGGAGAACGATCTGGCGCTCTCCATCGACAAGCTGGATCAGGCTGGCAGCGAGATCCTCCGCGCCCGCGACAACATCCGCCGCGCCCGCTCGCGCGCCCAGGAGGCCGAGGCGGAGCTGGATCGCGCCGAGGACCCCGTCTCGCGCGAGGTGGCCCAGCTCACCATCGAGGAGGCGGAGGCCCGCGTGGAGTACCTGCGCGCCCGGCAGCGCCTCAACGTGTCCCTGCAGGAGGTGGAGCAGCTCGCGCTGCGCTGCGCCTTCGCCCGCTTCGAGCAGGCCCGCGTGGCGGCCGCCCGGAAGGCCAAGGTGGAGGGCAGCGAGGAGCTGGACCCCAAGGAGTACGAGGCCCAGGTGAGCGAGTGTGACGCCGCGGTGAAGGAGGAGCGGGCGGGGCTCGGCTCGGACACGGCGGATGAGAAGGCGGCGCGCGAGGCGTGGGAGGCGAAGAAGGCGGCGCTGGCCAGGAAGACCTTCGACGCGCGAACCAGTCCCTACGTGGAGAACCTGTGATGATTCGAGCCGGCGTCCTCGTCCTCCAGCTCTTCACGGCGCAGACTCCGGCGCCGGCCACCCCTGCCCCCGCGGCTCCGGCCACCGAGGCCCAGGCGCTGCCACCGGACGTGGACGCGCTCTACAAGCTGGGCGTGGCCTTCCTGAACCAGGGCCAGCCGAAGAAGGCGGCGCCTCCGCTGAAGAAGCTGCTGGAGAAGGCGCCCGAGGTGGTGGCGGCGCGGGTGGCGCTGGCCCGCGCGCTGCGCCTGTCCGGGGAGACGGAGGAGGCGCGCGCCCTGCTGGACGGCTCCATCGCCATGTACCCGGAGGAGTCCACGCTGCGCGCCGAGCGCGGCCTGCTGGCGCGGATCATGGAGGAGAACGACGTGGCCATCAGCCAGTACGCGGTGGCCACCGAGCTCTCCCCGAAGGACGCGGAGCTGCAGTTCAACCTGGGCGAGGCGCTCCAGCGCGCGGGCCGCACCGAGGACGCCATCGCGGCCTACGAGGACGCGTTGAAGCTGGACGAGAAGCTGACGGTGGCCCGGGTGAACCTGGCCAAGGCCCAGGCGGACAAGGGGCTGCTGGGCGAGGCCAAGGAGACGCTCAAGGAGGCCATCCAGCTGACGCCCGACGACGCGGAGGCCCACTACAACATGGGCGTGCTGCTGATGCGGGAGAACAACCTCCCCGAGGCCATGTCCAAGTACCAGGACGCGCTGAAGCTCAACCCCAAGCACGCCCTGGCGAACAACAACATGGGCGTGGTGTACGACGGGCTGGGCCAGCACCAGAAGGCCACCGAGGCCTTCAAGAAGGCCATCGCCGCGGATCCGAAGTACGCGGAGGCCCACTTCAACCTGGGGCTGGCGTACTTCTGGCTCGGCGAGCAGGTGCTGGCGACGAAGTCCTTCGAGAAGGCGCTGCAGCTGGAGCCGCGGCGCTCGAGCGGCCCGTACACGCAGCTGGGCCACCTCTACCTGCAGCAGGGCAAGAAGGACCGCGCGGTGGAGGCCTTCCGCAAGGCCATCGAGGTCAGCGCCGAGGACGGCAAGAAGACCACCGAGGCCTACCAGGGCCTGGCCCGCGCGTACCTCGCGCTGGGCAAGGTGGACGACGCGGTGGCCACGCTGAAGAAGATCGTCGACGACTTCCCCAAGGACGCCAGCGCGCGCGAGGCGTACGGGGACGCGCTGAAGGCCAAGGGGGACCTGGACGGCGCCATTGCCCAGTACGAGGAGGGCGTGTCGCTCTCGCCGACGACGCAGCTGCGGCTGTCGCTGGCGGATGCGTACGCGAGGAAGCGCGTGGGCGCGAAGGCCCAGCCGCTCCTCGAGGCCATCCTCAAGGAGGAGCCGGGCCACCGCACCGCGAAGCTGGCGCTGGCGGACCTGTACCTGGCCATGGGGCGCTACGTGGAGGTGGAGGAGCTGCTCAAGCCGAAGGACGGCGATCCGACGGACACGGGCGCGCTGGCGCGGCTGGGCATCATGCACTCGCGCCTGTCGCGGCCGGACAAGGCGCTGGGGATGCTGGAGCAGGCCGTGAAGCGGGATCCCTCCCAGCTCGACGCCCGGGCGGAGCTGGGCCAGCTCTACCTGCGCGGCGGAGACACGGACAAGGCGGTGCGGCTGCTCGGGGACGTGCTGGCCATCGAGCCGCGGCACTCGCTGGCGCTGCTGTACACGGGCCAGGCGCTGTACCGGCTGGGCAAGGCGAAGGAGGCCGAGCAGTCGTTCCGGGCGGCGGCGCAGGTGGATCCGGGCTTCGCGGAGCCGCACAACGCGCTTGGGCAGCTGCTCGAGGCCGCCAAGCGCGCGGATGAGGCGAAGGCGGAGTACGCCAAGGCCCTGGAGCTCCAGTCCAACCACGAGGACGCGAAGGCGGCGCTCAAGCGGCTGGGTGGCGCGGCGGCCTCGGCGAAGCCCTGAGCCTCACGCGGGCCAGCCCAGCAGCACGGCGCCGGCCATCACCAGCACCGCCCCGGAGATCTGCCGCCGGCCGGGGCGCTCGCCCTGGAGCACCGCGAGCCCCAGGGCAAAGGCGATGGACGTGTTGCGCAGCGTCAGCACGGCCCCCGCCCCCCCGCTCGCGAGCGCCGTGAGCAGCAGGGCGAAGGACAGCGTGCTCACCATCCCCGTCCCGAGCATCAGCCAGGGGCTGCGCCGCACCTGCCGGAGCACCGCGCCCCTCGCCTCGCGGCTGCCGTGCATGAACAGCAGCATGGGCAGCGCCACTCCCAGCCCGAGGGCGAAGAGCGCCGGAGGCTGAGCCCCCGCGCCGAGCGCCTGCTTGTAGGCCACGTGGTAGCCGGCGATGCACACCGCGCTCGCGGCCGCCCACGCCACCCCGCGCGCCGAGGGGCCCGAGGGGCGCACCAGCCCCGTCACCGCCAGCCCCGCCGCCAGCACGAGCGCGCCCGCCAGGGTCAGCGGGGTGAGGGCCTCGCCCAGCCACAGCACGGACACCGGCCACACCACCAGCAGGGCTCCGCCGCGCGCCACCGTGTACGCCAGTCCGAGGGGAGCGTCGCGGAGCGAACGCGCGAGCGAGAACAGGTACAAGCCCTCGCACACGCCCGCGCCCAGCCCCCACAGCCACCCGCTCCGCGTGGGGAAGGCCTCGCCGTGCAGTCCCAGCGCCCACAGCGCGCCCAGCACCACGTCCACGGCGATGATGCCCACCACGCCGGCCTCGGGATCCTCGTGCCGCTTGAGCAGCGCGTTCCACAGCGCGTGGAGGAAGGCGGACAGCAGTACCAACGTGAGGGCGACAGGCTCCACCGCGGCTCCTCGGACAAGGAGCGCCGTTCTACCCTCCTCTGAGCATCACGCCATGTAGGCGGCGATTTCCGGCCCGCAGAGGCTTGCACGCCGCGTCCGCGAGACACACCGTGACAGAGGGGACGGTGGGCGTTGGCGCTCCGGGCGGCTCTGCGACAGAGCCCAGGACGTCAGGACGAGAAAGTCCGACCCGGTGCGTCGTGAAAAAGCGTTGGCCGGTGATTCCTTTCAGGGAACTCGGCGGGCGCTTCAGGTACACTGGGATCCGGGAATACTGGACTAATCGGAAAATTATGCCCATGCCCGAAACTCACAGCCCGAGGCTGGATGTCCCGAACCTCGCGGTCCACGCGCTCTGGGGGGCGTGGTTCGCGGGGGTGCTGCTGAACTGGAGCACCTGGTCACCGGGCGCACGCCTCGGGGCCGTGGTGCTCGGGTGGGCGGTGATGTTCTGGAACTACGCGGTGCTGCACAACCACATGCACGTGCCCATCGCGAAGCCGCGGGCGCTCAAGTGGCTGGTCTCGCGGACGCTGGGGCTGGCGTGCGGCTTCGCCTACCGCGCCTACTACCTCCACCACTTCAACCACCATAAGTACAACGACGGCCCGGGGGACTGGGGCCAGCCGCGGCCCGGCGAGGGCGCGCTCCACTACTGCGTGCGCTGGGCGCTCACGCCGTGGTTCTGGCCGTGGGATGCGGTGGGGAAGGTGTGGAGGGGCTGCAAGACGCGCGGCCAGAAGCTGGAGCTGGTGCTGGACTTCGCGGTGGTGGATGGAACGCTGCTGGCGCTGCTCGCGTGGCAGCCATCGCTCGCCGCCTCCCTGTTCGCCATGCTCCTGGTAGGACAGGCCTGCATCCACTACCTGAACCTCGCGGCGCACGTGGGCTCGGACTCCACGGACCGCAAGGCGCTGGCGGTGACGTCCACCTCGCCCTTCTACAACCGCTACTTCTTCAACGCGGGCTACCACCAGGCGCACCACCTGAAGCCGCAGGTGCCGTGGCGGGCCCTGCCCACACTCACCGAGGAGCTCGTCCGCCAGGGGCAGCACCGCCCCTCGCTCCTGGCCGAGCCCGCGCCCATCCACCCCGCGTGGATCGCCCGGGTGAGCGCCTTCCGGAAGGCCGCGGGAGGCCGCGGGGACTCCGCGCCCATGCCGGGCCCCACCGCGAAGACCTCCACCACGCCGTCGTAACGGGCCCCTGCGGCTTCGTCAGCGCGGGCCCTGGGAGCCCGGCTGCTGCTGCAGCACGACCGTGAAGCGGCTGCCCTTCCCCACCTCGCTCTCCAGCTCCAACCGGCCCTGGTGCAGCTCCACCAGGCGGCGCACCAGCGCCAGGCCCAGCCCCGAGCCCTCGTGGCGCCGGGCCAGCCCGGAGTCGAGCTGCACGAACGGCTCGAAGATGCGCGCCCGGTCCTCCTCCGCGATGCCCAGCCCCGTGTCCCAGACCGTGAAGGCCACCGTCCCGCCCGGGCCCGCCTTCACCGACAGGCCCACCTGTCCCCCGTCCGGCGTGAACTTCTTCGCATTGCTGAGCAGGTTGAGGAGCACCTGCCTCAGCCGCCGCCGGTCCGCCCACACAGTCGGCACCGCGCCGTCGCTGGTATAGGTGACGGTGATGCCCCTGCGGCGCGCCTGCTCCCTCACCAGCCGCAGGCTCTCCTGGCACACCTCCTCCACCGGCACCGCGCCGAACTCCAGCTCCAGGTGCCCCACGGTGCTCTTGGTGATGTCGAGCACGTCGTTGATGAGCGACAGCAGGTGCCGACCGCTCTCCTCGATGGTCCTCAAGGCGGTGCGCTGCCCGGGAGTGACGGGGCCGAAGATGCCCTCCTCCATCGCCTCCGCCTGGCCCAGCACCGCATTGAGCGGCGTGCGCAGCTCGTGGCTCATGTTGGCGAAGAACTCGTCCTTCAGCTTCGCCAGGCGCTCCAGGTGCGCGTTCGTCTGGCGCAGATCCTCCCGCAGCCGCTCCTGCTCCGCCTCACGCTCCTTCCGCTCGGTGATGTCCACGTGGTAGCCGGTGACGCGGAGAGCCTCGCCGCCCTCGCCGCGCACCACCAACCCATAGCCGGCGATCCAGCGCCAGGAGCCATCCTTCGCGCGCATGCGGAACTCATGCATGAAGCGGTCGCCACACGAAGGATCCTTCACGTGCCGCATCACCGAGTCCGGGACGTGCAGGCGATCCTCGGGGTGCATGAGGGCCGTCCACGTCTCGAAGGTGTTGGACAGCTCCGGATCCCCGTAGCCCAGCTGCGCCTTCCAGGTGGGAGAGAAGTAGACGGTGCCCTCGCGGACCTTCCAGTCCCACAGCCCCAGCTGCCCCGCCCCCACCGCCAGCTCCAGCCGATGGTTGGCCTCGTGGAGGAGCTGCTCGATGCGCCGCCGCTCGGTGATGTCCATGGAGATGCCCAGCACGAAGAGCTCTCCGTTAGGCGCGCGCAGGGGCCGCTTGCGCGTCTCGTACCAGGCCTCCCGCCCGTCCGCCCAGGTGAAGCTCTCCTCCAGCCGCACCTCGGTCTGGGTGCGGAGCACCCGCTGATCCACCTCGTCGAAGACCTTCAGCTCCTCCTCGTCGTGGTGCACCTCCGCGTTGTGCTTGAGCACCACCTCCTCCGGCGAGGTGGCGAAGGCGTCTCCCACCGCCTGGTTCACGAAGAGGAAGCGGCCCTGACGATCCTTGACGAAGATGAGGTTGGGATCCGCATCGAAGACGGCCAGCATGAAGGCCCCCTGCTGCTCGGCGACGTCCCCCGGGGGACTGGCCAGCAGCCGGCTGATGCGGCGCTCCCAGGCCGCGGGCACCTCCTCTTGCGAGGACCTCGGCGCCTGGGCACGGACGAGCAGCCCGCCCTCCACCAGCCGGTGACGCTCCAGGCGCCAGGGAGCGCGCTCCCCGCTGCCTCCGGAGGCCGGGCGCGTCCACTCCAGGACCGCCTCCGGGCCCGACAGCAGCTCCCGTGCCAGGGGCTCACCGAAGAGCTCCGCCAGCGAGCCCCCCCGGGGATCCCTCCCCAGGAGCTGCGCACTCCCGGGGGCACAGGCGCTGACCACGCCCGCGGCGTCGCTGAGGAGCCACAGCGAGCCCTCGGCCAAGGCAGCAGAGGAGGCCCTCATGGGGAAGTCCTGGGCGAGGCGGAGGCGGGAGCCGCGGGGAGGTCGAGCACCATCCGCGTGCCGCTCCCGTCCGAGTCCTCAACGAGGATCTGCCCGCCCCAGGACTCGACGATCTGCTTGACGACCGGGAGCCCCAGCCCTGTCCCGGTGCCGACGGGCTTGGTCGTGAAGAAGGGCTCGAAGATCCGGACGCGCAGCGCGGAGGGGACGCCGGGGCCGTTGTCCCGCACCCAGGCCTCGATCCGCCCCTCAGGCCCGACGCGGACACCGGCCTCGATGAGTGGCTCGGGCCGGTCCACTACCGCGTCGGCGGCGTTGCTGATCAGGTTGAGGAACACCTGCTGGGCGTGCACGGGGTTGGCGCGGATGAGGCACGGCTCCGGAGGAAGGACGAGGACCACCTGCGCGTGCCGGGTGCGGCCGGTGAGGCGCAGCATGTCGCGCACCTCCTTCAGCGTCTGGCCCAGCTCCGCCTCCTGGAGCTCCTTCCCCGCGGGGCGGGCGATGCGCAGGATGGTGCGCGCCAGCTCGGTGATGTGCTGGGACACGTGCGTGAGCGCCTCCCGGGTGGCCATGGCCTCCGCCTCTGCCTCCGCCTCGCCCTCCGTGGCCGTGAGCGGGGACTCGAGGGCGCTGCGCAGCACCTGGGCGATGTTGTTCAGCTCGTGGCTGACGCCCGCGGCGAAGGTGCCCAGCGTGGCCAGCCGATCCGCCTGCAGCACCTGCTGGCGCAGCACATCCACCGTGGCGAGCGCGCTGTCCCGCTGCGAGGCGAGCAGCTGGTAGTAGGCACGCACCTTGAGGAGGTTGCGCACGCGCGCCCTCAGCTCGGCGCCGTACACCGGCTTGGGGAGGAAGTCGTCCGCACCGGCCTCCAGCCCCTGGACGATGTCTTTGCGCCCATCCAGCGCCGTGATCAGGATGATGGGGATGTAGTCCTCGCGCAGCAGCGCGCGCAGGCGGCGGCAGACCTCGAAGCCATCCAGCCCCGGCATCATCACGTCCATCAACACCAGATCCGGGATCTCTTCTCCCACCGCCGCCAGGGCCTCCTCCCCGCTCGAGGCGAACCGGAGGCGGTACCCCGCGGGCGACAACAGGGCGGCCACCGTGCTGCGGCTCGAGGTGTCGTCATCGACGATCAGCACACACGCCGGAGCGCTCGAAGTGCCCTGCGCGGACAACACCGAAGAGAAAACCTGTTCGGGCATTTTGTTCCGATTTTAACACTTCCAGGAGCAAGCTTCGCCGGGCGGTTGCCTCTTTCCCGGGTTCACCTCACCCCATCAGAGCGAACGGGGGGAGAACTCATGCAAACAAGCCGATACAGGAAAAACCTGTATTTACCGTCTCTTTAGGACGTTTTTGAAATATTCTCGTTTTTCCTTCAAAGTTCCTTTCCGATGAGTGCTCTCGACCGCCCCTGGGCCATTAATTGGGATGTGACCTACGCCTGCCCGCTGCGTTGCGCGCACTGCTACTCGGAGTCGGGGCGGCGGGCCTCGCGCCAGCTGAGCCTGGAGGACATGTTCCGGGTGGCGGACGCGCTCATCTCGCTCAAGCCCCAGTCGATCCAGTTCAGCGGGGGCGAGCCGCTGCTCGTCAAAGGAGTGTTCCAGGTCGCCGAGCGGATCGCCCAGGCGGGCATCCCGGTGATTCTCTATACGAGCGGGTGGCTGCTCGATGAGCGGCTGGTGGCGGACGTCGCCCGGATCTTCTCCCAGGTCCACCTCAGCCTGGATGGGGCGACGGCGAAGGTGCATGACACGGTGCGCGCCAAGCCGGGCTCGTTCGAGCGGGCCATGAAGGCGCTCGGGCTGCTGAACGAGGCGGTCCGTGAGCAGCGGCAGCGCGGGGGCAAGGTCCTCACCTTCGGTATCGATGGCGTGGTGGTGCGCAGCAACTTCCACCAGCTGGAGGAGTACTGCACGGCGATCGTCCCCCGGTTCCCGGAGCTGAAGTTCCTCTCGCTGGGAGCGGCCGTCCCCTCCGGGCTGGCCAACCGGCCGGGCTATGCGGACCACGAGCTGCTGACGGATGATCAGCTGTGGCTGCTGGGCTCCGGTGGCTTCACGCGCTACCTGCAGACGCTGGCTCCCGCCTCGGTGAAGGTCAGCACCACGGACGGGCTCTTGCTGCAGATGCACCCGGATCACATTGCCAGCGGCAGGGCCCTGCGCGGCCTGATGCACGTGGAGCCCGATGGGGCGGTGCGCAGCATGCCCATCTACGAGGGCACCGTCGGCAACCTCCTGGAGGAGCCCGCGCAGGTGCTGTGGGAGCGCGCGCTCGCGCGGCACCTGGATCCCTACCTCGCGGAGACCCTGGGGCCCGTGCGGACGATGAAGGAGTGGGCGAAGGCGGCGCGCCGCATCGATCTGCACTACGGCTCGGATCAGGTCCGTGCCCGGATCTTCCTGCGGCAGAACTACCGCCCCCCCCGCCCGAGCGACTCCGGGATCCTCGGCGTGGTGCGCCGGACGCCACCTCCGGGCAGGGACCTGGGACCGGCTCACGCGCCGGTGCACTGACGGGAGCCGCCCCTCGGGGCTCGTGCTACTGCACCGGCAGGGTCACGGTGACGTGCGTCCCCACGCCGGCCTGGCTCTCCACCCGCAGGGTGCCGCCCAGGCTGGTGACGATGGCGTGGCTCACCGACAGCCCCATGCCCATGCTGTTGGGGCGCGTGGTGAAGAAGGGCTCGAAGAGGCGCGCCATCACCTCGGGCTTCATCCCCGCGCCGGTGTCCTGGATCTCCACGATCACCTCTCCGGCCGGGCTGGTGCGGGTGGCCACGCGCAGCACGTTGCGCGCCGCGTCCCGGTCGGACATGGACTGGACGGCGTTGAGCATCAGGTTGAGGAACACCTGCCCGAGCCGGGCCTCGTCCGCCTCCACCAGCGGCACGGGCTGGAAGTCCTTCTCCAGCCGGGCGCGGTGGCGCAGATCATTGCGGACTGCCTTCAGGCCGTCCTCCAGCACCTGGTGCACGTTCACCCACGCCCGGTGCGTGGGAGGCTCGCGCACCAGCAGGTGGAGATCGTGGACGATCAGGCGCAGCCGCTCCGCGCCCTCCCGGGACTCGCCGAGCGCCTCGAGGACCTCGTCGAACTCGTCCAGGACCGTGTCGTTCTTGCCGCCCGTGCGGAGCGCCTGCCGGAGCCGGGTGATCTCCTCGCGAGCGAAGGAGAGGTTGGCCATCAGGTAGGCGAGCGGGTTGTTCATCTCATGGCCCACGCGCGCGGCGAGCTTGCCCAGGGCCGCCATGCGGTCGGCGTGGAGCAGGCGCGCCTCCATCAGCTTGCGCGAGGTGACGTTCTTGGCGAACACGCGGATGACGCCCGCCTCCTGCAGCGAGGAGACCACCAGCTCCCAGTGGTGGTGGTCGATCTCCGCCACCAGGGGCCCTCTCGAGGCCTGGCCCCGCTGGAGCACCGTGAGCGCGGCCTCCACGAGCGGGTGGCGTGAGCCCAGCACCAGCAGATCCGGGAAGGCGGTATGCGCGGCCGGGTTGGCGTAGTGCAGGGTGCCGTCCTGCCCGAGCTCCAGCATCGGCTCGGGGTGGAGGAGCGGGAAGGAGGCCAGGCGATAGAGCTCTGTCTCCAGGGCGTGCTGCTCGGTGATGTCGCGCACCAGCAGGGCGGTGCCTGCAGAGGACTGGCCCGGGGGAGCGGGCTGCGGGGTGGCCTCGGCGGCATAGAGCCGCGTCTGCCCGTCCACCTCCAGGCGGTACTCGGCGCGGCCGCCGATGCCGTGGTGCCGCGTGGCGCGGGCGAGCGCCTCCAGGGGTGCCCCCGCCTCGGGAGGGAGCACCTGCATCAGCGTGTGGCCCTCCTTGCCATGCACGTCCTGGCCGAAGACGAGGCCCGCGGAGGAGCACACGCTCTGGCACTTCTCCTCCTGGTCCAGCTCCACCGCCAGGTACTCCGCGCGCCGGGTGGGCGGGACTGGAGGCCGCTGGCCCTTGGCGTCGGGAGCGAGGGCGAAGCCGTCGATCTCGAACAGGCCGAGCAGCGGCTCCATCCCCCGGCCGTCGACGGTCATCGCGGTGAGGGCGGCGGCCATGGCGGCGGCATCCGCTTCGGACAGCCGGCGGGTGAGGATGATCCCATCGGCGAGGGTGGGCTCGGTGAAGGCGAAGGGGGTGAGCCGGTGCTCGGCGGCGCCCACGCGCTGGGCGAGGCCCGCGCGCACGGTGACCTCGTCGGGGTGCGTGGTGAACAGGGACGCGACGTCAGCCTGGCCCTTGAGGACGGCGAGCAGCGCGTTGCGGTAGCTCCCCAGGAAGCGCTGCTCGGAGAAGAGCGTGTCGGGCGCCAGGCCCTGCGCCTCCAGGTGGCGCCGGGCCAGCAGGTAGCCACCGGTGGACAGCGGGGCCACCCAGGCGGCGCGTGCGCCCTTCAGCGTCTCCAGGGTGCGGGGGCGGTCCGACCGGCAGATGAGGGCGGCGTGGTAGTGCCAGCGCCCGGAGCGGACGGCGCGCAGGACGGCGTGGGCCTGGGGCTCGAAGGCATTGCACTGCTCGGCGGTGGCCCAGGCCATGTCCACGCGGCCCGCGGCCAGCTCCTGCTCAACCATCTCGTAGGTGCGGGCCAGCTCCACCACGATGGGGCGCCCTGCCCGCTGGGAGAGCAGCCTGCCGAAGAACTCGACCCTGACGTGCTCCCGGACCTCTCCGAGCGAGGGGTAGATGAGAAATCGGATGGGCGCGCTCAGCGATGACAAACCGTTCTCCTACACCCTCGAGCTCCAACAGCTCGCCGACGATCGGAGCATGCCGAACGTCCCACGGCGAATACACTGGATCTCCACCCCCGGAACGGCCCTGCTCTTCACTCGGAGCGTAAAGTCTTGAGGCCGGTGGAGAAATTCTCGTGGATGAGGCTGACGCTCTCACTTTTCGAGAGGGAGCGGCACCACTGGGGCGATCCTCACCCAGCAGCCCTCGCGCTCAGTGCAGCTTGGGAGGACGAGGGCTCGCCTCTCGGGCCACGCGGGGCTTGAGCGTCACCATGCGGGCGACGCCGTAGAAGAGCTGATCCTCGGTGTAGACCTTGCGCACGCGCACGCGCGAGGGCCCGGGGATATAGGCGGAGCCAGGCCGCTCCAGCCACTGCAGCACCCGCACCTCGCCGCGGTGGGCGAAGGCCGCCTTCAGCTCCCGCGGACAGACCTTGAGGTAGCGCCGCACCAGCGGCCGCAGGCGCCGGGTGAAGTCCCTGCCCAGCACGTCGTGCCGCCGCCCCGAGTGCAGCGTCCCGTCGAAGCGGCGCGAGCAGTGGAACAGCTCGTGGATGACCGTCTCGATGCGCGCGCGCGCCGTGGAGCCGCGGAAGAAGAGGGGGCGCAGCGTGATGCAGTAGAGCATCCGCCGGCCGCGGATGCGGACGATGGGCTTGCGCCGCCCCGTCCGGTCCGTGCTCTTGCCGCCGCGGAAGCAGAGGGGCTTCACCGTGCCCCGGGAGGCCCTGCGCGCCTCACCGGCGACGACGAGGATGCGGCTGGCCTTCACGTGGCCAAACTCCGGCATACGGGCGGCGATGTCACGGATGAGGGCGCGGAGCGCCTTGTTGAAGTTGGGGCGGCGAGGGGCCACGAGTGGTGGACACTCTAGCGGAAAACCCCTTGGGAGCAGCCGGTGAGGCGCCCACAATGTTGCCCTGTGAAGCCCTCTGCCCTCTCCCAGATCCTCGTGCCCGCGCTGGCCGCCCTGTGGCTCGGGTGTGCCTCGGCGCCCTCCAGGCCCTCCAGCCCGCCCACCCTGGCGATCCAGGAGGTCACCGTACCCACCCAGAACCTGACGGAGGCCACGGTCCACTACGCCGGCCAGGTGGCGAGCCCCGTGCCCGGGGTGCTGGAGAAGGCGGACTACGAGCTCGTCTCCGAGGGGCAGGTGGTGAAGACGGGCTCGGCCGCGCTGAACGTGCCCCTCACCGCGAACCAGCCCACCTCCTTCTCCTTCCAGGAGCGCGCCGCCTACGTGCGCGGCCCGGAGGACCTGAAGGCGCTGAGCGAGAAGGGCGGGACGATGCTGCTGGCCCTGCGCGGCACGCTCACGGTGCGCTCGGGCCAGGACGTGCAGACGCTCCCCTTCGCCGCCTCACGCTCGGTGCGCGTGCCTCGGCTCCCCCAGGTGGTCATCGAGAGCCTGGACGCGGCGCGCTACTCGAACACGGAGGTGAACCTCACCCTGGGCGTCGGAGTGAAGAACCCCAACCCGTTCCCGCTGCGGCTGGACCAGCTCGGCTACACCCTGCTGGTGGGGGGCAAGTCGCTGGGTGAGGGCACGCTGACGAAGGCCGACACCGTGGACGCCTCGGCCACGGGCGTGTACCCGCTGGAGGCCTCGGTGTCGCCTGCCACCTGGGGCGCGGACGTGAAGGGGCTCATCTCCAAGGGGGTGCTCCCCTACACGCTGAAGGGCGAGCTGACGGGTCCTCTGTTGAAGGTGGCCTACTCGCTCGACGGAAACGTGAAGCTCAACGTGTCCAAGTAGGGCCCGGCTCCCGGTAGGCTGTCGACGTGCCGATCTACCTGCTCGACCCCGATGATCCGGAGGCCTTCCCTCCGCCCGAGAAGGCACACCGCAGCGGCGTGCTCGCGGTGGGCGGGGACCTGAGCCCGGAGCGCCTGCTGGCGGCGTACTCGCGCGGCATCTTCCCGTGGCCGGCCGAGGGCCAGCCGCTGATGTGGCACTCGCCGGATCCGCGCTTCGTGCTGGAGCCGGACAAGCTCCACGTCGGCCGGAGCCTGCGCAAGACGATGAAGGCCGGCACCTACGAGGTGCGCTTCGACACGGCCTTCGCGGAGGTCATCGCCGGGTGCTCGGAGGCGCCTCGGCCGGGCCAGCACGGCACGTGGATCACCGACGACATGCGTGACGCGTACACCACGCTGCACCGGCTGGGCTTCGCGCACTCCATCGAGTCCTGGGCTGGGGGCAAGCTGCTGGGCGGCCTCTATGGCGTATCGCTGGGGGCGGCCTTCTTCGGCGAGAGCATGTTCGCGCGCGGGCCGGACGCCTCGAAGGTGGCCTTCGCCACGGCGGTGGAGCGCTTCCGCGAGTGGGGCTTCCACTTCGTGGACTGCCAGGTGGAGACCGAGCACCTGGCCCGCTTCGGCGCGGAGCACTGGCCGCGCCGCCGCTTCCTCACCGCGCTGGCCCGGGCGCTGAAGGAGCCCACCCGCCGCGGCCCGTGGACGTGAGGCGCGCCAGCTCCGGTTCACTACCGCAGTGAGGGCACGGTGCCGCCATCCTGCGGCTCAGCCCCAGCGTCGGGACTGTTCCAGAGAGCATCGAATTCGGGGGAGATGCCGGGCCTGGAGGGTGGACCCCAGCCGCCCGCGTCGAGGTCCAATGGCTCGGAGGGGGCCTCCGGTTGCCCATCGAAGATGCGGCGGAGGATACGGCCGTCGGTGCTGATGGCGTACCGCACTCCTCCATCCAACAGGAATCCCGACAACCCGCCCGGCCCCCACGAGCAAAGGGGCTCACATGTTGCCGGCCCGCTCGAGCATCTGGAGCAGCCAGCGTCTATGTGAGTACACGCTGGTGAAAATGGACATTTCTTTCCCACCAGGGGCTTGCGCGCCAACTGTTGTGATTCCCACAAGCATGTTCCTGGCGCCTTTCTTGATGCAGGCCCCGCCGCTGTCACCTTTGCGAGCGTGTGACGCCGCCGCTCCGTCGGGCAGGCGTGTCTCCTCTGTCCTGAAGACCGCGCTTTCCGTCTCCAGCAAGATGAGCCGGCTCACCTTGTTGTCCCCGTAGTGGCGAACTCCGTACTCAGCAAAGGTGGACCCAGGACCAAAGCCAATCATGGTAATGAGATCTCCTGCCTGGACTTCGGCATCCGCCAAATCCAGAGGAGGCACCTCGAATGGTACGGGTTCCTCCAGGAGAATGGCCGCGAGATCTGCGTTGCTCCAAAGGACATGCGGCGCCTCGTCCCCCCTCCTCCCGAAGATGATTTCGAACCCGGGGTGTACCATGACTCCTCCATGTGAGGCCTTGGGCTTACCCCGCTCCTGGGCCTGCCCCTGCGAGGATGCGTACGAGACCGTGAAGACATCTGCGGCTGTGGCGCACGGTCCTTGGGTGTCGATGATGTTCGTGACCTCGACACCTTGGAGCGCGGTGGCCTTCTGGTATGAGCCATCCTTACGAGCCGGGCGGCCGGGGGGCTTATCACTGGCTCTGGGCGCGCGCCGCCCGCACACACAGTGCCCCGCGGTGATGACCAACTGCTGGTGGAGGAGTATCCCTGTGCAGGTGCCGGACACCCCACTGGAGCCCACCATGACCATGACGGACGACAGGTAGCGATCTCCAGCATCTCTCTGACCGGGGTAGATGAGAGGCTCCCCCTGAGGAAACATGTCTTCAGGTGCTGAAGAAGCCGTAGCGCAGTGGGGTAGAACCACGAGCCCAGCGATGGCGAGCACCACGGTGATCTTCCAAGGCACAGGGATGCTTCCCAAGGATTCCTTCATGGTGGGACTCCGTCGAGTCATTCAGGGGTGGGATTGGGTGGAGGGCTTCCTTTGGCCCGCTGGAGTTCCTGCTCAAGCCACTCGCGGTAGGGCAGGAGTGCCGTCATGGTTGGCTCGCGGCCCAGGCCCGTGGAGGAGATGCCAACGAGTTCAGGTCCCCGGGGGGATTCCCGGAGGCAAGGCCCCCCGCTGTCGCCTCTGAAGAAAGACTCAACCAGGCGCTCGAACTGGAACCGTCTTCCCTCTGAATCCATGGCAGCGGTGACTCTGCGCCTGTTGATAAGGCGTGTGAAGTCAAGCCAGCCGGACTCCTCTTCATGGCCGAAGCCCACCGTCGTCAGCGTCTCCTGGGCGGTGACGCCTGCGTCCGCCAGCCGCGCGGGGCTGAAGCCGGAGGGCAGCGGGCTGTCCAGCAGAATGAGGGCAAGATCCGCATGGCTAGAGAGGACTTGCCTCTCCTTATCTAGCCGTACCGCCAGCCCAGGATGGGCCTGGACCCGCCCTTGAAATTGCTGGGAGGCATGGCTTGCAATGCCTCGCGGCGCGCGCGCGTCATATTCATAGAGGAAGACCTCGACAGTGGCTGTTCGCACGCAAGACGTTCTATCCACATGATACTCAGTCGAGCCCCCTGGAGAGGTGGCCGGACGCTGCCCGCAGAGGCAGTGGGCCGCTGTTAAGACGAGTTGTGGAGCAGCAATGATGCCACCGCAGCTGCGAAGGCCGGCCTCGAACTTGGGAACCCCTGGGATGACCTTGACAACGGACGGATAGAGGTTGCGCCCATCGGGCTCTCCCTCTGTCTTGAAGTGGGCCATAGGGAGGATCGAGGTCACACCAAAAGGGGAATCCAGCTCCTCCGCAGCGTTCTCATCAAGTGGTGGGTCTGCTGTTGCTTTCTCCGGCTTGGCCTGAGGCAATGGCGAGCAGCCGCCGCACCCTGGCAACACGTTGAGGAGGCACAGGAGCAAAATCATGAGCACGTTGGGGCAGCCTGGGTAGCGCTCAAGCCTTGCCAAGAATTCCTCTCCGAGAAACGGACCTTCGCCAAAGACCCCAAGGATTCCATGGGTTTACCTGAGGAACGCACCCAGGACAAGGAGCAGGCCAGGGCTCACTATGCCTCACGGAAGGCACTCTCCGCCTTCTTCACCTCGTCCGGCCGGCACGAGTTCTTGGCGGGCAGCGCGCAGCGCAGCGGAGGAGAGGGAGATCGGGTTGGCGAGCCCCACTCAGGGAATTCTCTCACCGGAACCCTACTTCGTAGAGATAGATGGGGGTGCGGTACAGGTCATCCACCCGGAGCGTGTGCACGGGCGTCCAGCCCCGGAGCGCGAAGGTGTGGCTGAGGACGCGTGTGCGGGGCGCCAGCTCCGCGAGCAGCTTGGGCGCCAGCCGCGACATGGCTCCAGGGAAGAGGTAGCAGACCACGAGCGACGCGCCCGTGAAGGAGGCGCGGAAGAAGTCCTGGCGCCGCAGCTCGAGGTTCGAGCGGGGGGCGAGGCGCTGACGCAGCCAGCAGAAGGCCCACGGCAGCGGGGACAGCTCGTAGGCGACCACCTTCGCCCGGGGGCAGCGGTCCGCCAGCGCGAAGGCCAGCGTCCCCCACCCTGCGCCGAGCTCGAGGATCGTGCCCTCCAGCTCCGGCTCCACAAAGGAGAACAGCTGGCGGCGGACCCTGCCCAGGGTGGGCATGGGGGAGATGCCGGTCCGCAGCGTGTACACGACGATGGACAGCATCCCCACGAGGAGGAGTGCCAGCAGGAGCAGGACGAGCGTCCCTGTCACCTCGATGGTGCTCCGCGCTTGCGCTTCCCAGGCTTCTCCGGGGCCTCCTGCGCCGGGCCCACTCCCGCATCCACCGGCCCCGGACCCGCGTCGGGCGTGGCCTCGGGTACGTCGATCGTCACGCGATCCTCCAGGGGCACGCGGCCCACGGACTGGCGGAACAGCTCCCATAGCGCGCGCCGGTGGCCCTGGGGCGTGGCCTTCCCCTGGAGCACGAGGCCCGCACCGCTGTAGCGCGCCTCCAGCCCCAGCTCCTTCAAGCCCGGCGTCAGCACGGAGAGCTGCTCCTGGAGCGCTGGGAGCTCGAAGGTGAGCTCCAGCTCTCGCGCCAGCCAGGCATCCGTCTGGAAGAGCGCCAGGAGCGCCTTGCGGCAGGCCGTGTCCTTCACGGTGACAACGAGCGAGCGCTCGGTGCCCTCGTTCACCTGGAGCCCCGGGCAGGCCTTCCGAGCGGCGGCCAGCTGCTCCGGCGCGGCCTCCGGTGCTGCCTTGGTACCCGGCGCGGTGACGGCCAGGCGCCAGACGCCGAACTTCCCCTCGGCGTAGAGCAGCAGGAGCGTGCGCCCCGGGCGCAGGCCGGTGACGAGCAGCTCGTTGCTGCCCGGGAGCACCTCCACGGTGGCCACCGAGGGGTCCTCCACCTCCACCCACTCCACGGCGGTCAGCTTGTGGAACCGGTCCGTCCCGGCTTCCAGGGAGAAGACCAGGTCCACCGGCCACGCGAGGGCGCTCACGGGGAGGAGCAGGAGGGTGGCGAGCAGGACGGCTCCCAGCCCCGCCCGAAAGGACACAGGTGCGGACATCGGGCCTCCGTCGAAGTGGTGCGACCCCTTAGCACAGGTTAAGAAGGAGGCTCCATGCCTACCTGGGCCCTCTGGGCCGCCTGCCTGGCCCTCTGCCTCCTCCGTGCGTTCGTGGCTGCCGCCGAGTCCGCGCTCTACGGCACGTCCGACCTGCGTGCCCAGGAGCTGGCGGAGGAGAACGGCTCCTCTGGGATGCGGGTGCTGCGCCACAAGACCGAGCGCGAGGCCACCGCCACCGCGCTGCGCCTGGGCAGCGTGCTCTCCGGCTTCCTGGCCGCCGCGATTGGCGCCCTGGCTCCGCCGCGGATGCTGGACTTCAACCGCCTGGGGGATGACGCGTGGCTCCCGGTGGCCACGGTGACGGCTGGGGCCCTCTTCGTGGGCGTGCTGGCCAGCCTCATGGAAGTGACGATGCGCGGCCTGGCCAACGCCGGCCCGGATCGCTGGGCGCTGCGCCTGTCCTGGCTCGTCTCGGGGCTGGTGTTCCTCTTCTACCCGCCCATGCGCGTGCTGCTGCGCCTGCTCAACCTGGTGGCGCGGACCTTCGGCCGCACGCTGCGCTTCGAGCCTCCGCCTCCGCCCCTGGAGGAGCTGGAGAAGCTGCTGGCCGCGCAGGCCGCCAACAACGAGGTGGACAAGAGCGCGCCCCAGCTCATCCGCTCCATCTTCGAGCTGTCCGACAAGCGCTGCCGCGACGTGATGGTGCCGCGCACGGACGTCATCACCGTGGACATCTCCACCCCGCCCACCGAGGTGCTGCAGCTGCTGGCGGAGGAGAACCACTCGCGCATCCCGGTGTACCGGGACGACGTGGACCACATCGTCGGGGTGCTCCATGCGCGGGATCTGATCCCCCTGCTCCAGCACCCGGAGCTCATCGTCTTGCAGGACGTGATCCGCCCGGCCAACTTCGTGCCGTGGATGAAGCCCATCGGCGACCTGCTGCGTGAGATGCAGAAGAAGCGCATCCACATGGCCATGGTCGTGGACGAGTACGGCGGCTTCATGGGCATCGTGACGCTGGAGGACATCCTCCGCGAGATCGTCGGCGACATCGGCGACGAGTTCGAGGAGGTGGAGAAGCAGGTGGAGAAGCAGCCTGACGGCACCTTCCTGGTGGACGCGTCCATGGAGGTGGACCAGTTCACCCAGAGCTTCGGTTTCGAGCTGCCCGAGGGAGACTTCGACACGCTGGGCGGCTTCCTCTCGTCGCTGGCGGGCCACCTGCCGGACGTGGGAGAGCGCTTCACCTACGGCGGCTGGCAGTTCACCGTCGCGGCGAAGGAGGGCGCGCGCGTCGACCGCGTGCGCGTGTCCAAGCTCAAGCCCGCGACGTCCCCCACCAAGGAGAACCGGGGAGATGGGCGCACCGAGCCGGCCTCCGGGGACGCACGCTCGGATGCGCCGCCTCCGCCCAAGGCCTGAGCCGGGCCCTCACTCCAGCATCGGCTCGGGAGGCGGCAACCAGGGCAGCTCCATGACGCGCTCCACCTGGAAGGTCGCCCGGCGCTCCGTCCTCGGCCCATAGCGCAGCAGCACCCCGCCGCTCAGCCGCACCTGATGGAGCAGGTGGGACACGCTCCCAGCGGTCCCCTGGCTCACCAGCGGGAAGGACACCTCCACCGCCTGCGCCAGCCCATCCTCGCCCAGCGCCACCTCCACCTGCTGCAGCCCCACGGCCAGCCGCCGCCCGTCCACCGCCAGGTCAAAGTCCACCCCGGTGATCAGGGCGAGATCCGAGGAGGGGTTGCGCACCTCCAGCTTCAGCGTGAGCAGCCCCGAGCCATCCGGGGCGAAGCGCAGATCCAGCGCCTCCACCCGCACCGCCGCGTCATAGGCCTGGGGCCGCCAGGGCACCCCACGGCACCCGGCGAGCAGCAGCAAGCCCAGGGCGACCCCGAGCGCGCGCATCATCCTCCCAACAGGGGCCGCAGCGCTTCCACCGTGAGCGGCCAACCCGCGCGCTGGGCCAGGGTCTCGAGCGCCTTGATGAACTCCGCCGCCGTCTGGAACCGCTTCGTCCTGTCCGCGAAGAGCGCCTTGCGCACCACCTGGACGGCATAGTCCGGCATCCCCAGGTTGAGCGAGGACAGCAGCGGCGACCGCGCATCCCTCACCTTGAGCGCCAGCTCCGCCTCGCCCGTCTCCGCCCCATACAGGCGCTGGTTGGCGAACAGCTCCCAGAGGATGACGCCCACCGCGTACAGGTCCGTGCGCGAGTCCACCGGATGCCCCAGCACCTGCTCCGGGCTCATGTAGGCCATGGTGCCGCGCAGCGCGCCCGCCTCGCCCTGCATCATCCCCTCCACCTCGGCCACGCCAAAGTCCGTGAGCTTCACGTCCCCCTGCACGCTCAGCAGGATGTTGTTGGGGTTGATGTCCCGGTGGATGATGTTGGCCCCGTTCTCCCCCACCTTCGCCCGGTGCAGGTAGTCCAGCGCCTTGAGGATGCACCAGACGATGTAGCAGGAGGCCTCGGGCGGCATGGACGTGCCCACCTGCCGCAGCAGCCCCTGCATGAACCCCAGCGTCCGGCCGCTCACCAGCTCCTGCACCATCAGGTAGTCCTGGCCCGCCTTGAAGAGGCGGAAGGTGCGGACGATGTTCGGGTGGCGCAGGCGCACGGTGAGCTTCGCCTCGTCCACGAAGGACTTCACGTAGGCGGCGTCCCCCCGGAACGAGGGGTGCAGCCGCTTGAGCACCACCTCCTCGGGCTCTCCCGGGGAGCGCTGCGTCGTGGCCTTGGCGCGGGCCTGGTACACCTCCGCCATCCCGCCCACCGCGAGGCGACCAATGACTTCGTACCCTCCTAACTCCGACGCTTCCGCCACGATCTGGAGCCTAACGTGCCTGCTCTCGCCCGACTATTCCTTGAGCAGGGAAGTGAAGAGACTTTCATATCGGCGTGCAGAGGAGGTCCAGGAGAAATCCCGCTGCATGCCCCGGCGCCGGAACCCCTCCAGGCGTGGAGGGTCCGCGTAGAGCGCCTGCCCCCGCCGCATGGCCGCCAGCAGCGCCGCGGGGTGGAAGGACTCGAAGAGAAGGCCGGTGCCGTCCAGCCCCCCCTCCACCGTGTCCACCAGCCCTCCCGTGGCCCGGACGATGGGCACCGTCCCGTACTGGAGGGAGTACATCTGGTTCAGGCCGCACGGCTCGTACCGGCTGGGCATCAGGAAGAAGTCCGCCCCTGCCTCCACCATGTGGGAGAAGCCCTTGCTGAACCCGAGGTAGACCCCTACCTGCTTCGGGAAGCGCGCCTGGAGCGCCCGCAGGCCCTCCTCGTAGTGCCCCTCGCCGCTGCCCACGGCCACGAAGCGGATGTCCGACTGGAGCGCCACCGGCAGCACCTCCAGCAGCAGATCGATCCCCTTCTGATACGCCAGCCGGCTGACGATGCCGAACACCGGCGCGTCGCTCTCCGGCAGCCCCGCCTCCTTCAGCAGCTCGCGCTTGCACACCGCCTTCCCCGTCAGGTCCTCCGGGGTGTAGCGCGCCGGCAGCAGGCTGTCCGTGGCCGGGTCCCACTCGTGCGTGTCGATGCCGTTGAGGATGCCCTGGAGCCGGCCGTGGTGCCGGCGCAGCAGCCCGTCCAGGTTGCAGCCCAGCTCCGGCGTCTGGATCTCCTTGGCGTAGGTGGGAGAGACGGTGGTGATGGCGTCCGAGAACGTGAGGCCCGCCTTGAGGAAGTTCACCGTGTCGTAGAACTCGATGCCGTCGTGGGACCTGAACAGCTCCCACGGCAGCCCCAGCTCCCCCATGATGTCCTTCCCGAACTGCCCCTGGTAGGCCAGGTTGTGGATGGTCATCACCGTGCGGGCGCGCGACAGCGGGGAGGCCTGATAGCCGCGCTGCAGCGCCACCGGGACCAGCCCCGTCTGCCAGTCGTTGACGTGGACGATGTCCGGGATGAAGCGCAGCCGCTGGGCCGCCTGGAGCGCGCCCACGCTCAGGTAGGCGAAGCGCCGGTGGTTGTCGCCGAACTCCCCGTTCGCATCCCCGTAGATGCCGGCCCGCTCGAAGAAGCGGGCGTTCTCCAGGAAGAGCACCTCGTGGCGCTCGGAGAGCCGCACGGAGAGGATGGGCCCGCCCTCCTCGCCAAAGGGGAAGCGCACCTGGAGCGAGTGTCCAGTCGGCGTCAGCCGGGGATCCTTCACGTCCGCGTAGCGAGGGGTGACGACCTTGACCTCATGGCCGAGCTCGGCGAGCGCCGCGGGCAGCGCTCCGGCCACGTCCCCGAGGCCACCCGTCTTGGAGAACGGGGCGACCTCCGAGGCGATGAACAGGATCTTCATGCCCGAACCATGCCGTGTAGGGCCTGTGAGTCAACCTTCTTAAGAAGCGGGGCGAGGACGATCTTCCCTCGGCGGGGGGGATGTTAGGGTGGGCCGCCATGGAACTGCCCCAGGACCCCATCGAGCGCTTCGCCGTCCTCTACGAGCAGGCGAAGCAGGTCATCCCCGTGGACCCGAACGCGATGGTCGTCGCCTCGGTGGGAGACGACGGCCGCCCGTCCGCGCGGGTGGTGCTGCTCAAGGACTTCGATGCGCGCGGCTTCACCTTCTTCACCAACTTCGAGAGCCGCAAGGGGCGCGAGCTGCTGGCCCACCCGAACATGGCGCTCCTCTTCTACTGGGCCCCGCTGGAGCGGCAGGTGCGCATCGAGGGGCGCGCGGAGCCCGTCTCCCCCGAGGAGGCGGACGCGTACTTCCAGAGCCGGCCGCGGGGCAGCCAGATCGGCGCGTGGGCCAGCCTCCAGAGCCAGCCGCTGCCCTCGCGGCTCCTGCTGGAGGCCCGGGTGGAGGCCCTCACCCGCCAGTACGAGGGCAAGACGGTGCCTCGCCCTCCTTACTGGTCGGGCTTCCGGGTCGTCCCGGAGCGCTTCGAGTTCTGGCACGCGCGCCCCAGCCGCCTGCATGAGCGCATCGTCTACGTGCGCGATGAAGGCGGCTGGAACTCCGAGTTCCTCTACCCGTGAGGTACGGGCGTCCGGCCTACCAGGGGAGCTCCTTGCCTTGGTAGTCGAAGAAGCGGCCGCTGTTGACCAGGGTGAGCTCGTCGATGATGCGCAGCATGCCCTGGACGGACTCATCCACGCGGGTGGGGGCCATCTTGCCGCCCATGTCCGTCTGCACCCAGCCCGGGTTGAGGACGGCGGTGATGAGCCCCTGCTCGCGGAAGTCCACGGCCATGGTCCTCATGCCCGCGTTGAGCGCGGCCTTGGACATGCGGTAGGCGTAGGCGCCTCCCGCGAACCCGTAGACACCGGCGGGAGTGTTGTCCGCCAGCGAGGCCATGTGGGTGGTCAGGTGGACGATCTTGCGGGTGCCCCCCTTCAGCACGAAGGGGATCAGCGCGGCGGACAGGCGCATGGGACCAATGGCGTTGGTCTCCATCACCTGGCTCATGTCATCAAAATCCGTGTTGACCAGCGGGTGCCACTTCCCGCCGATCCCCGCGTTGTTGATGAGCACGTCCACCGGCGACTCCCCCACCAGGGCGGCGAAGGCCTTCACACTGGCGGTGTTGGTGACGTCGAGGGCATGAATGCGCAGGCGAGCACCGGCTTCGCGGGCCAGGGAGGCCAGCTGCCGGGCCTCCGAGGGGGCGCGAGCTCCAGCTTCAACGGTGTCGCCACGAGCGAGGAGTTGTCGGACGAATTCGAGGCCAATACCGCGACTGGCCCCAGAGATGGCGTAGCGCATGGGATCCATTAAGACGCTTCGCCACCTGTAGGTTCAACCGATGGGATTCTTGACCCGAGGGACCTACACGGAGCAAAGAATTCCCCGATCCAGGAGTAACGGAATGACTGTTATCGCTGTTATCGGCGGAGGGATCAGCGGCCTGACGCTGGCTCACCGCTTACGCTCTCGCGGCAAGGATGCGGTGCTACTGGAAGCTGGCCCGCGTCTCGGAGGAAACATCGAGTCGAGGAGACGTGACGGGTTTCTCACAGAGAGAGGACCCAACAGCTTCCTCGACCGGGAGCCGACGACGCGCGAGCTGGCGGCGAGCGTGGGGGTGGAGGACCGGATCCGGACGGCGGATCCAGCGGCGAAGGCGCGCTACCTCTACACGCGAGGGCGGCTGCGCGCGATACCCTCTTCTCCGCCGGCGTTCCTGAAGTCGGACATCCTCCCGCTGGGCGCGCGCCTCCGGGTGGTGGCGGAGCTCTTCACGGGCCGGCCTCCCGAGGGAGTGGACGAGTCGCTGGCGGCCTTTGGCCGGCGGCACCTGGGGGCCGCCGCGACGGCGGTGCTGCTGGATGCGGTGCAGACGGGCATCTACGCGGGGAACGTGGAGGCGCTGAGCGTGGGCGCCACCTTCCCCCAGCTGACGAAGCTGGAGCGCGAGCACCGCAGCCTGATTCTCGGGGCCATCCGCTCGCAGAAGGCGCAGCGCAAGGCGCTCCCGGCGGGGGGCTCGGAGAAGCTGCGCGGCGCGCTGTCCACCTTCGACGGGGGCCTGCAGACGCTGGTGGACGGGCTGACGCGGGCGCTCGGGACTGCGGCGCACACGGACGCGAAGGTGGAGGGGCTCCAGCCGGGCCAGGGCGGCTGGCGCGTCTCCGTGCGGGAGAACGGGCGGCAAGCGGAGCTGATGGCCTCGCAGGTGGTGCTGGCGACGCCGGCCTACGTGACGGCGGGGCTGGTGCGGCCGCTGGACGAGCCGCTCTCGGCGCTGGTGGAGGGCATCGCCTACGCGCCCATCGCCGTGGTGAACCTGGGGTTCGCGCCGGGCAGCACGCCCGCGCCGGACGGCTTCGGCTTCCTGGTGCCAGGCCTGGAGAAGCGGCGGCTGTTGGGCGCCATCCACGCCTCCACGGTGTTCCCCTTCCGCGCGGAGGGCGGGCGCGTCCTCTACACCTGCATGGTGGGCGGGGCGCGGCGGCCCGAGCTGGTGGGGCTGGACGAGGAGGCGCTGGTGGCGCTCGCGCGCGAGGAGCTGAAGGAGCTGGCGGGGGTGACGGCGAGCCCGAGCTTCACGGAGGTGATCCGCTGGACTCGGGGCATTCCCCAGTACAACGTGGGGCACCTGGAGCGCGTCGCCGCCATCGACGGGGCGCTGAAGCGGCTGCCGGGCCTGCACCTGACCGGCAACTCGTACAAGGGCGTGGGCATCAACGACTGCATCCGCAACGCCTTCGCGCTGGGCGACGCGCTGGCGGCCTGATACGCGCCTGGGTGGAACATGACGCGCCACGGACTCCTCGTACTGCTCTGGGTGGGACTGCTGCCGGGGAGCGCGGCTGGCGGGAGGGCCTCGCCTGGGAAGCCGGAGCCGGTGAAGCGGTTCATCAGCGAGGCGGCCCTGAAGAACCTCGAGTGCGTCACCCAGTGGGAGCAGATCTGCGCGGAGGATCCCGCGCGCCACCACCTGCTCGAGCTCTCTCGCGGCACGCTGCGGTACCGGGCCTGGCCGGACGGTGACGTGGAGTACGCGATCCTCGGCCAGAGCGGGAAGCTGCTCCAGCTGGCGACGCCGGGCAGCCGCCAGGCGGTGGCCACCCTCAAGCAGGAGAAGGACGCGGCCCTCTACAAGGGCCCGAACAACGTCCCCATCAAGTGCAAGCTGCCGAACTGCGCCATGGTGCCGGAGTGCGTCCTCCCCGAGGAGAGCGTCACCGTCCGGTTCGTCAGCGAGACACGCCTCTCCCAGCGCCTGCGGGAGCTCATGCCCCTGGTGCCGCAGAGGAAGTGTCCCGAGTCGAGGCTCGAGTACATCGCGCCCAAGGCGGGAGAGCGCTGCCTGAACACCCGCAAGCCCTACGTGCCCCCGGCCCGCCCCGCGAGGAAGAAGTCCCCTGTGCGCATCGACTCGCAGCCCCTGCGGCTCTTCCTGTCGAGCGATGAGCGGACGCTGCTCGACAATGAGTCGGAGCCGCTCCTCGAGGCCGTGCGCGTCTTCTACTCGTCGCGGCTCGCGCGGAACGCCAAGGCCCGGGGCACGCTGATTGTCCGCCTGCACTTTCCTCCGGGTGACAGGAAGCCCGAGGTCTACGTGCAGAAGGACGAGCCCCGCGACGCGAACCTCACCGCGTGCCTGAGCGCGGCCCTCCGCTCCAAGGAGCTGTTCCCCTGGCGGCCGTCCCAGGTCGCCGACCTGGAGCTCTCCTTCGTCTTCGCGCCCTGAGTGACTTGCCGGGTATGCTCGGCCCCAGGGAACGTGCCGCTCCCAAGCTCATCAACATTCAGCGGTCATTTGCCGGGAGGAGACATGAACAAGGCGTGGTGGGTGGGCGTGCTGTGCTCTCTGGCTGCCTGGACGGGTTGCAGCCGCGACAAGACGGAGCCCGCACCGGCGGGGCAGTCCGCGAGCGGGACGGCCGCGAAGCCCGCGCCGGCCAAGGTGAAGCTGGCGCTCGACTGGGTCCCCGAGCCTGAGTTCGGCGGCTTCTATGCCGCGCGAGAGAGCGGCGCCTATGCGCGCCACGGGCTGGAGGTGGAGGTGCTGGGAGGCGGCGCCGGGGCTCCCGTGGCCCAGATGGTGGCCGCGGGCCAGGTGGAGTTCGGCACCACCAGCGCGGATTCGGTGCTGACGGCCCGCGCCCGAGGCGTGGATCTGGTGCCGCTGTTCGCCGTGTACCAGACGACCCCGCACGCCATCATGGTCCACGCCTCCCGAGGGGCCACGACGATGGCGCAGGTGTTCTCCAGCGGGACGGTGGCGCTGGAGCCGGGCCTGGCGTACGCGCTCTTCCTGAAGAAGAAGTACGGCTTCGACAAGGTGAAGATCGTCCCCTACGACGGCGGCGTGGCCCGCTTCCTGGCGGACAAGGAGTTCGCCCAGCAGTGCTTCCTCACCTCGGAGCCGCTGGCGGCCAAGAAGAAGGGCGCGGACCCGGTGGTCTTCAAGGTGGCGGACGAGGGCTTCAACCCCTACGCCACGGTGGTGGTGACGCGGGGTGAGTTGCTGAAGCAGCAGCCCGAGCGCGTGCGCGCCTTCGTCGAGGCCGTGCGCGAGGGGTGGCGCACCTACCTGGACAACCCCAAGCCGGCCAACGACGCCATGGCGAAGCTCAACACCACCATGGATGCGGAGACGTTCGCCGCGGTCGCCGAGGTGCAGAAGCCGCTCATCGAGACCGAGGAGACGCGCGCCAAGGGGCTGGGCGTCATGAGCCGGGAGCGCTGGGAGACGCTGGGCCAGCAGCTCGTGGACCTGGGCATCATCGAGAAGGCGCCCCCGGTGGACGAGTACCTGCGGCCGGAGTTCATGGGCGCTGCGGCCCCCGCGGCGAAGTAGGTTCACCGGAGCAGGCCACGTCATGAAGGAAGTGCTCGTCATCACGGGAGCAAGCAAGGGGATCGGCTTCGCCACGGCGAAGCTCTTCCGCGCGCGTGGGGCGGTCGTGGTGAACCTCTCGCGCTCCCCCTGTGAGCTCGATGGGGTGCTGAACCTGCCGGTGGACCTGTCAGTGCCCGGGTTCGAGCGCAGCGTGGAGGCGCCGATCCTCCAGGCCATCGCGGGCTGCGAGCGGCTGGTGCTCGTCCACAACGCCGCCGTGCTGGAGCCGGACAGCGCCGACGCGGGCTCGCTGGACGTGCTGCGGCGCGCGCTGGAGGTGGAGGTCGTCGCCCCCACGGCGCTCAACCGGATGCTGATCCCGAAGATGCCCCGGGGCTCGTCCGTGGTGTACGTGGGCTCGACGCTGTCAGAGAAGGGCGTCCCGGGAATCTTCTCCTACGTGGTGGCCAAGCACGCCAACGTCGGGATGATGCGCGCCACGTGCCAGGATCTGCTCGGGCGCGGCGTTCATACGGTGTGCGTCTGCCCCGGGGTGACCGACACCGAGACCTTGCAAAAGCGGGAGATCGGAGCCCCTGGGGTGCTCGAGGTGCTGCGCTCCATGACGGGAGAGGGGCGCCTCATCGAGCCAGCCGAGATCGCCCAGGTGATTGCCTTCGCGGCGGACAACCCGGTGCTAAATGGCACCGTCATCCACGCGAACCTCGGGCAGAAGGAGCAGTAGGCCCCTCCGGCAGCGACCGCTCACCCCCTGCCCGCGACCGCTCGGCCTCTTGCCGGCCACGTCGGAGCCGGCCGGCATCATTCTCACTCCGTCACGCCGTCCCAGAGTGAGCCATGACCTCGTTCTCGATGCCGCTGCTGATCCTCTCCGCCGTCTTCCTCTTCCCGCTGGTGCTCGTGGGCTCCATCGTCCTGAACCTGACCGAGGCGGAGGTGTCGCCGTGAAGGCCAAGCGCCTGCTGGATCTGGCCCTGCTGCTGCCGCTGGTGCCCTTCTTCGGGCTGGCGGTGGGGGTGCTCGCCCTGGTGGTGCTCCTCGTGGACGGCCGGCCCGTGTTCTTCACCCAGCCCCGCCTGGGCCAGGGGCGCCGCGCGTTCCGCATCCTGAAGCTGCGCACCATGACGTGCGAGCAGGACGTGCGCGCCCGGCGCCCCACCCAGCTCGGGAACCTGCTGCGCCACCACGGCCTGGACGAGCTGCCCCAGCTCTTCAACGTCCTCATCGGGGACATGAGCCTGGTGGGGCCGCGCCCCCTAACTCCCGAGGACGCGGAGCGCTTGATTGCCGCGCACCCACCCCTGGCCGCTCGGTTCGGGGTGCCCCCGGGCATCACCGGGCTGGCCCAGGTATGCCAGGCGCGCGGGGCGGCCCTCACGGCGCAGCTGGATGCCGAGTATGCTCGGAGCTCGAGCGCCTCCGTGGACCTTCGCATCCTCCTCCGCACCACCTGGATCAACCTTGTCGGCAAGCGCCGGGGTGCGCGCCCGCTGCCACCACACCTCGCTCCACGATGATCCGGATCCCGGAAGGCTCCATCGTCCGCGCGACGCTGCGCGCCCTCGTCGCCCCCAAGCGGCTGGCGCCCATCCTGCTGGTGGCGGCGTCGCTCGTGTTCGCCCAGGCCCGGTTCAGCCGGGATCCGCTGGCCCTCCCGCTGGGCGTCATGCTGTGCCTGCTCTTCGTGGCGGCGGCCCCTGTCTCCTACCGCGTGCTCTTCCCCGAGGGCCTCGACCTCAGCCACGGCGGCGTGCGGCTGGTGCTCTACGGGGCGATCGGCAGCGGTGTGGTGCTCTCGGCGGGCTACGTGTTGCCGAAGATGCTGAAGATGGGGCCCACCTTCCTCACCCAGCCAGTGAACCTGGCCGTCTGTGGCGCCCTCTACCTGGTGGGCGGGTGGGGGCTGGGACGGGACATCGACTTCGAGGAGTCGCTGGCGCGGGAGCGGGCTCGGGCCGCCCGGCTCGAGCTGGAGGCGGAGCAGGCCCAGCTCCTGGCGCTGCGGAGCCACCTGGATCCGCACTTCCTCTTCAACACGCTGAACGCGATCGCCGAGTGGTGCCGCACGGACGGGGCGGTGGCCGAGGCCGCCGTGCTCAAGCTCTCGGCCATGCTGCGCAGCGTGCTGGCGGGGGTGCGCAGCGCGACGTGGCCGCTGGAGAAAGAGCTGGAGCTGCTGCGCACCCTGTTCGACCTCCACCTGCTGCGAGACCCGGAGCTGTTCCAGCTCTCGTTCGAGGTGGCGCCCGGGCTGGGTGAGGTGCCGGTGCCCCCGCTGATGCTGTTGCCGCTGGCGGAGAACGCGGTGAAGCACGGACCGGCGGCGGGGCATCGCGGGCGCATCTCGCTGGAGCTGGCGGTGCGGGAGAACGAGCTGGTCTTCACCCTGGAGAACCCGGGGGCCTCGAAAGGTCCACGACCGGGCAGCACGGGCCTGCCGACGGTGGAGCGGCGGCTCGCGCTGGCCTACGGTGGGGCGGCACGGTTCTCGCTGGAGAGCGCCGAGGGCCGTACCCGCGTCACTGTCACCCTGCCCCGCTCGGGCCCTCTGCTGGGAGTCATCACGTGAGCCAGTCCCTGCGTGTCCTCATCGCCGACGACGAGCTGCTCGCCCGCAAGCGCCTGGCGCGCCTGCTGAGCGCGTTCCCCGAGGTGGAGGTGTGCGGCGAGGCCGCGGACGGGGACGCGGTGCTCGCCGCGGCGAGGGCGGGTGGAGTGGACGTCATCCTGCTGGACATCCACATGCCGGGACTCACCGGCCTCGAGGCCCTGTCCCTGCTGCCTGAGGACGGGCCGCGCGTCATCCTCTGCACGGCGCACGCCGAGCACGCGGTGGACGCCTTCGAGTACGGCGCGGTGGACTATGTGCTGAAGCCGGTGGAGGCTGCGAGGCTCCAGAAGGCGCTGGAGCGCGCCCGGGCCCGGCTGGTGCCGAAGGAGGGCCAGGAGCCCGCCCGAGGGCAGGCCGCCTCGGGGACGAAGGGGCTGGCGAGGCTGCCCATCCCGACGCGGCAGGGGATTGTCCTGGTGGATCCGGACACCATCTCCCACGCGACACTGGAGGGAGAGCTGGTGACGGTGTTCACCACGCAGGGCGAGTTCCTCACGGACTTCACGTTGAACGAGCTGGCAGACAAGCTGCCCGTGGAGGGGTTCCAGCGGGTGCACCGGCGCGCGCTGCTGAACCTGGCGCACGTGACGCGGCTGGAGCCCTTGGAGACGGGGGGCTACATCGCAAAGACGGCGCGCGGGCACTCGGTGGAGGTCAGCCGCCAGTCCGCCCGGGAGCTGCGCCGGATGTTGGGGCTGCGCAAAGGGCCCGACGAGGACTCCGGCTCCTGACGGTGCATCTTCAGAAGTGAGCGCCCTCAGTCCACCGGCCACTCGTGCACGGGCGCGCCGGACTCGGCGTGGTGGCGGTAGCGCTCCAGCAGCGCGGCCAGCGCGTCCGCCTTGGGCATCTGCTGCTCCAGCTTCGCGAGCATCTGGCGCTGCCAGCCCGCACCGGTGCGCCGCGCCGCCACGCGGGCCCCGATGATGCCGAGCATCGCGTCCGCCTCGTCCGGGTCCACGCCCGCCTCCACCAGCCCCCGCCGCGCCACGGGCAGCAGCCTCGGCACCAGCTCCGTCACTGGCACCGGCTGAGGTGATGGCGCCTTCTCCGAGGGCCACAGCAGCACCGCGTCCATCCCCTGCCTCGCCGCCCGGAGGAAGTTCCCCCGTGCGCAGTGGAAGGGAATGGCCGGCAGCATCGCGTCCATCTGGCCGGCCAGCCCCAGCGACAGCCCCAGCAGCAGCGCCCCGTTGGCCACCATGTCCACCACCGTGGGCCCCGCGGGCAGCGCTCGGAACTCGATGCGCAGGTGGCCTCCGCACTTCGGGTCGTAGATGGCGCGGTTCCAGCTCCACACGGTGCTCTGATGGAGCCGCAGCTCGTCCAGCCCGGGCAGCTCCTCCCGCGCCAGGCACTCCAGGGGCGACTTCGGGCCCACCACCGGCAACAAAGGTGCGTACAGCGCCACCACCTCCGAGAACAGCTCCAGCGCGCCCTCGCGGGCCCAGCCATGGCCGAAGGTGACGCGTGCGTGGGACGAGCCGGCCTCGTGAGGCTCGCCCCGGTCGTCCACCGCCTGCCGGAAGAGCGCCACCCGCGTCTCATCCCACAGCCGCCGGCCCAGGAAGAGCGGCGAGTTGGCCGACACCGCCAGCACGGGCGCCGTGGCGAGCTGCGCCGCGTTGTACACCCGGGCGAACTCCGCGGGCTCCACCCGCAGGTGGAACTGGAGCGACGTGTTGGCCCCCTCCAGCGTCACGTCATCCCAGGTGAGCGACAGCGTGTCCTCGCCCGAGATGGACACCTGGAAGGGAGCCTCCCTCCTCCGCCGGATGGCCGCCGAGAGCGCCCGGTACCGAGGCAGGCTCGTCAACGCGCCACTGCCCAGATCCGCCTCACGAAGCGTGGGGAGGATGCCCGTGACGACCACCTGGGCGCCCTGCGTGGCGGCCGCGCGGCGCACCTCTCGCAACGAGTCCTCGAACTCCGCGCGCAGCGCCGTAAAGGGCCGGCCGGCCAGCGGAGCGGGGCGGAGGTTGCACTCCAGGTTGAAGCGGTCGATCTCCAGCGTCACGCGGGGGTCCATCGTCTGCCCCAGCACCTGGCGGTTCACCGGCAGGGGAAAGCCCGCGGAGTCCACCAGGAACAGCTCCAGCTCCGCCCCCACCGTGCGCGGTCCCAGGCCAAAGCTCGGGCGGCCCAGCAGCACCCGCAGCGCCTCCAGGTTCTCGAGCAGCCGCTGGGAGAAGCGCCGGTAGTCCTCGGGAGAGAATTCCTCTCGTTCGATGGCCAGACCCATAGGGGAGACATGGGCATGCCCCCCATTCCAAGCAGGCCACCTGCCACAGCCCGCCCATGGCTGCCTGCTCTCATGGCAGGCAGGACTTGACCGGCCGCCCACCAACATGCCAGTCCAGCAGGCAAATGAGCTTCTTGACCGCCCTGATTCGCAACGTCGCAGAGACCTCGCCGAACGCCGAGGACCCGCGCCTGCGCACCCGCCTCTATGCCCTGTCGCGAGAGACGGTGTGGAACTCTGTCCAGCAGCTCGCGACGCTTCAACCCGGTTGGACGGTCACCAAGCGGGATGCGGCCGAAGGGACCCTGGCGGCCGAGGCGCGCACCCGGCTCCTCAAGCTCGTGGACGACGTCACCATCCGCGTGCGCCCGGTCGATGGCCAGCGCGTCTCCGTGGACGTCCACTCCCGCTCCCGCCTGCGCAAGGGAGACTTTGGCACCAACGCCCGGCGGATCGTCCGGTTCCTGGAGGCACTGGACGGCACCCTCGCCGCTCCGAAGAGCTGACACCCCCGTCAGCCCGGCTCCTGGGCAGCCGTCCCCGAGCAGTCCCCCGCCCTGCTGTGTTATCGCTCGAGAGCGCCATGCAGCCTGCCTCCCCCCTCACGTCCCTGGTCAACCTGTACGACCTGCCGCGCGCCGCCCTGGGCGAGCTGCTCGCCGGCTGGGGCTACAGCGCCTTCCACCGGGACGCGCTCTGGGAGGCGCTCTACCGCCAGCAGGTGACGTCCTTCGAGGCGCTGGATGGGCTGCTGCGGCCGGAGCTGGTGAAGCTGCTGCGCGAGCGCGCCAGCCTGCGCCGCCCCGCCGTGCACCATGAGACGTCCAGCAGCGACGGCTTCACCCACAAGCTGCTGCTGCGCCAGCACGACGGGCAGACGATCGAGACGGTGCTGATGCGGTTCAAGGGCCGCGCCACCGTCTGCATCAGCACGCAGGCCGGCTGCGCCATGGGGTGTGTCTTCTGCGCCACCGGGCAGATGGGGCTCGTGCGCCACCTGAGCCCGGGAGAGATCGTCGCCCAGGTGCTCCACGTCACCGGCCTCCTGCGCCAGTCGGGCGAGTCCCTGCGCAACATCGTCCTCATGGGCATGGGCGAGCCCCTGCACAACTACGACTCCACGATGGAGGCGGTGGACATCCTCGTGGATCAGCTGGGCCTGGCCATTGGCCCGCGCTTCATCACCCTGAGCACGGTGGGGGTGGTGCCTGGCATCCGGCGGCTGGCCGACGAGGACCGCCCGGTGCAGCTCGCCGTCAGCCTCCACGGCGCCACGGATGCGGAGCGCGCCGCGCTGGTGCCGGTGGGCAAGCGCTGGCCGCTCGACGAGCTGATGGAGGCGTGCCGCTACTACAGCGAGAAGCGCAAGCGCCGCATCTTCTTCGAGTGGACCCTGATCGCCGGCAAGAACGACACGGCGGAGCAGGCCCACGCGCTCGGGCGGCTGCTGCAGGGGATGGACGCGCACGTGAACGTCATCCCGCTCAACCCCACCGTGGGCTATGGCGGCACTCCCAGCGCGCCGGAGTCGGTGCGCTCCTTCCAGGACGTGCTGACCTCCTACGGCTTGCCGAGCACCGTGCGTCAGCGCCGCGGCATCGACATCGACGCAGGCTGCGGCCAGCTCAAGGCCGCGGTGGAACGCCCGCGTCGTTCACTTCCGGCGACTCCCTGAGCGCTTCGGCCTCTTTCATCGAGGGCACGCAGGGCAAAGATCGATAGGACGGAGATAAATCGACTAGGGTGAGTCCATGAGTCACATGAACTGGAACCGGCTCGCTCCCCACCGACCGCTTGAGGCTGGTGATGCGCTGCGCGTCGAGCGTCCGAGCAACAACGCGGAGCGGCTGGCCTCCCTGATTAAGGCAGGGATGGGCCCCATCGCAGTAGTAGGCCCGGTGGGAAGCGGCAAGAGCACGGAGCTAGCGGCTGCGTCCAAGGCCCTGGAAGCCTCTTTCGTCACGGCGTTGGTCCCCCTCGACCGGCTGATGGACATGCGCCAGTTGGACGAAGGTTTGATGTTCATCCATGCTGGCCACCAACTTGCCCAGTCGGCGGGGAGCTTCAGATTGTCCTTGAGCCGCTCCAGCGGTGCCTTCGACTTCTATCGCGCTCCTGAAGATTTGCATTCCCAGACCCGCGCAAGCCGGAACGATTTGCTCTCCTTTCTCCGAGAAGTCCGCCGCAGTAGTCCTCAGCGAGCCGTTGCGCTCTTGTTGGACGGGTTGGAGAAGTGCCCAGGGGATATTGCGCGGCAAGCCATCCGAAGCCTGCTCACCCTGAGGGAAGCGGCTGAACTCGTCGTTGTCACTCCGCTCGACCTTGTGACGGGTCCTGAGGGCTATGAGTTGCTGACTGAGCTTCGTGCCTTTCCGGTTCGCCCGGTCCCCGTCTTCCGGGATACCGAGACGGACTGGCAAGCGGGGCGCGCCTTTTTGAAAGAAGTTTTCCGTCGGCGCATGGGACTTTCTGTGTTGGACGCTGACCTGGAAAGGCCCCTCACACTCGCGGCCGTCGCCAGTAACGGACTGCCCAGGACCTTCCTACAGATTCTGCGGAGCGCAGGAGGCTACGCCGCCATCGCCAACCGCGAACTCCCTTCTGACGAGGATGTCTACGCGGCGATCCAGGACCAGAAAGAAAGCCTCCAGCGAATCCTGCGGGATGGAGACCTCGCCATCCTGGCACGAGAGAACGGTTCGGATGGATTGGAGATCCCCATTGATCGGCGCATCCGCCTGCTCGCTCATGGCTTGCTTCTCGAGTATGAGGAGCGCGGCAAGATCGTTGTACGCATGAACAGGCTGCTCCAGTTCTCGGGACACCTCGTGCCATGAGAGATGCTTCCTCGGCCCTCTGGCAGGCCCTGCAGAGTGGCAATCCCATCATCGTGGTTCTCTATGAAGATGCGGACCTGCGTGAAGATCTTGTGTCCGAGATGGAGGCTTTGCTCCCGCTTGGGCGCAAGGCCCAGCGCTCCTCGGATGTGACCGATGTGTTCACCACTCTGGACGTGTTCCTCTTCCTGACCCCCGTGGATGAGCGCCAGTCACTCTTGGTCCTGGATGGCCGCAGAGAGGCTCTTCTGGACCGTCGTGCACCCGTAATCCTCTTGCTCCTTCGCGATGGAGAAGGCGTTCGGAGCCTGAGCGAAGTACCGGGGCTCGCCAGTTGGCTTCAAGGCAATGAGATCGACCCCTACAGTCTCCAGCAAATCGATTGGAAGCAGGAGCGGGCGACCTTCGAACGACAGACCGGAATGTCACCTGAAGGCTGGCTGGAGGCCTACCGAGCGGGCCGGATCCCCGACACGTTGGAGAATGGCCTCTTGGCGACCCAGGCAGGACTGCTGGAGAACCTGCCATGAGCCGCAAGAGACCTTGGCTCGCCAGAGATGCTTCCCTCCTGGAAGAGTTGAAGACTTCAGGTTCTCGGAAAATTGATCACAAGGCAGAACTCAACCGCAGATTGCACTTGCTCATCTCCCGCGAAATGTGCCCCGACCAAGCCGTCGCGTGGCTCAAGACCGAAGCGCGAGAAGAGCGTCGAAAGCGCTTCATTCTTTCAGAGAACTCCAATGCCCGAGTGGGCATTTATCCCGCCATTGCCCTCTCCCGCCTGCAGCACCTTCAGGACGGAGCGCGCTTGACGCTCGCCGTCCTCGTCGAGAAGACATCGCAACTCGTCAGCTACAACGTAGGGCTGCAAGGCCGTGGGCGGGAAACAGATGCCCCCTGGTATGCCCGAATCGATTTGACGGAACAGCCCGAGGGTGAGGGCCCCTGCGGTCATCCCCTGCTGCATTGTCACGTGGGCGTGGACTCCTCCAACAAAGGCGAGCCCGAGACACGGGTTCCCCTCCCTTTCTTGACACCCGCGGAAGCACTCGATTGGCTCCTGGCGACAGCGGATCCTGCCCTGGAACCAACAGATTCGGACTGAGTTGCGGCTCTGCCGCCTCCAGTTCGCTAGTGTCCGCGCCTTCTGTCTCGGAGGTCCTCCATGCCCGCTGCTGCCTCGCTCCCCGCTGCTGCCGCCGGTACGTTCCGGCTTGGTGACATAACCGTCAACCGCATGGGCTTCGGCGCCATGCGCATCACCGGCGAAGGCATCTGGGGCGAACCCAAGGATGTCGAGAGCTGCAAGCGCGTCCTGCGCCGCGCGGTGGAGCTGGGCATCAACCTCATCGACACCGCCGCCTCCTACGGGCCGGACGTGTCCGAGCGCATCATCGGCGAGACGCTCCACCCCTACGCCAACGGCCTCGTCATCGCCACCAAGGGCGGCCTCACCCGCAGCGGCCCGGGCGGCTGGCACCCCAACTGCTCCCCCGAGCAGCTCACGAAGGACCTCGAGGGCAGCCTGCGCAAGCTGCGCGTGGAGCGCATCGATCTGTACCAGCTCCACACCGTGGACCCGAAGGTGCCCCTTGAGGACTCCGTGGGCACGCTCGCGCGCCTGCGCGACCAGGGGAAGATCCGCCACGTGGGCCTCTCCAACGTCTCCGTGGAGCAGCTCCGCAAGGCGCGGAAGCTCGTCCCCATCGTCTCGGTCCAGAACCGCTACAACCTCTCGGACCGGCACAGCGAGGACGTGCTGAACGAGTGCGAGAAGGAGGGCATCGGCTTCCTGCCGTGGTACCCGCTCGCCGCCAGCTCCCTGGCCACGGACGCCAGCCCGCTCGCGAAGGCCGCGAAGCGCCATGGCGTCACCCCGGGTCAGCTCGCGCTCGCGTGGCTGCTGCACCGCTCCCCCGTCATGCTCCCCATCCCCGGCACCTCCTCCCTCGCGCACCTGGAGGAGAACACCGCTGCCGCCACCGTGAAGCTCTCTCCCGACGAGGTCCGCGAGCTGGGCCGGTGAGCGCGGACAGCACGGCAGGCGCGGGGCACCCACGATAGGGGCACAAGAAGGGAACCCCCTCACCCTCAGGACTTCCCCAGGGTCACCGGAGACTCGGCGCGACCCTCGCGTGCGCCACGCTCGGGGAACACGGGGAGGTGGCTCGCGGCCTCGCTCACCAGGCCGAGGAAGGCCCTCACCGCCTCCGTGAGCGGGATGCCCATCGTCCGCAGCGTGCGCCGGTGATCCACCAGCACCACGCTCATCGCCGCCAGCGCGAGGCTCCACCACACCGCCTGCCACACCGCGCGCATGGGCACGCCCCAGCCCTGCCGCGCGAAGAACTCACCGTGGAAGTCCAGGTGGTGCTGCTCGTCCTCGCAGATCTGCTCCAGGGCCCGCCGCAGTCCGCCCTCGGGCAGCCGCGAGGCCAGCAGCCCATAGAAGGAGCCACCCACCACCTCCGCCGCCAGCAGCACCATCATCTTCAGCCGCAGGCCCAGCAGCCGGCGCCCGAAGACGAAGAGGCGCTCGGTCCAGTTGCGCGCCAGCAGCTTCCCACCCAGCCCTCGCACCATCAGCCCGAGGATGCGTGCATGTCGCCCTTCCTCCGCCACGAAGAGCTTCAGCGCCGCGCGGTAGTCCGCGTCAATGCCCGGCACCGTCGCGCGATCGATCTCATGCGCGATGCGTCCCTCTCCGGCCTCGCCGAGCTGGAACGTCGCCAGGGAGGCCGCCAGCGCCGGGCGCCACGCCTCGGGCACCTCCTCCGCTCGCTCCAGTCCCTCGGGCACGGGACGCTGCCGGTTCATCTCGAAGTGCCTGCGCCAGTCGCTCCACCGCATGGTCCTCTCCTTCGCGGGACGCGCGCTGCGTCCCCTCGTGAAAGAGAAATGCCCCAACCGCATGCGCTCGGAGCGCGCTCCCGCCCGAGCGGTCGCGCCGTGCCGCCGAGCGGTCGCGCCGCACCCCTGAGCGTTACCCGCGTCAGCGCACTTCAATGTTCAGTGGCAACGGATGCGGGTCGCTCTACGACACCCCGCGCAATGACGTCGATGGTGGACACTCTCGCCAAAGCACCACGAGGCCCCTTGCATGCACTTGGCACGTGGGCACATTCTTCGAAGTGGCAACACCGAGGGAGGTGGGGCGATGCAGCTGTCCATCCATGAGCACGCGACGGTGGAGGAAGCGAGCACGGATCTGCTCGACTTCATCCTCAAGCCCACCAACTGGCTCTCCATCGAGGAGCAGGCGGAGGATGCGTCCCTCCGCCCGGCCCAGAACGCGCTCTACCAGCGCCGCGTCGGTCCGCTGCGCATCTGCGCGTGCGTGGAGGTGTCCTCGTCGCTCGAGGTCTTCCTGCGCATCGCCTTCCGCGCTCCCGGGCTCACGCCGGTGAAGGCCGCCGACCAGCTGGAGGCCTTCCTGCGCTCGCGCCTGCCGCTGACGCCCAACTCCGAGTGGCAGGTGGAGGTGGACGAACGCCGGTGGATCCACTTCGTGCGGCGCTACGCCGGCGCCCGCCTCCAGGCCTGAGGCCCCGCCTGACTCACAGGAGCTTGTAGTAGCGCAGAGGCTGGCCCACGTTCTTCACGGGCGTCTCCGTGAGCGGGCCGAACTTCAGCCCCTCCACCCAGGGATCCTGGGACTCGGCCAGCGCGTGGCGCGCACCCTCCATCACCAGCGTCTCCCGGAAGGCCCCGAGCGCCTGCAGCCGCGCCGTCTGGTTCATCCCCGTGGAGAAGGCGGTGTAGTTCCGGTTGGGCCCGAACAGGCCGCAGTTCGCGTGGGCCAGGTTCACGCCGATGGACACGCCCAGCCCGGGCAGCTGCACCTTCTTGCACAGCGCCATCACCTCGTCCCGCGCGCTGAGCGAGGCGGTGTACTCCTGGATGTCGAGCGCGGTGCGCAGCACTGCCTCCGCGCGCTGCCCCCGGCTCGTCTCGAAGAAGGGCGGGCCGAACAGGCCGATGACGCAGTCGCCCACCATCTTGTCGAAGACGCCGCCGTGCTCCCAGATGAAGTCCACCACGCGCGCGCTCCACTCATCCACGAAGCGGCCAATGGCCTTGGGGCTGTCGAAGCCCTGCTCGCAGATGCGGGTGAAGCCGTTGATGTCCGCGAAGAGGATGCCCACCTCCTGATCCTGCGGCCGCAGGTGGTTGGCGTAGGCCGGGTCTCTCAGCAGCTCGTCGATGGTGTTGTTGCGGAAGAACTGCGAGAGGTGGATGCGCTCGCGGTTGTAGTCCAGCAGGCGCTGGCTGAGGCCCGAGGCGAGCACCCGGACGATCTCCATCGTGTACGAGGAGAAGCCCTCGTCGCTCCACAGGACGATCTTCCCCAGCAGCTCGCCGGAGGAGGAGCCGGAGATGAGCACCACCTCCGAGGTGCGCCCCCGGGCCTGGCCGAAGAGGTGCCGCAGCGAGCCATCCACGCCCGTGAGCAGCTCCGGGCCATGCTTCTGGATGAGGCGCTCCAGGTGCGGCCCGGGCCGCTCGGTGCTCTCGTACTCCAGGTGGCCGTGGCGCCAGGTGCGGTAGTGCAGCACCTGCGGCCGCACCGCGTCCCGGTACAGCAGCAGACACCCGGGCAGCCGCACCCGCTGGGACAGCGCCAGCACGGCCTGATCCATCCCCACCTCGAAGACGGGGTTGGACAGGTGCTGGTTGCACTGGATGATGAGGTGGTGCTTCTCCGCGGCGGTGTGGACGAGGCACAGCACGGTGTCGAGCAGCTCGGCCACCGTCTCCAGGACGCGGACGAGGCGCGCGGACTCCAGCACGCCGGTGTGGTCCCCGGGGAAGAGCATGCCCATGGAGCCCACGCGGGTGCCCACCACGTCCAGCGGCTGGGTGACGAGCGTCCCATCCTCCAGGCGCCGCACCCCGCTGGCCTCCTCCAACAGGAGGCTGGGGTGGCGATCGCCCCAGGGGCCCTCGGTCCAGGTCTGCTCGGCCAGCTCCTCGTTGCGCGTGGTGAGGGCGATGGCGCGCGCGCCCGTCAGCTCCAGGATGCGCGGGAAGCACCGATCGAACGTCTGGTGGAGACTCTCGCGGTTCTTGAGGCTCTCCTCGACCAGCTCATCGAGGGTGCGATGAAGGTGGCGCAGCATTCGGAGCTCCTCCAGGGAGGGCTCCGCGGGCAGCGTGTACGACGCTTTCATGGGCCGACGTTCTACAGCCCTCCGGCCCCCGTGTCACAGGCTCACCCGGAGACCTGGGGGACGTGCTTCTCGCCGCCCACCACCTGGCCCCCTGAGACTTCAATGACCCAGTACCCCTCGCCCCCCGCCATGGTGGAGGAGCCCGCTCCGAAGATGTGGGGGCGCTCGGCGGTGGCGAGGTGGTGGTAGCGGTGGTGGATGTGGCCGTGCAGCACGGCGTACCGAGTCCCGGGCAGGAGCCGGCAGAGCGCGTCCGCATCCCGCAGCCCGTGGAGCCACCGGTCCGGGCGGCCGTGGTGCGTCAAGGGTGCATGGTGGACCACCACCAGCAGGGCTCGGTGGGCCAGCCTGGGGTCCTTTACCACCGCCTCGAGCCCCTCGAGCTGCGCCGGGCCAATGAGGCCATGGGAGAAGCCGGGGACCGGGGGCACGCGGGCGGAGAGGAGCCCCACGACGGCAGCCTCCTCGCCCACCAGCCGGACGAACGGGAACGCGCCCTCCCGGCAGTGCTCGGGCAGGTCGCTCTCCAGGAGATGGCCGAAGTAGCGCTCGAAGCGCCTGCTGCGATGGCTGCCCGGCGTGTAGACATCATGGTTGCCGGGGATGATGGTGCACCGGCGCCGGTCCTCCACCAGCGGGCCGAGCGCGGCGCGGGCGCCCTGGAACTCGCTGTCCAGCGCGTAGGCGGTGAGATCCCCAGAGAGGATGAAGTGGTCGGCCTGGAGCGCCTGGGCCTCGCGCGCGATGGTGGCGAGCGTCTCCGGGGCCTTGCGGTAGGCGCGGGCCCGCCCACCGACCGTCAGCTCTGCCAGGGCCATCCAGCGGCGCCAGCCGAGCTTGAAGAACGGCTGCGCGAGGTAGTCGGCGGGGATGTGGACGTCGGAGCAGTGGACGAAGCGCATGGAGGGTACCCAGGCGGGAACAGGCCCACACCGGGTGGAGCATTCTCGCCGAGCCACGTGGCAGGGGAAGCACGTTCGACAGGGCCAGGGCTCGTTCTCGGGATCGCTGTCTCACGCTCGACTGGCACGACTCGGCGGAGTACGAGTCCCGCTCCATGACGCGAACCGTGCTCCTCCTCAGCCTGCTCCTGGGCGCTTCGAGTGGCGCTCAGGGCACTCCCCGGCGTGTGGCCGTGCTGCCCTTCCAGGCGCTCTCCGGAGATATGCCGGGAAAGGCGGGCCCCCGGCTGACGCAGCGGCTCGCCACCGAGGTGCGCGGCCTCGCAGGCCTGGAGCTGGCCGAGCCCCCCGAGACAGAGCCTCCGCCGGATGCACTCGCCCAGGCTCGCCAGGCGGTGAAGGAGGCCGAGTCCCGCTGGCAGAGACGCGACCTCGCCGGAGCGGAGGCCTCGCTCGGCCAGGCGCTCGATACCTACGCAACCCCCGCGGCCGCCGCGGCCCTCCCGAGTGGGAGCGAGCTGGCCGATGCCTACGCGCTGCGCGCCGCGGTGCGCTACTCCCAGGGCCGGGACGAAGATGCCGCGCGGGCGCTCACCTTCGCCCTGACGCTCTCTCCGGGGCGGGCGCTCCCACTGGCCGCCACCTCTCCCCTCTTTGCCCGCACGGTGGAGCGCGTGCGCGCGGCCCTCCAGCAACAGCCCCGCGGCAGCGTGCGCTTCGTCTCCCTGCCTCCGGGGGTGCCGGTGACGCTCGACGGCCAGCCCGTGGAGAGCGCTCCGGTGCGGGTGGTGGAGCTCCCACCGGGCCTGCACCTGTGGCGCGCGGTCCTGCCCTCCGGCGAGGCCACGGGCGGGCTCGTGGAGGCGCTGAGCGGCAAGGAGGTGGAGGTGAAGGTGCTGCCCCCCGGCGAGGGCCCTGCCGCGGTGCTCGCCGCGGCGCTCGCGGGGAACCGGCTGGATGCGGCCGCGGTGGAGGCGGCGACGGCGCTCGGCCAGACGCTGCGCGCGGAGCTCGTCGTCTTCGGCGCGGTGTCCCGGACAGACCAGGGGCTCGCCGTGGATGCCTTCGTGCATGCCCCCGGCTCAAAGACGCTGCGCCGGGTGCCCCGCCTCATCCTGGGTGCAGACCTGCTCGACGCGGGGCCGCCGCTGCGCGAGCTGTCCTCCGCGCTCGCCTCACGCGGCGCCCAGCTCGGAGCCCCCGTCTCCTTGCCCGTGGCACCCTCCCCGGGAGCGGCCCCCGCGCCACGCCTCTCTCAGGTGAAGTACCCGCTGGAGGACAAGCCCGTGAACGCTCCGAAGCCAGCGACACCCGCGCCCGATCGCGCTCCCCTCGCTCCCAGGAAGCCGCTCGTCCGCCCATGACCTTCCGCGGCCGCTTCGCGCCCAGCCCCACGGGGCGCCTCCACCTCGGCAACGCCCGCAGCGCGCTGCTCGGCTGGCTGCAGGCCCGCGCCGCCGGAGGCCAGTTCCTCCTGCGCGTGGAGGACCTCGACCGCGCGCGCTGCCGTCCCCAGTTCCTGGACGACCTGCTGCGCGACCTGGAGTGGCTGGGGCTCACCTGGGATGAACCGCCGCTCTTCCAGAGCGCTCGGGACGACGTGTACCGGGACGCGCTGGAGCGGCTGGAGCGGCTGGGCCGGGTGTACCCCTGCTTCTGCACGCGTGCCGAGATCGCCCGCGCGGCCAGCGCTCCCCATGGCCTGAGTGACGAGGGGCCCCGCTACCCGGGCACCTGTGCCGGCCTGTCCCCCACCGAGATCGCCGAGCGCTCCCGGACGCGCACGCCCGCGTACCGCTTCCGCGCCCAGCCCGGCGAGGTCCGCTTCGTGGACGGGCTGCAAGGCCCCTACTCGCAGGATGTGGCCGCGGTGGTGGGGGACTTCGTGGTGCGCCGCAACGACGGCGTGGCCAGCTACCAGCTCGCGGTGGTGGTGGACGATGCCGCCACTGGCATCACCCACGTGCTGCGGGGGGACGATCTGCTCAGCTCCACCCCCCGGCAGCTCCAGCTCTACGCGGCGCTTGGGCTGCCCCCGCCCGAGTTCTTCCACGTCCCCCTGGTGCTGGGCGAGGACGGCAAGCGGCTCGCCAAGCGTGAGGGCGCGTTCGCGCTGGCCGAGCTCCGCGAGCGGGGGCTTCCAGCCGAGCGGGTCCTCGGCCTGCTCGCCTCATGGAGTGGGCTCGGAGATGGGAGCCCCGTGACGCTGGCAGAGCTGGTCCAGCTCTTCCGCCCGGAGGTGCTGCCACGCGCTCCAGTCGTGGCTCATGAGCAGACGCTCGTCACGGCGCTGGGGCTGGGCTGAGCGCTCCCCCTGCACTCGAAGGGCCAGCTGCGACTTCAGGGAAGGTACAAACCCTGAACACATGCCCATCTTCTTCTCTGGATCCGAGTGCCTCGGTGGTCGGCCGGGCGCTCCCTTCGCAAGTGAGGCTGACATGGCAGAGATCGTCGAGAGGTCGCGTGTCGAGGCGATACCGGCAGTTCCCCTCAAGATCAGCTGGGGCGCGATCTTGGGAGGCACGTTCGTCGCGCTGGGCGTGTGGATCCTCCTGTATTCGCTGGGGCTCGCGCTGGGACTGTCCTCCGTGGACCCGAATGACCCGGGCAGCGCGAAGTCCGCGGGGATCGGCACGGGCATCTGGTCGCTGATCGCTCCGCTCATCGCGCTCTTCGCCGGCGGCGTGGTGGCCTCCAGGACCGCGGGTGTGCTGGACAAGATGGGGGGCGCGCTGCACGGCGCGGTGCTCTGGGGACTCACCACCCTGGTCGGCGTCATCGTGATGGGCATGGCCCTCTCCTCGCTGCTGGGGGCCGTGTTCAGCGTGGGGAAGACCGCGGTGGGAGCCACGGGCGCCGCCATCGCCGGAGCCGCCTCGCAGGGAGATCAGGTGGGGAAGGTCGCCAGCTCGTTCGGGCTCAACGCCGAGGACGCGCTCGGCCCCGTCAACCAGCGCCTGCGGCAGGAGGGCAAGCCCGCCATCACCGCGAACCAGCTCCAGGCGGCGACGAAGGATGTCCTCAACACCGCCATCCAGCAGGGCCGGCTGGACCGTGAGCAGCTGGTGAGCGCCATCGCTCAGAACACGGCGCTCTCTCGCCGGGACGCGGAGGATATCGCCGGCCGCGTCGAGGCGCAGTGGACCCAAGCGCAGGCCAAGGTGGGCCAGGTCGGACAGCAGGTCCAGCAGGGGGCGCTCAAGGCCGCGGACACCACGGGCCGCGTCTTCTGGGGCGTGTTCTTCGCGCTCCTGCTCGGGCTCGCCTCGTCGATCCTGGGGGCCACGCTGGGGGTGAGCAAGCGCCAGCGCTACTACGCGGGGGACACCCTCGTCCCGCCCGTGGGCCCGCGCCGTGAGGTGTATCCGTAGACAGCGGTCCTCTCCAGCCCGGCCTCGCCCTGGAAGTGGGGGCGAGGCCGCGGCGTTCAGGAGCCCGCGCCCTCCCCCATCACACTTCTCACGAACTCGCGCAGCTCCTTCGGGGTGAAGGGCTTCTCCATGTGGTGGTTCTTCACCCGGCCCAGGAAGTCACGGGCCATGGGCGTGAAGGCGCCTCCCGTCAGGAACACCACCCGCTCCGATTGGGCCGGCGCCACGCGCGTGATCTCCTCGAAGAGATCCATGCCGCTCATCTCCGGCATCATGAGATCGCAGAGGATCAGATCGTAGCGCTCCCCGCGGATCAGCTGCGTCAGCGCCTCTCGCGCGCTCGTCAGCGCGGTGACGTCGTGCTCCTGCCGGAGCGACCGCGCGATGGCCGTGCCGATCATGGGCTCGTCGTCCACGCTCAGGATGCGGCCCCGGCGTCCGGAGGAAGGCGCCGGAGCGGCCACGGGCTGTGCGGTGGGCGCCTCGGTGGCGGCGGCGGGCAGGATGACCCGGAAGACGCTCCCGCTGCCCACCTTGCTCTCCACCTCCATGCGTCCGTTGAAGCCCGTGACGATCCCCAGGCAGATGGAGAGGCTGAGCCCCGTCGTCCCTCCACCCGGCCGGAGCGTGAGGAACGGCTCGAAGATCCGCCCCTGCAGCTCCTGCGGGATGCCCACGCCCGTGTCCTGGATCTCGATGATGGCCAGGTTCTCCCGCCGCCGCGTGACGATGCGGATCTCGTGCCGCTCCACACCGCGCTCCGGGGTGGCCCGGGCCGCGTTGACGAGCAGGTTGAGGAACACCTGCCCCAGCCGGGGCTCCTGCGCCTCCACCAGGAGCGAGTCCGTGTACTCCCGGACCAGCAGGGCCCGGTGGCGGATCTCGTTCCACGCCAGGCGCACCGCGGACTCGAGCACGCGGTGGACGTCCACCTGCGTGCTGCGCGCCTCCCGCTCCACCTGGGAGAAGAGCCGGAGCTGCTGGGTGATCTCGCGGATGCGCTGCACGCCCTGCTGGGTCTCGGCCAGCAGCCCGCGCAGCTCCTCGCGCCGGTCCGCCTCGAGCGGCAGGCTCGGGAAGATCTCCGACTCCAGGTGGGCGAGGTTGGCCATCACATAGGCCAGCGGGTTGTTGATCTCGTGGCCGATGCCCCCGGCGAGCGTGCCCAGGGAGGCCATGCGGTCGGAGAGCATGAGCCGGGCCTGCATCTGCCGGCGCTCGGTCAGGTCCCGGACGATCCACATCGAGCACGGGTGCCCGTCGAACGACACGAGGAAGTGGGCGGCCTCCACGGGGACGACCTCCCCGGACCGGCGCAGGAACCGCAGCTCCCTCACCGACCGCGCGCCCTGCTGGCCCTCCTCCTTGACGGGCCGCAGGATCTCCCGGTCCTCGGGGTGGATGACGGACTCCATCTGCGGCCCCGTCCATCCCACGAACTCGTCCGCGGAGGTGGCGCCCAGCAGCGCGACGAGCGCGGGGTTGGCGTAGATGAGCCGCCCGTCGTGCCACACGCTGATGGCATCCGGGAGCCGCTCGATGAGCTCGCGGAAGCTCGACTGGGAGCGGCGCAGCGCCTCCATCATGCGCGCCTGCTGGAGCGTGTAGCGGACGGCGCGCGTCAGGACCATGGGCGACAGCTGCGACTTCACCAGGAAGTCCACGGCCCCGGCCTCCAGGGCCTTGCGGTCAACCTCGGCGTTGGCCACTCCTGTCAACAGGATGACCGGCACGCAGCACCCGCGCTGCCGCGCCTGCTTCAGCAGCTCGATCCCCGTCTGGTCCCCCAGATGGTAGTCGAGCAGGCACATGTCATGGCGACCCTCGCACAGCGCCTCGAGCGCCGTGCCAGTGTCGTCCCTCCAGTCGAGCTCCACCTGCTCGGGGCCGAGCGCCCGCAGGCCATCCCGCACGAGCACGTAGTCATCCTCGTCATCCTCGATGAGCAGGATGCGGACGGGGCGCTGGCTCTCCTCCCGGCTCATGGCTGGGAGGGCTGCGGGGCCACAGCCTGCGCGAGAGGGAGGCGAACGGTGAAGGTGGCGCCCTGGCCGAGCGCACTGCGGGCGGAGATGGTGCCGCCATGGCGCTCGGCGATCTTCCGGCAGATGGCCAGCCCGAGTCCGGTGCCCTCGTACTTGCCGCGCCCGTGCAGGCGCTGGAAGAGGGCGAAGATCTTGTCGGAGTGCTTCTCCTCGAAGCCGATGCCGTTGTCCTGCACCCGGATCTCGTGGCGCCCGGACGCCTTGTCCACCGAGGCCTCGATGGAGATGCGCGGCGGGGCGTCCTCCCGGCGGAACTTGAGGGCGTTGCTCAGCAGGTTCTGCAGCAGCTGCCGCAGCTGGGTCGGGTCGCCCTGGATGACAGGGAGCTCCCCCACCGTGACGGTGGCCTTCGCCTGCTCGATGGCCACCTCGAGATCGCTCATCACCTCGCGGGCGATGGTGGACAGCTCCACGCGGGTGAAGGGCTGGGCCTTGGAGGTGACACGCGCGAAGGCGAGCAGATCCTCGATCAGCCGGCGCATGCGGGTGGCGGCGTTCTGCATCCGCTCCAGGTAGTCCTGGGCCTCGGCGGACAGCGTCCCGGCGGTCGCCGTCTTCAGGCGCTCGCCGAAGGACTGGATCTTGCGCAGCGGCTCCTGGAGATCGTGCGAGGCAACGGACGCGAAGCTCTCCAGCTCGCGGTTGGACTGCTCCAGCTCGTGGTTGGACTGCTCCAGCTGGAGCTGCGTCTTCTTGAGGCTCGTGACGTCGGTGGTGATCATCGTGAAGCCCACGACGCGGCCCGCGTCCCGGATGGGCCCCACCCGCACCACGTACCAGGCGGGCCCTGTCTCGGCGTAGGAGCGGATGTCGTACGAGTCAGGCTCGCCCGTCTCGAGCACCTTGCGGAAGGTGGCCCGGCACCGCTCGTGGTCCTCGGGGACGATGAAGTCGTAGACGCTCCGGCCCACCACCTGCTCGTACGTCAGGCCGGGAATGGTGAAGTTGACGAAGCGGATCCGCTCGGTGGTGTCGGCGGTCATCATCATGTTGTGCGACTGCTCGACGAGCGCCTCGATGCCGAACTTCTCCACCGAGGACAGCCGGCGCCCCTCGAGCAACCCCGCCAGCTGGTTGAGCGCCTGAGCCACCGGCCCCAGCGGGCCGGAGCCTGTGCGACAGCGGATGTGCGGCTCGTTGGTCGCCAGCCGGGTGATGAACTGCACCAGCTCCTCGGGGGTGATTTCGACTCCCCCTCCGGTAGGCGCCTGGCCCCCCTCAGCTGGCGCCCCCTTGACAGCCGAATCCTGGCTCATCCGTGTGACTCCTCTCCTGATGCGTGCACAGTCAGAGGGGAGCGGCGCTCGCCCCCTGCCCCCAAAGCCATGTACACTTGTTCTCAACATATCCTGCAACAGAGGGGGCAGGCACATGCCGCAATGGGACCATCGGGCGGATGTCGTGGTCGTTGGAACCGGAGGTGCGGCATGCGCTGCGGCCGCTGCGGCCGTGGACCGGGGCGCCTCGGTCGTCATGCTGGAGGCGGCGGATGCGGCCGGAGGCACCACACGGCGCTCCGGAGGCGCGCTCTGGATCCCCAACAACTCCCTCATGCGAGCCCAGGGCTTCACGGATCCGCGCGCGGATGCCCTCAAGCTCATGGCGCGCCTGGCCTACCCCACGCTCTATGATCCGGATCAGCCGCGCCTTGGACTGCCCCGGCTTCAATATGACTTGCTCGCGACGTTCTATGACAACGCGTCGCCGGCCATCGATCGGCTGATCCAGCTGGGCGCGCTGGATCCGATGATCCTGCCCAACTACGGCTACTCGCCCAACCCCGTCACGGATCCCGACTACTTCGCGGAGCTGCCGGAGAACAAGGCCCCGTACGGGCGCGTGCTCTCGGCCAAGTCGCCCCCGGGCTCCTTCGAGTTCCCCGGCCTCTATCTCTCGGAGGGAATGCTGGAGCACCTGCGGAGCCGGGGCGTGCCCATCCTCCTGCGGCACCGGGTGACCGAGGCGGTCCAGAACGGTCGAGGCGAGGTGATCGGCGTCGAGGTGGAGCACGACGGCCGCACGAGGTTCATCCGCTCGAAGCGTGGGGTCATCTTCGGCACGGGAGGCTTCGCGCATGACCGGGACAAGCTGCGGTCCCACCTGCGAGGCCCCATCTTCGGCAGCTGCAGCGTCACCACGACCCGAGGCGCCTTCGTGGACATCGGCGGCAAGGCGGGCGCCGAGCTGGGCAACCTCTCCAACGGCTTCTACTACCAGGCGGCGCTCGAGGATCCGGCGGCCCATGAGGGCTACGTGGTCCGCCCCGACGCGCACGTGTTCTTCCCGTATGGGGACAGCACCCTCCTGGTGAACAAGTACGGCCAGCGCGTGGTGAACGAGAAGTCGCCGTACCACGTGCGGACGCAGAGCCACTTCCACTGGCGTCAGACGGAGTACCCGAACCTGGTGCAGTTCATGATCTGGGACCAGTGGACGGCCAACGAGCCCACGTTCTGGCCCTGGCGTGGCGTCGTCCCGCTCCCGGGGCAGGCCTCCCCGCTCGTCATCCAGGCTGCGACCCTCGAGCAGCTCGCCGAGCGCATCAGCGCGCGCCTGGACGCGATGCGCGGCCTGCGCTTCCTGAGCAGCAACATCGTCCCCGGCGTGCAGCTCGCCCCCGACTTCGTCTCCTCCCTGCAGGCCACCCTCCAGCGCTTCAACACGTTCGCCGCGAGCGGGGTGGATCTCGACTTCCACCGAGGCGAGACGCCGATGGAGAAGGCCTGGCAGGGGCCGTCGCGCAGCACCACTGGCAACCGGACGATGTACCCGCTGTCGCCGGAGGGGCCGTTCTACTGCGCCATCCTCGGCCCGGCGACGCTGGACACATGCGGCGGGCCGGTGATCGGCACGGACGCTCGGGTGCTGCGCCCCGACGGCACGCCCATCCCCGGGCTGTACGGCGCGGGCAACTGCATCGCGTCTCCCACGGGCCAGGCCTACTGGGGCGCGGGTGGCACGCTGGGGCCGGCCATCACCTTCGGCTTCATTGCCGGACGGAGCGCCGCCGGCGCCACCCTGCTCCCGGAGTAGCGCGAGAGGCCGGGAGAAGAGCGCACGCGAAGGAACGTCAGGAGACCGCGCGGTGCCAGGCGGTGGACCGCTCGGTCAGGGCGCACTGCAGGACGTCCTCCGAGCGGAACCCGTGGTCCGAGGAGTCCGGGTTGGCGATCCGGAGCAGCGTCGAGGAGACCGCGTCGATGAGGACCGGGCGGCGCTGGTCCCCCGTGGGCTGGCCGGTGCGATAGTCGATCTCCCGCCCCCGGAGCTCCGGGCCGGTCTCGCCCACCGTCGCCCCGCCACGGATGCCCTTGCCAGCGAGCACCCAGCTGCTCTCGGGCCAGTGGTCCTTTCCGCTCGAGGCGCCGTACCGGGGCGCCCGGCCGAACTCACTGCCGATGACGAGCGTCGTCTGCTCGAACAGGGAGTCGTGCGCGTTGCGCACCGACTTCAGCGCGTCGATGAAGCGCGCGAGGTCATCCAGTGCGGGGACGAGCCTGCGGCGCTGAAGCGCCAGGTGCTCATGGTGCGCGTCGAGGTGGAGCGAGGAGGTAGAGACGGTGACGGCCTTGGCGAAGTTGCCCTGGAGGGCATGGAGTGCCAGCTGCAGCTGCGGGCCCAGCACCGGATCCTGGAACGGCGAGGAGTGCTCCGCCGTCGTCAGCAGCCGGCCGAGCGCATCCTCCGGGCCCTGCTCGCGCGAGCGGAGCCACGGCTCGACCCGGGCCGCACGCCCTCTCGGATCGAACAGCGCCTGGGTCAGCTCGAGCGAGACGAGGGCGGGCGGAGGGACGAGCTCGGACTCGAAGGAGTCCGGAGACTGCCCCAGCGCCAGGTGCGCAATGGGCGCATCGCCCGGGAGCGCGGCGCCCACCCAATCTCCCAGCCAGGGAGCGCTGGCGGAAGCCTTCACCCGGCCACGCTGGGCGGTGCGCTCTCCGATGGGGTGGACCACCGTGTCCGTGCGGACGCCGTGGACGAGGCATAGGTCGGAGTCGTGCCGGAGCAGCCCTCCGATGAGGGGACCGAACAGCCGGTGCGTCCCCTGCCGGCGCTCGTCGGCGCGATAGCCCGGCTCGATGCGTCCACCGGTGGACGAGGCGTCCTTGGGGTCAACCGTGAGGACTCCATCGAGCCCGCCCCAGAGGAAGATGCTCACCAGGTACTGGCGGTGCGAGGAGCCGAGGGGACCGTCCCAGGCCGACACCTGCCCTGGCAACAGGGAGCCTGCTGTACCCGCCAGCGCAGCTCCCAGAAAGGAGCGTCGGGTGAATCGGCTCATGGTCCCCTCCCTCGGATGATTCACCCGCAAGAATACAGGGTTTCTGGACGGAAGCGGTAACCGCCGGGTGGCATAGTGGTGGCCATGTCGGGCCGCTCCATCCTCTTCTGGGTCCTCATCCCCTTCGTAGGCCTGTGCGTGCTGGCGCTCTGGCTCACCCGCCCGGCCTCCCCCCCTCCCCCGGTGGCCACGCCCGAGGAGCCGCCCTCGCTTCCCGCTGCCGCTCCCTCCTCCCCAGCCCCTCCGCGGGCTCCAGCCAAGGCCCCAGCGCCTCCCCCCTCCGCCCCCCCAGCCCGGACTTTCGGTGAAGGCTCGACCCTGCCCTCCCGCTCCCCGCCCCCTCCTCCCATCACCATCCCGGAGGCGGAGCCTCGGGAGGAGGCCTCCTCGGGCACGGTGGACAAGGAGGACGTGCGCCGGGCCATCCAGACGGTGGTGCCGTTGATTCGCCAGTGCTTCCAGGACGTGGCCGAGCGCTTCCCCGGGCCCCACACGGTCAAGTTGAAGTTCACCATCGAGGGCCAGGGGCTGACGGGCCACTTCCGGGATGGAGAGGTGGTGGACTCGACCATCCAGGACCCGTTCGCCCTGGCCTGCTTCCTGGATTCGCTGCTGGATGTCCGCTTCCCTGCACCCCGAGGGGGGGGCAGGGTGACCATCACCTACCCTTTCCGCTTCCAACCTGGGACGGACGCTGGCCGTTGAGGCTCCCTTTGCGTAAGGTGCGCCTCTCCCAGCAGCATGCCCGCCACCATCGAACAGCTTGGACCCCAGCACACGGATGCCTTGCGGTCGTTCCTGGCGAAGGACTCGACGCACAACATCTACCTGCTCGGTCTCTTCGAAGAGTTCGGCATCGTCCCGCACGCGGGACGGGCGCGGTTCGCTTTTCATGGCCGGCTCGACGGGAAGAACCTGACGGCGGCCCTCTTCGTGGGAGGCGACGGCGGCCTGGTGGTGCCCTCCGCGAGCGATCCTGCCTTCATCAGCGAGCTTGCGGAGAGCCTGACCTCCCAGGTGCGGCTCCAGGCCACGCTGGGCGAGAAGCCCGTGGTGGACGCGCTGATTCGCATCCTCGGGAACAACGCCAAGCCCCGGCTGTCGCGGGTGCAGCGGCTGTTCGCCGTGTCCGCGGATGACCTGGGGCCCTTCACCAACCCCACGCTGCGGCTGGCCAAGGAGGAGGATCTGCCCCGGCTGATGCCGCTGGCGCTCGGCGCGGTGCGCGAGCTGATGGAGCGGGATCCGCAGACCGAGGATCCGAGCGGGTACGAGGCGCGCGTGCTGCAGCGCGTGCGGGGCCGGCGCACCTATGTGCTGGAGGAGAACGGCACGCTGATCTTCAAGGTGGACATCGGCAGCCGCTCGCAGCACGGCGCGGAGTTGGAGGGCCTGTACACGCTGCCGCAGGAGCGCCACAAGGGCCACGCGACGCTGTGCCTGGGGCAGATCTGCCGGCACCTGCTGTCCTCGCTGCCGCGGTTGGTGCTGCGGGTGGACGAGAAGGACGAGAGCACGGCGCGGATTGCGCGCAAGGTGGGCTTCCTGGCCGGCCGCGTCCATCGCCTGGTGCTGCTGGACTAGATGACCATGTCTCGCCCGACGCCCAGCCGCCGTCCCCTCTCTGGAGAGGGCCCCGTCATCCTCCACTCGGCCACGGATCCGCGCTGGCTGCCGCTGGCCCTCGAGCGCTTCAACGAGGTGCTGGTGGACCACGCCCACTGCGAGAAGAAGGCCGCGGCGAACGCGCTCTCGCTCCTGCAGGCGTACCCGGAGCTGCCGGGCCTGCCGGCGCAGATGGCGCGGCTGGCGCGCGAGGAGAGCGCGCACCTGGCCCGCGTGCTGGACCTGATGGCCGCGCGGGGGCTGACGCTCAACAAGGACGCGGGAGACCCGTACGCCCAGGGGCTCCAGAAGCTCATCCGGACTCCGGCCGGGGACCGCAAGGTGGACCGGCTGCTGGTGGCGGCCATCATCGAGGCCCGCTCCTGCGAGCGCCTCTCGCTGCTGGCCGAGGGGCTGGAGGACCCGGCGCTGCGCCGCTTCTACGGGGAGCTGGCGCAGTCAGAGGACGGGCACCAGTCCCTCTTCTACCGGCTGGCCGTGACGGCGGGCGGAGCTGAGGCGGCGGTGCACGAGCGGCTGGAGAGCCTGCTGGCCCGCGAGGCCGAGGTGATCGCCTCCGTGGGGCTGCGCGCCGCGATCCACTGAAGCCAGCCGGCCTCACGCGGTCCTATGCCCCTCCCAGACCTCTGCCACGGTCGTCACGAGCCGATCGATGTCGACGGGCTTGGTCAGGTGTCTCTGGAAGCCAGCGGTGAGGGATTGCTGACGATCCGCGTCGCTGGCCAGCGCGCTCAGCGCTATCGCCGGGATGTCTCCCCCTCGCTCGGGGCCCAGCGCCCTCACCTTGCGGACGAACGCGTAGCCGTCCTCCCCAGGCATCGCGAGGTCGCTCACGAGGACCTCGGGCATGAAGTCCTCGAAGAGCGCCAGGCCCCCAGCCGCTGAGTCCGCCTCCTGGACCTCCGCTCCTTCCTGGCCCAGCAGCTCGCTCGTGGCCTCACGCATCCCGGGATCGTCATCCACCATGAGGATCCGCACCCCCCTGAGCCGCGGGGCGGGTCCCACTGTTCGGGGCGGCGGGACGGCTCGAGCGCGCTCCCTGGCGAGAGGGCTCACCGTGCCGGCTGGGAGCTGGGCAGCCGCCATGAGCGGCAGGATGACCGTGAAGGTCGCTCCCTGATCCTTGCCCGGACTCTCCGCTTGCACGGTTCCGCCGTGAAGCTCCACGAGGTGGCGCACGATCGCCAGTCCCAGGCCGAGCCCACCGAACATCCGGGTGTTCGAGCTGTCCTCCTGCATGAACCGGTCGAAGATGCGCGACAGGGACTCGGCCTCAATCCCGGCGCCTCTGTCGCTCACCCGGAGCCTGGCGTGGCCGTTCATGGGCTCGAGCACGACGGTCACCCGCTGGCCATCCGGGGTGAACTTGATGGCGTTGGAGAGCAGGTTCCACACGATCTGTTGCAGCCGCGTGGGATCGCCGGAGACCGGCCCGAGCGACTCCGCCAGGGCGACCTCGAACGTGATCGACTTGCTGGCAGCCTGGGCGCTCACGCTCTCGAGTGCGGCCTGAACCACCGCGGGCAGGTGGACCGTCTCGAACCGCATCCGGAGCTTGCCGGTGACGATGCGCGAGACGTCGAGCAGATCATCGATGAGCTGCGCCTGCATCTTCGTGCTCCGCTCGATGGTCTCGGCCGCGCGCTTGATCCTGGCATCGTCCGCCCCCCTGCGGAGCAGCAGCTGCGCCTGCATCAACATGGTGGAGAGCGGGGTGCGGAGCTCGTGGGACAGGGTGGCCAGGAACTGGTCCTTCGCACGGTTCGCCCTCTCGGCCTCCTCCTTCGCCTGGTGCGCCTGGGCGAGCAGCTCCGCGCGCTCGAGCTCCCCCTGCTTGCGCTCGGTGATGTCCTCGATGGAGAGCAGGAGCATGGGGACCCCGGTGCGTGAATGGACGGAGCGCGCGGAGAGCGACATGCTCCTCTTCCCCTTGTGCGGGAACTCGTGCTCGACCTCCAGGCCCTGCAGGCGCGTGTTCTTGGCGAGCATCTCCCCCAGCGAGGCCCGCAGCGCTGGGACGTCCCACGCGCCTCCACTCAGCGTGAAGACGCTCTGCTGCTCGGTCCCGGCCGCGGAGCTCCCGTAGGCCTGATAGAAAGACGGGTTCGCGGAGATGACGCGCAGGCCCTCGTCGAGGACCAGGAGCGGAACCTGCACGGCCGCCACGATGCCCGCGGCGTAGTCGCGCGCCCACTCCACCTCGTGGACGTGGTGCTTGAGCGCGTCGATGTCGACGAGAGACAGGATGGCACCGTCAATCATGTTCTCGGCCGTCGTGTACGGCCGGATCTGCATCCGGTACCAGCGGCCGGCCTGGTCCTGGACCTCGGACTCCCGCAGCGTGGCCGTCTCGATCACCTGGGCGATCTGCAGGTCCAGGTCCGCCACGAGGATGTTCAGCGTCATGTCCTCGAGCGGCCGCCCCACATCGGAGGGGGCGATGCTCATGAGGCTGCGGGCCTTCGGCGTGAAGCGCCGGATCCGCCGCTCGCGGTCCAGGATGAGGATCGGAAGCTCGACGGTGTTGAGCAGGTTGACGAGATCGGTGTTGGCCTGGCTGAGCTCCTGGTTGCTGCTGTTGAGCTCCTGGTTGCTGCTGTGGAGCTCCTCGTTGACCGTGGTCAGCTCCTCGTTGGTGGACTGGAGCTCCTCCTTCGCGGTCTCGAGCTCCTCGTTCATGCTCTGGAGCTCTTCATTGCTCGAGACGAGCGCCTCGTTGGCCGCGGCCAGCGCCTCGTGGGTGCTGGCATGCTCCTCGCCCAGGAAATGAAGGGAGTCCTTCGCGGCGGCCAGCTCCTGCTGCAGCGCGGTGACGAGGCGTGCCCCCTTCGGCTTCTCCGGCCTGGCGGCTCCTCCCCGGAGGGGCTTCTCCCCCCGCTTCATGCTCAGGGCCACCTCTTCGAACAACACCAGATAGAGGCGCTCCTTCTCCTCGGGCAGCATCGCGAGGGGAAGCACGACGAGGTTACAGAGCTGCTCGGAGCCCTCCTGGCCGAGCCGCACTCCCTCCCTCCGGGCGGGGGCGTTCTGCTTCTTCGCCTGGGCGAACGCCATGCGCAGCGGGGGGAGCAGCTCGTCGCGCACCATCTTGAGGAGGTTGAACTGGGGCTCGCCCGACACGGGCTCGAGGTAGGAGCTGGTGTGCCCGCAGAACTGGAGGATCTCCAGCTTCTCGTTGATGACGACTCCGGGCGGCGCGTACCGGCTCGAGAGGAGGCGATCGATCCGCCTCGCGATATCGGAAGTGGGCCTGCCGGGCTCACTCCCGGGGCGGCTGCTCCTCTGCTTCGCGGCTGGGAGGCCCTCGGCGCCTCGCGAGAACCGGAGGCGGCTGGCCACCGCCGTTCGCGCGAGGAGCTTGTGGGCCTTGTCCACCACCGAGAAGAGCTGGCTGAGCCCCGCGACGCTCTCCGAGCGCCCGAGCATGAGGAAGCCCGGGGTGTTCAGGCAGTAATGGAAGGTGGCCAGCACCCGCTTCTGGAGCTCTGGGGTGAAGTAGAGGAGGACGTTGCGACAGGTCACCAGATCCAGCTTGGAGAAGGGCGGGTCGCGGGCGAGATCGTGCTGGGCGAAGACGCACAGCTCGCGCACGGCCTTGCTGATTCGATAGCCGCCCTCGACCTGCGAGAAGTAGCGGCTCCTTCTCTCCGGGCTCAGGTCGCGCAAGGCGCTCTCCGGGTAGAGGCCGGCGCGGGCCTGCTCGATGGCCTGCGCGCTGATGTCCGAGCCGAAGATCTGCAGCGGTACCGGGCGCTGGGCGGCTCCCATGAACTCCAGGGCGCAGATGGCGAGCGAGTACACCTCTTCACCGGTGGAGCAGCCGGCGACCCACATCCGGAGCGGGGCTCCGCCTGGCTTGTGCTCGAGGAGCTGTGGAAAGACCGACTTCTTCAGCGCCTCGAAGGCCTCCGGATCCCGGAAGAACGAGGTGACGTGGATGAACACCTCCTCGTAGAGGGAGCGAACCTCCTCGGGGCTCTCTCCAAGGAGCTTCACGTAGTCCTCCAGGCTCTCCACGCGGCGCAGCGCCATCCGGCGGGTGAGCCGCCGCTCGAAGGTGGGGGTCTTGTATTCGCTGAAGTCGATCCCGAGGGAGTGGCGCAAGAGGGAGAAGAGCCGCTCGAGCGCTCCACTCTCGTGCGCGGAGCGGGGCTGCTCTGCCTCCCGCGCAGTGGTGTAGGGGTGACGGCTCAGCCGCACGAGCTCCTCGGCAAGCTGCGGCAGCGGCAGGCAGAAGTCCACGACGCCAGCCTGGGCGGCGCTCTGGGGCATTCCTTTGAACTTCGCCGACCTGGGATCCTGAGCGAACGTGATGCCGCTCTCCGCCTTGATGGCCGCGAGCCCCTCGGTGCCATCCGAGGCAGTCCCCGAGAGGATCACACCGATCGCCCCCTTGCCGCGCGCGGTGGCGAGGGAGTGCAGGAAGCGGTTGATCGGCAGGTGCTGCGCGCGCGGCGCGACCGGCCGCGGCCGGAGGATGAGCACGTCGTCCGCGATCTCCAGGTCCGCGCCGGGCGGGATGACGTAGACGTGGTTGGGTTCCACGCGCATCCCAGCCTCGATCTGAAGGACGGGCATCTGGGTGGATCTGGCCAGGGCCTCGCTGAGGAAGCTGGCGTGCGTGGGGGACAGGTGCTGGACGAAGACAAAGGCCAGCCCGCTGTCGGGCGGAAGCAGCGCGAGGAGCTGGGCGAAGGCCTCGAGCCCTCCCGCGGAGGCACCGATTCCAACAATCGGGAAGGACGTGCTGGAGGCACGCTTGGACGGTGGAGACGCGCGACGCTGGAGCAGGGAGCCAGGCGCGGGGCCGGCACGCCTCGCCTTGCTACGTCGAGCCTTGAGAGCTCTCTTTTGCACTGACTCCCCCACTTCCACGTCAGTGAACTCGCTGATGCATTCCCGGCGGCCCTTGAGGGCCGCATGCTGCGTCAGTGCTTCTGAGTCTGCGTGGATCAAAGGGTATGGGCCTCATGGGACTGGGAGTCAATCGAGGGCGAAGAAATCGCCGCGGGAGGAGAAGCCCTATTGTCCTTACACACACCCTGCGGCCTGTTCTTCCCCTGCTGCTGGGCCAGAGGAGGTAGCGGGCGTAAGCAACGACGGCAGGCCAGGGGAGCCCTTGGCGCACGTCAGCCCTGGGCCTGTGACCCTGGAAACGGAGAACGGATGAACCCGAGGAGAGTACTGGTGTGGGCGTGTGTGCTGGAGTTGCTGGGCGCAGGGTGCACCGCAGGCCGTGAGGCCAGCCCGCAGGTCCAGGTGGCTGCCCCCGCTGCGTCGGCCCCGGCCTGCCCTGAGTCCATTGCCGCTGACGCGCCGCTGGAGGCGGACTACGGGCCGCGGATCCAATCGCGCCACTGGCTGCCGGCCTTGTCTCCCTCGGAGTTCGCCTTCGTGCCAACGAACTCCACCGAGGAGGCCTTCCGCCAGAAGCTGGAGCTGGCGGAGGGCCCTGTCGAGCTGCTCGGGATGGAGGAGCGCACCGCCCCCGTCATCGACGGTGGCGCGGCCCTGGTGTTGGCGCGCCCGGTGTCCGGCGGCTACTGCATCGTCAATACCTGGGCCACCTGGCAGTCCTCCGAGGTGGATGTGTCGCTCGCGGGCTCCTGGGTGTCTCCGGACAGGCGCCTGGCCATCCTGCTGCTCAAGCTGGAGCTGGATCGGGCCGCTGGGGGCGAAGAGACCCGGTGGGTGGTGCTCGGAACCGATGGAGGCCGGGCGTGGATCGCCCTTGGCCAGCCCCCCGAGCACCAGCTCATCGCGCCCTCGGTGACACTCCTTCCCAAGAAGGATCAGCTCTTCCTCGACGTGAAGCTCGAGTACGTCAACCGGCTGCGCCTGGGCGCGGACGGGCACTTCGTCCAGGCCGGCACTCGGCGCTGACAGGCGAACTCCGCAAGGAGGGCTGCGCGGCGCCACCTCGGAGGGCGTGGTCTCGCCGCCCCCTGCGCGCTCTACTGCCCGGACTGCGCAACGGTGAAGGTGCGCGGGGGGGAGGTACGCATGCATCCGAGCGGTGGGACAAGGCCCGTGCCGTGGTGTG
>Ga0255338_1000438_pt1 | contig 138384 bp, 145 predicted proteins | sample MeOH1_35cm_T4_19_FD_203715 | JGI IMG/M metagenome (GOLD analysis project Ga0255338, IMG submission 203715) | Sandy soil microbial communities from University of British Columbia, Vancouver, Canada - MeOH1_35cm_T4_195 | ecosystem: Engineered > Artificial ecosystem > Sand microcosm >... | reverse complement strand
GAAGAGCACGTTCAACATTGTCATTCACGGAGATAGAAATGTTAGCTTTGCTCGCTCGTTTTGTTGCCATTGGAATCAGTAATCCTTACGGTTTGGTTTAAGTTCTTTATTTCAGTATAGTAAATTTCTTGGTCTTGTCTATTTTACCCGCTTCATACTTCGACAGGCTCAGCATGAGCGGGAAAGAAAAATATCTATCGGCCGGTCATACTGATCCTTCGGCTGCGCTCAGGACTAAAGGTTGGCCTGTCCGCCGTAGTTTTAACGAAGGCCGGATCGAAGTATGCATCCGGATACAATTTCCTACCAGGTCACAATCAAGGAGCCCATAAGGGTGGTTGACCGATACGCATTTCGTTGCGCAACCGGGGTCTGCCACAAGAAGCCTAAAGCAATATTCGGTGAAATGTCATAGGTAAGCCCGACATTGACCATATGGGAGCTCCAGCGTGATTCACATTCCATTTTGCTGACCTCTACTTCTGGCAACGGTTGGCCTGGAGGGCTTGAAGGGTATGGCTGGTTTTGTTCATGGACCACAAATGGATGCAGCTCAATATCGCAGAAACTATCTCTGCCGTGGTAGGTAGCTACCCATTGTGCCCAAACAGAAAGTCTGTCCAAGAAATGGTAGGCGTTCATGAGTGCGGCAAAGGTCCAGTTGGCGGCGGGTTTTAACGTCAAATCTGCCTTATAAGGAAATAACCCCTGTTGGAAGTTGTTCGTCGGAACAGGATAGTTGCAATATCTTCTGCTGAGCCATTCGGTCATACTTGCCTGGACGCCAATTTCGATCGTTTCGACAAAATCAAAGTTCAGTCCTGCACCAAAGCCCAGACCGGTGTGCCCATTGTTACCGCCGGGTAATGCAAAGAGGCAGTTTGGGTTGACGATATTGCCGGTCGGTGCAATCGCTTCGAATTGTACAAAGGGCATCATCAAGAAGTATGGCCACCCTTCACGATCTTGGTTGATCGGGAATATTCTGCGCCAGTAGAGAGCAAAACGGGTATCTTCTGCACAGCGTTTGTTATAGTTTCTGACATTAAGGTCTAGTGTCTCGGCAATTAAGTCGTATTGGTCCATAATTTGTTGTATGACGATCTGTTTGCAAGAGCAGCCGAATTGGTCAATATTACATTGGGTAGAATCACTGCAGCTGGTAACGCAACATCGCCCTAATGCATTACAGGTTTGATCAACAAAGCTTGCTGTTTGGATGATATCGCAGACGCCGGTTTCTATTTTAAGACCGATGTCATAACCGAGGTAAAATTCTGTTTCAAAGCGGACGCCCCATTTGCGATACTTAATCGGCACGGAGAAAAATCCAAACTGCTCATTTGGTGCTCTATGTGAGGGGGTTGAAAGCATGTCATACAATGTTGGGCCTCCGGATGTGCAGGGTGTAGTAAGTTCTGTTTGTGTGAAACCGAGTACGTTAAATAAAGCCTGTTGTACGGCATTATTGCTATTGCCATCACCATCGACGGGGTTAAAGAGCGCCAGCATATTCCAGCGACCCTTCAGGTCACCTAATGCTGCTCGATTGCTGTCAATATTTCTGCCGCAGGTGGCAGCTTGCCGAAAGGGCGAAACAGAGAAAGCAAAGCGTTCCTGTTTCCAGTCTGCTTCCCAGCCACGCAGGTAGTTGCGATGATTCGTGGTCAGGAAGGTGTAAGGATACAACGCTGTATATACTGGGTAGGGGTCATTATTCGTACGATTGCTAAACCCGTGCAACGTAATGTTGCTGACTAATCCGAGAAGAAGCAGATAAAACCTAAAACGATGAGCCGCTGCAGACATTGCTATCCTTTCTACATATCCAATTTTTTGGTTCTTTCTTTTATAGCATCTTTGTTTAAAATCCGTCAACAGCAAAATAATATCAGTTTCATAGAATCTGCAACTCTTTGAACTTTCTTCTACACGAAAAATGCAGTACACTCAAGAGATAAATGGATATACGGGGATAAAAAATTATGCATTATTGTGAATATTATCAAGCTCATGTAAAACGCGAAGGTTGCGGCATGCTCGTTTCCGTTCTCAGAAGTTTTGAGCATGTGGCTTTTGATCGGACCATCGACAAAGCGGCCAGTATTTTCGAATTTTTTGTGCCGGCAGGCCAAGAAGCAATTTTTTTAGAGATTATGGTCTACTTCCAAAAAGAGGGCCTGGTGGTTGATCTGATTAAAAAAGAGAATCGCCTTAAAAATCCTGATGAAGTTCTATAACTTTTTTTAAAATAAAAAGAGCCACCGTAGGTTTTGGTATCTACGGTGGCTCTTTTGTTTATTGTCGGCGATTTAGTACAAATCGTCAGAATTCTTTTTGACGGTAATGTTGATAGTGTTGGTCGCTGGTTGTTGTGCAAGCTTTTGTCGTTCAAGTTCTAGGCGCTGGCGTTCAAGGCGAAGACGTTCTTCTTCTACTCGTGCTTTGCGGCGTTCAGCTTCTGCTTTTTCTGTTGCTGCAGCCGCTTCTTGCTCTTTGGCACGGGTCAGGCGACGTTGTTGTTCAAGCATAGCTCTGTCGTGTCGTTCTTTTGCTTCACGATCTTCTCGTGCACGGCGCTCTTGCGATTCACGTTCTTGGCGTGCAATGCGTTCTTTTAGTTCACGCTCTTCACGAGCACGACGTTCTTGAGCCAAGCTCTCTTCTCGTGTTGCATCAGCTATGCGTTTGTTGTTTTTTTCAATGGTGTACTCGGGCATATTGGCAACGGTGCCGATGAGCATGTGCAATTCACCCAATAAAACATCACTAAGATCTTTGAAAGAATACTGTGGATTAGTGACTGCAGCAGCTTTTTTGCCAAGATTTTCTCTGGCTTGTTCTACCACGGTGGTAAATGCCAACAAAGAATAGGCTTCTTTATGGTAAGCGCCATTGATTTTTTGTTTGAGTTGATCAGTTTGCGCAAGTAAGTTCAAGTAGGAACGAAATGTGGCTTCAGTTGCCTTGAAGCAGTATTCAAGTTCATATTCCGCAATCATGGCTGTTAAACTTGCTTGAATACTATGCATGTTTGCTTGCACCTGGATACTTTGATTGAGCAAGACGAACGCTTGTGCATAACGATTGTGCTTATGATTCTTCCATTCTGCCATGTAGCTTCTTGTAGCAGCTATGATTTCCTGAACGGTTTTTGCGTCAGAGGTGAGTTGTCTTTGGTAGTTATAGGCCATTTCAAGCGAGGTGATATTTACGAGCGGGTTGTATCCCACGCTATATGCCTGCGCCATTGCGTCTATAGTGCCATCTTGTAGTGCAAATGTAGCAATACGATGATTCAGATCTTTTTTGAGCGATGCAAGCTGTGTGGTAAGTTCATTACCAGATTTGACGAGAGCTTCTGCTCCTCTGTGGCGATAATCTTTGTAGCCATGCCACTCTTGAGCATGCTTTCGCGTTTCTACGACAAGATCATGAACTTTTTTGGCATCACGTACAAGATAGTTGAGCACTGATGAAGCTTCTTCGCGATTTTGTATATCGGCAAATGGCTCTGCGCCTGGGTTGGCAGATTCATCATAGTATTTTGCTAATTCTTCCATGGTAGATTGTGCTGCATTCAGACTGCTGTGAGCCTGCGCAAGTGAACTTTTATAATTGCTGCGATAGAGCCAATAGAACACTCCCGTTGCTGCAACAACTGCTCCGCCAATTAAGAGCGCATCAGAACTGAGAGATGCGATGGGATTTTGGTAGGAACTGTTTGTTGAAGAATACTGTGCATAGCGCATTTTTGACATGCTCTGCGCGGGAAGTGCTGAAATGCTCAAGAGAGCAAATAAGAATATTTTATTCATGTAATATTTCTCGCTTTAAAGGGTTTTATGCCTGCATCGCATGTAAAAGGCGCTCAATGCGCTCTACAATCATGGCATGGGGCAGCATGTGCAACAGCTCTTTTACGCCAATCCCTTGCGCTTGGCCAGTCAACGCGATGCGAACTAAAATGAAAAAATCCTTCATCGGCAAGGCTGCATCTTTGCACAAAGCTTTCATAGCCTCAAGTAATTCATCAGGAGAGGTGACGTTATTATACTCAGTGGTGAGTTTATGAAGCAGCGGGTGATAGGCAGCAAAATTATGGTTTTCTACGAGTGATCGGTCAATTTCTGGTTGTCCAAAATAAAACTTGAGCGCGGTAACGCTATCGCTGAGAATAACGAGCTCTTCACGAATGGGCTTAATAAGTTCAGCAATTTCAAGATCGCTCATCTTTGCGGCAGCAGGATACTCTTTTTCTAAGAATGCTTTGCAGAGTTGTGCAATATGTTCTATCGGTAACAAGCACATCCATTTATGATTAATCCAGCGAAGCTTTTCAACATCATATTTAATAAAACCAGCAGAAGCATCTTTTTCGAAATTAATCGCGTCAGCAAGTTCTGTTAACGGCATGATTTCATGCTCAAAAGAACCACCTAAAATTGCTAAATAGTTAACAATCGCTTGAGGTAAAAAACCTTCGCGTTGGAGATCATGCAATGAAAAGCCAAAATCACGCTTTGAAAGCTTTTTGCCTTCAGCATTGCAAATAATAGGCAAGTGCCAAAAGACAGGAATCGGAGCATCGAATGCTTGGTACAGGGCAGCCTGCAACGCGGTGCTCGAGATATGCTCCTCACCACGGAAGATATGGGTGATCTTCATGAGTAAATCATCAACAAAGTTGGCAAATACAAAAGTAAAGCTGCCATCTTGACGTGTCAGCGGGAAATCAGAAAAGTTTTTTAAATTATAGTCGATCGTTCCGCGTGCAAGATCAGTCACCGCAATCTCTTCATCAGGCAATGCAAAGCGCCAGATGTAAGGGGTATTGCTGGCCAAAAGATTTTCAACTTCAGCGGCAGAAAGTTTTAAGCAGTGGCGGTCATAGCGTGGCGGCATTTTAAGCGCGATTTGTCGCAACCGTTTTTTTTCGAGCTCGTCGGTGGTACAAAAGCAACGATACACGAGTTTTTTTGCCAGAAGTGTTTGCAGGTGTTCTTGGTAAAGATCAGAACGTTCAGATTGCAAGTAGGGTGCGTACGGGCCACCAATGTCAGGGCCTTCATCATAGTTCAATCCAAGCCAGGCAAGGTCTGCCAAAATCTGTTTGCCTGCCGGATCGGTATTACGTTGCGGATCGGTATCTTCGATACGGATAAGAAACGTTCCCTTTTTTTGGCGAGCAAAGAGATAGTTGATAAGTGCTGCACGAATATTACCAAGATGCATAATGCCCGTAGGGGAGGGGGCAAAGCGCATGCGGACATGGTTTGACATAGAGACTTCCTGAAAATGTTCTGAATTTATTTTTACTATAACAAAAGGGGCTTTGTCTGTATATATTTCAGTTGTTTGTCACAGATTTTTGACTTTTCGCAAATGCTTCTGCTAGGTTTAAGCTCGATAGATGAAATAATGGCAAATAAGAGAGGAGCGGTAATGAAAAAATGTGTCAAAATAACCTTTCAGGTCCCCTTAAAGAAAGATTTTCTTCAAAATGTAGTTCAGCAAAATGCCCGTTTGTTTGGCCTTGAAGGGGTAGCTCAGACACAAGCTCCGGACACGGTGAAGATTATCGCTTTTGGCGAAATTGATGCTATCGATAACTTGGTAGACGTTTTACATAAAGAGGCGACCACCTATTCGATACACAATATTGAAATTGAACCATTCTTAAAAGATCGGGACTATCGCGGGATTTTTCGGGTCATAGAATAATAATAGAATAAGATTTATGGTATCATTACATAAGCATATTCCCCGATTATTCTTGAGTAATGCTTGTGTTTGTATTCATCGTAGCTCTTCATCTTCTTTTTTGCGCATCAAGCTTTGCCGGCGTTACGTGCGATCTTTCAAAAATCTCCCATGCGGACACTGAGCGCATTCGCCATGCCATTCCGGCTGCTTTTTTTCTGACCACATTATCTCTTCATGCCGATATACCGATCGAAGACACGGAACTCCGCACCTTGTGTGCACTGCCAGAAGGCATGGTGATACAACGAGAAATGGTTGAGCAGGCATTAGTTCGTTTATCAAAAAAACAGAAATTCAAAACGATACAGCTTGAACTATCTCCTGATCAGCACGGCATGCAGCTCTCTGCTACGCTCGAAAGTGCCTGGACGGTTGCCCATGTACACATGCATGGAACTTTACTCGGGAAAGATAAATATCGGCGATTTTATGTCATGGAGCCCGGCGAAGTTTTTGATCTTAAAAAGCATGAATTGGGCAAAGAAGCTATTCTGCAGGCCTTAGCGGCTGAAGGCTATTGTAATGCCTTGCTGGTTGATGCAGTTACGTATGATGATGTTACAAAAACTGTCGCCATTTCGCTGACCATTGATCATAAAAAAAAGTTTACCATACAAGATGTACAGGTCCGTCTCTCTATTGCAGAAGATGTGTGTATCAAAGATGTACCATTGCTTGAGAAAAAGATAAAAAAATTATTGCGCAATCTCCTCAAATCAAACAATTACCTGAAAGAAGCGCTTGATCATAGCGCGAAAAAATTGCATGAATATTTGCTTTCTCTCGGCTTTTTTAATAGTTCCATCGAGCTTGAAGAAGCGTTTGATCGGCAGTCAAATTCTGTGCAATTGCAATTTGTGGTGACGATAAAAAATAAAAACTTGTATGAATTTCGTGGCAATACCTTTTTTACGACGGATACTTTGTTGGAACAGATTTGTTTGTTTGGCAAATCTGCATCGCTCATTCCCCCTTCACTCATCGCAGAAGAATGCAGCGCATTGTATAAAAAAGAAGGTTTTTGGCATGTTGAGATCACCTGGGAAGATGATGGCGAGCGGATTTTCTTTTTTATCCATGAGGGCAAGCGCATCGGAATCTCTGAGATCGTGATTCATGGCGCATCAGAAATTCCCGCTGCAGAACTTATTAAAAAACATGGCAAACCATTGCTTAATGCTCGTTATTTTCATGACGATCTGCTCAAGCAATTTTTAGAAGATATCGGACAAGAATATTTGCAACAAGGTTTTTGGGACTTTTCTGTTCTGACCTATGAATATCTTCCGGTAACTGAACAGAAATATCAGCTGGTACTACGTTTGCATGAGGGCAAGCGGCGCTATCTTACGGGCGTAACTCTTGAGCAGGATTTTTGCTTTGTGCATGATGCCTGCATCACCACGTATCAACAGCTTCAAAATCCGATCCCTTTTGATATTAGTATCATAAAAGAGCAGAAGCGGGCGATAACCAAGGCATTGCAGGCGCAGGGTCGGTTATATGCGCGTCCGTATCCAGAGCTTGTTGAAGAAACAACGGGTACGCGATTAGTGTGGAAATATGCTGGCTCAACCGATGTGGTAACCTTTGGCGATACGATTATCTTAGGCAATAGTTCATTGCCAGCTCATATTATTACGCGCGAGTTGTTATACAAGAAGGGTGATGTCTGGGATCAGCGAAAAATAGAACGATCGGTAACGCGGCTCAAGCAGTTGGGAATTTTCGATACCGTTACCCTTGCGCCGGAGGATCTCGCAACCACCGAGCTTTCAAAAACACTTTTGCTCAAATATATAGAAGACTTTCCGTATGAGGTCCGCGCGCGGGTTGGTATTCAAGGGGTCAATAGAAATATCGTCCAATTTAACAAAGGGCTTTCGTATAAAGCAGGGGGAAGCTTTTTCGTTAAAAATCCTTTCAATCGCGGTGATTGTTTCCGCTTTGATCTTGATTTTTCGCGGTACATGCATTCTATTGCCGCCAGTTATAAGTTCCCGTGGCTTTTGTATCAGCCAATTCGTACCGAGATCAAAGCATATAGCTCACATTACGATCAACCATTTGTCATCGGGTCTCCCCAGGTTTTATATCGTGCATTTCAGGATGGCTTTTTGTTTGGTTTTTCAAAGGAGTATGCGCCATTCGATGCTGATATGAATATCGGCTGTGAATGGCTCGAGATTAAACCGGGCGATGGTTGTGGTGGCAGGGCAGACAGTTTAGCCCGCGCTATTTTCTTAAACCCTCGCCTCATTGGCAAAAGATACCCGTATATTTTTGTGCAACCCTCACTCTTTTACAGTTCGCTCGATAATAAGATTCAACCAACCAAAGGTGCGCTTTCTCTGCTTTCGTGCAAGGCGATGATTGCCCCAACATTTTCACGCGCAGCATTTTTCAAGCTTCTGTTCGAGCAATCATTCTATCTTCCCTGGGGCCCGTTGGTTTTTGCCTGGCGTGGTCGTTGTGGCACGGTTATTAATGCAGAATTTGAGAATATTAATCCCATCGAACGCTTCTATTTAGGTGGTGCTTACTCGGTCAGAAGTTATGAGCCAGATTTAGCCCCGCCCTTGAATCCATTTCGTGATGCGTGTGGTTGCCTCCATTTGGTGCCGACTGGTGGCAGGTCGATGGCCAATATGAATAGTGAATTGCGCTTTCCGCTTTATGGCAGTTTGAGTGGGGTGGTCTTTAATGATCTGGGTGTATTGTCTGATAAATCGATTCGTGCTGCGGTCAAAGAGCATAAATTAGTGGGGGCAGTTGGCTTTGGTTTTCGGGTGAATACGGTCGTTGGACCGATCCGTTTTGATATTGGTTGGAAGCTGCATCGCAATCAAGTTTCTTCGGGTGTTCGCCCTGAGCGGCCCTATGCATGGTTTTTAGCGCTGGGCAATGCGTTTTAGTGGGGTATAAACTCTTTGATTTCTGAAGAAAAAATCTTTATGATGAGAATACTTTTATTAAGCCTTTTTACTTACGAAAATTATATCTATGAAACAATCCCATTCACATGAGCATGAGCATTCCCACAAAGAGCATGAAGTAGTGCTGACGCAAGAACTCGCCTGCCATTTGCCGTATGGTACATTTTCTATTGCTATCGGGTTCATATTTTTAAGTGTTATTCACTTCCTGAGCATGGGCTTTTCTATCCCCCAGCATGCAATACGTGGTGGCTACCATATTATGTTCCATGCCTTTCACTACCTGCATCTGATCTTTGCTATCTCCGGCACCTATGTAGCATTTTCTCGTTTTTCCAACAAGAAGATACGCTGTATTATTGTTTCGCTGATTTTTCCGGCAATTTTTTGCACACTTTCTGATATTGCTTTGCCGGCAATTGCTGGCCAAATGCTTGGTGTCCCGATGGGTGTGCATATTTGTTTTTTTTCAATCCCCGATCTGATGAATGTGATCCCGTTTATGTTCGTGGGCTTGATCACCGGTTACGCCATCTCACGCCATCATACTGAGTCATTAGGCTTTATCTCACTTGGTTCACACTTTATTCACATTCTCATCAGCTCTTTAGCCGCAACATTTTATACCGTTTCCTATGGCTTTGACGAATGGAATACCCTCATGGGATTATTATTCTTGCTTTTAGTTATCGCAGTTGTTATTCCTTGTACTGTCTCGGATGTTATCGTTCCACTCTACTTTTCACGGCATAGAACTCGATGAGAAATATTAGAATAGAACACGTAAGCAAATCCTATAATGGCGAGCTTATTATTGATGATTTATCTTTAACGATTCCGGCAGGAAAGTTTTTTGCGCTTTTGGGACCGAGCGGCTCAGGCAAAACAACCTTATTACGGCTCATTGGTGGTTTTGAAACGCCAGACAAGGGCAAGATCTTTTTGGGAAATGATGATATTACGCATAAGCCGATCAATCAGCGCAAAATTAATACCGTTTTCCAAAACTATGCGCTCTTTCCCCATTTGAATGTCTATGAAAACGTTGCCTATAGCCAGTCGATCAAGGGCGTGCCCGCAGATGTTATCCGTGAAAAAGTTACTCGTATTTTAAAAGCAGTGCATCTTTCTGCACAGATCGATAAACCGGTCAGCCAACTTTCTGGTGGCCAACAGCAGCGTGTTGCATTTGCGCGTGCGATTATCAATGAACCGGATGTCTTGTTGCTTGATGAACCACTGGCAGCGCTCGATTTTAAATTGCGCGAAAAGATACTTATCGAACTGATTGATCTGCAAGACAAGCTCAAGACGACCTTTGTGTATGTGACGCATGATCAATTTGAAGCGCTCACGGTTGCTGATCAGCTTGCGATTATGAACTATGATGGCCAGATTGAACAGATTGGCACCCCAAAAGAGATCTATGAATTTCCGGTTTCCACCTTTGTTGCGAACTTTGTGGGAACGACTAACATTTTTAAAGGCTCTTTACAGAATGTAGATGAAAACCCAGTTATCGCTATCCCCGAATTGGGAACATTCCAAGTCGATATTGCGGCAAAAAAAGAGAGTTTATTAAAACATGCCGAAGTATTTATGAGTGTCCGCCCTGAAAAATTCTTTATCAGCAAGCGCGAAGTGCAGGGATTTGCGAACAAGATTCGTGGCATTGTTGAATCGATTGTCTATCATGGACGCTCTACGCAATATAACGTACGACTCAATAATGGTCAGCTGGTGCAGGTGTTTGAACAAAATGAAGAGCACTTCCCCCAAGATGTGATCGATTATGATAATGAAGTGAATCTGTATTGGCAAAAAGAGAATGCTGTGGTGCTTGAGCGATGAAGATAAAAACGATAAAGCAGTACCAACAGTTACGACCATTTTTTTATGGCATACCTGGTATTGTGTGGCAAATTCTCTTTTTCTATGTGCCGCTTGTTTGTATTGTTGCCTTAAGCTTTTCTGGCACAACCTGGTTGAGTAATTTTGCGCCATTTCTGCGCGCATCATATTTCATGGTCATTGCGCGTTCATTGCTGCTTGCAACCTTGAATGCGACATTATGCACGCTCATCGCCTATCCTCTTTCTTATTTTCTGGTCTTTCGTGCCGGCCGTTTAAAAACTTTTTTACTCTTTCTTGTGATCTTGCCATTTTGGAATAATTTTTTAGTGCATATCTATGCCTGGACCTTTGTGCTTGATCATCAGGGAATTATTAATACGTTATTACTCAATATGCATCTGATCAAAGAGCCGATTCACTTTTTGAATTCATTCCCTGCGGTGCTCTTGATGATGGTCTATTTTTATATGCCATTTATGATCTTGCCGCTCTATGCAGCGCTTGAACGTTTTGATAGACGCTTGATCGAAGCTTCGCTTGATCTGGGCGCTACGTGGTGGGGAACCATCAGACACGTGCTCATTCCGCTGAGTATGTCAGGCATTCGCACGGGATTCTTTTTAGTCTTTATTCCTTCATTTGGTGAGTTTATTATCCCTGAATTTATGGGTGGTAATAAAAACATGTACGTTGGTACTGTTGTTTCTGACTTTATTTTAGGCACGCAAACCATTGGCCAAGGTGCGGCATTTACGATTATAAGCTCCTGCGCTTTGATGATTGCGGCAGCGCTCTTATATCTCTTTTTAAGTAGATCAAAAGTATTGAACAAAGGGTAAGGTGGGTTCATGAGTACGACACGATTTCTTTCGCGCATGAGTACCATATGCATGTTGGTGCTTGCCTATGCATTTTTGTATCTGCCCATTATTGTGCTTGTTGCGTTCTCGTTTAACCATGCGCAATTTCCTGCGCCCTGGAAAGGTTTTACTTTAATTTGGTATCATGAATTGTGGCAAGCAAGCCATTTGTGGCATGCCGTGGGAAACTCATTACTTGTAGCAGCATCGGCTACCGCATTGAGCTTGTTGATGGGTGTTTCATTGCTCTTCTATAGCATGTACAGCAGTCGCATTTCGAACCTCATGTATCTTTTTTATATCAACTTAGTGATTCCCGAAGTTGTCTTGGCAGTAGGGCTTTTGAGCTTATTCGTCTTTTTTTCGGTGCCACTTGGTTTGTTGACCTTAATAGTTGCGCACACCTTATTGGGAATTGGCTATGTCATTCCGATTTTGTATGTTCGTTTTATGTCACTTGATCAGTCGCTGATCGAAAGTTCGTTAGATTTAGGTGCAACGCCAGCGCAAACGTTTCGAAAAATTATCTTGCCTCTGATGCGGCCGGCGATATTTGCAGCCGGATTGTTGGTGTTTATCATCTCATTTGATGATTTTGTGCTTTCATATTTTTGTGCAGGCAGCTCTGCGCAAACATTGCCATTATATATTTTAGCCATGTTGCGGACGGGTATTTCTCCGATGATTAATGCGCTTTCGACCATCTTATTATGTATCAGTAGCGTGTTTGTATTACTTTTTTGCTCGGTGAGCATTCGGTCGCGCGTCTTTTAGGAGTATGCTATGAAATTCTCAACCCGTTATACCTGGTTCATGCGACATCTTGGCTATTTGTGCATCATACTGTTCTGGGTTGCTGCCATTGTTGGCATGCTCTATCTGCCCGATCTTATTTCTCGCATCCGTGCGCCACAACGCGTATTGCGCATTTTGACGTTCGGTGGCATTATCGACCCCGCGTATGTGCGTCAATTTGAAGAACAGTATCAGGTGTCTGTTGAGTGGAGCTATTATGGCTCCAATGAAGAGCTGCAAGCGAAATTAAAGAAAACAGGCGGCAAGGGGTATGATCTGATTGCGCCCTCAGATTATGCGGTGCGCGTATTGCGTGAGCAGAATTTTTTAAAACCACTTGATCACGCACGCATGCCATTTTTACACAGCATCAATTCACTCTTGTTGAACCAATCATATGATCCAGGCAATAAATATTCTGTACCTTTTGAATGGGAACTCTATGGTCTTGGCTATGATAAACAAGTTCTTCCATTCGTTGCGCAACAAGCAAGTTGGAAGTTACTCTTTACCAATTCAGAAAACTATAAAATAATTATGCTCGACGACCCGATCGAAGCATTGCAAGCTGCAGTGCAATACACGTACGGCAATGAGAAAGAGACTCTTTCCCCAGAAGAGCAGACCGTCATCAGAAAATTATTACGCAGACAAAAAGAGTGGGTAGAAGCATATACTTCTACCCGCGCTGGCTACTATCTTGCGACTGGCTCGAGCCCCTTGGCGCTCACTTCTACTTCGTATATCCTGACCGCACGCAAATATGCGCCACAACTTGCCTTTGTTGTTCCCGAAGAAGGCGGTTTTATCACGATCGAAAATTTAGCAATTCCTGCTGCTGCTGAGCATGAAGATGTAGCGTATGAATTTTTGCAATTCATCTACACGCGTGAATCTGCCGTGCATCATTTTGATGAGTATGCAAACTTCCCCGCAATTGCAGATGCCTCCTACACAGAATTTGGTGACGAATTTTTACAATCTGTTACCATGTCTGAAGCTCAATTTAAGAAATTGAGATTCTTTAAACCGGTGATCCCAGAAAATCAGATTCGTGATTTTTGGGTAGCGGTAAAAGCATAAATTCTTTTCACACACAGCATGACAAGGAACTACAATGCAACGATACAGCATACTTATTTTTTTGACTATGACCTTTTCTGCATCTCTTTTGAGCATGCAACAATCACTCTTCCTTCACCAAGCTGAGCAAAAACAAGAAGCAGAAATCAAAAGCTTGGATGACGCTCCGGAGAAAACTATTAAACTTGTTGCCTGGAATGGTGGTAGCTTAGCATTCGCTGAACCACTTTTACAGCAAGTTCCTTTTTTTAAAGCGGCTTTAGAAAAAGATAGAGAAGAAACTAAAATATCTATCTATGATACATCAGGAATTACGAGCGTCGTATCGGGCGATCCTGATCAGGTAACCTTGGGTGATTTAAAAAAGATTCTTGAAGTTATTCAAAAAAATCCAACCTCACCATACATACCTTTGTACCAGCATGTATTTGAAGCTAAGCCTTCCAATAAAAGAGTAGTCTCTTTGTTTTATGTTGCGATGTATTTCGACATTCCGCAACTTGCTGGCGTGCTCGGGCCTCAAGTTGCAGAGCTATTTGCAAAACATTATTTTGATGAAGAATATAAAGCGCTTTTTGCAAAATGTGATCCTGCGTGGGAAAAAGAATTGGCCAACGTTGCTTACAGTAATGCAAAAAAGCTGCTTGATTTGTATGGAAATGATATGACTTCGAGATTAAATACCAATTTACCCGAGCATCCCGGTCCCATTACTTCGGTAGCAATTTCACCTGATGGATCCATCATTGCATCAGCCAATTCTCATGGTAGGATTAGAGCGATGCGGGGTATAAAAGAAGTTCAAGAGATAGTCACACCTTTTTTATTAGTCACACCTTTTTTATTGCCGAATATCTATTTTCTTGAATTTTCCTCTGATGGGAAGATGCTTGCGGTAGGTGCAGAGAATTCTATTCTAATATACCCATGTGATATTGAAAAACCGCAGCCATTGCATACCGTGTTATTTGAAAAAACATTTTTAAATCCAATACAAAGCATTCATTGGTCGCCAGATAATAAACATCTTGCGATACTTGCAGGTCATTTAAATGTTATAGATATAACTACCCATCGAACTGTTTATAGAGAAGACTGTGATGCAATTTCCTATGCTGCCTCTGCTGCTTTTTCTCCAGATGGCACACAACTTGCGATAACCGACTGGGTTGGCGATGTACGGATTCTCGATTTTGCAACAAAAGAAATAATAAAGACGCTCACTATAGAGCAAGATTATTCAGGCAATTATGTAAATCTCTTTGGAACAGAAAATCCTCTTGCATGGTCGCCAGATGGTAAATCTATTGCGCGTGCATGCGCACACGATCTACGTGTATGGGATGTCGAAACAGGAAAATCATATGCTTTGCAAGGCAATCTTACCTGGATAGTAAGTTCAATTGCATGGTCACCAGACAGTAAATATATTGCAACCGGATCAAAATACGGAGAAACATGTATCTGGGATGTCAAAAGACGTATGTTGCTCATGTGCTGGGGTGATTCAAAAAAATTAAAATCCTATGGACTTGGTAAACCTTCGTGGATGCCAGATGGTAAACAGTTAATAACCACGTCTGCTGATGAACAAGTAAAAATATGGAATATAGATTTTGATGTTGCATTGACCATGCCTCAGATTGCATTCCTGAAGGAATTGCTTGCCGCGCAAGATGTAGCGTTGTGTGAGAAATATCAAACAATCTACGAGAGCTTGCCGGTTACTTGGAAGAAGCTCATTGACGAAGCAAAAACCAAATTTATTCCGGTTAAGAGAAATGCAAATGTTCCTCAATTACAACCCGCTTCATTACTGTCATTGGGTAGAATAGGAATCGCAGTTGGCATCGTAAGTTTCGGTAGTTGGTTACTTACGAAGTTCAAAAAAACAGCGTAGAACTTTTATAATTTTGCAGTACACTCAATAAGATTTCAGATTTTACACACCATTGACGAGGAACTCGTATGCAACAACGATATAATCTTTTCAGCATAATTATTGCGCTAACGCTTTGTGCCTCAGCGCACAGCATGCAGCAAGTGCTTCCGCTCTCTCTTCATAAACAAGCAGAACAGAAGTATGAAGCCGAAATTAAAAGTTTGGATGATGCTCCGGCGCGAACTATCAAACTCATTGCGCAAGATGGACAAACAATAGAGGTTGCCGAATCATATTTGAAGTCTAGCAATTATTTTCAAAGAGTTCTTGAAGACAAAGAGGCGACAGAAATTCCCCTCTGTACTATCACCGATGAAACAAGTACAGATCTTGATGAAGTAAGTCTGCAGGCATTTACTGACATTCTCAAAACGTCGTGTGTTTCTCAGCATAATTCCTTATCTGATGCGATTACGCATTCTTCAGATAAACGATTGCTGAAATTGTATTACATGGCGATGTATTTCGATATTTCTAATCTTATAGAAACGTTAGAGCCTTCTATTGTCAAAATACTTTCTACCAAAGCGCATCTGCCTGAGTATATGCAGATATTACAGGCATGGGACCCTGCATGGCAAAAACGTTTGGCGAAAATTGCATTGGCCAATAATCGAGATATTTTGGATTTTTATAGTGATAATTTGGTACCTGAAAAAAGTTTCATAGAAGAGAATAGAGGAGAGGCATATCTTGCAGCTAATCAAGAGAATATAGCCTATTGTATTAATAATAAATTAACTTTGTGGAAACATGAGCATAGTAAGACAGATAATACAGATTTAAATGATGATCCTCATCATATGCTTTTCTCTCCGAATGGGAAAAACCTACTTATTGCAAAAAAGGGGCTTATGGTATTGTCTATAAATGAGCATGGGCGTTTTAAAACATTTGATCTTAAGATAACGCCTAGCAATTGTTTGGTGAAACATGTCTCGTGGTCGCCAGATAGCAAACAGATAATTTTTGTGAGTAAAGATAGAGCTCATCCCAACCAAGTTTATCTCTATGATTTCACTCTTGATGCACTCGAAGAGCAAAAATATTCTTATGAAGTAGAGGCAATTGCCTTTTCTCCAACCGGTACAGAAATTGCAGCCACCGACAAGGATGGGATATTGCATATTATTGACCGAAAAACAAATGATACGCGTTTTATTCCTTTAGGTGCAAACGATTTATATGACAAGGTAACATGGGCTCCGAATGGTACAAACGTTGCTTGTTATAGAAAAAGTGGGGAAAATGGTTTGTGTTCTTCTGTTTCGCGAGAAACAAATAAGGTTTCACGTATAAGGACATCTAGAAGGATTCATAATCTAGCATGGTCACCAAAGAGCGATTATTTGGCTATTATTGATGATTTTGGGAATATTATGATATGGGATGTAAACGAGCAAGTATCAGCGATCACGATAAGGAAAAAGCATCAAGATATAGCATGGCAAACATCTCAAAGATTGGTGGCTGTAAGGAAAAGTTCTCATTGCTCTGATTATATTTTTGATATTTTTAATATTGAACTTGAACTCTCTTTGCCGCAAGTCTCACTTATCAAAGAAGCGATACATAAAAAAAATCCAGCGATCGTTTTTCAATATCCACAGATTTATGGAACCTTGCCACAGAGTTGGAAGAACGCAATACAGAGTATTTTTAAAAAATATGATTTTTCAGAAAGATGGTATTTAAAGTTCAAGGCACTATCCAATACAAAGAAAAAATATGTTTTAGCAATCTTAGGGGTAGCTGCGACTGGGCTTGCATATGGTTCAAAATTATTATTGAAACATTATAATTCCACTTTGTACGATACGTTAACAAGCTATAGTTTTTTTCATTATATGATGGGGGTAGGCTTTGGAGTCTTTCTTACAAAGTATCTACTCGCGCCAACTTCTCAGGAATAACATATGTATTTTTTTCAACTTGTTTTTTCATTATTCTGTATACAATCGTCACTCTTTGGCATGCAGCAAGTTTTAACTCGCGAAAAAACAAGCCAAGAAATTTCACAAAACTTTGCTGATGAACAGCTCAAGGCCGCTTTAGATACGTTGCTTATCTTTGAAGAAGAGGGAGTTTATAAGAATATAACGGTTTCTCCTAATGGTGAGCTTATAGCATCAGCAGACGATAATGGTCTTATCGTTGTGGTAGACGTGGAAACTGGGGCATGGAAATGCAGATTACCTGGCCATGTCAAAGCAGACCTTCTGGTTTGGTCGCCAAAAGGAACGCATCTTGCATCTCACACTATAGATGATTCTATCTATCTTTGGGACGTTCAAAATGGGAATTGTATCGATGCTTTTCAGCAAACAGCAGAAGATGAAATGAACCGTCCAAGCTTGCATGTAGAGCTCATCTCATTTTTCAAGAAACATAAGAAATCGGCAATGGCAATTATTTTCCTAACAGCAGCAGAATTGCTCTATAAACTTTCACAATGAATATAGCTCTTTCACGATTTTACATTAGACTGAATAAAGAGCTTTTATTCAAGGAAATCATATGCAATCGAGCAATAAATTTTACGTCACTACTCCCATTTATTATGTAAACGCCAAGCCGCATCTTGGTTCATTGTACTCAACCGTCTTGGCAGATGTCGCCGCACGGTGGAACCAGCTGCAAGGTAAAAAAACATTTTTACTCACTGGAACCGATGAGCATGGACAAAAGATTGCTCAGTCTGCACAAGCGGCAGGCAAAGAACCAAAGGCATTCGTCGATGGTTTTATCGAAAGTTTTAAAGATACCTGGAAGGCGTACGAGATCGAGTATAATCACTTTATTCGTACCACCGACCCAGAACATATCAAAGCTGTCCAAGCATGGATCATCAAGCTGAAAGAAAAGGGTGATATCTACAAAGGGGCTTACCAAGGCTATTATTGTACGCCATGTGAAACCTTTGTGACAGAAAAAGATATTGCCGCAGAAACGACCGGGCCGGATCTTAAGCCAGCGTGTCCCTCATGCAGCCGTGCGACGATCTATATGGAAGAAGAATGCTACTTCTTCAAACTTTCTGCTTATCAAGACAAATTACTCAAATTTTATGAACAACATCCCGATTTTATTACGCCGTCTGAGCGTGCACAGGAAGTAATTTCGTTTGTGAAGGCCGGATTAAAAGATCTTTCTATTTCTCGCACCACGATTTCATGGGGCATCCCATTTCCGGGCGATGAAAAGCATGTCTGTTATGTTTGGGCAGATGCATTAAATAATTATATTTCTGCCATTGGCTATCCGCACAACATGCAAGAGTTTAACTTCTGGTGGCCGGCAGATTTACAGGTGCTTGGCAAAGATATTGTCCGCTTTCATGCCGTCTATTGGCCTGCATTTTTGATGGCTGCAGATCTTGCCATGCCGCACAAATTGCTCGTGCATGGTTGGATTAAAATCGGCGGACAAAAGATGTCAAAATCTTTGGGCAATGTGGTTGATCCGCAAGAATTGTTACAGAAATATGGCGCTGATGCTGTGCGTTACTATTTGACGCGCTATATTGCCGTGACACAAGATTCACCATTTACGATTGAAGAATTAGAACAGCATATCAATGCCGATTTAGTGAATGATCTGGGCAACTTATTGAACCGCATGCTCACCCTTGCACAACGTAATGGTTTGTCTGAAATAAAATCACCTCTTAATTGGGGTGATGCAGAAATTGCATTGCAAGAATTGTGCAGTGAGATGATTGCAGAATTTGCTACTGAGATGGACGCATGCATGTATCATCGTGCGTATGCGCATTTATGGAAATATATCAACGTGGTGAATGCATACTTCCATGCACAAGAGCCTTGGAAAGTAGTAAAAACCGATCATGCTCGCTTTGCGGTGATTATTTCTGCCACCGCGCATGCACTGTATGTGATTGGGTTACTCTGTATGCCCGTCATGCCGGTGAAGATGCGCGAATTGTTGCATATGTTGGGCGAAACACATGTTGCTGAAAAAGATTATCTACACGAGCTTCGTCAAATGTCATGGAAGCGTACATTCTTGACGAATATACAAGGACCATTATTTATGAAAATTATGCCACAAGAAACAGCTGCTGAAGTAAAGGCTGAAACGAAAGTTGAAGCACCTGCATTTGCACCAATTACTATCGATGATTTTGGTAAAATTGCATTACTCGTTGGTACCATCACGAAAGTTGATACCATCGAAAAATCAGACAAACTCTATGCGTTGACCGTTGATTTAGGTGAGCATGGTGTGCGCACGGTTTGTTCTGGTGTGCGACAACATTTTGTTCCTGAAGAGTTGCTCAATAAACAGGGCGTGTTTGTTGCAAACTTGCAGCCACGACAAATGATGGGCTTAACTTCGCAAGGTATGATGTTGTTTGCGAAAGATGAAACTGGCAAACTTAAAATGGCGACTGTTGCCGGTGTTGTACCGAACGGTAGTCGGTTGTCGTAAAACCGCATGGTTCGATACGATTTCTTCGAAATCACTCACCACGAGCGGTTTTTTGATCCGCTCATGCTGAGCGGAGTCGAAGCATGCACGCGGACACGTGACTTCAAAAACACAAAAAAATAACCCGCTTAATACTGCAAAGTATCAGGCGGGTTTTATTTTTTTAATTACTCGATTTTTCCGCTTCGCTTTCAAAAGCCTTTTGGCTTGGCGAAACGCGCTTTGGTGAGAGTAGTTGATTTTGGTTTTTTGGACTTTTAATGTAGGCAATAGCAGTTTTCATCTGTTGCGCTATGTGTTGTTGTTTTTCTCGTTCCTTGCGTGCTTTTTCCGCTTTTGAGCACAGTTTATTTGCGATGCGAGCACGGCGGAAGGCTTTGCTATCAAAATGACAATAGTCAACATCCGAATCGGTGTGACTACGCACTCGGTTCATGGCTTGCAAACTTGGCAAGAACATGCTTAAAGCTAATACTATAACTATACAGTGTTTCATAAAATATTCCCTCAGCTTTTATGATTTTTGTTTTTTGTGAGACTAGTATAACACTATATGTGTATTAAAATAAAGAAAAGGGTAATAAATGGCTTGTATATTAATTTTTTTCGCGCAATACAATTGGTTTTTTTGAAAAGAAAAATGCTGAGTTTCGTCAAGAAAAACTCAGCATTTTTCTAGAAAGCTTCTTTGGTTTTTAAGCGTACGACAGGACGAGGATTACAATCTTTGCAATGTTCATCGTCGACCGATTCATAGACATAATCGTTTTCGATATACGCGCATTGGAGCGTCTCTGCTGCAAGCAAGAAGATGCTCATAATACTGATAGTGATAAACTTTTTCATACCCATGACCCCTTATAACAAGTACTGGGTCCTTTTACAGACCCAGTACAATTTTTCAACGTAACGTTAAGAAAAACTAATTACTTAGTTAAGCTTAGTCGTTGTTGCTATAACGAGCAGCACGTTTTGCGCCACGGTTAGTTACATCTTTGTGTTGTGGTTGGTAGTCGCTACCCATTGTTTCACATGTATCTGGACATGTGTAGTAGCAGTTTGTTTCACAGTGTTTAACTGGTTCTACACACTTTTCAACTACACAACGTTGTACACACTTAGGTTTTGGTGCACAATGAACTTCTGTTTTTGGAGCACAGGTTTTACGTTTTGGGCATGAACCACAACGTGCAGCCATTGCGCTACCTGTTACTAACAAAGCAGCAACGATTGTTAAAAGAAACTTATTCATAACATCTCCTTTTATGAAAATAAACATATATACCTAGCAAACATCATACAAGATGTCTGCCTACAATTGTTAGTATTTCATAAAAAGAATTCAGAAAGCAATAGTTTTTCGACTTTTTTTTAATAAATTGAAACAAAAGCTTCTATTCTGAGTAGCCACAATCTTTATTTGGACATTGTAAATGGGTGCCTTCTTTGCTGGTTTTCTTCAGCAAATAGGGGTTTTTACATTTTGGACAGGGTTTATCTTCGATATCCCCTGAAATTGAAAAAGTGCATTTTGGATAATCGCTACATCCCCAGAAGACTTTGCCTTTCCACGACCGACGAATCACGTTGCCCCCAGAAAGCGGACAAGGGAATGATGCCTTAACCTGGTGAATATATTTACATTCAGGATACCCAGAACAGGCAATAAACGGTCCGTACCTGCCAACCATCTGGCGCAAGGGCTTGCTGCAGTTTGGGCAGGTTTCTTTCAGAAGCTGCGGCTCTTCATGTTCCACAATTTTAATAGTGCCATCTTCAAGGCGCTCGAAATTGCTCGTAAATTTACATTCAGGGTAGCTTGGACAAGCCAAGAAAGGGCCAGCCTTACCAAACTTGATCACCAACTTGGTTTTTTTACAGGTTGGGCATTTAATGTCTGTTTCTTCGGTTGGGCGTTTTACCTTTTCACCTCGGAAAGCCTCGAGCTGTTTTTCAAAGGCATGCCAGAAGTTGAGCAAGAGCTCATTTCTGTCTAAGGTGCCATGCGCAATCTTATCGAGATCTTCTTCCATGGCTGCGGTAAAGCGTGCATCCATAATATTGGGTAAATTTTCTACTAAAAGCTTTGTCACAGCCATTCCCAATTCAGTAGGAATAAACCGTTTTTTACTATCAAGCTCGGTATACGAACGCGCTTGGATAGTTTTTAAAATAGTAGCATAGGTACTTGGACGACCAATGCCCTCTTTTTCCAGCTCTTTGACCAACGATGCCTGGGTGAACCGGGCAGGTGGTTGGGTAAAGTGCTGTTTTGGGTCGATTTTCTTAAGATTAGCAGCTGTTTTTTCTTTGAGCGTATCAGGTAAAGCTACTTTGCCTTCCTCCTCGCCTTCTTCAATTTCTTGGTAGACTTTTAAGAAGCCATCAAAGAGCAAGGTTGAACCAACGGCTTTAAAGCTATAGTCATCACCTTCGATAATCACTTGGCGTTGTGCATAGAGAGCCGGCTTCATCTGGCAGGCAACAAAGCGCTTCCAAATGAGGGCATATAATTTTGCCATGGCAGGTTCAAGATAAGGACTGACTTTTTCTGGCGTCAGTCGCACATCAATCGGCCGGATTGCTTCGTGAGCATCTTGAGCAGCTTTTTTGCTGTAATGGTTTGCTTTTTCTGGCAAGTAATCTTCGCCATAAGCAGATTTGATAAATTTACGCGCGTCACTGACCGCAGAATCTGCGATACGTAACGAATCGGTACGCATATAGGTAATCAATGCATGAGGTGTGCTAGAATCTTCGAGCGGGACACCCTCATATAATTTTTGAGCGAGCTGCATCGTTTTATCAACAGAAAAGCCCAGCTGATTGTAGGCACTTTGTTGCAACGTGCTGGTCATAAATGGCGGCGTTGGGTTTTTTATGCGCTGTGTGTCTTTAATAGACTCAATCGCATACGTAAGACCTTTGATCGCCTCAGCAACTTTACGTGCATCAGTTTCTGTTTTTAATTCAGCTTTTTTCTTTTTAATATGGGTCAGTGTTGCAGGAACTTGTACTTTATCGATGGTAAAGACAACTTCGATAGACCATGACTCTTCAGGCTTAAAGTTACGGACTGCTTCTTCGCGATCACAAATCAGGCGCAACGCTACCGATTGTACACGCCCGGCACTTAAACCCTTGGTAATTTTTTTCCATAATATAGGAGAAACTTCATATCCCACTAACCGATCCAAAATACGGCGCGCTTGCTGTGCGCTCACGAGATCCGCATTAACTTTTTTAGGATGCTCTAAGGCCTCAGTGATAGCAGTTTTAGTAATTTCGTTAAAGGTGATACGGTGGATAGTTGCTGGCTTTTGTTTCGTATTATCTAAAATCTCTTGTTCCACATGCCAGGCAATAATTTCACCTTCGCGATCAGGATCGGGTCCTATATAGACTTCTGATGCGGTATTAGCAGCTTTGCAGATATCGGCAATAACTTTTTCTTTTTTATCAAGAACCACGTAGTCGATCTTGATTCCTTTTTTATCATCAATCGTGAGACCAAGCTTTTTGCTTGGGAGATCTTTTATATGTCCCATCGTGGACAAGATAATAAAATCATTACCCAAGAACTTGCTGATGGTTTTGATTTTTGCAGGAGATTCGACGATTAATAACTTTTTTTTCATGGCCTTGTTTTGTTGTACCCCTCATAAACCTGACTTGCTTCCAGGTTACGATAAAAATTGACAAAAAGTCAAATATTTTATTATTGATATTGTTTTATGCTTTTTTGTAAGATCATATAAGAAGATAATAATAGAGAAAAAATACAAGAAAGGAAGCACTATGCGAATGGGGACACGCAGAGTTATGCTGATTTTACTCATTTTTATGGTGGCTCAGAGCCCACTGGGAGCGGCTGATTTACAAACCTCGCTGGGAACCATTGCAGCTGATCCACGACAGCGCTTGCAGGGGGGCGTTTGTTCATTGGGGAAAACAATAGAATGCCAAAATGATGGTAAAGCGATTGGTATGTTTGATGTCGCGGTTATTCCGCAAGCAACCATCAAGGTGGGGAGTTCAATCGCCATTGCCAATAAAAATGATCCAAAAAAACGAGTTTATATGGGATATGTTTCCGGTAACCGTCAATCCCAAGTGTTTAAAGGAAAGGCATCGGTCGAATGCTTTTTATGTAGCGGCTCGGTTGCGCAAGACCCTAACCAGCGAGCCAACCCATGTCCTGATCCGTTAAAGACAAATTATTGTGCGGTATGTGACGATAAAAACCCGATTCCTTGTAGTGATGTTTTAACGATGCAGCAAGCACAAGCTTCGGGTGCGGAAGCGCGTGCGCAAGATGCGAACAGTATTATTAGAAGATTAGGTTTAACAGAAAGTGTGCCGACGCCCGCTGCGAAGAAATAAAATTAAATATATTCGCGTGCATCCTTCGACAGGCTCAGGATGAGCGAATTTAAATCAACTTGAGTTACAAAAGATAGATTATGTTGAATTACAAAAACCGCTCATGCTGCCAACTTGTTGGCGACTGAGTAGTATCTCAGTCGTGCAGCGGAGTCGAAGTATGCAGCGGGGTCAATGGGGGATGACATGTTAACTTTAGTAACAAATGCACGGAATTTTTTTACTGAACTTATACGCTCATGGCGCGAGTTATTTATTTTTGTGCAACCAGGAGAACTAAACATGCTCGGGTTGCTCGTTGCAAATAAAGCGCTTGGCATCTATCGGACCATGGTAACGCTGTGGTGGTTTATGGTGGTGCTTATTGCTGCAGGGGTATACGAGAGCACGTTGCACACAGTTCCGGTTATAACTCTCAGCATATATAGCTTGTTTATTATTTTAATAAGTCGCTCAACGGTATCGCAAAAGAGTGCGTCATATATATTTTTTAGTGCTAAAACTGCGATAGCTTTGCCCTTGATAGGTTTGTATCTGGTCGTAAGTTGGTATCCACAGCTGATGATACTATCGCCTCTCATTATGTTGCTGGCGTTTTGCTTACTTGATGCACAGATTGCATTTTCAGATATGTTGCAGGCATTCGGGCGTGCCATAAAAATCTTCTTGTACCATTATCCATTTTTTATTATCGTATACCTGTGTTCTTGGTATCTTGTCTATCCAGTGCTTGCCTATCCATTCATGTGGGCAGCAGGCCTCTATGGAAACAGCATCGCTTTGATGCTCCTGATACCATGGTATAGTGCCATGATCGTCTATGGCTATACCCGTTTTATGCGAGAGCACATGGACTATTATTATTCATAAAAAAGAAGAAGCGTAGGCATATGGAAAACAAACTAAGTTTGTATGTAAGAACATTTGTTGGGTATGTATTGCTCTTGTGTGTCGTTCTATTTTTTTTCCTTCCGGCATTTATTGTCGCGCTGCTGCTTCCACCCAGCAAGCGCTACACAAGCACGATACTTTTTTTCTTGCTTGATTGTGTCTATAAGGCAACGATGCGTTGCTTACTGGTTCCTATTACTATTATAGGAAAAGAGCATATCCCCCAAGAAGCATCTATTTTTGTTGCAAATCATGAATCTGCTTTAGATATTCCGGTATTGGGTTCATTGGTTGATCGGCATCCACATTTATGGTTTGTTCTTGAGCGTTTTGCACGAGCTCCCTTTTTAGGATCTATTGTGCGGCGCCTTTTTATTCCCGTAGATCAAGACTGTTCTATGAAATCATCTCGCGCTTTAATTCAAGGCATTCGATTAGTTGAGCAAAATAAATTGCATGTGCTTATTTTCCCCGAAGGTGGTCGTTTTAACGATGGAAAAATCCATGATTTTTTCCAAGGATTTGCTATCCTTGCAAAGAAGACGCGGCAGCCGGTAGTGCCCGTGATGCTCTATAATCTTGGTAAAATATTACCACCCCAGAGCTTTGTGGCGCATTACTATCCTATCAAAGTAGTGATTGGCAAGCCGTTTGTTTTTCAAGAAACAGAAACAGCTGAGGAATTTACTCAGCGAGTACGACAATGGTTTATTGAACACGTACAATAAAAATTTACAAAGCATATATGATAACATTTCTTTATCCCTGGGTATTCCTCTATGGACTACCTCTCATCATGATCTGTTTCTGGTTGTCGGTGAAATTCCGCAAACCGGTTACCTATCAATTTCCGTTAACGCATCTTTTTGCAAAGATGCACAAACAAAGCACGACACGCTCAGCTTTCCGTGTGATACTTCCCCTACTCCGTTGGGCAAGCGCCTTACTCTTACTCTGTGTTATTGCACGTCCGCAATATCCTGATAAACGTTCTAAAATTACTGTCGAAGGTGTTGCAACCATGCTCGTGCTTGATGTTTCTGGCAGCATGGAAAGTTTTGATGATCTTCAAACCAGAAAAACTCGTTTTAAGAGTGCGCAAGAAGAAGCAATTAAGTTTATCAATCGTCGGGGTAATGATCTCTTTGGCTTAGTGCTCTTTGGTGCTGTTGCGGCGTCACGCTGCCCGCTCACTGCTGATAAAAAAATTATTACTGATATTATTCGTGATATTAAAATTGGTGTTTTAAATCATGACGGCACCATGCTTTCGATGGCAATTGCTTTGGGGGTTAATCGATTACGCAATGCAGCAAGTCAAAGTAAAATTATGGTGCTGTTGACTGATGGTGAACCTTCACCGGGAGATATCAATCCACAAATGGCTATTGATCTTGCAAAAAAAGCTGGCGTTAAAATTTACACGATTGGCATCGGTTCTGAGCGGGGCGGTTTTATACAACACCCCTTTGCAGGCATTATCCACATGCCGACACCTTTGAATGAGAACTTATTACGTGTTATTGCAGCAGAAACGGGTGGCATGTTCTTCCGTGCTGCCGATCAACGAGATCTCGAACGTATTTATGCGCAAATCGATTCACTCGAAAAAAGTTCACATGATGCACCCGTGTACAGTAATTATCATGAGGCATATCTTCCCTTATTATTGCTTGCCTTCTTTTTCTTGGCTTTTGAAATTATTTTGTTTGCATGGGGAAGGGTAATCATATGATCTTTGCAGGACTTGCTGCGGCGCTCAAGCTTGCGCCATTTTTTATTTTTTTAATCGTCACGGTTATCTATTCTGCGTGGAACAGCAAGCGACTTGTTGGGCGTTTAAGCGCACCACAACATCGCAAACTTCTTGTTCACAATTTTTCTATAACAAAATTAGTGATTCGTACGTTCTGCATGCTTGCTGTGTTACTTGCACTGTGGCTTGCCGTACTGCGCATCCAATATGAATCACAAGAAAAACTGCCATCGTATGAACAAGGGCGTGATCTGATTATTGCGTTAGATATTTCGCGCAGTATGCTCGCACAGGACTATCAGCCAAATCGTCTAGTTTTTGCAAAGCAAAAAATCAAACAACTGCTCCAGCAGCTTACGTCTGAACGTGTGGGGCTTATTGTATTTTCTGGTTCTGCATTAGTACAATGTCCGCTGACAAAAGACTTTGAAGCATTTGAACTATTTCTTGATGCGATCGATGCTGAATCGATGACGCATGGTACAACAGATATAGGCAGTGCTCTCCAAGCAGCATGCACGTTATTTGAACAACAACCAGAAAGAAAAAACAAGCTATTGGTTGTCTTTACTGATGGTGAAGATTTTTCTGTTGATCTTGCTGCTATGCAAAAACAAGCTGAAGATTGCCATATGCGTGTCTGTGCTATCGGCATGGCAACACCGGCAGGTGCACCGATTCCGCTGTATGCAGAAGATGGTACATTGCAGGGCCATATACGTGATGATGTGGGCAATGTCGTGATGTCGCGCTTGCAGGAAAAAACACTCAAAGCATTGGCGACACAACTGGGCGGTATTTATGTCCGTGCGCAAGATTCTGATGATGATATTGCTCAATTGCGCACATGGGTGACAACGTTTGATACAGAGCAATTTGCGGCTGCTGATCGGGCAAAGCATGAAGAGACATTTATGTATTATGCGGCGGCAGCGTTATGTTTGTTATTGATAAGTAGATGTCTATGAAAAATTTAATTCTTATACTATTTCTTCTTCCTGCATCAGTTGGTGCTGTATTTGATGCCTATCAAGCGCAGAAGACGTATCTTGCCGGTGATGTGGATGCAGCAAAAAAAATCTATACACAGCTCGTGGTTGATGATTATCATGACTGGCGTGCGCTCTATAATCTCGGGACCATCGCATTGAACCAAAAGCAGTATGATGAAGCGGTGCATGATTTTGAAAAAGTTCTTGTTGAGCAGCCAGATAATAAACTCGCACAGGAGCGGCTTGAAATTGCACGCAAGTTACGTGACGATGAGAAAAAGAAACAAGAACAAAAAGAGCAGCAAGAAAACGATAAGCAAAATCAAGACCAGCAGAATCAAGACAAAGATCAAAATAAGCAAGAGCAACAGGATAAACAAGACCAACAGAAACAAAATCAAGACAAAGACCAGCAGCAGCAAAATAAAGATCAGCAACAAGAACAGCAGAATAATAACGATCAGAACGATCAAGAAAAAATAAAAAACAAAAAAGATGAACAACGAGATCAGCAAAAAAAACGTGATCAAAATTCACAGAACAATGAGCGGCAATCTCAGGACAAATCTCAGAAAAGTTCTCAAGGTCAAAAAGAAGAACAAGAAAAATCCGACTTCGCCAAGGCTACGACGGACAGGGAAGCAGCTGCACAGCAACAGCAGCAACAGAAGAAAGCTGAACAGGCAGCAGCAGAACGTGCAGCGCAGAAAGCGGCACAAAATAAAAAATTCTCCAAGCAAGAGCTGTATGCCATGGAAGAGCTCGATAAAATAGATAAACAAGTACAAAAAGAGATGGTTCGTTATGCAGTTTCATCACAAAGTTCAGAAGAACAACATGCTGCACGCAAAAATTGGTAGCATATTTTTTTTATTGTTGTGTTGTGTGCAAACATGCGCAGAACAGATTCAACTGCGCATTGTGTCTGAACAGGGCCGCCCGATTCAGCGTATTCCTGTCGGTGCTCCCTGTATGTTAGAAGTTATTATTCCCGGTTCAGTGACGATACAAAAACGGCCAGTTATTGCAGGTATCGATAGATCGCAGATTATTCGCGAACAAGAAAGCATGCAGATGTATATCAGAAATGGTGTCACCATGCAGGAACGCACGATAAGTTATCTGGTGAGTTTCCCCGAAGTGGGCACAGTGCATATTGGGCCCGCGCGTGTTGAAACTTCACAAGGAGAACTTGTTTCATCTCCCGTGACGCTTGAAGTGCAAGAAACTTCACCACAGCAAACACCACAAGTTCGCGCAGAACTGCAACTTGCAAAAACATCAGCATATATCTCAGAAGCTATTCCCTATACGATCAAATTTTATTATAGCGAAGATGCCGTTGGCCGCGTGGGATTACAACAATTTTATGTAGCTGATTGCAAAATAGTGCAAAGTGATGCAGTGTGCAAAAATACGTTTGAAAAAAATAATGTGCACTACACATCGCTCGAGTGGTCAGGAATTATCTATCCACAAAAAGCAGGACGCATCACAATTCCGCGTATCTATTTTGAATATACTGAATCAGCTTCACATGCTCAGCAGCATCAATGGGCGCAGTTTATGCATGTCATGGGTGGATTTTTTTCACGCAAACAACAGAACACAGAGCCTGTCACGCTCCACGTACAACAACTTCCTACAACCACAGAACAGGTTGTTGGTGTTGGTACTATAGCAGATGTTGCGATGACGTGTTCATCTACCGCGCTCACGCAAGGAGAATCGTTAACATGTCAGGTACGCATAGAGGGTGCATTTGATCCTGATGCGTTACAAGTTCCGCCATTACAGGTGCCAGACACTGTGCGCGTGTATCCCTCACAAACACAAAGTTCGGGAACATATCCGCACACTACCAAAACATATGAATATATTGTGCAAGCTCTTGATGCAGGGTCGCTCGAGATTCCTGCGCAACGGTACTGTTTTTTTGATCCCCAAAGTGAGCGATATACGTTCTTTACCACAGCACCACACAAATTATACGTTATTCCTGCTGTTCATGCGCCAGAAGAACTTACACAAGATTCTGAAAAATCAGAAGATCCAGAAGTTCTTGCTCAAACAGCAACAGGAACAGCTGAGCAATCTGCCCCTGATTATGTACCGTTACCACTGCGCCGGTTTTTACTACTTTTACTGCTTCCTGTGGTCTGGGTATGCATAAGAAAATATATCTATGGCTGGTATGCAACGGCACAAACAAAGCGAGAACGCACGCGTATTATGCGCATGGTGCGCAGAGATTTACACGGAGCAGTTGAACATAATAATCCGTATGCATTTTTAAAGTCTTGGAATATGTTTGAACAAACTATAGATCCGACGCACTATTTAAAAGAAGATGAACTTGTTGCGTGGTATGCATTGCAAGACAAACTTTCTGAAGCAGCATTCTTTGCAGCGAATAAACAGCAATTACAACAGTTGTTACAGCATGCAGAAACTATTTTGAATACCATCGAATCTCGTATGAAAAAAGGGTGAACGATGTTGATTGTGTGGATATTTCTCATAGCATGGTGGATAGTGTGGTTAGTCCCCGTGCCACGTACCCCCTGGTGGAAAACCCTGTGCTATGGTGCTTGTATGACATTTTTGCTTCTTTACGCAGGTATTGCTACAATGGGGGTCTATTACGATGGTATATATCCATGGTACTCGGTGCGACACGTAGATCGACAAGAAATACCGGTGCATATGGGTCCTGGTACAGGCTATGGCGTCGTTGCGACGATCCAAGCTGATCAACGGGTACGTGTGATACATACTAACGGGAACTGGCGCAAAATAGCGAATGCATCAATGACGGGTTGGGTGCCAGCGGAATGTTTAGTACGATGAATATAGGTAGTACTGTGAAACAGAATGCTCAGCGATTAATCATAGCTCTTTCGTGTGGTGGAGCTCTCGTGGTTATGAGTCTCATTGCGTTTTTAATATTTGAAACGCAATCGATAGCACAACAAGCGCGTGAGTTGCTACGTCTTAAAGAAGATTATGCTAATTACACGCTTGCATTGCGTCGTATGATTGCAGAATGTAAATCTGAAAATCAAGAGCAACCACTTGAGTCAAAAAAAAAAAGAGTAAGTGGAACGCAAGATGATGAATTTCTCGTCGTAAATCGAGACTTTGATTATCTTGTTCGTGGTGCCGTAAAATATGCACAAAGATACAAGCTTGAACAGAACGTGCGAGATTTATATCACGTTCCTGATTGGAAGGTTTCCGAACATGCTCGGAAACGACCATCGCCCCATTTGCGTAAAAGGAGCCAAGCTTATACACTTGCTTTGGATAGTAACATTATTGCTTTACGCGCAGAACATCCATTACGTTGCCCACTTGATCGTGGCGTGTATCATGTTACTTCCAAGTTTGGTCCTCGAAAACGTGCTAATGGGTCGTGGGGTTTCCATTATGGACTTGATATGGCAGCGCCCTATGCAACGCCTGTTAAAGCAGCAGCGCATGGCGTCGTGGTAGAAGCGCGGTTTACCAAAGGTTTTGGTAATACGGTGGTGATATCACATTCGCATAAATTAAAAACGCGCTATGCGCATCTTTCAAAAATCGATGCACGCGTTGGTGATCTTGTAGAACAAGGACAATGTGTGGGAAGGGTTGGCAATACCGGATACACCCGTGGCAAAAATGGTATACATCTTCACTTTGAAGTCTTAGTATATGGAAAACAGATGAATCCTCTTTATTTTGTGTAGGAATAGAAGAATATGTTTAAAAAAGCAGTTGCATGGTTGAAAAAGCCACAAAAAACAACAATCGAGCAATGGATAGAAACTATTGTTATTGTAGTTCCTATAGCATTTTTGATTCGTACGTTTGGGTACGGTTTATACCAAGTTCCCAGCGAATCGATGGAAACAACGATGCTTGTTGGTGAACGCTTTCTCGCTGATAAATTTACGATCTGGTTTCAGCCAGTAGAACATGGTGATATCATCTCATTTGATGATCCAACATATAAATATTCGAAAAATCCTGCCGTCAATTTATGGCAAAGATATGTGTGGGGACCTTCAAATTGGACCAAGCGTGTGATTGGGTTACCCGGTGATCATATGCAAGGCAAAATAGAGGATGGCAAACCGGTTGTTTACCGTAATGGAGTAAAATTGGATGAGCCGTACGTCAACAAAAATCCGCTCATTTATGTTTGGACCGGTTCGGTACCAAGCATGCAAGATATTTATCTGGGCAACTATAGCATGGGCTTGCGTTCATTTGATCCTGCTGTGCCATATGATCAACAACCCTATTATAAAATTAACCAAAAACATGTGATCGATGCGAAAAGAATTCATGATGATTGCGTGTATGACCCACAATATCGTCGTTCATTAAGTTATCCAGATACGCCACTTGCCAACGGCAATGATGTCTTTGACGTGCAGCTGGGTGATAATGAGTATTGGGCGATGGGTGACAATCGCAAAGGAAGTTATGATTCTCGTGGTTGGGGCAAGCTTGATGGCAAATTAATTCACGGAAAAATTAAATTCCGCCTCTTTTCGATTGATAGTGACGAGTCATGGTTGCTCTGGGATATCATCAAAAACCCAATCAGTTTTTGGAAGAAGGTTCGCTGGTCCCGCTCCATGCAGGCAGTGCATTAAGGATTTGAGGAATTTTACCTTGATTAGCCTTAAAAATCTGTTACAGTAGTGTGAATACTTGCGTAAAATTTTCGTAAAAAATTCGTAAAAAATTTAAAGAGAGGTTCTGTATGTTTCATCGTATGAATATCGTCGTATCATGTCTGGCTGTAACCCTTTTGGCTGGCTGTAGCTGGTTTGGCAAAAAAGAGGCACAAGCTCCAGCGGCTGTAGGTACATCTTCGCTCAAGGTCGTGAATGTTCTTGATAAGAACTTGTACGATGATGCACATATTGCTGGATCTATCCAGGTTGATTTTGAAAATGTAAAAGATGCCGCAGAAGGTTGGAACAAAAATGATACTGTGGTATTTTATTGTTCTAACTACCAGTGCCAAGCAAGCTTTGAATCTGCACGTCAGTTAAAAGAATTAGGCTTTAATAATGTGATGGCATTTGAAGGCGGCATGGAAGAATGGTATCGTTTAAATAAAGAGGGTGATGCTTCTTATAAAGTTGAGGGTCCTGGCGCACAAGACTACCTCAAAATGAAGATTGCAAAGCCTGAACATACCGAAGAGTCTGCAGTTAAAATTATCACTGCTGCAGAATTGAAAGATTTGATGAGCAAAGAAGGTTTGCTTTAAAAGAAAAGCGGCGGCATAGCCAAGTGGTAAGGCATGGGACTGCAAATCCTTGATCCCCGGTTCGAATCCGGGTGCCGCCTCCAACCTTCGCCAAGGCTTCGGTTGGCACGCCATCCTATTTAACGGATGGGATTTTATAATAAAAGAGAATTTGATAGCACAGGGCGAAGGTTGCCCTCTGTAGCTTGCCGAGCCGGAAGGCCCGGATAAGCGTAAGATGGGCGGCACAGCCTACAGAAATGACTGCCAGCTTGCTGGCGATGCAGTAGTATCTGCATCGTGAACAGGCCAGTCTTCTTTCCCCCTTCCAAATTTTCAAAAAAATCTTATTTTGATATACTAATACTTACTTCTTGATATACATGCCGAGGTGGCGAAATGGTAGACGCAAAGGACTTAAAATCCTTCGAGGGTTTCCTCATGCCGGTTCGAGTCCGGCCCTCGGCACCAGTCATTTCCTACAGAAATGACTGGCAGGCCACTTCTTTAACTCAAAAAAATTACAAAAAAAGACCCGAATTTCTTCGGGTCTTTTCCTTTCTATCTATTTCAAGTGGATTTTACTTAATTCGCGCTAGCGCTGCTGTTAATGTTGCAACCTGTGCACGAAGTTCACATAACTCTTGTTGATATTCATCCAATTTTTGTTTCTGGTGCTTCACTTCATTCAAGAGCAATGTGGGAAGAACGTGGTATTGAACTGAGTAAATTTCACCATCTTTATCATGAACAACAATCTCTGGGATGTGTTGGGCAACTTCATCTGCAATGAGACCAATTTGGTCTTTTGCACTGCCATGCTCTTCTACGTAATCAAATAATACCGGATTTAATTTATAAAGCTTCTCTGAATGGGCATCAAGAGATCGGAAGTTCTTTTTGAACTTACGTGCAGAAGAGATTGTGCCGAGCTGTCCCGTTGATGAAATTAAGACGGGTAATGCGTCAGCAGCATATGTCGTTACGCCACGGATGCCATTGATGAATGTTCCTGCGCCGCCGGTATCAGAGAAAGCGGCGCCTGAGGCGTTGATGACAATAGAACTTGCGTTGCTTGCTACGGCTCGAGAACCCAACGCAACAGCGTTTGCGGCTCCGGCATTTGAAAGTCTACCAAGGGCAACTGCATTAGCTCCTGCTACGACGGCACTGTCGCCAATCGCAACAGAGGAATTTTGTGCTGTCAAAGCGCCCGCACCGTTACCAATTGCAATTTGATTGAGTCCAAATGCATTACTTACCCCGATCGCTACAGCAAATGCTGAAGCGTTGGCCGTTGGTCCAATTGCTACACCGGCGTTTGAATTAGTTGACCGGCCAATGGCGATAGAATCATCGGAAGTTGCTTGTGCGCTAAGACCAATTGCAACCGTAAAACTGCCGCCGGTAAGTGTATTGTTAGCCTCAGTGCCCATGCTAATATTGTCCGTTCCTGTCACGGAAACATTTGGTGAGGTATAATTGCCGGCAAAAAGATTTCGCGTGCCAAAATCATACATTTGTATATTGTCTGTTATAACTGTACCCCCAAGCTCAATCAATCCTTGCGTCCCCGCACCGTTAGCAACAGGAAGCACCAGCAGACCATCAACGGTCGTTATGCTTGAGGTATTGCCAATCGTGGTTGGTGTAGCACAGCTGGTGTTGATGGTAAGTGTGCCTTCAATATCAACAGTGTCTGAGCAGCTACCGAGTGCGATCGTAGAAGTGGCGCCCGTGGCAGCGATGGTAATGGGGCCTGGTTGCCCGCCATTGATAACGGCATTGCTACTGCTTGTTCCCGTTGTAATTGCACCTTGGGTGACCACATTTGTAAGAGGATCAATTTGTAAAACTAAATTTCCACTATAAGCTTCTGGATTTCCGATCAGCTTTAAAGCAGGAGCAGCGGTGGTGCCATTGCCCACAAGAATTGCGGCAGAATTTGTTGTATTACCAGTTACGGTAAGAACCACGCCATTTATTGCACTCATGAAGGTGTTGCCAATAAGATGTTGAGTTCCTTGAATCGTAGTACTATTTGTACTATTGCCGATATTGGTGGCCGCCGTTCCTGATGTATTGATATTGGTTGGCCCCGTCAAGATGTTGGTGCCTGTTGATTGGATGCCATTTGTTGTCGTGTTTCCCAGAACAGTAAGATTGCCATTAATTATTTGGTTACCAGAAAGTGTTACCTGTGTGCCGCTAAAAATAGTCGCACCTTGTACGATTAAGTCACCTTGTATGATCTCATCACCTTGCACGGTGAGATCATTATTGACGTGGAGATTGTGATTGATAATGGTATCGCCACCAACATAGAGAGAGCCTGAGCTTAATTTTTGGCGTACAACAACTTGCGAAAATATTTTTTTGGATGCTTTTGTTGCTATGTCATCATTATTAACTTGTTCCATTAACTGGTCATATGTTGTTTCGATACTGTTTCCGAGTTGTTCAATCTCATCTTTGGTAAGGTGGTCTTGTAAACGCGTTAAACATTCAAACGCTTCTATACATCCGTTTTCGATGAGATTCTGCGAAAGAGATTCTTTCTTTTGCAATTTTTCACACAACAACGAAAGTTGAGGGCTTTTTTCTGGTGCAAGTTGTGCAATGAATGCTAAATCATCTTCTGGAGTTGCACACATATGCGCTATCGTCATGCTGCATAACGCCAACAAAAAAAGTTTATGAATATGTTGTTTCATGAAATCCCTTTTTATGAAAAAGTTTCCTATACCATTATTTTGTACTAAGTTCATCGAGCCAAAGTCAACACATGATAAAAACAAGGACAAAAATAGAGCCTTTGTTTATCGGCTCTTTTTCTTTTCATGCATTTATTTTATTTTAAAAACTTGACAAAACGTTCAGGGGCTAATAGCGTACGCAATGTGTTCGTTTTCGGTTTTGGTAAGTTAGTGTAATGTTGTAATTTACCGTTAAAAGGAATAGTTCAATGAACAAGGCAAAACTTATCGATCAAATGGCAAAATTGTCAAAGTTGCCTAAAGCTGCTTGTAAGAAGTCTTTAGAGTCTTTCATTAAGGCAATTGGTCAATCATTAAAAGGTGGCAAAGCTGTTGCGTTAACAGGATTTGGCACGTTTAGTGTTATGAAAAGAAAAAGCAGAGTTGGTATCAACCCTGCAACTGGCAAGAAAATGCAAATACCTGCTAAACGAGTTGCAAAATTCAAGCCAGGTAAAGCACTTCGCGAAACAGTGAGCTAAGTTATAGCTTTCAAGTTATGACTCAAAAAAATAGCGCCTACAAGTAACATTGTAGGCGCTATTTTTGTTTCAAGAAACTTATTTTCTTGCCAAACTTTTTGAGAATGCGGTACGGTATACAGGATATGTTGGTGTAATTTATATATGGGAGTTATGTATGCAACAAAGTTGGTATGTCATGTTGAGCAAACAATTTAAAGCATACCCATCATGGGCAGTTGATCTCGGTATTTTTGGAATTGTTTTTCTCATTCTTGGGTTTCTCGTAAAAAGTTTTGGACGATATTTCTTTCTCTGTCTACTCGCCTGTGTAGCTGCTCTTGCTGCTGCCTATTATTTCGATTTCGCTCCAGGCTTTTTGACAGAATTAAAAGAATTTTTTGGGTTGCACGAAATGCAGATGCTGGGTGATATTCCAGCTATTTTTATTGCATGGGCTCGTGAACATGCTCTCGCTTGCATTGCTGCCGTGCTTGGATTTATCGTAGGGTACACGATTGGATGACGCTCCCGCAATAACAACTGTTGAACAGTTGCTTGCACATGCCGTTGCGCATGCGGCATCGGACATTCATATTGAATCAACAGCAGATGGTTTGCGTGTGCGATATCGCACAGACGGTCTGCTGTATGATCAACGTGGCATACTTTCAGACTATGCTGCGCATGTTCTTGCACGCTTTAAAGTATTAGCACGTCTTGATATTGCAGAAAAGCGAATACCGCAAGACGGCAAATTCACTATAGAAGGCCCACGTGGCCCTATTGATGTTCGTATCGCCACATTTCCGGGCATACACGGTGAAGAAATTGTTGTTCGGTTGTTAGATCGTGCACAGCAAGTGAATGGGTTGGAGAGTATCGGGTTAGAACCCAAAATGCTCGAAGACATTAAAACTATGATGCATCGTTCCCAAGGTTTTTTTGTGGTAACCGGACCTACTGGCTCTGGCAAGACAACGACCTTATATTCCATACTCTCGTCACTTTGTTCTTCTGAGAAAAATATTGTCACGCTCGAAGATCCTGTTGAATATACGATCCCCGGCACCACGCAAGGGCAGATCAATCCTGAAATTGGGTTTGATTTTGCAAAAGGTATCCGCGCAATCTTACGCCAAGATCCTGATATTATTATGGTGGGTGAGATGCGTGATAACGAGACGGCGCAAACTGCCATACAAGCAGCACTGACCGGACATCTGGTTTTGAGCACATTGCATACCAATGATGCCCCCGGCGCCGTGATTCGTTTGATTGATATGAACATCAAAGCATTCTTAATTAACGCGGCAATAACGGGAATTTTAGCACAACGTTTGGTACGTGTGTTATGTTCGGCCTGTAAATATCAAGCTGCAACAACTCCTGAAGAACAAGAATATCTTGCAAAATATCATCTTGTTTGTGAGCAAGCGTTTCGTGCACAAGGTTGCGAAGCATGTAATAAAACAGGATACCGTGGAAGAATTGGTGTTTTTGAATTGTTAGCGTTTACTGCACCATTGCGTGCGGCTATTCATGATGATTTGAAGTATGATGAACTTCATGCCGCTGCGCGTGCACAAGGCATGCAGCCGTTGATTGTTGATGCGATGCACAAAGTTGCTGCGGGGGTGACGAGCATTCAAGAATTGATGCGTGTGATTGTATAATTCGCGCATATTTTACCGCTGCATACTTCGACAGGCTCAGCATGAGCGGTATCTGTGATTCGCTCACCCTGAGCTTGTCGAAGGGTGCATGCGAATACGTAAATTACTTTTTAGTCTTCGGCAACGTAGAAAAAATCTGTTTAAAACTATGCATCGCTTTTTGTAACTCAGTGGTATACGTCGTATTTGCGTATGCCATTTTTACTTGTTCGCGACTTGTCATCAAACTATCTGTGGGAAAAAGAACGGAGCTTGTTTTTTCTGCGCCAATAATTTCACACATCAGTTCATGTGCGTCATTCTGTTTCAAATTGCAGGTCAGTTGATGATAGCCAGTGACGCCTGTTTGTTTGATCTGTTGTACTATCTCAGGAACAATCACCGGATATAATACAGCGAGTGGCAATGGGTTTATGAGTTGCAATGTACTGCGAATTTTTTTGCGCTGCGGGCGATTGATAAAATTGAACACCTGGTAACGATCAAGAATAAAAAAGCAGGCGTGGCCAAAAATGTCAGCGCGATCTTCGATATGCATACAAACATCGGCGATGATGGGCGCATCAGTATTACCTGATGGCAATGGCATCTTCACTGCCTTGAATGTTCGTGTGCAACCATGCTCGGGTGTTGAAAATTTATCGCCCACTTGAATCATGTCATGTTGTGCGTGAATATTTAAAATGACTTTGAACATGCCTGATGCAGCATGTTTTGCTTTGTGATAATAAAGTGGCGTTGCAGACATGATCGCATAATCGATGAAGAAATCATGGTCGCCGCGCTCTTTGCGAATCTGCGCAAGATGCAATACTAATTGCCCACCATGACTGTGTGATTGTAAGGTGAATGTGACCGTGTCATTATCTTTTGTGAATTCTTTTTTCAGATTATATAAACAATCATATAACTGTTCAGAAGCCTGTTCGCGGCAGGTCTCGCTCATCAATCCCAACCAACCAAAGGTATAGTAATGGTTTTGTTCATGCTTGTTCTTTGGTATAAAAGCATCATAAGCGCGCACGCAGTTGATTGCTGCTTTATGGCGTACTTCCGGATCGTGCGCTGGCTTGCTGATAAGTTCAGTAACATCAGTGAGCCCAAGACCTAACATGAGATCACTTTTTTCTAAGTAACCATCTGTTCTTGTTTGTGCAAGCGTCAGTTCAAACCAACTTTTTCCATTAAATTTGTCTAAGTATGTTCTTTTTGGGTTCAATAATGCCAGGCCTGCTTGGCAGGTGCCATGAATAAAGACCGTGACATTATGCTGCTTTGCCATAATGCTGCCTGTGCAGAACAGAGCGAGGAGAACAAATGTTCGTTGCAAATTCATGATGTTTTTCCCTGGAGCTTCCCTGTAGTTTAATTATTTTTCTTATTATCAGTTTACCAGGTTAGCCGGGCGCCCGCAAAAGCCCCCCTGGCACTTATCTATTATTTAATTTCTGTTATGCTAATAGCAGTTTATAACCTCGATTGAAGGACCTACAGCATGACTATTACTTCATATCTCAAAAAAGCTTTATTTCTTACCCTGATTATAACTTCATCTATTTCCAGCAAAATTATTATGTGGGACTTGGGCAACGTCCTCTTTGGCTTCAGTAAAATGCGCATGGTATTTCATTTGGGCGTATTCCGTTGCCTCGGCCATTCAAGCGCAGAAATGCGCACCATTATCAGTGATGTGCTGAATAAGGCCCGTGAAAATGAACCGCGCAACTGCACGGTGCCTGATGATAAAGGCTCACATCTCAGCAATATTCTCTGTGATTACCAAGCTGGCATTCACCCCTCGAGCAAGCTCTTACAAGAAGCCCTGGATGCCATTAATCTCCTCGATTCGCAAGGTTACTTTGTGAGCAACCGCCAAAAACGGTTCACCGAAAAAGTCATCCGTTCTCTATTTGATGTTCAATTAACCGCGCGTTTTATGCGGCCTATCAAGCAGGGCGTTAAACTCCTGCAAGAATGCTCTGAAAAAGTGGATGCACAAGGTAACAAGTGCCATGAAATGGTGATCCTTTCTAATTGGGATGCTGAGTCCTTCCCCCCATTCAAAGAAAAAAACCAGAAAATTTTCCAACATATTAAACCTGAAAATCTCATTATTTCTGCTTCATTTGGTCATCTTGATGGTTTAAAGCCTTCTCCTTGGTTATTTAACCATATGGTTGACCTGAAACAGGTACCGGCTTCTGAATTTATCTTTATCGATGATCAACCATGCAATATTGCTGCAGCACGTGCGTGTGGCATGAATGCTATTTTGGTAGAAGATGGTAACTATAAAAAAGTCAGAGCAGAATTGCAGCGACTTGGAGCGCTCTAAAAGCCATGAACTATCGTAACGATTTCCCATTTTTTAAGCATTCAGAGCTCGCCTACCTGGACAATGCGGCAACGACGCAGAAGCCACAGGTGGTGATCGATGCTCTCACAAACTTTTATGTGCAGGGCAATGCGCCCGTGCATAGGGGGATCTATGATCTTGCCGAACAGGCAACTATAGCCTATGAAGCTGCGCGGGCACAAGTAGCGGATTATATGAACGCGAAAAGCTCATCAGAAATTGTCTTTGTAAAAAATACGACCGAAGGCATTAATCTGATCGCCCAGGCATGGGCAGCCCATAACCTGCAAGCAGGTGATGAGATTATTCTGACTGAACTTGAACATCACGCCAATCTTGCCCCTTGGCAGCGCCTTGTTCAAGAAAAAGGGGTAAAATTACGGTTTATACCTATCAAGGCAGACTTGACGCTCGATATTGCCAACTTAGGGCAGATCATCTCGCCTCGGGCAAAATTAGTGGCAATTTCACCCATTTCTAACATAGCCGGTCCCCTGAAGCCGGATCAGGTTGCCCAGATTATTACCTTGGCCCGCCAGGTTGGCGCACGAGTCTTGCTCGATGCCGCCCAAATGATGGCCCATGGCAGGGTAGATGTTCAACGCTTAGATTGTGACTTCTTGGTATTTTCTGGCCATAAAATGTTTGGCCCTACCGGAAGTGGTGCCGTCTACATTCGTGCCTCTGAGCATGGCAACCTGAAGCCCTACCAAGTTGGTGGTGGCATGCTGCAACATATCGATTATCAAACAGCTTCATGGAAGAAGATGCCCGCATTGCTGGAAGCAGGAAGTCCTGATATTGCCCAAGCTGTTGGCATTGCCGCTGCGGTAGACTACTTGCAGCAGGTTGATTTTGAGGCAGTGGCGCAGCATGAAATGGCATTAACAAAACGGTTTCTTGTCGCTTTGCAGCAGATGCCAGAATTTCAGATTATCGGTTCAATCGAACAGCTTGCACGCGGACATGTCATCTGTTTTTACTCAAAAACGATGCATGCTCATGATGTGGCAGCGTATCTTGGCCAGCGAAATATTGCCGTACGTGCAGGCAACCATTGTTGTCAGCCGGTGCATCACAAGCTTGGAATTCCAAGTTCTGTTCGCGTCAGCTTTGCGCTGTACACTACCACTGAAGAAGTGGATAGGCTCATTGCTGCACTGCAAGATCTTGCCGCACACGGCTTATAAAGCCCCCAGCTTTTGAAGCTGTCTCTGCGCTTCTTTATAATTTCCTTTATCTATCAGAACTGCATGCATGCCATGTGCTTGGGCTGCTTTGACATTGGCAGGTGAATTATCGATCAAAATAAAATCTGAAGGTTTCAGGTTTTTATAATCGATGAGGTAGTTAAATATCCAATCGCATGGCTTCAGACCATCGATATTTCTAAATTGTCCCGAGATGAAGATATTCTCTTGTTTAAAATATTGGAACACTTTTTGGTTTGCTTTTTCTTGTTGCAAGAGTGGGAATGATTCACAGTCCCAATTAGATAAGATCATCATCTGATTTTTAGCTCTTCCCTGTGCATCTTTTTTATCAGCACACTCTTTCAGCAGCGCGATGCCCTTTTTGACCGGGCGCATATAAAATGCATACAAGTGCGGCGTGAAGATTGTTTCCATCGTAGCGATGACAAGCTTTTTCTGCAGCGCATTCTTGAAGTAGCCTTCTGATGCTAGTTGCTCGATACTGTGATTGATTTTCTCTTTAAGATCTTTGGAAGGAATGCGGCAGGCAAGATAGTCACAATGTATAGGACTAACGCAGACTCCTTCATCATCAGGAAAGCAGGTGTCGCGTGGTTCTTCGGATTCAATTTGTTCAAGCACATCACGAACCATTTGCTTCATATGTGCTTCAGACGGGACAACCATGGCGATTTTAAGCATATTCCAGAACCCTGAGCCGGTTGCTTTCTTGACGATGTGCATTCCCATTGCCATCTTATTTGGCTCAAAAAGAACGCCCACCAAGTCCCATATAATAACTTTTCCGTCGAGCATACTATGCATACCTAATGCAACAAATAGACACCATTTTGATTTTAAACATGACACGTGAATCTCTCCCCATTTTTCCCCATGATTTATTAATTTTTTGATGGCATTGAGTGATATCTTTTCTGCTCGCCTGCTTATGAGTAGCATACCGAAATTGTTGTTGGTAAATAAAGACATGCAAAAAAGAGAGGCCTTGGTTTTCACCAAAGCCCCTCTAGAAGGAGAGTAAGAAAATTATAATACGCCGATGCGTTGCAACTCAGCTTCAACAGCTCTATAATCGCCGTTTTTTACTTGAATTGCATACATACCACAGGCACGGGCAGCTTCAACGTTTGCAATCTGGTCATCGATAAATACGAAGTCAGCAGGTTGCGCCTGTTTGTTTGCGATCACATAGTTAAATAACCAGTGAAAGGGCTTGTTACCTTCCATATGCCCGAATGAACCTGAAATAATAATATTTTCAGGAGCAAAGTGCTTAAAGATCTTATTATTTTTCGGGTTAGCCTGCATCAACGGGAATGATTCTTTATCCCAGTTAGAGAGAATCATCATCTCGTGGCACAGCTTCCCTTCTGAGTCTGTCTTTTCAGCACACTTCTTCAAGAGGTTTACCCCTTTTTTGATAGGGGCCATATAGTGCGCACAGACTTCTGGGTTATAAATAATCTCTAAGATCTTCTCAGCAAGACGACGATGACGTTTGCCTGTAAAGTAGCCGATATCTTCAAGTAAATCGATACTTGCTTGCAATTCTGCTCGTAACTGTTCCGAGGTATGCATCCCTGCTAAATATTCACAGTGCATGGTCGCCAATAGACGTCCTCTATCATCAACGACAGTATCGTTTTTATGCTCACAGAAGAGACGAGCTGTATTTTGAATATCGTACATCATCGTTCTGATCTCATCCTCAGAATAGCCAATGATATTAAAAAGGCCGATATGCCCGAACGTCATAGCCAATTTCTGGGGTTCTACCAGAACGTGACCCATATCCCACACAATATACTTACCTGAGGCAGTGCCTACCAGGGTAAAGAGTGAGAATACGGTATGTTTGAATAATTTTGTTACAAATTTGGTGATTGTTGATGTTTTCATGACTCTCCCTTGTTGCGTATTCTTGATGCCTGCCCGCCGTAGCCTTGTGCGAAGGCTGGGTATAGCCTAGAGAGGCTCTCTTTTCAGGTACAATATCAGTATACCCTAGGTAGGGAAAAGGGGCAAAAGGGCTAGCGAAGCGCCCATTGGGAGGGCGATTTGAATAAAATAGCCTGAACTTTTTGTCCAGGCTATTTTTACTTGAATTTGATTTATTTTATATTCATCTGTTTTTCTAAAGCAAAGCGCTCTTCTTGGCGTCTCCACTGCTTGAATCCTTTGATGTATTCAACGAATTCGCGCTTACAGTCTTCTTGATATCGCATTTCTTGCAATGCATAGAACTGTTCATATCCGATGGTATCGATAGCTTGTATACATTGAGGAGCTAATCCAAAAGCTAAAAATAATAAATTTTTCATGATAATTCCTGGTGTTATTTAATACTATTTTGATTACAAGTTAAGGATAGCAGAAGCAAAAGATTATGGCAAAAGCCCCCTGGAGGAATAAAAAAGAGCCTGATATGCGTTTGATTGCATATCAGGCTCTTGTATCTTTTAAAGATTAATTACACGCCGAAATAGCTGTAACCATCATCTAAGCTTTCAGTAGCCACTGGCTGTTTAAAGCTTGGAGCAGATGCGGTTGTTGCTTTCGTTGTTGTGTGGTAGGTATCATAATCATCCATTAATGAACCATGGGTTGTATTAAAAGGCTTTTGTGCCTGAGATTTCATACCTTCTACGCCATAGTTAGTATAAGTGCCCACTTTTGCTGGCGTCTGTGTATAAACTTGGGTTTTTAATCCCATATTTGCTGCGCGTTGGTTTGCAAGATGCTGTCCAAGTCCAGTGCGGATATTGTTATTCATCTGGCTCAGTCTTTGATACGTTTGTGAGCTGACGTTGCCTGCACATACTTGAGAAGTAGTTACCAGGGCAAGGATAATAAATAATGATTTCTTCATGGTATTCCTTCGAATAAAAACTCATACTATTTTATTTATTTGTTACTAATTTCATAATAGCAAATAATACAATAACTTTAGAAGAGTTTTTTCCCCCGAAAAGCCCAAGCTCGTTTTTAAGCTCACCTTATAGCTTAATTGATTCTTGAAGTTTTTCAATTGAGGTGAAGGTGGCATCGGCAAAACCGGTAGCAGTTGCCGCGGCAATGTTTTGGGATGAATCATCGACAAAATAGATGGGTTTATGAGGGTGTTTTTGCTGAATGAGGGCTTTGCAAGCGGCATATGCTGCAGGGTTCGGTTTTCTCAGGGTAGGGTCAGCATCAGGTACAATCTGGTAGCCATCAAATATAGCAAAATAACCAGGGAACTGTTCTGAAAATTCAGCAAAGGTCGTTTCAGCGATATTAGAAAAGAGATAGACCGGATAGCCGGCAGCCTTTAATTCTCGCAACAGTTGCCAGGCATTCTCTTGAGGCAGATGGCTGTTATAGACCTGTCGTAATCGTGGATAGTGAATATAATCGCCACTCTTGAAAGTTCGCGGATTTATTAATTTTAAGAACAGCTTCGGTTCTTGCCAGATGGTGCGGGCGATGGTCTTTGCCATCGGCCACAGCTGAACCTTGGTTAAAATACCATGAAGATCAAAAACAATGACAGGCCGAGATATGGCATGCTGGTCGCATTGGGCAAAGTTTACGCCACAGAACAATAAGCCTAAAAAGAGGAGTATGTTTTGTGGCGTTTTTTGCATAACAAAAACCTTTTTAGATAATGCCTAAAGCTTTCACTTCGTGGTGCACCTTTTTCAGGTCACCATTTTGCACTAAAATAACCTTCATGCCGATTTCACGAGCACTTTGTGCATGGAACGGCATAGAGGTAATGAAAAGACATTGATCAGGAGCGAGATTGCGAAGCTTTAAGACTCGTTCAAAGCAACCCTTGCTTGGCAAGAGTTCTTTCATCATGCCCGAAACAAAGATGTTTTTGCGAGGAAAGAGTGCCGCCAGTGGTTGCATATCTTTTTCAGCCAAGAGCTTTAAGATTGTGTCTTTGTTGAAGTTTGCAAGGATAAAGACGCTATCTTCGCCATGTTTTTTGCGTATTTCTTCGACCAGAGCAAGGCCCTTGTTAACCGTTTTGGTATGATAGGCGAGCTTTTTAGGATCAAAGACAGCGGTGGTGATATTTTCCATAATATCACGTTCTTTACCTTTTTTATGAGATTTGTGCAGATGAGAAACCGCTTTCTTTCTGGTATCTTCCACATCAATTTTATCGCTTAAAAAGTCACATAAAAGTTGTGGCAACACATGGCCCTCAGGATCGCGGACCATGAGTTCCGGAGCACAGGTTTGTGCACCAAGCTGATCCAAAGAAGCAAATATCTTTTCTTTTAATTTTGTAGGACTGCCACCAAAGAGCGTATAGGTAATTCCTGAGTAAATGCCGATTTCATCTTTAAAGAATGAGAGTACGTCTACTTCGATAAGAAAGTTTGCCGGGTCACAAAACACATGCCACGGATAGATAACGTTCAGGTGACACGCGGGAATAATAAGGGCAAGAAGTGCTAAAGATTTAATTTTCATAAAGGTCTCTTTACTCTTTTTTATATTGACTTAATTTTACAGGTAGAAAATATGCTTTCCTAGTTTGGAAATTTTATTCTAACAGGTTTTTATATTTTAACAACCCAAGCATAGAGCCCCTTTCATGAAATCTCTTTCTTTTCACCCTCTGAATGCAGAGATAGTGACATTACTGGTACTGCCAGAGATGAGGAGCTGACATCAATAGTGATTGGCGATGTCTGTAGATTGCCTGGGGAAAGGCTGGCTGAGCGTTTATGCTTAAAGAAATCTTTTAATCGTTCCAGTTTTGTTCGGGATACTGGTGGTGGGGTGATTTGTTGAGCTGTATTGTTCAAATGTTGCTTGCTTGCGAGTATGGTGTCAAATTGCTGCGATACGATTACCACTTCTTGCGCCATGCGTTCACAATCTGCTTTTTTAATGAGTTTGTCAGGAATCCCTGAGATTGCTTTAACTATTTTCTTAAGTCTTCGGATCGAATCTGTCATTGTTTCTCTATCTACTTTTTCGGTTGTTTCAAGCAAGTGGATAAATTCCTCAAATGTTTTGTTAAATACTTCGTGGTCAGCTTTCCACTTTGATAATTGAGCTTCATTATCTTCGGTATATTTTCTCAATCTTGTCTCAAGCTTGTTTTTATTTTCGGCTATCTCTTTGAGCAGTTCAGCTCTCAATGCTTTGATAATGTCATGGTTTGCTTTGTTGTTTGTTGTGACGTTTTCTGTCAACTTTTCAAATTGTTTTTTCATTTCTTGCGCAGTTGCACGGTATTCTGATTCAAGGCGTATTCGCTTTATTCTTTCTTCATACTTACCTGCGGTAAGATCGGTCCATTGCTTTTGTATTAAATAAATGAATGTCAGGCATATAGTGCCAATTGCGACACTTTTTAAAGCACCTAAGCTTGCGATAATGCTGAATGGTTCAAATTTTATTTGGGAATCTTTTAAATGCTGCGCTGTCAATCCTATTGTCGAAATAGTTAATGCCGCCAGCGGCACACCATTTCGTCGGAGGTTGATTCTTTGCAATAATGACTCTGGCTGCGCAGACGCTGTTGCATCATCAGCTTCCACGCCTAAACTTTCTAAATATATGATCTGCTCCCAGACCTGTTTCATGTCAGCTTCGAGCTCTTGATGGGTTTGTTGGCCGTTTTCCTGGATTGGTTCTTCGGTAAAATTTTCTTGTTTCTGAAGCGTGAGATGGGGGTGTGATATTGAGCGTGAACGGAATGCCTGCTTTTGAAGGGCCTGTGCAGGAAATTGTATAAAATATGCTATACTACATACGAGAGGGATAAATTTCATCATATCTCCTTCTTATTTTTGCTTTATCGTACCAAGCTTAGTTTTATCATGGCAACAAAAAAGTTATATCAAGAGATTTTACGTGAACATTATCACCATCCGCGCAATCGGGGTGAACTTGCTGAGCATACCCATACAAGCGGGGTAATAAACCCTTCATGTGGCGATCAGCTTACCGTGCAGGCTTATCTTGCAGATGGGTGTATTGCTCGCATCGCTTTCACGGGCTCTGGTTGTATGATCAGCCAAGCTGCGGCGTCACTTTGGTCAGAATATGTGCTGGGCAAACCGGTTGCAGAAATTCAGGCTTTGACGCCCGAAGCCGTTCTTACCATCTTGGGTATCGAACTTGGCCCGTACCGTGCAAAATGTGCGTTTTTGTTTATCGAGGCTTTGCAGAAGGCAATCCACGACTGAGATACTACTCAGTCGCCAAAAATTCGCGCACGCGAATTTATTGGCCTAAGAATTTCTTAAAAAATCCTGCAATCCATCCATCTTTATTATCACCGACCGAACTGCCGATCAACTCGGAATATTCTGTCAGCTTTTTCTGAGCATCAGAAGAAAGAGTTTTTGGGATATCGCATTGCGTGATAATGATTAAATTCCCACGACCTTTGCCTTTGATCTTCGCAAACCCTTTGTCTTTGATGACAATGCGTTCACCGACCGGACATCCTTTTGGTACTTTAATCGTTTCTTTGCTGCCATCAATCGAGCTAATCTCAACCTGGCTGCCAAAAACTAATTGTGGGTAGGTAAGCAACAGCGTTACTTCAAGGTCATCTTGAACGCGCTTGAATGCTTTGTCGGGCATAACTTTAATTTTGATAAATAAGTCACCAGCTGGTCCGCCATAGACACCGGCGTCACCTTTTCCGGCAACGCGCAATTCAGCTTCGTCGTAAATCCCTTGCGGAATATTTAACGTAAATGTTTCATATTTTTGGACGCGTGATTGTCCTTTACAGCCCGGGCATGGTTGGGAGATAATGACCCCTTCGCCATGACATTCTGGGCATGCTTGGTTAAAGCTGAAAAAGCCTTGGCGATAGCTGACTTGTCCGGCACCTTTACATTGAGCACACTCAGTGTACGAGGTGCCTTTTTTTGCGCCTTTGCCGTTACAATCTGTGCAGCTGACAAAGTGGTAATAGGTGATCTCTTTTGAAGTTCCGGTAAAAGCTTCTTTGAGTGTAATGGCAAGATCTTTAGTTAAATCGTGGCCACGACGTGCAGTTGGCTCAGTGCGCTTGGTGCGTTTTCTTCCACCGCCGCCGCTCGATTGTGCGCCACCACCAAAGATGTCGCCAAAGATATCGAAGATATTTTCCATGTTGACGTCTTGACCATGGCCGAACCCGCCAAATCCACCAAAACCGCTCTCTGCGCCTGCATGACCAAACTGGTCATACTGCCGACGTTTTGTTTCGTCAGAAAGCACTTCGTACGCCTCGGAAGCTTCTTTGAACTTCTCTTCGGCTTGTTTATTATTGGGATTGCGGTCAGGGTGATACTGCAGCGCTAATTTGCGATACGCTGCTTTGATATCTTTCAGGTCAGCGCTTTTGGCAACGCCAAGCACTTCATAATAATCTCGTTTTGCCATAACTTCAGATGTCTTGTAATTGGAGGGTTTATCTTTTTTTTAGTATAGCAAAAATAACAGTGGCTGCTATATCGAAAGCATCTCTTTCAATTTTGTGCAGTCGGCTGCTGAATAGTAGATATCTCCTGGACGGGCGCTTGCGAATTGGATTTCTTGTGTATACTCTGGAAACTCTTTGCGAATCTCTTCAACCAAGCTCAAGACCGTCCTGCTGATGCCGGTAGCGACATTAAAGCATTCGCCTTTAAAATCAAAGCTTGAGGCACCGCATGAAAGATTGGCGGCCACCACTTCTTCAACCGGTACAAAATCGCGCTGTTGTAAACCATCACCAAACAATATAATCGGTTCATTGCGCTGCATCTTTTTGCGCAACGTTGCGACAAGCCCAGCATGGGGCAAATCTGCGCGTTGGCGTGCACCATAGACATTAAAATAGCGCAAGATAACGGTCGAAACACCCAATTGTGCATATTGTGCACAATAAAGTTCGCCCATCAGTTTAGAAAAACCATAGGGTGAAAGGGGATTGGTCGGCGTAGTTTCTGAACAAACACCTTGGTGTGGACCATATACCGCAGAAGATGATGAGAGAATAAAGCGATCGACGCCATTGGCGCGTGCAGCTTCGAGCATATTAAACGTTCCCGTGACATTAGTGTTATGGTACAGCGTTGGATTATCTACTGATTCAGGAACTGAAACGCCTGCTGCCAAATGAAAAATAATGGCAGCATGTTTTGTGGCCTGCAAGCAGACGCCGTAGTTGGTGATGTCGTCTTTCACAAATGTTATTTTTTCTGCGTAGGGCGCAAGATTTTCTTCAAGGCCGGTTACGAGATTGTCGATCACCGTTACCGTGGCGCCCAGGGCAACCAATTGTGCAACAAGATGTGATCCGATAAACCCAGCGCCACCGGTGACAACTACCGGAAGATCTTTATACCAGCTTTGTAATTTTTGATTCATAGCGCTGCCTCGTGTGAAGGGGTCGTTATCTGATGCGCTGTTACGTTTGCAAGCACCGTTTCTGCAATCTGTTTACCATCAAGTACGCCTTCTTGCATGCTTGCATATTTCCAGGCACCATAACGGCCAACAGAATAGATACCATACTGGTTCAATTGTGCTTGGAGCTTGTCGATATTATTGTCACGCCAGTGGTCATAAATAACATACGCGTGGGGAATGGTAATAATCTTTTCGGTAGCGATTTCATGCTCTTGTAAATTAAATAACTTTTTGGTTGCGGCGCGTGCGGCATTCAGCACGCTGTGTACCGTTTCTGGCGATTGGCCAATATGGGAAAATTCGCCATATAATGAACTGCAGCCAGCGGGCGCCATGCTTTCTGCGAAATTGTGCGGAAAGCCAAGGCGATAAAATGGATACTCTTTTTCGGGGAAATAGATCCAATGCTTTTCAGAAAGATCTGGCCGAGAAACGCCCAGATTAAAATTGATCACACTATTGCAGCGCAACCGTTGTGATGCTTTGAATAAGCTCGTGTGTGTTTTTTCTTGCAAGTGCGTGAGCAAGAAATCTAACGGCAAGGTAGTAATGAGCTGTTTGTACGGCTCTTCGTGGCCATTTGCAAAACGGACAACCTTGCGAATGGTGTTAATTTCTATCGCGGTGTATCCGGTGTATACCGGAAGTTCGAGTTGTTCGTGAAGTTTTTTGATCCAATATTCGATGCCGCCTGTTTTTGGATAAAAGAATTGTGCATTATACCCAATCGCAGCTGCCGGTTTTGCTTGCACGGCACCCATAAGCATCTCTTTGAGTGATGTTTGCGGCACAAAGCGGCCGGTCCATGATGCAGAAAGTTTTTTTACATCGTAGGCAAATATCTTTTCTTGGTACGGGAAAAAGAAATGTTTGGCAAAACCGGCACCAAAATTGCTGAGCACCCATTGTTCAAAGGTCGGTTGTTGTGCACGATTTTTTTTACGTTGCACAAAGCCCTCGATACATTCTGCGATCACCTCTGCGGGGAGCCCGTATAAATTTACTTGGTAGGGGTAGTCGGTGTAGGTTTCATGGGAATAGACATACGAACGACGATGAATTGTATTGAATTGTTCAAGACCGGCAATCGTTTCTATGAAACTTCTAAAGTAGGGATCATTAATATGCAATAAATGGCCTGTGTAATCGAAGGTGAAGCCATCTTGTTGCACGGAACGGCAGAGGCCGCCGATGGTGGTATCTTTTTCAAATAGTTTGTAATCATAAAAGCCTTGGCGTTCAAGATGGTACGCTGCAGAAAGACCTGTCAGCCCTGCGCCAAGAATTACTACGTCTGCCATTATTGCTCCCTCTACTTAGTTTGCTTGTAGTGTATAAAACGAATGGTGAAAAATCAATTCATAGAAAACGTAATCGGCGTTGGTACATTGCTATTTTGTTGGCCGCTTGGATGATGATAGAGCGTAAAGACAAGCGTGATCGGATCACCTTCAACCGATGCAGGTGCTACGCGGTAGGGTGATGCTGCCCACATGGCTTGCAAGCAGGCTTGATTAAAACTTTCAGAATAGCTTGGTTCAATAAATTGTGCATCGATGAGCCTGCCATCACGCTCAAGAATAATTTTAAATACGATCTTGCGAGGCAAATTGTTCGTGGCTTCCATGATTTTTTGTTTGTTCAATTCGTAACAAATGCCTTTAATAAGACCGAGTTGATAATTCTCTTGTCCGTCTTTGATAAATTGCGCATTAATTCTTTGTCGTAACGGCACGCCTTTTTCTTCGATGGGTATGCCTTCGATAATTTTATGCATCAGGCCTTCGCGATAGGTAGTAGCAGGAGCGCCTACTTGTTGGGTTGCGCTGGCGCGAGTTACTCGTTTTTGCCATGCACGCTTTGCGCGATCAGCTGACCATGGCTCTTTAAGTTGCTGCGAAATTGTATGAGAAAGTTCTGGTCTCATTGTGTGTTCTTGTTCTTCTGGTTTTGTTTGCGGCTCGGCAGTTTTAGTTTGTTCTTTATCAAGTGGTGTTATGTTCGGATGTGCAAGTGGTTGTTGCATGGCTGCAGGGATGGTTGCTTGCGGTGATTGAGTTGGCATCCACACAACGGCAGGTTCTTGTTCCTGTTTCTGTGGTCGAAAGAGTTTCAGCGGATCATCAGATTGCGTGAAGTAGAACAGCAGAAACAGCAGCAGGATGTGCAGAATCGCTGCAAGTGAAAGTGATCGGAAAGAAAGTTTTGATTGCTCCATGAAACAGCAGTTTATTGATTAACCATGCTATTTGCAACCATCAAGAGCATGGTCGCGATGTGCATTAAGGGAATGATATATTGTTTACGCGGATTTTTTTCTGGTGGGTTGTCGGGATCGTTCGTGTTTGGTTCAGTTGCGGTATCAGTTTCTTCTTGTTGATGCGTACCAAGAGTTTGGAGTGTTGCGCGTACCAGAGACCATGATAGTACCGAAGTAACCATAATAAATGGCAAGAAGGGAGCAACTGCTTCTAATCTTGTCTGTTCTGGAGGACGGCTTGCGGGAAATCCCTCAAAGAACCATTTGAGAATAATATTGTCCTTGGTATTCAAAAAATCGCCTATGATGGGTGCAATGTCATAGAGGCAGTCGTTATTTTTTGCCGGTATCTTGGCAAATAAAACGTCAAGCATTGCATTATCGATTGCCAGCTGTTGTAATGCTTGTTCCAATTCTTCTTGCCGTAGCTGCATATAATGCGCGCGTAGCGTGGGATATGCTTTACGATATAGTCGTGCGCCGATGGCGATCCAGATAGGTGCATACATACTCAATGCGATGAGTATACTCAAATTTTCTCCGGACAGCTGTTTTTGTGGTGTGTTGAGTGCATGGATAAGAGAAGTTGTTTGCGTTCGCGCTTGGACCATGCCCACGGCCGTCTGCTGTTTGCCAACCATGCAGGCAACCATACAGCAACGGATAATGTTGTATGCATGAAATCGTGATGATTCCATACTGCCCCCCCCTCTTTTTTTATCTGCGCTCCCTGTGCGCATGACTACCAATTAAATTATATATGAAATACAATTTAAAAATAAAGAGTTGTCATTTATTCAGCGTGAATAATTAGAAGGCAAAATAAAACTGCGATAATTTCTTACCGCAGTCTGTTTATTGATACTGATGAGTTTTTTATCGTGCGTTTTTCAGAATCTGTAAAACCGCTGGATGGTACCGAGCACTGCGCACTGCGCTTTTTGTATCAGAAACACCATGAGCTAATAACAGCTTCACAATATTGCTATGGCCGTAATAGGCAGCTTCTTGTAATGCATCGCTGCCTTCGCCATTGCGCAGGTCTGTGCCAGCGGCAATAAGAAGACGGACAATATTCGTATGTCCCCAATAGATGGCACGAAATAGTGCGGTATGGCCAAAGCGGTCTTTTATATCAACGCGGGCGCCGGCGTCGATCAATTCGATAACGATATCTTCAAGGCCATTGTATGCTGCTTCCATCAAGGCTGTTCTGCCATCGCAGTCTTGCAGGTTCAGATCTACGCCTGCAGCAATCAATACAACGACCACGCAATGGTACCCTTTGCGTGCTGCGTTTATTAAAGCAGTATGGCCGGAATCATCTTGGGCATTACGATCGATGCCGGAGGCAATAAAATTTAAAACGTCGGAGGTTCTGCCCCAATAGGCAGCGCTGGTAAAATCTTGGATTTCTTTGGTGACTGCATACATTGATGGGGTGAATATACCCATCATCAGGGTTATGGCCAGAGTGGTGGTTTTGAGGTTCATGGTTGTGACCTAGTTGTATAAAAATATGGTGGAAATGCTTCTGATATAAATTTTAAGCCATATTTTACAATAGTCAATAAAAATCATAAGAAAAATAGCCACAAAAAAGCCCCGGCAACTTTGTGGGCTGGCGGGGTTTGTTATTTAAATTTTCAGATATTAGAAGCCAAGAATTGCTCGGCGGATTAACCCACGATTCCTAACGACGAGATATGCAATGCCACACCACATGAGAGGCTTGGCAGCTTTTCGGAACTCGCCCTGTTTCAGATTCAAAGTAAGATCGACTATTGGTGTAAGGATCCAATCATTACAGCAAAGAATGATTTTCCTTACGTCGTTTATTTTGCCTATTATACCCAATGTAAAAAGTGGGATTCCCCAGGCCATTCTTTTGAGGTTTGCATTGTGGGTAGTTACCGCATCAAGTTCTGCTTGGGATTCTGCGGCTAATTTTTTGTGATGCTCTTTTGCAAACTTTTCATCGGGAAGAAATGTGGTTATATAGTTTCCAATATCACGACCAACGGGTCTATTGACTTCAACGGGTGTAACAGTGCCCAGTTCAATTGGAGGTTTTTGTCGTGCTGCTTGTATCTTTATAACTGGAATTACGAGTGGAGTAACACTTCGTTGTTCGCGAAGGTTAGCATCATTCGCTCTGCGTTTTGAGCGAAATTTCAATTCAGATGCCTTTTGTTTTGCATGAGCAAGTGACCAAAGAGCAGTACCTGTTCCTATGCTGCCACCAATGATCACCAGACATTTTTTGAAGGTAAGTACATTATCAAAACTTGCAACACCTTGATTTATCATGGCATCTGGGCGTTGCCACTTAAATGTTTGAGTTTGTTGCATACTTTGCAAGAAAGACATCGAGCAAATAAGTATAGTGAAAAAATAGCTTTTCATGTGGTCCTTATCTTACTTTGCAATCACAGGGGAAAACTTATTTTTTGCTTTTAATACGCAGCCAGCTAATAAAGTAATGCCGGTTGTTGCACCAAGAGCTGCCGTCAATATATCTAATGGCAGATATTGTTTTCTCAGCTTTTTTTGAGCTTCGATATTCATTTTATGAATTCTGATATGCATCTCAGGAGAACTTATTTCATTTCTCTCAAATTTGGCTCTACAAATATCGTCAGCTTCATTTTTGGCCTTTCTTAACGATTTATTCCGTTGCAGATCAAGATATATGTCCAAAAGCATTGTTCCGGCGAAAAAACCAGCAGAAGCGTAAAATAAATAACGTGGATTTTGTGCGAGAGTAGTTGCAAAAGATGCAGGCGCTGCTTTTACTTGTGCCTGCTGCATTGCCCAAGTTTGTGATGTCAGCACGATGCAAGCAAGAAGTGCTGCTGTTTTGAAATTCATAGAAATCCTTTTGTGTAAAAAGAGTGCTTAAAATGCGCACTTATTATACCAGGAAATCTATGAAATGTGGCAAAAAAAGAACCCACCAGCTTTGTGAGCGGACGGGTTTTCAATTATGCATGTGTGCTTTTAAGAAAGCTGACATTCCTGATTCTTATAAATTTTGTAAGAAATAGCAGTGAAAGTAATGAGCAAAAGACTTAATTTAATGATGCCTTTAAAAAAATGAAGACGCGTAGCTTTGATTCCATCTCGATTGAACTGCGACAACCATTTTTTATGGCGATAGGTAATAGCTGCTTGAAATCTCTTTTCTGCATTAAGCACATCTGCTCGGGAAGAATATACAGCATAGAAAGATGGACCAGGTCTGCAAAGTGCATCCTTTTTTGTGAAGCTCATAGCAGGTTTATAAGCAAAGTAATCTTTTTTTTGCAGCTGCTTTTGCATCCCCAGCACATTTGTTGTTGTGAAGAAAAAAGTGAATAGTAAAAAAGAAAACTGCATACTATTTCTGTATTTGTACATATGAATCCTGTTTCATGAGGTTCCAATTCTGGTGTATCTGATGCATACCATCTCCAGGCTGCTTTAAAAAGCGCATAATCTCTTCAAAGAGTCGCTGAGATGGTGTAAAGGGAACACGTTCACTACAAAGCCAGTGCAATACAATCTGGTGTTGCATAAAAGGATGCAGGGCGAAAAACTTTTCTAACGAAAGCCAGCTTTTGCCAGCGCGCGTTTCGGTGAGAGCGGTAAATGTTGCAGCGACCTGTTGCTGTACAAAATCATCAAGCTGGGCAAAATGGCCCATCGTGCGCATGAGTGATGTTTCGATGCGTTCATCGCAGGATCGCAATGCCGGAATGGCATACTTGCGGATGCGGTTGCGCAAATAAGTATCATGCTCATTCGTGTGGTCGATGCAGTAGGGAATGTTGTGGGTATGCAGATAGTCTAAGATTTCTGCTTTGGTCATGTTGAGCAAAGGACGAATGTAGATGCCATCATGCGGTTTCATGCCCCGCAGACCCTGCAAGCCCGCACCGCGGATTAAGCGAATGAAAAATGTTTCAATCTGATCATCTTGGTGGTGTGCAAGTGCAACCGGTGCATTGCCATGTTCTTGAGAAACTTTTTTGAAAAACGCACGGCGCAAATTCCTGCCGAGTGCTTCTTGTGAACCATTTTCTTTAATTTCTGGAAATTCTGATGCGTGGGCAGCAATAAAAGGAATGTTGTAGTGCGCTGCAAGATCTCTGCAAAATTGTTCATCACGTGTGGCTTCTTGGCGCCAGCCGTGATTCAGATGTGCGGCGATCAGTTCGAGATTCAATTCTTTTTGGAGTTGTGCAAGCTGGTGCACTAGAAAGACAGAGTCTGGCCCGCCTGATAAACCGATGATCAGTTTTGAGTTGTGTGGGATGATTGCTGTGGTGAAATTTTTTACGATGTTGTTTGTCATGGTGCCAAAAAGCCCCGCTATGTGCGGGGCATAATTAAAATATCAAATTACGGTCAACGTATCCACGGTCCAGATACTACTGGACCGCCAGTTTGTAAAAATTTAGACATCTAAATTTTTTACAAACTGGCCATTCTCTTCTATAAAATTCTTACGTGCAGAAACATCATCGCCCATGAGGTCGTTAAACCACAACTCAGCCTTCTGTGCATCTTCGATAGAAACCTGCAATAGATTTCTCGTTTTCACGTTCATCGAAGTTTCCCACAGCTGTTCAGGGTTCATTTCACCAAGACCTTTGTAGCGTTGAATGTTCATGTACGGTCTGCTTAAGGTTGCAATAGCTTTGATCAAGTTCAAAATGCCTGTGCCATTGACATGCCGTTCTTTTTCAACAATCGCCAAGGTCCACGGTTCTTCAAGCTTCTGCAGATGTTTTACCGTCTCAACCAGTTTTGCAACTTCAGGATTTTTAAAGAATGCAAGGTTCACGCGCCATGAACGGTTCATGTAACTAAACACGACTTGCGATGGAACTACCGGTTCAACAGGAACGAGCTGCTCTTCGCCACCTTCAATGCTTTCAACCAATGCAGGCTTAGAAATGGCATGCAACGCAACTTGATATTGCGGGAAGAGGCGAGAAAGTGCTTCAACCAACGCATCAACCTGTTCAAAAACATCAGCGTTTACTTTGGTGATAAATGTTACCAATGCATGACACTGCTCAGGAGTTAACTTAAAGCTATGAGCAACTGATTCTGTTGCAATCTCATAATTTTGTACATCATTGAGCATCGTGTTCCATTGCTGGCGTTCAAGCTTTTTCCCATCAATGAGGATTTCTGCTTGCTCTTTTGCCCAATCAAGTAAAAATTCTTTGAGCGCATTATCATCTTTCAGATACTGCTCTTTTTTGCCAATTTTCGCTTTATATAAAGGCGGTTGTGCAATATAGAGATACCCGCGTTCAATAATCGGGCGCATGTATCTGAAGAAGAAGGTCAACAACAAGACACGAATGTGTGATCCGTCGACGTCTGCGTCAGTCATGAGAATGATTTTATGATAGCGTGTTTTTTCGATTGCAAACTCTTCTTGGCTAATGCCGCAACCAACGGCAGCAACAAGCGCCTTGATTTCATCATTTGATAAGATCTTTTCTAAACGCGCTTTTTCCACGTTTAAGATTTTACCCTTGAGCGGCAAAATTGCTTGCGTATTGCGGTCACGACCTTGTTTTGCTGAACCGCCTGCAGAATCCCCCTCAACGATGAAGATCTCAGCGTTTTCAGGATTTTCTTCGATACAGTCAGCAAGCTTACCCGGAAGAATGGTCGATTCAAGGACCGTTTTTCTGCGCGTTAAGTCACGAGCTTTGCGAGCAGCTTCACGAGCTTGCATCGCGATCAATGCTTTTTGTAAAACTTTTTTGGCAACACCCGGATGCTCTTCGAAATAGGTTTCTAAGAACGCAAACATCGCTGATTCGACAATACCTTTTACTTCACTATTGCCCAACTTCGCCTTGGTTTGTCCTTCAAATTGTGGTTCAGCAATTTTCATGCTGATGACGCAGGTTAACCCCTCGCGTACATCTTCACTTGAAAAACTTTCACCTTCTTTCAGGATACCAAGATCGAGCGCTTTTTTATTGCTCGCCTTGGTTAATGCACCCTTGAAGCCGGCAACGTGAGTACCGCCATCGACAGTATTAATATTGTTGATGAATGAGAAAATCTGTTCGCCATACCCTTCATTATATTGCAGGGCAACTTCAAGGTCATAAGTCTTGCCATCTTTGTGGAAGTAAATGACCTCAGGAAAGATAGCGATTTTCTTTTTGTTGAGTTCTTCGATGAATGATACGATACCGCCTTCAAAAAAGAAATGCTCTTTCTTGCCGCTTCGCTCATCGCTGATATTGATGGTCAAGCCTTTGTTAAGGTAGGTCAGCTCTTTAAAGCGTTCGGCGAGCGTATCAAAATTAAATTCGACAGTTTCTTTAAAAATTTCAGTATCAGGCAAGAAACTGATAATGGTACCACGTTTGGTTGTTGTACCGGTTACTTCCAGCGTATTGAGCGGCTTACCCCGAGAATAATCTTGCTCATATACTTTGCCATTGCGATAAATGGTGACATGGAGCTTTTCAGACAATGCGTTCACCACAGAAAGTCCGACGCCATGAAGACCGCCAGAATAGCGATAGGTATCTTTATCAAACTTACCACCGGCATGCAGCTTGGTCAGCGCTACTTCAGCAGCTGAAATGCCTTCAGTTGGGTGGATGTCGGTAGGAATACCGCGACCATTATCTTCAACCGTACAGAAGCCATCTTTGCCCAGCGTGACCGTAATCGTGTCACAATGGCCAGCAAGCGCTTCGTCAACGGAGTTGTCGACAATTTCATATACCAGGTGATGCAAGCCAGTAGGCCCGGTAGAGCCGATATACATACCAGGTCGTTTGCGAACAGCCTCGAGACCTTCTAAGACGCGAATCGACTGCGCAGAATATTCACCGGCATTATTGTTATTTTTATTTGGGGGGGTGTCTGACATTGCTTTGTTCTCTCAATAAAAATTATTGACTTATCATGAGTATAACAGAATCATGTTTTTTTATAAGAACCAGTAAGCCAAAAAGCAGAGAATCTTTTCAATAGTTTTTTGACAAAAATAGGTGGCAGCTCTCCGCACAACTTGCATATTTGAAAAATAAGCTTGAAAAAATATGTAATTTGGCTATTTTTATATAACCAAGAATATTTCTGGGGGGTTTGGGGTATGGTTTCCATTTTGTAGCAATTTGTGTACTATACAGAATCTTAATAAAAACAATATAAACCATGATTGAATCGAACATGACGCAATCGCAAGCGGGTTTTGTGCCGCATGATGAAAGCTGTATGCGTGAAGCTTTAATCTCTGCTCGCAAGGCCGGTCAGGCTGGAGAGGTGCCCATTGGGGCCATAGTGGTAGACGCCGAGGGCGCTATTATTGGGCGTGGGTATAATCAGGTAGAAGGGCTTTATTGCCAGGCAGAACATGCTGAGGTGCAAGCGATCAGGCAGGCGGGCCAGTGCAAAAAAAATTGGCGGCTGACTGATTGTACGCTGTATGTAACGTTAGAACCTTGTGTTATGTGTATGGCTTTGGCATCACTCAGTAGAGTTGAGCGAGTGGTCTATGGCGCGCCTTCTCCTTTGTTTGGCTATCGCCTTGACAAGGAAGGGACCCTTGCGCTATACCTGAAGCATATCAAAGGAATCACTTCTGGCGTGCTTGCAGACGAGTCGGCAAGGCTTTTGCGGGAGTTCTTTTCTGAAAAAAGGATGAGAGAGAATGAGCAATACTAATTTATCTATGATTAAAAAGCAGTTACTTGCCCGCAAGCTTGAGCTTGAGCAGGAATTGACTCGTCTTGATACGGAGCGCGTACCAACCGATATCGTTCAAGACCCGATTGATCAGGCAATATTATCGAATATCGAAGAATTAAATATTTCGATAGAAAAAAACGAACGAGACGAGTATTTACGCATCGTCCGTGCGCTTGAAATGATTGATACCGGCGCGTATGGTATCTGCACCGATTGTGGTATGCCTATCTCTGAAAAACGGCTGCAGATGTATCCCAATGCATCCCGCTGTATCGCTTGCCAAGAAGTTTACGAGAATTCGTAGACCGGCTAGCGTTTTTTAGACAGATTGTTATACTCACAATTGCCAGCTTTGCTGGGGATTCAGTAATGGCTGAATCGTGTGCCGATGTAGCTCAGTGGTAGAGCAACTGATTCGTAATCAGTAGGTCGGCGGTTCAAGTCCGCTCATCGGCTCCAGTCATTTCTGGAGGAAATGACTGGCAGGCCACCCCATTTTCATCCCATATCGGCCTGGAAAAAAAATATAGGTATGCTAGACTAAACTAGTAGCTACGTATAAAAACATTATTTAGTTAGGGTTTTTTAAAACTTATGGATATTCCAAAAAACGTTAAAAGTCGCGTTTCTACCGCATCAAAAAATGCTCCTATTGCGCATGGCGTAGGCCGTCGCAAATCATCTGTAGCTCGTGTATGGGTTACTCGTGGTAAAGGTGCAGTAGCGGTCAATGGTAAAGAAGTTGATGCTTACTTTGCAGTAGATGTTGCTCGTACAGCAGCAGTGAGCCCCTTGGTTCTTATGCCTGCAATCGCTAAGCAATATGATATCGATGTGAATATTTGCGGTGGCGGCGTATGCTCACAAGCTAATGCAATGAAGCTTGGTATTGCTCGCGCACTCGTAGATCTTCATGATGATGCTCGCTCGCTCTTGCGTTCAGAAGACTTGTTAACCGTTGATTCTCGCGTAAAAGAACGTAAAAAATATGGACAAAAAGCTGCTCGTCGCAAGTTCCAGTTCGTAAAGCGTTAATTTTAAGCGAAAATTCAAAGGTAAATATATGTGCTGTGTTGTTGGGTATGTTGGTAGCCAGCAAAGCCGATCTCTGGTGCTCGAGGGGTTAACCCGTCTTGAGTATCGCGGATATGATTCGGCAGGTTTTGCTTGTTTGAGCTCTGAAACAAAAGAGATTCTGACGGTTAAATCGCTGGGAGGCGTAGATCGACTTGAGCAGCAATGTGCAACCTCATCGTTAGATGGGTTTCTCGGTCTTGGTCATACGCGTTGGTCTACCCATGGTGTTCCTAATATCGAAAATGCCCACCCTGTTATGGATTGTCATGGCATGGTGGCGGTAGCGCATAATGGGATTATCGAAAATCATACCCAGTTACGCCAAGAGCTGCAGCAAGCAGGACATATTTTTACCACAAAAACAGATACAGAAGTTATTGCACATTCACTTGAGTCCGCATTGGCGTCTACTTCTTCTTTGCAAGAGGCAGCACGGCAGGTAGTCAACAAGCTTGAAGGTGCATTTGCTTTTTCTGCGCTTATGCGCAATCATCCCGACGTATTACTTGCCGTTCGTTTCCGCTCGCCCTTATGCATTGGTATTGGTGATGGAGGCATGTTTGTAGCCTCGGATCAACTTGCTTTTGCGGGCAAAGCGCATAAAGTCATTTTCTTGCCAGATGCAAGCTATGCATTGGTGTATAAAGATCATTTTGAAGCATATGATTTTCAGGGTAACCTCTTGAGCCTTGAGCCGCAACCATTAACGATTGTTTGGGCTGAAGGTGGTAAGCAGGGCTATGAACACTATATGTTGAAAGAGATCTATGAACAAAAGCGCGTGATGGCGGCAACGGTAACATCGATGCGTTCGTTTCATCGTACACTTGAAGCGCAGCTTGGTGTTTCTGCGGAATATGTGCAAGAGCTTGAACATATTGTGCTCATCGGTTGTGGAACTTCGTGGCATGCTGCACATATCGCAAAATTCTATTTCGAATCACTCTGTAAAATCCCGGTAACGGTTGGACTTGCATCTGAGTTCAAACATCGGGAATTTTTTATTCCAAAAAAATCTCTCTGCATTGCTATTTCGCAATCGGGCGAAACTGCCGATACGCTTGAAGTGGTGCGCCTTTTAAATGAACAAGAAGTTCCGGTGATTGCACTTACCAATGTTGCATCAAGCAGCCTGGTGCGTGAATCGCTTGGTTTTTTATTGACGCAAGCTGGGCAAGAAATTGCTGTTGCTTCAACTAAATCATTTTCAGCACAAGTTGCGAGCATGTTTTTGTTAGCGCACACTATTGCGCTGCATAAGGGCTTTATCAAGCAAACTGAAGTTGAATTTGCGCAAGAAGAATTGTTGATTGCAGCAGAAGTGCTCGAAAAAAGTATCGAACAGTATAAAACGGTGATTAATGAAGAAATTGCGCCGTGGTGTGCTCAGTATAAACAAGCGATCTTCTTGGGCAGACATTTAAGCTATACATTAGCGGAAGAAGCTGCATTAAAACTTAAAGAGATTGCCTATATCTTTGCTGAAGCATTTCCTGCTGGTGAACTCAAGCATGGTCCGATTGCTTTGGTCGATAAAAAATCATTAATATTCTTCTTTTCTGTGCTTGATCCGATTGTGTATCAAAAATTAGTTTCGAATGCGCAAGAAGTTAAATCACGCGGTGGGCAATTGATTGTGTTTGCTTTTGAAGGGCAGCATGAACTCATCGGCCTTGCTGATCATGCATTTATTTTTTCACCCGTGCATCCGTTGCTTGCGCCACTTGCTATGCTTGGCGTGATACAATATTTGGTATACAAAATTGCACAGGTGTTACAACTTCCTATTGATAAACCACGGAATTTGGCAAAATCTGTGACGGTTGAATAAAATTCGCAAGCGAATATGCAACAAGATTCACAAATCATTATAGTAACCGGGATGTCTGGTGCTGGTAAGAGTATCGTCTTAAAAGCGCTCGAAGATCTCGGTTTTTTTTGTATCGATAATATTCCCAGTGCGTTACTGCCTACTTGTATTGCGCAACAACAAACCTTTGCAACAAAAAAGCTGGCGCTGGGCGTTGATATCCGCGGCGGCATGCTTGATGAAGTTGTTGCTTATCTGAATGGAATTCGCCAACAAAAAACTCCTTTCAAAATTATCTATGTCACAGCAGCGTTACCGACCTTAATGAAGCGCTTTCAAGAGACGCGTCGGCAGCATCCTTTAGGCAGCGCGACCGATTTGCGTGATGCCCTTGAACAAGAAAAAAGAATATTATCACCCTTAGAGGCCATTGCAGATCATGTGCTGGCAACAGATCAGTTGACGATACATCAGTTGCGTGCACTGGTGCGTCAAACCTTTGCGCATGATGATGCTCCGCAGATGATGGTCACCTTAACTTCATTTGGCTTTAAGTATGGGGTGCCACCAGAAAATAATTTTGTCTTCGATGTTCGCTCTCTCCCCAATCCCTATTTTGTCCCAGAATTAAAGCCGCATGACGGTACGTCTGAACTGATTCAAAGGTATCTATTTGAGCAGCAGGTGGTGCAAGAGTATTGGCAGAAATTTTCTGAGTTTGTATCATTCTCGCTGCATAATGCCTATCAGGAAGGGCGCTTTTTTGTTGCCGTTGCGGTCGGCTGCACGGGTGGCAGGCACCGCTCAGTAGCGCTTGTTGAAAAGCTTGCGCAGTTGCCACTGCCTCATGTACAGTTTTTTATAAAGCATCGTGATATTAAAAAGGATCTGGAATGATATCGGTACGGAGTCTATTCTTACGACTTATCGCCGGCATAGAAATAGTCATATTCGCTGGTTATCTGTTATGGGGAGCGCATGGCGTGCGGGCAATCCGCGCATTGCAAGAAAAAAATCGCATACTCGAAGAACAGATTGCACAGGCAGAAGAAGAGATCAAGCAGACACGTGCAGAGCTTGATGATTGGAACACCTATCCCTTTTATAAAGAGCAGTACGCACGCGAGCATTTACAAATGGCGCGCAAAGATGATGAAGTTTATTTATTGTAAAAGCAGGGGGGAAATAAAAGAATTTATGATCGATTTAATATGATCAACAATCTGCTGATTGTCTGCTACTAAATCACAAAACGTTTTCCCTTTAAATATCCCCTCTTTAATTGGCTCGCCGAGCTGAGCGCCAGACTCTAATAAATATTTGGTAATTTCGACATAATTTAAAATGGCAGCTTCTTTAAGCGGTGATGAATTATAATTATCCGGTTTATTGATATCTGCGCCATAGTGAATTAACAGTTTTACCTTTTCTAAGCTATTACCCCTGACCGCATACATAAGAGCAGTAAGGCCCTGATGGTCTTGTTTATCTATCTCGATGTCTGGTGTTTGCAGTAATAATTCAAATTCATCCGTTGGCCAATTAAGTATTGCCGCCATCATGAGAGGTGTGAGTTGTGCGTCAGAAAAATTGCTGCGGCAATTAACAGAATTAATAATATTTTTGCCATAATATTCGATGAGCTTGAATATTCTCCTGTGTGATGGACCTTGCATATCCCTAAACAATTGCTTTATTTCTGCGTGAGAGGGCATGTCTATCAGTTGGTCTATTTCTGCCTCTATTTGCACTTGTGCGCTGTGCAAAGATTGGTTATATGAGCAAACTACCAATAAGAAAATAAAAAAATATCGCATATGACTCTTTGTAGAATTTTTTTAAAGATCTTAGTATAGGTGTAGAATAAAGCTTTAATCAAGACGTTTTTTAAAAATGAGGAAAAAAATGTTATATACATTGCCTAAAATGCCCTACGCCTATGATGCGCTTGAACCGTACATCGATGCAAAAACGATGGAAATTCATTATACCAAACATCATCAAGCATATGTTGATAATTTAAATGAAGCGCTCAAAAAGCATCCAGAAATTGCAGATATCCCCTTAAATGCATTATTAAGTAATCTCACACAAGTGCCAGAAGATATTCGCATGACCGTGCGCAATAATGGCGGCGGGCATGAAAACCATTCACTCTTTTGGTATTGGATGACGCCGCATAATGGTGGCGGGCCGGCAAAGGGTACCGTGGGTACCGAGATCGAAAAAGTATTTGGCGATTTTGAAGCATTTAAAAAACAGATGAGCGAAGCAGCTAAAACGCGTTTTGGCAGTGGCTGGGCATGGCTTGTGCTTAATAAAGAGGGCAAGCTCGCGGTCACTTCTACGGCAAATCAAGATAACCCTGTTTCTGAGGGCATGATGCCATTATTGGGTCTTGATGTCTGGGAGCATGCCTACTATTTGAAATATCAAAATAAGCGTGTTGACTATATTGCGGCATGGTGGAATGTGGTTGATTGGTCTGCTGTTGAGGAACTTTTTAGAAAACATGCGTAGCAATTGATAAAAAAAACTTCATACTAATAAAAGCTCACATTAGTGGGCTTTTATTATAGGATAGCACATGCGCATACAAGGCGAAAAATATCTCTGGAACATTCCTGAAGTAGACGTACATGCTGCGTATACGTTAGCAAGTAAATATAATATATCACTTGCGTTAACACAGACATTACTCAATCGTGGCATAACGTCTGAACGTGATCTTGAGCAGTATCTTTTCAGTTCGTATGAAAAAGATGTGGCAGATCCTCGTCTCTTAAAAGATGCAGAAAAGGCAGTTGATCGTCTTTTGTATGCAATTCAACACAAAGAAAAAATTCTTATTGCTGGCGATTATGATGTTGATGGCATCACCTCGTCAGCATTACTGTTAAGTTGTTTATTGCCACTCGGTGCAGATATCAACTTCTTTTTACCCAACCGTGTACGTGATGGTTATGGCCTTTCGGTGCAAACTATTCAACGTGCTGCGCAGAATGGGTATAAAGTAGTTATTACCGTTGATAATGGCATTACTGCCTTTGCGCCGGCGCTTGAAGCAAAAAAATTAGGAATCGATCTCATCATTACTGACCATCACCGGCCGCATGATCATCTGCCCGAAGCATTTGCGGTGATCGATCCGCATCAAGCAGATTGCGCTTACCCGTATAAAAAGTTTGCTGGTGTGGGCGTAGGCTTTAAACTCATGCAATTATTGTATGAACGTCTAGGGCTTGATATGCCTTCCAAAGTGTATGAGCTTTTATTGCTCGGCACCGTGGCTGACGTGGTGCCATTAACGGGTGAAAATCGCTTTTGGGTGCGGTATGGCTTGCAACAAGCAAATGCAACAGAAAGTATTTCACTCAGAGTGTTAAAAGAGAATGCGCGTTTTATAAAGCCTGCTCTTGCTTCAACCGATATCGGTTTTTTTATTGCGCCACAAATTAATGCCCTGGGCAGACTTGATGATGCACGTGCGGGTGTTAAATTCTTAATCGGTTCAGATTATGAAGAGACAGCACGGATTGGTAAAATTCTTGGCGAACTTAACCAGGCACGTAAAGCTATTGAGCTCGGCATTTTAAATGATGTTGAAGCGGCAATTTTAGAAAAGAGAGTTGATGTTCAAAACAACATGGTGCTTATTGCTTCACATACCGATTGGCCAACAGGGGTGATCGGGCTGGTAGCTTCACGCTTGATGAATAATTATTGTCGGCCGACTATCTTGTTGCACATTGGTAAAGATGGCATTGCAAAAGGTTCCTGCCGCTCGGTGCGCGAGATTAATATGTTCGATGCACTGACCTCCGTAAAAGATATTTTAAAAACATTCGGTGGCCACCCGGCTGCAGCGGGTCTTTCGCTGCCTGTAGAAAAAATTCCTGAATTACAAGAACGTTTGAATGCCTATTGTGCATCGCAGATTTCGATTGAGCAATTGGTGCCCAAAATGGATCTTGATGCAGAATTGACTTTGCCAGAAACGAATCAAAAATTACTCTCAGATATGGCCTATCTCGAGCCATTTGGGTGTGAAAATGCACAGCCGAAATTTTATATAAAAAATGTGGTATTGCTTGATCAGCCAACACTCTTAAAAGATTTGCACGTCAAATGTTCGGTGTTTGCAGAAGGGATTATCAAGCCGATTATCTTCTTTAATCGCCCTGAATTGTATGCAAAATTATGTGCGAAAAAGAATGAACCATTTACGGTTGCTGTTACCGTCAGTGAAAATTATTGGAATGGGAAAACGAATGTTGAATTTCAAGGTATTGATATCGCATTTTGACAAATAAGAGAAGGGAATGTGATGCGAAAAGTATGGATATTTCTCGCGTTGATGAATTTTCTGCAAGACACAGTGCAATCAAAGGCGTGTGTGGCTGTACAAGCAAGATCACTGAACACTAATACCTATCAGCCTCTGCAATTAACGCCACAAAATGTCATGTTAGCTGCAAGTGTGGTATGCGCAACCTATTACCTGTATCTTCTTTCATTAAAATCACACCAGATACAATTGCTTCCAGTTCGCCCACATTCGAAGCAGAAAAAGAGCAAAAAAAAGAAAAATTATCTTGTGGAAAGTTGTAAAAAAGGTGATGAGCGAGCGGTCAGGGCTGCGATAAAACGGGGAGCGGCTATAAATTTTAAAAATGCGAAGACTGGCATGACACCACTCATGTATGCCACGTTGTTGGGGCATGAAAAAATTGTTGCATTGCTGCTTGCGCAGGGTGCTGATTATACGCAGCGTGATGCTTTGGGCAATTGCGCGGAGGATTATATGTGGGGAAACAGGAGAATACGATGGGTGTATCTAAAATATCGAATTATAAGAATGGTGAAAGAATATGCATTACATTTTGTTAATTGTCGCAAGCCTTAATATTGCCCAAGAACTTATTGGTTTCTCACAAGTGCGGCTTACGATTGCTACCAACCGCCGTTCTGTAACAGTGCCTTTGATTTCAAAAGAAACGGCAGCCTTTGCTGTAGGAGTTGCCGCCATAAGCTATAGTGCCTATAAAATGGTGCAATTGTGGCAGGTGCGATCTCATCAACAAAAAAAGATGCAGGCGCAGGAAGCTTTGTTCAGAGCATGCAAAGAAGGCAATCGGATAGAAGCTGAAGCAGCGCTCCAAGCTGGCGCAGAGATTAATATGCCATTTTCGAATGGCGATACGCCTTTGGTTACTGCGACTATCTTTAAACATGGTAAACTTGTGCAAAGGCTTTTGAAGCTTGGTGCAGATTGTACCATATGCAATGCACAAGGCCTCTATGCACTTGATCATGCGCAACAGTATGCACAGGACGATGAGACGATTGCTTCATTGCTCAAAAACGCTGCAACGCGTGCTTTGTGGGAGGTTATTGTGTATAAAACCGCTCCCGAAATGCAAGCTCCACTTAAAGCTGGTGCCAATGTGCATGAAACTGATGCTCAGGGGTTTTCGATGCTCACGGTTGCTATTGTTTTATTAAAAGATAAAAATAGTAACCCTCGAGATACCAAAGAAAAAATAAGAACGTTGCTAGTAGCTGGGGCTTATAAGCTGGGGGATGATGCTCTAGAAAGAAAAGCTGTTGATGATATTATTGAAAAGAATTTTTCTCCGCAAGAGCAAGAAAAGATAATTCAGTTTATAGCTCGAGTGCGTGCAGAAGTTGAAGATTAAGAGAACAAATTACCCACGAGAAATCATATGAAACAAATATCAGCAATAATGGCATTACTCATTACGTACCAATCAATGTATTCGATGCAGCAGCAGATAACTAAAGTGACAATATCATCTTTTGAGCAATCGCTTATTGCAGTTGGAGCGGTTGCTGGATTAGGATATGCAGCTTGCTGGTATAGCGAATATAAAAATCGTCAACAACAAAGACTTAAGCTTATTCAGGCGCAGCAAGATAAATTATCTGCAGAAGAGCAATTCAGAAAATATGCGGCCGAGGGTGATGAAGACGCACTAAATAAAGCAATCAAAGATGGGATTGATATTGATGCACAATGTCCACGTACGGGGAATACTGCACTTATAGAAGCTACGATTAATAATCAAATTATTACTATGGCGTTACTTATTTCTCGCGGCGCTGATATGAATAAACTCGACTCTTTGGGAAAAACTGCAGAATATTATGCAGAACAATATGGATATATAAGTATTACTAGGCTATTTAAAAGATATCGTGCTGAAGCAGAAATGCGAAGAGACGCTTGGCAGGGCAATAGAGAATTAATTAAACAAGCCTTGTATGATGGGGTCAATATCGATGCGCAAGATCCACAAACAGGCAAGACGCCTTTAATGTTTGCAATGTGCGCCAGAAAAGCAGATATTGTTAGACTTTTACTTTCTCACGGTGCTCGTACAGATATCTATGACTATGCAGGAAGAGCAACACGCGACCATATGCTCAATCGCGATGGCGATGATCCTATAGGAATCGGAGAATTGTTTGAGAAGCATGCGCGCGAACGACTCTTTAGATTACATGCAGAAAAGGGCAATAAAGAAGCGTTAAAAAAGATGTTAGAAGAGATAAAGTGGACTGGTCCTGGCGTTATACCTACATTAGACGTAAATGCGCAGGATCCATTTTCTGGCGAAACAGCTTTGATCTGTGCAGTAAAAAACAATCACAAAGAAACAGTAGAACTATTTTTTGACCTTTATTGCAAAGTGGCATTTGATCTTACCATCCAGGATCATGCAGGTCTTACTGCGCGTGATTGGGCAACACGAAACGGTCTCGTTGACATAGTGAGATTGATAAATCGAGAAGAATTTATGAGCGCTTGCTCAACGTATGATCTAAAAAAATTAAAACTCATATTAGATACTTATGAAGTTGATATTAATGAACAACCTATTGAAAACAAGTGGACAATGTTGATAGCCGCGGTATCTCATTGCAAACCAGAAATAGTTGAGTTATTGCTTTCGTATGGAGCTCGCATAGATCTGCGTGATAATGATGGCAAATCACTGTTAACCTATGATCTTGATGAGTTTATAGTGCAAAATGATGGTGATGCTGATGCCAAGCAGGATGTGAAACAATTAATTGAATCGGCAAGAAGAGCATACCATCAGCAAGTGTTAGAGCAAGTAAGTTTATTTGTGCCGCACTATCAATTTAATAGGGATCTATCAGTTGCTGCAGGTATTGTGAATGAGTATCTTTTTGCTATTCCTAAGCCTACAAATGAAGAAGAGGCTAAGAATACTGTAACTTAACTCTTCTGTAATCCAAATATTTTATGCACCGTGTTGGTTGTGGTGCGTGCAACCGTTGCAAGATCGGTAATCCGAAGTTCTGCAACATACTGCGCGATGTCCATAATGTAACGCGGTGCATTTTGTTTTCCGCGCATGCTTTGAATCGGCAGATACGGCGCATCAGTTTCTAAAATAATTTTTTCGAGCGGAACGCTTTTGACCACTTTTCGCAAGATCTCATTTTTTGGATACGTAATGGTGCCACCAATGCCCAACACAAATCCGAGCTTGATCGCTTCGTGCGCAAAATCCAAATCTTCAGAAAAACAGTGAATGACACCGCGCAAGTTTTGATCATGATATTCAGTCAAACAAGCGAGCGTCTCTTCGGGCGCCTGGCGAGTATGAACAATCAATGGCAAATCATGTTCGAGCGCAAGTTCAATCTGTGCTTTGAAAACCGCTTTTTGTCGTTCAATATTGTAATCAGGATAATGTTTGTCGATTCCACATTCACCAATGCCGACAATAATTCCCGGCGCAGTGGTTTCGAGTATCTTTGCAAGTTCTTGCATATCTGCTTGCCAATGCTCTGTGGCATCATTTGGATGAATGCCAATTGCAGCGTAACAAGAAGCGTAAGTTTGTGCGAGCTGGACACAGTTTTTGCTCTCTACCAGACTAGTGCCTACATTGATAATTTTTTTAACAGTATGCTCAGAAGCTTGCAAAATAATTTCTTCTGCATTTATAATCTCTTCTTGAGTAAGTGGTATATCAAACTGATTTTTTATGATCATATTGATATGACAATGAGTGTCTACTAAAATATTAGTTTGCATGTGTGGCACGTTATTTTCGAACATAGATATATTTCATTTTATAAAGGTTTTTAAGTCAATTATTGACAAATCAGTAAATAGAATTAGTATATCTTACTAAGTAAAGCAAATTATGAAAAGCAGTGTATAACCAATACAATTCCCATAGAGGAGGTCTAACCATGAATAAGACTGAATTGATCAATTCGTTAAGCGAAGAGACCACATTTAGCAAAAAAGATATCACCAAAGTTCTTGATGCCATGACACGTACTGTGGTACGCGCTCTCAAAAAGGGTGACAAGTTACAATGGTCAGGCTTCGGCACATTCTCAGTTTCTTTCCGTGCAGAACGCCAAGGTATTAATCCTTCAACAGGACAAAGAATTACGTTGCCTAAAGCAGCAGTTCCAAAGTTCCGTGCAGGTAAACACTTACGTGAACAAGTTAAATTAGCAAGAGCAGCTTAATTTTTAAAAAGTAAGCGAAAAAACTTTTGCCACAAAAAAGCCGTCTAAAAAACGGCTTTTTTGCTTTTCAATACCCTTTTTTTGCGGTAAGTTAAGGGGAAGTATTTAAAATTAAGGGTATTTTCATGATAGATCTCCAGTTATTACGAGAAGAGCCAGAACGTATTCTTGCACTGTTGCAGAAAAAAGAGCCTTCATTCCCCGGGCATCGTCTTCTTGAACTTGATAAACTTGTTCGAGCAGCACGGGTGACTATCGAAGAGCTTCGCCATGAAAAAAATCAGCTTGCTTCAAAAGGGGCAGCGGGCCTTACTCCCGAGCTTCGTGAAAAATCGAAACAGTTGGGCGAACAGATCAAAGCCCACGAGCAGCAAGTACAAGAATTTGAACGTGAGTTTAAAGAATTGCATGTCAGCTGCCCAAATATTCCCGACCCTTCGATCCCCGAAGGTAATAAAGAAGCAAACAAAGTCGTAAAAGTCTGGGGAGAAAAACCACAATTTTCTTTTGCCCCAAAAAATCACGTCGACCTCAATAATCAATTGCATTGGTTTGATTTTACTGCCGGTGCTGCCATGACAGCTTCGGGCTTTGTCTTTTATAAAGAACAAGGCGCCAAGCTGATCTACTCTTTGGCCATGACGATGCTCAATAATAACATGCAGCATCAATTTACTTTGGCTTTGCCTCCCTATTTGGTGAATGAAAAATCGCTTGAAGGCGCAGGTCAATTCCCTAAATTCAAAAATGCGGTCTATGCCGTTCCTGAAGATGGTCTCTATTTAACGCCGACCTCTGAAGTTAATTTGGCAAATCTCTACCGCGATCATATATTTTCTGCCGTTGAACTGCCGATGCGCATGACTTCATGGACGAGCTGTTTCCGCCGTGAAGCGGGAACCTATGGCGCAACTGAGCGTGGTTTAATTCGCATTCATCAATTTGAAAAAGTTGAACTCTATTCTATAACCACTCCCGAACAATCTGAAAAAGAGCAAGAGCATATGCTCGCCTGTGCAGAAAATCTGTTGCAAAAGTTGGGATTGCATTATCGCGTGAGCTTGCTCGCTATGCAAGATTGTTCATTCGCTTCTGCCAAAACGTATGATATCGAAGTTTGGATGCCCGGTCAGAATGCCTATTATGAAGTTTCATCGGTCAGTAATTGTACCGATTTCCAATCACGCCGTTGCGCGATTCGGTACCGAAAAGAAGCTTCTGACAAGCCGCACTATGCACATACATTAAATGGTTCATCATTGGCTTTGCCACGATTGATGGTTGCGTTGATGGAAAATTATCAACAGGCTGATGGTTCAGTGGTGTTGCCGGAAGTTTTAAAAACAATCTCTTTTACCTGGTAACGTACTATGAACGACGAAACATGGGTAATTCAGAAACCGGATGCACGGCTTGCTGAAATTCGTCGACGCATTGCTCAACTGCAGATTCATACCCAGAAGTTGTTGCGTGGGGCCCATACGGGCCAATATAATACTCGCCGCATCGGGACAGGATCTGAGTTTGATCAGTTACGCGACTACCAAGTTGGTGATAACGTGCGTGCGATCGATTGGAAAAGTTCCGCACGCAGTAATAAATTGATCGTGCGTTCGTACCGCGAAGATCGTAACCGTACCATTATTTTATTGATCGATACCTCTCGCTCAGCTCTGTTTGGCTCTGGTGAAAATCTAAAACAGCAGGTTATTCAAGATCTTGCTGTGATGATAAGTTTTGCTGCTGAACAGGCACGTGACCGTATCGGGGCGGTATTTTTTGGACATGCTGTAGAAAAAGTGGTTCCCCTTGGTGCAGGTAAAGTACATACTGCCTCGCTTGTCCAAGAGATTCTATCTCAGGCTCCGCTTACTACCAAAGAAACTTCACTCTCTGCTGCTCTTGCAACAACTCTGGAACAGTTTTCGCCCAATGCATTGGTGGTCCTGGTCTCAGATTGTTTAAGCAGCGACTATGAAACGGTTCTCGCATCTGTTGCGCAAAGGCATGAAGTTGCCATTTTGCGCGTGTATGACCCAGTTGAGCGGGAAATGCCAGAAGATGTCTTGGTGCAGTGTCAAGACCCTGAAACGGGGGCTATGGTTCCTGCTACTGACTTGTATACCATGAGCGCACTGCGCGCATTTGTTAAAAATTGGTATGTCGAGCAAGATCTTCTTTTTAAAAAGTTAGGCATTGCCTGGTGTGATATCAATGTGCAGAGCTCGTATGATGTGCAGTTAACACAATTTTTTGCCCAACGTTGCGTGTAACAAGAAGCGAGAGAAATCTATGCAATCAACAGCGCCTTCAACAAACTCACTTACTTTTGAACTTTTAGAACTTGCCTGGTGGCAGAACCCCTGGTATTACGTAGCAATTATTGGTGTGCTTATCATACTGATCGGTTGCGCACTGGTATGGTATTATATGCATCGCCGCATTCTGAGCCCAGAAGAAAAGCTTATCGCGCGGTTGCAGGTTCTTCATAGGTTGCCAGTCGCAACCCAGCAACAGCAAAAATATATCTATGAGTTATTGACCAGGATTATGAAAGAATTTACCGCTCTGGTTTATAAACAGTCCGCGATTCGCTTGCTGGGACTCACCGATCAGGAATTTTTGGAGTTTATCCAGAAATTGCCGGTCTCTGAGCAATTGATTATTGTTTCACAAAAAATTATCACGATAGCATGTTCCATAAAGTTTGCAGAACAGATTGTTGCTTCTGACGAAATTGCTGTGCAGATCGCGCAATTGCAGCAAGTTTTTGCGCAGATAGTAGAGGAACTGCGCACGCAAGCATGAAGATATTTTCACCCGAGGCTTTGTACATCAATGTGCCTGAAATACCACCATTATTCCGAGATCGTTACTCCCGTGCATTACGGCTCGAGATCGAGCGTTTCATGCAGGAAAAAGACAAACATAATGCCACCAGAAACAGGGCAAAATCTATTTTTATGGTGGTTCAGCCGGACTCATGCTCATTTGAATGGCTACTTGACACGTGTAGTATACTAAGAGTAATGGCTTGTGAGAACGTAGAGTTTTCTCTCTCAAGTAACCGCCCGTGGTCAGAAGAGCAAAAAGTTCTTCTTCTGAAAGCAGGCATTAATCGAATACATTATACTATTCAGGATGCTATGAGTAGCTGGTTGCCCTATTTAAAAACAGCTACAGACCAGGCGCATGCTGTTGATCTTACCCTCGGGAAGACCGAGCAAGGGAAGCAGCAGCTGTCGGAGCTGGTTTGTACTGCGGTACAACATATTTCAGTCTATTTTCCTGAAGAAGGGGATGGACATGATCAAGATGCTCTTTCGGAGTTCTATCTGTGGGCGGTAGCACGTTTAGAGCAAGCGGGATTTACCCAGTATTCAACCTATGACTTTGCAAAGTCGGGGTATGCAGCGATACAACAGACCACCTACATGCGTGGCGGGACATACCAAGGGTTTGGGCTTGGGGCATGCTCATTCGATGGCTCTCTGCGCTGTCGAACGACTGATGATCTGCTGACCTATTGTGTTGCGCAAGAATCGAAGAGGCACAACTATCAACAGGAAGAATATATAACAGAAGAGCAGCGGCGCTTTGAGCGGCTTATGTTCACATTGACAACAACCGGTATACCAGTAGATGAGGTGGGAAAGGGACTCATGAACGATCTTTGCGCTGCAGGCCTGGGGCAGGTGCACGCAGGAATATTTTCTTTAACGCCGCGCGGGCGCTTAGTAGAAAATGAGATTATCACGAAAATTTTTTGGAATTAAATCGATATATCATGCATGAGGCAAGCAGTATGCTGTGCCTCTTTTTTTAGAGGGATTTATGGCGAAACATGTTGGTGTTAAATTACCGGAAGATCTTTTAGCGTTTTTAAAGAGCGAGCAAGCGCTTGCGATTCTTTCAACCTTTTCTGAAAAAGGGTTGCCTCACACGACTCCTATCCAGTGCGTTTACCCAAAAGGGACGGAAAGCATTTTGATGTCGATTCATAAAGATCATACCGGCTACCATAACATGGTATGGCAAAAAAAGGTTATGCTCTGCTTTGTCGGTGCCAATAATGTGGCGTATAGCGTGTTGGGTCGTGCGGGCGTGGTGCGTGCTCCTTCTTTGGTGCATCCACTCATGAACATTGTACGTATCGATATTATCGATATTAAAAGTGATCGTTCAATTTTGGTGCGTGTTGATGAAGGCATAAAATGGAGCTATATTTCACCAGAGGCAGAAGAGTTAACAGTTGCATTAATGAATGAACTGAAAGAGCTCTCACGAACATTATAAGATAGTGTAAGGTGGTTTATGAAGTTTAATCAAATAGTATCGGTATGTGTGTTGGTGGGTAGCGCATCAGGCAATCTGGTTGCATCACAAAGTGATATGCCCGCACAAGGTCCTGCAGTTACCGCTGTACAACCGGCAGATGTCACTGAATGGAGCTTGGTGCAAGGTGTTGAAACGGTCGGCGATGAAGGTCGTGGTGACTGGTTTAAAAAGAAGAAGATCTTGCAGCAAGCACGTAAAGTATATCAAGAGCTGCGAACTGCTGTGCAACAGATTGTTGAAGTGCATGGAACAGCAAGTGCACAGTATACACCTGCGATCGCACAGCTTGCAGAAAAGTTGCAAGCGCTCAAGATACAACCAACAGATGTCGAAACTCATCTGCAAGAGCTCAATGCTGCTATTGAAACGCTTGCCGCACGAGAAAAATTGACCGACGAACAGCGCAAGTTGTTGGTTGAGCAACAAGACACCAAGAACATGGTACAGCAGTTTTTAGTAGATTTTAAGTTTGCTCACGAATTGCAAGACGGGTTGCAGAAAGCGGCTACGATTGCGGCGACCCACATTCAATATTGCCAAGCATATGAACAAAAGGCCTGGCAATTGTATGAGGCAATTGATGCAGCCTTGAATGATACCATTGCCGAGCAGATGTTTGAAGAGATGCAAACCATGTTGGAAAATGTCGGCTTGATCAGCTCCTATATTTCCCAAGACTTGGCCGGATATTTCCAAAAAACATTGCCATTACTGCAAGAACAAGAACAGAAGATTGCAGAAGAGTATGCACGCTTGCAAGACAGAGGTATCTTCCCGAAAGAACTCTCTGCGCAAGAGCTTCAGGCAGAGCAGCAAAAAGCTGCTGCCGCAGAAAAGTTGCCAGCTCGTTCCTGGTGGCAGACGATCGTAAGTCCATTTACCTGGTTCTGGAACTGGATAATGAGTTTTTTCAGAAAATAGCTCTTTAAGCTATATTTGATTTGATAAGACGCGAGAAATGTGGTACATTTTTCTACGTCTATGCGGAAGTGGTGAAACTGGTATACACGCAGCCTTGAGGTGGCTGTGGGAGAAATCCCGTGGGGGTTCGAGTCCCTTCTTCCGCACCAGTCATTTCCTTCAGAAATGACTGGCGAGCCAGCCCTTCGTAGCTTGTAAGAGCTAAAGCAGGGTCTTCTTTAAAAAAAATTAGAGTATTCTTTCTCATTCAATGGAGCATGTTCATGTCTGTTGCGCTGAAACGAGTGTTATCTTCAAGCTTACTGATCTGGTTAGCAATCACGGTGTATGGTATTTATTTCCTTTTTAATCTCCAGAAATATATCAATTTTGGTATCGATCTGGTGGGTGGGACCTATATCACGCTTGAAGTACAAACTGATAAGTTGTTAGAAAATGAATTGCGTGAACGTACGGCAGAAATCGTGCGTGACGTGGGTGAAGATACGATTGTTTCGCAGCGTTTTGATAAAGAACAAAATGCTTTAAAGATAGAATATGCAGATGCGTTTGCGGCACAAAATGCAGAAGGCTCTCCGTTGAACCGTCAAAACAACTTAACGGTTGTGCGTGATGGAACAACATTGACCTATACCTTGCCAGAAGCTGCAGAAAAAAAATTGATTCATGAAGCGGTAGAAGGTAACATTAATGTCCTTCGTACACGTGTTGATAAATTCGGCGTGGGTGAAGTGACGATTGCCGCGCAAGGTGAAAAGAATATCGTTATTGAATTGCCAAACGTGCAAGATGTACAAAAGGCAAAATCGATTATCGGTACGTCAGCATTGCTGGAAATTAAAGCAGTCCTCGATGCTGCTCAAAGTGAAGATGAACTATTAAAACGATATAATAACTGTCTGCCAGAAGGTACCGAGATCGTGCATGATCGTGCTCGTCGTGGTCAACGCGCTGTTTATTTGGTTCCGCGGTATACTGACTTGACCGGAAGATTATTAAAGAATGCACAGCCGATGATGGGTGGGCAATTAGGAATCGAACCGGTTGTTGCTTTTGAATTAAAACCAGAAGGTGGCGAGAAGTTTTATGAATTAACAAGCCGTGGCCCACAACAAATGATTGCCATGATTGTTGATGGCACCGTGGTTACTGCTGCTACCGCTAAAGCTCCGCTCAGAACAAATGGCGAAATTTCAGGAAATTTTACGGTTGAAGAGACAACTGAACTTGCTGCATTATTGCGATCGGGTGCTTTTGTTGCTCCTGTCAGCTTTGAAGAAGATCGTACCATCGGCCCTTCATTGGGAAGTGAATCGATCCGCGGTGGTTTAATTTCTTGCTTGATCGGTCTTGCGTTGCTCTTTCTCTTTAGCGTTATTATGTATAAAACTGCAGGGCTTTTCGCATTCGTTGTTTTATTGTATAATCTATTGTTGATATTATTTGCCCTTGCATGGCTTGGTGCAACTTTGACGTTACCCGGTATTGCAGGTATGGTCTTGACCATTGGTATGGCGATCGACTCATCAATTCTGATTTATGAACGCATTCGTGAAGAGTTGGCACAAGGCGGCACATTGCGTGCAGCGGTAAAAGCTGGCTTCACCGGTGCAACGGTTACCATTTTAGATGCGAATATTACGCACTTTTTAGTAGCTGTGGTATTATATAAATTAGGTGCTGGTGCTATTCAAGGATTTGCGGTTACCATGATTGTTGGTATTATTGCAACCTTGCTCACGGGATTAGTGCTTTTACGTGCTATCTTTGATTTCTTACTTGATGTTGTTGGTGTAACCCGCATCAGAATTTAATCAGAAAAAATTTGAAAATATTCAGGCGACGTAGCTCAGCTGGTTAGAGCGGCGGAATCATAATCCGTAGGTCCGGGGTTCGAGTCCCTGCGTCGCCACCAGTCATTTCTGGAAGAAATGACTGGCAGGCCACGCCTTCGTTTGTACATCACATGAACTACGCTTCTTTCAACATCCCTCTCTTCTTAACCGGCCTCCGGTTGACCATCTCTCCACTTCTACCAGTATTACTTGTTCAATTTTTGCCACTTGGCATCCCCGGCTGGCATACCACGCTTGGTATACTTTTTTTGATTTTGGGACTAACAGATTTTCTGGATGGCTATATTGCGCGTAAGTACAAGCAAGAAACTATCTTGGGTAAATTACTCGATCCTGTTGCAGATAAGTTCTTAGTGCTTTCTACGGCCATTGCCTTGGTATACTTACAAAAGATTTTCTTTTACTGGGCAATTATTGTTATTGCGCGTGATGTTTTTGTCATGGGCTTGCGTGAAGTTTCGCTGACGCGCGGCTTTTCTGTACCCGTTGCATGGCAGGGCAAATTAAAAACGATGTTGCAACTTTCATATCTTGCCGTGGTGATTTTAAATCCTTGGACAGAATATGAGCAAGCGCCGCTCTGGTTCACGGTAGAATATACGCTTTTCTATGCTTCGCTGACTATTACTGTTTATTCTGCATTTACCTATTACCAAGATTTTTATAACAAATATTTAGTATCTTCTCAAAAACATTGATTTTGTTTCCCTTGAAACTATAAGATTATTTTTATCGTTATTTTTGTATATAAAGGGAGATACGAATGAAAAGAGATTTTAAATCGATTGCACTATTTATTATTGTTGTCGTGGCAGTGATCGTATTAGGTAAAATGGCACTCAATATGTATCATGGCGGTAAGTTTGAATGGAAGCATAAAGATGGCGAAACAAAAATTAAATATGAACGTCATGGCCATGATGACTATGAATAAACTATAACTTTTTAAGAAGAGAGAATCCCGAGAAAATTTAAAAACTTTCTCGGGATTTTTTTATGCGTAAATTTGTAAATTATTTAGTTTCAAAATAATTACATGATTTTGCGGCTAAAGCTCCACCGATGCATGCACCTGCTACATACATAAGAAGATGATTAAACAGTACTGGTATGCCGTAGAATGCGAGCCCAGCAAGTGATGCACCCAAGGCAATTGCAGGATTAAATAATCCGCCAGAGATTGGTGTCCCCAAAGCTGCAAGTGCAAGAATGCTCAACCCAATGGCAAACCCGAATATGTTGCTATTCTTATAAGGTGCAGTAGTAGCAACGGTCAAAACAACAGAGGCTAATACAAACGCTAAAAGAATTTCTACCACAAATGCTTGGAGTAATGTTGCATCTGCTCCTGGGGCAGGAATCGTGATGCCGCCCTGTAAATATCCTGCTGCACCATAGGCGAGAAATCCACCAACTATTTGCGCAAGGGCATACTGTCCAAATTTTGACCAAGAAGAATTTTCACGCAATTTTATTGCAAGAGACAGCATCGGGTTATAATGAGCGCCAGAAACATAGCCGCCAATATACAACCAGGCCATCAGCATTGATGCGATAGCAAGTGGATGCAGCCCCATTGCGATCGTAAGAATAAAAAAGAAGGTCCCCATACATTCCATCAACCATGATTTATTGATATGCATCATATTTTTCCTTCGAAAAAATGGATTTAAGATATGAGAAAATTTACTGTGGAGCAATGAACCAAGTCAAGAATAAAAAGATGCGTTTACAAGAGGACCAAGAAATTATTATGTATACTAAGAGATATATGATATTCACAAACATGAGAATTCTATGAAATTTAGTGAACTTACTCAGTTTTTTAGTGAAATTGCTGCACTCTCTTCGCGTACAGCAATTACCGAAAAACTTTCAGAACTTTTTACAGTAGCAGATGCACAAGAAGTAAAGATTATTACTTATTTATCTTTGGGAAGTTTGCGCCCTCCGTATGAAGGTACGCAATTTAATATTGCTGAGCGCTCTATCAAAAAAATATTAGAACTATTGTTAGAAATTACGCCAGCACAATTACAAACACTGATCAAAGAATCGGGCGATTTGGGTGAAGTTGCAAGCACCGGCAGCTGGAAAGCAGATAAGCATCTGAGCATTACACAGGTCTATGACGCATTAATCGCGCTTGAAGATCTTTCTGGCATAGGTTCCCAAGAAAAGCGGCTCGAAGACTTACAAAATCTTTTAGCAGCAATGGAGCCGGCAGATGCAAGTTTAGTGGTGCGTATTGTACTGGGCAAATTGCGCCTTGGTTTTTCTGACATGACGATTATCGATGCACTTTCTTGGATGTTGGCAGGCAATAAATCATTGCATGAAAAAATTGAACATGCGTACAATTTGTGTGCAGATCTGGGTCATATTGCCTATATCTTGAAGTCTGAGGGTGTTGCGGGCCTCGAAAAGGTCAATATTACCTTGGGTATTCCCATCAGGCCGGCTGCAGCAGAACGTTTGCCAACAGCCGCTGATATTATCGAAAAGCTTGGTCCATGTGCAGCGCAATTAAAGCTTGATGGCTTTCGGTTGCAAATTCATATCGATAATCGGCCGCATCATAAACGGATGTGGTTTTTTTCACGTAATTTAATTAACATGTCGGGCATGTTCCCAGATCTGATGGCAGCGCTCGCAAGCTTGCCCGTAGAAAATTGTATTTTTGAAGGGGAAGCGATTGTCTTTGATGAAGAGACTGGCATGTTTACTCCATTCCAAGAAACGGTAAAACGAAAACGAAAACATGCAATCGAAGAAGCGGCAGAAGAGTTGCCCTTAAAGTTCTTTGTGTTTGATATCTTGTATTTGAACGGGCAATCGTTACTTGCCAAAGCACATCACACGCGCCGAGAAATATTAGTAGATCTCATGGAAAAGATTGCCGGCAATACCGTAGTGCAACCGATCGAAGAGCGGTATACCGAAACGGCCAAACAGTTGGAAACCTATTTTTTGCATGCGATCAATGAAGGGTTAGAAGGGCTGGTGGTGAAAAAGCCAAATTCACACTATCAGCCGGGTAAACGTAATTTTAATTGGATCAAACTCAAGCGGCATGAGCAGGGCGGTCTTGAAGATACCATCGATGCGGTGGTGTTGGGCTACTATCATGGTCGCGGCAGACGGGCACAATTTGGTATCGGGGCCTTCTTGGTCGGCGTCTATAATAAACAGAAAGATCGGTTTGAAACGGTGGCAAAGATCGGCACGGGCTTGTCTGATGTTGAATGGGTTGATATAAAAAAACGTTGTGATGCATTACAAGAAAAAGAGCAACCGCACAATATCGTCTGCGCCAAAGAGTTAGTGCCCGATGTTTGGGTCTACCCGCAGATGGTGGTGGTGATCAAAGCAGATGAAATTACGCAATCGCCGTTGCATGCAGCAGGAAAAGATCATAATGAGTTTGGTTATGCATTACGCTTCCCGCGCATGGGCGGCTATCGTACCGATAAATCTGCTGATGAGGCGACGACGGTACACGAGCTGGTGCGATTATTTGAGAATCAGAAGACTCGTTAGTGAGAAGCTCTGATAATCGAACTGAAATAGTGAATATCTTCAACCGGCAGATCTTTTTCTGAACTTTTACTGACAATAATGCCACCCGGGTTTAATTGGAGCAGTGCAGGGAGTGACGCGCGCGTGACAGGCGCAGAAATAAAAATAGGCAATTTTGTATTGCCTCGTATCATATCCCACTGATCAAACGTAATTTCCTGGGTTTTCTCATCGGTAATTTTATGAAACAGTAGCGCATCGATACCAAGATTTTGCGCTTCAAGCGCAGATTGGCCAAGTGAGCTTGCATCAATCAGATCGAGCATCACCTTTTTGCCCATATCATGCGCGGTGGAACAGACGGTATGAATGACATTGCGATTGGTTCCTGCAAGTACGGTGACCCAATCAGCGCCTGCTTGCAGAGCGACTTTCGATATCTCTTTGCCGCGATCGGCAATTTTCATATCAGCTAACAAAATTGTTTCAGGAAAACGTTCACGAAATTGTTTAATGGCCTCTTCGCCATACTTGTAAATCAGTATTGATCCAACTTCGATAATATCGACAGACTTGTGTATCTCTTCTGCGTACGCAAGGGCTTTGTCAAGCTGAGGGAGATCTAACGCAACTTGTAACTTCATTGTTTTTCCTTATGGAAACATTAGTTTGCAATGATATCTGCATAGCGCTCAGGAGCATATCCGAATGCCTTGACGACCGGAGCAAAAAACTTAGCGAGTTTAACAAATTGCAGCGCATTCACTGATAAAGGAGTATTTTCGGCAACATAGATGTGCGGCAGAATGACATTTGGTCCTTCATCAGCTTTGAATATACCTTCGGCGATAATAATATGCGATGGTTGTGAAAAAATAATGAGCGCATTGTCAGGAATTTTATGGTCGGTGATAGCAACTTTTTTAACGACCCACACCGCTTTTTTATCGCGTTTTTCTTCTGTAAAAGAATACATAACAGCAGGGGTATTTTCTGCAAATTCAAGATGATGGACCGTATTGCTAAATAACAACACCGGTTTAATAGATTCGGTAACGATGATCGTAAAGTTGTCGTGCGCATATTTCAGCGGGAAGCTCACCTGCCCATTATAATCTGAATGAGTGACAAATCCGGCATAGCTGACATAGATACCGCTAATAATTTGCGCCATAATGTTTTGGCTTAAGATAATACGGTTTATCTGGCCGGGGATATGTAAATTGCCGAGCAACTCACAGGCAGGTCCCTGACAATATTGCTTTAATGCTGGCTTGAAAAACAGCGTGATGATATGGGGAGTGGTAGATTGTTGTGCGAAGGCCAAAGGTGTACAATATAATGTTATAACAAACCATGAAAGAAGAGAGCTGTGCAATTTCATGCATTGATTCTCACTATAAGGTTGTACTTTCATATAGTACTGTAGCATACTCAACAGTAAAATAGCTATGATCTTTTGTAAAATATTTTAATTTAAGCTTATTTTGAACGGTTATACTTATGGCAGATCAATCAAACGAACAACTATGGCAACGCTTTGCCGACCAGTACCAGCTTACCCCGGAACAACTTCAGCAGTACCAGCGGTATTATGCCATGCTCATGGCTGCCAATAAAGAATATGACCTGACGGCAATTACTGATTTTGAGTCGATCCTTGCGTACCACTTTGCCGATTCTTTGGAAATTGGAAAGTGTCTTACGGAATTCGCCCACGACCCAGATGCCACTGGGTCGCCAACAAGTTGGCATCCTGAGCGGTCGACTGTGCCCGGCGAAGCCTTGGCGAAGACGGGAGGATGTAGCGCCATCGCAGACGTCGGCACCGGCGCCGGGTTCCCGGGCCTGGCCCTCAAAATCAAATATCCTCATCTCCAAGTGATTCTTATTGAAGTACTTCAAAAACGAATCAACTTTCTCCAGTCAGTGATCGATGATTTACAACTGACAAACATCTCTATTTATTCCCACGACTGGCGCACATTCTTGCGCAAAACAGATTATAAGCTTGATCTTATCTGCTCACGTGCTTCACTGCACCCGGCAGAACTCCTGCGCATGTTCCAACCATCTTCACCCTATAAAAATGCTTTGCTTGCCTATTGGGCTTCTATTGAATGGCAGCCAGAAGGAAAAGAAGCTGCGCATATTTTTAAGACGTGTGAATATCAGGTCAAAGACCGCACGCGTAAATATGTGATTTTTAAAGCGTAATTTTTATAGGTATCCCTTAATAATGCCAGCAATCTCTTTTGCGCCGCGATATTCTACTGGGATTGTCGCGTGAGTTTCGATAGCTTGTTGCGCTTGTTTTGAAGATATCCGTTTATGCAGCATTGAGGTGAGTTCTTGCCTTGCTCTATAAAGATTGAGAAGTTTTTGAATCTCAGCTTTATCTCGCTTTTGGCTGTCACCATCTGCAGGATTTATTTGCACAAAATCCTCGGCGGTTTGCCCATCTTTGTCAGATAAAGTAACATCAGCCCCTGCTTCAAGAAGAATTTTTACAATTTTTGGTCTGACATTCATAGCAGCTGCAATAAGGGCAGTCATTCCATTATTCTCAGATTGAGCATTAATATGAGCGCCGGCTTGTAAGAGCATAGTAACTATAGGAAGGCTTCCTATAAAAGCGGCAGTAAGCAAAGCGTGCCCCTCGTTTTTATTAACATCATAGCCAGATGCTATAAAACTTCTTATAAGACCTATATTGTTTTCATATATAGCATCTTGAAATAAATATGGATTGAGTATATTGGTATTGAGTATTGTATGTAATGTGCCCGGTGCAGCAATTTGAAGAGCGAATGGCATCAACCATTTAAAAATGTTTTGATATACTTCAAGCCCAGTACTAGCTGGGCCAAGTTCTGCATCAAGTTGTGCTGTAAGTAGACGTGGCGCAAGCAAAAGCTGGTCAATCTGTTTTTTCTGCTGCAGGCTTTCCGTAGTTTTTAATATAATCTAGCACATTTTGTACCATTGCCTGTGCAGGGTGCGCAGCAATAAAACATGCGCTGATCGTGAATAATTTTATAAAAGATGACGAATTTTTCATAACAGTCCCTACTCCTAGTAATGCTCTCTCTATATTAATAATACAGATAGAATATGTTTCTGGTCAATAAAAAGAGTAGGTTTCTTTGAAAATGAGCGGATTTAATGGGATTTATTCGATAATAGATAAATGATCATAGAGCAATTCTTTGATGATGATTGCATCTTGGTACAATCGGTAGATATATTTTGTTGAATTCGCTGTATCTTTCCTGTTATAGTGGCCCGCTAGGAATAAAGCCATTCCAGAAGCTATAAATGATGCGATAACCATAGGGCCATTTTCTTTTGAAGCTGGATAAGCGGATCCAAAAAAAAGTAACGCAGAGCTCATCAGAAGTAAATTCTTCTTCTTGCGATGGACCATAGCATTTTCATAATGGCAGGGATTGACTTTTTGTGCCATGAGGGCATCTCTTCGTAATCGTACGGTTTGCTCAGCGGTATCTAAATATTTAACAAAGTTTTTCTGAGGAAGATTCTGCGCAAGAATCGTTTTTACTTTTTCAACATCACTTATTCGAATAGCATCAGAGAGATCATCGGCGTGGATTTGATGCATCAAAGTAAGAGTACAGACAAGAAGAAGTTGTTTCATACTAGTTCGTTTCGACAAAAAGGTTCATGATGAATTTTTAGCAGTATATCATGGAATCGGTAATCTTACTGAGCTGAAAGCATTAAAAATCTTGTTTTTTATCAGCACCATCATTTATATCTTAAATAGTTTATATTCTGATATCCCAAAAAATTAGATGAGTTTTATATGAAAAATAGCTCGGTGGTGCTGTTGTTTTGTTTAGTCGGTGGATTGTTGCACATAAACATGCATGGACAACAGCGTAGTTTGCAGAGATCGTTAAGTTCAAGAAGCCTTTCAGATTACGCTGAGCGGCATGAAGTAGCATCACCAACATTTTCAGATATCTCTTCCGGGTCACTCGATTCATTGGCCAGAAGTTTAGAGCTCAGTCCAAAAACCCTTGAAGCAGTGATCGCTGCTGAACAAAAGCTAGATGACGATGAACAGAAAACAATGGTCTATTCCGGCACGATTACTATCGAATTGCCACCAGTAACGCCGTCAGAAATCGATGCCATAGAAGCTCCCGCAACTGTGCGAAGAGCGTCAACCAGCACGGCATCAACCGTCACAATACCAGCACCTGTTTCTGAAGAGCAGCATGCAACTATGCAGCACGACGCTGCGCAACAAGTGATACCTATCCCCCAGTCTTTACCCGTGCCACCACAAGCAGTTGGAACAGGAAAAAAGATAGCATTGCATGCCATGCGTTGGGCGCCGGCAGTAGTCACGGCAGGCATCGCCGCTTATGGCATTTCGCGCACTCGCACGATTCAAAAAGATACATTGGCAACGCAGGAGGCCCTGCTCCGTGCGCAAAGAGAAATTCACCAGAAAACCGTGTCTGCACAAAGGTGGGGCACTGCCTCACAAGCGGCGATAACGCTGATAGGGATTTTGTGTAAAGTTCTTATCTGATACATTCAGAAAAGCAATTCTCAGAGCCGGATTCGACATTACCTCTATTGCATTATATCCTAGAGGTGCCTATATTTTCGGTTTTTATTATGAGGAATTGCTATGAACAAAGCAGCAGTTCATACAGAATCTGTGCACGATATTCGTTATAGTACGATCTTAAGCTATTTTCTTCCTGAGTTTGTGAATGCAATCTTGCTCTATTCCCTGATCGTATTCGTTGATGCACAATTAGTCGCAGGGCTCAAATCAACTTCCGCCTATGCTATGGTAGGTGTCACCAACACCTTGATGGTATTCATTACCAAGATAGCTGAAGGGCTTTCGGTTGCTGCCGTGATTATGTGCGGTCAATACCAGGGACGGCAAGAATATACCATGGTCGGAAAAGCAGCAACGGCCGCACTCTGGGGAACAACCTTGGTAGGCGCCTGTATCGCAAGTTTCCTCTATTGTAATGCAGTATTTATTTTTGAACATTTATGCATTCCATCAGAAATGGTTGCTCTGGGCGTCCCATTTTTACGATTACGAGCGATCAGCATCTTTTTGATGTTTATCTTCTTCGCATTGATTGGCTTCTTGCGTGGGGTAAAAAATACCCGGGCGACCATGTATTTCTACTTGCTCGGAGCACTCGTTTTTGTGGTGAGCGATTATGCACTCATCCATGGCAACCTGGGCTTTCCGGCGCTGGGCTTTAATGGTTCAGCCATCGCTTCTATTTTACAATATTCAGCGATGTTGATTGGTGCCTTCTTATACATATTCTTGCGCAAAGATTATCGGCAGTACCAAATTCGGCTTCATGTTTTTCCTACCGATCTTATTAAAAATATCTTTTCTTTAAGCTGGCCGGTGATGTTTGACAAAGCAGCACTCCAAGCAGAAAAAATTTGGATGGCGCGTTTAATTGCGCCGATGGGTGCCTATGCATTAGGAGCGTTGAGCGTGGTAAAAGATATGGAAGGGCTGGCGTTTTTACCCGTTGCCGCTTTGGGTCAGATTATTACCCTGCTCGTGAGTAACGAATATGGCGCAGGCAACCTGGCAGGCATCAAAACTTCGATCAAGCGAACCTTGCTCATGGCAAGCGCTATGATGTTTGCATTATTGATTCTCTTTTCTCTCAAACCAATCTGGTTTATCAGCATTTTTGACAAGCAAAATGTCTTTACCGCCTTCGCTGCGCGGGCCTTCCCGTTGATAGGTATACTTACCTTTTTCGATCTGGTACAATTGATCTTAGCAGGCGCATTGCGGGGAACCGCTAATGTTCGCGTGGTTATGGCCACACGCCTCGTTACCGCTGTGATACTTTTTATGCCACTTTCGTATGCCATTGCACAGATTCCGTTTCAAAGTGATCTTGTACGTTTTGTTGCAATTTATGGCTCTTTTAATGTGGTCAATTGTGTGGCAGGTATCATCTACTATTATTGGTTTCATAGCGGCTATTGGAACCATCAGCCAGATAAGATTAAATAAGCATTGTCAGGGGAATTATTATGTCGCAAAGTATAACGCGTGAAGATGTTTTAAAACTTGCAAAGATGTCACAACTCATCGTGACAGAAGATGAACTTCTCTATTATACCCGTCAGTTAGAAGCTCGTCTTTCGTATACAACGGGCCTCAGAACAATTATCGAAAAGCACCCAGAACTTAAAGCTTCTGTTGAACCTCAGCAGATGAACGTTATGCGTGATGATATCGCATCACCTACCGACACAGAACCGCTCTTGGCGCAGGCGCCACAGCGTGAAGAAAACTTCTTTGTTGTTCCGGTTGTTGTTAAGCAAAATAAATAGAAATAGGCCATTCCCGTTATGAATAATCTTGCATTTTCATCTATCAAAGATCTTGTTGCGTTACTTGCAGAGAAAAAAATATCTTCTGAAGAACTTTTGAATCTTTCTCTTGAGCGTTTTAAAAAATATGATGCGCAGATCGGTTCTGCGTTGGAACTCTTTAGCGCAGATTCTATTAAAGCTCGGCATAAAGCTATTCCAGGTGCAGCGCAAAAATTGGCGGGCATTCCTGGATTAATTAAAGATAATATCTGCATGGAAGGGCGTACCGCTTCATGCGCTTCTAAAATTCTTGCAAACTATAAAGCTCCCTATAATGCAACGGCGATCGAAAAGCTCGCAGCAGAAGGTGCGCTCTTTGTGGGGCGTGCAAATATGGATGAGTTTGCCATGGGCAGCTCTACCGAAACCTCTGCGTATCAAAAAACGCATAATCCGTGGAACCTTGACCGTGTTCCGGGTGGTTCAAGCGGTGGTTCCATTGCGGCAGTTGCTGCAGGATTTGTTCCGTGGGCATTGGGTTCAGAAACGGGTGGTTCTGTGCGACAACCGGCTGCCTTGTGTGGCGTTGTTGGCAGCAAACCAACCTATGGCCTTGTTTCACGCTATGGTTTAGTTGCGTATGCATCATCGCTCGATCAAATTGGTGTTGCAACACGTACCGTGTACGACAACGCATTGGTACTTTCGGTGATTGCCGGCAATGATCAACGTGATGCGACAACGACCCAAACAAAATCGTTCGATTTTACTAAAGATTTAACCGGAAAAATTAAGCCTGGTTTAACCATTGGCGTCATTGAAAATGCGCTCAATGCACAAGGCAATGATCCGGAAGTGGTTGCAGCGCTTGAAGAAGTGTTGCGTCAGTATGAAAAATTAGGCGCAAAAATTAAACGTATTTCATTGCCAACGATGGACTATAGTGCAGCGGTTTACTTTATTGTCAGCCGTGCAGAGTCTGCATCAAACCTTGCGCGCTTTGATGGCATTCGCTACGGTGTGCGCAGCAAAGAAGCAGAAAGTTTACAAGATGTGTATGCGATGTCACGCACGGATGGTTTTGGTAAAGAGGTAAAAGTTCGTATCATGATGGGTAACTATGTGTTATCTGTTGGTCATGCGGATGCCTATTATAATAGCGCGAAGAAAATTCAGCAGTTTATGCGGCATGAATTTTTAGAAGCATTTAAAGAGGTTGATCTGCTCTTTTCTCCGGTAAGTCCAACAGAAGCATTCCCGTTCGACGCATTTAAAGACAATGCCTTGCAAATGGATCTTCAGGACTACTTTACCTGTGCTGCGAACTTGATTGGTATTCCCGCAGTTTCTGCTCCGTGTGGATTTACGAAAAATAAATTACCGATCGGGTATCAATTAATGGGCCCTGATTTTTCTGAAGGATTAATCTTCCAGACCTTGTATGCCTATGAACAAATGACACAATGGCATACCATGCATCCTAACTTATAAAAATATCATTACATTATAGATATAAGAGAGTGTTTGTAAAAAATTTACAAGCACTCTTTATTTTTTGAGTAACTCTTTTGTACACTCAAAAGTATGAAAAAGTTGTTTTACATTTTTTTCATACTACACATGCAGAGTATGCATATGATATATGCTGCTCAAGCTTCCCAACTTTCTCAAGTTACAACGCACTTAGAACAAAATAAATTACGACAAGAACAGATACGAAAATCATTATATTTCAAATGCACGATGGGCGTTGCACTTTTTGCAGCGGCGATTGGCTGCGGTTACGCTTGTTTCAAAAGTAACCCGCAAACTTCTTCCCAGCCAACGGTGCGAACAGTTCCTGCTCAACATCATGATTATTCCGGGACCGTGAAATTGCTCGGGTTGGGTGGTTCTGTGGTGGGGTTGGCAAAGAGTTGTGGTTCGTTGTGGCAAGATTTTTCAAGCTTTTGGTCGATCAAAGAAGATATCAAAGTGGGCTTGCAGCAACAGGAAGAGATGCTCATTGAACAAAAGATTACACAGGTAATTTTGCAACAGATCCAAGAACAATTAATTACGCTGCACAATACAACAGAAAGTAGTGCAGAAGAACGATATAAGAAACTGACGAAATGGATTAAGTTGTGTATTGCAAAACAAGAAAAGCTTGCGCATTCGGCAGATGTGCAGAATTGCAGTGAACAAATTGCCCTGCTCGAAAAACAGATTGAACAATTGGTGGCATTATTACATACGTATATCGAAGTTAGTCAGCCTGGGACACTTGCTGCGACAAAACAGTAATATATTTTCACGACAAATCTGTATACACTTTTCTCATGATATATTTTAAAAAAAGATAAGGTTACCGCTATGTTGGGACAAACAAAGAAATTTTTTTTAGTCGTGAGCGCCACGCTCAGTCTGCTTGTTTTATTCCGGGTGATTACTATTTCACCGGTTATTGTTGAAAAAGTTGTTTCGTGGTGTACGTATCCGTTTATTCTTGCGCAGAATTCTCTGGTGGTTCCGTTGCAAGAGGCGGTAAAGCGTCGCAAAACGGTCGAAGAATTAACGGTGGCGTTGCAGCAGCAACAAAAAGAGCTTGATACGCTGCGTGCTGAAAATAGAGCGCTGCAGGCAACAGAAGCGCATGTGCAGCAGCTTGCAGAAATGAGCTCATTTGTTGAGCGTTATGCAACAGATCATATGGTGGCAGCACAAGTTATTTTGAAGCAGTTTTCTGATGAAGCGCATTTCTTTATTGTTGATGCGGGGACAAATCGCGGGATCACGAAAGATATGATCGCCGTCTATAATAATTGTCTGGTCGGTCGTGTGGTTGAAGTGTATCCGTGGTATGCAAAAGTTGTCTTGATCACAGATCGTTTGAGCAAAGTTCCGGTGCTGTGTGTGAAAACAAAAACGCAAGGCATTCATGAAGGTGAAAATAGTCTGACGCAAACCAAGTTAGAATTTGTCAGCCACTTGCAACCATTGCAGCAAAGTGATCTGATCATTTCGAGCGGTGATGGTCTGGTCTATCCAAAAGGTTTTGCACTTGGTAAGATTCGCGACTTTTCTTTGAACTCGCTCGGTCTGAATTATGTGGTTGCTATTGAACCGGTGCTCAACATGCGCGATATTAATTATTGCTACTTAGTTGCAAAAGGTGCAGAGTACACTGCACCTTCTTCTGCATCTTAACGCGCGATAACGTTCCATCCTGTCTCAGCATAGCTGCACAGTGCATGCACGGCAGCAGAGATATAAGAATGTTTTTCTTCTCCAGCGTCTTCACAATCATTTGAAGAGAGCAATTGCATAAGCTGTGATTTGCACGTAGGGCGTACCCATTCGATCTTATTTTCTACATTAATTTTCTGTTTCAGATACTGCTCAACCGTAATTTGCGAACCGAGTTCATCAATCAGCCCCAGTTCAAGCGCTTGTGCGCCGGTGAAGATTCTTCCATCAGCCCAGGTAGAAACTTTTTGTAATGAAAGCTTCGGCCGTTGCTGGGCAACATCATGCGTAAATTGTAGATAAATATCATCAACAAGACTTTTGAACATGACTTCTTGTTCTGGTGTCAGATCAAGTAATGGATTACCTGCCGTTTTGTAAGTACCGGCCTTGCTGGTGGTGTATTGAATTTTGAACTGTTCGATAAACTTCTTAAAGGCAGGGTGTGCAATATAGGCCCCGATGCTGCCGACTAATGATGCAGGGCTGGCGATAATATGGTCAGAAGCACAGGCGATGTAATAGCCGCCCGAGGCGCAGACATTTTGTACCCAGACAACCACCGGCTTCATGTGCACCTTTTTAGCCTCTTTTATCTCATTAAAGAGGGCTTGGGAGGCACCGGCTGCTCCACCCGGGGAGTCCATTTTAATGAGAATTGCCTGAATATCCTTTCTTTCAAAGAACTTTTTGAGATTCTTGGCATGGGTGGTTGAATCTTCAAGGCACCCCTTAATACTGATGAGCCCTACCTTAGTATGGGGTTCCAAGAGCTCCTCATAGGTTGAGGCGATGCTTTTGACCAGCGGCGGGGCATAATTCAGAAGCATCAGAAGTAAGAAGGTGTTAACAATAAATCGTGAGACAAATGCCATAAGTTCTCCTGGGAAATGAGTTTTAATTTTCTGAAAAAATGGTAAGCTTTTATCATTGGTAAGCATGTACAGTATAGTTTTTAGCAAAGATGTTGAATAGTCTTTTGACTTTTTTTATCATTGCTTTAAAATTAAACCGTTCTTGTGATTGAAAGGGCGGTTAGCTCAGCTGGCAGAGCATCAGTCTTACAAACTGGGGGTCGCAGGTTCGAATCCTGCACCGCCCACCAGCCTTCGCGTAAAGCTACGGCTGGCGGAGCCATTACATTTTCCCTGTATCACTTGAAATTCTAAACTTTGATATAAAAAATAGGTATTCCTCGGTAGCTCAGTTGGTAGAGCACACGACTGTTAATCGTTAGGTCGCTGGTTCGAGTCCAGCCCGGGGAGCCATCCTACGCTTATCCACGCCTTCCGGCTTGGCAAGCTACGGATGCCAGCGTAAGCTGGCGACTCAGTAGTGGCTGAGTCGTGCATCGCAGCCAGTCTTTTTTTAATGAATAACCCAAAGATAATAATATCGCTCATCCTGAGCGGAGTCGAAGGGTGAAGCGAAAGATGGTCAAATACCAACCAAATAATTGCCTCTTAGTTATTGTAATGTTAATATTGATATAACGGGGTTGTAGCTCAGTTGGTTAGAGCGTCCGCCTGTCACGCGGAAGGTCGAGGGTTCGAGCCCCTTCAATCCCGCCATTTTACAATGGCTTTAAAAAAATGATCCTCAGGAGAAATCCTGGGGATTTTTTATTTAACGAAATGAGCCAGGGTACACAAAGTACTCTGGCTCATTTCTTTGTTACGTACCGCACATCATATGCATCCTTTCTCGCCAGAACGCATCGCTAGCTTTACGATTTTTCTCTTCTTCCTGCTTCAATCGGGCTTTGCGCGCAGCAAGTGTTGTCTCTGCCCAGTTTTTATTACCAACAAATAATTGCCCAACACGACGTTGGCAATCTTTAGGTAATGCGTTAATAAGCTGCCAGGGCGTTGGGTCATGCAATGGTTGTGCGATAGGGTAATCCTTTATCCTTTACGCTGTGGGATAGGTGCTGAGCATCCAGAGAAGGGGCAAGGGCTGCTCCTAGCAAGGTAAGGCTGCATACTTGTAAGATATTCATGATAAAACTCCATAAAAGTGATGGTTGGTAAGATAGTTATTTTTGGGTAAAAAAAATCCCCAGTTTTTTAAACCAGGGATTTGCGCATTAACGTATATACAATGTTTTAAATTTTATAATTGAGGTATATCGCGACCCTGATAAAGTGAATAGAAATAATAGGAATAGCTATAATAAAGGGTGCAGTGCGTGTTATTCGCCTGCGAGGCGGCACGATTTGAGTTTTGGGAAAAGATGCTTATAAAAATTTGCGTATTTGTCTTCATATGCTTATGTGTAGCACATCCTATTACAGATAGCAAGGTTAATGTATTGACTTTGCAGGTGATGAATTGTCATAGTAGTGAGGGAATTCTTTATCTACCGAGAGAAGATTATGAAGCTCATTGTTAAATTTTTTTTGGTAAGCATAGTTACTTTTTGTAACATCAGTTGTATGCAGATACAAGAAGTAGAAACAAAAGCTCAGAAAGACGAATGTCTAAAACTCAAGCCCGATGAAGATGCATTTTTAAAATCATTACAACAAAAATTACAAAAATTTCCGAAAGAGCAACAAGACGCATTGATCTTTGATAAAACAGGCAAATTTGAAGGTGATTTATTGCCGGGAAAATTATCAAGAGATATCTTGATGGAAGCTCTGAATGAAATCGCCGATTATTATGATTTAAAATTAGTTTTATATTCTCCAAGAAGGGAATCGGGTAAGTTTTACCCCATGTTAACTTTTGTCGGTATGAACAATAAGCCAATATTTCCAGCTCAAAGAAGAGATGCACGATTAGAATCGATTCAATCACCCTTTGTCCAGGCACTTGAAAATGCTTATAAAAGCGGTACGCGCATGCCCATACAACCCGCTGATATTGGCAGTGAGGATGTAAAGATATTCAACAGTGCGGTGCAAAATTATAAAATTCATCTCATGCCAAAAAAACAGGACATTCCGGAAATACTCTATCTCTTTTTAAAAGAGATTAACCATAATAAAAAATTCAGAGAAAGCATTTCGGAATTTAAATTTAATATCGCAGAACCTGAGCTTCATAATGAACAAAACATACCCACGATAGTCATTTATGCTATGCATGGTAAAAAACGGGCTCAAATTGTTCTTGATGAGATATATAGATTATTAAACAAATTTGAGGGTATTGCGCGCGCTCCTCGCTGGAATGAAAAAGTAACAAATCTTATCTGGTGGGCGCAAGGTGATGGCGGCAATAAAAGCAGAAGACCATATTTCTATGCGCCGGGTGATGATTCTGGCAATGGCAGAGCAACGTTCAGAGCAGACATTACGGGTGTACTTACCGATTATCATTTAAAAGATCCAAGCACGGCCTCTAAAAATTAAAATCCATTCAGCTTTCTTGAGAGAAAATTTGGTGGATTTTCTTTGGAAGGGGGCTCTTGCTCCTCAGAATAATTCATGCTAGGTTATAATTATATCTATTGCCGCAATGGCTATAGTTAACAAAAGTATAACAATGAACTATTTATCATTTTTAACCAGTAATTTCGATAAATCCCCATTCCTCTTGGGGTATGTTTGGCTCTGCCAATAATCTTTCCTTCCTTCTTTTTTTGATCACATTCTCATTAGACAGCATACGTTGCTGGTCGTTTCCCACTTGGTTACCACATTGGGCATAAGCCCACATATTTTTTACGGCAGAAATAGCCGAACTCTCTTTTGTTTAAAAAAATAATTTTTGGTACTTCCAATTTTGGGAAATTTATTATGAATACTCGTATTACTACGTTTATTATTGCAAGCATGCTCCTTGCAGCTTCTGTTGTGTATGTTGCCTATCATGGGTTCAGAGGCAAGACACAGTCAGAAGATCTTCGCATAGCCATTTTTACACCTACAACGCACTCAGCGCTTGAGGAGATAGAGCGGGGGTTCAAAGAAACGCTTGGAAAGTTGAGCTCACAATCGTATCTATTTACAACTTTTAATGCCAACGGCAATAGAACGCTCTTGCGCGCCCAGGCAGAAGAAATTGCTGCCGGTGATTATGACTTGATATTCACCATTGGAGTTACCTGCTCACAAACTATTTCTGAAATTATCAAGAAAAAGGGTATCACGAATGCGCATGTTTTTGGTGGCGTCGATGGACCGGAGTTTGCGCAGTCATTAATATTGGCCAATGCAGCATCAGCTGGCGTTTACGTAAAGTCTGATTATCAGCAGGAAATGGAGATTCTTCATCAGTTTAAACCTGCTGCGAAAAAGATATTGCTGGTCTATGACCCAACTCACGGTACTGGCTTAGAAAAAGATAAACAAGTAATCGAACAGCACATCAAAAAATTCGGCATGCAGTTGCAATGTGTCGAAATTTATCAAACAAATGAATTGCAGCAAAAGGTTGCGGCGCTATTGCCACAGGTAGATGTGGTGCTTGTTCTGACCGACAATACGGTGGTTGCAGGCATTGAAGCGCTTGTTGTTTTGTGTAATCGTTATCGTGTTACTTTGCTCGCATCTGATCTTGCATCTGGTAAAAAAGGCGCAGCATTGGCATACGGTATCACCGAATATGAATCTGGAAGTGGAGCTGCTCAAAAAGCGCATGATATTTTGATTCATGGTAAAAAGCCATGCGAGGTAGCGCTCAGTGCTGTTGTAAACTTTCGTATCGCAGTGAATGCACAGACGATGAAAGCGCAGAATCTTGATGTGAATGCAGAGACATTACAGCGTTTCGAGGGGATACTATGCTAAATACCCTGCTTGTTATTATTGAACAGTCGCTGTTGCACTTGCCGCTCATGCTTGGAGCATATATCAGCTTTTCACTCGTAAAAGTGCCAGATTTAAGTATCGAAAGTGCCTATGTTGTTGGTGCAATCTTTGGTTCATATGCTCTTGGCATACCGAATTTGCCCATAGGCGCTATGCTGGTGGCTATTATACTTGCGAGCCTTATGGGCGGCGCGCTGGTGGGCCTCATTTCGAGTTTACTTACGCAAAAAGGCAAATTCCCGCACTTATTGAGTAGTATTGTTACCTTTGGTTTGTTTCACGGCATTAATCAGTTTATTTCACCCGTGTATGTTTCATTAAGCGCAACGCGCAATCCACTTACGATATTCGATGGTATGCCACAACATCCCGAGTTACCTATGCTTCTCTTGATAGGCTGCATGGTGACATGCAGTATCTTTTTTCTGTTCAGAACACAAATTGGATATTCATATGCGGTGTATGGTAATAATCCTCAGTTTTTTGGAAACTACGGCATTTCAACATCGTGTGTGTTTATCACCGGAATTATGCTTGCCAATGCTTTGGCGGGGATAAGCGGCTATATCTTTGCGCAATCAAACAATTTCATTGAACTTACTATGGGTCTTGGTAAAGCGCTCTTATGCATCACTGCGCTCATTTTGGGCAAAGCGATTGTGCGCAGCAAAAAACCATTCTCGATAGGCATACCCGTGGTGGGGACAGCTGCTTACTTTGCGCTTCAACAACTGTTGCTCAAAGTTGGTTTTAATTTGAAATATTTTACCGCCGTACAAGCACTCCTTGTGTTATGCATTTTGTTTTACACATACCGCAATCGACCACAACGGTCACTCAATGATAATTTAGGAGTATAAGTATGATCATTAAGCACCTTTCATTTAAGTTTGATAAAAATAGCAGCAACTATTTTTTTAAAGATCTCACAACCGCATTTACTCCCAATAATGTACATTTTATCCAAGGGGATAATGGAATAGGGAAGTCGACACTCTTTACTATCTTACAAGGGGCCATGACGAGAACTGCTTTTCTTGATGCATCTATAGAGTTAGATGGCACAACGTATAGCTCTCATAACAATGCATTGCCTCATGCGTTGATGCAACAAGTGCATACAGTGCAACAAAATTATGACAGCATGATTGCTCACCAATTTACTTTCATGGAAAATCTGCAATTGGCAAACCTTCCCCTGTATCCTGGATTACAAGCATTGCCCGCTGTTACTTTGTTAGATCTGGTTAAACTATTAAACATAGCTTGTGATACTCCTGCATATCTTTTATCTGGAGGGCAACGGCAATTGCTGGCGATTCTGATGGCTTTGCAAAAACCAACGAAAGTACTCTTGCTCGATGAACCAACAGCTACCCTTGATAAAAAAAATGCACATCTTGTTATGCAATGTTTGTATCAACTTGCTGAGCGTCTTAAAGTAACTATGTTGATCATATGCCATGATAAAGAGTTGGTGGCTCAATATGCCCAGCGAAAAAGCTTTGTCATGCGGCAACTTGAAAATGGCGAACGTGTGTTAGAGAAGTTGTCATCAGATTGTCTTGCAGAAAATTCTTCATCATAACTATGCTTGTTAAAAAATAGAACACATATAACAGTGGGTGAAGCATGAAGATAACATTTTTCGGTGCAGTAGAAGAAGTGACAGGGTCACGCTATCTGATCGAGCATGAAACAACAAAAATTCTCGTTGATTGTGGCATGTTCCAAGGGCCGCATGAGATAACGCAACGGAACACACAGCCGTTTCCCGTAGATCCAAAAAGTATCGATGCGGTTGTTTTGACGCACGCGCATATCGACCATACTGGCTACATACCAGCGCTTGTTAAGAACGGTTTTACCGGTGATATATATTGTTCAAAGGGTACGTACGAATTATGCTCTGTGCTGCTTATTGATAGTGGTAAATTGCAAGAAAATGAAGCGAAGGCCCAAAACCAACGCGGGGGGCCAGATCATCCGCCATCAGTAGCGCTGTATACCCGAGCCGATGCCGAAAAAGCACTTCAATTTTTTAAGCAGACTGCTTTTGATACTGATATTGTTCTCGGATCGTTAACGGTCAGGCTGATTCGTTCAGGACATATTCTTGGTTCATCATTTGTGATTGTCACCGATGGCAAACGAACATTGACCTTTACTGGTGATCTTGGACGTCCACACCAATTTATTATGAAAGCACCTCCGGCACTTACGCAGACAGATTATCTCGTTATCGAGTCGACATACGGTGATCGGCTCCATGAAAAACTGGACACAATAAAACTCATTGGTGATGTAGTGAATGCGACCGTAGAAAAAGGTGGCATTCTGATTATTCCCTGCTTTGCCGTAGCGCGTACAGAAGCGATTCTCTATTGTCTGTATCAATTAAAACAAAAGAATCAGATTCCCGATATTCCAATTTTTTTAGACAGCCCGATGGCTATAAAAGTTACGAATCTTTTGTGTGATTTTAAAGATGAGTATGAACTATCGCCAGATTTGTGTAAGAGTATGTTAAAAATTGCTACCCCGACGCCCACTGGTGAAGAATCGAAGAAGCTCGATTTTCTTGAGCATCCTGCCATCATTATCGCAGGAAGTGGCATGGCTGATGGTGGGCGAGTGTTGTTCCATCTGAAGCACTATATTTCTGATCCAAAAAATACGGTTCTTTTCGTGGGGTATCAGGCACCAAATACCATAGGGCATTCATTGGTGAATGGTGCGAAATTAATTACCGTGCAAAATGAATCATTCTCGGTGCAGGCAGAAATCAAAGCGCTCGATACGCTTTCTGCACATGCTGATTATGAAGAAATTTTGGCATGGTTGAGTAACTTCAAGAACAAGCTGCAAAAGGTATTTGTTACGCATGGCGAAGAAGAATCCGCTGAATCATTAAAGAAGAAAATTGAAGATCGCTTTGGCTGGTCGGTGGTCGTGCCGAAATATAAAGAGTCATTTGAGTTAGATTAAAGACGCTGCCAGTGAAAAGAGCGAGATGGGAATAGTATGAATTTTGTAAAAATGGTGCTCAGTTGTTTCGCGCTATGTGGCGCCATGTGCCACGGCATGCAACAGGCACAAGTAGTGCAAAAAACTGTGCAGGAAAAAAATTTTCAATTATTGCTCGAACGGTTCAACAAAAGAAACTGTTCTGAGCGAGGGTTTAGGCTTGAAGAGATCAAGTGGAGCGCCGATAAAGATATTGTTGTTTTTAACTGTCGCGACCGGCTTTATATCTATAAAAAGAATGGTGCAAACAATTATGAGCGGCATCACAAATTACAATTTTTTTCTCTTGACCCTTGTGCATTAGCCCGATTGTCAGGAGAAACACATGATGATGCGTATATGAGCGTTATTACCATCAGTTTTGATAAGGAGTTGATTGTTGGCACTGTTGAACGCTCGGATTTTTATGATACTGGCGATAAAGGAGAGCTCTATTTTTTTATTTATCATCTCGCAGACAAAAGTTACGCTTTGGTTTCTCTCTTTAATGATGAAACTATTTCTTGTAAAGCAATAACAAAAAAATCTATTTTTCTTGAATCATACGATGAAAATAAGCTATGGATAGTGCCGCGAGATTTAAAAAAGAATGTTTTACTCTGTGACCTGCCCTTGTACAAAAAAACGAACTCGATCATGAGTAAATTTGTGCAGTCTGGTCGTAAAGGGATTCACAAATTTATCGATTTATATGTCGATACTACATGCATGTAAATAGCCAAGAGAATAGCAGCTGCAAGTTTAAAGTAAGTTAATGATGGGGATTAAGGTCGGATACCTTGATTTTTGAATTCTTTATTAACATCGAGAACAAAATTTGTTTGAAATGATTTTTCTGTTCGCGCATCTTTAATAATACATTTCACTTTCAGTGCGATTGATACAACTCCGCTGATGTTCAGGATTTCACGTGCTATAACTACGATAGGCTTTCTTGTGTCTACGTAACTATTTTCAGCTGCGATTTTTGTAAGAATATCTTTTGCGCGTGGCAAATCGATTTCAGGAGTGACATGAATATCAATAGTGACCATCATGCCTAATTCTCCAGCGCTACTTGAGCTTACAAGGTCATTCATAAATCGTTGATTAGGAATTGTTACTATATCTTCATCAAGAGTAAGTAATTTTACTGAGCGTAAGCCGATGCTGACAATTTCACCATATGTATCTTGAAAAGTAATACGATCACCGATTTGAAACGGTTTATCAATTAGTATAGTAAGACCCGCAATACATGACTGTAAAATGTCTTTAGCTGCTAAACCAAATGCCAGTAATGCACTTGCGACTATGCCTAAATATACCTTTTCGGTAGGTTGAAAAATTACATATATGGCTCCGAAAAATCCTATCGCGTACACAATAAAGTTAAGAAAGGGCACCCAGTTTAATATAGACATTCTTTTGGTGGGGAATGCTTTAGTGATACATGATGCAAATTTTCTTATAAGAGAAGTGATAATGGCAAGAACGATTAATGCAGTGAGAAACAGTGCGATTTCTTCCAAGGCAACTTGCGCTAAAAAAACACGTATGCGATCTACATTAAACATACTTATACCTTAAAATTCTACAGCGTGATTCATTGTATTATTACTATGCTATATAAATGAGTAGTATCAAAACTTTATAGTTTTTGGAGCGTGCCAGTCAAGATCTTTCTTATTGCTGGTCCAGACTGTCTAGGGTTGTGCGATTTGAAATGATGAAAAAAGCCACCAGGAAATACCCGGTGGCTTTTTCATCAACACATAAAAAGGAAAATTAACAAGTTGTCGTCAGATATTCATATAAACGATCGTTTATTGTTACTTCTGGTTCAACTTTTGCAACTTTTACGGGAGCAGGTTCTGCCGCAGGTTGTTTCTGTTCTACTGGCTTTGGTTTTTCTGCTACAACCGGCGCTGTTTTTTGTTTTTTATTCAAAGTAGGCATCTTGAATGGAGTTGTTGTAGCGTTTCTTTTAAATTTCATTTTTGGAACAGGAAACGGTTTTGTTTCTTTAAGAGCTGGCACTTCTCCGTTTGCAGAGAATTTGCGAAACAACTTGACGCCAATATGGGCTACGAGCACAACTGCCGTGATGCCAATAAGGGGAATGTAGAGTTCATCTTGTACCAAAAACTCTTTGCCTTCATGGGCAAGAGATTGTACCGTTTGTTTCAGTGCAGAAAGAGCCATCAGCTCTGGTTCTACCGCGTGTACGTTGAGTGCATTGCACAGAATAAGTCCTGCAATGATGTTCGATTTTAAATTCATGAATTCTCCAGGGATATTATCTAAAGCGTATTTCTTTAATTTCATGCTGAGCGGTTTCCCAATCACCAGCTTTACACCATTTTACCAGCTTGTCTGAATTGAAGAAGAACCAATAGAGGTCAAACAATTCACCTTGTGCAAACCAGATCGGAAATCCGAGTCCCAAGGTGTAGATAGTAAAGAGCGTTGCTGCTGCTTTTTCTCGTTCACTCATACCACGTGCAACCTGATATTCCCAGGTTTCTATCACTTGGTTAAAGTTAGTAATCATGGAGCCACGGATCACATTTGGCTCACCAAGAGTATCTAATACTTCTTGTTTATTCATGCCAATGGAAATTTCGTGTAATTGTCGTGGCTTAATTCTTTTCATACAGCCGCCAAGGAATGGCAGTGTACAGATAAGTAATGCTAATTTTTTCATAGTTTTAACCTGTTTATATGTAAAAAATAGACGAGTTTATATCTTATAACTATATTCTATCTGAATTATTTGTCAAGAATGGAGCACGGGAGGGCAGGTTTCCGGGGGTTTTTATTGTTTTGTTCCTTCACAATATATTAGGGTAAAAATAAAAAACTTGAGAAAGGATCTTCATGCTCGTATTTGATGAAATATTACTCTATATCCGGGAAGGCATCTCTCTTATCGGGGTAGCTATTATTGTGGTAGGTGCGGTGCGGTCATTGCACCAGTTATTGAGGATGGCCTTGGGGAAAAAAGTTTCTACCGGCTATATCAGGTGGCAGCTGGGTGAAAGCATCATCTTGGGTCTCGAATTTATGGTGGGCGCAGATATCATCGGCTCCCTGGTAAAGCCAGATTACTATAACCTGGGCATGCTTGCCATTGTCGTTCTGGTACGAACCATATTAAGCTATTTCTTAAACCAAGAGCTGGCATCATTAACCCACCATCAGCAAGAACAGTTGCGCTAATTGCCAATATTTCTATATGAAACATTTTATAGGTATTGCTCTTTACAAAAGGGCTTATTTAGCCGATACTATATGGTATAGAACGTTTAAACATTACTATTTATTGGTTACAAAGGATCCTATGAAACCTGAAATCCACCCAGAATCGTACGAAGTTACAGCACACTGTGCTTGTGGCAGCGAGTTCACTACTTCATCAACAAAAAAAGAGCTTCGTTCTACCTTGTGCTCAAACTGTCACCCATTCTTTACGGGCGATCAAAAATTTGTTGATACCGCTGGTCGTATCGAAAAATTCAAGAAAAAATATCAAAATACCAAAGCTTAAGTTGTGGAGCTTCACCTATCGTGAGTTCTCAAACAACCCTGCCTGCAGAATTTAATATCGCTTCTTTACAGGAGCGATATGATCTTTTGGCGGCACAATTAATGGCTCCTGGCATAGACCAGCAGAAACGGCAAGTCCTGCAAAAAGAGCTCTCTTTTTTAACGACAATTTTAACGAAATTGCGTGAAATTGAGGCGCTTGAAAAGCAGCATGCCGACCTAGCAGCCCAAGTAAAAGAGCTTCAAGCCCAAGATCCTGCTTTTGCAGAATTGGTCCAAGAAGAGCTCGTTGAGCTTGATACGCGCCTTACGCAGGATCGTACCTCGCTTGATCTCTTATTATTCCCCCCTGATGAGATGGACGAACGGTCTGTCTTTTTAGAGATTCGTGCCGGTACTGGTGGGCAAGAGGCGGCATTATTTGCTGGCGATCTGCTCAGGATGTATATGATGTACGCTACTAAAAAGGGCTGGCAAACGAACCTGATGAATGAAAGTACCACTGACCTTGGCGGTTACCGCGAGGTAGTACTGGAGGTCAAAGGTAAGGGCGCGTATGGTCATTTGAAACATGAAATTGGTGTGCACCGGGTTCAACGTGTGCCAGATACCGAGACACAAGGCCGGGTACATACTTCAACCGCTACGGTGGTGGTATTGCCAGAGGCTGATGATGTTGAGGTGAATATTAGTCCTGCAGATTTGCGCATCGATGTCTATCGTGCCAGTGGTGCGGGTGGCCAACACGTCAATACGACCGATTCTGCTGTTCGGATTACGCATATTCCAACCGGTACGGTTGTTGCTTGCCAAGATGAGCGTTCGCAACATAAAAATAAAGCGAAGGCTTTAAAAGTTCTCCAATCACGTATTCTTGCGGCAAACAAAGAGAAGCAAGATGCGGAAGAGAGTAAAAAGCGCAAAGAGATGGTTGGTGCGTCTGCTCGTTCAGATAAAGTTCGGACCTATAATTTCCCACAAAATAGAATTACTGATCACCGCGTTGATCTGACGCTCAAGAATTTGGATATGGTGATGGAGGGTGCTCTTGATCCGATTATTCAAGAACTGATGCATCATGAAGCGCAGGAACGAAGAAAAAAATCGACGTTTGCTTCGTAAAAAAATATCACAATAGAAAAAGGCGACTTTCAAAATTAATTGAAAGTCGCCTTTTTCTATTGTGAGAGATTTTTCAATCAATCTTTTGTTTTGATGTATACGATGGACAAAGATAGCTTCCCACGATCGTAGCGATATCTTGTGCTTGACCAATGCCTGAGCGCCCATACATGGCTTCATGTAATGCTTCTATGGCGTCGTTGGCTGCTCGTTGTACCGGGTTATATTTTGCTTTTAATTTTGCATGAGCTATTTTAGCTTGTTGTAACTTAGGCTCAAGAATTAATTTTAATATCGCTAGTTTTCCTTGTCTCACAGCAACGGTGTCATCTTTTTTTATGTAAGCATAATCTATGACCGTTTTGCCTTTGTCATCTTGTCTTGCAATGTCAGCATCTCTGTCTAAGAGAAGTTTTACTACATCAGCCCGTCCAAGTTGTGCAGCTAGCATCAACGGCGTCATGTGTTTATATTCAGCAGCAACTGTAGTGTACCTGCCAAAATATTGTGAACCTAAAGTTTTATTGATGCTAAAAAGGTGTGTGTCCAACACCTTGCGGACACTATCAACATTTGAATTTAGAATTACTTCTTGAAGAAAACCTGGCAATTGATAGGATGTCGCAAGAAAAAGAAAAGGGGGAAAAAAATTAGCAGAAAAAACTGATTCCTCACCACATAAAAAATAAATGGGAATCAGGTTCAATGCTGTCCCTATCGCTTGAGGTGATTTTAAAATATTAAATATTCTTTGCCGCGCAGCTATGCCATGCAATTTGATATAATCCATTATGGTTGGAGATATCTTTTCTTCTTCAATATTTTCAGGAATATATTCGATTTCTTGTGGTGCAGGAGTTGCTATTTCAGCCTGTTCTTTCTTCTCTGTTTCGGCACTTTCTTCACCTGCTGCAGGAGGTATTTGTGCCAGTCGTTGTTGGATTTCAATGATCTGATTTTTTGATGCATAAGGAAAAAGCCTTGCGATCATATTGTGTGATTGTTCTTGTAAGGCATTTTGTTCTTCTCCCGACAGGGGAAGTTTCGATTTTTTTTGATCGAGTTGTTCTATGAATTGTTGATATTGTTTATACAAGAATGTTGGAATGGGTTTTTCTTGTTGCAGCGCCTCTAATATGCAATGGCTCGACAAACAAAATATAGCAAAAAATAGACTATTTCTCATTTTTCCCCTATAAGTTAATCTATTTTAGTATAATCAAGGGCATGTAAAAATTCTAGAGTTGGCAATGATAAAAAGGCGACTTTCAAGTTTTAATTTGAAAGTCGCCTTTTTTATTTGGGTCGTGTGTTTATCGATCATCTACACTTAATGTAAAGGTAAGTGCTTTTTCTTCACCGAGAAATTTATTAAAGATTGCTTTCTTTTCTGGATTTGTTTGTGCAAAAGCTTCCATGCCTTCAACGTAGTTTTCGAAGAGTCGATCCATTTCTGCATAGGCTTCATCAAGCGCCGTTTTTTCTGCTTCTGAAAGTTTTTCGTAACGGGACTTATATGGTTCTTGTGTGCGCAGATTGTTGAGCATTTCTGAGGCTACTGAAGCACATGCGGATGATGCAATGGTCAAAAACGCAAGTGAAAGAAATAATTGTTTCATGATTTGGCTCCTTTAAAAAAGAAAAATAACATTCAGTCTACTTTACTATTATTTGATTCCAATGCTTTTCTGCATGCAGACATCGACATAACTTTGTGATTCTTTCCCAGCAAATATTCAATGATCTTGCGAGCAAGTCCTTTTTCATTGCCTACGCCATTTGTAAGAAAAATTTTGCGCGGAAGCTTCATCTGTTCAGCTTCACGAGCGAAATATATTTCTGAGATGATCTCTTTGTATGGAGAGGTTTGATTTAGCTTATCAAACACATGACAATCGGGTGCCATAATATTTGCTCCTGCTAAGAGCAATCGTTTCATTGCGACTGGCTGATTAGTGCAGATAGCAAAAGCTGCTGGCGTTATATTACAATAGGTATGATTAATATCAGCATGTAGATCAATAAGCATTTCAATCAGTTCAGACTTATGGTTTATAATCGCATATGTAAGATACGGAATTTTAGAAATAGTAAGCGTGTTAATATTGATATCACATTGATTAACAATCTCTTTAAATGGTTGTGCAAGGCCTTTTTCAACGATTTTACCTAACCAATAAGAATCCTGCATAGTCGCGAGTGCTTTTTGATACGCCTCTCCTGTTAATTTTTTATAGGAATTATTTTTGTCGTAGATAGTGCCAATTTTATCGAAACCAAAATTTCCAATAATATTCTCGCGTTCCGGTTCGGCAGGGGCTAGAAAAGCTTCATATTTATTATAAATGTGTATTGCGTCGGGATGAATGACGAATAAATTGTCATCAATATCGAATTCGATCGGCTCAATGGTTTGTTTTACATCTGAAGTTTCGACTAAATCGGGATGAATGACGAAGGAATATTTACCAGTTTCGAATTCGAGAGATTCAACTTTTTGTTCCGCATGCGTGAGAGCTGCCTGAGAAGCATGTGAAGTTCCGACCAAAAATGTAACCACAAAGAGGAGAGAAGCAATCTTAAAATAGTTCATAAAAATTCTTTCATTGACTCGAGAGGTTAGCAATGCACATACTAATTTTACAATACAAGAAAGTATCGCCAATTTTATGGGGAAGTAAAGCATGGTACGTCAAATGACCGGTCCAGATATCGAAAAAAATCGTGATCAAGCCTTTATCGATGGTTTTTGTGCGCTGTTAGTAAAAAGCGGCGCGCTGAAAAATCGTGATGCACAAGAGCTCCAAGAGCTGTTTGAGCGAAGCACGGCGATCTATTTCGAAGATTTTTTGCTTGAAGAAGATATTGTGAGCAAAGAGGATATGCTCCAAACGCTGAGTGAATATTATCAAATGCCGGCCGTTGATGTGATCGGCGTATTTTTTGATCATCACCTCGTGCGCATGTTCCCGAAAGACGTCATGCTCCGTGATGGTTTTATTCCCTTTGAACGTGACGGCGACATTTTACTGGTGATTGCCGCCCGCCCGCGCCATCCAGCATTATCACAAGTCATTGGTGATTACGTTTCGTATGATGTTGCCTACATGGTGGGAATTTATAATGATATCACTGATCAAGTACAAGAATTTTATGACCAGTCGATCGAGACGGCCGAAATTCAGATGTTTGAAGATACAACTGACAAGCATGAAGAACAAGAAAGACTTGATGATATAGTAAACGGTGATGAAGAAGAGTGATATACTGAAAGCATGAACTACATAAAAAAATTACACGAAGTATCTCAACATGATGTCGCCACCGTCGGCGGCAAGACCGCATCTTTGGGTGAAATGCTGCAAAAGCTGACACCGCAAGGCATCCGCATTCCCGATGGTTTTGCTATCACTGCAGCAGCGTATCGTTATTTTATCAATGATAATAATCTTGAACCATATATTCGTGAACAGCTTGCGCGTATTCATGATTTTTCACAGGTTGAACACGTCACGACCATCGCTCAGGCAATTCGCACAAAAATAGAGCATGCAAGAATACCAGAAGATCTTGCATATGCAATTGTGCAAGCGTACCAACAACTTTCCAAACAATATAAAACAAAAAACACATCCGTTGCCGTGCGTTCATCCGCAACTGCAGAAGATCTCCCCAACGCATCATTTGCTGGCCAACAAGATACGTATGTGCATATACGTGGCATGCAGGCGCTTTTGGAAGCATGCAAAAAATGTTTCGCGTCTCTTTTTAATGCACGTGCGATTGTCTATCGTCATGAACAGAAGTTTGATCATTTCGATGTTGCACTCTCTATTTGTGTGCAACAGATGGTCCGCTCAGACCGCGGTGCATCGGGCGTTGCATTTACGATTGATACAGAAACAGGATTTTCTCGTGCTGTGATGATCACCGCTGCGTATGGTCTTGGTGAAAGTATTGTACAAGGGATGGTAAATCCCGATGAATACGCACTTTATAAAGATAAGCTGGGAACAACCGAGTATCCCGTTTTGCAAAAGCGTTTGGGCAATAAACAGACCAAAATGGTCTATGCAGCGCGCGCACAGCAGGTAAAAACAGTTGCTGTACCCAAAAAATTACAACAGCAGTTTGTCTTGTCTGATGCGCAGTTACAAGAATTGGCAGCATGGTGCATCATGATTGAACAACATTATCGCAAGCCGATGGATATCGAATGGGCAGTTGATGGTGTTGATAAAAAATTATATATCGTGCAAGCGCGTCCAGAAACAGTGTATGGCGCACATGATCGTGCAACGTTGGTGCAGTATCGCCTGAAAGCTGCAAAAAAACCTGCCGTGATAGTGCAGGGCGTCAGCGTGGGGCAGAAAATTGTATCTGGTCGTGCACGGATTATAAAAAATAAAAAAGATCTTTCGCAAATTCAACAGGGCGATATTCTTGTCACGCAGATGACCGACCCTGATTGGGTACCGGTGATGAAACGAGCAGCAGGAATCGTGACAGATTTGGGTGGCAGAACGTGCCACGCAGCAATTGTCAGCCGTGAGCTGGGCGTTCCCGCAGTGATTGGCACCAATAGTGCAACAAAAACCGTGCGCGATGGGCAAGCGATTACGCTTGATTGCAGTAACGGCTCGGTGGGGTATGTGTACGCTGGTGTTGTACCATTTGATACTGAAACGATTGCTCTGCATGCTGTTCCCAAATTGCCGTGTCAATTATTGTTGAATCTTGCAGATCCTGAAGGTGCCTTTGCAGCGGCGCAATTGCCGGTGAATGGTGTTGGGCTTGCTCGTATTGAATTTATCATGAACAACTTTATCGGCATTCATCCGCAGTCTATTGTGGATTTGGCTGCAATTAAAAACAAAAAAATTATACAAAAAATAAAAGATCGTGCTTGTGCGTATAAAAGCGTGCAAGCTTTTTTTGTTGAGACACTAGCGCAAGGTGTGAGCATGATTGCTGCGGCTTTTTATCCGCGCCCGGTGATTGTGCGCTTATCAGATTTTAAAAGTAATGAATATCGTGATTTGCTTGGCGGAGAGTTTTTTGAGCCGCATGAAGAAAACCCGATGCTTGGTTGGCGTGGCGCATCGCGCTACACAACGCCTGCCTATGAGGCTGCATTTGCACTTGAATGTGCTGCACTCAAAAAAGTGCGGGACAGGGGCTTTAAGAATATGAAGATCATGGTGCCATTTGTGCGCACCGTTGCAGAAGCAGAAAAGACGTGTCAGGTTCTTGCACAACATGGCCTCGTGCGTGGTCAAGATGGCCTTGAACTATTGATGATGGTGGAGATACCATCAAATGTTCTGCTGCTTGAAAAATTTGCGCACTATTTTGATGGCTTTTCTATCGGCTCCAACGATCTGACGCAATTGACATTGGGTGTTGACCGTGATTCTGGGTTGCTGACGCATCTGTTTGATGAGCGTGATGAAGCGGTGCAACTGATGCTTGCGATGGCTATCCAAAAAGCGCACGCTGCCAAAAAATATATCGGCATCTGTGGCCAAGCGCCCTCAGACTATCCTGAGATTGCTGAGTTTCTCATTGCGCACAAGATCGATTCTATTTCGCTCAATAAAGATGCAGTGATGCCGTTTGTTTTGCGATATCAGAAATAATCTTAACTAATTATACAGCTGCGTTTTTTTGTTGCTTGTTTCTTTGCAGGAATATCTTCTGGTAACCCTTTATTATAGGCATAGTCTGAGACGATAGAAGCAAGTGGTGGAATTAGGTGCAGCTCAATTTCTTGTTGCGCATGCTTTTGGAGCTTAAGATACTCTGCCCGCATGGCTTTGCTTTCTTTGATGACTTTTTCAAAGTGTTCTACAAATTGTGGCGTGAAAAACCAGTTTTCATTTTTTAAATTTACCTTTTCAGTATGGGCTCCCGCAGTGACCAGCAGACGAATAGCTTTGAAAATATCTTCTGTTCTATACTCATAATCAGATGCGAACAGTGTAACTATATATTCCAATGCTGTTTTCTCGTGAGCATCTTGCGCATTCGGGTCTGCTTTGGCCGCAAGAAGTTGGCGTAATATATCCAATAAACGCGTTATGCTTTCCTGTGTGCGTGCGATAAGCAGTTGTTGTGCTACAAAGAGCAATGGGGTTTCACCTTTGTTATTGCGTATGGCAACATCTGCCTGGTGTTCGATGAGAAATTGAGTCATCTCGGCATTTTTATACCAAATTGCTAGAAAGAGCGGGGTATTTCCTCTTTCACTGACATTAATATCGGGTATTGTTTTTTGCGTAAATAAATCTTTTAAAGCAGGAAGATTGTTTTCTGAAACTGCATTCCACATTTTTTCCTGTAACAGGTCGGTAGCTATTTGTTTTTCACGTATATTTGGGGATTTCCCAGTTTGAGCAGCGTGCAGGATGGGAGCGATGATGTAGAGCAGGACAAATAGTGCTCGTTTCATAGTTTCTCCTAAAATTGATAAATATCTTTTGGATCATGAAAGTGCAAGCATTTACTGCAGCGCCCTTTTTTTGACAGATTCTTATGCATCTTGCACGGACATGAGCAATAGACATAGTGCAGCCGTTTATAATCATACCCATCACTGATATCGCGATGTTTACTATTGTCCATACAACCGACTTCTGCAGAAAGAGCAGTTATGAACAGATGTACGTATACGAATAGTACTACGTGCTTAACATAGTGCATGAGATTTCCCCCTTATTACCCCTAATATTCTTTTTGTCTTCGCTCTAATTTTACCATTTGATAATAAAAAATTGCAACAGAAGGAGCTTTTTAGCTATCATGGTAATGAAGGGGAAAATAAAAAAGGGGGAAATGTGAATTATACAAAGCTCATACTTATCAGTTGTTTGTATAGTGCTCAGGCGCAGAGCATGATAAAAACTGTGGATCAAATTCCTGCGCTGTCGCACAAAGAAATGATGCTATTTAACTATGTTCGTTTGGGCTATATAAAGAAAACGATGCAACTGTTGCATGAACGAGTGAGTGTAAATATACAAGATACTTTAGGATATACGCCTGTTATGATTGCGTCATTTTATGATGACGTTTCCATGTTGCAAAAACTTCTTGAATCGGGCGCAGATGGTAACATCCAAAATATATATGGACATACTGCCCTCATGATTGCCGCATATTATGGGAGATTTAAAATAATAAAACTTTTATTGCAACAAAAAAATATAGCAACAGATCTCAAAGGCCTTGAGGGCAATACAGCTCTTGAGTTCGCATTGATATCGCCATACGATAAAGATGGAATAATTGCAGCGCACTTGCTCAATCATAAAAAAAATACACCCGAAGAGGACGCTAAAGCTCCTGCTCAAACGGATTCGTGATAATTGATGGCACGAACATGTCTTGGCTCTGCATAAATGAGCGCAACTTGGGGGCTATTTCAGGATTTTGTAATCCGTAGTGGATATTGGCTTTGAGCCAGCCCAATGGTGTTCCCAGATCATGGCGAGTGCCTTGTATCTTGTAAGCGAAAACGCGTTCATTATTATGTAACATGCAGGTAATTGCATCAGTTAATTGCAGTTCAGCGGTCGCATAGGCGCTGATTTGGTCCAATGCTGCAAAAATTTTGTATGACAAAACATACCGCCCGACAATAGCAAGGTTGGAGGGAGCATCTTTAGCTTGTGGCTTTTCAACAAGACCACCCACTTGGAACAAGTTTGGTGTGATCTGCTTCTTCACACTAATGACGCCATACGAAGAGATATCTTCTGCAGGAACTTCTTGTACCGCAATAACACTCGTTTTTTCTTGTCGCGCAATACGAATAAGTTGGCCAATGCCCGGCTGTTTTGAAAAAATGATATCGTCAGGCAACATAATGGCACAATATTCTTTACCGATCGAATGGCGCGCCATCCAGACAGCATGCCCCAGGCCAAGTGCCTCTTGTTGCCGAATATAGGTAAAGTTCGCAGCACGCATGATGCGTGTAACACTTGCCGTCAGATTACCTTTTTTCTGCTCACGTAAGAGCTGGTCAAGATAGGGAGCTTGGTCAAAATAATCGGCAATGGCTTCTTTGCCTTTGCCAGTGACGATAAAGAAATTATTGAGTGATGAGGCGATAGCTTCTTCTGCAATAAAGTGAAGCGCCGGTTGCGAACCGAGAGGAAGCATTTCTTTGGGGATTGCTTTTGTAAGAGGTAAAAAGCGTGTGCCAAGTCCTGCTGCAGGTACAATGACTTTGCTAATCTCCATGAACTACTCCTTTTTTTGCTTCAGAGTTCAAAAAGTTTTTTTAAAATTGGCTGAGGAAATCTATTTTTCCGCTCCTTAAAAGACGAATGTCCGGAATGCCATATCTTAACATAGCAAGCCGATCGATACCCAGGCCAAATGCATACCCACTATATACATCTGGATCAATATTGCAATGGCGTAATACTTGTGGATGTACCAACCCCGCACCACCAAGTTCGATCCATTTTGTTCTTTTGCAAACAGAGCAGCCATCTTTACAGAATGGGCAGGCAATATCAACCTCTAACCCCGGTTCAACAAAAGGGAAATAACTTGGACGTACCCGAATGTCGAGCGTATGCTTTTCAAACAGCGCTTGCATAAACACTTTGAGCGTCGCAATCAGATGCGAAAGTGAAATGTTTTTATCGATCAACAATCCTTCACACTGCATAAAGATAAAGTCATGGGTAGCATCAGTTGCTTCGTGACGGAATGCTCTTCCTGGAGTAAAGATAGCCAGTGGAGGCTTTTGTTGTTTCATCGTGCGAATTTGTACCGAAGAGGTATGAGTACGCAGGAGCCTTTCTGGCAAGTCGAGCCAAAAGGTATCATGCATCTCCCGGGCCGGATGGTTTGGCGGGATATTTAATGCATCAAAGTTATAGGTTGGGTCTTCTATCTCGGGGCCTTCTGCTAAGGTATAGCCCATCGACATAAAGATATTTTCGATTTTCTCAATAATAGAGGTATAGGGATGCAGGCTACCCTTGAGGCTGCTCGGTTTGTAGGCAGTGACATCAAAGTTTGCTTGGCGCTTTTTCAGCTCATCGATTGCCGCTTGGAGAAGTGCCTCTTTTTTTGCTTCAATTTCGGTATGGGCACGTTGACGAAGCTCGTTAAGTTGCGGACCGTATTCTTTTTTTTCTTCAAGCGAAAGCTCTTTGAGTGTGTGCATGAGCTCAGTAATAAGTCCACTTCTGCCACTATAGCGGACACGAATTTCTTCAACCTGCTCTTCGGTCGATGCCGCTTGGAGTTCTGTGGTAAATTGTGCGCTGATAGTACGAATTTTTTCTGATAAAGATATCATGGATTTACTGGGTTAGAGGGGGCCTGATTTATATATGCTTTTAGACTAGCAAAGCTGGTGGGTATTGTAAATGCGGTAATTTGTTGACAAATTTAGCCAAAGAGATACCATAAACATCACACAGATCATTCATTTCATTGAAAATTCTCTTGAAAATATATGCCGGAGTAGCTCAGTGGTAGAGCGAGAGCCTGAAGAGCTCTGCGTCGTTGGTTCAATTCCGACCTCCGGCACCAGTCATTTCTGAAGGAAATGCCTGGCAGGCCATCTTCCCCCCATTTTCTCATCATCTCCATCAACACGATTTTATCGGCTTCCCAAGCCACTATCTTCATGATAAAAAATACAACCTTTTATTTCCAAAAAAGTTATAGTATGGTTTGAAAAAGGTAAGGTGCGTAGTTTTTTGATGAAAGAAGGGTAGAGATGCCGCAACTTGTTTCAGAAAAGTTTAATGTTGCATGGTTCAAACTCGCTGAATTTGTACAGCGTAAAGAAAAAGAGCGCGCTCTCGCGCTATACCGCCTTCTTGTCCATTCTGTTTTAGACGCCGCTTTAATTTTACAGCTCGAGGGTGATCTCTTGCTTGCCTTTAAAGATGAAAAAGCCGTTGAATTGTATAAACGCGCAGCGCTTTTGTATGAAGAAACCGGCCGGCATCTTGAGGCTGTTTTGGTGTATGAGCATATTGCAAAAATTGTATCGCCATCTCTTGAGCTTTCACAAAAGATGTTCCATTTGTATACGCTGCTTGCGCATGAAACAAAAAAAGCGCGCTGTGCTGCGCAGATAGTAAGAATTTTGCTCGAAGCACAGGAAGAAGAAAGATTAGAAGAATTTTTTGCGCAGCTTACACTCTCGTCATCCTATAAAGCGGTCGTGCATGAGGCATATGTTCTCACGTTTCTCAAAAGAGAATCGTATGCGGAACAACCGTTCCTGCAAAAACATATCGATGCCGTTCTTGATGGCTACCTGACAGATCCAGAACATAAAAAAATATCGGTGTTTTTAAATAATCTTGCGATACTTGATGCCAACGCAAGTGCCTATGCGCAAGAAATTTTACAAGCGTAATCTACCAAGACAATTTCACATCTGTTACAATCAAAATAGATGTTTTTTATTTCACATAGGGGGGATTCTATGAACTATTTTAAGTCTATAGTGCTTGTTGTTGTTTGTAGTGTTGCATGTCTTCATGCATCGCACATGTCGCGTTCGGAACAAGAAAAACTTATTCGGGAACGACAAAACAATGCGCGATTTCGCAGTCTTGCTATTACTCCAGAAGCTCAAGCGCGAGCAACCCAATTGTTGCAAGCAATTAATGCTGGCAACGTTGAAAATGTAAAAAAAATTCTGGAAGATGATATGGATGTTAAATTATTCATTAATATGAAAAATAAAAACGGTGAAACGCCGTTGATGTATGCGATGCAAATGATGCATGATCGTTTGAAAGACGCAAAGCGAAGTGCTGAATTCAAGATGAGAAGTGAGATGGTCTCTGCATCATCAAAAGGAAGCAGAGAGATGCCAGAGGCGGTTATCGTCACCTGGACGCCAGAGATGCAAAAAGTTTGGCAAAAATATATGGATATTATCAAAGAACTCATCGATGCTCGTGCAGATCTTAATGTGCCAGATGCTCAAGGTGATACCATACTTATGCAAGCTGTTTATTCGCATAATCTCCCTATCGTAGAACAATTACTGCATGCGAATGCAGATCGTAACATACAAAATAATGTTGGCAATACCGCTCTGATAATTGCAGTCAATAATGGACACCATGACCTTGTTGAATTACTGCCAGCAAAAGCAGATCTTAACGTGAAAAATATGTTTGGGGAAACAGCTTTGCTCTCGGCAGCGCAGTTATGGGATGTTACCTCTGTGAAAATATTGCTCGATGCAGGAGCAGACCTGAATGCAACTGATAATCAAGGATATACGCCATTGATGTATGCAGCAGATTGTGGTGAAGATATCAGAAAAGCACAAGATAAAGCAGAAGATCGCTTGGCGATTGTAAAAATGCTTCTTGCAAAAGGTGCAGATGTTACTAAAAAAGATACCGAAGGCGCAACAGCGCTTATGTATGCGCAAGCATGTGAAGATGCAGCTCTTGTTAAAGCGTTGAAAGATGCAGAAAGTCCAAGAGTTGAAGCAGCAACGACCCCGAAGAAGGCTTGGATATCACCATCTGCACGACGAAGACAAGAAGAGGCGGCAGCAAAGGCTCGCGCTGTTTCTACATCGCCGTTCAGTTTGTCGACATCACCACTAGGGCTTGAGACAATTGCAGAAGAAAAGGGCACTAATCAATAAATGGATTGCACGAAAGTAGGCGCTTGTAACTTGCCGCGCATGCCTTTAAAAATGGCTCAGATTGGAAAGCGCGTAAGGTATATTCCGAGCAGCTTACTTCGAAGCGGCAACAGGCGTTGGTTCCCAAAACAGGGCTGAGTGCACGGTAGCCATAAATCAACCACGTTATCAGAGAAATGAATGGGCGGGACAGAAATGTTCCGCTTATTTTTTTGTACATACAGAGGTCAAAATAGCGCATAATTCAGCAAACGGGACGGCTGCAGCACCAGGCTTTCCAAAAATGCCAATGTCAAAGCCACAGAGGCTCAATTGCTGTTCATGGAAGATAGCTTTAACGCGACGCTTGAAAAGGTTGCGTTGTGGGGCATTGCCCATTTTTCTTGGGGTAACGATAAGAAGATGTCCCCAGTTGGGGTACGTTTGATGAGCGAGCCGTATATCAAAGAAAGGTCCTTGGTATACCCGGCGTGCGCGAGAAAAGAAATTTTGAATTTCTTGGGGCGTCCACTGTGTATGACGGCGTTGTGTATCAGAAAATACAGTCGTCATGGGTGTATGCCCCTGGAAATAGTTTTATGAGAAAAAGCTTTAAACGGTAAGACGCTTTCTGCCTTTTGCGCGGCGACGGTTGACAATTTTTCTGCCTTCACGTGTTGCCATGCGTGCACGAAATCCGTGTTTACGTTTTCTTTTTTTGTGTTTGATAATAAAAGTAACTGACATGCGAGTCCTTTTGGAATGGTATTTTTTGCAAAAACTTACGTATTAACTGTAGCAGAGCTGCAAAATTTTTCAATGACTATTCGTTATGTTTCAAGAATCGTTCGGCATCCAGGGCAGCCTCACACCCACTTCCTGCAGAGGTAATCGCCTGCCGGTACCTGAAATCAGCCACATCGCCCGCGGCAAAGACGCCAGAAACAGAAGTTTCGGTCAACTCTTTCTGCACGATGTAGCCGCCTTTATCAAGCTCAATTTGGCCTTTAAAGAGGGCGGTGTTCGGGTTGATGCCAATAGCGGTAAAGAGGGCGTCAAAGGCCAGCTTTTCACTCACGCCGGTCTTTTGGTTGGTAATCGTGACATGGGTCATGCGGGTGCCATCACCTTCGATTTCCGTCACGGTGCTGTTAAAGATCTTCTTAATTTTTGGGTTATTGACCACCTGTTTTTGCATGGCGGCAGAAGCGGTAAAGCTGTCGAGGATGTGCACGATGGTAATATCATCGGTTAAGCTTGTCATGACCGAGGCATTTTCCATGGCTGTGTCCCCACCGCCGACGATAAGCACTTTTTTGCCTTTATAGAAAGCTCCGTCACAGACGGCACAGGTAGAAACGCCTTTGCTCCAATATTCTGCTTCTCCCGGACAGCTGAGCCGTTTTGGGGTGGCGCCGGTAGCAATAATGACCGCTTGCGCATGGTAAGTATTTCTTTTTGTGGTGAGCTTGAAGGGGCGTTGTGAGAAATCAACAGATTCGATCGTCTCTTTGACCAATTGGGCACCCTGTGTTTGCGCATGCTCTTTGAGGTTTTTCATGAGCTGGGGGCCCATAATGCACCCGCTTCCTGGCCAGTTTTCTACTTCTGTGGTGTTCATAAGCTGCCCACCGGGGTTTGCGCCTTCAAACACTAGGGGTCTTAATTGTGCGCGTGAAGCATAGATTCCAGCAGTTAATCCTGCCGGACCAGATCCGATGATAATAAGCTTGTGTGATTCCATAACTTTGCTTTTATTTTTTGGTCAAACGATTAATAACATAGTTTAACGTTTTTTCCCGCAAACATTGTTGCCGCATAACTTCTTGTGAAATGGGCACCTCTTTCCCGTAGGTCTTGGTAGACGTTAAAGAAAAGTAGATAAACTCTTTTGTTCGCGGACGTTTCATAAGATTAATATACCCCATAATATCATCTTGCGTCACCTGAATATTTTCTTTATATGAAAGCGAATCGATGACAATGAGCTCTTTGAGCTGTTTTTCAGCGAGCATGGTGATTTTTTCTTTAAAGTCTGTTTGGGCTTTATAAACATAATAATCGGGGTTTAAGTGGACCAATTTGAGCAGAATTTCCCGTTGCTGCATAACCAAATGCTCAGGAATAGTAAATTGGTGATGGCGCACTAACGATTTTAAGGTTGCTTCAACCGTTTCGCGCCGTTGAGAGACATCATGGCGATATGAAAATACTTCAATAAACTTTAGATGCAGATCGCGCGCTGTTTTGAGTTTGAAGTGCTTTTTAAAAGAATCGAAACAAAAGATCTGATTTGGTGAGCGGTTAATAATAGTGACAACAAAAAAGTAGGGAGAGCTAAAGGTGTTGTTCACATAATCTTGCAGAAAAGTTGCCTGGGTTATAAAGCTATCGCCCACTTTTTTTCCTAAGAAGATCTGTTGTGCTTCTTCATCTGTCTCTTCATCGCCCACTTTCATCCACAAAATATCTTTATACTCACCAAGGAGTGATTTTTGTTCTGCGTCTGCCGGTTGCACCGAAAAGCAGATCCAGTCATCGAGCGATATGCAATCAGGAAGTGGCTTGCTGGTGCGTTCTGCTTCTTCTTTGAAAAAGAATTCAACCTGCTTGTCGAGATCGCGATAATTTTTTCTACTCGGTGCGCGGAATGAGAGCTTTTCCCATTCATTATTAATTTTCGCAGGCGCCGTCGTAAATTCAAAAACAAATGATGCTGGCTGCTCAGGGTCAATAGTAACCGAACTTAAACTTGGTTGGCCGACCATAACGACTTTGTTATGGGCTAACTGATCAAACAGATAATTGAGGATACAGCTTGAAAGTAAAAAGCCTTGGAGATGCTCAAGGATGGGGATACGGAACGTTTTTTCTAGATAGCTGATAGGAACAGACCCCTGGGAGAATCCTTGGATTCTGGCGTCCTTTTTTTGCTTGAGAAGAATTTCTCGGTACAGTGTCGCAATATAGGGTTTTTCAACCGTAATGGTTGCTTGTGCTTTTGATGGTAGTAGTTGCTCAAATTTTAGAGCGAGGAAACTGTGTTCATTCATCATACTCTCCTTATTTAGTATAGAAGAACTTTGGGGGAAGTTAGGCCGTGGTCCGTTAAAGACCCTACTTCGCTCTTACAGAGCTTCGAAGGGCGGGCTGGTCTGCCAGTCATTTCTGAAGGAAATGACTGGTGCAAGAGGAGGGACTTGAACCCCCACCCCTTTCGGGACTGGAACCTAAATCCAGCGCGTCTGCCAATTTCGCCACTCTTGCACGTTAACTTCAATTCTTCTTAGAGTATGATGAAAAAAAATCTAAGGCAACTCATTTAGAGAGACATAAGTTCAGTTTGCTTTTTCTGAGCCACTTTTTCTGCTGTTTCAGATACTTTATCCGTAACCTTTTGTAAAAGGTCTTGGAGTCGTTTGCTATAATCTTCAGAAATTTTCTTGCTTTTTTCGGTATCGCGCAATAGGTTAGCTACCTCTTTGCGGACATTACGTATAGCAATTTTACACTCTTCAAGCCGTTGTGACAAGATCTTTGCCAATTCTTCACGGCGAGATGTGCTCATTTTAGGCAATGCCAAACGAACAACTTCGCCATCATTGACCGGAGCAATCCCCAAATCAGATGCGGCTAATCCTTTTTCGATATCTCCCATAATAGTCTTATCCCATGGTTGAACCACCAGGAGTTGGCTATCAGGAGCTGAAATGGCTGCCAGCTCTTTGAGCGGCATCATAGCGCCATAAGCAGAGATCTTAATATCTTCGATCATGCTGGTATGGGCGCGGCCAGTTCGTATTTTTACGAGCTCTTTTTCAAAGTGTTTGAGGCTTTGTGTCATCTCAGCTTCAACAAATGTTTCAAACGGCTTGGTACTTGCACCTTCAGTAAAGGTAAAAGAAAGCATAGTTACTCCTTTATACGCACAGTTTCAGGTTAAGCGCCTACTTCATAACGGACAAAACGGCGAATCTGGATGTTTTCACCCATTTTTGCGATGAGCCCCTTAAGGACGTCATCAACCGTTTCTTTGTCATTTTTTACAAATGGTTGTTGGAGCAGGCATACTTCAGAGGCCAACTTTTTGAGCTTACCTTCAACAATTTGATCAACCATTTTTTCAGGTTTGCCAGATTCAAGCAGCTGCGTGCGGTGAAATTGGCGCTCTTTTTCTACGAATGCGGCATCCATGCTTTCTGCAGAGACATATAATGGCTTAAATGCTGCAATATGGAGGCAAACTTCTTGAGCAAAGCGCTTCATATCTTCGGTACGGGCGACAAAGTCTGTTTCGCAATTAATTTCAATCAATACTCCAACGCGTGAACCTGGGTGGATATAGGCTTCGACGATTCCTTCACCCATGGCATTGCCAGAGCGTTTTTGGGCAACAGAAGCACCCTTTTTACGAAGGATTTCGATAGCTTTATCCATATCGCCATTGGCTTCGATGAGGGCTTTTTTACAATCCATCATCCCGACACCGGTGCGGTCGCGAAGTTGTTGAATCAGGTTAAGGTCTATTTTCATGTAAGGTCCTTAGTGGTATACTCTATTTTGACAAAGATTGATTTTTGATAAGTTTGCCAGAAATCGGCGATTTGCGCTAGACAGAAAATCCGCTTTTGTTACTATATTTATAATAGATATGATATTTTTATCCCCAGAGAATTCCAAATTAAGGGTATTTCCCATGACTCAACCTGTTTTTAACCGCTATGCGATTTTTCAAACCGGCGGCAAACAATATCAAGCCCTCGAAGGCAAAACACTTGCTATCGAAAAACTTGATGCCAAAGTAGGCGATACAGTGACTTTCAACGATGTGTTGCTCCGCAAAACCAGCGAAGACGATGTCGTGCTTGGTACGCCATTTGTAAAAAACCCAATCAAAGCGGTTGTTTTAAAGCATGATAAAGATAAGAAATTGATCGTTTTCAAATTTAAACGTCGTAAGATGTCACGCGTTAAACGTGGTCATCGTCAACCGTTTACTGTTGTACGTATCGAATCTATCTAAATCGTAGATTGATAAAAAATTAAGAACCTCAGGTCTAAATCCCTGGGGTTTTTTGTTGCTGTTTTATTGACTTTCATCGTGCTGGCCGTATAATTCAGAGTCAGAAAGGGCGCGTAGTGCGCCTAAAAAATATTTAAAACGTCAACGAATGGTGGAAGTTTTATGAAACACATATCTGTCTCACATGCTCTTTTTTCATTAGCATTGCTTGTTGCCGGAACAAACTTGTATGGCCAGCAGGCGTCAAAGCACAAACAAACTGCGAAGCCAAAGCAGGAGTGGAGAGCAAAAGTTTCGCCAAAAAGTCAGCAAGAAGAAGTGAATATAACCAATCAACAAAGCAACTTTGTTGATGCTGCATCGCAAAGAAACAATGAATTTATTGCAACAATATGTGCTGATGCCAAACTGCATGACATGAAGCCATTCTTGAATGTTTTTGTTTATGAAATTCCAGCTATGCTCACGGATTTTGACAAAGCTGTGCAAGCTGCGAAAAAGCAAGGCTCATATTATGAGGCTTGGGTACGGTTGTCAGAAGAAAAGAAAAATAGATTAAAAAAAGAGGCTGCTTATTCATCTTATAACAAGATTGTAGGGAGCAAAAATGGTGATCTTGCGACCCAAACAGTAGCAGATTACTTTACAATGCATGGTACTGAAATTTTTAATACAGCTGCTGAAATTTATGCACCAGAAACAAAATGGAGCACAACATTTGCAAAATTTCGTCCAGCAAGTTTGAAATCTTTTAGTATTAAAGCCAGCGCTGTGTTAGCAACTGCGTTAGTAGGTATTTTTACCTATAAAACTGGTACGCTGAAAAAAGTTAACTTCTCAAAATTTGCAATGCCAAAATTTTCAAATTTCAAAATGCCGTTTGTTCGCGCATAAGAATGATCAGATACTTGTAAAGTAGATAATGCCCTGGAATGTTCCAGGGCATTTTTATTACGTTGACTTTCACAGCATCGTAACTATACTTAACCACCAGAAAAGGTGCGCAGTGCGCCTTGATCAGCAGTAAAACATCAACGAATGGTGGAGTTTCCATGAAAAAAATATCAATATCACAATCAGTTTTCTCTTTTGTCTTGCTTGTTTCAGCAACGAATATGTATGGTTCGCAGATCAGCCTTACGCATAGTTCGTCAAAAGTAGCACCAAAGGCACAGGTTGCAACTGCTCCCTCTTGGTTTACGAATACATACAACAAGACGTACAACTATGTTTTTGCATCTCGCATCCAGCAACAGCAAAAAGCTGCAGATGATGCTCGCAAATTACAAGAATCGATTGCCGATCAAAAACGTACAGAATTTGCTAAACAATTAACATCGCTCGTTGGCACAGGTCCTGAGCTCGAAGTTAAAAATCTTACACAGCGTATCGATGTAGATGCATTGCTTGCCTTTAAAGCCGCATATGCAGGAACAGCCGAACAAGATGTGTTTGCATTTAATCAAGCTGTTGTTGATGCTTATATCAACTCTCTCACCCCTGAGCAACAAAATGAGCTTAAAGATCTTAGTACATTCATAAAGCATATCGCAGGGTTAGGACACATTATGGAAGCAGCAGTTAAAGCTCATGACATCGTACATGCACAAACTGTAGTTGCTCAACCAGTGAAAATAGTTTCTGCAAAAAGAAATTGGAAAGTATTCGGTGTGCAAGCAGGCCTTGCTGCAACAACGTTGGTTGCTGTAATCTTTGGATTTAAAAAAGCTGGTTATAAACTTTCACCACATTTTAAAATTCCATTTTTTAAAAGATAAACTATACTACACAACAGAAAAAAGCCCTGGGGACCTCCGGGGCTTTTTTTTAGAACGTTTTTAAATTTTTTCAGGAGTATATTATGAAACAAGCACCTATCAGTTGTTTATCGGCTTTTTTATGCGTCACGAGCTTGTACGGGCAACAGATGTCACAGCACAAAGTTGCAGCTGAAAAAGCTCAGCAAGATATCCTCAGCTGTGAAGTTCTCATGGAAGCAGTAACGATCTATGCACAAACCCACACAGAGGCAGAAATCACTGCATATCATGATACGCTTCACAAGAGCGCAGCTTCCAATTCATCATCACTTGCAAATTCTTATTTAATCGTGCCATTGCCTGCCGATGAAGAAGAAAATGCCACTCAGGTTACATCGCCAGCATCGATGGTGCAATCAAATTGGTTTTCGAATCAGCTTCTTCTAGAGCCGAGGGATTCAAATGAATATCTTCTGCACGCAGCAAGGTTATTTTCGCAAGATCATACAAGGGATCCAATTGTTATTGCTTTGGAACCAGATTTGTCAGGAGAAAAAACAGATTCATCAGAAGCTTCTTCTTTGTATGATGATGCAGAAGACGCTGATATAATTGAAGAGAATAATAAACGGCTGAGTTCTGATTTTTCAAGCCCCCATGCGAAAGATGCTCCGGCAATACCCCAAGGGAATGTGATTACATGGTCGATGGAAATGCTTCAATTTAAATCAGGCTTTGAGAATAAATTAATTGATGAAATACTGAATGCAAAGGTGCTGAACAGCTTTGCTTTTTCAACTCAAGAAATGAAAGAGCTTATTGAAAAAATGCCTCAGTTTGTGCATAAGGTTTTTGCAGCTGTGGCGACCTATAAGGCTCAGCATGAAGCATTAGGCATGCTCAGATTTTTTCCTAGATTCCAGACAAGTGGCATGACGAATAATTTGATTAGTATTCGTAAAGATCTTTCACATTCTATCAGAACAGCAATAGCCGAAATGAACAACCAGGGTCACAAAGATGCCAATGATTTGGTAAAAGTTGCAACAGTATCTCTGAATCAGAACCTTACCAAAGTTATCGATATTGCTCTTGAAGTGGGATATAAGCCAAGCTTTATATCAGAACTCAAAGCACGAGTAAAAGCATTGAGCGGCCTGACAAAGACCGTTGTTTTGACTGCTGTGGTAGCTGTTGTGGGGTTTGCCGGCAAAGAAACCGTGAAACGACTATTGCGAAGAGCATAATTTTTAGAAGAAATGAGAGAGGGCGCCTGAGGGCGCTCTTTTTTTATGAAGGGAAAGAGTATGAAGTATATGATACTGGGCATGTTGCTTGTGGGAACATCTGCATATGGTATGCAACGAACAACAACATTACGACGATATAATCAATCAGATACTGTAAATCAGGAAGGCGCTCTGTCGGAAAAAGCTCGCCAGGGGGGATTTAAAAGTTGGTTGCAGAGTATCGGCCTGCGCTGTGCTGCTTGTTGGAGCTGTTGTTTTCGTAAGAAATCGATAGAAATAGAGCTGATGGCATTGCCAGATGTACGACCGGCTTCGAAGCTGAACTCATTTAGTATATGTATTGAACCGTCTCAAGACATGTTGAGTTTGCCAAAAGCTCGGCAAGAAATTTCTCCTAAAAGTCCTTTGTATATAGATCCGGTATGTATTACAACATTGCCCGGAGTGTTGCAAGAATCTTCTCTAAAGAGTACGCATGATATGCGAGACAGTGATTATGAATTTATTGATTAAAATCTAAGAGTTATTTTGCAAGTTTTTCAAGGTCTTTATTGTCACCAGCGTACACTAACATGTCTTGCTCTTTAATAGCATAATCTTTGTTTAAGGGCACAATATCGTCACCCACTTTTTTGCCCACGCATGAGACATTATAGAGCTCTTTAATAGTGTCTATCGATTTGCCCCATGATTTTTTTGGAGCTTTTGCAAAACTTAACGAGAACGTTGGCGTCAAGCGCATAAGAGCAGCAAAGGGTAAGCTGAGCGTGTCTGCCAATTTAATGCCTGCATCTTGTTCGGGTAACACAACTTGGTCTGCGCCAATCAACTGCAAAATATTTTTGTGAATTTTATTAATGGAACGCGTGATAACACGTTTAATTTTAAGATTTTGCTTTAATAAAGCAGTCACTAAAATAGACTCAGCAAAATTTTCACCCATCGCAACAATCACCACATCAAAATCGGCAATGCCAATATTGCGAAGATCATCTTCATCGGTAATGCGCATGCACACCGCTTGAGAAACTTTATCACGAATCGTATCGATGATTGCTTCATTACTATCGATTGCCAGTACTTCCATGCCATTGTCTGCGAGTGTAACTGCTACGTGATACCCTAAGCGTCCTACACCGATCACACAGAACTTCATAAAAATTCCTTTGTATACACTAACCCATCAAAATCCGCTCTTCAGGATAATGAAAGCCAGCTTTTGTTTGTTGTTTTTTGAATGCAAGAAGTAAGGTCAAAGACCCTATTCTGCCAATGAGCATAGAAAAAGTAAGTAAGAGCTTCCCTTTTACCGAAAGGTAAGGAGTAATTCCTGTTGAAAGCCCTAAATTGGTAAAGGCTGCAAATGCCTCTGACATAATATCGATAAAACGCCAGCCCTGTTCGCTGAGCAGCAAGAAAAATATCGTCGACGCAAGCCAGCACAAACTTAATGAGAAAATCGCCATCGCTTTGAACACTTGATCATTTGCGATGCTGCGCTGTTTGATTTCTACCCATGTTCTGCGAGAAAGGGTCGATTTAATAGCCGCCAAGAAAATGGCAAACGTCGTGGTCTTAATACCACTTCCGGTACTGCCGGGCGAAGACCCAATGAATGAAATAACCATGATGGTAAAGAGTGTTGCTAAATGAATCGCTGAAAAATCTATCGTGGTAAATCCAGCACTGCGTAAACAAATACCATCAAAGAGCGAAGAAAGTATAAAATAAAATGAAGGGTGAGCGATAAATTGATGGAGGTATTCAAGAATAAAGGTCATGCTGCTCATAAAAACTATCAGATATGCGGTCATCGAAAATACTATTTTGCTGTGTAATGAAAAATGGAAATGTTTATGTGAGGACCAGGAGCGGACATAGCGCACCACTTCATCCCATACCAAAAAGCCTAATCCACCAACAAGCACTAAGAGTGCGGTGATGATCATGAGTGCTGGATGACTGACAATCGCGGGTGCTACTTGATTTTCATGAGGGAATATCACAAATCCCGCATTGCAAAACGATGAAATAGTATGGAACAGTGAATAAAAGACCGCCTTGCCCAGTGAGTAATGGTTGTGAATCGTGATGAAGGTTGCAAGAAAGCCGATACTTTCAATAATGCCCGTAAAAATCATAATAAAAAAAAGCACATCGCGAGCGCGACGTGTTTTTCCTACTTCTAAGATCTCTTCGGTCATGTGTGCTGCCGTAAGACCCAGATTCATAAATAGTGATAATAAAAAAACCGTTAACGATATCAGTCCCAATGCACCAATTTGCATCAAGAGCATAATAATAGCATGGCCAAAGAGCGTAAACTGGGTGAGCGGTACGGTCAAGAGGCCGGTCACGCACGTAGAAGAAGTTGCCGTAAAGAGCGCATCGATATACGAAAGTTCACCGATATGTGCGAACCTACTATATAAGAGGAGCGATCCGACGAGTATGGTCGCGAGCATCGAAACAAGAATGGTGCGACCGGGTGATGAAAAAATCGATTTACGTGTCTGCATATAAATATAATCCTTTCTAGCGAAGTACATCAAGTCTTACTATTGAGGACGCTTTACTGTCAATAAATAAGTTCGCTTCATACTTCGACAAGCTCAGCATGAGCGAACTTAATAACTAGGCACTCGCACACCCGCTCATCCTGAGCTTGTCGAAGGGTGCAGCGGGATTGTTATTATACTAGTTTTAAACTTGGTGTTGAATCAAAATTGATAGTAGTTAAAATATATTCATTAATTTTATCAATACTAATTCTTTCTTGCATCATTGTGTCTCTGCGTCGAACCGTCACGGTGTTATCATTCACGCTATCAAAATCATAGGTAAAGCATAACGGCGTACCAATTTCATCTTGTCGACGGTATCGTTTACCAATAGATCCAGAAAGATCATATTGTACTTCGATTCCTAAATTCGCAACCGACTGATAAATTTTTTCCATAGCTTCGGCTTGTGTTTTTGTGAGCGGGAAAAATGCTGCTTTTATCGGAGCAAGCTTTGGTGAAAGGCGTAAGACCGTGCGAATGCCTTCATTGTCAGCTTCTTCATAATATGCATCACATAACGAAGCCAAGAAAAGTCTGCCAACTCCCACAGAACATTCAACCACATGGGGAACGAATGATTGGTTCGTTTTTTCATCAAAAACAGAAAGATCTTTGCCCGAATATTTCATATGTTGGGTCAGGTCGAAATTGCCACGATAGGCAATACCTTCAAGCTCTTTCCAACCAAAAGGGAACTGGTATTCAACATCAGAAGTTGCGCTTGAGTAGTGCGAAAGTTCATCTTTTTCATGCGGACGCAAGCGGATATTGGCACTACGTATGCCGATGGCATCATAAAACTTCTTGCGCTGGTCGCACCAAAATTCAAAGAAGTTCAGTGCAGATTCGCCTTGGCAGAACCATTCCATCTCCATCTGTTCAAATTCCCGTACGCGGAAAAGAAATTGCTTCGGGGTAATTTCATTGCGGAATGCTTTACCAATCTGGGCAACGCCAAACGGTATTTTAACCCGGTTGCTAGAATAGATATTTTTAAAATTTACAAAGATAGATTGTGCCGTTTCTGGCCGTAAATAGGCAACAGATGTTTGATCTGCTGCTGCACCAACCTGGGTTTTAAACATTAAATGGAATTCGCGTACATCGGTCCATTTGGTGTTACCGCAATGGGGGCATGGCTTGGTGATATCGATATCATCTGCACGAAAGCGGTGTTTGCAGACAAGACAATCGATCAACGGGTCATGGAAGTTCGTGGTATGGCCAGACGCTTGCCACATCGCTTCAGGACCGAGTAATGATCCATCGAAATGCAAGATGGTTGAGCCCGTTTGTCTGAGTGATTGTTTCCATGCTTGTTTGATATTTTGATTTAAAAGTACTCCGAGTGGGCCTAGATCATACACCCCATTAAGTCCGCCATAGATTTCAGCAGATTGGTAGGCAAAGCCGCGACGCTTGCAGAGTGAGACAAGTTTTTCTAACGTCACTGCAGATGGTTGTGCGGAAGTTTGGGATGAAGATGGTGTCGACATGGGTTGAGTTTCCTCAAAAATGTACCGTTTTTTATTTTTTTTAAAAATTGTTTATTTGCAGTATACCGCTCAATCCTGGTTTTGTCATTCTTGTGTTTCTGTTACACTTGAAGCAAGTTTATCGAAACATAAAGGATCTTATGAATTTACGAAAAATTTCAATCTTACTGCTGATGAGTGCATTGTTGGGGTTGGGTTGGCTTGTCTATAAGCAACAACGCGACCAGCAGCTCATGACCATACAGCTTCAGCAATTGCAAGCAAGCTTGGTCTCTCACGCTGATGCCGTGCAACCTGGGTGTGCTACCGGGCCAGGAGCTGCGGCGGTACAAAGCTGGAGCGATATCCAAATTCTTGCCAAAGATACGGTTGCTCAGGTGATTTCTCAAGTTGCTCAATTCGATTGGCTAGAGCCCTATAAAACACCTGCCCAGGGACAAGGTCTGGGAAGTGGCTTTTTTATTAACCAAGATGGCGAGCTGATTACAAACGCCCACGTGGTTAACCAAGCAAAAGCGGTCTTTATTCAAATTCCGTCGTTGGGAAAACGCAGATTAGAAGTTGATGTGATTGGTATTAGCCAGGACCGCGATCTGGCGCTTTTACGATTACGTCCTCATGAGCTTGCTTTGGTAAAAGAGCTTTTGGGAAGGGTGCCTACCTTGTCTTTTGGTAACTCTGACAAAGTAAGTCGCGCAGAAGAGATTATGGCTCTTGGCTACCCGCTTGGGCAGCAATCATTAAAGAGCACCACGGGCGTGGTCAGCGGACGTGAGCATATCATGGGCAGATATATGATCCAGATCAGCACGCCGATCAATCCGGGCAACTCTGGCGGACCATCATTGAATCGTTGCGGACAAGTGATCGGGGTGAACACGGCAGGTATTTATCCGGCGCAAAACGTTAACTATATTATTCCAAGCAATGAAGTTCAGTTGTTCTTGTCACAATTAGCACAGCTGCCTGAACCAGAAGTTGGCGGCATTAAGTTTTTACGTCGACCATGCTTGGGCGTTATGTTTAATAATGCAACGGATGATCTTGCGCACTACTTGGGCAATCCGCTTCCGGGTGGGGTGTATGTTGTAGAAACATTGCCCGGAACACCGCTCCATAAAGCGGGGGTAAAAAATGGCGACATGCTCTATGAGATCAATGGTCACAAATTAGATGTCTTTGGTGATATGGGTATGCCGTGGTGTGAAGATAAAATTTCGATCATGGATTATGTCTCGTTCTTGATGTTGGGTGAAGATGTGCATCTGAAGATCTATCGTCATGGTAAAGAGATGTCTTTTGTTTTCAAGCTTGATCAATCAGACCCGAATGGCGTACGCCGCATGTATCCTGGTTATGAATCGATTGATTATGAAGTTATTGGTGGCATGGTATTGATGCAGCTTTCTGCGGATCATATCCAATTGCTGATGCCCGTTGCTCCTGAATTGGCGCGCTATGCTGATCCAAAATCACAGATTGAACCAGCGGTTGTTATTACGCATGTGATGCCAGATTCTGCCGCAACACGTGCACGCAGCATTGGTGTTGGTGCGGTGCTTGCAGAGATTAATGGTGAAAAAGTTAAGACATTGGATGATGCACGCAAGGCGATTAAAAAAGGTGCACAACAAGAAGTGATGACTATGAAGACTACGGAAAATACCTTTGCTGCGTTACCGATGCAGAAAATGTTAGCTGATGAACAAAAACTTTCTGACAACTATTACTATCGCATTACACCATTTGTGCGCAGCTTGTTAGATGAAAGCAAACAAAAATAAGTATGAACAAACTACGTCTTGATACACGTCTTGCTGCTTTGTATCCCCGTTATTCAAAAACGCAACTACAAGCATGGATCAAAGAAGGCAAGGTCACTGTTGATGGAACTATCGTAACAAAACCGGGCATGCTCATTACCGAGCATGCCCTTCTTGTTGTTGATGTTTCTGAACCAAAATATGTGAGCCGCGCAGGATTAAAATTAGAAAAAGCGCTTGATCATTTTAAACTTGATGTTAAAAATATCGTTGCGCTGGATGCGGGTCTTTCCACTGGCGGATTTACCGATTGTTTATTGCAGCATGGCGTTGCACGCGTGTATGGTGTTGACGTTGGTCATAGCCAAGTGCATGAGAAGATTAAGAATGATCCGCGCGTGGTTGTCATGGAAAAGACTAATCTGCGCACGCTTGATAAGTTGCCTGAGAAAACAGATCTCGTGACGCTCGATCTTTCATTTATTTCTGTCTTGAAAGTGATGGACGCCGTTACAAATCTACTCAAACTGCAGGGTAAACTAATCGTGCTCATTAAACCACAATTCGAAGCTGGTCCTGAACATATTGGCAAGGGTGGTATCATCAAAGATGAGAAGATACACACACTGGTGGTTGAACAGGTTGTTGCAGCCATTCAAGAACATGGCTTTGTGCATCACGGCACCATCGAATCGCCGATTCTTGGATCTGATGGCAATAAAGAATTTTTAGCCTATTTCCAAAGAAACTAAAATTTAGGAGTAAATCCTAAATTTGTCAGAACAAGCCGCATATTAACATTGTCGATCACCCAATCGCAAAATTGTACCATCTCTGGATCGGTAATCGTATATTTTTTCATGATAGCAGCTTTGTTGGTGAGTTTTAATTCAAGCAGTTGCATGAATAAACGGACATTGGCGGCTGATTTTTCAGCAGTAGCCCAATTGCCCGATTGTTTGTTAGCTTGAACAAGTTCACGTTGTAGGCTTTTGATCAGCGAAGATTTTTTCAATTTTGTTAATTTTTTCTCAAAATCTTGCATGCCTGTTTGTGCACGGAACTGGTCTGTCGTTAAAGAAAAGGGGCTGCAGAAAAGATCAGCAATATGGGTGGTGAGGGTGTCGATCTCTTTTTGATATTTTGGCAGATCATCTACCGTATATAAAAATGCATGTTGGAGACCATACGCTTTGAGCGCTTCAAAATAGGCGACCTGATTTTTTGCTGCCACGGTAATTTGTTCGATCATGTTTTTATTCGTGATATTAAAATCGGCGATGATCTGTTCGTGGTTTGCTAATTTTTTTTGCAGGCTTTTGGCAAAGATGATAATAGGCTCGGCGATGCTTCTACGTTCCTCTTCTGTTTCAGCAGCAAACGATGCTGCTAGTGCATGGTGTAGTTCTTGATAGGCAGGTTGGCTTTTGCATTCAGTAACAGATTCTTCAAATTCTTCATGATCTTGGGTGTGGAGAGACTCGATAACTCCCTGCATATAGGTGGTATAGACAGAATCGGCAAGCGTTTCGATGTTTGCTGAGTCGATTGCCATGAGGTTGTATGATGCAACAAGAGCGGTGAGAAGAAAAAGGTTTTTCATAGAATAGAGTTCCTGCACATAAGGTTTTACATCTCTTGCTTAAAGCGTAACAGAAGAGCAATTAATGAGAAGCGTAATATAGAGGGCAAGATTTTTATTTACTTCTTGTCGATAATGCTATTATGCTATTAAAAAAGGGTTAAGGGGAGATGGTATGAACTATATAAAAGTATGTGTGGGCGTGCTTGTTTTACAGAGCGTAGCAACAATTTCTGGCATGAATGCGCTGAAAGTATGGCGGGATCGCCTTGCAACGGCAGGACAAACGTACAAAACTCAATTTGCGAGCTCGTTTCAGACACAAAAAGCTTTCGCTGAACAACAATATCGGCAGGTAGGGGTAGTAAAACCTAAACAGTCAGATGTTGCGGCCGTTATGGTGAATAATTTCTTCAGAAACAAGTTTAATGCTTTCAAGCTCGAGCGTGGGTTTGGTCCGTCATTGACCTGGTTTTCTATCGAATTATATCCCGCGTATAAAGATTTTTTCATTCAAAAGGCGGTTAATAATTTCGGGTCGGTGGATAAGCTTGTTTTGTTTAAACTCTTGTATCAATTCCCGCACGAAGCAAGCCGTGCTTTTGTGGGACCAATTTTGCACAACTTTTTGAGCGTTAATCCGGCAGTTATAGAATCGGTCATCAGGAATAACCCGCAAGCGCGTGCGCAATTTATTAAAAAAGCTCTTGAATTGATGGAAATGGATAATCAGAATTATCGTTTGCTGCATAAGTCTGAAACTATGAAAGTTCTTCGAGAATATGCTCATGCGGCTGAGAAGAAACAATTAGATGAAGTTTTGGCGCGCAAGCAACGTGTATAACTTTTGCAGATTATGCATGCAAATATTCTCCCACCAGAGTACCGAGCGGCGCGATGCCGGACAAATGCTCAGTGGCTTCTGCCTGTAATGCTTTTTTGCATTGCGCTTCAAATTCTTGGATAACTCGTATTACTTTTGGGTGCGCTTGTGCATAATCACGATAGTTATTATTGTGCAAATCACGAATATCCCTCTCTGCTCCTGCTTCCAATAATAGTTTGACGATTTCAGCATTGCTTGCTTGTGATGCCATGCTCAGTGCGGTCAATCCAGCGGGATTCTGTAAATCGAGATTAATTCCTGGCTTTTTAAGTAATGCTCGTACAATATCTTCACGTCCATTTTCAGCCATGATCATAAGCAAGGTTTTATTGATCGCCGGTTGTACTGCAGCATTAACATCGAACGTTTTACTGGCTATGACTTTTTTCATTTTTTTATCATCAGCTTCTGCGGCGAAAATCGCGTTGCGCGTAGTTGCATCAAGAACTGTGCTGACAGGATTAACCAATTTTGTTTGTTGAACTTGTGCGGCAGAGAGCATGCCGGGTGCCATGACGCATGATATCAAAAAGAGCAGAGAGAATAGTTTCATAGAATAGTCCCAGAATAGATACGTTTGCATACTTTTGTATGATAGCAGAGCCATGCTTGGATGAGCAATAAAAGAAAGCTGCAAGCAAAAATAGTTGCTTTATTGCTTGTGGCGCTGGATCGGTGTGTTATGCTGTATTAAACATACATATTCACATACATTATGGAAAGGGAACCGATGAAACGCACCATAGTATCACTCGCAATCATCGCATTTTGTGCTCACCAATCAAAATTGGACGCATCGCAATTTTCAGTAAAAGTTGAACAAACTCTGGAAGAGTTTAGAAAACACCAACGTGAACAGATTAAGCTACGAGAACAACAAGAAAAAAAGATCTATGACAATTGCTATAAAGAAGCATATCTTCAATTTTTGAAGCTTGATCCAACGAAGAGAGAGCAAGAAGTGGTTAATGGTATATACACCATGACGCGTGCAAAATGTGTGAATGATGGGTATCATGCAGCAGCTCAAGATTTAGGTATGCTCATTGCAGATTCAACAATTCCCGAACAATTTAAACAGTAAACAATTTAATTGAGACTAAATACTTGACCACATCCCCACTTCCGGGGCTCGATTTATCTCGGGATTATGATAAAATACCTATATACACATCAGAATGCGCCCGTAGCTCCCAGCCTTCGTTAAAACTTCGGCGGGCAAGCAATTGGATAGCGCTCCTTGAATTTGATATATTTATTTACATACGCACATCAGAACGCGCCCGTAGCTCAATTGGATAGAGTACCGGACTTCGACTCCGTTGGTTGTAGGTTCGAGTCCTACCGGGCGCACCATCCTACGCATAAAGCTACGGATGGCAGGCCATATATGACTATCGAACACTAAAAATAAAAAAGCGACTTTCAGATACAAATCTGAGAGTCGCTTTTTTCATTGTATTCAAAATCTCTTTTTTGGTAGAGTTGGGTGCGGTTAGGTAAGACGCTCACTATTTTAAGAAAGAGGAGCCCCGATGAAATACATCTCTCAAATCATGGTAGTTATTCTCTCGTTGTGGACAGTAGAACCATATCTGGCGCAGGCAATGGCGTTGACCAAGTCTTCGCCGGCGGTAAAAGAAGTACCCTTGTTTGGGCTCAGCTTTGAAGAAAAAAAGTTGTTTGCTGAAATGGTGGTGATTCCTCTTGTTTCTGCAGCAGTCTGTTTGACCACCTGGTATCTTTATACCGACTATGCAACAGGAAAAAAAGATAATATCAGGGCCTATAAAGCCGAGGAAATTACCACGCGGTTTACGGATGTTGCCGGAGCACACGAGGCAAAAAAGAGGTGCAAAACGATTGTCGATTATTTAAGAAATCCTGAAAAATATCACAAGATGGGAGCAAAATTACCACGCGGTGTTTTATTAACTGGCGAGCCAGGAAATGGTAAAACGTTTTTAGCGCGTGCACTTGCCGGAGAAGCAGGCTGTTCTTTTTTTGCAATGAGCGGATCGAGCTTTATTCAAGAGTATATCGGGACAGGTCCGGCACGGGTACGTGAGCTTTTTAAAAGTGCGCGAGAACATGCACCCAGTATTATATTTATCGATGAAATAGATTCGATAGGGCAGAGACGGAGCAGCAGTGGAAATTATCGTGAACATAACGCAACATTGAATGAATTGTTAGTTTTGATGGATGGATTTGACTCGGATGACTATGCGATTGTTGTGGTAGGGGCGACAAATCGTCCTGATATTTTAGATGCTGCGTTGACAAGATCAAATCGGTTAGGCAAAGGGGTTGTGATACCATCCCCCGATAAAGAAGCACGATTAGAACTTTGGAAAATGCAGGTGAGAAAAAAAGTTTTTGCTCACGATATTAATCTCGAAGAGCTTGCAGAAATCACTCAGGGTTTTAGCGCAGTGGATATTACCGAATTAATTAATAGCGCCAAGCTACAAGCAGTGCAAGATGAGAGAGAAATAGTAACTCATCAAAATTTATATGATGCGTATCGGGCAATGGCAGAAGAAAGAGAGCGAATTTGTAAATTGAAGGCTGCTCACAAAGCGAGCCATTCGCTGCATGTGACACATTAAGTGTTAATAATCTGTGGCGGGTTTTGTTGATACGTGAGCCGCTCTTTTTTCATGCGGAAAAAACAGTTGCCGATACATTTTTTAGAAAGCTGCCAATACCAACTAAAATAACCATCAAAATCCATCGGTTGGCGCAACCCGACCTGTGTTGCAAAGTGTTCCGTATCGATGATGATAAAATTTCCGGATGAGCGTTCGATTAAAAAATTATCGATATGGGAATCGATCTTCGTTCCAAAAAGATGTGAAAGTTCGATACCCGTTTTTCTGTCTTCACTATTGGTCATCTGAAATGAATCTGCCTCAATTGCATCACATACAATAGCATATACTGCGGGAAAGACCGTGGTGCGATCACGCGGACCTAAGTTTTTACTTGCTACTTCGAACCAGCGTGTATTTTCTGGACGCCAGAACCATTTGCGTGGTGTGCTGATTTTTGTGCCCCAGTGTGGATCAGATTCTAGTTGGCGTTGAATAGCTTCTCGGTTTCTAATACGGGTAAACCCTAAAAGATATCTACTGGCGCCACCACTCATGACAAAGAAGCAGCAGGGCTCGAACCCCTTGGAAAAGGGAGTGACAAATGATTGTGGTGTTTCCATGAAAATTTTAACAACAAAGGGATACTCTTTAAATTTCAGGACGATCAGCCCTGAATGTGTTTTCGGATTATAGTCGCGTCGTTTGAGAACGGTAAAGTTTTTATTTTTGAATTGGTACTTTGTGCTGCTTTGTAATTCAGCGACCACTTCTTCAAGTAATTGTTTTAATACAGAGCCATCAACTGTTTTGGTGCCGTCTCGCGATACTATTGTCGCGTCCGGTAAAAGATGTTTTTGAAACTCATCTTCGTTGTATTGGTCAAAAATAGAGGGTGCTTCGAGATTATTATGTTGGAGGTGATACTGTTTGTCTTCATCTACCCACCGCGTGATGATTTGTGGCACAATGGTAGGGCGATAGATGCTGCGTCCTCGCAAAGTGCATGAGAGCACAATCGTGATCAGCAGGGTGTAATGTGCATACATGTGCAAGATATCATGCTTCATATCATCTATTTCGTTTTGTTGAACATCTTTCTTATAGCTATAGTAAATAAATTCTTATCTCATGATCAAGAGGTTGATTTTTTTTTTTTTGCTCTGATAAGCTAAGGGTATCGTCAATATAGCATAGCAAAAAGGTAAAGCTATGGAGCAAAAAGATCTGATCATGAGAAAGCAGCAACTGTTGTATCGGTTGAGTTGCCTTCCAAAAAAAATTGTCGCGGCACATGAAGTTGATAATCTCGCTGAGTTTGTTCTTTATGAGTTGTGTCACCCTGAATGTCTTAATTTGGGTAAAGCGGCATTTTTTGTCGACAATCCCGATTTCGACTGTTTACGAGGAATCGTTGGTATTTCTAACGAAGATCATGTTCATGCACTTGATAATCAAGATGTATGGCAAATGCATGATATTTTTAGTCGTACCATGAAGGATTCGCAATTTAATTCATCGGTTCGCGCAGTCTCGTGTCCTAGTTTAGCAAAGTCTGGCATGTCGGTTGATCAAGAGGTTGCTCGCATTATGCAGATGCTTCCTCTGCAAAGTCCGGCATGGTGTTCATTTAAAACAAAGCATGGGAATCGAGGGATTTTGATTTTTGAACAAAAGCTTGAAGATAAGGCGCATATTGTGGAAGACCATATCGTTTCCGGTGCTTCGCTCTTGGCATTCTGCCCGATATTCTAGAAGAAAAATTATATTTTTTACCCAATGGCTTGAAGAAAAATCGAGCCATTTTTTTTGCTTTCAGTATGCTGGAATATATTTGCTTGCTGCCGCTTCACCCTTCGACTCCGCTCAGGATGAGCGAGCAAGCTTAAACATTTGTGTACATGAGCTGAAAAATGATGTAATTCGCTCATGTTGAGCGGAGTCGAAACATGCATGCGAACAGTGGACCTATAAATGATCGATATCATTTCAGCCTACGCCTGCCTGGCAGCAGGGATCGTAGCCAACAAATTTCTCTTACAATCAATTGCACCCGATCTTTTTATCGGTATCCGGATGTTTGTCTCTGGCCTGCTCCTATTGCCCATGGCGTTTAAAAATTCCCCACGCTTGCGATGGGAATATATCAAGCAAGATTTTGGTGCCATCGTCTTTATTACCCTTTGTACCACGCTTGCCCCCTCATTAACCAAAGCATTTGCCTTAAAAAATATGCTTGCTTCAAAAACGACCTTGTTGGGCAGTATCGATCCCTTTGTAACGGCAATCTATGCTTATTTTCTCTGGAGTGAGCGTTTATCGAGTAAAAAGATACTCGGGATGTTGATGGGTTTGGTTGGGGTTATTATTGCAAGTTTAACAACCTCTGCCACTGAGCTCAAATGGGGAGAGTTCTTATTTATCTCGTACCCCGAGCTTGCGACCTTTGCGAGCGTGATTGTGAGCAGATACGGGTGGATCAAGGTACAAACTATGTTGAAGGGCAATCGCTATACCCCGATGGAGATGAATAGCGTCACCATGGTGGCAAGTGGTTTTTTTGCCTTATTGTTTGCCTATTTCCGCGGTGCACAATTACCGGTTTCGACCCTGGTTACCCCGTGGTTTTTGATGGTGTTCATTTTTACTATTGTGGCAGGCAACCTGTTGGGCTATAACCTCTATTCCCAATGTCTGAAGAAACACTCAGCAACTTGGATGTCACTTGCGGGTTTCTTGGTACCTATTTTTGTCTTACTATTCAGCAAAATCTTGGGCAGTGAAGCCTTAACCTGGAACTTCTTTGTTTCTGCGGCCATCCTCTTTGCCGGTCTTTGTATTTTTTATTACGACGATCTTGCCAAGCAAAAAGCTGCGCAATAGTAATCGATGAGCATAAATAATATCCCGTAATAATCGATCTAATTCCCATTCTGAACGGTGGGAATTTTCTTTTTATTGCAAAATAATAATTTCAATTTGTATAATAATATTAAGACGAATCGGGTAACTTTCGGGGGTACTATGAAAAACATAAAAGATATGCTGAAAAAGAATCATTCAAAAAAAGAGCATGTACCACATGTGAATGATGAGAAAAAATTAGATCCAGCAAGCGTTAAGCAAGAAGAACGAGGCTTGCAAAAGGGTGGTAGTTTTACGGGGCGTAAGTGGAACCCAGAAGGTAATCGAGGCAAGCGTTAAAGCAGCGCGTCGAGCGCGGGCAGTTTTTGCCCACTCAGATACGCGAGCGTAGAGCCACCGCCGGTTGAATAAAAATTAATTGCATTTGCAAGACCAAAGAGTTGCAGTGCTGCATGTGAATTCCCCCCACCAACAATGCTTATGGCATTCGATTGAGTGATCACCTGCAGCACTGCTTTTAGTGTTTCAATAGTTTCCGGCTGTTCAAGATCACCCATCGGGCCATTAAAGAAGATAGTTTTTGCTTGCATAATCAGTGGGCTCCAGAGTTTGACAGTGTCTGGGCCAATCGCAATCATCGTATCATCTTCAGAAACGTTTCCTGCTTTTTTAGTAACAAATTTCCCATTCCAACCATCAGTTCCAACCAAATAATCTTGCGGTACGTGCAGTGTTACCTTCTTTTGTTGCGCAAGATCTATAATTGTTTTTGCATGATGTACTAGGAGTTCCTGTTCGGGTGAAATAGTATGCCGCTTCTTTTCTTGCGCAAGGTGCCAGAATGGCCAACTTAATCCGGGACAGAGCATAATATCAGTGACGCGATTATGGTCTGATCGTAATAACGTTTCAAGATATGGCAATTTACGTGCAGCCTTACCGCCGCCCAAAATCCAGAGATAGGGCTGTTCTGCGGTATATTTTATTGCGCTGAGTGTTTGTAGTTCACGCTCCACTAAAAACCCGATGCCTTTATGCTGGGCATCAAATAAGTTTGGCAGCAGGGTTAA
>Ga0255338_1000437_pt1 | contig 138421 bp, 103 predicted proteins | sample MeOH1_35cm_T4_19_FD_203715 | JGI IMG/M metagenome (GOLD analysis project Ga0255338, IMG submission 203715) | Sandy soil microbial communities from University of British Columbia, Vancouver, Canada - MeOH1_35cm_T4_195 | ecosystem: Engineered > Artificial ecosystem > Sand microcosm >... | reverse complement strand
ACGCCACCCTCGCCGACGCGATCCTCGACCGCTTGGTGCACAACGCCCACCGGCTGAAGCTGACGGGCGACTCCATCCGCAAGGCGGACGCGAATTTGACGAAGGTGCGCAAGCAGGCGAAATGACCTTACACCCCCAGCGTCGCTGACGCTCCGACTGCTCACCATGCCCGGAATGGCTGCTCACCTTGGGCTGGAACGGGTGCTCACCTTGGCCGGAATACGCATTCTGGGCCGCCCACGTCCACCCCGGTGACCGCGGGTGGGCCGTTGCCTTCTGCCAAAAGGCGACGGAAGAGTGCAGGCCGCACGAGTTCGAGTACCGGATGGTGGCAGTGGATGGGAGGATCATCTGGCTGCGCGACATCGTCACGGTCATTGCCGAAGGCGGGCGGCCCCTCAAGCTGCGCGGCATCATGGTCGACGTCACCGCGCAGCACGAGGCCAGGGAATCCCTGGAGCGTACGGTCTCGCTGCTCCGCGCCACGCTGGACTCGACCGCGGACGGGCTGCTCGTGGTGGATCAGAGCGGGAACATCACGGCCTTCAACCGGAGGTTCCAGGAGATCTGGCGGCTGCCAGATGAGGCGCTCACCCTCCGGTGGGATGATCGGGCTCTGGCAAGCGTGCTCGCTCAGCTTCAGGAGCCAGAGCAGTTCCTCGCCCGGGTGCGGGAGATCTACGCGGCGCCTGAGGCCGAAGGCTTCGACGTCCTCGAGCTCCGCGACGGGCGCATCCTCGAGCGGTACTCACGCCCCCAGCGGCTGGGGGACGCCATCGTTGGCCGCGTCTGGAGCTTCCGGGACGTGACCCAACGCCTCAGCGCGGAGCACGAGCGGGACCGCTTGCTCGCGGCCGAGCACTCCTCCCGCGCGGCAGTCGAGGAATCGCTCGCCCTGCTCGACACCTTCTTGAACAATGCGCCGGTGGGGCTGGGCTTCCTCGACGCCGACCTGCGCTACATCCGGATCAACGACTCGCTTGCCGCGCTCCATGGAGTGAGCCGGGAGAGCGCCACGGGCCGGCTGCTCCGCGAGCAGATCCCGCAGCTGGCCCCGACCATCGAGCCCCTCATGCGCCAGGTCCTGGAGACAGGCACTCCCATCATCGGCGTCGAGGTGACGGGTGAAGTCCCCACGAGTCCAGGACAGCCGCGGCACTGGCGCGTCAGCTACTACCCCGTGAAGACGCCGAGCGGGGGCATTGTGGGTGTCGGTGCCGTGGTGGTCGAGGTGACAGCGGAGCGGCATGCCCAGGCGGAGCGAGAGAGGTTGCTGCGCGAGGCCCAGGAGGCCATCCGTCTGCGAGATGACTTCCTCTCCATTGCGGCGCACGAGCTGAAGACACCGCTGACTCCCCTCAAGCTTCACCTGCAGGCATTGAAGCAGCACGCCGGCTCCGGACAGCCCCTCCAGCCCGCGCGCATGGACAAGGCGCTCTCCCAGGTCGGGAGGTTGTCAGGGCTGATCAATGACCTGCTGGACGTCTCGCGCATTGAAGCAGGGCGGCTCGAGCTGGAGCGCGGCTCCCTGGTGCTCCCGGAGCTCGTCTGCGAGGTCGTCTCGGACTTCTCCCCGGTCTGCCCCCAGCACCGCTTCGCGTGCCAGAAGCCAGCGGAGCCCCTCGTCATCCTGGGAGATCGCGGCAGGCTCGCACAGGTGCTGACGAACCTGCTGGAGAACGCCGTCAAGTACAGCCCCATGGGAGGAGCCGTCCGCGTCACGATCGAGCGGAGGGGTTCGGAAGCGGTCATCGAGGTCGCGGACTCGGGGATTGGAATCCCCGCGGACCAGCAGGAGCACCTCTTCGAGCGCTTCTTCCGGGCCCGCAATGCTCCCATCTCGGGCTTTGGGGGGCTCGGCCTGGGACTCTACATCTGCCGGGACATCGTCCAGCGCCATGGCGGGCGCATCTGGGTCGAGAGTGAGCTGGAGCACGGCTCGACCTTCCATGTCGCCCTCCCCATGCAGGCGCCCGCCCGCTGAGCGCGCCCTGGGGCAGCTCGGCAACATGCAGCCACTCCTACACGCGGTATACTCGCTCGAGAACGAAGCCCATGGCCGGCCACAAGCCATGCCCTTCATTGCGGAAGGAGGAGCAGCATGAGCGGCAGCTCAAGGCCTGCGGACACTGACTTCGCGGGTGACGAAATGGCCATTGACGAGTGCCTGCTGGTGGCTCGCCTGAAGGACTTCAAGGGCTACGGGTACGACCTCACCCAGGACATCAGCTATCCGTGGCCGCTCCCCCATGTCACGGTGCGCACCGGGCTGCAGTCGCCGAAGATCAACTGCTGCACGTTCGTCGAGGGTTTGCTGGTCAAGGCTTGGGAGGACTCGGTGGGCGATCGCCTCCCGTGGAGCCCCGAGCGTCACAAGCAGATGATGATCCTCGGCAATGACCTCTTCTCTCCGATCACAGCCGTGGTGGAGGCTGGCATGGCCACACCGCTGGAGCCTCCGGAGACGGACCTGCCTCCCTGGACCCTGGTCCAAGGCTGGAAGAACCTGCGGGCGAAGCAGGGCGGCCACACCTTCCTCATCGCGGCGCAGCGCAATCAGGCAGTGCTGACCCTCGAGGCCAACGCCAGCCATCAGCTGAACGGTGTGGGCTTCCGCGGGCTGGGGAATGCCGAGGGCTTCAACTTCGAGCCGCCTCCGAGCTGGTGGGAGAACCCGAGCCTCTGGAAGGACGGAAAGGTGTGGACCTGGCCGAGGATCCGAGCCACCTACCCTGACCTCAAGCTGGCGCGCCTCAAGGTCACCCAACTCCAGTGGGTGAAGTGACGTTGCTTCTCGTGGAGGCATCGGGCGTCACCACTCCCGCGGCCACTGATACCCCTCGATCTTTTCGGCGAGCGCATCGCGCGTTGGCGCCTCGATGAACACGCGCCCCGTCGGCTTGCCGAGTGCGTAGTAGTGCTCCGGCATCCAACTACCGCCTTTGGCCATGGCGGCCTCTCCGGCCGCTTTGGCTTCACCGGGATCGACGACCAGCTCCCGCACTCGGAAGACGCCGTCCTGCTCGAGGACAGCGACGACGGGGTGCGGTGAGCCAAAGGAGAACGGCAGCTTTCCCGCGCGCAGCAGCAAGAGCACGCGGTTCTTGCCAAGCGGGGCGACCGGGGCCATGCGCCGCAGCATATCACCACCGGATCGGCGGCTCCGTCCCCAGGGCGTTGTTCGCCTCTTCCCCGCGCACTACGATGCCCGCATGGCAGGCGGACCGCTCGCAAGGGAAGTCGTGTGCATGGACTATCTCGGGGACCGCGTCCTTACCAGGGCCGTCCGCGTCTACGAGGGCGCCGAGTCCGACCAGTACCGGTGCGAACAGGGCCACGTCTTCGGCATCGACTGGCGTGGCGAGCCGGCAAACGAGCCGCAGTGGCCGCCGCCGCCCGAGTACCAGAAGCTGGTCGATCAGTAGCCGCTGGAAGGTGCGCGCACGGGGCTGCGCATCCTTCGCCTGGCCCGTGCGCCGGTAGTATTCCTCCAGCGCGGCCTTGTCCTCGATCTCCTTGCCTCGTCCCGCTCGCCCTCCAGCGCCGCCAGCTCGCGCTCCAGATCGCCCAGCAGCTTGACCCGGCCCTCCATCTCCGCCGACAACCGCCGCGCCTCGTCCATCCGCAGGCGCGCCTCTTCCGTCGCCTTCTCGGACTGACGCCGCGCAGCCTCCAGTTCCTGCGTCAGCGTGAGGTTCAGCCCCTTCACTCGGTTCAGCTCGGCCTGCAGCGCATTGATGCGCTCCACCGCCCGCAGCCCCGCCTCCGACACCGAGGCCGGCAGCGGCTCCGGACGCGGGTTCTCCCGCACTGCCTTCAGCCGCGCCTTGAGCCGCTCGCTGGCGGTGACGGCCGGGCAGCCCGCCGGTTCGACATCTTTTCGCATGGCGGACATGGATTCCTTAAAAGCGAAAAAACCCGACAATCACGCTTCAGTTTTTTTGAAATCAATCAAAAATGGGAAAAGCTTCCCAATATCCCGCCATTCTTCCTTCTGATTATTCCATTCCGTCGAGGCAACTGGGCATCCGTGGGTGAGTCCATGAGCCAAGACTAGTGCATCACCTAGGGACGGCCATGTAGCAGCAGACTCCAAAAATAGCACCTCATGCATCCTAAGGAAACTCGAAAAGACATCTATAGTCAGATTTTCGAAAACGACTGCTCCCCAAGGCATTCGTTCGGGCGCCATCGCAATCTCATTGAGTAGTTCTGTCACCCGCGAGTAAGCATGCGCTTTCTTCCGAGCTACCCGTTCTGTCTCCTCAAGCACGCTGATAGGAATGATGAGACTGCCGGCCGTCCCGTTTGTCTCAAGTGAGCGCTTGAACTGTCTCACCACGCGCTCTGAGAGCCATGGCTGGGGAGAAAGGCGTATCCTGCCGTCCTTGATCACCAATCCCTGCAACAACTCAAGCAGGTTGTTCGTATCAAGTACCAAGTCAGTGGTATCACGCTCCTCTGGATCCTCTACGGGAAGAGTATCTGGAGGTTGCTCTTCCCACGGAGACCTGAATTGTTGTCGGCGGGCTTCCGCTGCGCCATACATGAAGCGCATTCGCGCCACGAGCGCTTTGTGCTGACGAGCTCCACTCCTGCGTTCATCTCGGCCAGTCGGTTCCTCTTCTTCTCCATCGTCGCGGTATTCAAACTTGGCACCAATGATTTCGCGGATCCTTGCGGAAATGTCCTCACCCTCCAAGCTGTCAAGTAGTCCAATGAGAGGCCCTTGCTTTTCGCTGCGCTCCCACAGTGTTTGGACAAACTGTTCCCAGCATTCGCGGAACACTCGAGGGTCCCGCCCCTTAGCTGCAGCCCAGAAATGCACGACATGGCAGAGTTCGAAAAGCGGAAGCAGGCACGCGGGTCGTACCTTGGACGAGCACAGCCCATCAATGAGAAAAGCCCGATCCTGCGAGTCCCCACTGCAATACTCCAGGATGTATTCCTCCCCTAGCGTACGGATCAAAGTCATCCCCGCAGGTTAGTTTCCGCCTCCGGCAGCGTTACATCATCTTCGTCACGCGGAGGCTTTGGGGATTCTGCTATAAATGACTGCACGTAGCTTTCTGAAATAGGGGCTGGGAGTTCCTCCCGAGCAGCCTTCTGGAGAATGTTGGCTGCGTACCAGAGGGTGTCACGTGGATAGAATCGTGCGGCTTTGAAGGCAGGATCGAGTGCACCAGTTTCGAACGGATAGAGTTGACCTCTATGCGCTTTATCGAGCCTGAAATAATCGAGATAAGTAACAAGCAGGTGGTTAAGTTTAGCGCTATTCGAAGCCCCGAGAGTAATGGAAGGAATGCCTACTCGATTGCTCGCAAGTGGTGCGAACTGTTCAAGCCCGGTTCTAGCCCAATTTTCTCTGAGATAAGGCACGATAGACGGGTGAAGGGTGAGAAGTGCCGAAATGTACCGCTTTTTAACTGCGACTGAATCACGCTCTAAGAAGTGCTGGCGGAAGAGGTCTAGGAACTCGTCACGTTTCTTTGAAGTTTGATACTGGTAAATCTTCTCGAACTCATCCAGCAGAAGATGGAAGTGCCGGTAACCTGCGGCGATGAGCACGGCCATCAGCCCATTAACGAGCCATTCCGCACCATACCGCTGCCAGCGGTAGTCGCTTCGCACTACGTCCTCGCGCTCCCACGCTTCCCACAGTGCTTGGAGGTCCGCCCCTTCATCCAAATAGCGGAGCAGGAAATCGCCTGAGACACCTCGCCCAAGGATTTCTTCAAGCGATTTCTCCACCTCAGCTCGGAAGTCCTCAGGAGAGAACCCCAACATCTCAAGCAACACCGTAAACGACTTTCCTGAACTCAGTTTCTCTATCCGTTCATCAGGAGTCATCGCTTCCAGCAGAGAAAGTTGAATCGGCGAGGCCCTCTTGAGCAAGATAGATGCCCGGAGGTATCCATCAATGACCTTCAGTAGACCGCGGTTGTAGAGGGTCTCGAAGACTAGGCGAACCAATTCGAAGAAATTCTTCTGCTTGCGTGGTTCCGGCAAAACATGAACGCCCAGCGCGAAAAGCTCCGGGGCATCCGGGTTCTTCGGCCAATCTCCCCAGTCTTGCTCATTGATGCGCCGCATGAGACGAAACAGAAATGTTGATTTGCCATTGCCTCGGCCCCCCGCCTGAGGATCCACGATCAGAAACCCGAGTTCGAGCGGAGGGTCCCCAATTGGGGATTGAACGAACTTCTCGAAGAAAGTGTGCTCCTCATCTTTTCGAAACTCGGGATCATAGATCTTCCCATTGCGTCGCGGATCGTCGTTTGAAGCTACGAAGAGCGCGTTTACCGGGAATGGGTTCTCACTCAGACCATACAGGCGTTGGTAGGGAGTCTGCTGAACCGTCGATACTACAGGAGCGGACTTGAGTTTCTTCTGCTGATGAAATGGATCCTTTGCCATGGTGTTCCCCCTAAAGTTCAAGGTTGCTTCCGCTGCATCGCCATGATGAACCGCGGAATCCCATCAATAACAATAGGCAGACTGTTCCCTAAGCGGGCTCGCTCCGCGGCAGAGACATCCACTTCAAGTGCCATCGCGTACGGCAACTCGCCATTCAAGACGCGCGGAAACACCTGCTGAAGGAGGCTCTCAAAATAAGCATTGCCGATCCGAAGCTTGTAGCAAACGTAATCTCGAACCGCCGGGAGCGATACATACTGCGAGGGTTCCACTCGCTGTCTCTCCTGGTAAGCTTCGAAGAGCGCATCCGCCAGTTTCCGCTCCGCGTCAGGCCCCTTAGGCGTGTAGCAGAACCACGTCCGGCCTTCAGTTCCAAGGCCTGGGACTGCGGTGAAATCGTCTGGAGCGTCATCCCGGAAGGCTCCCACTGGGAACCAGACCCTCTTTCGATTTCGAAAGAGATTGCGTGCCAGCAGCGTCAACCCCGCCCAATCCATCCGGCTCTGCCAGACCTGAAAGTCTCCTGGTGCGAGGATGTCTCCGAACAGGATATCCAGTAGTTCGCCGGTGATAACCCGCTGGAGGCGAGTCCGACGGCGACCGAGTTCCATCCCTTGCCAAGTCTCTCCCCACATGGAAGAGATGAGCGTAACCAAGTTCAGAGACCGCCTGATGAGATATTTCTCAGCACTCTCCGGTCGTCCAGAGAGCGCAGTTCGCTGCTCAACGACATCAAGCACACCGGGCGAGTTCTTTCTCAAGTCACCGTGCCATTTCTCGCACGCACTGATCACCCAGCCATTGAACCCGTGGACGTCGTCAGGCACGTCTCGTATTGACGGCTGAGGAAGAATGACCGCCCCTTGCTGATGCGGGTTAAGTTGCCACAATCGGGTTAATAGTCGGCTGATCAGTCGATCCAGGCGGCGATCGCCCGCGACACATAAGCGCTTGGCGAATTCGGAAGGCGATGCGCTAGGATGCGTCCGAGCTACCGCTGCTCCCTCCTCGGTCAGAATCCAACGGCTTTTGTCGGGAGCAATCCACCCTAGGTGGAGAAACTCTGGCCGAGCGCGCCCAGCACCGACCCAGTCTGCCAAAGAGCCCTGGGCAACAATACGCGTACGAACCGTGCCACTCCGCTCACGGAGGATAAATTCCAACTCAGCGCTCGTCACGGGTCCGGCGTGTAGGAGTACTTCAAGAATTTCAGCCAATCGGCGAGGATCACCTTGGCGCGCGAATGAAGTAGGGCCGCCTAAGAGGCGGCGCAGGTGATCGGGCCCGGACTTGTCGATCTCGTGTTCAGCCATGCCTTTCCTCTACGAGTCGCACAAGTAGCCAAGGGAGCGTTCGGTCGGTTCAAGTACAACACCGTCAATAACAGGCTCTGGCAAGACTTCATGAAGAATGAAGTGCGCAGCGCGCCCGCATGAACGTGCACGCTGCCGGAAAGCCAACGCAAGACCCCCTCTACCAACCCGCTTAGTACGATTACCTGTAAATGACAATCGCCGTCATCTGCTTTCTAGAAAGCTGTAACCTGCTCCTAGTGTAACCGAAGCTTAGCACTTAGCTTTCCGCCAATTCGGTAGGCACCTTTGCTAGCAGGCGATCCCTCACGTGAGGAAATGGCTTAACTTTCTTGTGAAACCAACGTGGGAAGAAGAGAGTTGGGCGCAAAGGTGGTACTTCGTGTGCCCAGCGCTCCAAGCCGTCAGCGGACAGCGGCGTGGCTGAGCGCGCGGTGCACCGCTTCTAGCGCCTTGCGCGCCTCGAGTAGCTCGGCCCGCTCCGCCGTCAGCGCCGCGACCTGCTGCGCCAGCACGTCCCGCTCGCTCTTCAGTGTGTCCACCGCGCGCTGCAGCGAGGCGGCCTCGTCCTTGGCGCTCTCCAGCTCCGTCGCCAGCCGCTCCTCCTCGGACAGGCTGTCGGCCAGCGCTTGCTTCCCCTGGGCCACCTCCGTCTCCAGCTCCTCGCGCTCCTGGGCCGCCGCCTGCAGCGCCTGCCGCGACTCCTGGAGCGATAGCATCGCCTCGTCCCGCTCGCCCTCCAGCGCCGCCAGCTCGCGCTCCAGGTCGCCCAGCAGCTTGACCCGGCCCTCCATCTCCGCCGACAGCCGCCGCGCCTCGTCCATCCGCAGGCGCGCCTCCTCCGTCGCCTTCTCGGCCTGCCGCCGCGCAGCCTCCAGCTCCTGCGTCAGCGTGAGGTTCAGCCCCTTCACCCGGTTCAGCTCGGCCTGCAGCGCATTGATGCGCTCCACCGCCCGCAGCCCCGCCTCCGACACCGAGGCCGGCAGCGGCTCCGGACGCGGGTTCTCCCGCACGGCCTTCAGCCGCTCCTTGAGCCGCTCGCGCCGCGCCTCCGGAGCCAGCTCCTCCGCCGGAGAGGGCGGCGTCTGCACCTCCACCTCCGTCGCCGGTGCATTCCCATGAGCCATCGGCGCCGCTACATGCGCCGCCACGGGTGCAGCCACAGGCGCCGCCACGGGTGCCACCACATGCGTCGCCACGGATGCCGCCACATGCGTCGCCACGGATGCCGCCACAGGAGTCACCGTCACCTCAGAGGGCGCGTTGAGCGCGGCGGCCACCACGGGCTCGGGCTCCGCGGCAGTGAGGCGCGGGGGCGCGGCCACGGCCGACGGCCCGAAGACCTCGGTGTGCACCGCGGCCAGCGCCTGCGCCTCGGGCTGAGACAGGGGCGCACGCAGCGCGGCTTCAATGGCCTCGGCCGCAGTGGGGCGTGGAGCGCGCGCACGCTCGATGCGGGCACGCACCTCGGCGGAGAGGTCCGGGGCGGCGGGCGCGGGAGCCTGGGCGGCAGCGGCGGCAGGCTCGGGCGCGGCCTCGGCCGTCTCGGCCCCCTCGGAGGACTCCAGGAGGCCCGTCAGCGCGCCGAGGCGGACGCGCGGCTTGGCGCGGGACACGTTCTGTTCAAAGGCTTTCTTCATGGGCGGGCAGTGAGCGGAGGAGGAAGAAGGAGTGGAGGTCAGCTGGCCTTGGTGGCCTTCGCGCCGGCCTTGGCCTTGGGCGCGCTGGCCGCCATGAGCGGCAGGACGTGGTCAATCATGGCCTGGATGTCGGTGGCGCCCTTGCAGTTCGGGTCGGCGACGAACACAGGGCGGCCCTCGCTGGAGGACAGCGCGAACTTGGTGCACTGCCGGATGATGGTCGGCAGCAGGTACTCGGGGTAGTGCGTCTGCAGCGCCTCGAGCGCCTCCTTCGCCAGCTTGAAGGTGGCGTTGAAGGCGTTCACCACGATGAACACGTGGTCCAGCACGTGCTGCAGGTCCTCCTCCAGGCTCTGCACCGTCTCGAAGAGCAGCTTCAGGCCGTGGAAGGACAGGAAGTCGGCGAGCACCGGGACGAACAAGTCGTTCGCCGCCATCAGCGCGTTGAGGTTGAGCAGGCCGAAGGACGGAGGCGCGTCGAAGACGATGACGTCGTACTGGGCCTCCACCTCCTTGAGCGCGTTGCGCAGCTTGAACTCACGGCCGGCCATGGGCATCAGCGCCAGGTCCACCGTGGACATGCTCAGGTTGGAGGGCACGAAGTCCAGGTTCGGCAGCGTGGACTTCTGGATGACCTGCGTCAGCGGAGTCTTCCGCACCAGCACGTCCTGGAGCGTCTTCGGGAAGTCCTCGCCCTCGTAGCCCAGGCACTTGGTGGCGTGGCCCTGGCTGTCCAGGTCGATCAACAGCACCGCATAGCCCAGCTCGGCCAGCCGCCACGCGTAGGAGCTGGAGAGAGACGTCTTGCCGGTGCCGCCCTTGAAGTTGAGGAAGAGCTGGCGGCGGTGGCTGATGACCTCCGGGTACTTCTGCAGCGTGGCGCGCAGCTCCCACAGGTCATCCGGAGTGTAGGTGTCCTGCTTCAGCGTCTCGGAGAGCTCCTTCGCTGACACGCCGAGCATCTCGGCTACCTGCTTGGCGCTGTAGGTTGGAGCTTCCATCGAGAACCCTTCGTTCGACCCTGGGGGCGACGTGGCGTCATGCCACGAAGTACTTGTGCCCCCGCCGTACCACAGCACCCCGGGCCAGCAGGAGCGTCAACGCCTCCTGAGCCAGCTCCAGCGGTGCGGAGAGTGCCGCCGTCAACTCTCCCATCGAGCGGCCCCGGATGGCCGAGCGGATGTCCGCCATCAGCGACGCGCAGAGCGTCTCCACCGGAGAGGGGCCCGGGCGCGCCGCGGGGGTGCTCGGCTCGGGCGCGGAGGGCTCCGCGGGCGAGGACCGGGTGCCCATGACCGCCAGGGCCGCACGGACGGAGCCCGAGCGCTCGGGAGCAGCCGCCGGGACGGACCGCGCCAGCACCACGGGGGCGGCGGGTGCAGGCTGCGCGGGCCCAGCGCTCGAAGCGGCCGGAGCAGCGGGAGCAGGCGGCGGCGTCACGGCCTTCGCAACGGGAGCGGGCGCGGCCGGGCGAGCCACAGGCTGAGCACACACGGGATGAGAAGGCAGCGTGGCGAGCCGGCGGACCTCTCGCCGCCGCTGCGGCTCGTCCAGCCCCACCACCGACGAGACATCGTGGCCGAGGATGCGCGAGAGGCTCTGCGCGGCGGCCTTGCGCACGCGGAGCTCCTCATCCATGAGCGCCTCGAGCAGCAGCGTCCGGGCGCCCTCGCCGTTGGCGGCTCCGAGGGCCAGCGCGGCCAGGGCGCGCACCTCGGGGACCGTGTCGTGGATGGCCTCCTCGCCAAGCCGCCGCGCCGCCGCGCCTTCCAGGCCCACCGCCAGCAGCGAGGCCCGCCGGCGCACGGAGCGATCCGGATCCTTCATCGCCTGGGCGAGGTGCGGCGCGGCCTCGTCGGGCGCCAGCGTGAGCAGGGCCTTGAGCGCGGAGATGCGGACCTCGGCCACGGGCGAGGCCAGCAGCGGAGAGACGACGGAGGCGCCCTCCTCGCGGCACAGCCCGGCGAACGTCTGGACGAGCACCACCTGCACCGCCGGATCCGTCTCGGCGTGCAGCGCGGTGGCCAGCGCGGGAGCGGCAGCGGGCAGGGCCAGGGCCTTGAGGCGCTCGGCGGCGCGGATGCGCGCGGCGGGATTCGCGGAGGACAGCTCCCGGACGGAGAAGCCGAACAGCGTCTCGTCCGGGCTCCCCACCGGCCCCATCTGCCCGGAGAGCTCGGCGAACTGCTGGGCGCTGACGCCGAGCCGGCCCTCGTGGCGCAGGCGCTGCGCCTGCTGCACCACGGGCGACGCCGCCACGGCCCCAGCCAGCTTGGGCGCCACCGCCGCCGCCACGACGAGCCCCGACAGCCCCGGGGGCACCTGGGGCTCGTCCGGCACGGGCGGAGGGGACCACTCGTGCGCGGGCTTCACGGCAACCGGGGGCGGCGTGGCGCGGGCGGCAGGAAGCTCCGCAACGGGCGGCGGCGCCGAGCCCGACGGGCTCAGGACCTCGCTGCGCAGCTGCGAGATGAAGGACGCCAGGTCGATGCCGAGGTCATCGTCCACGTCACCGCGCACGTGGTCGGAGGTGTGGATGCGCGTGGCATCGAGCAGCTTGCCCATGAGCTGCGTGCGCTCGTCTCGCAGCGCCTTGTTGAGGCGCGCCAGCTCGTCCCGCTCGGTGTGGGCACGGTTGACGCGCACCTCGAGCTCAGCCACCTCGCGCCGGGCGACGATCTCCCTCTGCCCCGTCTCGGCCAGCTCGCGCTTGAGGCGATCGACCTCCTGCCGGGCTGCCTCCAGCTCGCGGTGCAGCTGGTCGGCACGGGCCTCGAAGTAGACGATTTTTTCGAGTGCGCTCTTGAGCAGCGCGTCCGGACGCTCGTCACTCACGGCCTGAAGAGCCCTCCACCAAGGCGCTGGGTGCTCTCAGGAGGCAGCTGTCCTACATACAGACACCTGACTACCTGTAGCACTGGGTCCGGCGACCATATGTCAGACCCGAATGGCAGGTAAACCCCCGAAATAGTTGGGCCTTTTTCCTGATCGCGCCCAAGCCCCATTGACAACGCCGCGCGAGCCGATTTTTCGGCCTCGGCGCGAACGGGAGGGGTCTGCGTACGAGCGAGCGTTCGGGCCCTCGACCGGGCTGGGAGCCTGCCGAGAGCCCCAGGCGCCCGGGCTCTCCCCTGTCAGCGCCCCCCGTCCCCCGCCCCCCGTGAAGGAGGCGCAGTACGAGCATGCGCGCACGCGACGCACACGTGCGCTGCGATGAGCCCGTTCGTGACGCACGGACAGACGCCCTGTGCCTGCGTACAGCGCTACGCGGCTCGCACCTCGCGGCTGCGCCCCTCCGCCGCGTCTCCTCGAGTCGAGCCCTCGCTGCGCGGCGTGCGTGAGCGTGCCGACACTCCAGGGAAGAGCTGCTGAGGCGCGAGCCACCGCAGCGCCTTCCCGCGCGGCCTGTGAGCTGATCAGCCGTGCGAGAGCGGGTGCCGCGCAAGCTCGCCGCGGCGCTTGCCGCGCTGGCTGGCCATCCCACTGGGCAGGGTTGATCCCAGCTGATCCAGGTCCCAGCTTTTCAGAGGGGAAAAATGGCTCCGGGGCCGGAAACTCGGCCTCGGAAGGGTTTGGGGCTGGAATGGGTTGATCCTGCGCAACGTTGATCCAGCGCCGAGAAATCGGCCTCGGAACACATTTCCAACGCTCTGGGTTGATCCCTCCACAGGCAGCTCGGAGGCCGAGAAATCGGCCTCGGCGCCTGTTCACGACGGCACAGGTTGATCTGTGCGCGGTGCGTCACTGCGACGGCACGGGGTGTGCGCGTGCGGTGGGTGCGGAGGGTCCTCCTGAGGCGGCTACGAGGATCCTGGGATGTCAGACGCCTTCCGTAATGTCCCTCTTACGCCGTCGCTCACAACGAGTGACGACTCCCTCGACGACGCATCTCGCGACGACGGGGGTCCACGCCCTTCTTCGCAGGTGTCAGCAGCCATGGAACAGAAGCTGGCAGCTATCATTGGAGCTTCCGTGCGAGCCGCACGGCAGCGCTTGGATCTCACCCAGGCTGACGTGGCTGAGCGCGTCGGCATCGCCACGGAAGTGTACGGAAGGCTCGAGCGCGGCCACATGCTGCCGAGCGTGAAGACACTTCGGCGGCTGTGCCTGGTGCTCAACTGCTCGTCGGACGTGTTGCTCGGAGTCGCCTCGGCGGAGAAGCCGGTGGCGGTGGCCGAGGATCCGCCGGAGTACGGCGAGCGTCCCGAGGTGCGGCGCGTGCTGCGCACGTTGCGACGCCTCGAGCCCGCGCAGCTGCGGCTGATCAGCCAGGTGGCAGGCGCCATCCGCTGACCCCTGGGCCTTCCCGCGGTGGAAGGCCGAGGCTGTCGTCTCCCCGCGTCAGTTGTCTCTTTTTCGCAACGTGTTGGCGCGAGGACAGAAGCGACCCAGGGCGTCAGGGGCGTACATCGCCCCCATGCGCCCCCCCCAAACGACGTCACCCTCGCTGGACCTGCCGAGCCTCGCGGTACACGCGCTGTGGTGGAGCTGGCTCCCGGCCTTCGTGCTGAGCTGGAGCCACCTGACGTGGCTGGGGCGGGTGGGGATGCTGGTGGCGGGCTGGGCGGTGCTGTTCTGGAACTACGCCGTCCTGCACAACCACATGCACGTGCCCATCGCGAAGCCCGCGGCGCTCAGGTGGGTGGTGTCGCGGACGCTGGGGCTGGCGTGTGGCTTCCCCTACCGGGGCTACTACCTGTTCCACTTCAACCACCACAAGTACAGCGACGGGCCCGGAGACTGGGGGCGCCATGAGCCGGGCGAGGGCGCGCTGCGCTATCTGCTGCGCAACACCCTGCTGCCGTGGTTCTGGCCGTGGGACATCGTCGGCAAGGTGTGGCGGGCCACGAAGACGCGGGCCCAGCGCCTGGAGTTGGTGATGGACTTCGTGTTGGTGGACGGCACGCTGCTGGGGTTGCTCTGCTGGGAGCCGGCGCTGGGGCTGAGCTTCTTCGCCATGCTGCTGGTAGGTCAGCTCTGCATCTTCTGGCTCAACCTGGCCGCCCACTTCGAGTCGGACTCCACCCGCCGGGACTCGCTGGCCGTCACCTCTACGTCCCCGCTGTATAATTTCTTCTTCTTCAACGCGGGCTACCATCAGGCGCACCACTTCTGGCCCCAGGTGCCCTGGCAGCAGCTGCCGGCGGCCACGCGGGAGCTGGCGGCGTCGGCCCGCGTTCGTCCAACACTGCAAACCTCGCTCTCTCCGATCAATCCCTTGTGGGTGGCGCGGGTGATCCGGGGCTATTCTACCGGGCCGTGCGACCGGCAGACGGAGTCGACGATTACCTCCGGGACCCCCTCGGCCGTTACCTGATCGGGGATGGGTTCCTGCATTGGTACGCCTCGGCGGACCTGTGCGGGTTCATCGCGTGGCAGCGCGCGGACGAGCCATTCATCCGGCGGCTGGTGCAGGTGCTGGATGTGGAGCGGACGCCGGACGCGCCGCACCTGTCGCTGGTGGACCTGCGGCGGCTGCAGTCGCCGGACCCCTCGGCGTTCCACCTCTTCGTCAACTACATGCGGCAGCGGGAGAAGGAGTTCGCCGTGTCGGTGAAGCGCCAGGCCCTGGTGCGGCCGGAGGGCATCATCGGCGCGGTGGTGGGCGGCTTCTACAGCCTGCTGAGCCCCTCGTATCCGAGCCGGGTCTTCACGGACGCGAACGAGGCGCTCACGTGGCTGGGCCTCTCGGAGGCGCAAGGGGCCTCGCTGATGGCGGAGCTCAACAAGCTCGTCTCCGAGGCCACGAATGAGTCTCCGCTGCTGCAGCAGCTCCACCGCGTGCTGCGGCCCCGGCTGGTGGACGCGAGCCTGACGGACACGGCGCGAGAGATGGGCATGTCCGAGCGGACGCTCCAGCGCAGGCTGAAGGAGGCCAACACCTCCTTCCAGGCGGAGCTGAACGCGGTGCAGGTGCGCACCGCGCAGCAGCTCCTGCTGGAGACGGACATGAAGCTGACCGCGGTGGCGGTGGAGGTGGGCTGCGCCTCGCTGCAGCACTTCAGCAGCCTGTTCCGCAAGATGGTGGGTGAGTCGCCGAGCACCTGGCGCGACCAGCACCGCAAGCCGCAGACCCCTCCTGAGGATCGCTCCTCGGGCGGGTAGGGGTCAGCGCCGCAGGCGCCGGGTGTGGCCCAGGCGGATGCCGTCGGACTTCCGCTGCTTCGCCAGGTCGGCACCCACGGGCAGGATGGGATCCGGGCAGACCTGCCGCAGCCGGCAGCTCCGGCACTCCGCCCCGCTCCACACGGCCTGGTACAGCGCCGTGACCCGGTCGATGACGTCGAAGTCCTCGGTGACGAAGCCCAGCTCGAAGTTGCGCTGATCCTCGCCCTTGGCGCCCAGGCCCGCGCCGGTGAGGTTGGCGCTGCCCACGTAGGCCCACGCTCCATCCACCACCACGGCCTTGAAGTGCACGCGCGGGCACACCTTCAGCTCCAGCCCTCCCCTCACCAGCCGCTCGCGCGAGTCGAACGCCTCCCGGAAGGGCCGGCTGGGCAGCTCCGCGTGCAGCAGCCGCAGCCCCACCCCGCGCGCCGCCAGCGAGTCGAACAGCTCCAGCACCGGGGCGAACTTGCCGCCCTGCTCCACGAACATGGCCTTCACGTTCGCCGTGGCGATCCACACCGACTCGCGCGCGTGCGCCAGCTTGGCCAGCACCACCTCGCGGTAGAGCGCACGGCCCTGGAGCAGCTCCGCCTGCAAGGTTCGCATCATGCACCTACACTATCGCACACTCGCCTTCACCGCGAGTCCTGGGGTGCGCGAGATGAATGACCCAGGGTCATTGACAACTGACCATGAGTCACCTATTAATGACTCATGGTCAGCAACGGAACGGCGAAGGCGAAGCGGGCGCTGCCTCAGCGGGCGCGCAAGGACGAGGACAAGGAGGCGCGGCGGCAGCTCATCCTGGCCGGGGCGCAAGCGCTCTACACGGCCACCTCCTATGTGGAGGTGAAGATGGCGGATGTGGCGGAGAAGTCCAAGCTCGCCAAGGGGACGGTGTTCCTCTACTTCCCGACGAAGGAGGCGCTCTTCCTGGCGCTGCTGGAGGACCTGCTCTTCGCGTGGTTCGAGAAGCTGGAGGGGCTGCTGAGCAGCGGTGAGGGCCGGTGGACGGGGCCGCGGGTGGCGCGCACGGTGGCCGAGTCTCTGGAAGGAGAGGAGACGCTGACGCGGCTGCTCGCGCTGCTGCAGACGGTGCTGGAGCAGAACGTCACGGTGGAGCAGGTGCGCGGCTTCAAGGAGCGGCTGCTGGAGGCGATGGGGCGCATGGAGAAGCGGCTGGAGAAGCGGCTGGCGTTCCTGAAGCCGGGCGAGGGCGGGCGCTTCTTCATCCACCTGCACGCGCTGGTGACGGGGCTGCGGCAGATGGCGGACGTGTCGCCGGTGACGCGCGAGGTGCTGGACCTGCCCCACATGGCGCCGCTGCGCGTGGACTTCACGCGCGAGCTGACGGACTCACTGACGACGCTGCTTCGCGGGCTCGAGGCCCGCTGACTTTTCCAACCCCCACGCATTCACTCACGCAGGAGCTTCCCATGAGCACGCAGACGCAGAAGAAGACGGCCCTCATCACCGGTGCCTCGAGCGGCATTGGCCTGGACTTCGCCCGGCTGTTCGCCGAGGGCGGGTACGACCTGGTGCTGGTGGCGCGCACCGAGTCCAAGCTGAAGGCGCTGGCAGAGGAGCTGTCCTCGCAGCACCAGGTCCGCGCGCTGGCGGTGGCGGCGGATCTGGCGGATCCGGCGGCGCCGGGCCGGCTGATGGAGCGGTTGAAGGCGGAGGGGGTGCAGGTGGACGTGCTCATCAACAACGCGGGCTACGCGGCCTACGGCGCCTTCTCGGAGACGGACCTGGACGCGGAGCTGAAGATGATCCAGGTGAACATCTCGGCGCTGACGGCGCTGTCGAAGGCGGTGCTGCCGGGGATGCTGGCGCGCAAGAGCGGGCGCATTCTGAACGTGGCTTCCACGGCGGCGTTCCAGCCGGGGCCGCTGATGGCGGTGTACTACGCGACCAAGGCGTACGTGCTGTCCTTCTCGGAGGCGCTGGCCAACGAGACGCAGGGGACAGGTGTCACGGTGACGTGCCTGTGCCCGGGGCCGACGAAGACGGGCTTCCAGGAGCGGGCGAAGATGGAGGAGTCCAAGCTGGTGAAGGGCAAGGACATCATGGACTCGCTCACGGTGGCCCGGGCGGGCTACGAGGCGCTGCACGAGGGCCGAGCCGTCATCATCCCGGGCTTCATGAACAAGATGATGGCGCAGAGCGTGCGCTTCCTGCCGCGCAGCACCGTCACGAACCTCGTCCGCAAGGTGCAGGACCGCGCCCAGGCCTGAGTGAAATCGCACCTGGGTTGCCGCGCACCCGTGGCGAGCCTCGGCGTGCGTTGACCAGGAGCGTCATGACCTCCGAAGGTGGCGTGTGACAGGGTGGCCGGGCACCGTGCCCCAAGGTCTTGCTGGGGTCCGCGTTTGCTCACCACCGGGAGGGACATGACATGAAGATCTGGATTCTCGCAGCAACGGGGGCGCTCTGCCTGCTCGGAGCTCGAGCCGAAGCCCAGTGCGCCACCTCGTGTGCCACCGTCGCCCCGAAGCACCCTGTCATCCTCGTGCACGGCCGCAACGACACCGCGGCGCGCTGGGACACGCTCGTCACGAACTGGAAGACGCGCGGCTACACCGAGGGCGTCAACCTCTTCCGCTTCGACGCGACACGGGACTGCGGCGCCAACAACTTCTGCACCAACCTGGCGGGGTACTCGGGCGCGTTCGTCAACGAGAGCTATGCGCGGTGCCTCGCGGCCTTCATCGACGCGAAGGTGCCCTGCTCCGGAGGCACCTGCCCGGCGGTGGATATCGTCACGCACTCCCAGGGAGGCGTGGTGGCGCGCTACTACACGCGCTTCCTGGCCAACCGGCCCGTGGATGACCTCGTGGTCATGAGCGCCCCGCACAATGGCATCACCAACTGCGGGCTGGTGAGCGGCTGCTCGGGCGTGAACCCGGAGGACTGCCCCAACAGCGCGCTGATGAAGAAGCTCAACGGGGTAACTCCCTACGGGGATGGCTCCAATGACGAGACCCCCGGCGCCACCGCCATAGGCCCGACCCACTACGCCGCTGTCGTGAGCGACGGGGACACCGTGGTGCCCCCGTGGTGCGGCAGCTACTTCCTGCTCAATCCGAACGCGGTGAGCGGGAGCAACCTCGACTGCCGCGCGACCAACTACTCCGTGGATCCGGACTCGGCCTCCTGCAAGCTCTCCAAGGTGCAGCACCTCACCGTCCCCACCAACGCCAGCGCCATCGCCTTCGCCTATTGCGAGGTGAACAAGGACTGAGCCCCTCAGCCCCTACGTCCGTCGTCCGCCTGACGCTGGGGCTGCTCTCCCATCCACTTCTCATCGCCGGTGCACGCCCCCATCCTCCCGCGAGGGATTGCCTGGGGGGTGGCGAGGTGCGGCGTATCGCTTTCGCGGTGTGTGGATGGCTGTCCACGGAGCTGCGCCACATGGGACCCACGAGCCGGCTCCTCGCGTGCCGTGGCCCGGCGCCACGCGGCGGCCCGCCGAGTCTAATAGACCCCCGTCACTGCCGGATCCGCACCTCGCGGGTCGATGGCTTGCCGGTGCTGTCGTAGACGGTCTGCTGGAAGGTGACCTCGGAGTCGCCAATGCTCGTGACTCGGGCCGAGGCCTCCTTGATCTCCATGCCCTGCGTCACCACCACCTCGCGCCCATCCGGCAGCTGCAGGACGGCGTGCCGGGTGTCCCCGCTGTTCATCGTCCCCTTGAGCTGCAGCTCGCCCGCGCTGTAGGCCGTCGTCGCCGTGGGCGAGAAGCGCACCACCGGCGCTCCCTTCGACTCGGCGGGAGGCTCGTAGTAGGTGCCCTCTTCGATCTTTCCCACCCGGGCCACCAGCGCCCCGTAGAAGCTCTTCACCTTCGTGTTCAGCGCGGAGACGCTGCTGTTGTAGCGCATGCGCTGCTCGGCGATGCGGTTCTCCGTCTCGGAGAGCTCCTGCATCAGCGTCAGGAAGTGGGTGTCGGCCTTGAGGTTCGGGTGGATCTGCCCCCACATGGAGACGCTGCGCAGCTGGCGCTCGGCCTCGTAGGAGGCCTGGATCTTCTCCGAGATGGTGGAGGCGCGGGTATAGCCGCTGTAGGCCTCGGCGATTTGAGTCAGGGTGGCCTGCTCGTGCTCGGCGTAGCCCTTCACGGTCGCCACCAGCCGCGGGATGAGATCGTACCGGCGGATCAGCAGCACATCGATCTGGGCCCACTCGCGGTTGGTGTCCTCCCGGAGGCGCACCATCTGGTCGTACTGCATGATGGCTCCCGGGCCGAACATCACGACCCCGGCCACGATGCCACCGAGCAAGAGCATCCCGATCAGCTTCTTCATCGTGTGACGCGTCCTTCCATCGCGAAGCAGAGCACCGCCGGCGCGAGAGCCGGGCCGCCGCATTATGGCGGACCCGGACCCCGAATGCATGGGGACGCTGAGGCGGCAGCCGGGCAGGCAGCCCGGTCCGCTAGGGCATGGTGAAGATCAGGCCCGCGATCCCCTCGTAGCGCCAGATCTCGTGCCCTGGACCCAGCTCGTCCCACCAGATCGTGTAGAAGTGATCGCCCCTCTGGAGGTTGACGTACCGGTGGAGCTCCGCTGTGTCCCACGCGGCCTGTGTCGGCAGATAGAAGCCGATGCCCTCGAAGCGCCAGTCCCCGCCACCCGCGCCCAGCTCGTCCCACCAGGTCGTGTAGAAGTGGTCTTGCGTGGCGAGGTTGACGTACCGATAGAAGGGAACGGAGTTGGGGGCCTGCGTGGGGTACGCATAACCGGCGATGCCCTCGAAGAACCAGTCCCCGCTACCCGGTCCCAGCTCGTCCCAGCTGACCGTATAGAAGTGCCCCTGATGGGCGAGGTTGACGTATCGATAGATGGGCGCACGCGCCGGGGTGGACTCAGGAGGGGGCGGCAGAGGGGGCGGCGGAGGGGGCGCCGGAGGGGGCGCCGGAGGGGGCGCCGGAGGGGGCGCCGGAGGGGGCTCAGGTGCGGGATTCATCTGCTCACGGATCCACGGGACGAACGCAGAGACGCGAGTGAACACCGCAAAGGTGCTGCAGTCGGGAGCACCCCAACTGGCAATGCCCACCTGCTCCACGGCGCTGCCTCCCTGGGTGACCAACGGACCACCACTGTCCCAGTGACAGATATGGGATCTTTGATTCTGGAACCCGGCGCACAGCTCGCTTGCGGGAATGAGATCCCTCGGGAAGAGCGGGGCCTGATCGCACTGGTCGTTGGGCACGACCGGGAGCGCTGTGAACATCAGGCGGTCGGAGGGAACGAAGTCCCCGGTGTTGATGACGGTGTCCTGGGCCCGGACCCGGCCCCACCCGGGGAACTGGTGGAGTTCCTCGTTGGCAGGCGCCTCGCGCAGCGCAATCGTTTGCACCCTCTCGTTGAGCTCCGCGGGAGCGGCCAACTGGAGGAGCGCCACGTCATTCACCGTCGTGGGCCCCTCCTCCCTCCAGCCATATCCAGCAGGGATGAAGATACCGCTGACGGCACGCACCTGCTCCGTCTGCTCAGGCGCGTTCAGATTGATATCCCCGAGCACCACTTGCAGCCGCGCGGCCTCCACGATCCGCGGGGTCCCCCCTCGACTCAAATCCACGCAATGGCCTGCCGTCAGCACCCACGACGGAGCAATGAGCGAGCCTCCGCACAGATGCGCTAACCGGGGCCGTCCCTGCTCTCCCGTGACCATCGCGATCCGCACCATCCAGGGAAACTGCCCCTCAGTGGCCGGCCACCCATTGATGATGTCTTGCGATGAGTCCGTTGGGAGTCCCTGGCCTGGCTCCTCCGGCGCGGGGATGTCACCACTGCAGCCCAGCCATACGGCGCACATCAAGGCAACCACTCTCAAATACATACCGGCGTCCTCATTGACAGACGGGTCGACAGCGAGAGCCCCCCTCTTCTGGCTCGCGCGCAGTCTGGGCTGAGTTCCTGGGCTGCCTCAAGGATCTTCAGGCCAGTTCGGAGCTGCCTTGAGCCGCGCTACCGGGGAGCGGCCTTCTTCGTGGGGGCAGAGGTGGGTGGGCGGCGTGGACGCTCACGTGGGAGGACAGGGATGTAACAGGTCCCTTTGTAGACCTGTCCGGCCAGTGCCTCACATGCCTCGCTCTCCTGCACCTGCGGCACCCAGCAGCCTCCGTTGAGGGCGACCTGCCGCTTGTGCGCGCACCGGCCCTTCGGGTCCGGCACCGCCTGTCCCGGCTGAGGCTCGGGCAGCGAGTCCTCGGCTACGGCCTCGGGTGTGAGCGCGCTGGGGAAATGCTCTTGGGACATCGCCGCCACGGTCTCTCCGAGCGCCGCGGAGCCTCCCTCGCTCTGGCTGGGCCTCGAGGCCTCGGCTCGTGCGATCCCGGGCTCCCCCCACGGTCTGCTTGGAGCGAGCCGCCAGACTCCGGCCGTCAGCCCCAGCGTCACCACGGCCAGCAGGAGCCCCGCCTCGACTTGTCCCCGCGAGGAGGAACGTCTCGCGGAGGGCGCGGGCGCACGAGCCGTGGGCCGTGGCTGCGCCGGGAGCTGTGGGGGACTCTCCGAAGAGGAGGACTCGCTCACGGGCTCCAGCGCCTGGGCGAGCTCGGCCGCGGTGCCGCGATCCTCGGGGCGCAGCGCCAGCAGGCGCAGAATGGGCTCTCTCAGGGGTGGCTTCAGCTGCTGCAGCGCGGCCGGAAGGATCACCTTCTCCAGGTGCCACTGGCCCTGGGCATCCTGGGTCGGGTGGGCGAACTCCGGGTACTCCCCGGTGACGAGCCGGCAGGCCGTGACGCCCAGCGCGTAGAGATCATCCGCGGGCCCCGCCGGATAGCGGGCCGAGGTGTCCCAGAAGAACTGCAGCTCGAAGAGTCCCGCCTCGGGGGCGCGGTAGGCCGGCGTGCCGGGCTGCACGTTGGGGGGCGTCAGCGTGGGAGCGCCCGGGTAGCGGCCCACGCCGAAGTCGGTGAGCATGGCGCGGCCGTCCGAGCGCCGCACCAGGACATTGTCACCCTTGACGTCGCGATGGACGCATCCCTGGGCGTGGAGGGCCGCGAGGGCTCCCGCGAGCTGCGCCACCCACTGGAGCACCTGGGCCTGGGAGGGACGGTTCCGCCGGGCCTGGTCGTAGAGGGGCACGCCGTCGATCCACTGCATGGCCAGGTAGGGGTAGACGGGGCCGCTGGGATGCGGCCAGAGCCCGGAGCCCACCAGGCGCGGCACGCTCGGGTGATGGACGAGGGTGAGGAGCTGGGCCTCGCGCACGAAGCGAGGATCCTTGGGCATCAGGGCCAGCTTGAGCGCCACGGGCGGGGCCTGCGCGTTGTCCACGGGCACGGCGCGGTAGACGGCACCGTGAACACCGCGCCCTGCCCAGTCCACCACACGCCAGGGCCCCACCACCGTGCCGGGAGGCAGGAAGGCGGGATGCGGCGTCAGAGGGGACTCGTCCGGCATGGTGGGCCTCGCGGAGGTGAAGGACGGCTTCCTCCACTCAGGCGCATCCTACCTCAGGAGTAGGATGGCGTCAGCAGTTCGCGGCGCCACGTCTTGCGCGGCTAGCGCCGGTGACAGCCTCCGCTTCAGGCGGCGAGGGGACCGAACATCTCCGCTGGGAGGATTCGGAGCTGGCCGGTAGCGGGGTCCGTCCAGCGCCAGCCGAGCCAACGCCACGCCTCAGCGGACGCATGGAGGATGCACTCGTGAGTTCCGTCAATGGAGGCGGTCTGTCCCTCTGGGAGCACGTGACCCGACCAGAGGCACTGCCCGCTCCCCGCGTCCCACACCTTCACCATGCTGTCAGACGCCCCAGACACCACTCGCTTCCCGTCCGGACTCCACCCGCACGCATTCACAACGCCCTCATGCCCGCTCAGCATCAGCAGGCACTGCCCACTCCCCGCGTCCCACACCTTCACCGTGCCGTCAGACGCCCCAGACACCACCCGCTTCCCGTCCGGACTCCACCCGCACGCAGTCACAAAGCCCGCGTGCCCTCTCAGCGTCAGCAGGCACTGCCCGCTCCCCGCGTCCCACACCTTCACCGTGCGGTCATACGCCCCAGATACCACCCGCTTCCCGTCCGGACTCCACCCGCACGCTCTCATACCGCCCACATGCCCTCTCAGCGTCAGCAGGCACTGCCCGCTCCCCGCGTCCCACACCTTCACTGTGCGGTCATCCGCCCCAGACACCACCCGCTTCCCGTCCGGACTCCACCCGCACGCAGTCACAAAGCCCGCGTGCCCGCTCAACGTCAGCAGGCACTGCCCGCTCCCCGCGTCCCACACCTTCACTGTGCCGTCAGACGCCCCAGACACCACCCGCTTCCCGTCCGGACTCCACCCGCACGCATTCACAGCGCCCTCATGCCCGCTCAGCATCAGCAGGCACTGCCCACTCCCCGCGTCCCACACCTTCACCGTGCGGTCATACGCCCCAGACACCACCCGCTTCCCGTCCGGACTCCACCCGCACGCAGTCACAATGCCCGCATGCCCGCTCAGCGTCAGCAGGCACTGCCCGCTCCCCGCGTCCCACACCTTCACCGTGCGGTCATCCGCCCCAGACACCACCCGCTTCCCGTCCGGACTCCACCCGCACGCAGTCACAAAGCCCGCGTGCCCGCTCAGCGTCAGCAGGCACTGCCCACTCCCCGCGTCCCACACCTTCACCGTGCGGTCATACGCCCCAGACACCACCCGCTTCCCGTCCGGACTCCACCCGCACGCAGTCACAAAGCCCGCGTGCCCGCTCAGCGTCAGCAGGCACTGCCCGCTCCCCGCGTCCCACACCTTCACCGTGCGGTCATCCGCCCCAGACACCACCCGCTTCCCGTCCGGACTCCACCCGCACGCATTCACAGTGCCCCCGTGCCCGCTCAGCGTCAGCAGGCACTGCCCATTCCCCGTGTCCCACACCTTCATCGTGCCGTCAGACGCCCCAGACACCACCCGCTTCCCGTCCGGACTCCACCCGCACGCAGTCACAATGCCCGCATGCCCCAGAAGAAATGTCAGCCGAGCGCCTTCCCTCCGAGGATGACTCTGACGCTCATTGACCGTCGTGGCCTGGCGCTCCCAGTTCTCCGGTAGGTTTGCTCCAGTCAAGTTCACCCAGAACCACTGACAACCGTCGAGTTGAGCGTCCAGGAGCTCCGCTTCCACCAGCGAGCCTCGCCTCCACCGGAGTCCGCGGAGGTCGCTCCCCTGTGCCCTCGCGCGAGGCGCGTTCACATTCAAGAACAACGCTTGCCGGGCCTGCAGGCCCGTGAGTTGGGCGTCTCCAAGTTCTACGTGCTCAAGCCGTGCCCGGTTGAGCCGCACGTTCGAGAGATCGACCCCTCGGAGGTTCAACGGCTGAGAGGCGCTGCGGCCTCGAATCCTCCATTCCTCCAGGTTCGCGCCCGCCAGCTTCACCCGTGAAGGCGTGGGCGCCGGGTATCCCTGAGCGAGAGCGCGCATCCAGTACGCGAAGGCGAGCACGGCAGCGTTCAGGTTCTCTCCTCCCAGAATGGACTCCATGGCGCGCAGGGCCACCGTGGGCTGGGGCTCCAGCACCAACATCTGGCCGAGGAAGTCCACCGTCTCCCATGTAGCACTCTCCAACTCCCATCGTTCCAGCTTGCCCTCGACCAAAGCGCGCTTGAGGTAGGCGGCGAGGAAGTACTCCTGCAAGGAGGTGTGGGCGAAGCGGAAGTGCCGCTCCTCCTCGGTGGGCCGCAGCACAAAGGTTGCGGTGCGCAGATCCTCCTTCAGGATGGCGCGATCTTTGTTGGCGTACGCCGCGGTGAGCGCCGGGCTCGTCGCGAGGTACTCGTCGAGCCAGGTCTCGAGCCTCTCCACATCCCACTGCTTGCTGCCTTCCTGCCAGAGCGCCGCCGCAAGCTCCTCCATCAACCGGCGCTTGTGGCCCGGATCGAGCTGGTGCTTCCCGTTGTCACGGTTGATCCAGGAAGTCACCACGAGCTCATACAACCGCGCAGCGTTCACCGGCTCGCCCCGGGCCTTGAGCGCTTCCAGCTCACCCAGACGGTCGCTGATGAGCGAGAGCAGGTAGGGCCGCTCCGCGAGGTCCCGGAGGTTGTGGATGGACTTGATGATCTCGAAGGCCTCGGCCCCGCGCACGGGAGAGCCCAGGAAGTCCGCCAGATAGCTCCGGATCTGCGCCTCGGTGAAGGGTAGCAAGCAGAGGGCGGGGAAGTGCCTGCGCTCGATGCCTTCGCGATCCTCGCCGACGAGCATGGCGTTCTGGCTGGCCACGTCGCGGAAGTAATGTGAGCGGCAGGAGATGAGGAGCTTGCCTCGGCGCTTTCCCTCCGGGAGCGGATCCCGGGTCCGCGTGGCATCGGGCAGCACGGCCCAGAGCGTCCGGATGAAGTCCTGGGCGCGATCCGGCGTGAGGTGGACGATCTTCTCGTCCAGGCCATCGAACAGGATGACGGCCCCTTCTTCCCGCACCAGCCGCAGCACGTCCAGGGACGAGATGCCCCGATGGCTTACCTTCCAGCTTCGCTCGATGACGCTGGTGAGGAGATGGTCGATGTTCGGGACGCTGTCCTTGGACTCGCCCACATAGGCTCGGAGGTCCACATAGATGGGGAGCGGCAAGCTTGGGTCCGTGCGGCGCTCCTCCATCAACTTCCGGGTGAACTGCTTCAGGGTGGTGGTCTTGCCGATGCCGTACTCACCGAGCAGCGCGAAGAATGGAGGAGCGTGGGGGTTGGTGGCCCAAACCTTCAGCTCTTCGAGCGCATCGCGCGCCTGGAGTTCATCCGCTCGGCGGTTGCCAGCAAGGTCGAGCCGCTCCATTTCGTGCAGGGCGAGACGGTGTCCCCTATTCCGCTGGTAGTGTGCGGTCTCCTCGGGAACCGGAACATGGTCAGCGGGGGAACTTGTGTCGCCCTCCTTGGGCTCGCGGGGTGAGGACGACGGTCCGGGCGCAGGCGGCGGAGCAAAGTAGGCATCGAGGCGCTGCTCGATCTTCTCGTAGAGCTGGCGGGCGAACTCCCGCCTTTTCGCACCAGCGGGCACCTCGTCGTAGTACCGCCCCTCGGTCTTCTCCGTTCGCATCAGGAAGAACTGGTGCTCCTTGAGCCCCTTGGTGTCATGCCTTTTCAACGACACCGGCACCAAGCCCACGGGCAAGACAGGCTTGCGCGTCGCGTCGCCCTCGGGGCTGACGAAGTGGGGCAGCTCCTTCTGGGTGATGAACTCGCTGGCAAAGAAGGAGGGGCTGACCAGCATCAGGCCAAAGTCACAGCCGTCGATGGCCTGCTGGATGCTCTGCTTCCAGTTCTCGCCGATCTGGATGTCCCGGTCGATCCAGGGGATGAGCTCGTAGCCCTTCGAGGCGGCGAAGTGGGTACGCAGGTCCTCCTCCAGGGACTCGACGAGCTTCCGGTCTTTGTGGGCGTGGGAGAAAAAGAAGCGCACCTTGCGCTTCCCGGGCGTGTTGACGGTCCCGGTGGTCGTCGCGAACCCCTTGGCCTTGATCAGCGGCTTGCCCTCGATGTCGGCCGTGGCCTCGTTCGAGAAATTCTCCGCCTGCTTGATGGCCGGATCAGGCCCGGTGAACCAGCAGTAGCGCTCCTCGGGCGGGTTCTTCTTCTTCGAGTCCACCTCGAAGCGCAGCTCGAGGTCGGCGCGGTCCTCGCCCTTGGAGACATCGTTGAGGCGCTTGCGGAAGGCGGCCAACGCCTGCTGCGCCTCACGCCCTTCCTTGTCCGGGAAGAGCACCTTGAGGCAGTCGGACATCCGGATGCGGCCCGCAGCCGCGAGAGTGACCGCCTTCTCCAGGCGCTCTCGATCCGATTTGCCGAGCTCTTCGAGCCAGGGCTCCACAGCCACTCGGAGGCCTTCACCAGAAAGAGGAAGAGTCGATCCCATGCCCCTCTAGATGCTCCCAACTGCGGGGAAACACAAGGCACTTTTTGATGTTTTTTACGTTTCCTTTACGATTTCAAAAACCTGGGTGCCCAGCTGTTGGAATGCGGAATCCTTCCGGGGACTTATGATGGAGCCATGCCGTTCACTCGGGAGGACCTTGCGCGGCTGAGAGCCCGCGTTGAGGCGGTCGATCCGCTCCTGGTGGCCGCCTCGGACGAGGTGGACCGCTCGCTGCTCGCGTGGGCCCGGAAGCTCTCGCCCTTGGAACGGCTCTCCGCAGCAAGCCGCGCCTCGGAGGCCCTGCACAAGTTCCGCGTTGTGCGAGCATCCAAGAAGCGCTGACCTCCGCGCGCTGACGCTGATCAGTTCGCTGGCCGGAGCAGACCCGAAAGCTTCCGAGACGAAGTGATCCTGCGCTGACCTGAGCCTCCGCCTCCCCTACTCCCGGGCGTGCGAGGAGCCAAGCCCCATCCTCCGACTGATAAGGGGGCGGGGAGCGCGCGGTGTTGGGTCCACAGAAGCACGGGAAAGAGCGGAAGGGGCTTGCCGTCCACCTGACTCGTTGGCTCAAGTAGGCAGTTCGCACGGGAAGATGGGGAGCCCCCGCGGGTTATAGGGGCCCGGTAACCAGGAGAGCAGGCATGCGCCTCGTGAGGACGCAGGAATTGTCGGAGCTGGATCGTCCGCTGGAAGAGGCCTTCGAGCGGCTCCAGGCGCGCCGTTGGGACCAGGCCCAGACCACCGCCAAGGAGCGGCTCGCCCGGCTGGAGCGCCTGAAGGCGAACCTCCTCAGCCGCCGCGAGGCCATGGCCGAGGCCCTCTTCGCCGACTTCCGCAAGCCTCGCGCCGAGGCCGAGAGCACCGAGCTGCTGCCCGTCCTCATGGAGCTGGCGCACACCGCCAAGCACCTGAAGTCCTGGATGAAGCCCCGGAAGGTGGAGACTCCCCTGCTCCTGGCCGGTACGAGCAGCGAGGTGCACTACGAGCCCAAGGGCGTGGTGCTGATCATCGCCCCGTGGAACTACCCGTTCGCGCTGGCGATCGCCCCGCTGATCGCCGCGGTGGCGGCCGGCAACTGCGTGATGCTCAAGCCCAGCGAGAAGACGCCGCACGTCTCCGCCTTCCTCGAGGCGCTCGTGCGGGACACCTTCGATCCGTCCGAGGTGACGACGGTGCAGGGCGGCCCGGAGGTTGGCGAGGCACTGCTGCGCCTGCCGTTCGATCACTTCTTCTTCACCGGCGGCCCGCGCGTGGGCCAGAAGATCATGGCGGCCGCGGCGCGCCACCTGGCGGGGGTGACGCTGGAGCTGGGCGGCAAGTCCCCGGTGGTGGTGGACGCCACGGCCGACGTGAAGACCGCCGCCGAGCGCATCGTGTGGGGCAAGTTCCTCAACGCGGGCCAGACGTGCATCGCGCCGGACTACGTCTTCGTGCATGCCTCGAAGGAGGAGGCGTTCCTCTCCGCCGCGAAGGAGGCGCTGGAGCGCTTCTACGGGAAGACGGAGGAGGCCCGCCGCGCGAGCCCGGACCTGTGCCGGCTGGTGGATGACGCCGCCTTCTCGCGCGTGTGCGGGCTGCTGGATCGGACGGTGAGCTCGGGGGGCCGGGTGGTGGCCGGAGGCGTGGTGGACCCGCCCAGCCGCTACATCGCGCCCACGGTGCTCGCGGACGTGACGGCGGAGGCGCCGGTGATGGAGGAGGAGATCTTCGGGCCCCTGCTGCCGGTGCTGCGCTACGAGCAACTGGAGACGGTGGTGGAGACCATCCGCGGCAGTGGCAAGCCGCTGGCCATGTACATCTTCAGCACGGACGAGGAGATGGTGGAGCGGCTGCTGCGGCAGACCTCGGCGGGAGGGACGGTGGTGAACAACGTGATCCTCCACGTCGTGAACCCGGGCCTGCCCTTCGGCGGCGTGGGGCAGAGCGGGCTGGGCGCGTACCATGGCGAGGCGGGCTTCCGCGAGCTGAGCCACGCGCGGGCCGTGATGCGGCAGGGTCGCGCCTCGCTGGCCCAGTTCTTCTTCCCGCCGTACACCGGCAAGGCGCAGCAACTCGCCCGGCTCGCGAGCCGCCTGTTCGAGTAGCCTCCCCTCCGTGCTGACCGTCGATCCCCATCCCCTCCTGGATGCCCTGGGCTTCACCACCACCTTCCCAGGGCCGCTGTCCTCCCTCCCCTCCCCGGAGTGGCTGACCGCGCTCCTGAAGCCGGGGGCCTCCGCGCCCCTCACCAGCGATGACACCGTGCGCGGCGTCGTCCGGGACTTGCTGCGCCACGGCGGCTACAAGCCCACCGGCCGGGGCAAGCCCGCCTCGGAGTACCTCGTGCGCGCGGCGGGAGATGGCTCGCTGGGCTCCATCAATGCCGCGGTGGATGCGTGCAACGCCGTCTCCCTCCACAGCGGCCTGCCCATCAGCGTGGTGGACCTGGACCGCGCGAAGGCGCCCTTCCGCCTCGGCATCGCCCCCGAGGGCTCGCAGTACGTCTTCAACGCCTCCGGGCAGACCATCGACCTGACAGGGCTGCTGTGCCTCTTCGACGCCGAGGGCCCCTGCGCCAACGCGGTGAAGGACGCGCAGCGCACCAAGACGAACGCCGACACCCGCCGCACCCTCACCATCCTCTGGGGTGCCAAGACGCTGGGAGACCGGACCGCACGCGCCTTTGCCTGGTACCGCGAGCTGCTCGAGCGCCTGGGGGCCACCGTGGAGCGGGTGCCCTGAGCACTCCCGGGGCTACACCCCCAGCCGCTCCCGAATCGTCGCGACCACCTCGTCCGGACCCGGCGTCACGTCCACCTGCAGCGCCTCTCCGGGCGCCTCCAGCGCCGCGAACTGGCTGTCGAGCAGACTCGGCGGCATGAAGTGGCCCGTGCGCTGGGCCAGCCGGCTCGCGATCACCTCCCGTGGCGCCCACAGGTACACCCACCGCACCCGCGCAGGATCCACCGTGAGGAGCCGCCGGTAGCGCTGCTTCAGCGCCGAGCACGCCACCACCGCATCCTCCCCGCGAGCCAGCGTGTCCAGGATGACCTCGCGCAGCCGCTCCAGCCACGGCGCACGGTCCTCATCCGTCAGGGGAGTTCCCGCCGCCATCTTCGCCACGTTCGCCGGGGGGTGGAGCTCATCCCCCTCCACGAAGCGCCAGCCCAGCGCCTGCGCGAGCCGCTTTCCCAGGGTCGTCTTCCCCGCTCCAGCCACTCCCATGAGGATGATCACCACGCGCCATGCCCCCGGATCCACTTGCGCCTTTCACCCATGGTGTGGCACTTCCCGGCCCGTTGCTACCCCCGAGGATGGCCACTGTTCACCCGCCCTCCGAGGTCCTCTCTCCATGTCAGACCTGAGGGATACGATTGCTTCCGTCGCCGCGAGGAACTCGCGGCGTTGTGAGGGGTCAAACGCGTGGCCGATATTCCGAATGGCGGGCAGCTCGAGGTCCAAGGCTCGGGAGCCAAGCCGTACATCCTGAAGAACACCGGTGGGGTGTACTCGTGCTCGTGCCCGGCGTGGCGCAATCAGTCCAGCGCCATCGAGCGCCGCACCTGCAAGCACCTGCGCAAGGTCCGCGGCGACGAGGCCGAGGACGCCCGTATCGGCGCCGCGGCCTCCGGGGCCGCCACCGCCAGCACCCCCAATCGCGCCACCAATCGGGCCACCGCGAGCAAGCGCGCCACCCCGGCCGCGGGTGACGGCAAGGCCCCGCCGGTGCTGCTGGCCCACTCGTGGGCGAACGACACGGATCTCACCGGCTGGTGGATGAGCGAGAAGCTCGACGGCGTGCGCGCCTACTGGGACGGGACGCGGTTCCTCTCGCGCCAGGGCAACCCCTTCTATGCGCCGGACTGGTTCACCGAGAAGCTGCCGGACTACCCGCTCGACGGAGAGCTGTTCGGCGGGCGCAAGAAGTTCCAGCGCACCGTGAGCATCGTGCGCCGGCAGGACATGAGCGATGACTGGAAGGAGCTGGCCTTCGTCATCTTCGACGCCCCCAGCCTGGACACCCCCTTCGAGGAGCGCATCGCCCACGTCGAGCAGTACGTGGAGGACCTGGCACCCCCTTATGCCGAGTGGCTCTCGCATGAGCCCTGCCAGGGCGTGCAGCACCTGCGCCAGGAGCTGGCGCGGGTGGAGGGGCTCGGCGGCGAGGGGCTGATGCTGCGTCAGCCCGGCTCGCGCTACGAGGTGGGCCGCTCCTACACGCTGCTGAAGGTGAAGAGCTTCCATGACGACGAGGCGCGCGTCATCGGCCACCAGCCCGGCGCGGGCCGCCACAAGGGCCGGCTGGGCGCGCTCGAGGTGGAGCTGCGCAACGGCACCCGCTTCTCCGTGGGCACCGGCCTGTCCGACGCCGAGCGCGGGAGCCCACCGGCCCTCGGCAGCATCATCACCTTCCGCTACCAGGAGCTCTCCAACGACGGTGTGCCGCGCTTCCCCTCTTATGTAGGCGTGCGCATCGACGCGGAGCCCTGGGAGCCCAAGGGCAAGCGCAAGCGCGCGTGACGCGCCGCGCCTTCCCTGGGCCCCTCCTCCCACCGAGGGGCCCGGCGCTGTACCAGATCGTAACGATCTGGAAAAAAGGACAGCTGGGTCATTGAACGAATTGACGTCGCACCTCGGGCGACCAGGTGAACCTGTGCGCTGTGTGGCACTGCAACACCGCGAACCAGCATGAGGAGGGGGCCTTCATCCGCCCGGAGTCGACGTTCCGTGCAGCTGGGGACGGAGCACATGTCTTGCAGGGCATCAGGGTTAACCCCCTTTCCAGGTTCTCAGATCCCATGCGCTGCGAGCTCTGCCTCTCCGAACACACTGACGACGTGCTGTGCGGAAACGTGTTCCTGACTCTGTCGGGCCTGGTCACCATCGAGGGTGCGCCACCGCAACCGCCTCCTCCGCCCACGCCCGCTGCTGAAACCCCGGTGGATCTGGTGGGGCAGATGATCGGACCCTACCGCGTGGTGCGGCGGCTGGGCTCGGGAGGCATGGGGACGGTGTACCAGGCGGAGCAGACGCGCATCGGAGCGCGGGTGGCGCTCAAGGTGCTGCACCCGCACCTCAGCCAGGACGAGGACCTGCGCGCGCGCTTCTACGCCGAGGCGAAGACGGTGAACGTGGTGGGGCACCCGAACATCGTCCGCATCTTCGACATCAACGAGGCCCCGGGCGGCCTGCACTACTTCGTCATGGAGTACCTGGAGGGCGAGCCGCTGTCGCAGCTGCCGCGCCCCCTGGAGCCCGGCCTGCTCACGCACCTGCTCGGGGAGGCCTGCGAGGCGCTGGAGGCCGCCCACAGCGCCGGGGTGGTGCACCGAGACTTGAAGCCCGACAACCTCTTCGTGGTGCGGCGCGAGTCCGCGCAGCGCCCCTCGCTGAAGGTGCTGGACTTCGGCGTGGCCAAGGCGCGCGGCCCGCTCACGCACCCGCGGCTCACGGCGGCGGGCATGGTGCTGGGCACGCCCGCGTACATGGCCCCCGAGCAGTGGACGGGGCAGCTGGTGGACGGGCGCGCGGACATCTATGCGCTCGGGGTGACGGCCTACCTCATGGCCACCGGGCGGCTGCCCTATCCGCGCGGCCAGGTGGCGGAGATCGTCCTGTCGCCCACGGCGCCCATGCCCATGGCGCCGCACCTGCTCAACCCGCGCATCCCCGTGGGGATCTCGGAGGCCATCCTGAACGCGCTGGCACGGCGGCCCTCGGAGCGCTTCGCCCGCGCGGCCGACTTCAAGCAGGCCCTGGAGTTCGCCATGAGCGAGCCGGGGCGCGGCCGGCTCACCCCCGTGCCCGGCTCCCCGCGCGCCGGCACTCCGGTGCGTTCTCCCACGGTGTCCCTGCGCGTGCCGCAGGCGCACCTGCCCCGGGCGGAGGCCGCGGCGCCCCGGAGCTGGACGGCCCGCGTGCGCCGCCGCAACGGCGGGGTCGCGGTGGAGGTGCAGTGCACGGAGCTGAGCCGCGGCGGCCTCTTCATGTGCTGCTCGGAGCCCTTCCCCCAGCTGTTCGGCCGGCTCGAGTTCTCGCTGCTCCTCGATGGCGTGCCGGTGGAGTGCGTGGCCGAGGTCGTCCGCCACGTGGACTCGGCGCAGGCGCGCACCTGGGGCATGTCTCCCGGCGTGGGGCTCCAGTTCATCAACCCCTCCGCCCAGCTGCGCGAGTACCTGCGCCGGCTGCGCCCCTCCCGCGTGATGCCCGCCGTGCCCCTGGCCGTGCCCCAGGACTGCCCGCTCCTTTAGTCCCAGGCCCCTGTCGGCTGCCGTCCACCCCTCCGCGGGCAAGCGTCTGCTTCTCAACTAGGGGATTTCCCCCCATCCTCTTCCACGCCAGCGGGCCAACGGGCCCCGGTACGCTGGAAATTCCATGGAAAGCAGCAAACGCAAAGCGGACTCGGCTGCGGGGTGGGCCCGGTGCCTTTGCGGGATCGGGTTGCTGGGGTGGGGGGTGCTGGCCGGCGCGTGCCGGGATCCCGTGGGAACGGCGCTCTACGCCACCATCGACTTCCCCCCCTCGCTGATGATGGATCAGCTCCTCGTGTCGGGCCTGGTGGCCGGCAGTGGCATTGGCCCGCACTACCTGCCGGAGCAGCCCGAGCGGCTGCTCGCCAACGGCGAGACGTTCCGCGTGCTGCTGCCCTCCGCGCCCGACAAGTCGGAGGCGGAGCTGAAGGTGGAAGGGCTGCGCGTGGGCACGCGGGTGGCGCTGGGCACCGTCCAGGTGCAGATCCTCGCGGGGATGGAGGTGGATGTCACCGTGCGGCTGGAGCCCGCTCCGCCGGATGGTGGCGAGTTCTGCCCCGACTGCCCGGAGGGCTGCTGCATGTCCGGCATCTGTACCGCCTCCACCTTCAACACCTGCGGCACGGGCGGTATCGCCTGCAGGACGTGTGATCCGCGGAGCGCGGACTCCTGTGCCTCGGCGGGCTACTGCGCCTGCGGGCGGGGCCCCTCGTGCGATCCGCGCGCCACGGACCGGTGCGTGTTCGGCGTGTGCCGGTGTGGCTCCAATGGGCCGTGCGGCTTCGGCCAGGAGTGCATCTCTGGCCGGTGCGAGTGCACGCCGAGCTCGTGCGGTGGGTGCTGCTCCAGCGGTCTCTGTGACCCGGGCAACACGAGGGACCGGTGCGGGAAGGGTGGCGGGGCGTGCGTGAAGTGCGCCAACGCGTGCGACACCACCGGCACCTGCAGCTGAAGAGAGGCTCACGGCACCACGGACCGCGGGAGCTCGGCAGGCCCGCTCAGCGGGGGGAGCTCATGACACAAGCGCTGCCGAAGCGCCGGGCCCGGGGCTGGGGCCCTGCGCGCATCTACGCGGTGGGCCACTCCACCCGGACGGCGGAGGAGCTGGTGGAGCTGCTGCACGCGCACGGCGTGGGGACGCTGGCCGACATCCGCACGGTGCCGCGCTCGCGCACCAACCCCCAGTTCAACCGGGACACGCTGCCGCGGACGCTGGCGGCGGCGGACCTCCGCTACGCGCACCTGCCCAGGCTCGGGGGGCTGCGGCGGCCACGCCCGGACTCGCCCAACGGCGCCTGGCGCAACACGAGCTTTCGCGGCTACGCGGACTACATGCTGACGGAGGACTTCGCGCGGGGCCTGGAGGAGCTGCGCGTGCTCGCCGGGGAGGCGCCGGTGGCCCTCATGTGCGCGGAGGCGCTGCGCTGGCGCTGCCACCGCAGCCTCGTGGCGGATGCGCTGTACGCGCGGGGCGTGCAGGTGCTCCACATCCTCAGCCGCACCCGCGTGGAGCCTCACCGGCTCACCCCTTTCGCCGAGCTTCACGGCCGGCAGGTGCTCTACCCCGCGCGCGGCGAGGCCCCCGAGGACACCGCCTCCCCGGAGCAGCGCGGCCGCACCTGAGCGCCTCACTCCACGGTGAAGTGGCAGCGCTCGCGCTCGGCGGCGATGGCCTCCGCGTCGTTGCTGCCCGGGGCGCGGCGCGACACCATGTCCTCCGCCTCCCAGACGTAGGGCTGGCCGTTGAGCCGCACGTGCCCCTTGGCCACCCGCCGCGTCGCCTCCAGGAGCGGCAGGTGGGCCAGATCCCTCATGAGCGCCTCGAAGCGCCCCTGCCGGGCCGCATCCACGAAGCGGAAGCGGGCGCGTGCCACCACCGCGAGGTGGTACCACATGGGCCGGAACGCCACTCCCTCCAGCTTCAGCCGATCCGCCATGAGCATGAGCATCTCCGCTGCTTCACGCGACAGCCCCAATCCTGGCACCTCCTGGCCCGGGAGTTGGGGACGCACGGCGCTGAAGCGCGCGAGCGGGTGGCGCAGCGTGAGCCAGTTGACGAAGAGGTAGGAGTCCTCTCCCAGCCGCCTGCGCTCCAGGACGCAGTCCACCAGCAGGTGCTCCTGCCCTCCGGCCTGGCCCAGCAGCTGGATGCGATCGCCCGCGCCAGTGGTGCCCACCTCCACACGCAGAGGGCTGTAGCCCAGCCGCTCCAGCTGCGGCAGCAGGCCGTAGCGGAAGAGGGCGTACTCGAGCGACTGCGCGGTGTAGTAGCCCAGCACCCGCGAATCGCGCGGGGCCGTGGGGCCCATCGCGCCTTCGAGATCCTCCTGGGTGATGGGCTCCCAGTCCGACACCGGCTCCCGCGACAGCAGCCGGGAGATGCGCTGGAACCGGGCGCTGAGCGGATCGAAGCGCGCCTGGATGGGCTGGTGCCCACGCCCTCCCAGCACCAGGATTGAGCCGGCGAACACCTTCCAGGCCTCCTCGTGATACCCGCCCCCGGGCAGCCACACGGCCGGGAGGCCGCGGAGGGCCCGCGCCACGAGCCGATCCCGCCTGCGCGCTCCCTCCAGCGTGAGGCCCAGGCAGCCGAAGCGGTCGGCATGCAGCACGTCCCCCCCGGCGATGACGAAGGCCAGCTCCGCGCGGGGCATGCGGCCCAGCAGGGCCTCCAGCGCCGAGAGGTACTCCGCGTCACCGGAGTCCGGTGGCAGCAGGACCTCGTCCACGCCCGCCACGGCTCCCCAGTCGCTCCCAGAGATCGAGCCGATCCACACCTTGGGATCGCCAGCGAAGCACGCGGCGGTGCCGTCCGGCGGGTGCGCGTCGAGATCCAACACCACTGTCTTCCCCGAGAAGCCCTCCTCGCGCACGGCCGCCAGCGCCACAGCGAGATCATTGAGGGCGCAGAAGCCGCCGCCATGGTCTGGCGCGGCGTGGTGGAAGCCTCCTGCGAGGTTGGCGGCCGGGCGGCGTTGGGCCAGCGCCATCCGGGTGGCCTCCAGGGTGCCTCCACAGATGTGGCGCAGCGTGTCCAGCAGCGCGTCCACCGGCACGTCGGAGGGATCCACCGCGAAGATGCGCGCCAGCGTCTCCGGGCGGCCCAGGGACTCCAGGTAGGCGGCGCGGTGCACCCGGGCGAGCTGCGCGTACGAGGCGGGCAGCGGGCGATGCACGTCCGCGGCGCGCACCACGCCCGTCTCCAGCAGGTACCAGGTGGTGAAGTCCACGCGGCGCGGCTCGACGCCGGTGGAGAACTCGAGGCCGGCGAACGGCAGCCGGTAGGACGCGTCGTAGAAGACGGGCACCCGGGCCTGCTCCGGGCGCAGCCGCGCTCTCCATGCCTCCAGCCAGCCTCTCATCCGCCGGCGAACCTACGCCCACACTCGCCGGGGAGGGTGGACTTTCTCCTGATCAGGGGTTGTCGGAGGGCGGGGAGCCCTTGCCACCGAAGAGCTTCTTCAGGAGCGCGAGCAGGCCCACGACGGCGACGACGATGACCTTCTTGCCGGCGATCAGGAAGGCGATGATGAACTTTCCCGCCTTGGCGAGCAGGCCGATCTTGACGAGCTTGGCCGCGCCCAGGCCCGCGCCGCCCAGGACGATGCCGGCGAGTCCATACTCGGCCACCTTGTCGGTGCCCTCCTGGAAGTCCGCATAGCGGGCGCCCTGGTTGAACGAGGTGCTCTGGAGCAGCTTCACCACGTGGGGCTTGCTCGGCTCGAGGTTCTCGGGGTCCACCACGAGGTTCAGGGACACGAAGCCGCGGCGCCCGAGCACGCGGGTGTTGTAGTTGACCGACGTGCCGTCCTCGGTCGAGGCGTTGAGCGCCCACACGAGGTGGTGCTGCGCCCGGTCGTAGTGCGGCGCCTCGGTCCAGTCGCCGATCTTCAGCGCCTTGAAGCCGCGCTGCACGCGCTCCGCGTTGGCCTCCTCCTGGCCCTCCTTGATGGCGTCGAGGATCTCCTTGGCGTCCAGCGCCTCGTCATCCTTGATGTAGCCCTCGTCCTCGTACCGGATGACGACGAACCAGGGTGCCTGCTCGTCCTTGCTCACCACGATGCCGAGGAGGTTCTCGTGGTAGAAGGAGCCGTTCTGCTCGAGGACCTTCGCGGCGACGGGCTTGTCCAGGAAGACATGCTCCTCGGGCACATCGAGCGACAGGTCATGGCCGAGCTCGACCTTGACCGGGCCCGGCTTCACGCCTGGGGGGGGCTCCGAGGGCGCGTCCGCCTCCTGCTCGGCGGCCTCCTCGGCCTCTTCGGCCTCGGGCTCGTGGGGCGGAGCCACATCGGCCAGGGCCATGATGGGCGTGAGCAGCAGTCCAGCGACAATCCACTTCCAACCAGCGTGCATCGAATCCCTTCCCGTTTCTTCCCGCGGGGCTCCCAGAGCCGGGGGCGGCGAGCATGCCACTCACGGCCTCGCGGGGTCCACCTACTCGGGGAGCTCAGCCGTGTTCCCCGCCGGCAGGAGCGCTGTCCTCGGGCACGTCCGCGCCCTTGCGCACCTCCTCCCGCAGAGCGGGGCTGCGCCGCTTGGCCGCGCGAGCCAGCAGCGCGGTGAAGACCGCCCAGGCCAGGCCCGCCATCCATCCGCCCAGCACGTCCGTGAGGTAGTGCACCCCCAGGAACACCCGGGTCAGCCCCACGAGGAACGTCAGCATCACCGCCACGCCCAGGACGTAGGCCTTGACCCACCGGCGCACGGTGAGCTGCGCCAGCAGCGCGCCCAGCGTGAGGTACACGATGGCCGAGAGCATCGCGTGGCCACTGGGAAAGCTGGGCGCACCGGCCTCGGTCAGGTGGGGCACCACGGAGGGCCGTGGCCGGGCGAAGAAGGCCTTGAGGACGGAGTTCAGCACCGCGCCACTCACCGTGGACCCCAGCACCAGCAGCAGCGAGCGGAAGTGCCGCACCAGCGCCAGGAAGCCGCACACCGCCAGCGTGACGAGCGTCAGCACTGTCGCGCCCCCCAGCGCCGTCACATCCAGCGCCGCCAGCCGCAACCACGGAGGACCCACGGGTACCGAGGGATCGTCCACCCGGCGCAGCGCGCGCACCACGGCCTCATCGAAGCCCTGCGTCTCCTGCTCCCGGATCTCGTCCGCCAGGACCACGAAGCCCAGGCCGCAGCCCACGAGCGCCAGCAGCAGCCCCAGCAGCCGGACCCCATCCCCACCCATCAGGGCGGAACTCCACGCGTGGAAGAGACGTCGCATCCCCTCCACCCTACGCGCTCCGCCCCCGCTTGCCTCGCTCGGGCTCCCGCTGTCGCCTGGAACTACACAGAGCCAGGAGTGCTCCCTTGAACGCCGACCTCCCTCTGTCGTTGTCCTCGCCCGCCAGACTGCTATCACTGCGCCCGGGAGGGACTCGACGTGGCCATTGCGACCATCGATCCAACGACTGGCAAGACGATCCGCACCTTCACCGCCCACACCCACGAGGAGATCGAGGCGCGGCTGCGGCTCGCGGACGAGACGTTCCGCACCTACCGCCAGACGCCCCTGACGGACCGGAAGCGCTGGCTGGCTCGCGCCGCCGAGCTGCTGGAGACCGAGGCGGAGCGCTTCGGGCGCATCATGACGCAGGAGATGGGCAAGCCCTTCGAGGCCGCCAAGGCCGAGTCCCAGAAGTGCGCCACCGCCTGCCACTACTACGTGGAGCACGGCGAGGCGTACCTGCGTGACGAGCCCATCGATGTGGGCGGCGACCGCAGCTACGTGCACTACCAGCCGCTGGGGCCGGTGCTGGCCATCATGCCGTGGAACTTCCCCTTCTGGCAGGTGGTCCGCTTCGCCGCCCCGGCGCTGATGGCTGGCAACGTGGGGCTGCTCAAGCACGCGCACAACGTGCCGCAGTGCGCGCTGGCGCTCGAGGAGCTGTTCCTGCGCGCGGGCTTCCCCAAGGGGGCCTTCCAGACGCTGCTCATCGAGACGGGAGACATCCCCCGCGTCATCGACGATCCGCGCGTGAAGGCCGTCACCCTCACGGGCAGCGAGGGCGCGGGGCGAGCCGTGGGGAGCCAGGCGGGCCGGGCCTTGAAGAAGGTGGTGCTGGAGCTGGGCGGCAGCGATCCGCTCATCGTCATGCCCAGCGCGAAGCTGGAGCTCGCGGTGGAGACGGCGGTGAAGGCGCGCCTCATCAACAACGGCCAGTCGTGCATCGCCGCCAAGCGCTTCATCGCCCACGAGTCCATCTATCCGGAGTTCGAGCGCCGCTTCGTGGAGCGGATGCGCCGGGCGGTGATGGGCGACCCGATGGACTCGAAGACCGAGGTGGGCCCGCTGGCCACGGAGGGCATCCGCCAGGGGCTGCACGCGCAGGTGGAGAAGAGCGTGGCGGTGGGGACGAAGCTGCTGGTGGGCGGCAAGCTGCCCACGGGGCCTGGGAGCTACTACCCGCCCACGGTGCTCGCGGACGCGGCGCCGGGCTCACCCGCCGCGTGCGAGGAGCTGTTCGGCCCGGTGGCCGTGCTCTTCAAGGCGAAGGACGTGGAGCACGCCATCGCGCTCGCCAACGACTCACCCTACGGCCTGGGTGCGAGCGTCTGGACGCACGACGAGGCGGAGGCGCGCCGGTTCATCGATGGCATCGAGACGGGGATGGTGTTCGTCAACCAGATGGTGGCCTCGGACGCGCGGCTGCCGTTCGGCGGGGTGAAGAACTCGGGGCACGGCCGCGAGCTGGCGCTGCACGGCCTGCGCGAGTTCCTCAACGTGAAGACGGTGCGCATCTCCTCCGGCACCGTGGCGCCGCCCACCCAGGCCTCGGCTAACGAGTAGGCACGCGCGTGCCGGGGGCGCGGTGGACCTCCTCCAGCGCCTCCGTCACCGCCTCCATCTCCGCGCCGATCTGCTCCACGCTCTTGCGCAGGCCCGCGCCCGCCACATCCTCGGAGGCGGCGTCCGCCGTGCGCACCCGCAGCACCTGCGTGTAGAGGCTCTCCAGCGTGTAGTAGAGCCGCGTGTGCTCCGCCTCCAGGCGCGCGGCCGCCGTGCCCAGCTCCGCCCGCTGGCGCCGCTGCTCCCCCAGCACCGCGAGCGCCGAGGCCAGGCGCTCCTTCGCCACCGCGTCCTTCTCCGCCTCCACCCGGGCCGCCAGCGCCGTGTGCTCGTCCGCCAGCCGGCGCTCGTCCTCGGAGGAGGACAGGGTGCGCAGCTCGCGCTCGCGCCGGGCCAGCTCGTGGCAGCTCCGCCGCAGCGCCTCCACCGTCTGCTCGGGGGCGTGGACCACCTCGCGCAGCACCGAGGGCCCTCCGCGGAACTCCGCCAGCAGCTTGTCGCAGAGCGCGTCCACTCGGGCCATGCGCGGGTCCGCCGCCTCGGGCGCCCGCTGGGGCTGCGGGAGCGGGAGCGGGGCTTCCTCGCTCTCAGGAGGTAGCGCCTGCCCCTGGGGCCGGCGCGGCAGCAGGTGGCGGGCCGCCTGCTGCCCGAAGACGAAGACGGCGATGAAGATGAGCCACCACATGGCGGGGAAGCGCAGGGCCATCAACAGCGTCACCAGCGCGCCCAGCGCGAACATCACGCCCAGCACCGGGTTGCGTGAGGCCTCCTGGCGCGCCAGCTCCTCGGCACGCCGCGCATCCCGCTCCGCGCGCTTCGCCTGTTTCCTGGCCTGCCTGCGCCAGCGCCTCTCCCACTCGCGGCGCTCATGCCGGGTGGGCAAGCGGCCCATCTCCCGCACCCAGGCCTCCATCTCCTGCGCCCGGCGCTCCTGGCCCTCGTCCAGCGCGTCCTGCAGCCGGCGCAAGCGGTCCTCGCCCGAGAACAGGTCAGGGGGTGGCTTGGGAGGAGGAATCACGGAATGAGGCTAACCACTTCTCCTGGCTCTCGGGGAAGAAGCTTCTTCGCCTCCCCTCCGGGGAAGCCGCCAACCGGCAGCCCGAGGACAGCAGAAGCGCGTCTGGCAAGCATCCCAGCTGATGGGAGGAGGTGGCAGGTCTAGAGGCCTCAGGCGCGGAGAGGAGGCGTCCGAGGCCGAAGTGCGTTAGGGAGGAGCCGTCCGCCCGCCGGGATCGCCGCACTGATGACCCATCCAGCCTCCACTCGCCGCTTCCAGATCTTCAGCTACGCCGTGCTCGCCTACACGCTGGCCGTGGTGCTCTGGGGCGCCTTCGTGCGCGCCACGGGCTCGGGGGCCGGGTGCGGGGAGCACTGGCCCAAGTGCAACGGGGACGTCATCCCGCGCGCGCCGACCGTGGCCACGATCATCGAGTACACGCACCGGCTGACGAGTGGGCTGGCCCTGATTCTGGCGGTGGCCCTGTGCGTGTGGGGCCTGCGGGCGCACGTGAAGGGGCACCCGGTACGGCGCGCGGCGACCCTGCAGCTCGTCTTCATGCTGACGGAGGCTGCCGTTGGCGCGGGGCTGGTGCTCTTCCAGTACGTGGCGCACAACCAGTCCATCGGGCGGGCGTTCTGGATGGCGGCGCACCTGCTCAACACGTTCCTGCTCATTGGAGCGCAGGCGCTGACGGTGTGGTTCGCGGGTGGGCGTTCGCGGATGGTGCTGCGCGGGCAGGGACTGGCAGGAGCCCTGGTGCTCCTCGGCGCGACGGCCTTGACGCTGCTGGGAATCACCGGAGCCATCGCGGCGCTGGGTGACACACTCTTCCCGGCCACGAGCCTGGCGGAAGGGTTCCAGCAGGACGTGTCCGAGACGGCGCATGTGCTGCTGCGGCTGCGCGTAATCCACCCGCTGCTGGCCATCGCGGTGGGCGCGCTGGTGGTAGTGGTGGCCTCCGTCGTCGCCCGGCTGCGGCCCTCGGCGGAGGTGAAGCGAGGGGCGGTGCTGCTCGGTGTCCTCTACGCGCTCCAGCTCGCCGCGGGGGTCATCAACCTGGTGCTGCTGGCGCCGGTGTGGATGCAGCTCGTCCATCTGCTGCTGGCGGACCTGGTGTGGATCTCCCTGGTGCGGCTGAGCGCGGCGGGGCTCGCGGACGACGCGCCCCGGGCCGAGCTGCGTCCCAGCCCCGCGGACACCGCCTCCGCCTCGGGCTCACGCGCCGGGTGAGCCCGCCGTCACGTCTGCTGTGCCTGTGACACCCGCAGCCCCCGCGGCACCACGAGCCGCTCGAGGAGCTCGAAGAGCGCGCTCACGGCGATCGCCAACAGCGCCGCGGGGACAGCACCCTCGAGGATGAGCCCGGTGTCGTCCAGGCGGATGCCGGTGAGGATGGGCTGCCCGTAGCCGCCCGCGCCAATGAGCGCCCCCAGCGTCGCCGTGCCCACGTTGATGACGGCGGCCGTCTGGATGCCAGCGAGGATGGAGGGGGCGGCCAGCGGCAGCTCGATGCGCCAGAGCCGTGCGTGCGGGGGCAGGCCCAGGGCCTGGGCGGACTCGCGGAGGTCGCCCGGGATGCCCCCGAGCCCCGCGGCCGTGTTCCGGACGATGGGCAGCAGGCTGTAGAGGAACAGCGCCACGATGGCCGGCCGCGAGCCGATGCCCAGCAGCGGGATCATCACCACCAGCAGCGCCAGCGAGGGCACCGTCTGGATGATGCCCGCCAGGCCCAGCACCACCTGCCCCACCCGCGCCCGCTTCGCCGCGAGCACCCCGAGCGGCACCGCCACCCCGATGGCCCCGAGCAGCGACACGAGCACGAGGAACAGGTGCTCGCGCGTCCGCTGCCACACCCGCGAGCCCAGGCCGTCCACCCGCGTCTCCGGCTCGAGGCCCAGCTTGCGCGTGAGGAACTCGGAGGCCACCTGGTGCTCGGGGACGCGCTCCAGGCGGGCCCGCGCGTTGAGCTTCACCATCTCCGGCTCGGAGATCAGCCCCTGCAGCCGCAGGATGACCGCGAGCACCCGCGGGTTCTTCCGCGCCCAGTCCTCACGGTAGAGCAGCACGGCGTCGTAGGCGGGGAAGTGCTTCAGGTCATCCTCCAGCACGCGCAAGCCGTAGGCAGAGATCTCCGCGTCGGTGGAGTACAGGTCCGTCACCTGGATGGCGCCGCTCTCCAGGCCCCGGTAGGCCAGGTCATGATCCAGCCCGCGCACCTCTCTCTGGGGGAGCTGGTAGCGGTCCCGCAGGGAGGGCCAGCCGTCGGCGCGATCCATGAACTCGTTGCTGAAGCCGAGCTTCAGCTCCGGGTGCGCGCGCAGGTCCGAGATGCGCCGGAGGCCCAGGCGCTCGGCCTCCGCCTCCTTCATCCCCAGCGCATAGGTGTCATTGAAGCCGAGCGAGGCGCTCATCCCCAGCCCCTCGGCAGCCAGGGCCTCGCGCAGCGCGGCGTCATCCTTCAGGCCCCGCGAGGCGAACAGCTCCTGGCGCAGGGTGCCGGTGTACTCAGGATACACGTCCAGCTCGCCGCGCTTCAGGGCCTCCCAGAGTACGGTGGTGCCGCCCAGCTCGCGCCGATGCACCGCGCGCGCCTCGGACAGCCGTGCCAGCCGCGCCACCAGCTCGCCAAGGATGACGGACTCGGTGAACTTCTTGGAGCCCACGCGCACCTCGGGCCGTGCGTCCGCCGCCGGCTCGGGAGCACAGGCCGTCAGCCAGGGCAGCACCAGCAGCACGCTCGCGAGCAGGGCCCTCACGCGCCCCTCCCCTGCATCAGCCGCTGCGCCTGGATGAAACGGGTGACGAACGGATCCGCGGGATGTGACTCCAGCTCGGCGAGCGTCCCCTGCTGCACCACGCGCCCGTCGCGCAGCAGCACGACATGGTGCCCGAGGAACGCCGCCTCGCCGAGATCATGGGTGACGAGCACCACCGTCTTGCCGAGCCGGGCGAAGATGGCGCGCAGGTCCACCTGCAGCTCGGAGCGGATGAGCGTGTCCAGCGCCCCCAGCGGCTCGTCGAGCAGCAGCACATCCGGCTCCAGCATGAGCGCGCGCATGAGCCCCACCCGCTGGCGCTGGCCGCCGGAGAGCTCCGCGGGGAACCGTCCCAGCGCCTCGGCCGGGAAGCGGGTCAGCTCCACGAGCGCCTCCAGCCGGGCGCGGATGCGCTCCGCGGGCCACCGCAGGTAGCGGGCCATGAGCTCCACGTTCTGCCCGGCGGTGAGGTGCGGGAACAGGCCGCCTCCCTGGAGCGCGTAGCCCATGCGCTGGCGCACCGCGAGCATCGCCTCCTCCTCCTCCGGCAGCGGCTGGCCCTCGAAGAGCACGCGGCCGGTGTCGGGGCGGAGCAGGCCGTTCATCAACCGCAGCAGGGTGGACTTCCCGCTGCCACTGGGGCCGAGCAGGACGGTGGTACGTCCAGGCGGCAGCCGCAGCTCCATCGGCTGCAGGGCCTGCGTGGCACCGAAGCGCTTAGAGACGCCCTCCAGCTCGAAGGCGGGGACACGCTCCTCCAGCCCCGGTGAGCGCAGCTCATCCCTTGACGACATAGACGCAGGATCCGTGGCCCCTCTTGCGGCACGGCATGGAGTCGTCATGGACGACGGAGCCCACCGCGTGGAGCCGCCTCAGCCCTCCGAACAGCATCCCCTTGTCGAAGGCGCACGGATAAGGGTTGTTGCTCTCCACCTCCACCGCCCCGTCTGGCCGCAGCTTCCACCGGTAGTGCCCAATCCCCTCCTGGATCCTCCCCGTCACCGCATTCCACATGGGCCGCCCGTTCTTGCGGTGGTGCAGGTGGTAGCCCGCGTCCATGGACTCCATCATCGACTTGAGGTCCTTGACGCTGGGCAGCCACTCCACGCTCTTCATCACCGACACGCCGATCTGGTGCAGCACCGAGTCCCCCATGTGCTGGCTGGCGCGCGCGAACGCTCGCAGGAACGCGTCAAAGGGGTACCAGGCCTCCGGCTGCACCACGACCATGCCGTCCGGACCCTTCTGCCCAATCCCCTCCGCCAGGAGGATCTGGCTCGCGATGGACTTGAACTGGCCAAACGCCTGCACCAGCCCCAGCACGTTGCGTCCGGACACTTCGATGCCCTTGAACTCGCTGAATGGAATCATCGCGTGGAGGATCCTCTCGACACGGAGCAGGCGGCCTGATGATGGCACGCTTCCTCGCGCCCTCGACACCGTGACCGTGGCGCTGAAAACTTCCGTCTGCTCTCCCTGGAGCGAAAATCGAACGAAATACCCGCCCTGAGAGGGTGTTTGAAGTTGCCGCATCCTTACGACGTACATTAGTATCCAAAATAGATGAGCCAATCCCAGACATCGGGGTCGGCTCTGAGCCACCCGCACGCGGACACCCGGGGGCGAGTGATGGGGAGTAGGCCATCACGGCAGTCCGCTCTCGAGTGGGGTGGGTAGTGCGCAGCGGGCATGCCCTTCTGCATCCTCGGGGGATGGTGCAGAGGGGGCCCGCTGCGGTTTTTTCCGGCCTACCTCACGACTTGGGCGGCACCGGGGCCACGAGCCCCTGGGCGCCAGTGGCGAGCATCCGCCCGATGAGCACCTCCGCCAGCCCGCCGCTCTGCGTGCTGCCGCCGCCCACCGAGATGTCCGGCACCAGCTTCACGTGGTGCTCGCCCAGGATGCTGGCGATCTGCACCGCCGTGTAGCCCGCGGCACCGAGCGCGTCCTGCCCCTGACGGTGCGCCTCGGCCTTGGCGGCGCCGACCTTGAGCACCAGCCCGGCCTCGGCCTCGGCCTTGGCGGCGCCCACCTTCATCACCGTCTGGGCCTCTGCCTCCGCCTTGGCCAGCCCCACCATGCGCACGGACTCGGCCTCCGCCTCGGCGCGGGCCTTCACCGACAGCGCCTCGCCGCGCGCGGTCTCCACCTGGGCCCGGGCGTTCTGCTCGCTGATGCGCACCTGCTGCTCGCTGCGCACCACCTCCGCCTGGATGTTGGCGATGGCCAGCTCGCGCTGCAGGTCCTGCCGCTTCATCTCCGCCAGCCGCTGCATCTCGTAGGTGCGCTGGAGCTCCTCGGCGATCTTCCGGTCCGTCTGCGTCTTCATCAGCTCCGCGGGCGGGGCGATGTCGCCGATGAGCGTGTCGATGCACTCCACGTCGTAGACCTGGATGGCCTTGCGGATGGCATCGAAGGCCTGCTTCTGCCGGTCGCTGCGCGCCGAGAGGAACTCGAGCACCGTCACCTCCTGCGCCGAGTTGCGGAAGTAGTTGCCCACCGTGGGCTGCAGCACGTGGTCCACCAGGTTCTGCATGCTGCCCACGCGGGAGATGACGCGCGGGGCATTCTTCATGCTGATGTGGATGATCTGCGACACGTCCAGGTTGAAGCCGAAGCCGTCCTTGCTGCGCACGTGGATGCTGGAGAGCTTGTCGTCATACTTGTGAGCCTCGGTGCGGTTGGCCCAGTTGAGGACGATGTTGGTGGTGGGCACCAGCTCCACCTTCATCACCCGCGTGTTGAGCGGGTGCTTGCCGGGCAGCAGCGGCTCCACCCACACGCCCTTGCGGCCGCGCTCCACCAGGTCGCCATGGGTGAAGGTGTCGCCGGACACGTCCAGGTGCTCGCGCCCCACATAGGAGACCACCACGCCCGCGTAGCCAATGGGGATCTCCGTCAGCGGAATCAGCTCCACCTGGACGAACCAGGGGTTCAGGTTCCACGAGCCCGACATCAGCACCTCCTCCTGCAGGCCGCGGCTACCACCCGCGTCGATGTAGACCTGCGGGTTCTGGAAGCTGTCATGCTGCTGGACGACGGGGCCGGCCAGGTCTCCCGCGGTCACCGGCTTGCCGTCGAGCACCGTGACGATGCCCACCCGGTCCGCGGGCACGTGGAAGACGCGGAGCTGGCTGGCGTCCATGCCGTACTTCGAGGCATTGGCCGTCGTCACCACGTCGAAGAGCGCCGGGTTGATGCGGTAGTGACCGGCGGTGAGGAAGCCGGACTGCCGGCCACGCTCACCGCCATTCGTGAGGAACGCCTCCGAGTCCTGGAAGTTGTCGCACGCCACCACGCCGCCGAGGATGCGGTCGGCGGGCAGCGGCGCGCCGTCCTTGGCCAAGACGAGCGCGATCTCCCCGGGCCGGACAATGACGAGCGGCACACGGGTGACCTTGTACTGCCAGCGCCACAGGCCGAAGTGCCAGCCCGGCGGGAGCATCCGCGCCTGGTAGCCAGCCTCGCCCGTGCGGGCCACCAGCCGGCCCGGAGGCATCGGCCGGCCGAAGCGGCGGACCACCAACCCGGACTCGCCCTCCCGGATGATCCAGGTGCCCAGGCTGAAGATGAACCAGAGGCTCAGCCCCGGCAGCACGATGGCGCCCGTGAAGAGAATGGGGTTGGCCTGAATGAAGTCGAACATGTGAAGCCCTTCCTTTCGAGGGTGCCCCTCCCAGTTGCATCCGCCCTGCCAACCCCAAGACATTGGATTTCCTCGGGCACGTGTTCTCCATTGCCGCTCCAACCGAATTCGATTTCGGTGTGGACCGTGTTTGAATGACGGCATGGCCACCGTGCTCTGGGAGGGGCTGCCCCCTCCGAAGTCGCTGAACTCGCTCCTCACCGCGGAGGGGCACCGGCTGGTGACACGCGGCCCTGCGGAGGTGGCGGTCGTGTGCACGCCGACAGCGGCCCGGCTCCCCTCGGCGCCCAGGCCTGGGATGAGGTGGCTGTGGGCCAGCCAGGCGCGCCTCTCTCCCCTGCTCGCCACGGAGGCGGCACTGGCGGGCGCCTACGACGCGCTCTGGCTGGGAGAGACGGCGGCGCCGCGCCGGCTGGTGGCGCGGCTCTCGGAGATGGCGGTGCCCGAGCCTGCTCCGGCCCCCTCGCCGACGTTCGTGGCGAGGAGCGCCGCGTCGCGCGCCGCGCTCCACCAGCTGGCCCGCGCCGCGCGGACTTCCATGCCCGTGCTCATCACGGGAGAGACGGGCACCGGCAAGGAGGTGACGGCGCGGCTGCTCCACACCTGGAGCGAGCGCCGGGGCGGGCGCTTCGTGCCCATCAACTGCGCGGCCATTCCCAACGAGCTCATGGAGGGCGAGCTGTTCGGCTACGCGAAGGGCGCCTTCTCCGGCGCCACGAAGGGCTTCGACGGGCAGCTCATGGCGGCGGCCGGGGGCACTGTGTTCCTCGATGAGATCGACGACACGCCCGTGTCCCTGCAGATGAAGCTGCTGCGCGTGCTGGAGGATCGGGTGGTGACGCGGCTGGGTGAGTCCGAGCCACGGCAGGTGGACTTCCGCATCGTCGCGGCGACGAACCGGGATCTGCGCGAGCTCATCGCCCGGGGCGTCTTCGGCGCGGACCTCTACGAGCGTCTGGCCATCGTCAGCATCCACCTCCCGCCTCTGCGCGAGCGGCAGGAAGACCTCCCGCCCCTCATCGAGCACTTCATCGCCCGCTTCCAGCGCGAGGAGCCGAGCTCTCCGCAGGGCCCCATCCACGTGACGCCCGAGGCGCTGGCCGCGCTCGTGGCCTACCCCTGGCCGGGCAACATCCGCGAGCTGCGCAACGTCCTGTTCGAGGTGCTCGTCTACAAGCGGGCGGGGAACGAGATCCTCCCCTCGGACCTGCCGCGGCGCGTGCTGCGGCGCGGCGTGGAGCACACGGCTCGCGGCTGCCTGGATCCGGGCGCCATCGCGCGAGCCATGGACGCAGGCACCTTCAACCTGCGCACGGAGGTGGAGGCGCTGGAGCGGCTGGCCCTCACCCTGGCCCTGGAGCGCTCGGGAGGCAAGGCTGCGCGCGCGGCGGTGCTTCTGGGCGAGGTGGGCCGGGGACGCTCGGCTGATCCCGGGGCCACCGTTCGCTCCATGATGCGCCGGCTCGGACTGTCTGGCCGCTCCTGAGACTCGGTGCTATCTGGCCTGAAGCCCCTCGAGTTCACGTGAACGTCGCCTCCCCCACGACCTCCAGACGCTCGGCCCTGGCACCGCTCGCCGTGCTGGTCGGCTCGCTGTTGCTGACGTCCGCCAGCACGGCCCTCTTCTTTGCGACGGCGCAGAGCCGGGACACCTCCCGCTTCGAGATCCAGGTGCAGGCGATCCAGGACCGGATCTTCGCCCACCTGAACTCGGACATCACCCTGCTGCGCGGCGCCGCGGGCTTCTTTGGCGCCAGCACCACCGTCCGCCGCGAGGAGTTCCGCATCTACGTCGAGCGGCTCGACCTGAGGCGGTATGACCCGGGGGTCCAGGGGCTCGGCTTCGCCCTGCGCATTCCCTTCAGCGAGAAGGCCCCCTGGGTGGAGCGGGCGCGCGCCGACGGCCTGCCCTCCTTCCACATCTGGCCCGAGGGCCCCCGCCAGGAGTACCACGCGATCCTCTACCTGGAGCCCCGGGACGCCCGGAACGAGGCCGCGCTGGGCTTCGACATGTTCACGGAGCCCCAACGCCGGGCGGCGATGGAGCGGGCCTGGCTGTCGGGTGAGCCCGCGCTGTCAGGCAGGGTCCTCCTCAAGCAGGAGATCGACGAGGACAAGCAGGCGGGGTTCCTGCTGTACGTGCCCGTGTACCGGGGCGGGGGCATTCCCACCACCGAGGCCGAGCGCCGGGAGCTGCTGGCGGGGTTCGTCTACAGCCCCTTCCGCGCGGAGGATCTGTTCACCGGCATCTTCCCCCCCGAGCACTCCCTGAGGATCTTCTTCCGTGTCTATGACGGCCTGGAGGCGCAACCCCAGCAGCTCCTCTATGACTCGGCCTCCGCGGAGGAGGAGCCGCCGCATCGCTCGGCACGCTTCGTCCGCACCTCGCACCTGGAGGTGGCGGGGAGGCCGTGGACGATCGTCATCACCTCCTCGCCCAGCTTCGAGCGGGCGCTGCTGAGCCCCTGGGTGCCCGCCGTGGGAGGCACGGGCCTGCTGCTCAGCTTGATGGTGTTCGCCGTCATGCGCGCCCAGCTCACCGCCCGGCAACGCGCCGAGGCCAGCGAGGCCGAGCGGGCCCGGCTCCTGGCACGTGAGCAGGCGGCCCACGCCGAGGCCGAGGCCCAGCGCACCTATCTCTATGACGTCTTCATGCGGGCCCCCGCCCTCATCGCCATCTTCCGGGGGCCCGAGCACGTCTTCGAGTTCGCCAACGCCGCCTACCAGAAGGCGATGGGGCACCGGGAGCTGCTGGGCAGGCCCCTCTACGAGGCCGTACCGGATCTGGCGCCCGAGATCCTGGCGGTCGCGGACAGCGTCTACCGGGCCGGGCTGCCCCACTTCGACAACGAGGTGCACATCCCCATCGCCTACACCCCCGGCCAGCGCGAGGAGAAGTACTGGAACCTTGCCTGGCAGCCCCGCCGGACTCCCTCGGGCCAGGTGGACGGCGTGCTGCTCTTCGCCTTCGAGGTCACCGAGCAGGTGCTGGCGCGCAAGCTGGTAGAGGCCAGCCGCGAGGAGGCGCGGCGGAGCGCGGCGCAGCTGCAGACCATCACCGACACGCTGCCGGCGCTCGTCGCCTATATCGACCCCCAGGAGCGCTACCGGTTCGCGAACCGGACGTATGAGACCTGGTTCGGCCAGAAGCCCGAACAGCTCGTGGGCAAGACGGTGAGGGAGTTCATCGGCGAGGAGGCCTACGCGGAGTTCCAGGAGCCCATCCGCAGGGCCCTGGCGGGCGAGGTCGTCCACTACGAGGGCGCGCTGACGCACCAGGACGGGCAGATGCTCTACACCCAGTCCAGCTACATCCCGGAGCGGGATGACCGCGGCCAGGTACGCGGCTTCGTGGTGCTCGCCTTCGACATCACCGAGCGCAAGCAGGCGGAGGAGGCCGTCCGGAACGCCGTGCGGCTGCGGGATGAGTTCCTCTCCGTCGCCAGCCACGAGCTGAAGACGCCGCTGACGCCCCTGAGCCTGAAGCTGCAGACGCTCACGCGCGAGGCGGCGGCCCAGCCGGACTCGCCGTTCGCGCAGAAGGTCCGGACGCACGTGGAGGCGGGGCGCAAGCAGCTCAAGCGGCTGTCGGACCTCATCGGGGATCTGCTGGACGTGTCGCGGATCAGCTCGGGGCAGATGAGGCTCCATTGGGAGCCGGTGGACTTCGCCGCCGTGGTCCGCGAGGTGGCCACACGGCTGGAGCCCGAGGCCTCCCGGGCGGAGTCGCGCCTCACCCTGGAGTTCCCGGAGGAGCTGCTGGGCCGCTCGGACCGGATGCGGCTGGAGCAGGTGGCGGAGAACCTGCTGACGAACGCCATCAAGTACGGCGCGGGCAAGCCCATCCTCGTCCGGCTGGCGGCGGGTCCCGAGCGCGTCACCCTCACCGTGCAGGACCAGGGTATCGGCATCGCGCCCGAGCACCAGGCGCGCATCTTCGAGCGGTTCGAGCGCGCCGTGTCCGAGCGGAACTATGGCGGCCTGGGCCTGGGGCTCTACATCACCCGCACCATCGTCGAGGCCCTGGGCGGCACCATCCGCGTCCGGAGCGAGCCCGGTCAGGGCGCCTGCTTCACCGTGGAGCTGCCTCGCGAGCCTGCGGCCCCGTAGGCGCGCTCGAGGATCTCGTCGCTGCGCAGGCCGCTCGCCTTGGCGGCCTCCACGTCCAGGCCTTCACCGTGGCCCCGGCCCCGGCCTTCGAAGACGAGGCTCGCGCCATCGAAGGAGGCCGTGCGCGGGCACGAGGGGAGCTTCAGCGCCGAGCGCAGCACCTCACAGGGCAGGGACTCGGTGGTGTCGAAGGTCGCCCCGCCCTCCTGCTGCGCGCGGAGATAGGAGACGCGCCCCGCCTCGAAGCGCAGCGCCGCCACTCCCTGGCCGAGCAGCGCCTCCACCTGCCCCCGGGGACGCACCTCGCGCCACGGCTCCTGGCCTCCCTGGGAGAAGAGGAGCCACTGGTTCCATTTGAGCGGCGGCAGGGCCAGCGCCTTCTCCTCCTCCGGCTGCACGCGCACCGTGCCGAGGAACGCCTGGCAGTGCGTCGTGTCGCAGATGGGACGGCCGCCGTGCCGGCTCTCGGCGTGCCGCTCGTTGTGCGCCACGACTCGTGCCAGCGCGATCCGTGTCTCTCCCTTCGACGCCGCATCCTCGGCGGCCACCACGCCCGCCGTGTACTGCAGGCGCGTGGTCCGGAAGATGAAGTCCGAGCCCCGCCTCGCGCTGCGCTCACGCTCCGTCGTGGGCACGCCGGGGGGTGGCCGGTACGGCGGCGGAGACGACCCCGTGAAGCTCCCCGCGTAGTCTCGCCCCTCGGAGGGCAGCCCTGGGACACGGACCCGCCAGGGACTGCCCAGGCAGACCGCGGGCCCCCGCGCCACGAGCTCCCTCAAGCGCGAGAAGCCCTGGGGCGCCGCGCGGGGAATGCCCTGATCCACCGCGAAGCCCGCTCCTCTGCAGCCCGCCTCCACCTCCGAGGGCGATGCCAGCCCCAGCACCTGCACCCGCGCCGCCTCCAGGCCCGGACGCTGGCGCACCCAGGCCAGCACCTTGGGCACCTCGGCCGCGAAGCTGCGCGGCATCTTCCCCGGCCGCATCACCACTGCCACGACGTCCGCGTCCACCGCGACGATCCACCCATACTGCGGACGGCTCGCCGCATCCCGCACCGTGCCCGTCTTGGTGGCCACGCCCGCGTACGCCGCCGACGCCGGGAGCTCCGACAACGTCCCTCGCGCGGCGTTGTCCTTCATCCACTCGATGAGCTCCGGGCGGGCCTCGGCCAGCAGCCGGTACGCCTGCGCCATGCCCCACGGAGAGAGAGACAGCGTGGAGCGCAGGCCGATGGCATCCGCCATGTCCGCTGGCTTCCCCGTCAGCCCCACCGCGGCCAGCACCGCGCCCCAGGGCCCGAAGTCCGGCGCGGCACCGCCTCTCGCCTCCCAGTCCAGGAAGTAGCCGTTGCACGAGCGCAGCAGCGCCGTGCGCCCGTCCACCTGCTTCGGCAGGCCCTGGCCACACGCCCACTCGGGCACACCCGAGCGCGGTGTGAGCAGCGGCGGCGGCTCGGAGCTCCCGGCGAGGATGAAGGGCTTCAGCGTGGAGCCGTATGGCAGCGCGCGCTGGACCTCCCCCTCCGAGAGCAGCACCTCGCCCGAGTGGCGGCTCACGACCACCGTGGCATCGGCCGCCGCCCTTACCGTCACGTCCGCCAGCTCGTCGATGGTGACCGGCACCGCCCACCGTGCGTCATCCTGGCACTGGCGCAGCCGGCGCGAGAGCGCCTGGGGAAAGCCTCGATCCTCCCCGAGAATTCTTGCCAGCGCGCGCCGCGCCCGGGGCGTGTCCACCGCTGGCGATCGGGCCAGCTCCCTGGCCGCCACGCTGAGCGACTGGTAGGGCCCCTCTCTCCACACGGGCAGCTCGCCGCTCACCACCAGCGCGAAGGCTTCGTGGAAGAGCCGATCCTCGGAGGCCGCGGGGCAGGCCCACCACAGGAGTTGGTGCGCCAGCTCGTGCCGCAGGGCCAGGCGCAGGCGCTCATCCAGCACCCCCGCCGTGTTCTGCCGCAGCTCCACGAGGCCAGGCTTGCTCTGAGCGTTGCGCTCCGGGGCGAGCCCCATGCCACGCTGGAGACGGATGGGAGCCGGCGCCTGCGTGGGACTCCCGCCGGCCTCGGCCACGTACCGCGACTCCAGCTCCTTCCAGGCCGTCTCGGCCTCGGCGCGCAGGGCCTGCTCGGGCGTCACGTCCCCCTGCGTGAGGAACACCGGGGTGGCCGCCAGCAGCGCAGCCGTGATGACGGCCCACCCCATCTGCTACCAGTCGCCCCGCGGCTTCTGGGACGGCTTCACCGCCAGCACGTCCGACTTCGTCCGGGCGCGGAGGCTGGCGACGTACATGTCCTCGATGGAGGCCGGCGGCGCGGTGAACGAGCCCGCGAACTGGGCCCGCATCACGTAGCCCACCGTGCGCGGACTGTCGCTCCACCACGTGGGCTCCTCGAAGAAGAACGTCGCCCGCTCCGGGGTGAGCACGCGCCGCTTGAGGGCCTCGGGCGCCAGGCTCAGCGAGTGCGGCGCCCCCCTGTACTCCTTGTCCTCGATGAGCGGCACGAAGCCCGCCGGCACCGCGTCCTCCACCACGTAGTACGCCGAGCGCGCCTTGTTGTCCCCACGCGCGTCGATAACGAGCTCGACGAACACCTCCTCGCCCTGGGAGACCTCCTCACCCGAGGCCAGCGGCACCTTGCCGCTCTCGCGCAGCACCCAGTAGCGGCGCTGGATGCTCATGCCCTCGGAGAGCGGCTGCACGTCCGGCAGCGGCGTCAGCGTCGTGGCGCGCAGTGTCGCCACGCCGTCGAAGGAGCTCACGTTCACCGAGCGCGTGCCCGGCTCGAGCGTGGCCACCAGGCCCATGCCCCGAGGCGAGAAAGTCACGGGGCCCTTGGCGCCCTTCACCTCCGGCGGCGGCAGCTTCTTGAAGGCCTTGGCGTCCCGCTCGACGAGCCACAGCGAGTGCAGCAGCGCCGTGCTTCGGTCAAAGGTGGAGAGGTCCGGCTGGCTGAGCAGCTCCAGCAGCCGCCGGCGCGCCTTGTCCACATCCAGCTTTCCGAACGAGGCCGCGTGCGCCAACAGCGCCGTGAGGCCCACGCGCCGCAGCGGGTAATGGAAGAAGGCCTCGGACTCGGGCTCGGTGTTCAGGCTGGCCAGCTTGACGAAGCCCTCGTTGCTGGCCGTCACCAGCGCGTCCATGCGGGCCTGCAGCGCGGGCTCCTTCATCACCCCCGCCTTCTCCGCCGCCAGCACCGAGAGCGCCAGCGGGTAGAGGTCGCCCGGAGTCGCCCGGTCGATGAGGGCGCGCACCCGGTCCGCCTTGCGCTCGCCGTACATCCTCGCCAGCACGTAGGCGCGCGTCGCGTCGTACTCGAAGGGCAGGTTCTCCTGGGCCTCCAGCCAGCGCGCGGCCTCCGTCAGCCGCGAGTCATTGGCGTCCACCAGGCCCGCCTCCGCCGCGTAGGCCAGCCCGTCCAGGGCGATGAGCGTCATCGCCACATCCGGCGTGCTGTACCCGCCGAACCAGGTGAAGCCGCCGCCCTTCACCGCCAGGGCGAGGATGCGGGCGGTACCCTGCACGGAGCGGCTGCGCGCCTCGGCCAGCAGCCCCTGGCTCTCCGGATCCAGCCGGCCCAGCATGTCCACCTTCTTGAGCGTCTGGTAGAGCGCCACGTTGGGCACGGTGGTGGAGACGAGCTGCTCCAGGCAGCCGTACGGGTAGGTGAGCAGCTCGCGCACGTTGGAGAGCGCCGCGTCCACCACCGAGGGCTGGAGCACCAGCTGCACGTCCGTGAGCGTGGCCGAGCCCGCCGCCTGCAGCGACAGCTCACCGCCACCCCAGGCGGACACCTTCACCGGCTCCTCCAGGGCCGCGGGCCGCACCGGCACCGCGCGGCGATCCCTCAGCGGCTCCTTGCCGCCCGTCACGTCCACCGCCAGCTCGGCGGAGCCCGGCCCCGTGGCCTTGAGCTGCAGGGGGATGATCTGCTCGCCGCCCTGGCCCAGCTCGATCTTCTGCTGGGCCTGGTTGGCCTGGAGCGCGCCCGCGGAGGCCAGCTTCACCTCCAGCACCTGGCTGCCCTTGGAGGCCTCACCCGCGGACAGGCGCACCGAGGCGAGCGCCTCGTCCCCCGCGCGGAGGAACTGCGGCAGCGCCGCGTACAGGTTGAGACCGCCGCGGGTAGCGAACTCTCCAGTGCCCTCGCCGAAGCGGCCCGAGGTGTCCGCCGCCACCGCCGTCACCACCCACAGCGTCTGGTTGGAGGGCAGCTTGAAGCGCACCGTGGCGCGCCCGTCGCGATCCGTGACGACGTTCGGCTGCCAGAAGGCCGTGTCGCGCTCCTCGTCCTTCGCCTTGCGCGTGGGCGGCTTGATGGAGGCGAACGCGTGGTCCGGCAGCCCCGCCATCTTCCGCGCCAGCGCCTCGCCGTAGCCGTAGCCCTGGAACTCGGCGGAGTAGAAGTTGGACACGTTGTTGCGCGCCGGCGGGTAGAAGAAGTCCAACACCTTCGGGCGGAACTCCGTCTGGATGGCGTAGACGGCCTTGTCCACCACGCCCACGGACACCTGAGACACGATGCCGTTGCCCTCGTGGTCCGTCACTCTCAAGTCGACCACCTGCTCCGTGAGTGGGGCGGCCTCCACGCGGCGAGGCTCCACCTTCACCGTGAGGGTGCGCTCGGCCGGGACGATGCGGAAGGACACCGTGCGCTCCTCCCAGCGGCCCGAGCTCGTCGGGTACGCCACGGACGCGTACACCGCGCTGCCGTAGCGCTTCTCCACCGGGAAGCTGTAGACCAGCGTGCGGCCCTCCAGCTCCAGCAGCTCCGTGCCGTAGAGCCCCGCGCCCGTGAAGGTGACCCACACCGGGCCGCGATCCTTGCCCTCGGGGCCCCAGCCATCGGGGAAGAGGCCCACCAGCTGCCCCTTGTCGCCCGGTGACAGCGTGCCGGAGAGCGAGGCCAGCGTGAGGTTCGCCACGCGCGCCACCGGCTCGTCGTTGCCGCCGATGACGAGCATGGACTGCTCGCCCGTCCATGCCTTGCCGTTCTTGTCCTTCACCGTCATGCGGGCCAGCACCGTGCCCACCTCTGCCGTGGGCACCTGCTCGCGGGCGATGCCGTTCGCCTCCGTGGTGAGGGAGCGCTTGGCCAGGCTCTTCTCACTGCCATCCGCCTTGCGCAGCACGAACTCCACCTCGGCCTGCGTCACGCCGTAGGGCTTGCCGGACAGCGTGGTGGCACGCACCGCCAGCGTCGCCTCTCCGCCCTTCTTCACCACCGCGTCGGAGAAGCTCCCCGCGCCGAACACCTCCACGTCCGACAGGAAGAAGGCAGCGCTCGCGTTGGCGAACGTCTCCTGGTCATCCCGCGCGCGCACGGTGAGCGTGTACCGGTACGGCAGCCGCTCCTCGCCCGGGGCCAGCGGAGGCACGTTGATCTCGATGATGGCCTCGCCGTTCTCATCGAACTTCGTCGCGCTCTCCCACGGGTCTCCCTCCGCGCCACGCTCGGCCACGGAGGAGTAGAGCCGCTCCGGCACGCTGAGCTTGCCCTCGGTGGTGGAGGCGGTGCCGTACGTCACCGCGCTGCCCTGGCCACCCTTGCCCGCGTCATCCACCCAGGCGGGCGCGTCCAGCAGCGAGCGGTAGAGGAACACCTCGTACTTCGCGCCCTCGGGCACACCGCCCGCATACCGCCGCGCCTTCACCGTGGCCTTCAGCGCCTGGCCCGGGACGATGTTCTCCTTCTCCGGGGTGAGCTCCAGATAGAAGGTGGGCTTCACGTAGTCCTGCACGCGCGCCTCGCCCTGGTGCGACTGGTCGTCCACCTCGGCATTCACGCGCAGCACGCCGGTGCCCAGGTCCTCCGGCACATCCAGGGTGCCGGAGAAGCTGCCGAACTCGTCCACCGCCACCTGCGTCTTCACCTCGCGGCCCTCGGCGGACTCGAGCTTCACCGTCACCTGCTTCTTGCGCGGGGTGAACAGGCGCGCGAGGTAGGTGTCCGGCTGGCGCAGCAGGCCTCGGAACTTCACCTGGTCGCCCGGCTTGTAGATGGGCCGATCGCTGTAGATGAAGACGTCCGGCGCCACCGCCAGCGAGGAGTAGAAGTCCGTGTCCACCAGCCCCGTGTCCTTGTCCACCGTGGCCGTGGCGAGGATGCGCGGCTCTGACACCTCGAGCCTCACCTCGCCCTTCTCATCCGTCTTGCCCTCGGGCCCCTTGCCGTTCGGCAGGAACACGCGCACCTGCGCACCCGCCCGCGGCTTCTGGTCCCGGCCCGCCACGCGCACCAGCACCTGCCCATCCGTCTGCTTGAGCTGGACGGAGAGGTCCGTGACGACGAGCACCACCTGGCCCTCCACCTTGCCCTGGACGAGCTGCAGCACGTAGGTGCCCGCCGGCAGCGGCGCCAGCATCACCCGGCGCTCCTGGAAGCCATGGCCTCCCCACGAGGAGAAGCCCGGGACGCTGAAGTCCACCCCTCCGCCGCCCAGGTCCAGGTTCAGCCACTGGCTGCGCGCCACGGTGAAGCCGGGCGGCACGCCGATGAGCTTGTCCGGACCCTCGGCCATCTGGTTCAGCGTGGGCGCCACGTCCTCGGGCCCGCGCTGCGGCAGCGCAGGGGAGACGGCGTCCCGGAACTCCGTGCTGAAGGAGTACAGCAGGAACGTGCTGGGCACCTTCACCGCGTTGAGACCGCGGCTGAGCGCACGCCCGGGGTTCTTCAGCACGGGCGGCTCCTCGTACGCCCGGCGGAGGTCTCCCTGCGCCTGGATGAAGGCGTCCAGGCTGTCCGGCTTGAGCACCCGCAGCTCCACGGGGCCCTTGCTGTTGAACGCCACGTCCACCGCCACCGGCTCCTGGGTGCCATAGGCGCGGGGCACGGTGATGTAGAGCGGCTTGGCCGCCGCCACGCCGGCCAGCGTCAGTGCGGCCAGCAGCGAAATGCGCGTGGAGTACCTCATGAACCAAACCCTCCCGGAACCAGCGAATTGCCCTGCACCGTGCCGCGCAGGCCCACATACGGCAGCGTCTCGAGATCCTTCCGCGCCGCTTCAATCTCCGGCGGCGCCGAGCCCGGCACCGGCGCGTTCTTCCCGAGCTGCTGCTCGGACCAATACCCATCCGCCAGCAACTGGCTGAGCAGGTGGCCCGTGTTCAACCCAATCGTCACCGAGCCCGGCGCGCGCAGGCCCTGCACCACAGGGCCCGCCGCGTTGAGCAGGTTGGGGCTCTTGCCCTCGCACGCCTTCTGCAGCCGCTGCAGCACCTCCGGCTCGGAGGCCAGCACCTGGTGCTTGCACAGCGTGGCCTGCACCAGCGCGTTGCCGCCCGCGAACATCGTCTTCAGCGCGGGCGCGTCCTCCACCCGGCCCCAGAGGATGGCGAACTCGTGGCCCAGGTCCGCATCCCCGCGCGGCGTCCACACCAGCGCGATCTGCCGTGTGCGCACCTGGCCCGGATCCTCGCCCTCCCAGTACTGCTTGATCTTCGCGCCATCGAGCGACTCGGGCAGCTTGAGCTGCAGCGCCAGCAGCACCGGCGTGTCCGAGGGCACCAGCTTGAGCAGATCATCCGAGAGCGGCGCCGCATCCAGCCGCACCTTGTCCAGCAGCGGCCCGGTAATCCCTCGGGGCACCAGCCGCCTGCCCTCGGCGCCGAACTGCAGCAGGGTGCCGTTGCCCAGCCCCAGCGCGTGCGTGAGGAACGCCGTCTCGCGCCCGAGCACCTCGCTGTTGAAGCCCAGCTCCAAATCCACGTTCGGGGGCGCCTCCTGCTTCACCAGCTCGGCGCACAGGCCGCGCAGCACCAGGTTGGGCTGCCGCGCCACCACGAGGCGATCCGGGGTGCGGGCGGCGTACAGCGACTGCTCGGCGACGAGCCAGCGCGCGATCTTGAAGCCACCCTCGGGGACCACCGCGGAGGCAGGCGCGCCGGAGGGGCACTTGTCCGCGGTGTAGCCGCCGCGGCTGGCCACCTTCTCCATGGCCTCGTAGGCGGCCACAGCGGTGCCATTGGGGGCGGGGACGATGAAGGCAGGGGCGTTCGAGTCACTGCCCCCGACGAACCACAGCGCGCGGAACGGCGAGTCCAGGAGCTGCCCGGCCACTACGTCGAACACCGCGCCCTTGAAGGAGGCCTTCAGGTCCTCGCCCGTGGAGCCAAAGAAGGCGGCCCAGGAGCTGGCGAAGCCCTGGCCCAGCGGCTTCTTCATCTGCTCCTGGAGCCAGGCGTTCTCCACGAGCGCTCTGCGCACCTTGGCGGGCTGGTACACATCCACCCAGACTGCGGGCGCGCCCTGAGAGGGGATGGACAGGGCCTGGGTCGGCGGCGGTGGCGGCATGCCCTCCACCGTGGCCCCGGCGCTGGGAACTCCCGGACCACTCGGCTCCGTCCCCTCCGAGCTGCCCGAGCCCGAGTGTGCGCTGCGGCGGCCGAGGATGAAGGCGCCCACGCCCACGCCGCTCACCACCACGGTGACAATCGCGATGAGGATCGCCTTGGGGAAGCCACTGCCCGAGGGGCGTGGGGCCGGGGGCGGAGCCTCCGAGGGCGGAGGCGTGCCCGGAGGGGTTTCGGATGAGCTCATTGCATCCACTCCTTGAAGCGGAAGAAGCCGAGGAAGGCGGTGTTCTGGGGGACGGGGCGCCACTCGAGCGGCGCCTCGGTGGCGAGCCGGTGCAGCACGCCGGTCCTCACGGCGGCGCCCTTCTCGCCCGGGTGGTAGACGACGCGTGCCGGCGCGTGCGCCTTGTCCTCCGGGCGCACCACCAGCATCAGATGGAAGACGGGGCCGGAGTCGTGCTCCTGGCGGAACGCCACCAGGTCCCCGGTGCGCAGCGCTTCGAGCGCGGCCTCGTCGCGGCCCAGCGGCACGAAGCTGCGCGTGAGCAGCGTCTCCGCGTCCGCGAACTCCGTGGGCTGTCCCCGCACGTCCAGCCACAGGGGACGGTCGAGCCGCTCGGAGAAGAAGCGCTTGTACGCGCTGCGGTAGGCGAAGCGCACCAGCCCGGCGCAGTCACGCTGGTCCGGGTGCCACAGCGGATCGAACTTCTGGAACTGCGCCAGCGCCACCTGCCCCACCTCGCGCCGCAGCAGCACGTCCCGGGCCTCACGCGAGCCGGACGCAGGAGGCGTCTCGAGCCCGGCGGAGGCCGGAGGCGTGGAGGCGGCGAGCGCCAGCGTGAGCGACAGGAGGAGCATGAGCCACTCGGGGAGCGTCAGTCCCCTCCCTCGGAGCCGCCCTCGCCCTCGCCCTCGTAGCCGCCCTCGCCCTCGTAGCCGCCCTCGTCTCCGTAGCCGCCGGAGCTGCCGGAGGAGACGGCCTTGGCGACCTCATCGAGGTTCTTGGGCCACGAGGCGGCCGTGGGCTTCGGATCCTGCGAGGGGACGTACACCTCTGCCTGATTGTCCCCATAGATGTTGATCCACGCGAGCACGCGCGTGGTGCCCGGCGTGGCCAGGGGGATGCGCACCATGCGGCGCACCTCGCCGGGGGTGCCCTCGAAGAGCGCCACGTTGAGGGTGGCCACCGTGTGGGCCTTGTCGCCGCTGGGCCAGTAGTTGGTGGCGATGAGGTAGATGCCCTTGGGCGGCGCCCGGTGGACATAGAGGTAGGGGCCGTAGGCCGGCTGATCGAAGTCCCCGCCCTGCTCATTGAGGAAGAAGGTGCCGCCGCTGGGGCTGGCCGTGTCCGCCCAGTACACGTGCGCCATCTTCTTGCCGTCCATCGTCACGCCCTCGGCCGTCTTCGCGACACTGTCGTGGGTGGGCTCGTAGACGTGCAGGTCCGTGTAGACGCCCTCGGTGTCGCTGGTGAGGATGGCCTTGAGGGGCACCGGAGGAATCTGCGCGTACGCCGTCACCTGGGAGCGCGCCGTGCCACCCTTGTTGGTGGCCATCACCGTGACGATGTTCTTGCCGCTGGCGGCGGGGAACTTGCGGCTGAAGCGCCCGTTGTACGTGCGCATCAGGTAGCGGTCCCCGTTGATGGAGACGACGATCGGGTCAATGGTGGTGTCGCTGATCGTGCCCTCCACCAGCATCATCCGGTCCACCGTCCAACCGCCGGTGGGCGCGGACAGGGTGACCTTGGCCAGCTTGGTGCCCGTGCCGATGGGGACACCCTGCTGGCGAGGGTTCTCGTGCGGCGTCTGGGTGAGGAGCAGTGCCAGGAATACAGGCAGCATCGGGAGCTCGTCCTGGAGGAGTGGGAGACGGCGGAGGCGTTGACGGGGCGACAGCCTGCGGCAGCAGAGCGCCTCATTTCAAGCCGCCTGCCAACCCTGCCCCGGGGTGCAAAAGGGGTAGACTTGTAGCACGGGTCCCTGGACGCGGCCCAAAGGACACGGTGGCCCGGGCTTCGCTTCGGGGCTCGGGCTCGTCCATGATGAGTCCGCTTTGGCCTCGCTCCCTTCCTCCGCCCTCTCCGCTCCCGCCGAAACCCCCGGTACCTCCGGGCCCGTCCAGCCTGTGAGCGCTGGCCCCGAGAGCGCCCCCGATCGCCTCAGTGTGGCGCGGCGGGCCTTGCTGTTCTTCATGGTCGAGGGCCTGCCGCTGCTGGGGCTCGCCTACGGGGTGTGGCTCTTCCTGCGCGAGGGCATCCGCGGGTTGGACGTGGGGCTGCTGGTGGGGATGTACGTGCTCACCATGACGGGCATCGAGCTGGGCTTCCACCGCTACTTCGCCCACCGCACCTTCGAGACGACGCGCCCGATTCGCGCCCTGCTCCTCATCCTCGGCTCGATGGCGGGGCAGGGCTCGACGCTGCTGTGGAGCGGCATCCACCGCTGGCACCACGCCCACACGGACGTGCCGGGAGACATCCACTCCCCCACGCTCGGGCGGCAGGGGTGGTGGCAGCGGGTGCGCGGGTTCTTCTGGGCTCAGTTCCTCTGGTACCTGGACTCGCCCCCGGTCGTCCGCTTCGCCCGCTTCCTGAATCGCCACCGCGCGGATCCCGAGATCGCGCTGACCGCCCCTGAGGACACCCAGGAGTACCGCATCGTCCGCACGATGCCGGATCTCGTGCGCGACGCGTGGCTCGTGCGGCTCAACCAGCGCTATGGGCTGTGGGTGCTGCTCGGCCTGGCGCTGCCCACGGTGGTGGGCGGGCTGGTGACCGGCTCCTGGGAGGGCGCGTGGCGAGGGCTCGTGTGGGGCGGCTTCGTCCGCTTCTCCCTCGTGCAGCAGGCCTCGTTCGCCATCAACTCGGTGACGCACACGATTGGCACCCGGCCCCTGGCGAGCCGGGACGACAGCCGCAACAACGTGGTGATGGCGGTGCTGACGCTCGGCGCCGGGTGGCACAACAACCACCACACCTTCCCCGGCTCGGCCTTCACGGACTTCCGCTGGTGGCAGGTGGACATCTCGGGCCTGATGATCCGGCTGCTGGAGCGGCTCGGGCTGGCGTGGGATGTCCGCAGGCCCTCGCCGGAGGCCATCGCCGCGCGCAAGCGCCACTGAGCGCTCGCTCGGGCGTCACGCGCTGGCGTATTGCAGGCCGTCGGCCTCGCCCAGCGGGATGCTGAAGCAGAACGTGTTCCCCTCGTCCGAGGCGTCCAGCCAGATCCGCCCGCCGTGCGCCTCGACGATCTGCCAGCTCAGGTGCAGCCCCAGCCCCACCACGCCCGTGTAGCCCGCGGCGCCCGGGGGCAGCGGCTCGTAGAGCGGCTCGAAGACATGGGGCTGGCGCTCAGGAGGAATGCCGGGCCCATGGTCGCTCACCGAGACCACGGCCTGCTGGTCCGTGCACTGCATCCGGACCTCGATGGAGGCGCCGGGCGGCGAGTACCGGATGGCGTTCTCCAGCAGGTGCGCCACCACGTCTCCCATGCGCTGGCGGTCTCCATCGACGAGGAGCACCTCGGACACCTCGACGTGGATCGGGTTCTCCGTGGTGCGAGAGAGGCTCTTCACCTTCTCCTCCACCACCTCGCTCAGATCGAACCGGTCTCGCTCCATCTTCGGCAGGCCCGGCGCCATCCACACCGCGGCGAACAGGTGCTCCACCAGCTGTGCCAGCCGCCGCGTGTTCCGGGCAATGGCGGTGAGCCCCTTCTGCTGGCGCACGGAGTTCACCTCCATCCGGCTGAGGATGTCCGCCCACGTCTGGATGGTGGTGACGGGCGTCCTCAGCTCGTGGGCGGCGGCGGACATGAACTCCTCGCGCAGCCGCAGCGCCTCGCGGACCTCCAGGAACAGGCGCGCCTTCTCGATGGCCATGGCGAAGAGCTGGCCCACCATGGTGTGGAACTCCAGCTCCCGCGAGGCGAACTGGCGCGGCTCGTGGGTGAAGCACGTCAACACCCCCACGAGGTGCCCCCGGGAATGCAGGGGGATGGACACCAGGCTCCGGAAGCCCTCCTCCCGCCCGAACTTCCGGGCGAGCGCAGGCACCTCCCCGGACGCCATGTCCCCGATGACCTGGAGGGTCTCCTGCCGGGCGGCCTGGGCCGTGAGCAAGGGCGACTCGAAGGAGATCTGGTGGAGATCCTCCCGGACCTTCTGCCCCAGGCCGTGGGAGCCAATCAAGGTGAGCTGCTGGTGGTCGGGCTTGGCCAGCCACAGCCCGGCGGCGTCGGCCCCCAGCGCCTGGAGGCTCTGCTCGATGGCCACATGAGCGACACGCTCGAGCTCCACCTCCATGACCAGGGCCTGGCTGACGCGGGACAGCGACAGCTCCCTCTCGAGCAGCCGCGCCCGCTCCTTCTCCACCTGCATGCGCTCGGTGATGTCGTGGACGACGATCTCGCCCAGGATGATCTGTCCGGAGGAGTTGCGCACCGGGGAGCCGTTGATGCTGACCATGCGCTCCTCCCCCTGCGAGGTGCACAGCCGCAGCTCCACGTCGGTAAAGGTCTCCCCGGCCAGGGCGCGCTGGAGCGGCATCTCCTCCAGCTCCATGGGACGCCCATCCACATGCTGGAAGCAGTAGCGCTTGAGACACTCCTCGAGCGGCTGGCCCAGCGCGGAGCGATCCCTGAACCCGAGCAGGCGGCAGCCGGCCGGGTTGGCATCACAGAGCCGGCCGTCCGGGCTGGCGAGGAAGATGGCGTCCGGCACGCTGGCGATGATGGCGTCGCGCTGGCTGGCGTGCCGCTCGGCCTCCTCGCGCAGGGCGTCCACCTCGGCTTGGCGCTGCGCCACCCGGGCCGACATCTCATTGAAGGCCTCCGCCAGTTCCTGCAGCTCATCGCCCGTCTGGATGGAGACCCGCTGCCCCACCTCCCCACGGCCCACGGCCCGCGCTGCCAGCTGCAGGCGCCGCACCGGGTGGGCATAGAGGCGGGCCAGCACGGCCGAGAGGAGGGCGCTCAGCAGCAGGATGCCCAGGAAGGCCCCCAGCTTCGCGCGGAGCCACGCATGGAGCGGGGCCAGTGCCACGTCGCGAGGCGCCGTCACTCCCACAGCCCACCCATGGCGGGGCGTCGGGACGAAGGCGCCCAGGGAGGAGGCCTTGCTGAGCGGGTTGGTGAACCGCTCGAGCAGCACGGGCGTCCCGGCCAGCGCGAGCCGCAGGGGCGCGAACGAGAAGAACGCGCCGCTCTGCTCGTACGTCAGGTCGGGATACCCGGTGTGGAAGGCCAGCCGGCCCGTCGCGTCGACCAGGAGGATCTCCTGGCCGGACTGGAGGCGGGCGCTCAGATAGCGCTGCTCCAGCAGGTCGGTCTGCATGATGACGTTGACGACGCCCACCGGGTGGTCCCCAGGCCCGGGGATGGGCACGGAGATGAGGATCGCCGTGCGCTTGGGGCGCCTCAGCTCGATGACCTCGGAGATGACGGGAGCGCCCGTGGCCATCACCTTCTGGAAGTACGGGCGATCGCCGATGCGGAGCCGGGGCTCCGGGGGCTCGTCCGGCTCGCCCCAGCCGCGGTTGAGGCCGGTGGCGTCGTAGACACCGATGGCGTCATAGAGGGAGCTCCGCTGCACCAGCTGCTGCACGTGCACATCCAGCCGGCGGGGATCCATGCCCTGCACCAGCGGATCATTGGCCACCGCCTGGGCGAACTCGATGGCGGACTCAAAGGACTCGGTGATCTGCACCGCGACGGCCTGCGCGGCCATGCTCTGGGAGGCCAGCAGGGTCTCCTGCGTCCTCCGCTGGCCCAGGAAATAGTCAGCGCTCAGCAGCACCAGGACAGGCAGCAGCACGGCGCCGAAGGCGAGCAGCAGCTTGGCGTGGAAATGCAATCGGGGCATGGCCATCCAGGAGACGCGTTCCCCGTCTCAACAGTCATGCAGGCTCCTTGCCTTCTCCCGCCGCCCCTTCACCTGCAGGGACCAGGGGTAACCGGGCATGCCCCTGCCCGGTTTACTCAAGAGGAGCTGCCACCCTCGGGGGCTGCCAGCTGGCAGGCGGGCGCCTGGGAGCAGCTCCGCTCACCCAGCAGGGAGTGCCCGAGGACGAGCGCTGCTCACGGAGAGGGAACCAGCCCCTCGCCGTGCTTCACCAGGACGGCGCGCGCGTACGCCATCTGGAACCCGAGCCGCGCCGCATTGCGCTCTGTCGGGATTCCAGGCCGCGAGTGGATCACGGCCAGGCGGCTGCCAAGCTCACGCCCCCGCTCGAGCCGCCGGATGATCAGCGCCTGCTGGATGCCGCGCCTGCGATGGGTGGACTTCACGGAGGTCCCGAACAGCTGGGTGACGCCCTCGCTCGACTCGCAGCCGCCCCCACCCACGACCTCGCGGCCGATGCGGGCCACGAACAGGTCATACCCCGGAGCCGTCGAGGCCCTCATCCCGAACTCCACGATGGGCTCGGGCAGCGCCATGCCCTCCGGGAAGAACCCGCTGAAGGCCACGTCCACGTACTCGCGGACCGCGGCGATGTTCGTGGGGTCCACCCGCTCGATCGTCACCTCCGTGGGCCAGCCCCCTGGCAGGAGCGCGCGGAGGTCTTCGCCCTGCTGAAGGTCCCGGACGAGGGTGTTCTCGAACTCGTGGAGGACGAACCCTCTCTGGGCGAGCCCCGCGAGCAGCTCGGGCGGCGCGAACGGGCTCAGCTCGACCTTCGGCTCCGCGCCGCGCTCGGTGAAGAACGTGACGATCCGGTCGAGGTCCGCGTCCATGAGCGTCTGATCGAAGCCGATCCCGCAGACCTTGTTGATCGGTGAGCCCGGCGCATCGAAGAGGAGCCAGCCGTCGGCCAGCGGCACGGCCTCCTTGACGAACCGCGCCAGCGGAACTCCGTGCTTGTGTTCGACGAGCCGGGCGATGCCAGCGAAGTCCAGATCCTTCATCGCGAGCTCCGAGGGTGGGTGAGGTCCGGGGCCAGTGTGGTCCCAAGCTGCTAGGATGCCAAGCTCTCCCGCCTGCGGCCCGCCGCTCTGCCTCCATGCTCGCTCACGCGCTCGCAGCTCCCGCGTTGGACCTCTCCGCCCTGCCCGTCCACCGCAAGGTGCCGCCGCCGGAACTGCTGCGGGAGCATGAGCTGGGAGGGCGCAGGTGGGCCGTGGCGCTCCCGGTCACCTTCACGCCGTTCGCGTCGGCACAGCCGTGCTCGGCGCGCTGTGTGTTCTGCTCGGAGACGCTGTGGCCTCGGGACTCCCAGCGGCTCTCCGCCTCGCTGCGCCCGGGGCCGGGCTACCACGCGGGCCTCGCGCAGGCCCTGGTGGCACTCCGCGGGCTCCCGCTGGGCCTCTCGCTCTCCGGGCTCGAGTCCACCGATGTGCCCGAGTGGCTGCTGGGAGTGCTCGACGTGCTCGAGGCCCACGAGCGCCACCCCGAGGGCCAGGTGGAGGAGAAGGTCCTCTACTCGAACGCCGCGGGCCTTAGCGGGGAGACCTCGGGCGCGGTGCTGCTGCCGCGCCTGGCGCGCTTCGGGCTAACGCGGGTGGAGATCTCCCGCCACTTTCATGAAGCGGGACGCAACGACGGCATCATGCGCTTCCGGCCCGGGCAGCCCATCGCCCGGCAGGAGGTGTTCGAGGAGACGGTGCGCACCGCGCGGGAGCATGTCCCGGTCCGGCTGGTCTGCATCGTCCAGCGCATGGGGGTGGCAACTCCGGAGGACGTGGAGGCGTACCTGGACTGGGCGGTGGAGCGGCTGGGCGTGACGGACGTGGTGTTCCGGGAGTTCTCGCGCCTGCACGGGCTCTACCGGCCCAACGGCACGCAGCGCACCATCGAGCGGGATCGGGTGGCCATCGAGTCGCTGCTGGGGCCGCTGCTGCCCGGGGCGCGGCGCGGAGACTCCGGCTTCGAGCCCGTGGAGCTGACTCAAGGATATTATTACTGGAATGTGCGCATGCGCTGGCGCGGCCGGTGTGACGTAACGTTCGAGGCGTCGGACTACGAGGAGATGAAGGCGCGGCACCGCTCGGGCGTCATCCACAAGTTCGTCTTCCACGCCAACGGCAACCTCTGCGCGGACTGGGATCCGGAGCGAGAGGTGCTGCTGCGCACCGCATGAGCGCCCTGCCCGTCGAGCACCGCGTCTACCTGGAGGTGCTGCGCCAGCTGCGGGAGCGGGAGGTGGCCTTCGCCGTCATCGGCTCGTTCGCGCTGCGGCTGCACCTGGACGCGCTCGACCGCGAGCCCGTCCCGGACTGCGATCTGGTGGTGGACCCGGCGCCGGACAACCTGCAGCGCTGGGCGGCCACGCTGGCGGAGGAGGGCTGGGCGCTGGCGATCTGGGACCAGCCGGTGTCCCCTCCGCTCGACCTGGAGCACCTGCGCGGCAAGTACTACGTGCGTGCCAGGAAGGGGGCGCTGGTGATCGACGGGACCTTCGAGCTCGAGCGCCTGCCGGTCCACGAGCTGCTCGCCCGGGCCACAGCGGTCCAGGGACTGCCCGTGGCGGACCTCGACACGGTCCTCGCCCTGAAGCGCTCGCGCGGCACTCCGAGGGACCTGGAGGTGGTGGCCCAGGTGGAGCGCTGGCGCCAGAGTCACCGCGCGCGCTGAGCCACCCCTCCCGTCCCGGCCTGGAGCCCGAGCGCGCAGGCTACTTCGTGGGGGCCGGAGCCGGAGCCGGAGCCTTGTCGCCCACGGGGGCCTTCGCCGGCTGCTTCCCCGCTGCACCGGGCGCGCCGGCCGCAGCCGGATCCGGCTCGAACAGCCGCAGCGTCCAGAGCGAGCCGGTGTTGTACCCAGGCAGGCCCAGCGGGTTGAAGATGCTCGCGCTCGTCGCGTAGCCACCCGCGTACGCACGGGGGAACTCCGTCAGCTTCAGCGCGCAGCCCACGAGCACCACACCCGGGCGCGGCACGGCGTTGCTCACCGCGGTGCACTTGCCCTTCGCGGTGAAGTGCCCCTCGGGCAGATCGAAGCTCGCGTACATGTCCGCCTGGCTGCCCTCGGGGAAGGTGCGGTCGGTGATGAGCGCGCACGCCTGCGCCTTGCCCACCCCCTTCGGCCCACCGGGCTTCACCTTCCCGTCCGCGCTCTTCTCCGGCACGGAGATGATCCCCGGCAGCTTCACGTTCGCCGGGAAGGGCGCGGCCTGGCAGAGGGTCGGATCCGCTGCCGCCTTGGGATCCTCCTGGGTCCGGAACTGGTACGTCACCTCGCCCGCCAGCGCGGCGAGCGGCAGGGTGAGCACGAGCGAGACCACACAGGCAGAGAGGCGCATGGGACGACTCCTCGAAGAAGGTGAGCTTCGGGATCTAACGCGATCCAGGAGGTCCGCGCCCGCGGAGATGACGGCCCCGCGCGGCTACAGCCGCACCAGCTGGGCGCCGTAATGGACACTGGCGCCCACAGCAGCCACCATCACCAGGTCCCCGCTGCCCAGGCGCACCCGGCCGGACTCGAGATCCTCGGCCAGCAGGATGAGCATGCCGGCCGCGGAGCTGTTGCCGTAGCGGTGCACGTTCATCGCCACGCGCTCGGGAGACAGGCCCGCGTGCTTCATGAAGAACTCCATCAGCCGCCGATTGGGCTGGTGGAAGTAGTAGCGCTTCACCTCGGAGGTCAGCTCCCGGTGCTTCTCCAGCACCGCGTCGATGCAGTGGCCCATGACCCGCGGGTAGCTCTGCGCCACCTTGGGCCCGTTCACCACGAAGGCCATGTCGCCCGGGCGCGCGCGGCCCTGGAAGGGCAGCTTCATGCCACCGCCGCCGCGGCGATAGACCAGGTCCCCGTGCGTGTTGCCGGACATCGTCGCCAGGATGCCCGTGCCCTCCTCGCCATCCGCGCGCAGGATGACCGCGCCCGCCCCATCCCCGAAGACGTACGCGGACAGGTACGCGTTGAGCGGCTTGTGCCCGGGCTCGGGGATGATCTCGTCCGTGTAGACCTCCCGGTTGACGTGCGGGGAGCACAGCGACGAGGCCACCACCGCCACCGTCTTGAAGCGGCCGCCCTCCATCATCTTGCTCGCCATGTCGATGATGTACGGGGTGCCGCCGCACCCATCGTCGATCACCAGCGCGAAGGTGTCCGTGCGGCACTCCAGCCGCCGGTGCAGCTCCATCGCGTCGTGGTTGAAGTTCAGCTCGTCCGGCGTGCAGGTGACGAGCAGGATGGCGTCCAGCTCCTTCGCCTCCACCCCCGCCTGCTTCAGCGCCTTGCGCAGGGCGAGCTCACACATGTCCGAGTTCGTCGCCGGGTAGATGGGCAGATCATTCTCGGGCGGAGGAATGGCCATGCCCTCCTTGTCATCGATCTCCCACAGGTACCGCCGCTCCTCGATGCCCGTCTTCTCGAAGATGCGCTCCGCCGACCAGCCCGGAAAGGCCCTGGCGATGCGCTCGTTGCTGATGACTCGGGAAGGGACGAAGGCGCCAGCTCCGGCAAAACGCACAGTGGGCATAGTCGTTTCTCGCGGTGGTGTGAGGTGCTTGCCTGCTGATGGAACTCATGAGCAGGCGGCATGCCACGCGGGACGTGTTTGAAGAGGCGCGCTCCGGGCCCTTGGGAGCCCTCACCGGCGTGCTGCCCGTCTTCCCTCGTTTTCCCACCCTTCCATTGCTTACTTGAGGCCCCTGGCCCCTACTTCCTTCTCGAAGTACCCGAATTTATGAATGAATCGAGTCGGAGAAGACCTCATGGGTTGAGCGCCCCCCGTGAAGTGCACGCTACGTATGGGGGCTGGCAGCCCGAACGAACGGGTCATCTGAGACACCAGGGGGTCGTGGGCGCCCTCAGAGCGCCGTCCAATGCAGTGCGGGTGACCCACTCCCGGGTGTGCCTGGGTGCGCTCACGCCCGCCCCACCCCACCAGGTCACCCTCCGGAGGTGCCTCCGCGCCGGCCTCGGGGCGCGCCCAGCCCCTTAAAGGGGGGGAGGCTCGGCAGCCGGAGGCGGGTGCCGGGGCAGGGACACAGTGAAGGTCGTCCCGTTCTCCACCGTGGACTCCACGGAGATGCTGCCTCCGTGGGCGTCGACGATGTGCTTCACGATGAAGAGCCCCAGGCCGATGGAGTGCTTGCCCCGCGGCCCCGTGCCTCCGCCCCGCTTGAGCGGCTGGAAGAGCTGGCCCATCAGCTCGGGGGGAATGGGCTCCCCCCTGTTGTTCACCGAGAGCCGGACTTCGTCGGGCAGGCCCTGGGTGTGCACCCGCACCGCGCTGTGCTCGGAGCTGTAGGCGAGCGCGTTGCTCACCAGGTTGGTGATGAGCTGCGCCAGCCGGTCCGCGTCCCACTCGCCGCGCCCGCTCCCTGCCTTCTCCAGGACGAGCTGCCGGCGCGGGTGGGCGAACTGGACCTCCTCCACCACCTGCCGCGTGAGCTCGTGCAGATCCAAGGGCCGGAGCCTCACGGGGAGGGTGCCCTGGAGCCGGGCCTCGGTGAAGTCCAGCAGATCCGCCAGCAGCCGGGTGGCGCGCTCGGCGCTGCAGAGGATGCGATCGATGGTGCGGTGCCCTGGCTCGTCCAGCCTGCCCTGCTTCAACAGCAGCGTGGCGGCCATGGAGATGGCGTTGAGGGGGTTGCGCAGATCATGGCTGACGATGCCGATGAGGTGCTGCTCGAAGTCGGCCCGCCGCCGCGCCTCCTGCTCGGCCCGCTTGCGCTCGCTGATGTCCTGCAGCGCGCCCACCATGCGCAAGGCCCGGCCGTGCGCGTCGCGCACCACGTAGCCCTGGTCGCTGACGAACATGTACGAGCTGTCCCCACGCTGGAAGCGGTACTCGTCCGCCCAGTGGGCCTCGCCCCCCTCGAGCGTCGCGTGGAGGCCGCTCATCACGCGCTGCCGATCCTCGGGGTGGATGTGCTCGGCCCACCAGTCGATGGCCGGATTCACCTGGGTGAGGGTGTGGCCGGTGAGCCGCTGGAGGTTCTCGCTCCACTGCACCTGGCCCGTGCCGACGTTCCAGTCCCAGACGATGTCGTGGGTGGCCAGGGTGGCCAGGCGGTAGCGCTCCTCGGACTGGCGCAGCTCCTCCTGGGCGCGCCGGCGCTCGGAGATGTCCAACACCAGGCCCGCGACGGCCTTCACCTTGCCGTCGGGCCCTCGCTCGGGCAGGAAGACCGCCTCGAACCAGACGCCCTGGAACTCGAGCTCCTCCGAGAACGCCTCCCCGCGCAGCGCCCGCTCGACGGCGGTGAGGGCGGCCGGGTTGCCCCGGATGATCTCGAAGATGGACTGCCCCACCACCTGGCCCGGCTTGAGCCCGAGCCTCTCGAGGGCCTGGCCCTCACTGAGACTCATCACCCCTTGGGCGTCGAAGGACCAGCAGATGACGGGCAGCGACGCCAGCACGTGGCTCAAGCGCTCGCGCGCCTCGTCCCGCTCCCGCTGCATGCGCCGGGACAGGGTGACGTCGGTGGAGATGCAGCACGTGGCGTAGGGGCGGCCTCCCTCCCTGGGCAGGGGGAACTTCAGCGAGCGCCAGAGGTGCGCTCCATCCGCCTGCGTCACCTCCTCCTCCACCTCGAGCGGCTGCCCCGTGGCGAGCACCTGGACATCCGTGGCGCGGAAGATGTCCGCCACCTCCCGGGGGAAGCAGTCGTAGTCCGTGTGGCCCACGAGGGTCTGCCGGCTGGCTCCCACCAGCTCCTCGAAGCATCGGTTGACGAAGAGGTAGCGCCCCTGGGGGTCCTTGGCGGAGATGAGGGCGGGGGCATGGTCGATGATGTCCTGCAGCTTCGCCTCGCTGGCGCGCAGCGCCTGGTCGTGCTCCTCCGCATAGCGCCGCAGGGCCTCCGCGGCCGCAGTGCTCAGCGCGTCCAGCAGGAGCTTCAACGCCTCGGCCTCGAGAGGACAGGAGCCCTCCTGGAGGACCTCGAGGATGACGGTGCGCAGCAGGGAGTACTCCCGCACCACCGCGGAGATGTCGAGGCCCTGGCGAAAGCGCTGGGCGCCATGCGCCTCGGCGAGGGCGTGCATCGGGGTCAGCGGAGTGGGACCTGGGACCGGCGTGCCGCGCAGCGCCGCGACCACCGCGACGAGGAACTCCGGCAGCGAGTCGAGGAGCTCTCCCCGAGACAGATCGGCCTCAGAGCTCCCCCTCCGCACCCGCTCCTCCCACCGGCGGGTGATGTCCTCGCTGCGTGCCTCCAGGACATCAGCGAGGCCCTCGCTCGACGGGTCGCACGGGGTCATGGAGACACTCCTCCCACCGGCACGGGCGCCCGCCGTGCGCCATGGAGCCGCCAACCCTGACAGGGCCTGCTTCTCCGCCCGCCCCTGGAGGCCTCTGCCACCCGTTGTCCTCCGTTGCCCCGGATCGCCAGCGAATGTGGGCACTCCGCGCTGGGATGGCGAGAGGCCTTCAAGTCCCAGTCCGCCGTGGCCCCTGCCTGCCTGGACTCCTGCGATCAGAAGCGTGCCCTGAAAGCTGCAATAGCGGACAGAACCGGACACTTCTGAGGTTGCAACGGGAGCGGAGGCATCTAAGGTTCGGCCACCACCGCCGTGCCCGGGAGCAGCCCCGGAGCGCCGGTGCCTGTCCCATGGGCCACGTCCACATCATCCGCGACTTCGAGTCCCCGCAGGAGGGCTTCCCCCGGACCCTCCGCATCTACACGCCGGACGGGTACGACGCGCAGGGCGCGCACCGCTATCCCGTCCTCTATATGCACGACGGGCAGAACGTGTTCGCCCACCCGGAGTCGGCGGTGTTCGACACCTGGTGCGCCAACCACGCGCTGGAGGCGCTGGTGTCCGAGGGCCGGCTGGAGCCGTGGATCCTCGTCGCGGTGGACTCGGGGCCGGGGCGCTTCGAGGAGTACTCGCCGTGGGACGAGCCGCGCAACCAGGTGAAGGCCCGTGGCCAGCAGTACGCGCGCTTCCTGGTGGAGCAGCTCAAGCCGTGGGTGGATCGCGTCTACCGCACGCGCCCGGAGCCGGAGTGGACGGGGGCGATGGGCTCGTCGCTGGGCGGGCTCATCTCGCTGTACCTGGGGTGGCAGTACCCGGAGGTGTTCGGCCGCATCGGGGCGCTGTCGCCCACGGTGATGTGGAGCGAGCGGCAGCTCTTCGAGAAGTGGAACGCCCACAGCCGCAAGTGGACGCGCATCTACCTGGACGCGGGCTCCACCGAGCACATCGCGACGGACAACGTGCCCTTGAACTACGGGGTGGCCACGCGCGAGTTCTACGCGCACCTCAAGCGCCTGGGGTACGACGACCACGAGGTGATCCTCGTGCTGGAGCCTGGAGGGCAGCACCACGAGAAGGACTGGCAGCGGCGGCTGCCGTTCGCCTTCCGGTGGCTGTTGGGCTGATCCGTGAAAGCGCGGGCACCGGTCAAGCTGGAGGCTCGGCTCATCTACGGTGAGGTCATCGAGGGCCTGCTCCGGCATGGGCTGCACGGCCAGGTATCGCTGCGGCTGCGCGAGCGCCTGCGGCAGCTGGGGTTGGACGTGGACCGGCCGCCGCAGACCTTCTCCGCGGTGGTCTGGCGGCAGTGCCTGCAAGTCATCGTGGAGGAGGCGTTCCCCGGGGTGCTCCCCGAGGAGGGGTTCCGCCAGCTCGCGCGGCAGCACCTGGAGGGCTACGGGCGGACGCTGCTGGGGCGCGCCACGATGCGGGTGCTGCGGCTGCTGGGGCCGCGGCGCATGGTGCAGCGGCTGCCGCACGTGCTGGGCTCCACGGACAACTACACCGTGGGCGTGGTGGTGGAGCAGGGGCCGAGCACCTTCGAGCTGACGCTCAACTCGAGCCCACTCCCCGCGGGCTACGCCGAGTCCCTGTTCGAGTCCTTCCTGAAGGCCAGTGGCGCGGAGGAGCCGCGGGTGAAGCTCGTGCAGTCCAGCGCGGACAGCTGCACGTATCAGCTCGACTGGAAGGGGCGCTGAGGGCGGGAGCGGCTACCGGGTGGCCTGGATGAAGCGCACGTCCTCATGCATGCGCTCCAGCTCCTCGTGGCGGGTGAGGTACATCTCGGTGCCCATTGCGGCCTGGTACACGCTGGGCATGTTCGAGGTGTGCATCATCAGCGTGGAGCCGAGCCGGCTCAGGATCTCCTCGTGGCCGTGGAGGTAGGGCCGGCCGGCGCGCCGGGCGATGTGGCACACGTGGTACCTGGGGCTGAAGCGGATGCCGGCGACGGGCTCGCCCGTGACGACGCGGGCCCAGAGCCGGTACACGTCGATGTCGCAGGCGTAGTTGATCATGTCCGTCATGAAGCCGCCGGGTGGGCGGAGGTTCGCCTCGAGCGCGACGAAGCGCTCATCCGGCAGACGGAAGAACTCGAGGTGGAACCAGCGCTCGCGCAGGCCGAGCGCGTCCACGGCCTTGCGGCCGAGCGCATCGAGCGCGTCGGGGATGGACTTGAGGCTCCAGAAGGAGATGTCGCGCCGCTCGGTGACCACCTCCATGACGCCGTCGCTGTACTGGTGGCTGAGGGTGAAGAGGATCTTGCCCTCGCGGTCCACGACACCGTCATAGGTGACGATGGTGCCCTGGACGTAGGACTGGGCGACGTAGGCGGTAGGCAGGGGCTGGGCGAGGGCCTGGTCCACCTCGGCGTCGCTGCTGACCTTGAAGGTGTGAGCGGCGCCCACGCCCACATCGGGCTTGAGGACGAGCGGATAGCCGACGCGCTGGGCGAAGGCCTTCACCTGGGCGGCACTCTGGACGAGTTCGAGCTCCGGGTGGGGCACACCGGCTTCACGGAAGACGGTGGCCATGCCGGACTTGGAGCGCAGGCGGTGGATCTCGGCGGGCTTGAGGCCGAAGACGTGGAAGTCCTCGCGCAGCCGGGCCTCCTGGCCGAGCCAGGACTCGTTGAGCGACTCGATGCGATCGATGTGGCCGTGGCGCCAGGTGAGGTAGCCGGTGGCGCGCAGCAGGGCCTCGTAGTCGTGGAGGCTGGGGGTGAAGAAGTACTCGCGGAGCGTCTCCCTCAGCTCCTGGCGGAGGGTGTCGTAGGGGGCGTCGCCGATGGCCAGGACGTTGACGCCCCGCTCACGCAGGGCGGTGACGAAGTGGAAGTACTGCGGCGGGAAGTGGGGGGAGATGAAGACGAAGTTCATGGCTCCTCGGAGCACGCCACGGGCTCAGTTCTTCGTCAGCGGCCGGTAGCGGATGCGGTGCGGCTGCAGCGCCTCGGGCCCCAGCCGCTTCTTCTTGTCCGCCTCGTAGTCCTGGAAGTTGCCCTCGAAGAAGAACACCTTGCTGTCTCCCTCGAACGCCAGGATGTGCGTCGCGATGCGGTCCAGGAACCACCGGTCGTGGCTGATCACCACCGCGCACCCCGCGAAGCTCAGCAGCGCCTCCTCCAGGCTCCGCAGCGTCTCCACATCCAGGTCGTTCGTCGGCTCGTCCAGCAGCAGCAGGTTGCCGCCGCTCTTCAGCGTCTTCGCCAGGTGCACCCGGTTGCGCTCTCCGCCCGACAGGTCCTTCACCCGCTTCTGCTGGTCCTGCCCCTTGAACGAGAACCCCGCCAGGTACGCCCGGCTCGGGATCTGTCCCGCACGCCCCAGGTCGATCTGGTCCAGCCCGCCGCTGACCTCCTCGAAGACCGACTTGTCCCCATTCAGCGCGTCGCGGCTCTGGTCCACGTACGCCAGCTTCACCGTCTCGCCGACGCGCAGCTCGCCCGCATCCGGCTTCTCCACCCCGGTGATCATCCGGAACAGCGTCGTCTTGCCCGCGCCGTTCGGCCCGATCACCCCCACGATGCCACCCGGCGGCAGCTTGAAGTTCAGCTCATCGATCAGCAGCCGATCCCCGAACGCCTTGCGCAGCCCCTTGGCCTCCACCACCAGCCCACCCAGCTTCGGCCCGGGCGGGATGGTGACTTCGCCCGTCGCGTCGCGCTTCTCCTGCGTCTGGTTGACCAGATCCTCGTACGCGGCGATGCGCGCCTTGCTCTTGGCCTGCCGCGCCTTCGGGCTGGCCCGCACCCACTCCAGCTCGCGCTTGAGCGTCTTCTGCCGGTGGCTCTCCGCCTTCTCCTCCAGCTCCAGCCGCTTCTGCTTCTGCTCCAGCCACGAGGAGTAGTTGCCCTTCCAGGGCACGCCCTCGCCCCGGTCCAGCTCGAGGATCCACTCGGCCACGTTGTCCAGGAAGTACCGGTCGTGGGTGATGCTGACGATGGTCCCCTTGTAGTCCTTCAGCGCCTTCTCCAGCCACGCCACGCTCTCGGCGTCCAGGTGGTTGGTGGGCTCGTCCAGCAGCAGCAGGTCCGGCTTCTCCAGCAGGATGCGGCACAGCGCCACGCGGCGCTTCTCACCACCCGACAGCTTCGTCACGTCCGCATCACCCGGCGGCAGCCGCAGCGAGTCCATCGCCATCTCGAGGGTGCGGTCCAGCTCCCAGCCGTTCGCCGCATCGATGGCGTCCTGCAGCCGGCCCTGCTCCGCGAGCAGCTTCTCCATCTCCGCGTCGCTCATGGGTTCGGCGAACTTGGCGGACACCTCGTTGAAGCGGTCCAGCAGGGCGCGGATCTCCTTCAGGCCCAGCTCCACGTTCCCCTTCACGTCCAGCGAGGTCTCGAGCTGGGGCTCCTGCGGCAGGAAGCCCACCTTCGCACTCGGGTCCGGCTTGGCGATGCCGAAGAACTCCTTGTCCACCCCGGCCATGATGCGCAGCAGCGTGGACTTACCGGAGCCGTTGGGGCCGATGACGCCGATCTTCGCGCCCGGGAAGAAGGACAGGTAGATGCCCTTGAGGATGTCCTTCCCGCCCTTGACCTTGCGCAGGTCCTGCATGGTGAAGATGAAGTTCTGGGCCATCGCGGGTTCGGTGCCTCCAAATGACGACGTAGACGGTGGCGGATACTAAGGAGGGCCGCGGGGTGCAAGGAACTCTCCATGCTCCCGCCTCGCCCGGGTGCTTAGCGGCGAAGCCGGTCCCACAGGGACTCGGCCGTCAGGTATGCGAAGTCCGCGTCCCCGAAGCGCACCAGGTCCCCGTCCTGCACGTAGTACTCCTTGTGCGACTCCAGCGGGTGGCCGTTGAGCTGCGTGCCGTTCATCGACCCCAGGTCCACCACCGTGCAGCTGTCCGTCTGCCCGTTCCAACTCAGCCGCGCGTGCTCCTTGGAGACGGACGGATCGTTGATGACCAGGTCGCAGCTCGGCATGCGCCCCACCGTGAGCGAGTCCGTGCTGCGCAGCGGCGGCATCGTGGCGACGATGAGCTCGTCGAACCTCAGCATCACCGCCAGCTGCATGGCCTCCAGGCTCGGCCCCGTGGCCGCCATGGTGCTCTGCGCCCCCATGCGCATCGCCATCTGCTCCACCACCGGCCGCGGCGGCTTCTGGACGAGCACGAAGGGACCAATCTGGTTGCAGAAGAACGCCTCGGTCAGCCGTGAGGCCAGCGACCGCAATTCCCGGACATTGAGCATGGCGCGCGCAGTCTAGCGCGGCGCCTCGTGACCACCACTCCCAGAGGTGCTAAGCCCCGCCTCCGCCATGTCCTCGCCCGTCGTCCTCGAGCTGCAGGGGCTCACCAAGAGCTATGCCAAGCTCACCGCTCTCTCCGACGTGAACCTCTCCATCCGCCAGGGAGAGATCTTCGCCCTGCTGGGCCCCAACGGAGCAGGCAAGACGACGCTCATCGGCTCCATCTGTGGGCTGGTGAAGAAGACGAGCGGCCGCATCCTCCTGTTCGGCAAGGACCTGGACCAGGACCCCGTGGGCCCCCGCTATGACGTGGGCCTGGTCCCCCAGGAGATCAACTTCGACCCCTTCTTCTCCGTGGCCGAGTCCCTCCACATCCAGCTCGGCTACTACGGCCGCCCCCGGGACGAGGCCCGCGTGGACGAGGTGCTCACCGCCCTCAACCTCCAGGGCAAGAAGGACTCCCTCACCCGCGCGCTCTCCGGCGGCATGAAGCGCCGCCTGCTCATCGCCAAGGCCCTGGTGCACCGCCCCAAGCTCGTCTTCCTCGACGAGCCCACCGCCGGCGTGGACGTGGAGCTGCGCAGGGACTTGTGGACCTACGTGCGCAAGCTGGCCGCCGAGGGCACCACCATCGTCCTCACCACGCACTACCTGGAGGAGGCCGAGGAGCTGGCCGACCGGGTCGGCGTCATCAACGACGGGCGCCTGCTGCTCGTAGAGGACAAGGCCTCGGTGATGCGCCGCTTCGGCGAGCGCCGCCTCGTGGTCACCTTCGAGCAGCCCCTGGCCGAGCTGCCCGAGGCCGCCCGCCGCTTCAACGCCACCCTCTCCGAGGACCGCCGCACGCTCACCTATGTGGAGCGCGAGGGCACTCCCCCCTCGGGCGAGCTGCTGCGCGCCCTCTACGCCCAGGGCCTCCCCATCTCCGATGTGGAGACGCGGCGCTCGCGCCTGGAGGACGTGCTCATCGAAATTCTGCGCGGCCGCCCCCAGAAGGCCGCCTGAGCCCCCACCCCTGCCCGCGCCCACGCCATGAACACCCTCGGGATGAAGACGCTGTTCGAGAAGGAGGTCCGCCGCTTCATGCGCGTGCCGGGCCAGACCGTCCTCTCGCCGCTCATCAGCACCACGCTGTACTTCATCGTCTTCGGCTACTCCATCTCCACCCGCGTCCACGAGGTGGAGGGCGTGCCGTACCTGCCCTTCATCGTCCCGGGCCTCATCTTCCTGGGCATCGCCAACAACGCGTTCCTCAACTCCAGCTCCTCGCTCTTCATCACCAAGATGCAGGGCACGGTGGTGGACCTGCTGGTGGCGCCCCTGGGGCCCGGTGAGCTGATGGCCGGCTTCATCGGCGGGGCCATGGTGCGCGGGCTCGTGGTGGGCGGGCTCACCTGGGCGGTGGCCGCCCTCTTCACCGGCTTCAGCCTCCAGCATGCCCTGGTGGCCGCCTACTTCCTGCTCATCTCCTCCTACGTCTTCAGCGTGCTGGGGATGATGGCGGCCATGTGGGCCGAGAAGTTCGAGCAGATCAACTTCTTCCCCACCTTCGTGATGATGCCGCTCACCTTCCTGGGAGGCGTCTTCTACTCGGTGCGCGAGCTGCCCGCCCCCTGGAACCAGCTCAGCCTCTTCAACCCCATGGTCTACATGGTCGAGGGGCTGCGCTACGGCATGCTGGGCCGCAGCATCTTCCCTCCCATGCTCGGAGGCGGCATTCTGCTGGTCCTGGCCGTGGTGGCCACCGCTGTGGCCTACCTGGCCCTGCGCTCCGGGTACAAGCTGAAGGCCTGACACCCGCCCACAGCGGGGTGCGGTGCACCAGACAATTCGAGCCTGTCTGCTCCCTCGGCTGACCAGGGAACGGAAAGTCGGGCTTTCGCGTCGTACCCCGGCTCAGGATATCTTAGAAAACGAGATGGCTGTCCCCTTCGGGAAGTACGAGCTGCTTCGCAAGATCGCTTCGGGCGGCATGGGCCAGGTGTTCCTGGCCCGTGAGCGCAGCTCGGTCGAGCGCCTCGTCGTGCTCAAGCTCATTCTCCCGCACCTGGCCGAGGACGATGAGTTCCTCACCATGTTCCTGGAGGAGGCGCGGCTGGTGGCCCGGCTCCAGCACCCCAACCTCGTCACCATCCTCGACTTGCTGGAGGTGGAGGGCCGCCACTGCCTGGCCATGGAGTACGTGCAGGGCGACGACGTGCGGCGGCTGGACAAGCAGACCCGGCTGAAGGGCCGGCTGCTGCCCGCGGGGCTGGTGATGCGCATCACCTCCGAGGCCGCCGCCGGGCTCGACTACGCGCACAAGGCCCGTGACGCCCAGGGACAGCCGCTGCGGCTGGTGCACCGGGACGTGTCCCCGCAGAACATCCTCGTCGGCTTCGACGGGGCGGTGAAGATCATCGACTTCGGCGTGGCGAAGGCGGCCAGCAGCGGCCACCAGACCGCCACCGGCGTGCTCAAGGGCAAGTACCCGTACATGTCCCCGGAGCAGGCCTCGGGGCAGGCCATTGACGGGCGTAGCGATCAGTTCGCCCTCGGCGTGGTGATGTGGGAGCTGCTCACCGGCCGGCGCCTCTTCAAGGGCGAGTCGGACATGATGACGCTGCGGCTGGTGAAGGACTGCCAGGTGCCGCGGCCCTCGCAGATCAACCCCAAGCTGCCGCCGGGGCTGGACGAGGTGGTGCTCCGGGCGCTCGCCCCCACGCCGGACAAGCGCTACCCGGACTGCGGCGCGTTCCGGCTCGCGCTCGAGGACTACATCATCCAGCTGCGGCTGCCGGCCAGCACCGCGCACCTCTCGGCGTTCCTGCGGGAGCTGTACTCGGAGCGCATCGCCGCGGAGTCGGACCCGGCGAAGCTGGACCAGCTCGCCGAGGACGCGGACCTGGACACGAAGGACAAGTCCAACCCCTCGCGCAGCCACTCGGCCGCACCGGGCCACCGGGCCACGCCCTCCCGCTCCTCGCTGCCCAGCGTGGCGCCCAAGACGCGCTCCCGGCAGTCCGTGGAGGCCCTCGTGGGGCCCGCGCCCGCGCCGCGGCAGGAGCCCACGCGAGGCACCGAGTCGCTGGGACGTCCCTCTCCCGAGCGCCGCTTCCCGGTGCTTCCGGTGGCGGTGAGCGGCGCGGCGCTGCTCATCATCGCCGGGGCCGCGGTCGTCTACCTGACCCGGAAGCCGGAGCAGCCCCCGGAACCGCCGCCCGTGGTGGTCACCCAGCCCGTGAAGCCCGTGGATCCGCCCGTGGATCCGCCCGTGCAGCCTCCCGTGCAGCCCGCCTCTCCGCTGAAGGTGGAGCTGATGCTCCACTCCGAGCCGGCCGGCGCGGCGGTGCAGCTCGCGGGCAAGCCGGTCGGGGTGACTCCGGTGAAGCTGCCGCTCGCGCCGGAGGCCGCCCCCGTGGAGGTGACGCTGTCGCTGGAGGGGTACGAGCCCCTGACACAGCAGGTGTCCGCCGCGAACGCGCCCAGCCTGAAGCTGGCGCTGGAGCGGCGCGCCGTGCCTCCCACGAAGCCCACCGGCAACGGGAAGAAGACGCCTCCGACCGGCTACATCAAGAAGGGCCGCTGAGCCTGCCGGGCGCGGCCCCGCTCAGATGCGCGGCGGTGCCTGGGCCACCAGCCGGCGGATGAGCTCCGGCTCGAACGGCTTGTCGATGCGCGGGTGGGAGTAGTTCTGCAGGAAGGCCCGGGCCCGCGCGGTGAAGCCACCGCCCGTCATGAAGACGAGCCGCGGCAGGCACTCGGGGTGACGCTTCGCCAGCTCGGCGTGCACGTCCATGCCCGTCAGGTCCGCCATCATCAAGTCACAGAAGATGCGGTCGAACTCCGTGTCGCGCTCCAGCAGCGCGAGCGCCTCGCGGCCGCTGCTGGACACCACCACCTCGTTGCCCCGGCCGATGATGCGCCGCATGACGGAGGCGATGCTCGCCTCGTCGTCGATGACGAGCACCCGCTTGCCCTGCACGGGCGGAGCATCCAGCACGGAGGCCAGCGAGGGCGTCACCGCCTCGGTCCCCACGCCGCGGGTGGGCAGCACCACCCGGAACGTGCTGCCCTTGCCCGGCTTGCTGGCCGCCGTCAGCTCCCCGCGCAGCGCCTTGATGATGCCGTGGCAGATGGACAGCCCCAGCCCGGTGCCCTCGCCCTGGGCCTTGGTGGTGAAGAAGGGCTCGAAGGCGCGCGAGAGCACGTCCGGCGACATCCCCATGCCCGTGTCCGTCACCTCCACCACCACGTTGTTGTCCCGCGAGTAGGTGGTGAGCACGATGCGGTGGTGCGCCGAGTCCCCCTCGGGGAGGGCCTGGGCCGCGTTGATGAGCAGGTTGAGGAACACCTGGCCCAGCTTGGCCTCGTTGGCCCACACCCGCCCCACGTTCCCGTAGCACTTCACCACCTGCGCGCGGTAGCGGATGTGGTTCATCGCCATGGAGAGGCTGAACTCCAGCGCCGCGTGCACGTCCACCGGCTTCAGGTGCGAGTCGTCCGCCCGGGCGAACGTCTTCAAGTCCCGGACGATGCCGCGGATGCGCTCGGCGCCCTCGCGGGCCTCCGCCAGCGCCTCGGCCGTCTCCTTCAGCGCCTCTCGCGCCTCCACCTGGGGTAGCGCGCCCAGCTGCTCCAGGGCGAAGTGGATGTTGCCCATCACGAAGGACAGCGGGTTGTTGATCTCGTGCCCCACGCCCGCGGCGAGCTGGCCCGCCACCGCCAGCTTCTCCGACTGGACGAGCTTCTCCCGGGCCGCGAGCAGCTCCCGCGCGCGCTGCCGCGCCAGCTCCTCCGCCTCCAGGCGCCCCGAGTGCTCGCGGCTGAGCAGCGCGTCCCGCTCCTGCTCCGCCTTCTTCTTCTCGGTGATGTTGCGGAAGAAGATGGCGATGCCGCTGCCGGACGGGTACACGTGCACCTCGAACCAGCGCCCCGGCGAGTACTCCATCTCGAAGACGGAGGAGACGCGCTCCGCCATCACCCGCCGGTACTCGCGCTCGGTGACGGTGCCCAGCAGCTCCGGGCTCGTGCTCCAGATGTCCCGGCCGAAGAGCTTCTCGCGCGGCTTGCCCGTCAGCAGCAGCGCGTTGCGATTGATGTACGTATAGCGCCAGTGGGCATCCACGGAGAGGAAGCCCTCGGGCAGGTTCTCCAGCAGCTCCACCAGCCGGTCTCGCGTCTCGCGCAGCCCCGTCTCCGCGCGCCGGGCGGCGGTGATGTCGCGCAGCCGCACCAGCACGCCGTCGCGGAAGCGGGCCACGGTGGCCTGGAGCCACCCATCGAACCCATCACACGAGTGCGGGAACACCTGCTGGCAGGACTGGCCCGTCTCCACCACCTGATGGAAGGCCTCGAACTGGCCGGCCAGCCCCAGCTCCGGCGGCACCTCGTGGAGCTTGTGCCCCACCAGCCCGCCCACCCGCCAGCTCAGGGTGCGCTCCGCGGCGGAGTTCGCGTAGATCCACTCGAAGTCGATCAGCGAGCCCTCGTCATCCCGCACGGCGCGCAACGCCATGCTGCCCTCGGGGTGCGTGTCCTCCACCTCCGCCAGCACGCGGAGCACTTCGTCTCCCTCCCACGGGGGAGAACACCTCAGGAGCTTGGGGGGCTCGATGAACGCGGGCTTCGGCATGCCTGAGGTCCTCCAACGCGTGGCGGCCAGACCATGTGCAGGAAGCCAGGGCCGCAGCTTCCTCGGCATGCACAAGCTTACTCGCTTGCCTCACCGGGTACAGACTCTGGCCCCCTCCGGAAACGGTCGCCTGTGAACAGACGAACGGCGCGAGGAGGCTGAGCTCCCCGCGCCGTCTTCAACGCCGCCATCGGATTACTTTGATCAGAGCGCCTACGGCTGGATCTCGCGCACGCTCAGCCACTTGAAGTCGACATCGCTCGCGCTGTCCCAGCGGAATACTGCAATGGGGCCACCCCAGCTGATGGGCATGGCGTTGGAGGCCGCCCCGCAGTGTGAGGCATCGCCGCCCCAGCCGCCGGCGTCCACCATGTCGTAGATCTTCCGCCAGGTGACCTTGTCGGCGTTGTCATTGAGGAACAGCTCGAGCCGCACGGCCGCCTGGTTGTTCACGAGGGTGTTGCGCATGACGGCCTTGAAGCCGACCCAGCGGCCCTTGAGCGAGCTGGTGGCGGCCTTGTACGCGGCCTGCTCGTAGCTGACGTGCCACGTCTCTTTCTGCCAGCGGGTGCGCCCGTCATAGTGCAGCGCGCCCTTGTACGAGGAGCCCTCGCACGCCAGCGAGTCGGTGTGCCGGCCGCCGCGCGCGTACCAGTCGAAGTTGTCGCCCATGTCCGAGGCGGCGTTGAGCTTCACGAAGCCCGTCATCTCCACGTTCTTCCAGTCGTTGGGGGCCTGCATGTAGCCACGGCTGGCCAGGGTGTCCCGGTTGTACGTGGAGATATTTCCCACGTTGTAGCCGGTGGAGGTGAAGACGGACATGCGCACCTGGGAGGACTGGATCTTCCAGGAGCCATCCGCGTTGCGGGTGATGGTGTTCTGGGGGTTGAAGCGCGGATCATTCGTCGCATCCGCCGCCAGGGCCCAGCTCTCGCCGCCCGCCTTGGAGGGGTACATCATCGTCACTCCGAACACGTCCGTGCCCGGCGTGGGCGTGGGCTCGGTCGGAGGCGGAGGAGTCGGAGCCGGCTCCGTGGTGCCGCCGCACTCGAGCACGCGCAGCTCGCTGATGCTGGCCCAGTTGTTGGACGTGTTGCCCTTCACGGTGACCTTCACGTAGCGCGCGGTGGCCGGGGTGAAGGACACCCGCTGCGGCTGCAGCGAGCGGGGGCTCAGGCCCGCGGCGACGATGTACCAGGTGCTGCCATCGCGCGAGACTGACACCTCGTAGTTGCTGCTGCGCTCGTCACCGCGGTACCAGGTGATGTCCACGGCGCCTACCTGCTTGTCGGCGCCGAGATCGGCGCGGATCCAGCAGCCGATCCCATCGCAGGACCAGCGGGTGGCCGTGCTGCCGTCGAGCACGTTGGCGGGGACGTTGCCGTCATTCGCGCTGGCGGTGACGGACGTGATGGGGAGTGCCGAGCAGGTGGTCTGGGCCCGAGCCGGAGTCGCGAGGGCCAGCAGGGACAGCACGCAGAGCGAGGGGATCAGAGCTCCGGAGAGGAGCCAGGGGTGAGACGTCTTCGATCTGATCAAGGATTGTGTTCCTCGGGTGGAGGCCACGGGTCCGTGTGCCTGCTCCCGGAGTGATCCCGGAGCGGAGAGCACACGACTGCCCGCGGCCAGCGTTGTTGCCAGTGCCCCGCCTCGAACGTGAAGGGCCTACTCGCCCTCCCGATCATGACGGGACGCGTCGTTCTTGCAGCCCCGAGTACCGGATGCGCTTTTCCTTTGTTCCCAAGCCGCGCGCGCGCTGTCTCTCGCCTGGAAGGTGGGTCCGGTGTCGCATCCCCTCGCGACCCACGCCTGCCTGGGTGAGCACGCGCGTGTGCGCGCTCTCATGAGCGGTGCGCGAGGCTCAGCCTGGCAGCCGCACCACGAGGGCCGAGGGACCCTCCAGCCGCACGACACCCTCTCTCAAGGGAGGTGCCTCCACGGCCCCACCGAAAGCAGGCGCCTCGCTCCAGAGCACCACCTGGGCGCGTGCACCCTCCGGCAGGCGGTGCTCGAGCAGGCCCTGCACGTTGGTGAAGGCAAGCAGCCGCTGCCCGGCGCCCCGGCGCTCGAGGACGAGCGCGCCAGGTCCCAGCGCTCGCGCCTGGGAGCTGCCCCGGCCCTTCTCTCTCAGTGCGGGTTCGGTGGCGCGCAGCCGCAGCAGCTCCCGGTAGAGCGCTCTCACCTGGGCGTGCGGCGGGCGCCCGGCCTCGTCCCAGTCGAGGCGCGAGCGCTCGAAGGTCTCGCCCGCCTGTGGATCCGGCACGGTGTCCCCGCCGAAGCGGGCGAAGCCGGCGAACTCCTTGCGCCGGCCCTCGGTGACGAGCCGCCCCAGCTCCTCGTGGTGGTCCGTGAAGTAGAGGAAGGGCGTGCTGGCGTTCCACTCCTGCCCCATGAAGAGCAGCGGCGTGTACGGGGACAGCAGCAGCAGGGTGCTCATTGCCCGGTAGGCCGCGGGCGAGACGTCGTGGCCGAGCCGCTCGCCGTGGGCGCGGTTGCCCACCTGATCATGGTTCTGGATGCAGTGGACGAAGCACCGGGGCGGCAGCTCGCCCGCAGGCGTGCCCCGCGCATGGCCCTGGTTCTTCGACACCTGCCCCTCGTAGAACCAGCCCTGACGGAGCGTGCGCGCGATGTCCTCCGCGCTGCCCGTGTAGTCCCGGTAGTAGCCCTCGCTGTCACCCGCGAAGGCCCGGCGGAGCTGGTGGTGCAGATCATCCGCCCAGACGCCGTCCAGCCCCAGGCCCCCCGCGGTGGCCGGGCGGGGAAGGCGGGCCTCGTTGCGATCGTCCTCGGCGATCACGAGCACCCGGCGGCCGGGCGCGGCGGCGCGGGCCCTGGCGGCGATCTCCGTCAGCAGGTGCGGCGAGCTGTCATCCACGATGGCGTGCGCCGCGTCCAGCCGCAGACCGTCCGCGTGGTAGTCGCGGATCCACATCTCCACATTGGAGAGCACCAGCTCCCGCACGGGCGCGGAGTCCTCGCCATCGTAGTTGACGGCATCACCCCACGGGGTGTGGTGGCGGCCGGTGAAGTAGTGCGGCGAGTAGCAGCGCAGGTAGTTCCCGTCCGGACCGAAGTGGTTGTAGACGGCGTCGATGAGCACGGCGAGCCCGTGCGCGTGCGCGGCGTCGATGAGCTGGCGCAGCCCGGTGGGGCCGCCATAGGTGTGCTGCGGGGCGAAGAGCTCCACCCCGTCGTAGCCCCAGTTGCGCGAGCCCGGGAAGCTGGCCAGCGGCATGAGCTCCAGGGTGTTGACGCCCAGCTCGCGCAGCCCCTGCAGCTTGGGGATGAGCGCCTGGAAGGTGCCCTCGGGCGTGGCCGTGCCCACGTGCACCTCGTAGAGGACGAGCGCGTCGGGCTCCGGCCCCTTCCACCCCGCATCCGTCCAGGCGAAGTCCGGCACCACCACCTCGGAGGGGCCATGCACGCCCTGGGGCTGCGAGCGGGACCAGGGATCCGGGAAGGGCCCCTCCCCGTCCACGCGCAGCTTGTAGCGCACGCCCGCGCCCGCTCCCTCCAGCACGGCGCCGAAGCAGCCGCCCGGCTCCGCCGTCATCGGCAGCACACGGCCCGGCTGGCCCTCCGGGTCATGCAGCACCACCTCGACGCTCCGGTGCTCCGGCGCCCAGACCCGCCACCGCACCCGAGGCCCGGGCTCCACCCACGCGCCCAGCCGGGGTACCGCCGCCCGCGACTCCTCCTCTTGCTCCATGTCCCTTCCTTTAATGCGTGTCTCTCCTACCGAGGAGCACCTTGCACGAGAGTCCAGGGCTCCCGCGAGGCGAGATGTTCAATGCTGGCCTGCGGGACTGTCGGCTCTCCAGCGGTACCTCATCTCTCGGGGCGAACCCGATGCAGGAGGAAGGGCAGTGTCCAGCCCCGCAGCAGGGGAAGCTCCAGGTGGGACATGGCCAGCAGCGTCTCCCCGTCCCACCACCGGAGCTCGTCCACGAATGGGCGCCAGCGCCGGGGAGACTCGGGCGGGTACTCCACCTGCACGCCCTGGCGCCCATCCACGCGTGAGGGCCCCTCGCGCAGCACCACCGGCACGGCAGGCCTCAGGCCCTCCCGGCGCCGCACCAGGTTGACGCCCCGCCCGTCCGCGCCGAACTCCTTCCCCCACCAGCCTCGCATACCGAGCAGGGCCAGGAGGATCGGCCCGCCGTACCGGAGCCACACGGGCCCCACCAGCTCTCCCTGGAAGCGCCCGGTGAGCGACTCGCGCGGGGGCGGCGCGAGCGCGGCGAACCGGGCCCGGTACTCTTCGAGCGGGTTCGAGATCAGCGGCAGCCGCGTCAGGAGGGTGCTGAGGCTCATGCCTGAGACGCTAGGCAGCGGGGGCGCGAGGTGCCTGTGGAGCCTCCCTGCCCTCCGAGCGCTTGGAGGCCCGTCCGCCCTGTGCATTGGGGTGCTCGAGGGCAAGCAGGAGCGGGTGCTCCCGGACAGTCAGGACAGGCAGCACACCAGGTCCCTGGCAGGGAGCCGCCCCTCTTGCCAGGGAGCCAGCCTGGATCCGCCTCACGCCTGCACCGTCCTTACGGTGAAGAGAGAGAGAAGTGGGAGGCAGGACGCCATGCATCACACCCGGGAAATTCCTCGCGAGGTCTGGTCCGACTATCTGACCCTGCTGAGCGGCATCACGCGCTCCCAGTGGGTCCGCATCGAGGCCGGCAGCACCGACATTGGCGAGCAGCCACTGGCCCAGCGCCTGCCGCTCATCGACATCACCTTCGTGGAGAAGGGCAGCGGCCGGGATGCCATCGAGCTGACGGTGGGCCGCGAGGGGGAGGAGATCACCCATCGCATCTTCCACCCCGACCACCTCTACGCGGACGAGAGCGAGAGCGGCGAGCTGGAGTGCCTCGACATCGAGGACACTGAGCACACCAAGACGCTCATCTTCTTCGAGCCCGTCCAGGCCATCGACGAGCTGTCGGGCCCTCAGCCGCAGGCCTGAGCGCACGCGCGCTAAAAAAAGGGGCGGACCCCGTGAGGAGCCCGCCCCGTGAAATCAACCGCTACCCGGAGTTACGGGTTGGCGATGGCGTAGTCCAGCGCGTTCTTCGCGCGGATGACGCCGTAGCCGTAGAAGTTGTCACGGCCGGCGGCGCCACGGTCCTCGGCGCTCTGCTCGAGGGCCTTCCGGACGCGGGTGTTGGTCCAGCTGGTGTTGTAGCTCCACACCAGGGCCGCCACCGCGGAGACGTGCGGGGTCGCCATGGAGGTGCCGTCGTAGAACTCGTAGCCGCTGGCCGGCTCGGTCTTGTTGCTGGCCTCCGTGGCCGACTGGCCGATACCACCCGCGGCGATGATGGCGTTGCCGTCCTCCATGCTCAGGGAGATGGCCGGGATGGTGCTGGTGACACCGGTGCCCAGCGTGCCGGCGAAGCCGCCCGCGGCGTTGTTGTAGATGGCCGCGCCGATGCCGCCACCCGCCTTCACGTTGTTCACCTTGTCCACGAAGGCGATGGTGCCGCGCTGGCAGAGGACGACCTTGCCCGCCCAGGCGCCCACGCTGTCGCACAGGCCGCCGTTCACCAGCGTGCCCGTCACGCCCGCGGTGCGCGCCGCGCCATCGATGTAGCCACCGGAGTAGGTGGAGCCGCCGACGGCCAGGGTGTTCAGGTCCAGCGCGCCGACCGTGGACTGCACGCCCACGCCCGGAGCGGCGATGTCCACGCCCGCGTTGTACTGCGAGAAGCTGGCGACCGTCTTGGTGGAGTCCACCGCCGCCACCGAGATGACGTTGGCGTACGAGGCCGGGTAGCTGTTCTGGCTGTTGCCACCGTTACCGGCCGCGGCCACGTTGATGAGGCCGTTGTTCCACGCATTATTGAAGGCGGTCTCCTCGGTGCGGCTCTTGGTACCGCCGCCGAGGCTCATGCTGATGACGTTGGCGCCCGCGCTCACGCAGCGGTTGGCAGCGTCCGCCAGGGTGGAGGAGTAGGACCAGGCGCAGTCATCGCCGAACACCTTGACGATGTGCAGGTTGATGCCGTTGGGCAGCACGCCCACCACGCCGACGCTGTTGTTCACCGCGCCGATGGTGCCCGCCACGTGCGTGCCGTGGTGGCACTTGTCCGTGTTCCAGCCGGTGGGGTAGCCGGTGATGGCCGCGCCGCTCTGGTGATCCTCGTGGGCGGTGTAGAGGCCGGAGTCGATGATGCAGATCTTCCGGTTGGCGCCGGTGGCGGACGGCCACACCAGCGGGGCCTGTACCATGTCGATGCCGTACGGGGTGCTCTGCGCCATCGGGAAGCGCTTGGCGTCCTCCTCCCAGAAGTCCACCGCCGGGTTCTTGTCGAGCGCCGCCAGAGCGCGCGAGGGCAGCTCCAGCGCCGAGGCGTTCATCCCGTGGATGGCGAGCAGCTCCTTGGCGCCCGTCTCGCGGAGGAAGCTGGCCTTGTTGGCGCCCGCCTTGAAGTTCACGATGACGCGCGTGGTGGCGTCGGCGGCAAGCTGGGCCTCCTGCGTGCCGACCTGCTGCGCCTCATCCATCTCCGAGGTGCAGGCGGACAGCGCGAGAACCGCACCGATCATCTTCAGGTTCCTCATGTGCTTCCTCCTACTTTCCTGCTTTCTCGTGGGTTCGGGGGATGGTCGAGAATCAGCGGGAAAGGATTAATGTCTTATAAACTGGGATTTAGCCTATTTCAATAGTTCTAGTAGAGTTGTTTTTTGCGGACAATCCGTGAATAAGACAAGGACCCACAGGCGGAGTGCCGGAACGACAGAGGCCGGAGCCACGCTCCTCGAAGAGAAGGAGCGCGACCCCGGCCTGGAGACTCCACCGTGGCGCAGCTGGCCACGGGGATGAGTGAGAGCTGCCTGGTCCCCGCTCCTTAGTGGCCGCGGCCGACGAGGGCGAGGAGCTGTGTCCCGTAGCGCTCGACCAGCTTCGGGCCCACGCCCTGGATGGACATGAGCGCCTCATTGTCCACGGGGCGCAGGGCGGCGATGGCACCCAGCACGCGATCCGTGAGGATGCGGAAGGCGGGGATGCGCCGCCGCTTGGCCTCGGCCAGCCGCCACGCCTTGAGCGCCTCCACCAGTGCGGGGGAAGGCCTCGGCTCGAGCGCGCCCGGCCCGGAGCGTCCTCCCCGCCCGTGCCGCACACCCAGGTCCGCGTCCTCGTCCCACTCCGCCGCGGCCAGCTCCGAGCCCGCTCCCTCTTCCCACTCCGGGACGACGGTCAGCGCGCCAGGAGCCGCCGCTCCACCGGAGCGTCCCACCCGCGCAGACGAGCCGCTCCACGCGGCCGGGCCGGCGCCCGTGACTCCGGGGCGTCCCCGCGAGGCCTGCCCACCCGCCGTGCTCGCCGCGGCTACCGGGAGGCGCTGACGCGGGGCCCCACCCCGCTCCGCCCCGGGCTCCCACGCGGAAGAGCGCTTCCGCTTCTCCGGGCGCTTCGCCTCACCCTTGGCGCGGCGGACGCGGCGCCTCTTCGACGCCTTCGCCTCGAGCGGCATGGGCAGCATCACCAGATCCGGCTCGAGGACGCGCGTGCGCTGGCCGTCCGGGGTGAGCGTCAGCCGCTGGAAGGTGATGCGCTGCCCGTCCTTGTCGAACGAGTCCTCGCTCAGCCGGGCCAGTCCCGCGCGCACCAGCCCTCCCACGAGCCGCTCGAACCCCCGGCGCGGCAGGGACTCTCCGAAGAGCTCGCGGTGCAGGCGGCCCGTGGCCTGCCCATCCCGCTCGTGCAGCGAGTCCAGGATGCGCCCCAGCGCCTGGAGCTCCCCCTCACCGGGCTCGGCGAAGCGCAGGGTGACGCACGTCTCGGGCGCGCACACGTCGCACAGCCCGCAGGCCCTGCCCGAGTCCTGCACGTCCCCGAAGTGCTCCACCAGGTGCCGCATCCGGCACCCCGAGGCCTCCGCATACCGCCCCATCTGCTCCAGGTGGAGCAGCTTGCGCTCGCGCTGCGCCGCGTACGCGAGCGCCCACCCGGGCTGCCCCCGGCGCACCTGCTCGTCCGGCGTCACCTCCAGGCCCCCGTGAATCCACAGCTGTTCGATGGCCTTGTCGAACACCTCGGGGTCCATCCGCACGCGCGCCTGGAGCGCCTCCTTGGGCTCCAGCTCCTCGCGAGCGGCCCGGAAGAGCCCTTCAATGACACGGGGCTCCGGGTAGTCGCGCTGGTGGAAGAACTCGTGGGTGCGGCGGTCCACGTACGAGTGCAGCAGCACGGCGCGAGACGGCTTGCCATCCCGGCCCGCGCGCCCCAGCTCCTGGTAGTAGCCCTCCAGGCTCGCGGGCAGCGCGGCATGGATGACGGTGCGCACATCCGCCTTGTCGATGCCCATGCCGAACGCCGTCGTGGCGACGATGACCTCCACCCGGCTCTCCAGGAACGCGGTCTGGACGCGGTCGCGCTCCGCGGGCTGCAGGCCCGCGTGATAGACGGCGGCGGGAAAGTCCGAGCCCAGCAGGTCCGCGAGCTGCTCGGCGTGCTTGCGCGTGGAGGCGTAGACGATGGCCGGACGCTGCTCCGGCTCGGAGAGCACCTCGCGGATGGCCTCGCCGCGCTGGCCGGGGTTGAGCTCCCGCACCTCGATGGCGATGTTGGTGCGGCGGAAGCCGTGGATGAAGGTGCGCGCCGCGCCGCCCCGGACTCCCTTCAGCCCGAGCTGCTGGACGATGTCCCGCTGCACGTCCGGGGTCGCCGTGGCGGTGAGGGCCACCACGGGCGCGGGGCGCAACATCGGCAGCCGCGAGCCGAGCAGCCGGTAGTCGGGCCGGAAGTCATGGCCCCACTGGGAGATGCAGTGGGCCTCATCGATGGCGATGAGCGCCGGCGTGCGGCGGGCCAGCAGCTCCACGAAGCCGGGCACCCCCAGCCGCTCGGGGGCGATGAAGAGGAAGTCCAGGTGGCCCTCGAGGTAGTCCGCGCACACCTGCCGGGATGCGGCCCGCTCCCTGCCCGAGTGGATGCGCTCCGCCGCGAACCCGAGCGACTGGAGCCGCGCCACCTGGTCCTCCATCAGCGCGATGAGCGGGCTCACCACGAGCGTCGTCCCCGCCCGCGCCAGCCCTGGGAGCTGGTAGCACAGCGACTTGCCCGCTCCCGTCGGCATCACCAGCAGCAGATCCTCGCCCAGCGTGGCGGCCCGGCAGACCTCCTCCTGGTACGGCCGGAAGTCCTCGAAGCCGAACGCCTCCTTCAAGAGCTTGCGAAGCTCGCCGGGCGGAGTGGGCGCTCGCGGCACGCGGCGAGGCCGTGCGGCCCCTGAGGCGGGCGCAGCCTCCGAACGAACTCGAGCCGAAGGAGCGCTCCTGGCCGTCGAGGCCCTGGGAGCCGCCTCGGCCCTGGGCGCAGAGGAGCGAGGCTCCGCGGACGCCTGACTCCCGGGAGCCTCCCGTGGCTGTACCTCCCCGGGCCCCCCAGCAGCGGGCCGAGGGACAGGGGGCGGCCTCGGCGGCGAGCTCACCGGCACCTTGCCCACCACCTCGATGACATAGGCCTCGATGCTCCGCAGGAAGTCGGAGAGATCTCCCCGCCCGCGCTCGATGCGCTGGAGCCACGCCTCCCACTGCCCCGTCATCGCGGGCGACTTCACGTCCGCGTGGACCACCTCGATGAGCCGGATGCCCTTCTCCGTCGCCTCCAGCGACTTGCCGCGGCGGCGCAGGTACTCGCGCTCCAGCAGCACCTCGATGATGGCCGCGCGCGTGGCCGGTGTCCCCAGCCCGGTCTCGCGCATCGCGTCCGCCAGCTCCTTCTCGTCCAGCGCCTTGCCCGCCGTCTCCATCGCCGTGAGCAGCGTGGCATCCGTGAGGCGCGGGGGGGGCCGCGTGCGCTTCTTCACCGCCTCCACCTCCTCCACCCGCTGCGGCTGCCCACGCGCCAGCCCGGGAGGCAGCTCCTGCGCGTCATCCTCCGGCTCCCGTCCCTCGCCCTCCTCCTTCTCCTTCGCGCCCTTGGCGTCGCGCTCCTTGGGCGGCTTCACCCCTCCCACATCCAGCACCTTCCACCCGGCCCGCACCACCTGGGTGCCCGAGCTGTGGAAGCGATCCACCCGCGCCGCCCCGCCCGCCGCTCCCGGCGAGCTCACCGCGGTGATGACGGTGGTGACGGACCAGAGGTGGTCCTCGTGCCAGGCCGACAGCAGCCGGCGGCACACCAGCTCGTAGATGCGCCGCTCGTCCGGTGACAGCCGCACCTCGTCCGGTGAGGTGGGCGTGGGGATGATGGCGTGGTGGTCCGTCACCTTCGCGTCATCCACGAAGCGCCGGCCCAGGGGCCGCTCTCCCGTGCCCGCCGCCAGCAGCGGCTCGTACGGCCTGCGGATCGCCCGCACCACGTCCGGCAGCGTGGCCGCCACCTCCGCCGACAGGTGCCGGCTCGAGGTGCGCGGATAGCTGAGCAGCTTGTGCTTCTCATACAGCGCCTGGGCCAGCTCCAGCGTCCGCTGCGCGCTGTAGCCATACAGCCGGTTCGCGTGCCGCTGCAGCTCCGTCAAGTCATAGAGCAGCGGCGGCGCCAGCTTCTTCGTCTCGGAGGTGAGCGACTCGATGGCCGCGCGGCCCGTCTTCACCCGCGCCAGCACCTGGCCCGCCTCCACACCGTCCGCCGGCAGCCTCCGGGCCTCGCGCACGCCCTCGCCCAGCCGGGCTCCCGTCTTCGGATCCACCTCGCGGAACCACGTGCCCCGGTACCGGCACTCCGGCGGCACTCCCGCCGCCTGCGGCGAGAAGGTGGCCACCACCTCCAGGTAGTCCTCGGGGACGAAGTCGCGGATGGCCAGCTCCCGCTCCACCACCATGGCCAGCGTGGGCGTCTGCACCCGCCCCACCGACAGCATGTCCCCGCCCGCCAGCGTGTAGAGCCGCGACAGGTTCATCCCCACCAGCCAGTCCGCCCGGCTGCGCCCCCGGGCCGCGTCCGCCAGAGAGTCGTATGCGCTGCCCTCCTTGAGCTGCCGGAAGCCCTCGCGGATGGCGCTCTCCGTCAGCGACGACACCCACAGCCGCTTCACCGGCTTGCGGCACCCGGCCGCGTCGTAGATGTAGCGGAAGATCAGCTCGCCCTCGCGGCCCGCGTCCGTGGCGCACACCACCGCGGCCACGTCGGGCGCGTTCATCACCTCGCGCACCACGGCGAACTGCGAGCGCGTGCCCTCGGCCACCACCAGCGGCCACTCGCGAGGCAGCATGGGCAGCTGCTCGCGGCTCCAGCGCTTCCACTCGGGACGAATCTCGTGCGGCTGCGCCAGCCCCACCAGGTGGCCAATGGCCCACGTCACCACGTAGCCATTGCCCCGGAACCAGCCCTCCCCGCGCTGCGAGGCCCCCACCGCCCGCGCAATGTCCCGCGCCACGGCCGGCTTCTCCGCCACCACGGCCAGCACGGCCGGACGACCCCGCAAGGCCGTCTCGCGGCCCGTCTCGCGGCCCACCTCACGGGTCCTCTCGCCTTCGAGCCCTGCGCCCATGGCATCCCACCTCATACCTGCCCCTCCTACGTCAACCTTCCCCGCCCCGATGCGCTCGGGCTCCCTCGGAAAACTCTTCCTTATCCTGCCGGGCCGACATGATGCCCTCCTCTCTCGCCCCACCTGGGGAGGCAGCTTGCCCTGCCTCCGGGGAGCCTACCCCTCACCTCCCGTGAAGTTCTCACACTCTCTGACTGCGCCCACACCCTGGGAGGCCGGCGCCCGCGACCCGTGGCGTCCTCGCGCAAGTGTTTGGCGTTGGCCCGGAAAACTCGCCCGGGTGAGTTGGCCATCATGAGGCTGGCTGCTGCCACGGGCTTGCGTGCACGTGGGAGCGGGGGAAGCCATCCAGAGAGCAGTCACCCAGGCCCGTTCATCGGAGTGTCGAGTATGCAGTCGCTTTCGCAGAACCGTTCGCGTCGGAGGGAAGTCCCCGGGGGAGTGACCCGAACGATTTTGCGCTGGGAGTTTGGCGCGAGCGCGCAGAAGCCCCTGCGCTTGAACCGCCCTTCCACGGCGACCTACCGCCTCACCGCGGGCCTGACCCGCCCGCCATCCGCCCTCGTTGCGCTCGCCCGTGCGAAGCGCAGGCAGCTCGAGGCGCTGGTGGTGGCGGGGGTGACGGCCTCTCTGCAGTGCGAGGTGGAGGGGAGGACTCGCCTCGCCTCGCTGTGGCCTGCCCGGGAGCCCTTCTCCGGCTCCGTGCTGCGCCCCGGGGCCCGCCGGGTCTTCACCCTCCACCCGCCGCAGGCGCCGTGGGAGCGCAGCTGAACGCCACCGTCCGGGTGGCTCTTTTCGAAGTGGGAGGATGAGGGGGAGCCAAGGCCCCGTCATCCCTGGGCGTGGAGGGAAGTGCCCTGCTGCCGGGTGGGGCACTTCGGTCGGGAGATCTGGTGCGGGGCCGCTCACCGGGAGGGGGAGCGGCCCTGAGGCTGGATCGGCGAGGGGGGTGCCTCGAGAGGGGCATCCCCCTTGGCTTTTTCAGGGGTGCGCTGGTGCCACGCGGCGAGCACCTCGCGCTCGCGCTCCGCGGGGAGGCCCGCCCGCAGCTTCTGCTGGCGCTCGGGCGGCAGCGTGTGGAACCAGGCCAGCGTGTCACGCGCGGTGTCCACCATGGGCCGGAACGTCAGCCCGAGCTTCAGCGCCCGGGCGTTGCTCACGCGCCCCATGCCCTTGTCCTCGCCGGAGCGGGGAATCCACACGGGCATGTCCATCCAGGGCATCACCTTCTGCTGCTCCACCAACCACTCCGACTCCGCCCAGGTGAACGTCGCATCCCCGCCATGGGCTGTCTTGCAGGCCTCCAACAGCTCCTTCATGGGGAGCGGGGTGGCGGGGCCGGTGGCGTTGAAGGTGCCCACGTCCCGGCGCTCCACCAGGCCGAGGATGAACGCGGCCAGGTCGCGCACGTCGATGAACTGCACCGGATCCGCCCCATCTCCGGGAGCGAGCACCTCGCCGCCGCGGGCCACACGCACGGGCCAGTAGGTGAAGCGGTCCGTCTGGTCCCCGGGGCCGACGATGAGGCCGGGGCGGACGGTGGCGACCCGGCCGGGCATGGCGGCCTCGGCGGCCTTCTCGCTCAGGGCCTTGAGGGCGCCGTAGTACTTGGACACGTCCTCCGTCTTCTCGTCCTCCACGGTGGCCACGGGCGAGTCCTCGTCGATGCCGTACTGGCTCATGTCCTTGTAGACGGAGATGGTGGAGACGAAGAGGTAGTGCCCCACGTTGGGGGCGAGCAGCTCGGCGCTGGCCTTCACCAGGCGAGGCACATAGCCGGACGTGTCGATGACGGCGTCCCACTGGCGGCCCTCCAGGGCCTGGAGGTTGCCGTCCCGGTCGCCGTGGAGCTTCTCCACGTCCGGGAAGAGCTCGGGCCGTGTCTTGCCGCGGTTGAACAGCGTCAGCGTGTGGCCGCGCGGCTGCGCCAGCTCCACCAGCGCGGGCCCGAGGAAGCCGGTCCCCCCGAGGATGAGGATCTTCTTCTTGGACACCTCCTTGGGCGCGACGCCCTCCTTCGTGGAAGCACACCCCACTGCCCAGAGCGAGCCGAGCGCGGCCGCTCCCTGGATCAAGCCTCTGCGAGATACCGTCATCGCCGTGTTTCCTCCCTGGAAAGGTGGGGCCCTCAGCGGGCTGGAGCATCGCCCGGAGCGGAGGCCAGCGGAGGCACCTCCTGGGCGCGCGCCCGGAGGCGTGCGTGCCGGGCCAGATAGACGGAGACCGCCAGCCACAGGCCGGCGACGGGCGCGGTGGCCAGCAGCACCCCGGCCACCCCGAGCCCCAGCACCTTGAGCCCATCCTCCGTCCAGGCCGCCAGCGCGTCGCCGCCCCGGTACACCATCGTGTCGATGAAGTTCTTGGCCTTGTACCGCTCCTCGCGGCTCACCATGGTGTAGAGCAGCTCCCGCGCGGGCCGCTCCAGCGCGTAGTGCGTGGCCCCACGCAGCGAGCGCACGCCGATGAGCAGCCACACCGAGGGCAGCGCCGCCAGCCCCAGGAAGCCCAGCGCGGTGAGCACCGGGGTGACGGCCAGCGCCACCACCAGCCCCAGCCGGTCGAGGAGGCGCGCGGTGACGAGCGACTGGAGCAGGAGCGTGAGGACCTGCACCCACAGCTCGATGTTGGCGAACCGGGCGACGCGCTCGGCCTCGTCCAGGGCCTTCGCGTCCACCAGATTCACCTGGAGCAGGTACAGGAAGGTGCTGGTGACGCTGTAGAAGACCACCTGCAGGCCCAGCGCGAGCAGGAAGGGCGAGGCGGCCAGCAGCTTGAGCCCGGCGAGGATGCCGCCGCCCAGCGGCCCCTCCACGGAGGGAGGCGGGTGCTGCACATCATGGGCCCAGCGCGCCAGCCGCTGCACGCAGCGCGCGCTGCCCTCCAGCAGCACCGCGGTGATGAAGATGAGGTTGAAGTGCCCCAGTGGGACGGAGAGGTTGCGGGCCAGCAGCAGCCCGGCGATGACGCCCGCCGTCCCGCCACCCGCGATGAGGCCGAAGAGGCGCTTGCCCTGCTCGCTGACGAACAGGTCCGCCATGAAGCTCCAGAAGACGGAGACGACGAAGAGGTTGTAGACGCTGAGCCAGACGTAGAACACCCGGGCCACCGCCCCGGGCGCCACCTCCAGCTTGAACAGCACGAAGAAGCCCAGGAGGTTGAGCAGGAAGAAGCGGTAGATGAAGGGGATGACGCGCTTGCGCGGCCAGCGCGCCACCAGCGCCGAGTAGGCCGGCACCGCGACGGCCATCACCGCGAAGGTGGCGGTGAACATCCACTGCCACTTCAGGCCCTTCACCCCGCCGGCCGTCCCCATCGCGTCGCGCAGCGGCTTGAGGACGAAGTAGCCGCACATGAGCGTGAAGAAGTAGAGGAAGGACCAGAGCAGGGCCCCCACCTCCTCCTCCCGCACGTCCACGAATCGCTTGAGCCAGGGTGAAGGTTGCACGCGCGGCCTCCCCAACCTTCCCCCGGGGCCGCTATTCCCGGGCCCGGGGGAGAAGCTCAGGCCCCACGCTGCGCGGCGCGGAGCACCGCCTCCACCCGGGGCAGCGCCTCCTGGATGTCCGCCATGGAGACGGCCCCCACGGAGAGCCGGAACCAGCCGGTGTCATCCTTCAGCCCGAAGGACTGGAAGGGCACCACCGCGAAGCTGGCCTTCTCCAAGAGCAGCTTGCGGATCTCGGCGTTGGTCTTCAGCCCCGCCTTGCCCACGAGATCGAACTGCACCGAGAGGTAGATGGCCCCCTGCGGCGTGATGGCGCGCACCGGCAGCCCCGCCTCGCGCATCTTCGCGAAGCCCTGGTAGAGCGCCTCCAGCCGCTCCTCCACCCGGCGCTTCATCGTCTGCATGAAGCCCGCGGTACCCTGCACGTCGTCCAGCGCGCGCGCCACGGCGACCTGCTCGGCCTTGGGCGCCCACGCCCCCACGTGCCCGATGACGTCTCTCATGCGCGAGATGATGGCCGGCGGGCCCACGCCCCACCCCACGCGCACGCCCGTGGCCGCGAAGGACTTGGAGATGCCATCCACGAACACGGTGTAGTGCGCCATCTCCGGCACCAGCTCCACCGGCGTCACGTGCTTGGCCTGGCCCGCGCTCAGCGTCCAGTAGATCTGGTCGTACATCAGGATGAGCGGCGGCTGCCCGCGCTCCTTGCGCGCGCGGTTCTCCGCGACGATGCGCTCGCAGATGGCCTTGAGCGCCTCGGGGCTGATCATCGTCCCGGTGGGGTTGAGCGGGCTGCACAGGCATAGCAGCCGCGCGCTCGGCAGCAGCGGGGCAAGTTGCTCCACCGTGGGCATGAAGCCCTGATCCGCCTGGGTGACGAGCTCCACGCTCTTCGCCCCCATCATGTGGGCGTAGTGGTTGTTGTTCCACGAGGGCACCGGGTAGATGACGGTGTCGCCCTCGTTCAGCACGGTGCGGTAGGTGCCATAGATGATGGGCCGCGCGCCGCCGGCAATGACGATGCCCTCCAGCGGATACTTCAGGCCCAGCGCGCGCTCGTAGAAGCGCTGCACGCTCTGGCGCAGCTCCAACACACCGTCCGAGGGCGGATAGTTGGTCTCCCCCGCCTGGAGCGCCTGGGTGATGCCCTGGGCCAGGGAGGCGGGGATGGGGAACTCGCGCGGGCTGAAGTCGCCCACGGTGAGGTTGCACACCTTGCGGCCTTGCGCGGTCAGCTCGCGGATCTCCGCGGCGATCCGGAGGATCTCGCTGCCAATCAGGCCGCGCGCCATCGTGCCAACGAAGGTGTCATCCCGCTTGGGGAGGAGGGTCGTGAGATCAAGGGACATGAAGTCGCTCCAATGGGCGCCCAGGGGGCACTCCCCGCCACGGGCCGGCGGACCATACACGTCCCGCCTTCCCCGTGTCTCATGGATCACCTGATAGGCGCGATGAGCCCCAGGTCCGTGGGGGTGGTTTCAGGAGAGGGAGTAGGACGGGCCGGCATCCGCACGGGCGACGCGCGGCTCGACGGGCCCCTTCACGGCCGGAAAGGAGCGGGGAGCCGTCATCCCCAGCGCATTCCACGTCTTGGGGCCCACGACGCCATCGGCCTCCAGGCCCTTGGCGCGCTGGAAGGCCATCACGGTGCGCTCGGTCTTCGGGCCGAAGAGGCCATCCTTGCTGCCGGGATCGAAGCCGTGGGTGGCCAGCACCTTCTGGAGGACGAGCACGGAGGGCTCGCAGACCCCCCGCTTGAGGATGGGGCGCAGCCCCGTGCCCCGCCGAGTGTCCAGCGCCGCCCACGTCCGCGGGCCGGCGATGCCATCCACCTCGAGGCCCCGCGCGCGCTGGAAGGCCATCACCGCGCACTTGGTGCTCGGGCCGAAGAGGCCATCCACCGTGTCCTCGAAGACACCCGCCGCCTGAAGCTCCCGCTGGAGGTACTCGACCTCGGGTCCGCACATGCCCTGCTTGAGGGAGGTGAAGGACTCATCCGAGCTGGACGGCCAGGGCGGGGGCAGCATGGAGGGCATCAAGAAACTCCAGGCACTGGAATCAACAGCAGGGGGGCGCTTTATCGAGGATCTGCGCGCGAGATGCCAGTCCCCCCCAGGGGCTACGGGGCGCCTTTAGTACCTCAAAGAACAACTGCTGTCAGGAATTATCTCTACCCATCACGTCGTGCCGCCTCGAGTTCCAAACAGGTCCTTTCATCCTCGGCGCGAGCGCTCCACTGGAACGCGGGGGGCCTCTCATGCGAGAGGGAGGCGCCGGCTCCTCGACACGGGCCCCAGGAGTGTGACGGATGACGCAGGCGAAGCAGTTCGATCGGTGGATGAAGTCCCTGTGGCTCGCGGGCTGCCTGGCCGCGGCGGGGTGCTCGAAGAAGGAAGAGCCAGCCCCTCCGCCCGAGCCCGTGCTGCAGGCCCCGCCCGCTGGGAACGACTCGGCCCCCCCTCCCTCGCCGCCCACCGAGGCCGCGCCCCCGCCGCCCTCGGACACCGCCGCACCGGGGACGGCCCCGGCGCCGGCCCAGGGCTCGGTGGCGCCCGAGGATCCGAAGAACCGCGAGTGGACCGCGGGCGCCGTGAAGCTGAAGCGGCCGGAGCTGACGATGGTGACGCTGCGCTCGGTGCGCGCGGCACGCAACGAGGGCTTCGATCGCGTGGTGTTCGAGTTCGACGGGCCGCAGGCGCCCGGCTACCAGCTCGAGTACGTGGACAAGCCGATCGTCAAGTGCGGCTCGGGCAACCCGACCGAAGTGGCTGGCCAGAGCTGGCTCCAGGTGACGCTCATGCCCGCGCAAGCCCACGAGGGTGGCCAGCTCACCGTCACCGAGCGAGAGCGCAAGTCCGCCCTGCCCGTCCTCCAGGAGCTGGAGCTCACGTGTGACTTCGAGGGCGAGGTGACGTGGGTGCTCGGCAACGCGCACCCCAACAAGTACCGGGTGATGGAGCTGCACGAGCCCACCCGCCTCGTGGTGGACGTGCAGCACTGAGGGCCCGGCTCACGGCCTCCGCAGGGTACCGGCCACGCGCTCCAGCCCGGAGATGAGCTCGCGGTGGCGCGTGCGTGCGGGCTCTCCTTGCGCGCGCAGCGCCAGCGCCAGTGCCAAGGGCAGGTTGAGCGCGGCGTCCCGTGACAGCTTCTCGAGGTACGCCAGGGGGTAGTCCGCCGGAGCCCGCAGGGTCCAGTTCTCCTCGTTGACGGTGCCGGGCGCGTTGTAGACGTCGAGCAGCCCGAAGAGGTCCGAGAAGAAGATCATCACGTTGCGCGCCCGGGAGGCGAAGAGGTCCGCGAACTTCGCCTGCACGAGCAGCCCGGGCTCCGCCGCGAGCCGCTGCGCGAAGTCCTCACGGCCCTGGGGCTCCGGGTGCAGGCGCCACGCCAGGTAGTCCGCCTGGGCCCTGTCGGCGCCCGTCTCCCGCCACTTTCCGGCGACGCGCCACAGAGGCGGGGTGTCGTGGGTGCCCACCATCACCCAGTCCTCCGGAGCCGCGTTCTCGCTCCGGTAGACATCCGCCGGATCCTGCAGGTTGGCCTTCTGGGTGACGCGGAAGCGCCCCAGCCCGTACTGCGCCAGCACGCGCTGGAGGGGGTAGGGCTGCGTGCTGAGCACCTCGGCCAGCAGGTCCGGCAGCTCGCGTCCGTGGCGGCGCGAGGAGGTGACGATCGTGTCGAAGAGGACGCTGTACTGGCGCACCTGCTCCGGGGTGAGCGAGCGCACCCACCCATCCGCGTAGCGGGGCATCGAGCGGTCGAGCTGCTCCGGCGTGGGGATGGCGTACCGGGCCAGCTCCGGGTGGTCCGGCAGGTCCGGCGAGTCGAAGAGGCGCGCTCCGGTCTGTACGGCGCGCAGCGCGTCAGGCGCTCCCGAGCGGTAGACCCAGGGACAGACGAACCCGTGAGGGTGGTCGATGCGCAGCCCGTCGTACTCCCCGAGCATCTTGTCCATCCGCGCGTCCATGAAGCGCAGCACGGGGCCGGGCTTGCGGGCGGCGGAGAGGCCCTCGCGCGGCTCGAAGAAGCGGGTGGGGTCCAGCACCGGGTAGTTCCACGGCTGGCCCTCGGGGTTGGTGCGGCTGGGGGGAGCCCCCATCAGGTACGTGCGCAGGAAGAGGCCCTGCCACGACCAGGCATCCTCCAGCGAGAAGCCGATCTGGAGATCTCCGTAGAGCTTGAGCCCCCAGCCCGAGGCCCGGGCCCTCAGCTCCCGATGGGCGGAGTGGACGAGGAACTGGTGGAAGGCATAGCGCTCGAGGAGCTCCTCATGCCGGGCGAGCAGGGCTCTCCGGCGCGCCACACACGCCTCCTCCTCTCCGGGGCCTGGGGCGAACAGCCGCGCATCGAGCGCCGCCTCGCCCTGCCCCGCCCACCGCCGCCAGTCTCGCTGCCCGTGCTCGAGGCAGAGGGCCTCGAAGAGGGCATCGCGCAGCAGCCAGTCGCGGTGCTCCTTCTTGAAAGCCTCGAAGCGCAGCGCCAGGTCGCGGAGGACGGGCCGCGCCTCCACCCCGGCTCGCTCGCGCTGGAAGTGGCTCCACGCCTCCTCGAGCGCGGCGCGCTGAGCCCGGAAGGCATAGCGGTAGCGCTCCCCAGGCCCCGTCCCCAGTGGGCGAGAGTCCACGATCGAGGCCAGGCGCTCCGCGCTCAGCAGCTGGCCCCCCTCCTCTCCCACGAGCGCCGCGAGCGGGATGTTGAGGACATTGCGCGAGAAGAGCGTCGAGTCGTAGGGCGAGGCATTGGACTCGGAGGTCTGCCCCTGGGGACCGAGCTGGACGCCGGTGAAGCCCAGCTCGCGGATGAACTCCAGGAAGCGGGTGGCGCCCCGGGTGTACGGCGAGCCCCGGCCGGTGTCCTCGGCCGGCTCGCTGGGGAAGCTGGGATCGTGAATGCCGAGCACCAGGTTGCGAACATCCAGCGCCGCCAACGCCGCGGCGACGAGTCTCCGGTGCTCCTCGGGGATCAAGCCCTTTCCCATCCTTGCACGCGCCAGGATTCTCGCAGAACCGTGGGGATGCGGAAGGGCAAACGCTCCGGCCCACGGTTCACCCACACCATCCCATCCAACACCCGGCGTCCCAGCATGCTCGTGAGCTTCTGAGCCACCGGAGGGCTCAAGTCCAGCTCCTGGTCGGTCACCCACCCGAGGATGCGCAGCGGCCCCATGAGGACGCGCGACCAGTCCGAGGGTGGCACCCCGAGGAGCCTCGCGGTGTCATTGCCCAGCAGGTAGCGGATGAGCGTGCTCGGCATGCCGTCGAAGACATTGCCGGGCATGAGGTGCTTCGTCATGTCGATGAGCGCGTGCGTCATCGCCTCGCCCTCGGGAGAAGCGCGGAAGTGCCGGCGCTCGATGGCGGCCTTCAGGACGAGGTTCTCCTGCGGCGTCTCGGGCATCATCCGGTCTTCAATGCCCAGCACGAACCCCACCACGCGCCAGGCGTGGTGGTAGCCCAGCTCCTCGGTGGGCGTGAAGTCACACCCCATCCGCTTGAGGGCCTGGAGGACGACGGTAGAGAAGGTGAGCAGCGTGCCCGCCAGGTCCTCCTGGTTGATGGGCTGTCCCCACTCGGAGTTCCAGTGGTTGCTCTTGCGGACAAGGTGGCGGACGGCGGCATGCATCAGGCGCACCTTCTGAGCGGACCGCAGCCCGGCGCCCCCGGGCTCCATGCCTCCCGGAGCCATGACGTCGATGACCATCTGAGAGGTCTCGAGGATGCGCCGGAAGGGATCCGTCTCCAGCCTTGCCGTGAGGTGGAGCACCTGGACCCCCTTGGCCGCGGCGTAGCAGGAGGGCAGGGAGGCACACAGGAGCGCGACGACGGCCTGGGGGCCGTACCGGCAGAACAGCTCCTCTCCGGCGCGCAGGAGCTGCCTGTCCACCCAGGGGGGCAGCTGGCCGGTCTGCTCGAAGTACCAATGCAGTTCTGGGGGAAGCTGCGCGGGGAGCAGCTGCTCGTTGGCGACGAGCTGCTTCATCAGCGCGTTGGCGGTGCCCACCTTGCCTTGGTGGAAGAGACTGCCCACCGCCTCGTCCGCCAGCGGGTCACACTGCTGCCGCATCTTCTCAAGGAACTCGTCTGACCAGCGTTGCTCTGACATGGACTCCCCCCAGGAATCTCTCAGCCGAGATTCTACCAAGGGGCGACACCGCGGCTGTCCGTGGCTCTTCCCGAGACGTTCTGAAGCGAGCTTTACATCCCAAGAGGGTGGACTCGGACCAGACAACCGACGACGTCCTCGCCTTCTTCCACCTCCGTCCTCCTGCCCAGGCAACTTGGAACTGGAGCCTCACTCCTGACGGGCCTGGGGCACCGGGCGCGGCTCTCCTCCGCCCCCGCCGTGCACCGGCCCGGGCTTGCCGCCCCCGAACCACCGCCGGAACTTCCCGAGGATCCAGCTCCGCGCGTCCGAGAGGATCTCGTACACCGTCGGAATCACCAGCAGCGTGAGCACCGTGGAGGTGATGACGCCGCCAATGACGGCCCGGCCCAGGGGCGCGCGGAAGTCAGCGCCCTCGCCTCGCCCCAGCGCCACCGGAATCATGCCGGCGATCAGCGCGAACGTCGTCATGATGATGGGCCGCAGCCGGATGCGCCCCGCCTCGATGAGGGCATCCCGCAGCGGCAGCCCGCGCTGCTCGTGCGTCCACTTGGCGAAGTCGATGAGCAGGATGGCGTTCTTCGCCACGATGCCCATCAGCAGGATGACGCCAATCAAGCTCATGATGTTCAGCGTGTCCCCGGTGACGAGCAGCGCCAGCACCACGCCGATGAGCGACAGCGGCAGCGAGACGAGGATGGCCAGCGGGTCCAGGAACGACCCGAACTGCACCACCAGGATGAGGTACATCAACAGCACCGCGATGACGAGCGCCGTCAGCACCTTGCCGAAGACCTCCGCCTGGTCCGCCGCCTCGCCTCCCTGGGAGAGCACGTAGCCCGCGGGCAGCGGCACCTTCGCCAGGCGCGCCTGCGCATCCGTCAGCACCTCCGAGAGCGAGCGCCCCTGCACGTTCGCCTGGATGTTGATGACCCTCTCGCGGTTGAGGTGGCTGATCTGCGCGGGGCCGATCGTCTCGCGGACCTCCGCCACCTGTCCCAGGGGCACCACCACGGGGGGTCCCCCCGGCGTCCCAGGCAGCACCAGGGGGAGCTGCACCAGATCGCTCGGGCTCCTACGGGCCTCCGGAGCCAGCCGCACCATCACATCCCGCGTCTCTCCGGTGGGGTCCACCCAGTCCCCCGCATCCAGGCCCGCGAACGCAGGCCGCAGCGACTGGGCCACCTGCCCCACCGTCACGCCGAGCTGCCCGGCCAGCCCGCGCCGCATCTCCACCTCCAGCTCCGGCTTCTGCCCTCGCGTGGACAGCCCCACGTCCACCGCGCCCGGCACCTGCTCCACCTCATGCCTCATCTTCTCGGCCAGCTCGCTGAGCATCCGCGCATCCGGCCCGCGCAGCTCGAGCTGGATGGACTTGAACGCTCCGCCGAAGCCGTGGGTGAAGACGGCCGCTTGCGCCCCCGCCACCCGGCTCAGCTCCTGACGGAGGGTGTGGCCCAGCGCGTCCGCGCTCACCTCACGCGTCTTCTTGGGCTTCAGCCGTACGTACACGAGCGCCTGATCCACGCCCGGTGAGCGCAGCGGCAGCGGCGTGCCGATGGTGGCGTAGGTGTAGGTCACCTCGGGATGCGAGGCCGCGATGCGAGAGATCTCCTCCACCTTGCGCCGGGTGTACTCGAGGTTGGAGCTCGGCGGCGTCTCCACCAGGACCTCCATGTCGCTGTTGTCGCTCACAGGGAGGAGGCCCGCGCCGCCGGCCACTCCCTGCAGCACCAGCGCGCCCACGAGCGAGCCCACCGCCAGCAGCACCATGGCCAGCCGGTGGTCCAGCGCCCAGGCGATGACGCGCTTGTAGTTGTCCGCCTGCCGGTCGAACCAGTGGTTGAAGCGCAAGAGCACCCGCGAGATGCGCCCCCGCCGCGCTCCCTTCTCCACCTGCGGATCCGCCCAGTAGGCGGAGAGCATCGGGTCCAGCGAGAAGCTCACGAAGAGCGACACCAGCACCGCGCACGCGATGGAGAGGGCGAACGGCTTGAACCACTGCCCGGCCACTCCGTACATGAAGGCGACAGGGACGAACACCGCCACGATGGAGAAGGTGGTGGCCGCCACCGCGAGGCCAATCTCGCTGGTGCCCTGGCGCGACGCCGTCGTGTGATCCTTCCCCATCTCGATGTGGCGCACGATGTTCTCTCGCACCACGATGGCGTCGTCGATCAGGATGCCGATGGCCAGCGACAGCCCCAGCAGTGACATGGTGTTGAGCGTGAAGCCGAACGCCCACACGCTGATGAAGGAGGCCAGCACGCTCACCGGCAGCGCCAGACCGGTGATGACCGTGGAGCGCCACGAGTTGAGGAAGAGGAACACCACCAGCACCGTGAGCATGGCGCCCTCCAGGAGGGCCTCCTCCACGTTGGTCACCAGCGCGGAGACGCGTGTGCCCGCGTCGCGGACGATCTCCAGCCGCACGCCCTCGGGGAGCTTGGGCTGGAGCGCCTTCATGCGCTCGCGGAGCTGGTCCGCCACGTCCGTGGTGCTGTAGCCCTTGGACTTCAGCACGTCGATGCCCACCGCCTGCTTGCCGTTGAAGAGGGCCATCGTGCGCGGCTCCTCCGTCCCATCCTTCACCTGCGCCACCTGGCCCAGGCGGATGCTCTGCCCGCCCCGCTGGGCGATGACGACGTTGGCGAAGTCCTCGGGTGTCTCCAGCCGGCCCTTGAGGCGGATGGTCTCCTCCTCCAGCGCCTCGTTGATGCGCCCCACGGGCGCCGCGAGGTTCTGCGCCTGGAGCGCCAGGACGACCTCCGCCACGCTCAGCCCCGCCGCCTGGAGCGCCGCCGGCTTCAGCTCCACCGTCAGCTCGCGCTCGATGCCGCCCACCACCGTCACCTGCGCCACGCCCGACACCGAGCGCAGCTCCCGCACCACCGTCGGATCCGCGACCCGCGAGAGCGTCGTCGCCGGCAGCGTGTCCGAGGTGAGCGTCAGCGAGAGGATGGGCAGATCCGCCGGATCGAACCGCGTGAGGATGGGCTCCTCCATCTCCTTCGGCAGATCCGTGCGCTTGGCCGAGATGGCGTCGCGGATGTCCTGCGAGGCCTGCTGGATGTCCTTCTCGAAGTCGAAGAACACCGTGAACTGGGCCAGCCCGTCCGTGGCCGCGGAGATCGTCTTGCTGCCGTCCACGCCGCTGATGCTGAAGATGGCGTCCTCGACGGGCTCGATGATCTCCCGCTCCACCACGTCCGGAGAGGCTCCCGGATAGACGATGGTGACGGCGACGACGGGCTGCTGCACGTCGGGGAACTCGTCCGTCTCGAGGTTGACGAGCGCGACGATCCCAAAGACGACCAGCGCCACCATGCAGGTGATGGTGACGATGGGGCGCTTGATGGCGAAGTCGGAGATGAACACGGCGTCTCCTCAGAAGAGCGTGTGAGTGCGGTTCAACGGGGCACCGGGGTGAGCGGGCTCTGCCCTTGCTGCTGCGGCGCCTGCGCCACCTGCACGCGGGTGCCCTCGGCCAGCTCCTTCGCCGAGCCCACCACCACCACGTCCCCCGCCTGGAGCCCGGAGCGCACCTCGATCTGCTGGGTCACGTCATCCCGCAGGCCCAGCGTCACCGAGGCCCGCTCCAGCTTGCCGTCCCGCACCCGCAACACCGAGGGCGGCGTGGTGCGCAGGTCCACCGCCGCCACCGGCAGGGCCAGCGCCTCCTGCGACTCGGACGCCACGCGCCCGTGGGCGAAGAGCCCCACCAGGAGCGACTGCTCCACATTGGGGATCGTCACGTAGATGCGCACCTGTCCGGTGGAGGGATCCACCGCCGGGTTGATGCGCTCGATCTTTCCCGAGAAGGTCTGCTCCGCGTCTCCCGGGAGGCGGAAGTCCACCGGCGTGCCCGCCTTGAGCTTCCCCGCGTACTCGGCGGGGACCGAGGCATTCAGCTCCAGGCTCCGGGGATCCACCACCGTAACCAGGGGAGCGCCTGGCTGCACCACGTCCCCGGCGTTCACCTGGCGCTCGCTCACCACGCCGTCGAAGGGAGCGACGATGCGGGTGCGGCCCACCTGTTCGCGCGCCAACGCCAGCCGGGACTGGGCCTCCGAGAGCTGGGCCTGGGCCTGGTGCCGGGCGAGCTGCGCGCGCTCGAAGTCCCGCTGGGTGATGACCCCAGCCTTGGCCAGCTTCTCGTTGCGCTCCTCGTCCGCGGCAGCCACCCGCACCGCGTTCTCCGCGACCCGCGCCGCGGCGCGCGCCGCGATAAGCTGGTCCTGCAGGGCCACGTCGTCGAGGCGCGCCAGCAGCGTGCCGCGCTTCACGGGCTGCCCCTGCTCGGCCTTCACCTCCAGCACGGGGCCGGCCACCTCCGCGCGCAAGGTGGCCGCCTGCTGCGCCTGCAGCGAGCCGGAGATGGCGGGGCCACTCTGCAGCGTCCGTGCCTCGACGCGAATCACGTTCTCCGGCCCCAGCGTCACTGGGGCTGCCTCAGCCTCGGGAGGAGCCGCGTCCCCACGCTGGCCGTTACAGCCCACAAGGCAGGCCAGGGCCAGGGCTCCCAGCAGCGCCCCTGCCCGCCCGCTCTCCCCCATGGAACGCCTCACGCGACTCCCGACCTCTCGCATCACCGGTGATCCCCCAGCTCCGGCCACTTCACGGCCCGTGGAGAGTCAGCCCTCCAGTCACGAGATGCCAGTGGGGTACCCAGCAGGGATGTGGGCGCCTGCTGGCATGTGGACGGTTCGACCACCCGCTGCGTCCGGCGGGCAACAGAGCGGGCAGCCAAAGGAACGGCCCCCGAGCACACGCGTGCAGGGGGGCCGCCTCACCGCGAAAGTCCTGGGACAGGAGCCTAGTTCTGCGGCGGCGTCTCGCTGATGAGCATCGTCTCCGGAGCGAAGCTCGAGGCGCAGGAGGAGACCAGGCGCTCGCCGCACTGGATGGGCGTCGTGGCCCGGGTCTGCGAGCTGAAGCAGCTGGCGCCAGCCGTGGTCCACTCCGCCTCGGGCACCCAGGCCTCGGTATCCTTCTGGACTCCCAGCGAGTCGTACAGGTTGATGAGGTTGCCGCTCACCGTGTACGAGGTGCCATCGCCGCAGAAGTCCGCGCGCACCATGCGCGTGCACGCCTGGTGGTGCTCCTCCAGGCTCACCCCGTTCAGCGTGCGCCACGGCGCGTAGCCGAACCGGACACACTTGGCCAGGGCGCCCCCATCACACGCGAAGGTGAAGGAGGTCGTGTCGTAGACCTTCGAGCCGCCCCCGAGCACCCCCTGCCGGTAGTCCCACTTGGACTCCATCGCGATGGCGCCCTGCGCCGTACCATCCGCCGCGAGGCAGATGGGGTTCCACAGCCCCGTCGACGGCTCGAGGTAGGTCACCTGGTAGGTCCAGACGTCCTGGTCCGCGTCGCTGCCCTGGGTGATGCCGTCCACGCGCAGCGTCACCGGGCTGCCATCATCCAGGGTGCCGGTGAAGCGCACCTGCCGGAAGTCCAGGCCGGAGAACTCATCGCCCCCCATGAGCCCGTGGAGGGCCGAGCCCTCCAGCCACACCTCGTCGAAGCCCGCGCTCATTCCTTCGCGACGCGCGCCGTCATAGCTCACGGAGGCCAGCGTCCGCCCCTGGAACGAGCCATTGAGAGTGGGGCCATTGAGACCCCGATCATTGGAGTGGACGGACTTCTGCACCGCCGTCTCCAGCGAAGGCGCTGAGGCCATGTCTGGCTCCGCCACTCCGCACCCCACCACCACCCAGCCAGCCACCACTGCACCCATGATGCCCCGAGCACCCATCGCGCACCTCCGCTGCCCTGCGAGGATGCACGCGACGGTGTGTAGTGAGTCCTGATCCGGCAACCCGGGCAACAGCTTTGGGGCGCTTGCACCGTCGACTCACGGGCAATCAAACTGGCTCTCAGGACAAGAGAAGGAGATGGTGTGTCGGGTTCCGGTCAGTCGCTGGCCAAAGGGGAAGGTTTCCCCTCGGGGTCAGCGCTTCGGGTGCGGCAGCTCGGCGCAGACACGCAGCCCGAGAGAGAGGTCTCTCAGGGAAGCCTCGGTAATCTCGCGATTGGCGGAACGCGCGGCATTGGCCCCGTAGTAGTAGCTGCCGCCCCGGGCCACGAGCTTGTCGGGCCGCAACCAGTCGCGGGTCCACTCCCACACGTTGCCGACCATGTCGTCCACGCCGAAGGGGCTGCGGGAGGGGAGGTGAGAGCCGACCTCATCCGGACCAAAGCTCCCCGCCTTCTGGCCATAGGTGCGATCAATATTCGCGTCTTCCGGGGCTAGCTTGTTCCCGTGGGGATACTCGCGGCCGTCCACGCCTCGCGCGGCGCGCTCCCACTCCAGCTCCGAGCAGAGCCGGGCTCCGGGCACGCCCCCCTCCTCCGGGCGCTTGCTGGCGAGCCACTTGAGGTACTCCTGCACGTCCTCGAAGTTGATGCCGGTGACAGGCATGCGCAGCCAGTTCTGCTCGGCCTTCTGCTCGCGCATGGCGTAGCGCAGGTTGTTGCCGGCGCGGACCGTGTACTCGAAGGCCCCCGGGCTGGGCTTCAGGTGGAGGAACCAGGTGCCCTCCTTGCGCTCCAGCAGCAGCTTGCCGACGTAGTCGTTCACCCGGGGCATGTGGCGCGTGCGCTCCTCCGGGGGGAGCGCCTCCAGGAAGGCCAACCACTCCGCGTACGTCGTCTCGTGGCGGGCAATCAGGAAGCCCTCCGTGCTCCGCTCGTGGAGGGGCACGGACCGGAAGAAGTCTCGCATCGCGTCCACGGCGCTGCCGAAGAGCAGCGGCCCCGGTGGGACATAGACGAAGCCCGGGGGCAGCGAGCCCTTGGGGAGCAGCGGCAGCTTCAAGACGCGCTGCTCGCCTCGGCGGAGCCTCAGCGGCAGGAAGGCGGACTCATGGCCCGGGGCGCTCACCGTCAGCTGGTAGTCCCCCGGAGGAACCGGCAGCTGCTCCGCGCCACCCGAGGGGAGGGGCACCGGCGCTCCCAGCACCTCGCGGCCTTCTTCATCCCGGGAGGCGGCGCGCAGCTCCAGCTGGGCCCCCGGCGCCTCCACCTCCAGCTTGAGGTGGGCGGGCGCGATCCACTGCTGCCAGCGCCGCTCGCCCACGTCGTAGAGCCGCAGCCGCTGCAGCAGGGCCGGGAGCGCCCCCTCGTCGCCCTCCTGCTCGGCCAGCAGCGCCCGCTCGTAGAGGTAGTCCGCCAGCGCGGACCAGATGTCCTCGCGGCCGGGATCCAGCACGAGCGCCCGCTCCAGCTGGTCCGCCAGGGCGTCGAAGTGCTGGCGCACCACCAGGCTGCGGGCGGCGGCATGGGCCCAGGCCTTGTCGCCCTCCGGCACGCGGCCGGAGCCGTAGTGGTTGAAGGCCTCGGCACGCTCGGTCTTCAGCGCCTCGCGCTCGGCGCGGGCCTCGACGAGCGCCTGGGCGGCCGTGGCCAGGTGCTGCCGCACCCTCACATCCAGCTCCATGCGCTCGCGCAGCCGCCCGCTGCCATAGACGAGCGCCAGCAGCACGAGGAAGCCCGCGGCCAGCGCGCGCCGTGCCCTGCGGCTGCGCACCACCGTGCGGCGGGACTCCTCCAGGAACTCCTGCTCCCGGCGCGTCAGCTCGCCCGGATCCAGCACCGCCGTCTCGGCCAGCTGCCGGGGGCCCCAGAGCACGTCGCGCGTGTGCCCCAGCCGCTCCCAGTGGGCGGCCGCCGTCTCCAGCCGGGCCTGCACCTCGCGGCGCTCGGCGGCCTCCGCCAGCCACCGCGCCAGCGTCTTCCACCCGCTGACGAGCGCCTCGTGCGCCACTTCATAGGAGGTGCCCTCCTCCGCCTCGCGGGCCACCAGCAGGCGCGCGCGCACCAGCGCCTCCAGCGCGGCGCGGTAGCGGGGATCCGCGCCCACCAACTCCCGGTCCGTCTTCCGGGCCCGCGTGCCGTCCGCGGTGATGAGGCGCAGCAGCACCCCGCGCGCGGCCACGCGTTGGTCTGGCAGCAGGCTGTCCACGGCCGCGTCCGCATGCCGCGCCAGCGCGCCCGCCACGCCGCCCAGCCCATCCAGCGCCGCCTGGGTAATCACTTCGGCGGCCTTGTCGCGGGCCTCCCACAGCTCGGCCAGGGCGAACTGGAGCAGGGGCAGCCCGCCCTCGGTGGCGGCGGTGGCGGCCACCAGGGTGTCCACCAGGGCCTCGGACTCGAAGCGCACGCCCTTGACGCGCGCCGGGCCGACGATGGCCTCCCGCATCTCCTCGGGCGTCAGGGCGCGCAGCAGGTACAGCGCCCGAGGCAGCTCGGCGCCCAGCCCTGGCACCGCCGTCAGCCGCGTGAGGAAGTCGCTGCGGCCGGTGGCCAGCAGCCGCACTCCGGTGACTCCCTCGGCCAGCTCGCCCAGGGCGATGCCGGCCTGCGCGGCCTCCTCCGGCGCGGAGAGCGTCACCAACTCCTCGAGCTGATCCATGTAGAGGATGAGCCCGTCCTTCGCGCCCAGCTTCGCGCGCAGCCGCCGCGCCAGCCCCGCCGGCTCCGTGTGGAGGAACTGGGCCAGCGGCTCCTCCTCCATCTCCAGCACGGGGGCCAGCGCCGCGGCGAGCGCGGCCACCGGGCGGCGGCCCGGCACCAGACGCGCGCTCCTCCAGCGCCGCCCGTCCTCCAGCACCCCGTCGGTGATGAGGGGGATGACACCGGCCAGACACAGCGAGGACTTGCCCACGCCCGAGTCGCCGGTGATGAGCAGGAAGGGCTCGCCCTTGAGGCGCTCGAGCACCGCGCGCTGCTCGCGCCGGCGGCCGAAGAAGAGGGCGCGGTGCTCGGCCTCGAAGGCCTGGAGGCCGCGGTACGGGTTGCCCTCGGGGATGGAGCCGGCGGCGGTCTCGTCCCGGCCGACCTGCTCCAGCGCATCGAGCATCGCCGCGGCCGAGGAGTAGCGCTCCGAGAGCTCTCTGCGCAGGCAGCGGTCGATCACCGCGGCGAGGTTCGGGTCCACACCGGGAGCGGCCTCGGCCAGGGGGCGCGCGTCCCGGGAGCGAACCACCTCGGAGAGCTCGCGCCAGGGCACGTCCCGGAAGGGGCCCTTGCCCGCGCACAGCTCGTAGAGGACAACGCCCAGCGAGTACACGTCGCTGCGCGCGGTCAGGTCTTCGCCGGCCCACGCCTCCGGCGACATGTAATAGGGCGTGCCCACCAGCGCGCCCCGGGGGAGCGAGGGGAGGAACACGCCGTCCAGCGAGCGGGCGCCGAAGCCGGGGCTGGCCTCCGGATCCAGCTCGGCGGGCAGCTCGGGCGGAGTGGCGGGCCGGCTCGGGCCCTGGCTCTGCCCGGCGGCGGCCGGGTCCAGCAGCTTGGCCAATCCGAAGTCGAGCAGCTTCACCTCACCGCTCTCGGTGAGCACGGCGTTGCCGGGCTTGATGTCGCGGTGGAGGACGCCGCGGCGGTGGGCGGCGCTCAGCCCGCGCGCCAGGTCCTTGCCGATGGCGAGCGCGCGCTCCCAGGGCACGGGCTTGGCGAGCCGGTCCAGGCTGACGCCGCGGATGAACTCGGAGATGAGGTACGGCTGCTCCTCGAGCTGCCCCACGCGGTAGAGGGTGACGACGTTGGGGTGCTGGATGCGGGCGGCGGCGCGGGCCTCCACGAGGAAGCGGGACAGGGCGTTGGAGCCCAGGGCGGGGATGAACTTCACCGCCACGGGGCGCTCGAGCAGCGTGTCGTGGGCCAGGTACACCCGTCCCGTGCGCCCGCGGCCGATGAGCCGGATCAGACGATACTCGTCGAACTCCTGGGGAGGAGTCCACGCATCGGGCGGCGGCGGCGGAGAGGCGGGAGAGGCCACGGTGGGTGCCTACGTGCCCGGACCTCGGCGATCAAGCCGTCCCGGGGGGCGGTACACGCGAGGGGGCTAGGGCTTGTCCTTCGCCTTGCTCGGCTTGAGCATGGTGCGGATCTTGTTCTCGAGGTCCTGCGGCAGGCAGGGCTTGGCGACGAACTCGTCGGCGCCGGCCTCCTTGGCGTGGTTCTCGCTGCCGGCGAGCACGTGGCCGCTGAGCGCCATCACGGGGATGTCCCGGGTACGAGAGTCCTGCTTGATGAGGCGCGTGGCCTCCCAGCCGTCCATCACGGGCAGAGACAGGTCCATGAGGATGATGTCGGGGGAGGCATCCTGGGCCTTCTCCACGGCCTCGGCCCCATTGCGGGCGGTCTCCACCTGGAAGCCGGCGAACTCGAGATACTCCGCGTACATCTCCCGGGCGTCATCGAAGTCATCGACGACGAGGACGCGTTTCTTCGAGGGTGCGGACTCGGCGCTTGCACCCGCCTCGGCTGGCGGAAGTTTCGTGGCCGATTGGCTCATGGCGCGGGGTTTCTCCAGCGAAAGGGGGGCGATCGGAAGATCATTCTATACACAGTCCGCTCTCTGCGCCCTGCCCCTCCTGTGCGACAGGCGTACACCAGCGCTCGAACAGAGTGTCCTGAACATGACACCGCCCCCTTGGAGAGGCTAGGGGGAGTCTCATCCCGCGGACGTCCCCGTCCACCGCTGCGGACCCACTGCGGAGGGCTTCAGCACGCATCTGCACGAAGGGGGTCGCTAGGATGCGCGGCACACCTCCTGCACTCCAAGAAACACATGACCTCCGTGAAAGCTCTCTTGCCCCTGCTGTGCTTCCTGGCCTCCGCGTGCATCAGTCTGCCTGGTATCGAAGATCCACTCCCAGAGGATCCTTTGTCCGATGCAGGGCCCCACGGCGATGGGGGAACGTCCGCCGATGGTGGCAGTGACGGAGGAAGCTCGGACGGAGGCATCGATCAGACTCCTCCGACAATCGTCAGGACATCGCCGCCCAACGGCGCGACCCGTGTGCCACTCGACTCGACCGTGGAGCTCGAGTTCTCCGAGGAGATGACGGTGAGCACCTTGCGGCTCTCTTCAGTGCCTCCGGTCTCCTTCAGTCTGGCTTCCTGGATCCCCGAGTCGCGGCGCGCCGTGTTCAGCCCCTCATCACCCTTCGGACAGGACCAGCAATACACGGTCTCGGTTGAGGGCAGAGACCTGGCGGGCAACTCCCTTGCGGGAAATGACACCTTCGCCTTCACCACCGAAGGCCCCGCACCTGATGCAACGCCTCCAACACTTATCGGTTCATCTCCCTCGGATTCCGCCTTGGCTGTCCCCAGAGACACCAAGATTAAACTCACCTTCTCCGAGCCTATGAATAGAGCATCGGTCGAGCGCGCCTTTTCCATTACAGCTCCTGATGGAACATCCCTTGGAGCCATCACCTGGAGTTCTTCGGGCACCGACGTCGAATTCACTCCGGGAGCCTTGCTTCCCTATAGCGCAAACGTCGTCTGGTCTCTCTCTACAGAGGCCACTGATCTCTCCGGAAACGCGCTCAGCCCATCTTCAGGGGGATTCCGTGTCATCCGCCGGTCCGTTTACTCCCTGTATGCTACCCCAGACTCCAACATGGCAAGCACTGAGCCGATCATTCAGCCAAGACCTTGGACCATTGGAGATGACTCAACCAACCTGCCTTACCATGGATTTGCCTCGTTTGCCTTACAGCCTTTGATCTCCTCAAGCGTCACCCAGATCCTCTCAGCAACCCTGAGGTGGAGTTACGTCAACCCTGGCATCGGTCCCTTCACTTCTCTTGGGAGATTCGTGGTGGACCCTGTCAGCTATGAAACCTTTACCAATGATGTCTTTGTAACGCCAAGCATCGGCATGCCACTGTTCTTGGGCTATCAGGACTTGGGTGTCACATCAGGCACTGCCAATATCCCTGTCACCGCCATGGTGGTAGACGCCTGGAATCATCGAACTTCTCGCTATCAGCGCGCTCAGTTCCGGCTGAAGTTCGAATCCTGGACGGACAATGACAGCAGCCCCGACTCACTTCTGATCGATCAAGGCAACCTCTTTCTGGAAGTCACCTGCGAGCAACCGTAGACACTTCGGGCAACAGGCCCTCCGTCGCCTGGGTTGGAGGAGCGAACCTCCTCCGCCCATCTCCTACCCGCTCTCATGCTGAGCGCTCTAACGACACCGCCCCCTTGGAGAAACTCCAAGGGGGCGGCGGGACTGCGTTCAGCGAGGGTTTAACCTACCTGCATCACGGAGCCGCGACCGGCACGGCGATGGGCGTGATCAGCGAGCCGTTGACGGTCACGTCGGACGTCTGCGTCACGCCCCACCCGGACTCATAGGCGTCGATGCTCGGGGTCAGCTTGCTGAAGTGGATGAACAGGCTGGTCCCCGGCTGCAGGGAGATATAGGTCGCCGCAGGCGTCGCCGGCGGCAGATAGGAGAAGAAGAAGCGGGTCGTGTAGTCCGAGCCGGACAGCGGGAAGACGGCCTCCTCAGGGGGAGACCGGGTCGCAATGGGCCTGTTGGGCTCCGCCGGATAGAGCGGGAAGCCACTGCCGGTGCTGCGGCCCGTAGACGGATCCCGCTCGCCCACAGCGTCGCCAACCTTGCCGCTCCCGTTGAGATCCAGCCCGACGTAGACCTGCGCGTACTGGGTGTTGACCAACGTCGTCATCACCTGGTTGAAGTTCACGTACACGGTCTCGCCGCGGTCGATGAGGCCGTTGTTGGTCGTCACCTCCTGGAACTTCACGTTCTCGATGGCGATAGCCGGCGGGCTGCTCGGGTCACCCCCGAAGAAGGGGATGGAGGGGTACGTGGAGAAGGCGTCACCGCCCGCGACCGGGACGGCGCGGATGTACAGGTTGTACTCGCGGCCCGCCGACAGCGCCTGGCCCGGCTTGATGGTCAGGATGGTGCCGCCGCCCGTCACGTCCTTGGAGACGGCGAGGCTCTCCTTGCCGTACTCGTCCGTGAGTCCGACCACCACCGAGCTGGGCTGCACAGGCTGGTTGAAGACGATGTAGATGCTGTCGGTCGGCTTCACCATGTTGAACTGCGGCTTGTAGATGTTGTTGGTCAGCGTCCCCAGGTTGCTGTACTTCACCGTGAGGTTCGCGCCCGTGGGGTAGGCCGAGGGCAGCTGCTCGGTCTTCACCGTGCCGTCCTTGATGAGGAGATCGGCAGGGTAGCTGTTTACGAAGCCGCCAGCCTCGAAGATCCCGTCACCGTTGGTGTCCAGCGCGTTGACCGACAACCGGTAGCTGCCCCCCAGCCGGGACAGCTCCACCGGAGTGGGCACCTTGTCAAACGTGATGAGGCCATTGTTGTCCGACACCGCGTCCACTACCACGCGGCTCGTCGTCGACTCGGACAGGCCAAAGAGCACCCGGCCCGCGGGGTTCACATCCAGCGTGCCCTTGGCACCCGCCGCGGGGCGGCCATCCGGCCCGATCAGGTTGAACTTCACCGAGCCATTGAGCTCCGACAGGAGCACCGGACCAAAGCTCGCGTTGCCGTCGTTGATGGGCACCGTGCCCGCCGAGTCCGGAACGATCGAAGAGGCGCGCAGCGACGCAAAGCCGTCCTTGGAGAAGGTCAGCAGCACCTGGGCGCCGCCCGGCACGTCCTTGAAGGAGAAGTTGCCGTCCTGGTCCGTCGTCGTCGGCTGCACCGTCGCGCTGCCGATCGTCATCGCGACCGAGGCCCCCACCAGCGGCTTCTGCTGGGTCGTCAGCACCTGACCCGAGACCGTGCCCTTCGGCGTCGCCGGGACCACCACCGATACGTTGTTCGGCTCCTGGACGCCGTCCGCGATTCCGTCGCCGTTAAGGTCCTCGGGCTCTCCGCACCCGACCATCAGGAACGGCACGAGCGCCATTGCCAGCTTCTTCATCTTCCCCACCTTGAAAGTTTTTCTGAAAAGTCCACGCCGCGACACATGGCGGCGACGGCACACTCTCCGACTCAGGCCCCTGGCGTCAAGGTGGTGCCCCGCGGATCAACCCAGCACGTCCCCTGGTAGGGTTACCCCCATGTCCGATGTGAACGACCCGTGCCTCGCCTGCGCCATCGTGAGCGGGACCACCCGCCCGGTGGGAGGCCTCCTCGCCCGGGCTCCCGGGCTGGTGCTCCATGGCGTCGCCGCCCCCAGCCCCGTCCCCGGCTGGGTGGTCATCTCCAGCGAGCGCCATGTCCGCGCCCTCTATGACCTGGAGGAGTCCACCGCCCGGGAGCTGGGCGCCTTCGCCGCCCGGGTGATGCGCGCCCAGCGGCAGGCGCTCGGCGCCGAGCACGCCTATGCCTTCGCCATTGGCGACGTGCTGCGCCACTTCCACCTGCACCTCGTGCCCCGCTTCCCCGACACGCCCCCGCACCTGTGGGGCCGGGCCGCCTTCGATGCCCCCGCCTCGGCGCACCGCTCCTCCGAGGAGCTGGAGGCCGCGGCCCGAACCCTCGCCGCGGCGCTGGCCACCGGGCCCTGAGCCCCCTCGCAGGGGCCCTCGCCCGCCTGCCTGCCCAGGCCCGGAGCAGGGATTTCGCAGGGGCCCGTGGACCTCTCCCCTCCGGGTAGGGAGAATGTCGGCGCTCCCATGACATCGCTTCGTCCCGCCCTCCTCGCCCTGTCCCTGCTGCTAGCCCCCTGTCTCGCGTGGGCCAACAACACCGCAGACGAGGCGGATGTCGCCTTCGAGCTGGGCAACGAGGCCTATGCCAAGGGCAACTACAACGAGGCCCTGAGCGCCTACTTCACCAGCTATCGCCTCGTCCCCAACCGCAACGTCCTCTTCAACATCGCCCGCTGCTACGAGGCCCAGAACCGCTTCAACGAGGCCTACCGCTACTACAACGATCTGCTCGGCGAGGGCCTCCCGGACGACGACTCCGCCGAGGTGAAGCGCTCGCTGGAGCGGCTTCGCCCCAAGGTGGCCCTCGTGCGCGTCGCCACCTCGCCCGAGGGCGCCGAGGTCTACATCGATCGCACGGACCTGGGCAGCCGCGGGCGCTCGCCGCAGACGCTCGCGCTCTCACCGGGGCGCCACAAGGTCATGGTGAAGAAGGAGGGCTACCGCCCCGCCGAGGCCAACATCCTCCTCTCTCGCGGCAGGGCCGTGTCGCAGAGCTTCGAGCTGACCCTCATCACCGGCACCGTGGAGATCACCGGCACCCCCGCCGGTGCCGAGGTACGCACCGCTCCCGATGGCCCCGCCGTCGCCCAGGTGCCCGGCAAGCTGCTCCTCCCTCCCGGCCAGCACGTGCTCCACGTGCGCGCCCCGGGCCACGCGCCCGCGCAGCTCGTGGTGGAGGTCCCCGCGGACGGCACCGTGAAGGCCCCCGTGGCGCTCGGCACCCAGGCCCGGCCCACCGGACGCCTCGTCGTCACCGCCAACCGCGAGAACGCCAGCGTGCGCGTGGACGGCAAGCCCGCCGGCTTCACCCCCACCGTCGTCACCCTCACCGAGGGCGATCATGTCCTCGAGGTGGAGAGCTTCGAGGTGCGCCCCCTGCGGCAGACGGTGACGGTGGTGGCGGACCAGGAGATCAAGGTCTCCGCCGAGCTGCGCTACGCCCCGCCGCCCGTGCGCGCCGCCTCCAAGGGATTGACGTCGGTGGACGAGGCCCCCGCCTCCACCACCGTCATCACCCAGGAGGAGCTGCGCTCCTTCGGCTGGAAGACGCTGGCCGAGGCGCTCGCGGGGGTGCGCGGCTTCTTCCTCGCCGACGACCGCACCTATACCTACGTCGGCGTGCGCGGCTTCTCCCCGCCGGGAGACCTCAACACCCGCATCCTCATCCTCTGGGATGGCCACGCGATCAACGACGTGTGGGCCGGCCAGGGCTACTCGGCGTACGATCTCGCCGTGGACCTGGAGGAGGTGGAGCGCATCGAGGTGGTCCGCGGCCCCGGCAGCGCCCTGTACGGCACCGGCGCCTTCTTCGCCGTCATCAACGTGGTGCCGCGCGAGTCGCTGGGGACGGAGCGGCGCGTGGAGGTGACCGGCGCGGTGGGGGCGCTGGGGACGGCGCGCCTGCACGCCACGGCGGGCTGGGAGAACGGCGTGGACCGCGCAGTGCTGCTCTCCGGAGCGATGTTGCGTGCCTCCGGGGCGGACACCACGCCCGTGGGCCCGGACGCGCGGGTGGAGGGGCTCGATGGCGAGCGGGCCCTCAGCGGCTCCTTGCACGCGCGGCTCGGCAACCTCACGCTCATGGCCCGCCTCCACACCCGCGTGAAGGAGATCCCCACCGCCCCCTTCGGCACGGAGGTCGGCGCCAAGGGCACCCAGGTGCAGGACACGCGCGGCTTCTTCGAGGCCCGCTACGAGCGCCCCCTCAGCGACTCGGTCACCCTCACCCTGCGCGGCGCCTTCGACATGAGCCGCTACCGCGGCTACTGGATGTACGCGGAGGACGAGGGAGACGGGCTGCGCCGTGACACCGACGCGGGCCGCGCTGACTGGCTCTCCGCCGAGGCGCGCATGCTGCTGGCCCTCTTCGACGGCAACCGCCTCACGGTGGGCCTGGAGGGCCAGGGGCAGATCCGCGTGGAGCAGGAGAGCTTCGGCGCCGTGGGCAGCGAGCCGCTGCCGGCGAAGGCCCGGTCGCTGCTGTCCCTCTATCTGATGGACGAGTGGCGCCTCCACCCCCGGCTGAGCGTGTCCGCGGGCCTGCGCGTGGACAAGTACCTGGACCTGGACTCGCTGCCCATCACGCCACGCCTGGCCATCATCGGGCGGCCGTATGGCGGGGGCCTCACCAAGCTCGTCGCCGGCCGGGCCTTCCGCGCCCCCAACGTCTACGAGCTCTTCTACGACGACGGGCTCATCACCCAGCGCCCCGCCGAGAAGCTGGATCCGGAGACCATCACCACCTTCGAGCTGGAGCACTCGCATGACTTGACGGACGAGCTGCGCTTCACCGTCGCGGGCTACCACAACCGCATCTCCAAGCTCGTGACGCTGGAGACGGATGAGCTGCCGGTGCCCCGGTGCGGCACCTCCTCGGACCCCGTGCAGTGCATCGTCTTCAAGAACAGCGCCGACGAGACGCTCGCCTGGGGCGCCGAGGCCGGCCTGCACTGGCAGCCGGGCCGCTACCTGCTGGTGGACCTGAGCTACTCCTATGTCACCCTGCGCCACGCCTCGGAGGAGGTGAAGGTGGCCACGCCCGCCCACATCGCCTCCGGGCGCGTGCTGGTGCCCCTGGGCGACGGCGAGGTGCGGCTGGCCACGCAGGCCACCTACCAGAGCGCCCGCGGCATCGGCTCGGATGGCGAGGGGACGGGCGAGGCGGTGCTGCTGGGCGTGGGCCTCTCCGGGGAGCTCTCCCGCCTGCGCTACTTCGCGGGCGTGCAGAACCTGCTGGACGAGAAGTACGCACTGCCGGTGAGCGCGGAGAGCTCCACGGGCCCCGTGCCCCAGTACGGCCGCACCTTCACCCTGCAGCTCACGGGCTCCTACTGATGCGTGTCTGGAGGGAGGCGCGCGCGGCGGCGCGGGACTTGACCGATGCGGCCGTCCGCACGGCGTACCGCGGCGCCTACTCGCTGGCCATGGCGTACTGGTTCGTGCGCCGCCCCTCCATCGAAGGCGTCTTCGTGGGGGTGTGGCACGGCCGGCGCGTGCTGCTCCTCCAGAACTCCTACAAGCGCCTCTTCAGCATGCCGGGAGGCGGCGCCCACGCTGGTGAGTCCCACCTGGAGACGGGGCTGCGCGAGCTGCACGAAGAGGTGGGCCTCACCCTGAGCGCCTCCCAGCTGCGGGCCGCCTTCGATGTGGTGGACCTGGAGGAGTACAAGCGCGACCACGTCTTCTTCCTGGAGCTGGAGCTGGACGCCGAGCCGGCGCTCACCATCGACCGCCGCGAGGTGGTCTGGGCCGCCTTCCTCGACGTGGACGCCGCGCTCCAGCTCCCCGTGTCCTCCCCTGTCCGCGCCTACCTCACCGAGGCCGCGCGGCGGCGTGCCGTCCCTGCCGCTCCCCCTCCCCGATGAACGACCTCGAGCTGCTCTTCATCCACCCCGAGCATGCGCTCTACCCGGAGGAGCTGGAGCTGCGCTTCCGCGTGCTGCGCGAGCCGCTGGGCCTGCCTCGCTCCTCCGTCACCTTCCCCTTCGAGGCCCAGAGCCTCCACCTCGTGGCGCGCCAGGGCAGCGCGGTGGTGGGCTGCGTCCTCTTCCACCCCGAGGACACTCACGGCGGCCGCCTCTTCCAGATGGCCGTCACCCCGCCGCTCCAGGGCCAGGGGCTGGGTGCGCGCCTCGTCGTGGCGCTGGAGGAGGAGCTGCGGCGGCGGGGCTTCACGCACGTGCACCTCCACGCCCGAGCCCACGTCCTCCCCTTCTATGAGCGCCTCGGCTACGAGGTTGACGGCGAGCCCTTCCTGGAGCGGACCCTCCCTCACCGCCATATGCGCAAGGCACTGGCGTCATCTATCCTCCCGGCCCCAAGGAGCGAGGAGGCATGACGGCTACACCCGATCGCACGCTGGCCCTGCGCGCGCGTGAGTTCTTCGAGCTGCACCAGCGCATCCAGCTCATCGACAATGAGCGGGCCCACGACGCGCTCCTCGAGGAGCTGCAGCACCCCTCGCGGCCCTACATCGTCTCGTTCGTCAACGCGCACGCGGCCAACCTGGGCTGGAACACCCCCGCCATGCTGGAGAGCCTGCTGCGCTCCGACTTGCTGCTGCGCGACGGCATCGGCGTGAAGCTGGGGCTCAAGGCCTTCCGGCGCCCGCCCGGCCTGAACATGAACGGCACGGACTTCATCCCCAAGATTGCCCGCGCCTACAAGGGCCGCCGCGCCGCGCTCTTCGGCACGCGCTCGCCCTGGCTGGACACGGCGCGTCAGAAGCTGGAGGCCGAGGGGCTGGTAGTCGTGGCCTGCCACGATGGCTTCTCGCCGCCGGAGACGTACCTGGACCTGGCCGCCGAGACGAAGCCGGAGCTCATCATCCTGGCGATGGGCATGCCCAAGCAGGAGGACATCGCGGTGCGGCTGCGCGAGCGGCTCTCCCACCCCGTCCTCATCGTCAACGGCGGCGCCATTCTCGACTTCTTGGGCGGCAAGGTGACGCGGGCCCCCGAGCTGCTGCGCAACCTGGGCCTGGAGTGGGTCTACCGGCTCTACTTGGAGCCCCAGCGATTGGCGCGGCGGTATCTGCTGGGCATCCCGGTCTTCTTCTCGCACGTGGCGGTCACCCGCCTGGTCGGTCCCCGGGCACCCGAGGGTGAGGGAAAGTCCCCGTGACCCCCCCTTGTCGCCAGACAGAAAGTGCGCGTTCCTAGGGGCCCCCGATGGACACCGCCCGCGCTCACCAGGAGTTCCTGCGCACCCGCATCTTCCCGGGGCTGGACGGGCTGCGCTGCCTGAGCATCGTCCTGGTGATGGCGCACCACATCTCCGGCCTGCACCACGGCTTCGTGGGCCGCGGCTACCTGGGCGTCTCCCTCTTCTTCGCCATCAGCGGGTTCTTGATTACCTCGCTGCTGCTGCGCGAGCGGGACTCGCATGGGTTCATCTCCCTGGCCCGCTTCTACGGCCGGCGCTCGCTGCGCATCTTCCCGCTCTACTACGCGGTGCTCGGCGTGTACCTGCTGCTGGTGCTCCTCGTGGAGAAGGGAGCGAAGGAGAAGGCCGACTTCTTGAACAACCTCCCGGCCTTCCTCACGTACACCTCCAACTGGTTCGTCCCGCAGGAGACGGACAAGCGCATCATCTTCTACTTCGCCTGGTCCCTGGCCACCGAGGAGCAGTTCTACCTGCTGTGGCCCGGGGTGATGCGCCTGGCCCACCGGTGGGGCGCCGTGCTCTTCATGGCGGGGCTGCTCGCCATCTCGCTGTGGGCGCCCTGGGCCGTGGAGACAGGGCGGCTGGATGGCACCCTGCTGCAGGTACGCATCCTCGCCAGCTTCGCGGCGCCCATCTGCATGGGGTGTCTGGCGGCCTATGCCGTCCACTCGCCCAAGGGCTTCGCGTGGGTGTACCGCGTGCTCGGCCATACCTGGGTGCCGCCGCTGATGCTGGCGCTCGTCCTGGCCGCCGTGGCGGTGGATGGGACACCCTACGGGCTCACCTCGCTGGTGATGACGGCGCTGGTCGTCTCCACCTGCCTGCGCACGCAGCACCTGCTCATGCCCGTGCTCACGCTGCCGCCCATCCGCCATGTGGGGATGATCAGCTACGGCGTCTACCTGATGCACATGCTCGCCCTGAACCTGGTGCGCCGCGCGCTGCCCGGGCAGGGCTTCACCGTCACCTTCCTGGTGACGCTGGGCGTGACGGTGGTGCTGGCCAGCCTGAGCTACCGCTACTTCGAGAGCCTCTTCCTGCGCTTCAAGGAGCGCCTGGCCGCCGGCCCTGCACCGGCGAAGGCTTCCCAGGCGCCTTCGCAGGCTCCAGCATCAAGTCCAGCACCGTGATGGAGTAGGGCGGCAGCTGCGCCCCCACCACGCCCGCGCCCATGGAGCTGGCCGGCTGCTCGGAGAAGCCGCTGGCCTCTCCCACGTACGTCATCACCCGCACGGCCTTCAGCGCCCCACAGCCCTTGAGCTCCACCCGCGCATCCCGCGCGGTGTCCGGCTCTACGTTGAGGGCGATGGCCACCACGCGCCGCCCATCCGCGCTGCGCGAGGCGAAGAGCGAGGTGCCCTCCTCGGCCTTCGAGGGAACGTAGGTGTCCTGGAAGCGCCCGCCGTCGCCGTCGAAGTTCCGGTACGCCCGGAAGGCCCACCACGCGGGGCTGCGCGGCGGCGGATAGGTGAAGTAGAAGGCCGCGGTGAGGCCGCCCTCGGCGAAGCGGCCGAGCGCCTCGGCCTGCGCCAGCCCGCCGCTCATGTGCTGCGCGGCGCCGAAGTTGTACTCGCCGATGGCCACACCCCGTCCCGGGTAGTTCTCCTCCACCATCTTCTTGAGCCGGGGGATGAGCCGCACCGGCTCACCGATCCACGACTCGTCCTTGTAGTTCGCGTCCCACAGCGCGCGCGTGGAGCGGATGCGCAGCGCCGCCGTCTCCGGATCCGTCTTCTCGCCCTTGTCGGGAGAGACACCCTCGGCCTGCGGGTAGAAGTGCACGTCCACCACGTCCAGGAGGCGCACGCCCGTCTTCTTCTCGTGCTCGCGCAGCTTCTTCAGGTACCAGGGCAGCAGCGGCACGTTGCCGTGGGCCTTCCGATCCCCGTCCTTCTCCGCCCCCGGCGCCACGTCCGCCGCCGAGCGGAAGTAGCCCGTCCAGCCCCACTCCATGGGCCCGGCGATGACGGCGTCCGGGTCCGCCTGCCGCACGGCCGTGCCGTAGGAGATCGTCCGATCCAGCAGCTCGTCGTACGTGGTGGGCTCCGGGTGCACGTCCCGGTGCGTCGAGTTCCACAGCATGGGCTCGTTGTCGAGGAAGTACAGCTGCACGCTGCGCCCGCGCTCCGCGTCCTTCTTGCGGATGGCGCGCACCCACTCGCCGATGAACTCGGGCGGAGCCGGCACGCTCGTCCGCGTGGGCATGGGCGGCGCCAGCTCGCGGTTCGAGGGCGTCCTGCCATTGCCGGCCTCCGGCACCTCCGGATCCACCTTCTCCTGCGGACCGAACTTCGACACCGGGAAGCTCACGGAGCTCGTGTCCTTGGCCACCCAGCCGATCATCGGCAGGGTGAGCGCGGACTGGAGGCCATGCTCGCGGTTCGCCAGGAGGAACTCCTCATAGGTGAAGTCCGGCCTGTCCCCGGGCGCCGAGTTGCGGAAGTACCAGTCGTTGGCCGTGTTCCAGGCGTTGAGCTTCCAGTTGTAGCGGCTGGTGGGGTTGCCGCCCCAGCGGCGCACCGTGGCCCCCAGCTCGAACTGGTGCGCGCCCTTGTTCTCCTTCAGCGCGTCGAAGGCGATGCCGTAGATCTGCGGGCTGATGGCCTGGCCGGGCGCCGTGCAGTCCACGGACAGGCTCGCCGGCCGGGGAGGCCCGATCGCCACGCGCGCCATGCCCGCCGCCGGCAGGCCCGTCTCCGCGATGGCCGTGCTGGTGAAGCCGATCCGATCGAACTGCACCCACTCGGAGCCCACGCGCTTGTGGGCCCGCATGATGACGCGATCGAACGGGTGGCCCTGCGGGTTGAGCTCCGCCATGGGCAGGATCACCTGGACCCAGTCCCCATCGCGGCTCACCATGTGCTGAGCCCCGACCTGGACCCGGGGGAACGTGTCCTCCTCCCCAGAGTCCACCCGCACCTCGAGGAACTCGCCATAGTCGGAGGGGGCCTTGTACCGGAACGCCAGCGCGCCGAAGCGGCTGTCCAGCGGCTGCTTCCGGCGGAGCGTCCACCCACCCAGCTCCGCCATCATCACCTTCACGGGCCCCATGGCCTCCACCTGGCGATCGCTCCAGCCGCCCACCTCCCAGCCCGGCTTGAGGCCGCGCTCGAAGGCCACCTCCACCATCTGCATCGAGGCCGTCTGCGGAGCCTCCTCGGACACGCTCGCCCCAGGCAGGGTGAAGCCGATCCGATCCAGCTCCACCCACTCGGAGTCCACGCGCCTGTGCGCCCGGATCACGAAGCGATCGAACGGCTTGCGCTCCGGGTTCAGCTCCGCCATGGGGACGAGGAGCTGCACCCACTCTCCGTCCAGCCCCACCACATGCCGCGAGCCCACCTGCACCCGGGGGAACGTGGCCTCCTCCCCGGAGTCCAGCCGCACCTCCAGGAAGTCCCCGAAGTCGGAGGGGGCCTTGTACCGGAACGCCAGCCCGCCGAAGCCGGGCCGCAGGGGGCTCGAGCGCCGCAGCGCCCACCCTCCGAGCTCGGCCATCATCACCTTCGCCGGGCCCGGGCCCTTCACCTCGCGCTCGCCCCAGCCGGCGTCCGCCCAGCCCGTCTTGAAGCCGCCCTGGTAGACCACCTCGGCCAGCCCCACCGAGAGGCCCGTCTTCGCCGAAGCGCCGGAGCCAGCGCCAGAGGGCGTCGCGGTGCGCGCGTCATCGTCCTCACACGCCGTCAGGAGGAGGACACACGCCGCCAGCAGGGCCGTGAGGTGATACCGGCCCTCGCCTCGGCTCCCCGTCAGGGCCGTTGCGCGGCGCCCTCCGGTCCCGTGTCTCATGGCTCTCCGCTCGAGTCCTTCCCCGCGTCCTGCTGGGGCTTCGTGCCGCCACTCGCGGACACTTGCCGGTAACGCGAGATGCGCCGGGCGACTTCCCTCCACGAGCCCGCCTCCGCCCTCGCCCCGCGCAGGTACTCCATGGTGTAGGCCACCGAGGTGCTCTTGAAGGCCACCTGGTTGAGCCCCAGCCGATCGGCCAGGCGCGCCACACCCATGAGCACGTCCGTCACCGGCCTCGTCGGCCCGGGCAGTGCCACCGCCGTGGCCAGCAGCGGCCGCGCCAGCACGTTCATCTCGAAGAGCATCCGCCAGGGATCCACCTGCGGCACATCCGAGTGCCGCTCGGACAGCCGCGAGTCCATGATGCCGTAGCGGTGCGCCCGCGCCAGCCACTTCTCGAAGCTGGTGTGATCCGAGCCGTGGAGCACATACGAGTCGTTGCAGAAGCGCACCTGGCAGCCCGACTTCTCCAGCCGGATGCCCAGCTCGATGTCCTCGGACTGCTTCAGGCTCGGGTCGAACCCGCCCACCGCCACGTAGTCCTCACGGCGGAAGGAGACGTTGCCCGTGTAGAGGTTCCACCCGTGGGCGCCCTCCTCATGGAGCCGCTGCGCCAGCCGGTCATGCAGGTACGCGTACCAGCGCTCGAAGAGCGGCATGTCCGAGATGGCCGGATCCGGATCAATGCGGCCCAGCACCACGTGGCGAGAGCCCGGCGGGTGCTGCTCCAGGTGCCGCTGGAGGAAGTCCTCGGGCACCTGCATGTCGTCGTCCGTGATGATGACCACGTCGCCGCGAGCCGCCAGCACGCCCCGGTGCCGCGCCGCCGCCGCGCCCGCGTTCTTCTGCGTCTCCACGCGCAGCGTGTACGGCAGCTCCCGGGCCAGCTCCGCCAGGGGCTCCTGCACGGGCTCCTTGGAGCCGTCATCCACCACCACCACTTCGTAGTCGGTGGCAGGCAGCGTCTGGGTTGCGAGCTGCTTCAGGAGCCGCGGAAGCAGGGCCAGGCGGTTGTACGTGGCCATCACCACGCTCACCCGAGGCCGCTGGGCTTCAGTCCGCTGCGGAGTCTCTGAGCTCGCCGAGGGCGAGTCGCTCACTTCTTGCTCCCCGCCTTCTGCTGCAGCGTGACGCTGCCGAGGAACCGCGCCTTGCCGATCAGCTCCAGCGTGTGGCGCGCCGCGGAGAACTGGGTAGAGCCCAGCGGCACGCACAGCAGGGCGCGCTCGGCGGCCAGCGCCACCTCGAGGCCCACCGGGTTGGAGAGGATCGAGTCGATGGAGACGACGACCATGCCGCCCTGCTCCACGAAGGCCTTCATGTCACGCACCAGCCGCCCACCAGCGCCCGGAGGCAGCCCCTCCGCGTCGATCAGCCGGATGGGCCGCTCGCGGTACTGGCTGCCCACCTCGACGATGGCGCGCCCCGCCAGGAGGGCCGAGGCCCCCGGCTGCGCGGGCACCACCACCAGCGAGGACCACTTCTCGCGCTGGGTGAGCAGCGTCCACAGGTGCAGCAGCTCGGCCGGAATGGGCTCGGAGCTGGCCGGAAGCACCTCGTTGTGGACGGGCTCCTCGGGTGCGATCGGCACCGGGGTCGACGTGCCTCGCACGACAGACCACGGTCGAGGACGACCCGGCCCCGCCTTGGGGTTGTTGCCGTCACCCCCGCGGGGAGGATTGCCGCCTCCCGGATTGTCGTTCGACTCGTACATAGACGGATCCAGTCTACTCATTTTCTGGCCACTGCCCAGTGGTGCTTCGGGTGCAGGATCATGCAAGTCAACAGACACTCGACGCCGATCCGCTCGTACTGAACGCGCCCCTTTGCGGCTCATGTACGCCCACCTCCGTCCTGCACCGACGCTGCCATCATGGGCGCGTCACCCGCGGGCACCGGCGCCCGGGCGTTCTTCCAGGCCCCCGTGAGTGTGGCCAACTTGCCGGAAACAGTGACGCCCAGGGCCATGAGGAGCGTGGCGTACCAGCTGGTGATGCCCATGTCTCCGAAGCACTGGTTGATGTAGGCGAAGACAATGGAGACGACCACGAGGGCCCCTGCTCGCCAGTGGGGCGGGTGGGCGCGGTGGTAGGCGCGCACGGCGAAGTACACGGTGAGCGCTACAAACAGCCACACGCCTGTGAAGCCCACCGCCCCGCCAAAGGCCAGCAGTCCCAGCACCGAGTTGTGCGGGTGGTACAGGTAGTCCTCGAAGAGGTGAGAGATGTCCGCGAGCTTCATCACCTCGTCGAAGCCGTGCCCGTAGCCCGTGCCGAGCATCGGGTTCTTCTGCCAGGTGGCGATGAGGTTGAAGTTCTCCACGTCGCGGTAGTCCATCTCGCCGGTGGTGTTGTGCTCGCCGACGATCATCGACTTGAACGTGTTCACAGGCGAGAAAATGCCTACCGGATTGGTCCAGCCCACGGCGACGTAGACGACGAACAGCGGCGCCAGCACGATGCCCGCGCGCGTCGCGTAGCGCTTCACGCGGGACCAGGGGCTGATCAGGAACATGGCGATCAGACACTGGTTGAAGGTGGCGTACGCCAGGCGGCGGTCGTTGTAGTCCATGCCGATGAGGATGACGCCGCACACCAGCACCATCCTCCGGAAGTTCTTCCAGGTGGGCTCCTCCGTCCAGGAGCTCAGCGCGATGGCCAGCCCCGTCACGTAGATCATCGTGTCCGAGTGCGTGGTGGCGTACTCGGTGTAGAGCCCCTGGGGCCGGGCGATGAAGACGATGAAGAAGGCGCCGAGGAACGCCTTGGTGAAGGCGGCCGCCACGATGATGCGGCCCAGGATACGGAAGTCCTCCGGCCCCCGGATGGAAGCGTTGAAGAGGAGCACGAACATCGGCAGCAGCAGCAGCTTCTGGAGCTGCCACTTCGCGGGCCGTGCGTCTCCGCCCCGCGCCACGCCCCAGATGTACATCCAGCTGATGGTCACCAGGATGAGCAGCAGCGCCATCACCAGCGGCCGGGGCAGCCGCGTCATCCGCTCGTCGATCTTCAGCCCCATGGCCTGCCGGTAGACGTAGAGGGCGATCAGCCCGAACACCGACACGTCGATCAGCGTGAAGCCCAGGCCGGGCACGCCGGTGACGACGTTGAGGTTGATGAAGAGCAGCCGGCCCAGGAACGAGAGCGGCGACTTCCAGTGCCCCGAGTAGGGCACCTCCACCGCGCAGTCCACGATGAGCATCAGGGCCAGCAGGGTGAGGACGGGGTAGCGGACGGGAACCTTGGCCAGCACCCACAGCAGGATGGCGGCCACCACGGGCAGCAGCGCCACGGCCGGGAAGAGGACGAGCAGCCCCAGCGTGGCCAGCACCACGCCGGCCAGCATCGTCAGGAAGACAGGAGTGCGGGAGAGGAAGGCTTCCATCGTCGTCCTCAGGCGGCTGGCCCCGGGCGCGCGCTCAGGGCTTGCGCGCCTCGCGGGTGGTGCGCACCCACTCCCCCTTCTTGTCTCGAGGGCCCGCCACCATCAGCCACACCTTCCAGAGCACGTAGAAGGGCGCCCGCATCAGGTCCAACAGCCCCCGCGCGCCCATGCCCGACACCCACCAGCCGCGCAGCACGTACAGGCCCAGGCTGCCCACGCAGAAGGCCCCCGCGGCCAGGCTGAGCGGCGCGTAGCCCTGCCACAGCGAGAGCGCACCGGCGGCCACCGACAGCGCCACGGCGCCCAGCACCACGTAGCTCAGCGGCGGCACCAGCAGATCCATGGCCAGGTCCAGCAGCACGCCGTCGCGCTTGCGCAGCGCCTCGCCCAGCAGCGGCACGCCGAACTGCTTCGTCATCGCCCAGCGCCCGCCCTCCCAGCGGCGGCGCTGTGAGCGCGCGGCCTTCTCGGAGGACACCATCTCCCCCAGCACCTCGGCCTCCCACGCGTAGTGCACGCGGTGGCCGGCCCGGCCCAGGCGGATGCCGTACTCCAGGTCCTCCACGATGGAGAACGCGTCGTGCGGCACCTCGCGGATGACGCGCTGGCTGAAGCACATGCCGTTGCCGCGCAGCCCGCAGGAGACGCCCAGCCGCTCGCGGCCCAGCGAGCGCACCTTGTGGAACAGCGCCAGGGCAATCGTCATCAGCCGCGTGCGCCAGGAGGCATTCGGGTTCATCACGCCGTAGTGCGCCTGCACCGCGTGCGCGCCCGCCTCCAGCCGCAGCCCGAACGAGTGCAGCAGGTGCGGCGACACCTCCGTGTCCGCGTCCACCACCACCACCGCATCGGCGAAGCCGTCGCTCAGGCTGCGCTCGAAGGCATGCGCCAGCGCGAAGCCCTTGCCCCGATTCTGGGTGTCGTTGCGCACCAGCACCGTGGCGCCAGCCTCGCGGGCCCGGTCCGCCGTGGAGTCCGAGCAGTTGTCCGCCACCACCAGGATGCGCCGCAGCGCCACCGGGTAGTCCAGGGCCGACAGGCTCTTCACCGTGTTGGCGATGCCCGCCTCCTCGTTGTGCGCGGGGACGATGATGTCGAACTTCAGGCGCGGGGCGACGCGCGCGGGCGCCGGCTTGTCCGCCGACAGCAGCGTCAGCAGCAGCAGGTAGCCACACGCCGCCACCACCGGCAGCCCCAGAACGAGCAGCAATCCATCCGCCCACATCACGGCATCACCCCAGCCCAGGACTCCATGTCACTCACCCGGAACCCCGGTCCAGCTCGGCCAGCACGGGCACACCCAGCCCCCGCTCCACCTGCCAGCTCTCCAGCACCCGCCCGCTGAGCACGTCGCGCGCCAGCGCCGCGAACACCCCCAGCAGCAGCCCGGCAAAGAACCCGCCGAGGGCGATCAACAGCGGGTTGGGCTTCATCGGCTTGCGAGGGAACTCGGCCGGCGTCAGCACCGTGAAGCGGTACTTGAAGGACTTGGCGGCGATGTCCAGCTCCAGCTTCGCCGCGTCGATGCGCTTGAGGATCTGCTGCTGCGCGCTCAGCCGGCTGCGCAGCCGGTCCAGCGTCACCGCCGCGCTCGGGTTCTCCGACACCGCCGGCAACAGCCCCATCAACACCCGCTCCAGCCCGTACGGATCCGGCACCGGCTCGTCCGGGAACGGCAGGGACTTGCCACCCAGGTCTCCGTACTCGGCCAGCAGCTGCCGCTCCTCCTCCTGCAGCGCCTTCACCTGGGGCGAGCCCTGCCGCAGCGCCGCCACCCGCGTCTCCTGCTCCACCACCTGCGGATGATCGGGCGCGTACATCTCCCGCATCTGCACCAGCTCGTCCTGCATCTGCGTCAGCCGCTGGTTGTGCTGCACCTGCGCATCCGCGATGGCGCGGCGCTTGGAGCGGATGACGAACCGCAGCTGCGCCAGCTCCTGCTCCGTGGAGCCAAAGCGCGGCAGCAGGCGCGGGTCGCCCACCGCGCGCCGGCGCTCCAGCATGATGGCCGTGAACGTCTTCTCGAACTCGTCGTAGGCCTCCCGGACGGCATCGGCGGCCTGCTGCTCGTGCTCCTGGAGGATGGTGATGGCGTCCTTGATGCTGTTGAGCTCCTCCTCCTTGCTCTTCTCCAGGAAGCTCTTCTGCGCCTCCTCGATGAGATCATAGGCAATCCCCGGGTCTCCCCAGTCCACGCCGATGGTCACCTTCCCATCGCCGGTGCCCACCCAGAGCCGCTTCTCCAGCGTGCCCACCATGGCGGCCATCCGCGACTCCTCGTCCAGAGGAGCCGAGATGAGCCGCATCACCCCGTCCTTGAGCCGCAGCAGCGGCGGGCGCGTGGACTCCCACCGGTCCAGCAGGTAGATGTCCTTGATGATCTTCTTCAGGTTGGACTGGCGCAGCACCGCCTCCGCGGCGGCCTTCGTGGGCCCGTCCACCTCGTTGGCCGGCCGCATGGGGTTGGGCGGCTCGGGGTTGAGGATGTTCGGGCGCTCGGGGTTCACCAGGCCGGGGATGATGGTGTTGGCCGTGCGACGCGGCAGCAGCTTGGACTCCGCGTGCCAGCTGCGCGGCAGGAACTTGGCCACCAGCAGCCCCAGCACCAACGTCACCAGGAAGGTGCCCAGCGCCAGCCTCCAGTGCCGGCGCACCGCGTTGCGCACGTAGCTGAGGTAGTCGCGGATCTGCTCCCAGTCGAAGATCTGGGCCTGCTCGCGCTCCACGTCGGGGAGCCGCTCCTCATGAGGTGCGGGCATCGCTCTTGCCTCCCGGGGTCGCCTCGGCCGCCTTCGCCAACAGCCTCACCACCTGCTGGATAAACTCGTCCTGGGTGAACGGCTTGGTCAAGTATCCGTCCGCGCCAACCTCTTCGGCCTGTGCGCGGTCCAACAGCGTCCCGCGCGCGCTGATCATCAACACCGGCAGCCCCGCCAGCTCCGGCTGGCCGCGGATGTACTCGCACACGTCGTACCCGGACACGTCCGGCAGCGTCAGATCCAGGCACACGAGATCCGGCCGGCTGTGCGCCAGCTGCTCCAGCGCGGAGCGTCCATTGGCCGCCTCCTGGATGCGCGTGATGCGCAAGGCGTGCAGGAACTCACCCACCATCTTCCGGAAGAGGGGCGAGTCCTCCACTACCAGGACCGTGCATTGCGAGACGTCCATGGCCGCGTTCCGGGTCCTCTCCTAATCGTCGAGCCGCGGCCAGATGACCAACACGGCGAAGGTGTAGACAAGGTTGAAGACGACCATCATCAGGATGGCCTTCTTGACGCCGCGGACCGGGTGACGCTCTCGCGCCGCCAGGCTCGGCAGCAGGATCAACGAGTACAGCACGGACAGCAGCAGGAACTTCTTCATGACCTGGTGGGATTAAAGCCTACCATTCTCCTGTCTGATCACCAATCCGACGCCCATGAACCACTTATAGATGGGGTCCGGGTCGATCAGAAATTCTCGCAGCCTCAAGAGTCGCCCGGACGCCACTACGGCCGAGGAGCGGGTAAGCGGCCATTGAAATTTTAACGAGAGGCGCTCCTCGCCGTCGTTGCGGTGGGGGCCGCTGGTGGCCGCCTGGGCGGTGGTGATGTCGATGTTCAGCTGGGCCTTGCGGCGCCCCACCCACTCGAAGCCGAAGCTCTCCTCGAAGCGGGGGTAGACGAGGGTGGAGAAGGCATCCACGAAGGGGACGTAGCGCGCGGCCAGCTTCGCCTTCACGGGCCAGTGGTAGCCCACGGGGACGGGGGTGGTGAGCGAGGCCTCGCCGATGGGGTGGAGGATGCTCTTCGTGGGCATCGGGAAGAAGGTGCGCTGCGGGCGGCGCTCCCCCGCTGCCAGGCCGAGGGCCAGCCGGCCGTTGATGAGCGGGTGAAGCTGGTACTGCACCAGGGGCGTCGTCTGCAGCAGCGACAGGCGCGCCTGGGTGGAGAAGTGGACATCCCGGCCCCAGAGCTCCGCGCCCACGGTGAAGCGGCGGGTGACGGAGTGGAAGGCCTGCGCGCGTACCTCGGGGCCGATCTGCGCGGGCGTCACCCGGTCCGAGCGCGGGCGGACCACGGTGGGCGGATCCAACAGGCCGTTGACGACGAGCCCGCCCATGAAGCCGAGGTACGTGCGCCGGATGCCGGTAATGTCGAAGCCCACCATGTTCTCCGAGTAGACGTACTTGCTGGCGTCCAGCAGGCGCACGTCTCCGGAGTTGGTGGGCGCGGGGACCTGGAAGTCCTCGAAGGGGAAGGTGCCGTAGGTGGTGGCCTCCATGGCCCAGACCTTGAACCCCCGCGTCACCTGGTACTCGCCGCGAAGGAAGAGGAAGGTGAGCACCTCCAGCGTGGGCTGGGTGAAGGTGCGGCGGAAGAGGAGCTGCGGCTCGAGGATGGCCTTCAGCTCCATGCGGTTGGTGAAGAGGATGAGCTGCCCACGCGGGGTGATGACCACGTCCTCGATGACCGCGCGGTCCGAGCGCTCCGTCAGGTTCGGCGTGCGCAGGAAAGTCTCCGCCCGCAGCTGGGACGAGTAGCGCATGGCGGGAGAGCCCGCCAGCACCATGCCCGTCAGCAGCAGAGGGAGGACCGCCATGTGCCTACTCCACCACGACGATGTCGCCGGTGCGCAGCATGAAGGAGGCGCCCTTGCCCTGGGTGCGGCTGGCGGCCTCGTAGTCGAAGCGGATGCGCAGCGGCAGGGGGCTGTCCGGCTGGCGCCGCAGCACGTAGACGCCGTCCAGCTGGGCGTAGTCCGTGAAGCCGCCCGCCTGCGCCAGCGCGTGCAGCACGCCCGAGCCGGGCTCCAGCCCCTTCATCCCCGGGCTCTTCACCTCGCCCAGCACCGCCACCTGCAGCTGCTTGGGCTCGCGCACGTACACGGTGACGGAGGGGTTGCTCACCATGGGCTTGAGCAGCTCCTCGACGCGGCGCGCGAGCACGGGCGGCGTCATCCCCGCCGCGTCCACGTCATTGAGCAGCGAGAGGGTGATGCGGCCATCCTCGCGCACCAGCGTCTCCGGCGTGTCCATGTCCCGCTGGTTCCACACCTTGATGAAGAGCTTGTCTCCCTTGCGGATGACATAGCCCTCATCCTGCAGCGAGGGCGGCTCGCGGTAGTCGTCCACCCAGATGAAGCGGCCCGGGGTGTAGCAGGCGGCCAGCGCCAGCAGCGCGGCCGGGAGGCAGAGGAGGAGGCGACGGGAGGCAGAGGAGTTCAGACGGGACATAGAAGATCAGCTCCAGCTCACACAGCGGAGGGCTGGACGGGCGCGCGCCGCTGGCGCACCACGCGCAGCAGGCCTTGCAGCTCGTCCAGGCGCACCGCGCCGGTCACGAACACGAGGAGGACATAGAGGCAGGCGCCCACCAGCAGCCGCACCGGGCCCAGGTCCACGAGCGCCACGTGCACGCCCGTCACCACCGCGCACACGGCCAGCGTCTTCACCAGCCGGGTGAGGCTCTGCCTGTCGAAGGCGCGGCCTCCCACGGCCCACACCAGCATGCCCACGGCCACCACCTCGCAGATGAACAGCGCCAGGGCCGCGGCGCACGCCCCGCCCACCGGGCCGAACCACGCCAGGAAGGGGCGCGCCAGCGTCAGGTTGAGCGTCGAGTTGAGCACCATGGACACCACCGAGGTGCGCGTCACCCACCAGCCCTTGCCCATCGCCGTGAGCACGCTGGCGCACACCATGGCCACGTACGTGAGCGCGAGGATGGGGGCCTGCAGCCGCAGCACCGCCGCGGCCGGCACGAAGGCCTCGCCATACACCAGGCGGATCCACGTCTCCGCTCCCAGCGCGATGGCCAGCACCATCGGGATGGAGAAGGCGCTCACCGCCTCGAGCGTCCGGCGGCTGAGGCGGAAGAGCTCGTCCTGCGACTGGGCCGCGGCGCGCGCCATCAGCGGCGTGAGCACCCAAGTCACCACCGGCGCGGCCATCAGCGTCATGCCCGCCAGGTTCCACCCGGCGCCGTACCAGCCCACCTCGGTGGTGTTCGTCAGGAAGCCCAGCAGGAAGATGCCCATGGGCCCGTTGGCCGCCAGCGCCGCCTCGTTGAGGAAGAAGGGCAGCGCCCCCGTCATCGCCTCCTTCGTGCCCCGGGCGTCCAGCCGAAGCTCCAGGCCCGTGTGCTGGCGCGAGAGCCGGAAGAGCACCACTGCCCGCACCGCCTCCGAGGCCAGAATGGGCACGCCCAGCCACGGCAGGGGCAGCCCCAGCGCCAGCACCAGCAGCTGCCCGCCGCCCCACACGCACTTGGTGGCGATGTTGGCCACGGAGAGCCCATCCACCCGCTCGCGCGCGTGGAGCACCGCCGCCAGCGTGCCGTTGCACCGGAAGAAGAGCTGGTACACGCCCAGCAACAGCACCAGCACCCGCAGGTAGCTGGGCTTGCCCTCCAGGTGCATCAGCCCCTGCATCACCCCGAGCAGCACCACCGCCATGGACACCTGGAGCAGCAGCGTGCCACCGAAGAACTCGCTGGCGTGCTGCGGCCGCAGGGCCACCTCCTTGCGGATGTAGACCTCCAGCCCCAGGCCGGCCAACACGAAGAAGACGGCGGTGAAGCCCTCCGAGGCCCAGTTGAACTGTCCGAAGGCCTCCGGCCCCAGCACCCGCGGCAGCAGCAGCCGCACCGACAGGGCGATGCCGTACGTCACCATGAGCGAGCCGCCGAGCTTCACGGCGTTGCGCATGGACGTCGTCACATCCAGCGCCGCGGGCTGCGGAGCCGGTGGAGACGCCGCGGCGCTCGAATCAGGGAGGGGCGTGGACATGGGCTCGGCGCGAAGAGGAAACCGGGCCAGTGAACGACAGCCCCACACCCGCGTCAATTCGCGGGCAGCCTCCCCGCCCCGAGCCCAGGCGGCCTAGCTGGCCCCGTTGCCGGTAATCACCACCGGAACCGTCTTGAGGATCAGGCCCAGATCCGTCAGCAGGGTCCAGTTGTCGATGTACTGCATGTCCAGGTACATCCACTCCTCGAAGGAGATCTGGTTGCGGCCGGAGACCTGCCAGATGCAGGTGAGGCCCGGGCGCACCGAGAGGCGCCGG